>JAESFY010000015.1_pt1 | contig 409600 bp, 373 predicted proteins | sample 9266201 | NCBI WGS metagenome assembly JAESFY01 (sample SAMN14515071, study PRJNA621656) | algae metagenome | isolation source: Nodosilinea sp. WJT8-NPBG4 and co-occurring heterotrophs from soil, lower... | place: USA: Pinto Basin, Colorado Desert, California | collected 2006-05-27 | reverse complement strand
CGACGCCACGCAGTAGACGCGGGTGAGCGAGCCGGGCTGGGCGAAGGGGATCACCGGCTCGGCGGAGTCGCCGCGCAGGCCGCGGCGCAGCTCTGTGCGCTGCTCGTCGCTCATGACGTCGAGCTCGACCTCGACGCGGCTGATGCCGGGCACGGCGGACACGGCGGCGGTGACGCGGTTGGTGATCGTCTCCCGCATGGGGCAGCCGGCCACGGTGAGGTAGACGCCGACGGCCGCGACGCCGTCGGGGGAGACGGCGACCGACTTCACCATGCCCAGCTCGGTGATCGGCTTGCGGATCTCCGGGTCGTCGACGCGCGCCAGCGCCGCGTGCACGGCCTCTTCGATCGTGGTGGTGGAGGACAACTGCGCTCACTTCCCTCGGGTCGTCCTCCATGCTACGAGCCACCGGCGCCGGACCCGGTCCGTACCATCCCCCGACGTGACGCACGCCGCTACCCGTCCCGACGACGGGACCCACGCCGATCCCCGCCCCGACGGGGGCGCGGGCCGGCGCAGCGTGCCGACCCGCGCGCAGCTCGACGCCTGGCGGCAGTTCCTGCGCGCGCACGCCACGCTGACCCGCACGCTGGAGGCGGAGCTGGTGGCCGAGCAGGCCCTGTCGCTGGCGGCCTACGACGTGCTGGTGCAGCTCGCGGAGGCCCCCGGGCGCCGGCTGCGGATGACCGAGCTGGCCGACGCGGTGCTGCTGTCGCGCTCCGGCATCACCCGGCTGGTCGACCGCCTGGAGCGCGACGGGCTGGTGTCGCGCTGCCGGGTCGCCGGCGACGGCCGGGGGGTGGCCGCGACGCTCACCGAGGCGGGCGTGGACCGGCTGCGGACCGCGGCGCGCACCCACCTGGCCGGCGTGCGCGCGCACTTCGCCGAGCGCCTCGACGACGCCGACCTCGCAGCGCTGGAGCGGATCACCCGCCGCCTCGCCGGCTGACCCGCGGGCCGGCCGACCGGGGCGCCACCGCGCCGTCCTCGACCGCGGGCGTCCGCTCGGTGAGCGCCTGCAGCCGCTCGGAGAGCCGGTCGAGCTCGCCCCGCAGGTAGTCCCGGGTCGCCACCTCGCCGACGGCCAGGCGCAGCGCCGCGAGCTCGCGGGCCAGGTACTCGGTGTCGGCCTTGGTGCGCGCGGCCCGCAGCCGGTCCTCCTCCAGCGCGACGCGGTCGCGGTCGTCCTGCCGGTTCTGGGCCAGCAGGATCAGCGGCGCGGCGTAGGCGGCCTGGGTGGAGAAGGCCAGGTTGAGCAGGATGAACGGGTAGGGGTCCCAGCGCAGCGACGCCGCAGTGAGGTTGAGCGTGATCCAGACGATGACGAGCACGGTCTGGATCGCGAGGAACCGGCCCGTGCCGAGGAAGCGCGCGATCCGCTCGGACAGCTTCGCGAACAGGTCGGGGTCGAGCGCGAACGGCCGGCGGCCCGGCCGGTCCAGCCGCCGTCCGGCGGGCAGCTCAGGCATCGGCGATCTCCGTCCGGGTGCCGACGGCGTCGGCCTCGGCGGAGAAGCGGTCCCGCCAGTCCGGCGGCAGCAGGTGGTCCAGCACGTCGTCCACCGTGACGGCGCCGAGCAGGTGGTCGGCCTCGTCGACCACCGGACCGGCGACCAGGTTGTAGGCGGCGAAGTAGCGGGCGATCTCCCCGAGCGAGGCGTCCGGGGCGAGTCGGGCGAGGTCGGTGTCGAGGATGCCGGCCACCAGCTCGTAGGGCGCCTCGCGCAGCAGCCGCTGCACGTGCGCGCACCCCAGGTAGCGCCCGGTGGGCGTGTCCGACGGGGGCCGGCAGACGAACACCATGCTGGCCAGGGCGACCGGCAGGTCCGGGTTGCGCACCCGGGCCAGCGCCTCGGCCACGGTGGCGTCGGGCCGCAGGATCACCGGCTCGGGCGTCATCAGGCCCCCGGCGGTGTCGGACGAGTAGCGCATCAGCCGGCGCACCGGGCCGGACTCGTCCGGGGCCATCAGGGCCAGCAGAGCGTCGGACTCCGCGGTCGGCAGGTCCCCGAGCAGGTCGGCGGCGTCGTCGGGGGACATCGCCTCCAGCACGTCGGCGGCGCGCTCGGAGCCCAGGTGCACCAGCAGGGACCGCTGGTCGGTCTCGGACATCTCCTCGAACACGTCGGCCAGCCGCTCGTCGTCGAGGCCGTCCACGACCTCCCGCCGGCGCTTGTCCGGCAGCTCCGACAGCGTGGCCGCCACGTCGGCGGGGCGCATCGCCTCCAGCACCGACAGCAGCCCGGCCGTGCCCTGCCGGTCGGTGAGCGACAGCCCGGTGACCGCGTTCCACGGCAGCTCCTGCACGTGCCCGCGGCGGGTGAGGCCGTGGCGGCGGGTGCGGACGGCCAGCCGGCTCACGATCCAGTCGCGGCTGCGCGTCGGCTCGATCGCGGCGTCCACCACCACCGCTTCGGCCCCGCCGTCGACGATCCGCACCGGTGCGTCGAGCAGCTGGCCCAGCACGAGCGTCTCGGTGGGGCGCTGGGTGAACCCGCGCAGGCTCACCGACCCGGTCGCGAGCGTGACGGCGCCCGGGTCGACGGCGGTCACCCGCAGCATGGGCACGAAGATCCTCCGCCGCGTCGCCAGCTCGACCAGCAGGCCGAGCACCCGCGGCGGGCTCGCGTCGACGCGGACGGTGACGACGACGTCGCGGACGCGCCCGATCCGCTCGCCGTCGGGACCGAAGACGGCCAGGCCGGCGAGCCGGGCCACGAACACGTGCGCCGACGCCACGGGCAGCAGCCTAGGCTGGTCGCTCGTGTCGTGGTGGTTCGACGAGTACGGGTGGGGTCCGGTGGCCCCCGACCTGGCGACGGGCGCCTACCCGCAGGACGCCGAGGACGTCGCCGTGCTGCGCGACGCCGGCGTGACGACCGTGCTCAACCTCTGCGACGACGTCGAGTACGCGCCGGGGGCGCGGGCGGAGGTGGAGCGGGCCTACGCCGCGGCCGGGATCGTCGAGCACCGCCTGACCAGCGAGGACTACGGCAACCTCGCGCCCGAGGTGCTGGAGGAGGGCGCTCGGGTGGCGGGGGCCGCGCTGGACGCGGGGGAGCGGGTGTACGTGCACTGCCGCGCCGGCTGGCAGCGCTCGGCCACCGTCGCGGCGGCCGCGCTCGTGGTGCGCGACGGGCTCGACCCGCTGGCGGCCCTCGCGGTGATCGCCGAGCGCCGCCCGCAGGCCCGCCCGCTCGGGCACCAGGTGTCCGATCTGCGGCGGTGGTGGCACGACCGGTAGGACTGGCGCCGTGGCCCTGACCTACGACGTCGTCGACGTCTTCACCGACCGCCCCTACGCCGGGAACCCGCTGGCCGTCGTCCACGGCGGCGCCGACCTGACCGCTGGGCAGATGCAGGCGGTCGCCGCGGAGTTCAACCTGTCGGAGACCGTGTTCCCGCTGCCGCCGACCGCGGACGGGGCCGACTACCGGGTGCGGATCTTCACCCCGGGCCGCGAGCTGCCCTTCGCCGGGCACCCGAGCATCGGCGCCGCGTGGGTGCTGGCCCGGGCCGGGCTGCTCCGGCTCGGCGACGCGGTGCAGGAGTGCGGCGCCGGGCTGCTGCCCGTGCAGGTCACCGAGCACGGCGCGCGCGTGGCCGGCGGCCCGCCCGAGGTTGGCCCGGAGCGGGACGGCCTGGCGCTGGCCGCCGCCGTCGGGCTCCGTCCCGCCGACGTCGAGGCGGTGCCGGCGGGCGTCGCGGGCGCCGGGATCTCCTTCGCCTTCCTCCTGGTGCGACCCGACGCGGTGGCGCGGGCGGTGCCCGACCCGGCGCGGCTGCGCGAGCTCACCGAGGGGCTGGTCGGCCTCGTGGTCGCCGCGGTCGACCCGGTGGCGTCCCACGCCCACGTGCGGGTGTTCGCCCCCGACGTCGGCGTCGCGGAGGACCCGGCCACCGGCTCGGCCGCCGTCGCGCTCGCCGTGTTCCTCGTCGACCGCGGCGTGCTGGCCGCCGACGGGCAGACCGGGCTGTCCGTGGCGCAGGGCGCGGAGGTCGGCCGGCCGTCGACGCTGATGACGCTGGTGCACGCGCAGGCCGGCCGCGCCGTGCGGACGTCGGTCTACGGCAACGTGGCGCGGGTGGCGCGCGGTGAGCTCGTCGCCCGGCCGTAGGTGTCCGTGCGCGGCGCGGACGACCGCGCCGCGGGCGCTACGGTGATCGCATGGGGCGTGATCGCGATCTGGACACCTCCGTGCCGCACGAGGCGCGGATGTACGACTACTGGCTGGGCGGCAAGGACAACTTCGCCGCCGACCGGGAGCTCGCCGACGCCATCCGCGCGCAGCTGCCCACGATCGGGCTCATGGCGCAGGCCAACCGCGCGGTGATGCGGCGGATGGCCCGCCACCTGGCCGAGGCCGGCATCGAGCAGTTCCTCGACATCGGCACCGGCATCCCCACCTCGCCCAACCTGCACCAGGTCGTGCAGGCGGTGCGGCCGGCCGCGCGGGTGCTCTACGTCGACAGCGACCCGCTCGTGCTCACCCACGCCCGGGCCCTGATGGTCGGCACCCCCGAGGGTGCGACCCGGTTCCTGCTGGCCGACTTCCGCGACCCCGAGTCGATCCTCTCCAGCCCGGAGCTGCGCGAGACCCTCGACCTCGGCCGGCCGGTGGCGCTGATGCTCATCGCCCTCCTCATGTACTTCGACCCTTCCGAGGAGGGCGGGCACGACCCGTACCCGACGGTCGCGCGGCTGCTCGACGCCCTGCCGGCCGGCAGCTGCCTGGCGATCACCCACCCCTCGGGGGACTTCGACGCCGAGGCGGCCGCGAACGTCCAGCGCGTCGGCAAGCAGGCCGGGATGACGATCCTGCCCCGGCGCAAGGACGAGGTGGAGCGGTTCTTCACCGGGCTGGAGATCCTCGACCCCGGTCTCGTGCCGGTGCCGTCGTGGCGGCCGGACGAGCCGGTGGACGACCCGCGCAGCGTCTACTACTGGGCGGGCGTGGGCCGCAAGGCCTGAGAAACCGATCACCTCGCGCCGCCGGGCCGCGGCGGACCGTGCCACCATCCCGGTCACGCCACCGACGTCGAGGAGTCGCTCATGCCCAGCCAGATCCGCCCCCGCCGGTCGTGCCTGGCGGTGCCGGGGTCGAGCCAGAAGTTCATCGACAAGGCCCGCACGCTGCCGGCCGACCAGGTGTTCCTCGACCTGGAGGACGCGTGCGCGCCGCTGGCGAAGCCCGGTGCTCGCAAGACGATCGTCGCGGCGCTCAACGAGGGCGGCTGGGGCGAGCGGATCCGCGTGGTGCGCGTGAACGACTGGACCACCGAGTGGACCTACCGCGACGTCACCGAGGTCGTGGAGGGCGCCGGGGCCAACCTCGACGCGATCATGCTGCCGAAGGTGCAGACGCCCCAGCAGGTCGTCGCGCTCGACCTGCTGCTCACGCAGATCGAGAAGACGATGGGCTACGAGGTCGGCCGGATCGGCATCGAGGCGCAGATCGAGAACGCGCTCGGCCTGACCAACGTGGACGCGATCGCCACGGCGAGCCCCCGCGTCGAGACGATCATCTTCGGCCCGGCCGACTTCATGGCGTCGATCAACATGAAGTCGCTGGTGGTGGGGGAGCAGCCGCCCGGCTACGACGTCGGCGACGCCTACCACCACATCCTCATGTCGATCCTCATGGCCGCCCGCGCGCACGACAAGCAGGCGATAGACGGGCCGTACCTGCAGATCAAGGACGTCGACGGGTTCCGCCGCGTGGCGGGACGGTCGGCGGCGCTGGGCTTCGACGGCAAGTGGGTGCTGCACCCCGGCCAGATCGACGCGGCCAACGAGACGTTCTCGCCGGCGCAGGGCGACTACGACCACGCCGAGAACATCCTCGACGCCTACGAGTGGTTCACCTCCGAGGCCGGCGGCAAGCGCGGCGCGGCGATGATCGGCGACGAGATGATCGACGAGGCGAGCCGCAAGATGGCGCTCGTCATCGCGGGCAAGGGGCGCGCGGCGGGCCTGCAGCGCACCGACCGCTGGACCCCGCCGCAGGCCTGAGCCGCCTCAGGTGGTGAAGCGGGTCAGCAGGTCCGCGAACTGCGCCCGCTCGGCCGGGGTCCAGCCGGCCATGGCCGCGGCGAAGCGCGCCTGCCGGTGGGCGTGGGCGTGGTCGACCAGCGCGCGGCCGGACGCGGTGAGCTCCAGGCCGACGCGCCGGGCGTCGCTCTGGGAGGGCACGCGCCGCAGGTGACCCGCCTCGACGGCCGCCGCCACCCGGCGGCTGGCGCGGGAGGGATCGGCGTCGGTGCGGACGGCGACGTCCCCGACCGTGACGACGTCGGCCCCGTCCTCCGGGCCCTCCTCGACGGCGTCCAGCACGGCGAACGTCGCGAGGTCCGGCGTGCCGGGCGGGGCGGCGGCGAGCATCGCCCGGCCCAGCGTCCGCCGTCCCGTGCTCCGGCGGATCCGCACCATCGCCGCCTCGACCGCGCGCAGCACCTCGTCGTCCACGACCACATCTTATGCTCGACGCAGTCGTGTGCTCATGGCACACTTTCCCGATGCTGCTCGCCTCCGGACGCCCCACCCCCGCCACGACGTTCCTGCTCGTCCACCGCGCCCTGCGCCGCGACCTCGTCCTGCTGCGGGCCGCCGCCCGCGCCGCGGCCGAGCCGGACGTGGGGCAGGTCGGCTGGGTGCGGGAGCGCTGGCGCACGTTCCGCGCCGTGCTCGACGACCACCACGCGGCCGAGGACTCCCGGCTGTTCCCGGCCCTGCGCGCCGCCGAGCCGGCGCTCGCGGGCGTGCTCGACGAGCTGGACGCCCAGCACGCCGGGCTGGACGCACTGCTCGACCGGGTCGGGGCCGCGGTCGACGCCCTGCCCGCGGACGGCGCCGCCGCCGCGCTCGACGAGCTCGCCGGCGTGCTCGTGCCCCACCTCGACCTGGAGGAGGAGCACCTGGTGCCGGTGATGCTGCGCACCGCCGCGGGACCGCCGCCGTCGGGGGCCCGCGCCGCCGACGAGGCGGTGCACCGCTGGGTGGCGGAGGGGCTCGACGACGAGGTGCTCGCCGCGCTCGGCGCCCGCTGACCGCAGGCGTCAGACCGGGGGCCGGACCTCGCGCCCGTCGACGACGACCCGCCCGCCGGGGGCCAGTGCGGCCGCGATGCGGGCCCACGCCCGTCGCCCGGCGGCCGGATGCCGGCCGTCCAGGGCGCCCACCCGCACCGCGAACACGAGGTCGAAGGGGCCCTCGCCCGGCTCCGGCACGAAGTCCTCGGCGGCCGCCTGCCGGACCGACAGCCGCCCCGCCGCGATCTCGGCGGCGCCGGCCGCGCGCGCCGCCGCGACCGCCGCCGCGGACCGGTCGATCGCCACGACGTGCCCGGTGTCCAGGCGGGCCGCCACGGCGCGGGCGGCCGCCCCGGGCCCGCACCCGATCTCCAGCACCCGGGCGTCCGGCGTGAGCGGCAGCGCGTCGACGATCGCGGCGAGGCGGGGGGACAGGCGCACGGCGGGAGTATGGCCGCCGCGCCGCCATCCCGGGCAGGATCGGGTCATGGTCGTGACGACGCCGCTGCGCGCGGCGTGGCGGGTGCTCTCCCACCGGCTGGGCGGGCTGCTGCCCGGCGCCCGGGCCCGGCGGTCGCAGGTGGTGGCGTTCGCGGGGGAGTGGGAGCGGGCGGGCGCCGCGGCGGTCGCGGCCGGGGGCCCGCTGCTCGCCGTCCTCGGCGACTCCTCGGCGCAGGCCATCGGGGCGACCGCGCGCACGCACGGCTGGGCGCACGGCGTGCTGGACGCCCTGCGCGCCGCCGACCCGACCTGGCAGCTGGTGAACCTGTCCCGCACCGGCGCGCGGATCGCCGACGTGCGCGACGTCCAGCTCCCGGCCCTGGCGCGCCTGCCCCGGCAGCCGGGCGCGGTGCTCGTCGCGATCGGCGCCAACGACGTCCGGCACGGCACGCCCGGCCTGCTCGGCGCCGTGGAAGCACTGGTCGCGGCCCTGCCGGACGGGGCGGTCGTCGCGACGGTCCCGCAGGGGCTGAACCCGCGGCGCACTCGGGCGGTGAACGAGGTGCTGCGCCGGGTCGCCCGCTCCCGCGGCCTGCGCGTCGCCGACGTGTGGGCCCGCACCGGCCCGCCGTGGCGGGCGAAGTTCTCCGCCGACCTGTTCCACCCCAACGACCTCGGCTACGCCGACTGGACCGCGGCGTTCCTCGAGGCCCTGGACCTGCCCGCGCCCCCCGCCGTCCCCGCCGTGGTCGGCCCGACGCGGCGCGAGCAGCTCCGCTGCCTCGCCGGCCGCCTGCGCCCCGACCGCCGGGCCGGCTGACGCGCCCCGGCCGGCCGGCGCGGGGGAGCTCCCGCTACCCCGTGAAGACCGCGGCCAGGGCCGTCCAGCGGGCGATCTCGCAGCCGTCGGTGCGCCGGTAGGCCGCGTCGACGGGCTCGCCGCGCCAGGTCCCGGTGATGGTCGCGGTCTCCGGGCCGCCGTAGATCTCGGTGCAGGCCATGTCCGCCGGCACGGGCGCGAACGGGCGGGGGGCGGCGTCGATGGCGGCGCAGGCGGCGGCCGGGTCGGGGTGGTCGCCCCCGGGCGGGTCGCAGGTCAGCGTCCACACCCGCGGCGCGCCGCCCGCCCCGTCCTGCACGGTGATCGTCAGCATCGCGGTGCCCCCCGCCGTCCCGGAACCGCATCCGGCCGACACCAGCGCCACGAGCAGCAGCGCCGGGGCCGGCCGGATCCTCACGCGGGGCAGGTTACCGGCGCCGCACCTCCACCGGCGCCCGCACCACGGTGGTGCCGGGCACGCTGGGGCTGGTGAGCTGCGAGGTCACCAGGCCGGCGCCGGGCGAGCGGCCCTCGACGGTGACGGTGTAGCTCACCGAGTCGCCGGGCGTCGGGTCGGTGCTGGTGACGCGCAGGTCACCGGTCGGGGCGACGGCCTCCACGTCGCCCTCGCCCGCCTCGTTCTCCGCCCCGACGAGGAACGCCTGCCCGCCCGGTGCGGCCGGCAGGGCCGCCGGGTCGTAGGCGAACGAGACGTCCTCGGTGCCGTTGGTGCCGATCCAGGTCTGGAAGACCCGCGGGTCGCTGGAGCCGAAGACGTTGACCCGGTGCTCGACGACGATCCAGGAGTTCAGCCCGTCGGTGAGCGTCCCGACCGCGATCCCGGGCGCGCCGGTGCCGTCGAGGTCGGTCCAGAACGGCGCCATCACCGCGTTCGGCGGGGCGGCGTCGGGTCCGGTGGGCAGGTTGCAGCAGTTGTTGTCCGCCGCCTCCCCGGTGCCGGCCACGACGAACCCGTTCGAGCTCACCCCGATGCCGGTGTAGGTCCTCCCGGCGAAGACGTACGCCGGCACCGCGAGGTTGAGGAACTCCTCGTCACCGACCGGTGTCGGTGCGATGCCGAACTGCTCCAGCGGGAGGAACCCGGCCGGCGAGGTGCCGGGGTCGACCGCGGGCACGCCCGGCCGGCTGCCGCGCAGCGCGATCCCGCGCGCCTCGACGCCGTCGCGGGTCGCGGTGGCGCCCTGCGCCCCGGTGATCCGCAGGTTGCGGTCCACCGCGGTGGCGACGTCGGCCGTGGTGTCGGTGGACGAGGTGTTCTGGGCGGTCACCGTGCACGTCGTGGTGGCGCGGACGGTCACCGTCGCCGGGTCGCAGCTGCTCGCCAGCGCCACCCCGCCCTGCTGGGGCACGAAGGCGACGGGCAGGTGCAGCGCGGGTCCGCTGCGGCCGCCGACGGGCAGCAGCCGGACCTCGCCGAACTGCTGCACCCCCGACGGCGTGGGCGACTCGATCGTGATGGTCATCTCCACCGACTGCCCCGGTCGGGCCGAGACGGTCCGCGGCGTGACCGTGATCCGGCTGCCCTCCGGGGCGACCGCCTCGGTGCGGAACACCACCGTGCGGTCGGTCGTGTTCGTCGCCGTCCGCACGGTGGTGAGCCGGCCCGGCAGCACCGGCGCGTTCACCGAGGGCAGGTTGAGGTCGACGGCGGTGAGCGCGTCGGCGCCGAGCAGCGCCATGTTCTCCGCCGTCTCGTCGAACGTCAGCGCCGGGGACCCGGCGACCCGCAGGTCGATGTGCCCGGCGCCGCGGTCGAACGGGTCGGCGGGGGTGGTCAGGTCCTCCTGGACGATGTTCGTGCGCGCCGTCGTCATCAGGGCCGAGCGGATCTGCCCGGGCGTCCAGTCCGGGTGCAGTGCGGCCAGGAGCAGCGCCGCGCCCGCCACGTGGGGCGAGGACATCGACGTGCCGGCGATGGCCTGGAAGTACTGCCCGGGCGGGCCCCCGTCGGGGGTCGCCGGCGTCGGGGTGTGGCCGGCGAGGATCTGCACGCCGGGCGCGGTGAGGTCGGGCTTGAGGGTGGGGCCGCCGGGGCCGCGCGAGGAGAACGCGGCCATCACGTCGCCCCGGCCCGGTGCGGCCGCGCCGGCGGTGAAGGAGGCGGTGGCGCCGGGGTTCGCGGTGAGGAACTCCCGGAAGGCGGTGCCGTCGGCCAGGTGGACGGTCGGCAGCCAGTGGTTGTCGGCGCCCGTGTCGGCCAGGGTCGGGTTGTAGAGCACCATGCCGACCGCGCCGCCCTGCGCGACGTTGTAGCCCTTGCTGACGCGGCTGCCACCACCGCGCTCGCAGGCGACGATCACGCCGGTGAACGCGCCGGCCGGGGCGGGTGCGTCGCACAGGGCGCGGCCGTAGGGGGCCGCGCCCGCCGGGACGAGCGGGGCCGGGCCGGCGCCGGGGGTGATCGACGCCCCCTCGGCGGTGAACGTCGCGCCGCCCGGGCCGGTGACGGTGAGCGTCGAGGCGAACTGCCGGGTCTGCGTCGAGGCGGCGACGGTGGTGACCCAGGGGGCCAGGTGGTTGGCCGTCGCCGCGCCGGGGCCCTCGTTGCCCGCGGAGGCGGCGACGAAGACGCCGGCCGCGTAGGCGTCGAGGAAGGCGAGCTCGGTGGCGTCGGTGAACGGATCGGTGCCGCCCGAGATCGAGTAGTTGATCACGTCGACGCCGTCGAGGACCGCCTGCCCGACGGCCGCCGCGGTGTCGGCGGAGAAGCAGCCCTGCGGCCCGCAGACCTTGTACTCCATGACGTGGGCGCCGGGGGCCACGCCGTGGACCGCGGGCAGCGGGCCGCCGAGGACGCTCACGTCCGGCACCACCCCGCCCGCCGAGGTCGTGGCGGTGTGCGTGCCGTGCCCGTCGGAGTCGCGCGCGGTGCCCGCGTAGGGGTCGTCGCCGACCTGGGCGTCGTAGCTCTCGGTGGAGTGGGCACCGCCGATGAGCTTGGCGTTGCAGACGAACGGGTCGGCCTCGGGCGTCAGCGGGTCGTCCCCGTAGGCGCAGTCGCGGGCCGGGCCGGGCGGTGCCGGCAGGGTGCCCGGGTCGGCGAAGGACGGGTGCTCGGGCCACACGCCGCTGTCGAGGTTGCCCAGGATCGTGCCGCGCCCGGCGTCGGGCACCGCCGCCCCGAGCGCCGCGTACAGGGCGGGCGCGCCGATGAAGTCCGCGCTGGCGTCGGTCAGCGGCTGGTTGAGCCGGTTCTGCTGCACCGCGACGACGCCCGGCAGCGCGGCGACGTCCCCCGCCCGGTCGGCCGGCACGGTGATCGCGACGCCGCCGTACACCGTGCGCAGCGTCTGCTCGACGTCGGTGCCGGGCACGAGGCGCCCGAGCTCGGCGGCGAAGGCGGCCTCCTTGCCCGCCGCGTACTGCTCGTAGCGCTGCTCGCCGGCGTCGCCCGTGAGCGGTTCACCGGTGACCGACGGGCTGGTGGCCTCCAGGTCACCGACCCCGCCCGCGTAGGTGGCCGTCGAGTCGTAGTCGAGCTTGACCAGCACCGGTACGGGACGGGTGTCCGTGCGGGCCAGCAGCTCCGGATCGGACTGCGCGACCCGGCTGGTCGGCGCCTTGTCGGTGGCCACGCGCCCGGTGACGGGCAGCGGCTGGCCGGTGAGGGGTCCGGGCGGCGGCTGCGCTGCTGCCGGGCCGGCGGACAGGACCAGGAGCGGGACCACCAGGCCCAGCACCGCGGTCACGCCGGTGGTGCGTCTTCCCACGAAGGTTCTCCCCGGGAGAGGTGCGGCGCGGGGTCGTCCGGCCGCGAGCAGAGCGCCACCCGGTCGGGTGGCGCTCCGGCTCACCTAACGGGTGACGACGCGCTCACCGTGAGTGCTTCACCTGGTTTTCACCCGACCGGGCTACTCGTCGGTAGGAGCGGTGGGAGAGTTCACAGGCCGGGGGCCCGGCGGCGGGAGATACTGATCCACCAGCGGACCCAGCGTCGGGCGCACGGCCCGGCGGACGCTCCACCCCGCCCGGAGGTTCCCCATGGCCCGGCTCGCCCAGACCGCCGGTCTCACCGAGATCCAGCAGGAGATCCTCGCCACGGTCAAGCAGTTCGTGGACAAGGAGATCATCCCCCACGCGCAGACGCTGGAGCACGACGACGCCTACCCCCAGGACATCGTCGACGGGATGAAGGAGATGGGCCTGTTCGGGCTCACCATCCCCGAGGAGTTCGGCGGGCTCGGCGAGTCCCTGCTCACCTACGCGCTGGTCGTGGAGCAGATCGCCCGCGGCTGGATGAGCGTCTCCGGCGTGATCAACACCCACTTCATCGTGGCGCACATGATCGCCCACCACGGCACCGCGGAGCAGAAGCAGCGCTACCTGCCGCAGATGGCGCTGGGGGAGACGCGCGGGTCGTTCTCGATGTCCGAGCCCGACCTCGGCTCCGACGTCGCCGCGATCAAGACCCGGGCCGTGCAGGACGGGGACGACTTCGTCATCGACGGCGCCAAGATGTGGCTGACCAACGGCGGCACGTCCACGCTCACCGCCGTGCTGGTCAGGACCGACGAGGGCGCCGCCCGCCCGCACCAGAACCTCACCTGCTTCCTGGTGGAGAAGCCGGTCGGCTACGGCGAGGTCGCCCCCGGGCTGATCATCCCGGGCAAGATCGAGAAGATGGGCTACAAGGGCGTCGACACCACGGAGATGGTGTTCGAGGGCCACCGGGTGCCCGGCGACCGCATCCTGGGCGGGGAGCGCGGCGGCGGGTTCGCGCAGATGATGGACGGCGTCGAGGTCGGGCGCGTCAACGTCGCCGCGCGCGCCTGCGGCATCTCGATCCGCGCCTTCGAGCTGGCCGTCGAGTACGCCCAGCAGCGGCGCACCTTCGGCAAGCCGATCGCCGAGCACCAGGCCATCGCGTTCAAGCTCGCCGAGATGGCCACGAAGGTCGAGGCCGCGCACCTGATGATGGTCAACGCCGCGCGCCTGAAGGACTCCGGCGAGCGCTTCGACGTCGAGTCGGGCATGGCGAAGCTGCTGGCCAGCGAGTACTGCGCCGAGGTCACGAGCGAGTCGTTCCGCATCCACGGCGGCTACGGCTACTCCAAGGAGTACGAGATCGAGCGCCTCATGCGCGAGGCCCCGTTCCTGCTCATCGGCGAGGGCACGAGCGAGATCCAGAAGACGATCATCTCCCGGGGTCTGCTGAAGGAGTACAAGCTGCGCTGAGGGGCACCTTCCCGGATGTGAATCACACGCCGGGAAGGCACTACGGTGCGGGGGCCTGCGTTGTCTGAACAGGACACACCGCCCAGGAGGCCCGAGATGAGTTCCCCCTTCGGCGGGCCCGCGCGCTCCGCGCCGGGCCTGCCCAACCTGCCCACTCCCCCCACCGGCTGGCCCGTCGGCTCCTACGCCACCTACGAGGAGGCGCAGCGGGCCGTCGACCACCTGGCCGACTCCGACTTCCCCGTCCGGGACGTCACGATCGTCGGGGTCGACCTCATGCTCGTCGAGCGCATCGTCGGCCGGCTGACGTGGGGGCGCGTGCTGGCGTCGGGCGCCGCGTCGGGCGCCTGGTTCGGCCTGTTCGTCGGCCTGCTGCTGTCGCTGTTCAGCCCCGGGGCCGGGCTCGGCCCGATCCTCACCGGTCTGATCAGCGGTGTGGTCTTCGGCGTGATCTTCGCGGCGGTGGGCTACGGCGCCACCCGCGGCCGGCGCGACTTCACCTCGGCCAGCCAGATGGTGGCCGGCCGCTACGACGTGCTGTGCCAGCCCCGCAACGCCGAGAAGGCGCGGGAGCTGCTGGCCAAGCTGGCGATGGGACCCCAGACGAGCGGCTGACCCCGCCCGCCCACCGAGCCCCCGGCCCCTGCGGCCGGGGGCTCCTCCGCGTCCCCGGACGGTTGTGCTGTGGTCCAGGTCACCCGCATCATGCCTGCGGGGCACCTCCCCGTCGCGGCGGTCGCGACGATCGTCCGTCCAGCGGGACGGGGCTCCGTGCGGTACCACTGCACCACGAACGGATGTGGGCCCGGTCACGGGCCGCCGAGTCGGGAGGTACAGATGCGCCAGCGATGGTGGCGCCGCACGTCGGCGGCGGCCCTGGTGGCCGCGACGGTGACGGTCGTGGCGGGATGCGGGGCGGGGGAGACGGGTCCGCCGGTACTGACCTGGTACATCAACCCCGACTCGGGGGGCCAGGAGGAGATCGCCGCCCGGTGCTCCGAGGCCGCCGGCGGCGCCTACACGATCAGCGTGTCCACGCTGCCGCGGGAGTCGTCCGAGCAGCGCCAGCAGCTCGTCCGCCGCCTCGCCGCGAACGACGCGTCGATCGACCTGATGAGCCTCGACCCGCCCTACATCCCCGAGTTCGCCCAGGCGGGCTTCCTCGCGCCGGTGCCGCCGGACGTCGCGGAAGCGGCCACCGAGGGCGTGGTGCAGAGCGCCATCGACGGCGCCACCTGGAACGACCAGCTCGTCACGATCCCGTTCTGGGCCAACACCCAGCTGCTCTGGTACAAGAAGTCGGTCGCCGAGGCGGCCGGGCTGGACATGAGCCAGCCGGTCACCTGGGACCAGATCGTCGAGGCCGCGCGGTCGCAGGACACCCAGATCGCCGCTCAGGGCCGCCGCGCCGAGTCGCTCGTGGTGTGGCTGAACGCGCTGATCGAGTCCGCGGGCGGCGCGGTGATCGCGCAGGGCGCCGAGGACCCCGACGACGTCCAGCTCGGCCTGGACTCCCCGGAGGCCGCGCGCGCCGCCGAGATCATGGCGTCGGTCGCCAACAGCGGGCTGGTGAGCCCCGCGTTCACCACGGCCGGCGAGGACGAGAACGTCGCGTCGTTCGAGGCCGGTGACGCGGGCTTCATGGTGAACTGGCCGTTCGTCTGGCCCCGGGCCACGAGCGCCGTGGAGGAGGGCACGCTCGAGCAGTCCGTCGTCGACGACTACGGCTGGGCGATCTACCCGCAGGTCGAGGCAGGCACCCCCAGCGCCCCGCCCTACGGCGGGATCAACATCGGGGTCGGCGCGTTCAGCCGGCACCCGGACCTGGCCTTCCAGGCCACGCAGTGCATCACCTCCGACGAGAACCAGGCCTACTACTTCGCGTCGAACGGCAACCCGGCCTCGCGCCTGTCGGTGTTCGAGGACCCCGCGGTCGTCGAGGCGTTCCCGATGGCCCCCGTCATCGCGCAGTCGCTGCAGCAGGCGGTGCCCCGCCCGCAGACGGCGTACTACAGCGAGGTGTCGGGCAGCCTCCAGCGCACCTACCACCCGCCGACGGCCGTGGTGCCCGAGCAGACCGGGCCGACCGCAGCCGAGCTGATCCGCGCCGTCCTGTCCGGGGAGGAGCTCCTGTGACCGAGCTTGCGAGGGAACCATTCAGCGCAGCGACCCCCGGCACGGGGTCGACGAGCGCGAGCGAGGAGGCACTGTGACCACGACGACCCTGCCTCCGACGAAGAAGACCGACCCGGTCTCCGCGCCGCCCGGCGGTCTCAGCGACCGGGTGCGGGCGGAGCGGCGCCTGGGCTGGCTGCTCGCCGGTCCCGCGTTCGTGGTGATGCTGGCCGTCACCGCCTACCCGATCGTCCAGGCGATCTACGACTCGCTGTTCTCCTACCGGTTGACCGACCCGGGCAACCGGGAGTTCATCGGCCTGGGCAACTACTGGGTGGTGCTGTCCGACGCGCTGTGGTGGCAGGCCTTCGGCGTCACCCTGCTGATCACCGTGATCACGGTGGCGGTGGAGCTGGTGCTGGGCTTCGCGCTCGCGCTGGTGATGCTCAAGGCGCTCAAGGGCCTGCGGCCGATCCTGCGGGCCGCGATCCTGCTGCCCTACGCGATCATCACCGTGGTGTCGGCCTTCGCCTGGCAGTTCGCCTTCGACCTGACGTCGGGCTTCGTCAACACCTGGTTCGCCTGGCTGCCGGGCGTGTCGGCGGACACCGACTGGTTCGGCGGCACCGGCACCTCGCTGCTGGTGATCTGCCTGGCCGAGATCTGGAAGACCACGCCGTTCATCTCGCTGCTGCTGCTGGCCGGGCTCGCCCAGGTGCCCGACGTGCTGCAGGAGGCGGCCAAGGTCGACGGCGCCACCTGGTGGCAGCGGATGCGCCGGGTCACCATCCCGAACATGAAGGCCGCGATCATGGTGGCCCTGCTCTTCCGCACGCTCGACGCTTTCCGGATCTTCGACAGCGTCTTCGTCATGACGGCCGGCGCCAACGGCACGGAGACCGTGTCGTTCCTGGCCTACCGCCAGACCATCGCCCGGCTGGAGATCGGCCTGGGGTCGGCCGTGTCGGTGCTGCTGTTCCTCTCGGTCGTGCTCATCGCGTTCGGGTTCATCAAGGGCTTCAAGGTCGATCTGTCGCAGGCCAGGGGGGAGAAGTAGATGTCCACTCGCGAACGCACCTGGTGGATCGTCGCCGCCGTCGGGATCGTCCTCTACGCGCTGTTCCCGATCGCGTGGATCGTCTCGCTGTCGTTCAAGTCGTCCTCCGACATCGCGAACGGCCAGTTCCTGCCCACGGTGCCGACCTGGGAGAACTACGCGCTCATCCTCACCGGTGACGCCAGCGAGCTGTTCCTGCCGGCCCTGCTCAACTCCTTCGGCATCTGCCTCATCGCCACGGCGCTGTCGTGCCTGCTGGCGATGTTCGCCGCGTACGCCATCGCGCGGCTGGACTTCCCGGGCAAGCGGCTGATCCTGTCCACCGCGCTGGCGGTGGCGATCTTCCCGGTGATCTCGATCGTGACGCCGCTGTTCAACCTGTGGCGCCAGATCGGGCTGTACGACACCTGGCCCGGCCTGATCATCCCCTACCTGTCCCTCACGCTGCCGATCTCGATCTGGACGATGTCGGCGTTCTTCCGGGAGATCCCGTGGGAGATGGAGCAGGCGGCGCAGGTCGACGGGGCCACCACCTGGCAGGCCTTCCGCAAGGTGATCGTGCCGCTCGCGGCGCCCGGGGTGTTCACCACGGCGATCATCGCGTTCTTCCTGGCCTGGAACGACTTCGTCTACGGCATCTCGCTGACGTCCACGAGCGCGGCGCGGCCCGTGCCCGCGGCGCTCGGGCTGTTCTCCGGCGAGTCGCAGTTCGAGGACCCGACGGGCGGGATCGCGGCCGCCGCCGTCGTCGTGACCATCCCGGTGATCATCCTGGTCCTGCTCTTCCAGCGGCGCATCGTCGCCGGACTCACCAACGGCGCCGTGAAGGGGTAGGGGAACACCATGGCTTCGATCGAGATGAACCACATCGTCAAGCAGTACGGGGACGGCTTCAAGGCCGTCAACGACGTCAGCCTGGACATCGCCGACGGCGAGTTCATGATCCTCGTCGGCCCGTCCGGCTGCGGGAAGTCCACGCTGCTGCGCATGATCGTCGGGCTGGAGGACATCACCAGCGGCGACATGATCATCGGCGGGCAGCGGGTCAACGACAAGGCGCCCCGCGACCGCAACCTGTCGATGGTGTTCCAGAACTACGCGCTGTACCCGCACCTGTCGGTCTACGAGAACATCGCGTTCCCCCTGCGGCTGGCCAACACCCCCGACGACGAGGTCGACCGGCGGGTCAAGGAGGCCGCGTCGGTGCTGGAGCTGCACGAGCACCTGGAGCGCAAGCCCGCGAACCTGTCCGGCGGGCAGCGCCAGCGCGTGGCGATGGGCCGCGCGATCGTCCGCCAGGCCGAGGCGTTCCTGTTCGACGAGCCGCTGTCCAACCTCGACGCCAAGCTGCGCGGCCAGATGCGCACGGAGATCGCGCGGCTGCAGCGCCGGCTGGGCATCACCACGGTCTACGTCACCCACGACCAGACCGAGGCCATGACGCTCGGCGACCGGGTGTGCGTGCTGCGCAAGGGCGTCATCCAGCAGGTGGCGTCCCCGCGGGAGCTCTACGAGCAGCCCGTCAACCTGTTCGTGGCCGGGTTCATCGGCTCCCCGCCGATGAACTTCCTGCCCGCCGAGGTGCGGGGCAGCTCGCTGGAGACCCCGTTCGGGCCCATCCAGCTCGACGAGAAGCGGGCGTCCAAGCTCACGGGCCACGACCTGGTCATGATCGGCATCCGGCCCGAGTACTTCGAGGACGCCGCGTTCGTCGACGACGCCAAGCGGCAGCACGGCTCGGTCTTCACCGCCCGCGTGGACGTCAAGGAGTGGCTGGGCGACTCGCAGTACGCCTACATCCCCTACGAGGCGCCCGAGGCGATCCGCAGCAAGCTGCGCGAGCTGTCGAAGGAGCTGGACTCCGAGGAGCTGCGCACGCAGGCGATCGTGTCGATCGACGCGAGCAGCCGGCTGCGGGAGGGCCGGGACGCCGAGTTCTGGCTCGACACCCGCCGGGCGCACGTCTTCGACCCGGAGACGGGCGAGAACCTCACCCGCGACGCCGAGGCCGGCGCCGAGCTGACGCGCCTGGCCGAGCAGGACCGGGTGGAGCAGACGGAGGACGCGCGGGGCGGCGGCGACGGCCGGCACCACGAGGCGGCCACCGGCACGAGGGCGAGCAGCACCACCGCCGGCAGCGGCGGCGGGTCCTCCGCGCGTGCCTGACGGTGGCGGGGGCCGGCCGAGCGGGCCGGCCCCCGGCCACCGGGCCGATCCCGCGGACCCGGCCGGTGACGGCGCGGCCTGGTGGCGGACCGCGGTCGTCCACCAGCTCTACCCGCGCTCCTTCGCCGACTCCGACGGTGACGGCATCGGCGACCTCCCGGGCATCACCGCGCGCCTGCCGCACCTCGCCGACCTGGGGGTCGACGGGCTGTGGCTCTCGCCGTTCTACGTCTCCCCGATGGCCGACGCGGGCTACGACGTGGCCGACTACCGCGCCGTCGACCCGGTGTTCGGCACGCTCGCCGACGCCGACGCGCTGATCGCCGAGGCGGGGCGGCTCGGCCTGCGGGTGCTCGTCGACCTCGTGCCCAACCACACCTCCGACCAGCACGCCTGGTTCCGCGCGGCGCTGGCCGCCGCACCGGGCGGCCCGGAGCGGGCGCGCTACCTGTTCCGCGACGGGCGCGGCCCCGGCGGCGACTCCCCGCCCAACGGCTGGCGCAGCGTCTTCGGCGGGCCGGCGTGGACGCGGATCACCGAACCCGACGGCCGGCCCGGGCAGTGGTACCTGCACCTGTTCGACGCGGGCCAGCCCGACCTGGACTGGACGAACCCCGAGGTGCGGGAGGAGTTCCACGACATCCTGCGGTTCTGGCTCGACCGCGGCGTCGCCGGGTTCCGCGTGGACGTGGCGCACGGGCTGGCCAAGGCCGAGGGGCTGCCGGCCTGGGACCACGACTACGCCGGCATGTCCCGCGACGACGTCATCGGTGCGCCGATGTGGGACCAGGACGCCGTGCACGACGTCTACCGCGGCTGGCGCGAGGTCCTCGACACCCACCCGGGCTCGATCATGATCGGCGAGGCGTGGGTGCGGCCGGCCGAGCGGCTGGCCCGCTACGTGGCACCCGGCGGCATGCACCAGGTGTTCCACTTCGACCTGCTGCTCGCGCCCTGGCGGGTGGCCGACTACCGGGCCGCGATCAGCTCGTCGCTGGAGGCGGCCGGGGCCGTGGGCGCGGTGACGACCTGGACGCTGAGCAACCACGACGTCGTCCGGCACACCACCCGGCTCACGCTGCCGCCCGGGCGCAACAACCCCGAGGGGATCGGCCCGCGCGACCCGCAGCCCGACGAGGAGCTGGGCCTGCGCCGCGGCCGCGCCGCCACGGCCGTGGTGCTGGCCCTGCCCGGCTCCACCTACCTCTACCAGGGCGAGGAGCTCGGCCTGCCCGAGCACACCGCGCTGCCCGACGAGGTGCGGCAGGACCCGTCGTTCCGCCGGCGGGAGGGCGCGGTCTCCGGGCGCGACGGCTGCCGGGTGCCCCTGCCGTGGGAGGCCGACGCCCCGGCGTTCGGGTTCAGCCCGACCGGGCGCAGCTGGCTGCCGCAGCCGGAGTCGTTCGCGCGGTACGCGGCCGACCGGCAGCGCGGCGTCCCCGGCTCGACGCTGGAGCTGTACCGGTCGATGCTGCGGCTGCGCCGCGAGCTCGGCCTCGGCGCGGGGCACCTGGAGTGGGACGACGGGTTCGGGCCCGACGCGCTCGCGTTCCGCACCACCGGCGCGTCCGGGCGGGTGCTCGTCGTGGCCAACCTCGGCCCCGACCCGGTGGCGCTGCCCGCCGGAGCGGTCGTGCTGGCCACCGGCGACCTCGACGGCGGGCGCGTCCCCACCGACACCACCGTCTGGGTGGTCGAGGGGTAGAGCGGAGCGTCGCCGGGCCGAGGCCGCCCCGATGGGCCAGGATGGTCGACCGTGACCGGTCCGCAGCGCATCGACACCACGAACGTCAGCAGGTCGTTCGACGTCCACGCCAGCACGTACGACAAGCTCGTGGGGGCCAACCCCGGCTACCACGAGCACCTGCGGCTCTCGACGAAGCGGATGGGCCTGCCCGGCGGCGGCGCCGGCCTGCGGCTGCTCGACCTCGGCTGCGGCACGGGCGCGTCCACCGCGGCCCTGCTCGACGCGGCGCCCAAGGCCGACATCACCGCGGTCGACTTCTCGGCCGAGATGCTCGTGCAGGCGCGCCGCAAGACCTGGCCGTCGCACGTGCGGTTCGTCCACGCCGACGCGGGCGAGCTCGACCACCCGGCCATCGAGGGCCCCTACGACGGGATCCTGGCCGCGTACCTGCTGCGCAACCTGCCCGACCGCAACGCCGCCCTGCGCCGCTACCGCGAGCTGCTCGCCCCCGGCGCGCCGCTGGCCGTGCACGAGTACTCGGTGGCCGACCAGGTGCGCAGCCGGGCCGTCTGGACCGCGGTGTCGTGGGCGATCATCATCCCGATGGGCCGGCTCCGGACCGGGTCCGCCGACCTGTACCGCTACCTGTGGCGCAGCGTGCTCGAGTTCGACGGCGTCGACGCCTTCACCGGCCGGATGACGGCCGTCGGGTTCGAGGACGTGCGCGTGCAGACCGTGCCCGGGTGGCAGCAGCACATCGTGCACACCTTCCTCGGCCGCGCGCCCGGCGTGCCGCCGATCGCCGACCCCGACGCGCCCACACCGCCGGAGGGAATCGAGCTGACGCAGTAGGTACGGTCGACCCGTGCGCCGCTTCCGCTCCACCCCGCCCCCGCCCCGCTCCTAGCGGGGCCCGCTCCACGGCACCGGGACGCCACGGCGTCCCGCGACGACGGCTGCCCGGCCCCGCGTCCGCGACCCGTCCCACCGTCGTCGGAGCGATCCCGTGCACCTCCCGTCCCCGTCCGCGCCCGCGGGCGTCCCCCTCCTGCTCGCCGCCGGTGTCCTGTGGGGCACCGGCGGGCTGCTCGGCACCCTGCTCGCCGCCGCCACCGGCCTGTCCCCGCTGGGGGTGGCCGGCTACCGCCTGCTCACCGGCGGCGGCCTGCTGCTCGCCGGGCTGCTCGTCCTGCGCCACCCCGGGCTGCGCCGGCTCGGGCTGCGCCGGTCCGGGCTGCGCCGGTCCGGGCTGCGCCGGTCCGGGCTGCGCCGGTTCGATCCGGGGGGCCGCGCGGCCCGCCGCCGCACCGCCGTCACCGCCCTGCTCGCCGCGGTGTTCCAGGCCGGCTACTTCGCCGCCGTCGCCCTGACCTCGGTCGCGCTCGCCACGCTCGTCACCATCGGCGCCACGCCGCTCCTCGTGGTCCTGGCCGAGCGGCTGCGCGGCCGCCCCGGCTCGCGCCGCACGTCCGCGGCGTGCGGCCTCGCCGTCGTCGGGCTCGGGCTGCTCGTCGGGGTACCCGGCCCGACCGGCACCCCGCTCGCCGGGGTGGCGTTCGCGCTGCTCGCCGCGGCCGGCTTCGCGGTGATGACGGTGCTGGCCGCGCAGCCCGTACCGGGCCTGGACGACGCCACCACCACGGCGGTCGCCTTCACCCTCGGCGGGACGCTGCTGCTGGTCGTGGCCGTGCCGGTCACCGGGATCGCGTTCACCCCCGGCCCCGCGGCGCTCGGCCTGCTCACCGCGCTGGCCGTGCTGCCCACGGCGCTGGCGTACACGCTGTTCTTCCGGGGCCTGCGCCGCGCGTCCCCGGCGACGGGCGCGGTGGCGGCGCTGCTGGAGCCCCTGACCGGGGCGCTGCTCGCCGCGCTCGTCCTGGGCGAGCGACTGGGCCCGGCCGGCCTGGTCGGGGCGGGCGCGGTCGGCGCCGCGGTGCTGCTGGCGAGCCTGCCGGCGCGGGCCCGGCAGCCCGTGCCCTGACCGGTCAGTGGCCGGCGCGCAGGGCGTAGCGGCGCTCGGCGTAGTCGAGGTCGTCGCGCCACAGCCGCCTGGCCGCCAGCTCCATCGCCGGGCGCAGGGCGCGGGAGACCCTGCGGGTGTGCACGAAGCCCGGGCGGTCGCTGTGCGCGATCGTGGCCTCGATGACGGCCGTGCGGGGACGGCCGTCGGGGCCCGGGCGCAGCGGCGTCGCGTGGGTCTCGACCACCGAGCCCGCACCCTCGCCGTCCACGATCTCCATGGTGATCGTGCGCGGCTCGGGGCAGGTGAACTCCGCGATCACCGGCACGCCCACCCGGCGGTGCAGCGTGAACGTGACCTCGACGAGGAACCGGTCCTCCACGGGCGGGCAGTCCAGCGGCGGCGCGGAGATCACGCGCAGGTTCGCGAAGGAGTAGGGGTGGAACCAGGCGCCGTGCCAGGGGTCGAGGCGGTTGGCGATGACGTCCTCGGGCTCGCAGCGCCCGATCATCGTGGCGACGGCGTCGATGCTGAGCTCCGGGTCGGGCCGCGGGCCGAGCACCGGCGCGTCGGTGGGCTCCTCGCCCGCCGACTCCAGCCGCACCCAGGCCAGCACGCCGTCGTCGTGGGCCGGGAAGGTGCGCCAGCCGCGGTGGCCCTCCGGGCCCAGCGCGAGGCCGTGCCAGCGGCAGACCACCCGGCCCTCGTGCACCGGCGCGTCGCACAGGGCGGCGCCGAGGTGCGGGCACGCCCCCGGTCCGGCGTGCAGCACGCCGTCGCCGTCGCGCCAGGCGATCACCTCGCGACCGCCGACCACCCGCCCGTACGCGCGGTCCGCGCGCACCTCGCGGCTGGCCGCGAGCACGTACCAGCCCCCCGACGGCCGAGCGCGCGCCCGGGCGAGCGCGGCGCGGATGATGCCGGGCTTGCACTCCTCCCACAGCGGGGTCTGCTCGGCCCATGCAGGGCGGTCGAGCACGCGCAAGGGGTTGATCGGGCGACGCTCGTTCACGCCGACAGGCTAGAACCCCCGCCGGGAGCGCGCAGAGGCGCTACAACCAGTGGTTCCGCCGGAACTGGCGGAACAGGTACCCGCAGATCAGGACGATCGCCAGCAGGACGGCGGGGTAGCCCAGCGGCGAGCGCAGCTCGGGCATGTAGTCGAAGTTCATCCCGTAGATGCCGGCGATCATCGTCGGCACGGTGATGAGCGCCGCGTACGAGGTGATCTTGCGCATGTCGTTGTTCTGCTGCAGCGTGATCTTCGCCAGCGCCGCGTCCACCAGGGTCGTGAGGAGCTCGTTGAAGCCCGCCACGCGCTCCACCACGGTCACGAGGTGGTCGTCGACGTCGCGGAAGTAGGAGCGGACGTCGTGCGGGACGAGCGCGCTGTAGCCCTCGGTCAGCTTGCGCAGCGGCGTGGACAGCGGCACCACCGCGCGTCGCAGCTCCAGCACCTCGCGCTTCATGACGTAGATCTGCTCGGCGTCCACCGACGACTTCGGCGAGAAGACGTCGGTCTCCATCTCGTCGATGTCGTCCTCGATGGCCGCGGTCACCTCCAGGTAGGAGTCCACGACGTGGTCGGCGACGGCGTGGAGGACGGCGGCGGGGCCGAGCGCGAGCTGCTCGGGGTCGGCCTCCAACCGGCGCCGGACGTCGCGCAGCCCGGTGTGCTCGCCGTGCCGCACCGTGATGACGAAGTCGGGGCCGACGAACGCCATGACCTCCCCGGTCTCGACGATCTCGTTCTCTGAGCCGGTGCGCTCGGCGCCCCGGTAGCAGACCGTCTTGAGCACCATGAACAGCATGTCGTCGTAGCGCTCGAGCTTCGGGCGCTGGTGGGCGTGCACCGCGTCCTCGACGGCGAGCTCGTGCAGGCCGAAGACCTCGCCGATGCTGGTGAGCTGCTCCTCGTCGGGCTGGTGCAGCCCGATCCAGACGAAGCCCTCGTCGCGGCGGCGGACCTCGGCCAGCGCGCCGTCGTGGGTCCAGCGGCCGGGCAGGCGCTCGCCGTCGACGTAGACGGCGCAGTCGATGACGTAGGCCGAGACCGGCACGCGCAGCTTGGGCGTCAGCGTCGGCAGGGCCGGTCGGCGGATCGTGGGGCGGAACGAGGACAGCGCGGGCACGGCGCACCTCCAGCAGCGGGGGTCTCACGGGCGTGGTGGATCACGCGCCCCCGCGCCGGAGGCCTAGGCGGAGGTCCTCCCGGGGGCGCGGCGACTACTGCAACCGGGTGCCGTCGGCACCGCGCTCACCTCCTGACGGGTGTCTGCCTGATGTGATCTTCCGGGCGGCGTCCCCGCTGATCACGCGGACGCGCATAGATTACCCGTCCGGCGGGTCCGCACGCGAAGGAGGCGTTGACGTTGCAGTTCGGGCGGTACTACGAGGAGTTCGAGGTCGGGGCGGTCTACAAGCACTGGCCCGGCAAGACGGTGACCGAGTACGACGACCACCTGTTCTGCCTGCTCACGATGAACCACCACCCGCTGCACCTGGACGCGCACTACGCGGAGGGCGCCACCGACTTCGGGAAGAACGTCGTGGTGGGCAACTACGTCTACAGCCTGCTGCTGGGGATGTCGGTGCCGGACGTGTCGGGCAAGGCGATCGCCAACCTGGAGGTGGAGTCGCTCAAGCACACGAAGCCGACCTTCCACGGCGACACGATCTACGGCGAGACCGAGGTGCTCGGCAAGACCGAGTCGCGGTCCAAGGACGACCGCGGCGTCGTCCACGTCGAGACGCGCGGCTACAAGCAGGACGGCACGGTCGTGTGCACCTTCCGGCGCAAGGTGATGGTGCCCAAGCGCTCCTACGGCGACGCGCGCGGTGGCGAGCAGCCCGGGCGGCCCGAGCCGCAGCTCTAGACCCGGGGGAGCGCGCCCCACCCGGTGAGGGCCTCCAGCAGGCCGTCGACGAGGGGCAGCGCGGCGAGGTCGGCGGCGCTGCACCACCGGGCGTCGAGGGCGTCGTCGCCGGCCCGCAGCGCGCCGCCGACGGGGGTGCAGGCGTAGTCGGCGATGGCGTAGCGCCCGCGGGTGACGCGACCGACCAGCCGAACGGGTACCACCACGAGGCCGGTCTCCTCCGCGAGTTCCCGCACCACGGCCGCGTGATCGTCCTCGCCCTCCTCGACGCGGCCCCCGGGCACCGACCACCGTCCCCGTCCCGGGTCGTTCGCCCGTCTGACCAGCAACAACCGGCCGTCGGGGGCGTGCACGAGGCCGCCGACGCACGGGACAGGGCGATCACCGTCGGTCACACCGCACGAGCGTAACGCCCGCGTGCCGGATACCCTGCGCGCGGCCGGTGCGGTACAAAGCAAACGAGGCGCCGGAACGGGGCACGGGAGAACGGTGGGGAACCGGTGAAGCTGAACAAGATCGTGGGTCTTCTTGCGATCGCACTGCTCATCTACTTCGTGATCCAGCAACCGGGCAGCGCGGCGGGCTCGGTGCAGAACATCCTGGGCTTCCTCGGCGACGCGGCCGACTCCGTGGTCGTCTTCTTCACGAACCTGGTGTAGGCCACCGTGCTGGCACCCCGCGAGATCGACGAGTACCTCCTCCCCACGGAGCGGCGCGTCATCCGCGTGCGCCAGCACTGGGCGGTGATGATCAACCATCTCACCGCCACCGCGCTCTTCCTGCTCGTCCTGGTGGTCGGGCGGGAGTTCGTGCCCGGCAACGTCGTGGTGGACAACGTCGCCTTCTACCTCGGGCTGGTCGCCGTGCTGCGGTTCACGGTGCTCACGATCCTCTGGTGGATCGAGCGGATCGTCATCACCGACAAGCGCGTGATGCTCGCCCAGGGGATCCTCGTGCACAACGTGGGCATGATGCCGCTGTCGAAGGTCACGGACCTGACGTTCCAGCGCACCCTCGGCGGCCGGATGTTCGGCTACGGCACGATGATCGTCGAGTCGGCGGGCCAGATCCAGGCGCTCAACCGCATCGAGTACATGCCGCGCCCCGAGGAGATCTACGAGGCGCTCTCCGAGCTGGTGTTCGGGGAGAAGGGCAAGACCCGCGCCACGGGCATGCTGGCACGGCCGCGCTGGCGGCGCTGACCCCGGTTAGCCTGCAGCGGTGCCCGCGCCGCTGATCGACCTGCACGCCCACTCCACCGTCTCCGACGGCACGGACTCGCCGGCCGGGCTCGTGGCGGCCGCGGCGGCGGCGGGCGTCGGCGTGCTGGCCCTCACCGACCACGACACCACGGGCGGGTGGGACGAGGCGGCTGCGGCGCTGCCGGCCGGGATGCGCCTGGTGCGCGGTGCGGAGTTCTCCTGCACCAGCCCGTGCGGCCGCGAGGGCGAGCGCGACGTGTCCGTGCACCTGCTCGGCTACCTGTTCGACCCCGCGCACCCCGCGATCGTCGCCGAGCAGGAGCGGCTGCGGGGCGAGCGGTACGCCCGGCTCGTCGGCATGACCGAGAGGATGGCGGCCGACGGCTACCCGGTCGACGTCGACGCCGTGTTCGCCCACCTGCCCGAGGGGGCGAGCGCCGGCCGGCCGCACCTGGCCCGCGCGCTCGTCGCCGCGGGCGTGGTGGGGTCGGTGGACCAGGCGTTCGCCGAGCTGCTCTTCACCGGCAGCCGCTACTACGTGCCGAAGGCCGACACGCCGGTGCGCGCGGCCGTGGAGATGGTGACCGCGGCCGGCGGGGTGGCCGTCTTCGCGCACGCGCTGGCCCGGCGCCGCGGCCGGGTCGTGGAGCCCTCGGTGATCGTCGAGCTGGCCGCGGCCGGACTGGCCGGCGTCGAGGTCGACCACCCCGACCACGCCCCCGAGGACCGCGCGCTGCTGCGCGACCTGGCGGCGGAGCACGGGCTGCTCGCCACCGGGTCCAGCGACTACCACGGCACGAACAAGACCACCCCGCTCGCGGCGGAGACCACGGCCCCCGAGGTGCTCGACGCGCTCGCGGAGCGGGCCACCGGGGTCGACGTCCTCGGCTGAGCGCCCGGGCCGCTACCGTGGGGTGGTGGGCGCGCAGCTGGGGTTCGACGAGCTCGGGTTCGACCTCGGCGCCCCCCGGCTGGTCCGGGTCACCCCCGCCCGGCTGGGCACCTGGCGCCAGTGCCGGCGCCGCTACCGGCTCGGGTACCTCGACCGGGCCCCCCGCGGCGCGGGACGCGCGCCCAGCACGCTGGGCGCGGTCGTCCACCTCGCCCTGCGGGCCTTCTTCGACCTGCCGCCGGCCCGCCGCACCCCGGACGCCGCCGCCGCGCTGGTCGACCGGAACTGGTCGGGCGAGGGCTTCCGCGACGCCGACCAGCAGCGGGAGTACCGCGAGCGCGCCCGCGGCTGGGTGAGCGCCTACGCCGCCGAGCACGGCGCGGTGCAGCCGCTGGCCCAGGAGCGCTGGGTGTCCGCACCCGTCGGCGGCATCGTCGCCGAGGGGCGCGCCGACCGCATCGACGGCCGCGACGGCGCCGCGGTCGTGGTCGACTACAAGACCGGCCGGTGGGTGCCCACCGACGCGGACGCCGCGGAGTCCGAGGCGCTCGCCCTCTACGCCGTCGCCACCGAGCGCACGCTGCGCCGCCCGTGCACCCGCGTGGAGCTGCACCACCTGCCCACCGGCACCGTGGCGGCGCACGACCACGACGCCGCGTCCCTCCGGGCGCACGTCGAGCGGGCCGGGGCCGCCGCGGCCGAGCTGGCGCGAGCCACCGCCGCGCTGGAGGACGGCGGGGACCCCGAGGCGCTGTTCCCGCCCGCCCCGCAGGCCGCCTGCGGGTCCTGCGACGTGCGTCGGCACTGCCCCGAGGGCCGCGCCGCCGCGCCCGAGGCCGCGCCGTGGGCGCACCTGGTGCCGTGACCGGACCGACGAGGCCGCTGCGCCGGCCCCCCGCACCCCGCCCGGCCGCCGCGCCGCCGCGCCGCGGCGCGCCGCCCCGTCCCGACCGCCGGCCGAGCCGGTGGCTCGGGGTGACCGGCCTGCTGGCGGGCGGGCTGGCCGTGCTCGCGCTCGCGCTGGTGGCGTCGTGGATGGTGGCCCCGCGGCTGGGTCTGCCGGGCCCCGCGGCGGACCTGCTCGCCTGGCACCTCGCCGCCGCGGTCGCCGTCGTCGTCGCCCAGGTCCGGGCCGACCGCAGCGGCCGCCCCGGCGCGGTGCTGGCCGTCGACGGCGCGGCGCTCGTCGTGCTCGGCCTGCTCTGGTTCGGGTGAGGCGGTCCCGGCCCGGCCGTCAGGCGGGGCGCAGGGCGACGACCTCGGCGCCGCGCTGCTCGAGGACGACGTCGCCGAGCACGGCCGGGACGACCGGTGCGCCCGGCTCGTCGCGCTCGACGGGGACGAACCGCCGGGGCAGGCCGCGGTCGTCGACGACCTGCAGCCCGCCGGGCACCGGCACGAGCAGGTCCGCGCCGTAGCGCACGGCCGGGCCCAGTGCGTCCGGGACGGTCCAGACGGGCGACAGCTCGCGGGCGTCCAGCGCGACGACCGACGAGCCGGTGAACCAGAAGCGGAAGCGCCCGTCGGTGGTGGTCGTGGCGACCCCGCCGGGCGGGTCACCGGCCGCGTGCTCGACCTGCGTGACGGCGATCTGCGTCCCCGCGGCGTCGTGGACGGCGAGGCGGCCCGGCAGCGCGACAGCGGCCCGGTCCTCGGTGACCGCGACGAGCACGGCCCCGGACCCGGTCAGCGGCACGGAGTAGGACACCTGGGGCTGCTCGCTCCCGTCCTCCCCGTCGGTGACGAGCACGGTGAGCCGGTCGACCGCCTCGCCGGGGCAGCGCTCCACCACCCCCGTGCGGCGCCCGCCCAGGGCGGCCGAGCCGTAGGTGCACCCCGGGCGGGGCTGGCGGCCGGTCTGCTCCTGCGCGGGCACGTCGCCGTACTCCACCGTGCGCACCAGGTCCGAGCGCCACGCCTCGAGGTGGTCGGTACCGGTGGCCAGCACGTAGGTCTCGTCGGCGACCAGCCGCGCGCCCGGTCGCGCGTCCGGGTTGCGCGACCCCGTCCGGGCGCCGGTGGTGCCGGACAGCATCGTCAGCTCGCTGCACCAGGTGCCGGGGTCGTCGAGCGGGCCGTTGGCGTACAGCGCGAGCGCGCGGCCCTCGTCGCCTTCGCCGCTGGTCGGGAAGCCGCTGCCGACCGCGCACAGCGGCAGGTCGCGGGCGTAGCTCCAGGCCTCCGCCCCGGTGGCGGCGTCGCGTCCGGTGACGGTGCCGCCCTCGGCGGTGACGACCGCGGGCCCGGAGACCACCGGACCGGTCGTGCCGGGGCTGGGGACCCGCCAGGCCTCCGCGAACGCCGCGGGGGCGGCGAGCGCCGCGGGCGGGGCGGTGACCGGCGCGGCGGCGGGCCGGTGCGTCGTGCCGGCGACGTCGCCCGTGACGGCGACGGCCGTGCCGGCCAGCACGAGCCCGGCGACGAGCACCGCCGCGGCGACCAGGTCACCGCGGCGGCGTCGTTCGGGCGGGGGAGCGCGGAACACGCGCGGGGCCCGGGTGGGGCTCAGCTGGCCGCGGCGTCGGCCGGCTCGGCGGAGGTGGCGTCGGCGGAGCGGTCGGAGCCCCGGCCGCGGCCCCCGCGGCGGCGGCGCCGGCGCGGCCGGTCGGCCCCGCCCTCGCCGTCGGCGGCCGGGGCGGCGGGGCCGGCCGCGGCCGGCTCCGCGGCGGTGGCTGTGGTGGCGGCGGCGGTGGCCGCGGTGGTCGGCTGCTCGGCCGGGGCTGCGCCCCCGGTGCCGCCGCCTACGGTGCCACCACCCTCGGTGCCACCGCCCTCGGTGCCACCGCCCTCGCCCTCGAGCACGACCCCGCTGCGGCTGCGGGTGCGCGTGCGGGACTTGCGGGGGCGGCGCTCGGGCAGCGCCACCTCCTCGTCGCGCTTGCCGGCGGCGCGCCCGCGGTCGCGCTTGCGCCCGCCGACGTCGCCCTCGCTGTCGACGTACTCGGCCTCCAGGCCGGCCCGGGTGCGCTGCGAGTGCGGCAGCCGGCCCTTGGCGCCTTCGGCGATCGACAGGTCCGCGTACAGGTGCGGGGAGGTGGAGTAGGTCTCGGTCGGCTCGGGCATGCCGAGGCCCAGGTCGTCGCTGATCGTCTTCCACTTGTGCAGCTCGTCCCAGTCGACGAGCGTCACCGCGACCCCGGTCTTGCCCGCGCGGCCGGTGCGGCCGATGCGGTGCACGTAGGTCTTGGCGTCCTCGGGGCACTGGTAGTTGACCACGTGGGTGACGTCGTCGACGTCGATGCCGCGGGCGGCCACGTCGGTGGCGACCAGCACGTCGACCTTGCCCGAGCGGAACGCGCGCAGCGCCTGCTCGCGGGCGCCCTGGCCCAGGTCGCCGTGCACGGCGGCCGCGGCGAACCCGCGGTCGGCGAGGTCGTCGGCGACGCGCTGCACGGTGCGCTTGGTGCGCGCGAAGATCATCGTGAGGCCGCGGTCCTTCGCCTGCAGCACGCGGGTGAGCAGCTCGACCTTGTCCATCGCGTGGGCGCGGTAGACGAACTGCGTCGTCCGCTCGTGGATCGAGCCCATGTCGGGCTCCTCCGCGCGGATGTGCGTGGGGCGGTGCAGGAACTGCCGGGCCAGCGCGATGATCGGGCCGGGCATGGTGGCCGAGAACAGCATGGTGTGCCGCTCGTCGGGCAGCATGCGCAGGATCTTCTCGACGTCGGGCAGGAAGCCCAGGTCGAGCATCTCGTCGGCCTCGTCCAGCACGAGGGCCTTGACGCGGCCGAGCACGAGGTGGCGCTGCTCGGCGAGGTCGAGGAGCCGCCCGGGCGTGCCGACGACGACGTCGACGCCCTTGCGCAGGGCGGCGAGCTGCGGCTCGTAGGCGCGCCCGCCGTAGATGGCGGTGACGCGGACGCCGAGGTGCTTGCCGGCGTCGGCGAGGTCCTGGGCGACCTGCACGCACAGCTCGCGGGTGGGGACGACGACGAGCGCCTGCGGGACGTCGCGGCTGCGGTCGGCGGCCTCGCCCTCCAGCGTGCCGGCGGGCTGCTCGGACGGGGGCGTGAGGCGGTGCAGCAGCGGCACGCCGAAGCCCAGCGTCTTGCCCATGCCGGTGCGCGCCTGGCCGATCACGTCCTCGCCGGCCAGGGCCAGCGGGAGCGTCAGCTCCTGGATCGCGAAGGTGTGCACGATGCCGGCCTCGGCCAGCGCCGAGACGATCTCGGGGCGCACGCCCAGCTCGGCGAAGGTGGGGGCGTCGGGCTTGACGGGCGCGTCGCCGGTGAGGGGGTGGGCCGCGACGGCCGCGGGCTCGCCCGCGGTCGGGTCCACGGTGTCGGTCGTCTCGGGGGTGTCGGTCCGGTCGGACAGGATGATCGCCTCTCTCCGCGCACAGGAGCCGGGGCCGGAACTCGACCGGCGCCTCGCAAGGGGCGGGCCGGGAGAACCGACGAGGCGCTGCACGCACCAGGTCGTGTGCGGCTCTCGTCGGGGGCGACGGCACCGCGGCAGGAGCACCGAGCCGGGCCGGCGCTGCCCCGCATCCTACCCGGTCGCCCCGTCCGGCACGAGATCGGAGCGGGAGTGACGTGCACCGCCCGATCGGGTGCCCGTGCCTCTAGTCTCGGCGGCATGACGGTGCTGCAGGGATGACGGGGGTGCGGCGATGACGGCGGTCGGGGACGGCACCCGGGCGGCCACGGTCGACCTGCTCGGCGTGCTCGCCTACGGCGAGCTGTCGGCGTTCGACCGGCTCGCCGAGGACGCCCGGCACGCGCCCACCCTGGCGGGCCGGGCCGCGCTGTCGGCGATGGCGGCGGCGGAGATGGGCCACTTCCGGCTGCTGCAGGAGCACCTGGACGGGATGGGCGTGCCCGTGGAGACGGCCATGGCGCCCTTCGTCGAGACCCTCAACCGCTACCACGCCTCCACCGCGCCGCGGAGCTGGCTGGAGTCGCTGGTCAAGGTCTACCTCGGCGACGGGCTGGCCGCCGACTTCTACCGCGAGATCGCGGCCTGGATCCCCGGCCCCACCGGCGAGCTGGTGCGCCACGTCCTCGCCGACACCGGCCACACCGCCTTCGCCGAGCGCGAGGTCAAGGCGGCGTCGGCCGCCGACCGCAAGGTGCACGACCGCCTCGCCCTGTGGGGCCGGCGCCTGCTCGGCGAGGCTGTCACGCAGGCCCAGTACGTGGTCGCCGAGCGCGACGAGCTCGCCGAGTTCATCGTCACCGGCTCCGGCGACCTGGCCGGCATCGGCGCGCTGCTCAAGCGCCTGCAGATCAACCACGGCAAGCGGATGGGCAAGCTCGGGCTGACCTGACCGGCGTCCTCACCGGGGTTCGCGCAGGGCGGACTGCCCCGCCGGCCCCGCTGGACTAGCCTGGGCCGGGCCAGTTCGAGTGCGAGACCAGGAGGTCCACCCGTGGAGGTCAAGATCGGCATCGCGGAGAGCCAGCGCGAGCTCGTGGTGTCCAGCGACCAGACGGCGGACGAGGTGCAGGCGCTCGTGGACGCGGCGCTGGGCAGCGGCTCCGAGGGTCTGCTCCGGCTCACCGACGAGAAGGGCCGCCGCTACCTCGTGCGCGCGCCCCAGATCGCGTACGTCGAGATCGCGCCCGAGGACGCCCGGCGCGTCGGCTTCGCCATCGGCTGACGGTCCCGCCGACCGGCCGGGGTGATCGGCGGTCCGGTGCCGGACCGGCCGTGCGCGGCCGCTCGTGCACCGGACCGGCGATCACCGTCCCGGCCGTCCGGCTGCCGCGCGTCCGCCTGCGTCCGCTCCCCGCAGCACGCCGCTGACCCCGCCCCAGACCAGCGCGCTCAGGTGGTCGGTCACCGCGGCGCGGCTCGTCGTGCGCCGCTCCAGCCACCAGTCACCCGCGCTCTGCAGCATCCCGACCAGGCCCTGCGCCCAGACCTCCGCGCCGCCGGGGTCGATCCCCAGGGCGCGCAGCCGCTCGTCGATCGTCGCGGCGAGGGTCCGCACGGTCGCGCTGCGCACGTCGTCGGCGGTGTGCGCGCCGGCGGAGCGCTCGCCGTGGCCGTGCACGACGAAGCGCCACAGCTGCGGCTCGGCCTCGATCCCCGCCAGGAACGCGTCGATCACCGCGCGGATCTGCTCGCGGTCGTCCCGCTCCCGCCCGACCTGCGGCGCGACCCGCCCCGTCAGCAGCTCCGCCGCCGCGTGGCCCACGGCGCGGTGCAGGTCGGCTCGGTCGTCGAAGTGCCGGTAGAGCACGGGCTTGGTGATGCCGGCCTGCGCGGCGATGTCGGCCACCGACACGCCGGGACCGTGGCGGCGCACGGCCTCGATCGCGGCCCGCACCATCGCGGCCCGCCGCTCCTCGCGGCGGGTGCGGCGCTCGTCGGCCCGACCGGAGTCGATCATGCTCGGAACCGTACCAGAGGTAACAGTTACCCGGGGTAGCAGAAGGGCGCGCGTCCTCGTCGGCCCGTCCGCCGCGCGCTCGGCGCCGGGCGGCGCCCGCCGGTCGGAGCCGCGGCACCGACCGGCGCGGGCCCGTGCGGTTCCCCCCGCGGACAGCGCATGATCGGGGACCTGACCGAGGTCCTCCGGCGGAAGGCGCACCTGCTCCGATGATCGCACTGTCCGACGGCACCGCCCTGCACGTCGAGGTCGAGGGCGGGCCCGACGCCCCGGTGACGGTCGTGCTCGCCCACGGCTGGACCGTCGACGCCCGCACCTGGGGGCCGGTCGCCTCGGCCCTGGCCGGGCCGGGCGCGCGCGTGGTGCGCTACGACCACCGCGGCCACGGCCGGTCCTCGGCGGTCGACCCGGCCACCATGACGCTCGACCAGCTGGCCGACGACCTGGCCGAGCTCGTCGCCGCCGTCGCCCCGACCGGGCCCCTGGTGCTCGCCGGGCACTCCATGGGCGGGATGACGATCATGGCGCTGGCCGAGCGGCACCCCGACGTCGTGGCCCGCACCGCGGGCGTCGGGCTGGTCGCGACGGCCGCCGGCGGCCTGGCGGACACCTCCTTCGGGCTGCCCGCCGCCACCGTGCCGGTGCTCCGCGCGGTGGAGGAGCGCGTCTACGGGAGCCGGCACTGGGGCCGCGCGCCGCAGCTGGGGAGCCCGCGCGCCCTGACCCCGGCGATGCGCTGGCTGCTGCTCGGCCCCGACGCCGACCGCGAGGCCGTCCGCCTCACCGTCGACGCGGTGGCCGCCTGCCGGCCGCTGACGCTCTCGGGGTTCCGGCCGACGCTGGCCGCCCACGAGCGCGACGCCGCGCTCGCCGCCTTCGCGGAGGTCCCGACGGTGGTGCTGGCCGGGGAGCGGGACCGGCTCACGCCGGTGTCCGCCGCGCGCCGGATCCGCAGCGCGCTGCCCGCCGCCGAGCTGACGGTCTACTCCGGGGCCGGGCACATGCTGCCGGTGGAGCGGGTGGGCGGGGTGGCGGGGCGCCTGGCCGCCCTGGTCCGGGGCGCGTCACGACCGCGCGCGGCCTGACGGAGGGGCACCCTCCGGCGCCGCCCCCTCAGCCCGGCTCGGTGATGAGCGGGAAGTCGGCCAGCCCGCGCCACGCCAGGCGCGTCATCAGCGCCACCGCCTCGTCGCGGGGCACGGCGCGCCCCGAGTCGAGCCAGTAGCGGGCCGTGATCTGCGACAGCCCGACCAGGCCGACGGCGAGCAGGCGGGCCCGGTCGGGGTCGAGGCCGGCGTCGGTGGTGACGGCGTCGGCCACCAGCTCGATGCACCGGTCGCGCGCCCCGTCGACCACCGCGGCCGCCTCGGGCTCGCTGCGCAGGTCGGACTCGAAGATCAGGCGGTAGGACCCGGCCTCGTCGGCGACGAAGTCGAAGTAGGCCGCGACGGCGGCGCGGGCCCGGTCCTGGTTGTCGTCCCGGTGGTCCAGCGCCTCGCGGACCCGCCCGACCAGCTCGTCGGCGTGGGTGGTGAGCAGCGCGCGGTAGAGCTCCAGCTTGCCGGGGAAGTGCTGGTAGAGCACGGGCTTGCTCACGCCGGCCTTCTCGGCGATGTCGTCCATCGCCGCCGCGTGGTAGCCGTGGGCGGCGAAGACGTCGCGGGCGGCGTCGAGGAGCTGCGCGCGCCGGGCGGTGCGGGACAGCCGCGCGCCGCGCTGCACGGGGGTGGCCGCGCCCGTCACCGGGGCGCTCCCGGGGTCGACTCGGTCATGGCGGCCTTCCTCGTCGTGCCTGGTCGTGCGGTCCCGCTCGGGAACGGAAACGCCCACCCTACCCGGCGGTACACCCGCTCGGGGGGAGCTGCGGCAGGCAGCCGAGCAGGGCCACGGCCAGCGCGGCCAGCACGGGGACCGCGCCGGGGAGCGGGAGCAGCGGCGCGAGCAGCGCCCCCACCGCCGCGCTCACCGCCCCGAGGACGACCGCGACGCGCACCGGCCACGGCGGGGGCGCCGCCCCCGTGCCCACCGCCACGCTCCCGCGCGCCTCCCCGTCCCAGGCGACCAGCAGGCCCTGCGCCGCCTCCGGTTCGGCCACCCCGTGGGCGGCGAGCCAGCCGGGCGGCCCGGCCAGGACGGCGTGGGCGACGACGACGGGCCCGGCCGCGTCCCCCTGCAGCTCGGACACCACGCCGCGCAGCCCGCCCTCCGGCGTGCCGTCGAGGTCGGACACCCCCGGCGGCGGCGCGCCGGCCGCGCGGAGGAGCGCCCGGCCCACCGGTCCGGACCCGCGGTGCAGGGCGGCGGCCAGGCGGACCAGCTCCGCCGGATCGGTGCCGGGCAGCGCGTCCACGGCGACGACGGCGGGCTCGCCCGCGGCCGGGCGGGCGGTGAGGGCGAGCGCGAGCAGGAGGGCGGCCGGGCACCCGCCGACCGCCGCGGCGAGGGCGCCCGGCGCGTCGCCCGCCCCCAGCCGGTACCCGAGCACGGCCGCGACGACCGCGAGCCCGGCGAACGCGGCCGTGCTCACCGCACGTCCACGGCGAACCCGACGTCGTGCAGCGCGCCCGCGTGCCGGAACCGCAGGAACAGCGCGTGCGGGCCGGGCACGGCCGGGGTCGCGGTGAACGCGATCCCCGGTCCGGCGCGCGCCACCGGGTCGTCGGTGGCCACGTCGGCCGGCACGTCGGTCCAGGCCAGGTCGCTGCGGCGCACCGCGGCCAGGCGGCCGAACGCGCCGCCGTCCGGTTCGAGGTCGGTGACGGGGACGCCGTCGCGGGTGACCGTGGCGTACACGGGGGAGGCGGCGCCGGCGACGAGGTCCCCGTCCAGGCGCACCTGGTACGGCCCGACCTGCGCGACCCGCACCTGCTCCGTCGACGCCGGGAGGTACTCGCCGGGCGCGCTGACGTCGACCCCGAGGACGAGCGGGGGCCCGTCGGGCGGGGTGAACGCGGCGTAGACGCGGTGCGCGCCCGGGGTGAGCAGGACCGGTGCGCGCCACAGCCCGTCCGGACCGGCCGCGGCGGCGACCCGGCCGACGCCCACGCCGTCCCGGCGCACGATCGCCAGCTCGACGGCGGCCGGGGGCGCGCCGGGGCCGTTGAGGGCGAAGGCGAACTCGGCGGGCGCGCCGGGGAGGAACCGGTCCGTGAGCGGCAGCACGGTCCAGCCGGCGGCCGTCGCGCTCAGCCCCTCGCCCACGGGAGCGGGCGGAGCCGGGGCCGCCACCGGGGGCGCGGGGGTCGGCGGGGGTGCGGGAACGGGCGCGGACAGCGCCCCCGCGCCCCAGGACAGGGCGAAGACCAGGGCGAGACCGGCCGTGCCGGCGGTGAGCCGCGTGCCGTCCACACCCGGTACAACGCGCGCGGGGGCCGGGGGCGACGCAGCGCGTTCGGGCTGGTCACCGTCGTGGTGCGTCGGCGGCCGCGGCCGGCCCGTGCGGCACCCGACGACGATCACCGGGTCGGGCGGGCGCGCAGCCCGTCGTGACCACCCGAGCGCGTCGCGGCCCGACCTCTACCGCGGTCACCCGAGGTGACCAGGCGGTTTGCCGGGAACCGCTCCGCCAGCGATGCTCGGAGGCGTGACGCCCTCCGCGCCCTGGCCCGGCCGACTGCAGACCTCCGGGGGTGTGTCACTCCACGTCCGCGAGACCCCCGGCCCCGACGGCCTGCCGGCCGTCTACGTGCACGGGCTGTCCGGCTCCGCCACGAACTGGACCGACCTCGCCGCGCTCCTCGCCCCGCGGGCGGCCGGCGTCGCCGTCGACCTGCCCGGGTTCGGGCACTCGCCGCCGCTCGCCGTGCCCGACTGGTCGCCGCAGGCCCACGCCGACGCCCTGCTGTGCTTCCTCGCCGGCCGCAACGAGCGGGTGCACCTGCTCGGCAACTCGATGGGCGGGGCGCTCGCGATCGAGGTCGCCGCCCGCCGGCCCGAACTCGTCGCCTCGCTCACCCTGATCTCCCCGGCCGTGCCCGACCGGCGCCCCGACCCGCGGCGGATCTCCGACCCGCGCCTCGCCCTGGCGCTCGTGCCCGTGCTCGGGCGCCGCGCCCGCGCCGCCGTGACGGCGCTGACGCCCGAGCAGCGGGCCCGGCAGGTGATCGACATCTGCTTCGGCGACCCGGGCCGGGTGCCGCCCGAGCGCATGGCCGAGTTCGCCGCGGAGATCGCGCGCCGCAACCGGCTGCCGTGGACGCGCGACGCCGTGAACCGCACCGCCGTCGCGATGATCCGCAGCTGGGCGCGGGGGCGGCTGTGGGAGGTGGCCGCGCGGGTGCGGGCACCGACGCTGGTCGTCTGGGGCGAGCTCGACCGCCTCGTCGCGCCCCGGCTCGCGCCCCGCACCGCCGCCGCGATCCCCGGTGCCGAGCTGCTCGTCCTGCCCGGGGTGGGGCACGTGGCGCAGATGGAGGTGCCCGAGGTGGTGGCCGACGCCGTGGGCCGGCTCTGGGACCGCTGCGACGACCGCCGCGCGGACGGCGGCGGCGGCGACCGGTCCCGGGAAGATGCGGAGGGGCTCGCGCGTTCGAGCCGGGAGACCGCACGACGACCCGAGGAGCACGTCTGATGGCACTGAGCGAGTCCGCGAGCGGATCGTCGGCCCTCCCGCCGCTCGTGGAGCCGGCCGCCGAGCTCACCAAGGACGAGGTGGCGCGCTACAGCCGCCACCTGATCATCCCCGACGTCGGGATGACCGGTCAGAAGCGGCTGAAGAACGCGAAGGTGCTGGTCGTCGGGGCCGGCGGGCTGGGCAGCCCGGCGCTGCTCTACCTGGCCGCCGCCGGGGTCGGCACGCTGGGCATCGTCGAGTTCGACGAGGTCGACGAGTCGAACCTGCACCGCCAGGTGATCCACGGCCAGTCCGACATCGGCCGGCCGAAGGGCGAGTCGGCGCGCGACTCGATCCGGGAGATCAACCCGTTCGTCGAGGTCGTGCTGCACCCCGTGCGGCTCGACAGCTCGAACGTGCTGGACATCTTCCGCGACTACGACCTCATCCTCGACGGCACCGACAACTTCGCCACCCGCTACCTGGTCAACGACGCCGCGGTGCTGCTCGGCAAGCCCTACGTGTGGGGCTCGATCTTCCGGTTCGAGGGCCAGGCGTCGGTGTTCTGGGAGGACGCGCCCAACGGCAAGGGCCTCAACTACCGCGACCTCTACCCCGAGCCCCCGCCCCCCGGCATGGTGCCGTCGTGCGCCGAGGGCGGCGTGCTGGGCGTGCTGTGCGCGTCGATCGGCTCGATCATGGTCAACGAGGCGATCAAGCTGATCACCGGCATCGGCGAGCCGCTGCTGGGCCGGCTGATGGTCTACGACGCCCTGGAGATGAGCTACCGCACGATCAAGCTGCGCAAGGACCCCGACACGGCGCCGATCACCGAGCTGATCGACTACGACGCGTTCTGCGGCGTGGTGTCCGACGACGCGCAGGCCGCGGCGGCGGGGCACACGATCACGGCCACCGAGCTCAAGGAGATGATGGACGCGGGCAAGGACTTCGCGCTCATCGACGTCCGCGAGCCGCACGAGTACGAGATCGTGAACATCCCGGGCGCGGTGCTCATCCCGAAGGACCGCATCCTGTCCGGCGAGGCGCTCGCCGAGATCCCGCAGGACCGGCCGGTGGTGCTGCACTGCAAGTCCGGTGCCCGTTCGGCCGATGCCCTCGCCGCGCTGCACCGCGCCGGCTTCCGCGATGCGGTGCACGTCGGCGGCGGTGTGCTGGCGTGGGCCAAGCAGGTCGACCCGAGCCTGCCCACGTACTGACGTCCGTCCGGTGATCCGGATGTACGGAGTGTGACGGCTGAGCTGGGCGTTCCTTCCCGCTCGGAGCAGTGACAGCGCGGGAGGGCCCGGGTAGCGTCCCCCACTCGGTAGACCACGATCGGGTGTCGCCGGGGCGTCGAAGCGCAGGTGCGTGGCCGCGGCAGTGCAGACGGGTGACGCCCACGAGGCGTGCCCGTCGCAGGGCGATGGGGGCGCAGCAGTGGACAGCGCGAGCACGGGCGACGCGGACGACGACGTCAAGCGGTGCGCCCTGCCGGGGTGCGACCTCGTCATCGAGGACATCCCGGGCCGGCCCGCCCGCCGCTACTGCACCGCCGCGCACCGGGCGCGCGCCCGCCAGGCGCGCCGCGCCGCCGTGCAGGCCGGCCAGGACGAGCAGCTGATCGCCACCCTGCCCTGGCTGCAGGAACCGGAGCCCGGGGCGGTCGACGCGACGCCCGTCCCGCCGCCGGCCGTCCCCGCCGACCGGCCCGGACCCCGGGTCGAGGGGGCCCGCGCCCGGGCCGCCCGCCGCCGCTCCGCACCCGCCCCGGCCCCGGCCGTCCGCGACGCCGGACCCCGCCCGCGCCGCACCGGCCTGCTCCGCGGCCGCCGGGCCCTCGCCGCGCTGGGCGTCGCCGGCGTCCTCGCGGGCGGCTACGCCCTCTCCGCCTCCGAGCCGCCCGCCCCGTCGGGCGAGGCGCCCGCCTCGCCCGAGGAGTGGGCCGAGCAGGCCGAGCTGACCCTGGCCTCGGTGAACCGGCAGCTCGACAGCATCGCCGCCCTGGAGGCGGAGTGGCACGCCCTGCCCGAGGAGGAGCGCGCGGCCGGGCCGGTCGAGCCCCTCGCCGCGCTGGTCGAGCGCCGCGAGGAGCTGGAGCGCCAGCGGGTCACCCTCGAGTCGCAGCTCGAGGCCTACCGCGACCTGGAGGGCGCCCGCACCGACCTGGCCGAGTCCGAGCAGGACCTCGCCGCCGTGGAGGAGGCGCTGCGGGACGCCCCGCCGGTCGGCGAGCGCACACCCGAGCAGGACGCCTCCCTCGCCGCCCTGGACGAGCAGCGCGACCTGCGGCTGCGCCAGCGCGACGCGCAGCGCGAGGAGGTCGAGACGCTGGAGACCGGCGTCGAGGACGCCGTGTCCCAGCCCCTCCCCGACGACGCCGAGGCGACGGCCGAGATCGGCGAGGAGGTCCTCGACGTCATCCGCGGGGAGGACGGCGAGGAAGGCGACGAGGACGGCGACGAGGACCCGGGTGCCGTGCCGGAGCGTCCCGAGGCGCTGTCCCCGCGCGACGAGCAGGACGGCGAGCCCGAGCAGGACGTCACCACCAGCGGCCCGCCCGACCCCCGCGGCCCCGGCGACGAGACGGAGGACCCGGCCCCGGCCGAGCCGTCGGCCGACCCGCCCGCCGAGCCGCCCGCCGAGCCGCCCGCCGCCCCGCCCGCCGCGGAGCCGGCGCCCGCGCCCGAGGCGGAGCCCCGGCCCGAGGCCCGCGCCGGGGACCGGCCCGCGGACGTCCGTGAGGGGCGCGACCGCGACCGCGACCGGTCCGCCGAGCGCCCCGAGGACGTGGTCGTCGCCGCCCCCGTCGTCGAGGACCCCGAGCCCGCCGAGCCGGTGGACGCGCCGGAGGACCGGGCCGACGGCTCCGGCGGACGGGACGGCGCCGCCGAGTCCGGGGGCGGTGACGGGGACCGCGGCGAGCGTCGCGACGGCCCGGCCGACGAGGTCGACGAGGTGGAGGACGGTTCCGACGACCGGAACGAGGGCCAGGACCCGGAGCCCGGGTCGGACCCGCAGCCCGAACCCGCGCCGATGCCCGGACCGGCCCCGGAGCCCGCGCCGGCCCCAGCGCCCGAGCCAGAGCTGGAGCCCGAGTCCGCGCCGGAGCCCGAGTCCGTGCCAGCGCCGGAGCCGGAGCCGGAGCTAGCGCCGGAGCCGGAGCCGGCGCCCGAGCCAGTGCCGGAGCTATCGCCGGAGCCAGAGCCGGCACCGGAGCCGGAGCCTGCGCCAGAGGCAGTGCCGGCGCTGGAGGCCGAGCCCGTTGCTGAGCCCGAGGGCGGCGGCGAGCCGGTCGGCGAGGTCGTCGACGAGGTGGAGGACGTGGTCGACGGCGGTGCCGGCGACCAGGACGGCGCCGGCGCGACCGGTGCCGCGGACGATGCCGTCGAGGGTCTCGTGGACGCGATCGGCGGGCCCGACGGCGAGGTCGGTGGCGGGAGCGCTGCGGACGGTGCCGACGGGCCCGAGGACGGGTCCGTCCCGCCCCTGCCCGAGCCGGTCGACGGCGTGGACGCCGCGCTCGACGAGGGGGTCGGCGGGCCGACCGGGACGGTGGTCGGCGAGCAGGCAGGATCGACGAGCGACGACGGTGCACCCACCGGCGCGGCGAACACGGGGTCGGCGTCCGGCGCGACCGGTTCCGACGCGGACTCCGCCCGACCCGGTGCCGCGGCGGAGGAGCAGGAGATCGCCGCGATCGCGACCGAGGTGCTGGAGACGGTGCCCGGCGCGGAGGCGGCGGTGCCGTGGCTGGCGATCGCGGTCGAGCGGGCCACCGATACCGGCGGGTCGGACGCCGAGGACCGCGCCTGGGACGACGAGCAGCTCGACGCGTGGAACGCCCTCGCGGAGCGGGAGCCGGGCGGGACGGTCGCGGACGTCGTCCGGGAGCACGTCGACGACGTGCTGGCCGCGCGCGGGGTCGGGAACGGGGACTCCGGTCCGGACGCGTCCGGCGCGGACGAGCACGCCGGGTCCGACGCCACCACCGGCTCCGACGAGGGGCATCGGGACGACGCGGTGTCCGGACCGGACGAGGATCCCGCACCGCAGGACGGGGACGAGGACTCCGCTCCCGGCGATGGTGGCACCTCGAACACCGACGAGGACCCGGCTCTCGACGACGGGTCCGACTCGGACGACGACGACTCCGGCTCGGGTGACGAGACCGGTCCTGCTGAGGTCTCCGCGTCCCACGACGGGAGCGGGAGCGGCTCGGACGAGGACGCCGGGACCCCGGCGGAGGACGAGCCGGCGGCGGAGGAGGACTCCGAGCCGGCGGACGACACCACGACCGACGCGGAGACCGACTCCGAGGAGGGCCCCGGCTCGGACGGTGCTGGGTCCGACGAGGACTCCACAGCCGATGCCTCCGCGACCCACGGGGATGTCGTCGCCGACCAGTCCGGCGACACCGACGAGGACTCGGGCACCTCCGAGGATGGCTCGGGGGAGGACTCCGGCTCGGACGACGGGGCTGATCCCGAGTCCGACGAGGACCCCGCCACCGACGAGGACCCCGCCACCGACGAGGACCCCGCCACCGACGAGGACCCCGCCACCGACGAGGACCCCGCCACCGACGAGGACCCCGCCACCGACGAGGACCCCGCCACCGACGAGGGTCCGGAGCCGGAGGAGACCCCCGGCCCCGACGACGCCGGTGCGGAGCACTCCGGGTCCGGCGACGACCCCGACCCGGACAGCGGCGACGGCACCGACCCCGACGCCCCGGCGAGCTCCTGATCCCGCCCGGCCCGATCAGCGGACCGCGGGTAACGATGCGGCCCGCGTCCCGCGTGGCGGACCGTCGACGGTGCAGGTCGGCGGTAGCGTGCGGCACCGTGATCGAACATGCCGCGCCGGAGGCGGGATCGTGACCGCGGCACCCGTCCTCCCGGAGGGAACGGCCGGGGCCGTGCTGCCCCCGCACGTCCGCTCCGCGTTCGGGGTGCAGGACACCGACCCGAAGCCCGTCGTCTGGGCGGGCCGGGGCGCGTGGCACTGCGGCGACGTCCTCGTCCGGCCGGTGCCCGACAACGCCGTCGCGGCGTGGTCGGCCGGCGTGCTCGACGGGCTGGAGGTGGAGGACCTGCGCCTCGCCCGGCCCGTCCGCTCCTCCGACGGCCGCTGGGTGGTGGCCGGCTGGGCCGCGAGCCGGTTCGTGCCCGGCGTGCTCGAACCCCGCTACGACGACGTCGTCCGCGCCGCGGAGCGCCTGCACACCGCCACCGCCGGCGTCCCGCGCCCGCGCGTGCTCGACGGCCGCGACGACCTGCTCACCCGCTCCGCCGCCGGCGCGTGGGGCGAGCTGCGGCTCACCCTCGACCCGGCCACCGGCGGCACCCTCTACACCGAGCTCGCCGCCCACCGCACGGCCGTCCGGCTGACGCCGCAGGTCGTGCACGCGGAGCTGTTCGGCGCGGTGCTGTTCGACGGCGACAGCCCCGCCATCGTCGACCTCGTGCCCGCCTGGCGGCCGCGGGAGTGGGCCGCGGCCGTGATCGTCGTCGACGCGCTGGCCTGGGGCGGTGCCGACGACGGGCTCCCGCACCGCTTCGCCCACCTGGAGGAGTGGCCGCAGATGCTGCTGCGCGCCGCGCTGTACCGGCTGGCGCTGCACGCGCAGCACCCCGAGGCCTCGCCGCGCACCCTGCCCGGCCTGGAGCGGGCGGTCGGCCTGGTCACGGCGCTGCTCTAGGAACGGGCTGTGCGTGAGCGGGAACGGCTGCTCCGGCCGCCGTTCCCGCTCACGGGGTCAGTTGAGCGCGCGGATGCCGTCCGGCAGCTGTCCGCCGGCGAGGAGGTCGGTGGCCAGGTCGGCGAGGTGGGTCAGCACCGCGCGCTGGGTGAACGGGCCGTAGGAGACGCGGGCGACGCCGAGCTCGGCGAGGCGGGCCGGCGGCAGGGAGCCGGGGACGCCGATCGTCGACAGCTTCCGCTCGCCCAGGCCCTCGACCAGGGCGGTGACCTGCGCCTCGTCGAGCTTGCCGGGCACGAAGACGCAGGCCGCGCCCTCGGCGAGGAACGCCTTCCCGCGCTCGATCGCGTCGGCCAGCACATCGGCGGGGTCGCGGTCGCCGGCCTTCAGGAACGCGTCGGTGCGGGCGTTCAGCACGAACGGCACGCCCTCGGCCTCGCCCGCGGCGACGGCGGCGCGGACGGCGGCGACCGCGTCGGGCAGCGGCTGCATCCGGTCCTCGAGGTTCGCGCCCACGACGCCGACACCGATCGCGCGGCGGACCGTGTCCCCGGCGTCGCCGTAGCCGCTCTCCAGGTCGGCGGTGACCGGGATGTCGACGGCGGCCGCGATCCGGCCCACCATGTCGATCATCAGGTCGCGCGGGATCCGCTCGCCGTCCGGGTAGCCGAGCGTCGCCGCGATCGAGTGCGAGGCGGTGGCGAGGGCCCGGCTGCCCTGGTCGGCCACCACCTTCGCGCTGATCGCGTCCCAGACGTTGACGACGACGAGCAGCTCGGGGTCGGTGTGCAGGCGGAGGAGCTCCTGGGCCTTGTCGGTGATCGTCACGGCCGCACGCTACGCCGCCGGGCCTCCGCCCGGCCCGCCCGACGGGCTAGGTTCCACGCCGTGACGAGGCGCGTGGTGCTGGCCCCCGACAAGTTCAAGGGCTCTCTCGACGCCGCCGGCGTCGCCGACGCGCTGGCCGCCGGCATCGCCGAGGCGGCGCCGGACTGGCAGGTGCACCGCTCACCGGTCGCCGACGGCGGGGAGGGCACGGTCGCCGCCGTGGTCGCCGCGGGCTGGTCGCCGGTCGGGGTGGACACGACCGGGCCGGTCGGCGACCCGCTGACCGTGACCTACGCCCGCCGCGGCGCCGTCGCCGTCGTGGAGCTGGCCGCGTCCTCCGGGCTCGGTGCGCTGCCCGACGGCGCGCTGCGCCCGCTCGACGCCGGCACGAGGGGGCTGGGCACCGTCGTCGCGCACGCGCTGGACGCCGGGGCCGACGAGGTCGTGATCGGGCTGGGCGGGAGCGCGTCCACCGACGGCGGGGCGGGCCTGCTCACCGGGCTCGGCGCCCGGGTGCTGGACGCGGACGGCGCCGAGCTGCCGTCGGGCGGCGCCGCGCTGGTCCGGGCCGCCCGGCTCGACCTGGACGGCCTGCACCCCCGGGTGCGCGACGCCCGGTTCGTCTTCGCCTGCGACGTCGACAACCCGCTGCTCGGCCCGGACGGCGCGGCCGCCGTCTACGGGCCGCAGAAGGGGGCCGACGCCGGGCAGATCGCCCGGCTCGACGCGGCGCTGGCGCACTGGGCCGAGCTGCTGGCCGCCACCACCGGCCGGGACGTGGCCGGCGGCCGCGGGGCCGGCGCCGCGGGCGGGGCGATGTGCGGGCTCGCCGCCCTGGTCGACGTGGAGCAGCGCAGCGGCGTCGAGCTCGTGCTGGAGCTCACCGGCTTCGCCGCGACCGTGGCCGGGGCCGACCTCGTCGTGACCGGGGAGGGGCGGCTCGACCACCAGTCCCTGCACGGCAAGGCGCCGATGGGGGTGACGGCCGCCGCCCGCGCGGCCGGGGCGGAGGTCGTCGCGGTGGCGGGGGAGTGCACGCTGTCCGACGCCGAGCTGGCCGCGGCCGGCGTCTCCCGCGTGCACACGCTCGTCGCCCTCGCGCCGAACGTCGACATCGCGATCCGGGACGCCGCCCCGCTGCTGCGCCGGGTCGGGGCGGCCATCGCGTCGGGCCGGTCGGCGCTGGACTCCTGACCCCGCAGCCGTAACCGGCGCGTCACCGTGGGCCGCGCGGTCGTCACCCCCGGTCCCTGGAGTCCTCCCGTGGGCGGGCGGACCGGGGTGGTGGGGCGCGAGGGGCCGGTGCGCTGTGCGGGGTCGATGCGGGTCGGACTACCGTGGAGCGCGCTGTGACCACCACCACCCTCAAGGGCGTCGCCCCGACGACCACCGCCCCGCTCGCCGGCTTCACCGTCGGTGTCACCGCCGCGCGCCGGGCCGAGGAGCTGGGCGCGATGCTGGAGCGCCGCGGCGCCGCCGTCGTGCACGGGCCCGCGCTGCGGATCGTGCCCGTCGCCGACGACACCCGGCTCCTCGCCGCCACGCGCGACCTCATCGCCCGCCCCCCCGACACCACCGTCATCACCACGGGCGTCGGCTACCGCGGCTGGGTGGAGGCCGCCGACGGCTGGGGGCTGGAGAAGGACCTGCTGGTCGCCCTGGGCTCGGGCGCGCTGATCGCCCGCGGCCCCAAGGCGCGCGGGGCGATCCGGGCGTCCGGTCTGGTGGACGCGTGGTCACCCGCCTCGGAGTCGTCGGCCGAGGTGCTCGACCACCTGCTCGCCGGCGGCGTCGACGGCCGCCGGATCGCCGTCCAGCTGCACGGCGAGCCGCTGCCCGACGTCGTCGAGGCTCTGGAGATCGCCGGCGCGGAGGTCGTGCAGGTGCCGGTGTACCGGTGGGCGCCGCCCACCGACCTCGGCCCGCTGGACCGGCTGATCGACGCCGTGCTCGCCGGGGGGATCGACGCGCTCGCGTTCACCAGCGCCCCCGCCGCGGCCGGGCTGCTCTCCCGCGCCGGCGAGCGCGGGGTCCGGGAGCCCCTCGTCGGCGCCCTGCGCGGGCCCGTGCTCGCCCTGGCCGTCGGTCCGGTCACCGCGGCTCCCCTGGAGGCCGTGGACGTCCCCACCGTGCAGCCGCTGCGCTCGCGGCTGGGGGCGATGGTGCGCACGTGCGAGGCCGAGCTGCCCGCCCGCGCCCGGCGGCTGTCCGTCGCCGGGCACCGCCTGGAGCTGCGCGGCCACGCCGTCCTCGTCGACGGCGACCTGCGGCCGGTGCCACCCGCCGGCATGGCCCTGCTGCGGGCCCTGGCCCACCGCCCGGGCCGCGTCGTCACCCGGGCCGACCTGCTGCGCGCCCTGCCCGGGGGCGTCGCCGACGAGCACGCCGTCGGCACCGCCGTCGCGCGCCTGCGCAGCGCGCTCGGCGAGCCGAGGCTCGTCCAGACCGTCGTGGAGCGCGGCTACCGGCTGGCGCTCGACGCCGGCGCCGACGGGCACTGCGGTGAGGTCCGGTGACGCACCCGGGTGCTCAGCGTCGCCGCGGGAGCCGCCCGTCCACCAGCAGCACGCCCTCGACGCGCAGCCGGGCCGACTGCTCCCGCGCGATGTGCGGGGCGCAGGTGCCGTCGGCGCGCAGGACCCGGTGCCAGGGCAGGTCGTGCCCGTCCTCGGCGAGCACCCGCCCGACGAGCCGCGCCCGCCCGGGCAGGCCCGCCGCGGCGGCGACGGCGCCGTAGGTCGAGGTCGCGCCGGGCGGGATCGCGCGCACGACCTCCCGGATGCGCTCGTGCGCCTGCTCGTCCACCGCTACCGGAGGAACGCGCGGACGGCGTCGGCGACGTCGGCGGTGCGCTCCAGGAACACCATGTGCCCGGAGTCGACGGGCGCCACGACGAGGTCGTCGCCCAGCTCGGCGCGGCAGGCGGCCACCCAGGCGGGGTCGACGAAGTCGGCGCGCTCCGCCGGGACGAGCAGGGTCGGCGTCCCGCGCGGGGGCACCACGGCCGGGCGCGCCATCTCGCCCCAGGCGGCGACGACCGCGGAGCGCGCGTAGCGGTAGCGCCACCCGCCGCCGTCGGGCACGAGGTGCTCGTCCAGCTCAGCCTCGACCAGGTCCGGGGCGATCCCCTCCCAGCGCTGCGCCCGGTCCGCGCGCGCCGCCGCGCGGTCGGGGTACCACTCCTCGGCGCGGGTCTCCTCGGCCGTCTCCAGCATGTCCTGCGGGTCCAGCCCCAGCGCGGGGTCGAGCAGCACCAGCCGCTCGACGCGCTCCGGCGCGGTGCGGGCGAGGTGGACGGCGATGGCCCCGCCGAAGGAGTGCCCGAGCACGGGGACGCGGTCGAGCCCGAGGGCGTCCATCGCCGCCAGGACGTCGGTGACGTGCTGCTCCAGGTGCCACGGGGGCGTCCAGGGGGAGCGGCCGTGGCCGCGCAGGTCCACGCCGAGCACCCGGAGCCCGGTCAGCGCCGCGGCCAGCGGGGTCCAGCGCCGCCCGTGCCCCGTGACGCCGTGCAGGGCCAGGACGGGCCGCCCGGCCCCGTGCTCGTGGACGTGGAGGCTCACGGCCGCGATGCTGCCACCCCGCCGCCGGGCGCGCACCGGGCCGCCCGACCTCCTCCAGTGTCGGGGGTGCGTGGTCTCATCGTCGTCGTGAGCGCCCCCGCCCTCGTCCGCCTCCCGCGGCCCGACCACACCGGTCGGGTCTGGGACGCCGACGCGCGCCGCGTGCTGGACCACGGGTCGGGGTGGCTCAAGGTGCTGGGCGGTCCGGGCACGGGCAAGACCACGCTGCTGCTGGAGTCGATCGCCGCCCGGGTCCGGGCGGGGGACGACCCCGGTCGCACCCTGCTGCTCGTGGGCAGTCGGCGCACCGCCGCCGAGCTGCGGGAGCGGCTGGTCCAGCTCGTCCGGGGCGGGGCCGGCACGCTGCGCGAACCGCTGGTGCGCACCGTGCACTCCTACGCCTTCGGCGTGCTGCGCCTGCACGCCGCCCGCCACGGTGACCCGCCGCCGCGCCTGCTCGCGGGCGCCGAGCAGGACGTCGTCGTGCGCGAGCTGCTGGAGGGGGAGCTGGCGGGCGACGCGCCCGACTCGGGCTGGCCCGGCCGGGTCCGGCCCGCGCTCGGCGTCCCCGGGTACGCCGCCGAGCTGCGCGAGCTGCTGCTGCGGGCCGCCGAGCGGGGGTGGGGGCCCGACGAGCTCACCGACGCCGGGCAGCGGTACGACCGGCCGGAGTGGACGGCGGCGGGCCGGTTCTTCCGCACCTACGAGCAGGTGACGCTGCTGCGCGGCGCCGCGGGCCGGGGCGCCCCCCAGGCCACCGCGCCCGCGCTGGACGCCGCCGAGCTGGTGGCGGCGGCCCTCGACGCGCTCGCCGCCGACCCCGAGCTGCTCGCGGGCGAGCACGGCCGCGTGCAGCACGTGGCGGTCGACGACGCGCAGGACCTCGACCCCCAGCAGCTCGAACTGGTGCGCGCGCTGGGCTCCCGGGCCCGCTCGGTGCTGCTCGCGGCCGACCCGGACCAGGCGGTGCTCGCCTTCCGCGGGGCCGACCCGCGCGGGCTCGACCGCATCGACGCGCCCGCCGCCGTGCTGCGCGTCGACCACCGCAGCGCCCCCGCCGTCCGGGCCGCGGGGCAGCGGCTCGCCGCCCGGCTCGCCGGCGCCGGTCCGGCGCGCACCCGCACCGGCCCGCCGGGGGAGGACCCCGAGGGCGGCGTCGTCGACGTGCGGATCTTCTCCTCGGCCGCCCAGGAGGCCGGCTGGGTGGCCGACCGGCTGCGCCGCGCGCACCTGCAGGACGGGGTGCCGTGGTCGCGGATGGCGGTGCTGTCGAGGTCGGCCCGCCGCTCGCTGCCCACGCTGCGCCGGGCCCTGCTGGCGGCGGGGGTGCCGATCGCCGCGCCGCCCGACGAGCTCCCGATCGCCCGCCAGCCCGCCGTCGTGCCGCTGCTCATGGTGCTGCGGTTCGCGGCCCGCCCCGACGAGCTCGACGCCGACGCCGCCACCGCCCTGCTCACCTCGCCCCTCGGGTCGGCCGACCCCATGCGGATGCGGCGGCTGCGCCGCGGCCTGCTGCGGCTGGCCGCGCAGGAGGGCGGCGCCGACGGCGACGGCAGCGACCCGCTGCTCGTCGAGGCCCTGCGCGACGCCGTGCTCGGCCGGCCCGACCCGCTCGCCGGGCTGCCCGCGGGCGACACCGCGCCGCTGCGCCGCGTCGGCGCGCTGCTCGCGCTGGCCGGCGACGCCGTCCGCGACGGGGAGGGGCCGGAGGAGACGCTGTGGCGGGTCTGGCAGCGCAGCGGGCTCGCGCAGCGGTGGGGCGACGCCAGCGCCCGCGGCGGTCCCGCCGGCGCGGCGGCCGACCGCGACCTCGACGCCGTGCTCGCCCTGTTCGACGCCGCCGCGCGGCACGCCGACCGGCTGCCCGGTGCCGGGGTCGCCGGCTTCACCGAGTACCTGGCCGCGCAGCACCTGCCCACCGACACGCTGGCCCCCCGGGCGCCCCGGGGCGAGGCCGTCGCCCTGCTCACCGCCCACGGGGCGCGCGGGCGCGAGTGGGACGTCGTCGCCGTGCCGGGCGTGCAGGAGGGGGCCTGGCCGGACCTGCGGCTCCGGGGCAGCCTGCTGGGCACCGAGCGGCTGGTCGACCTGGTCGCCGGCGTGGCCGAGCCCGGCCGTGAGCCGGTGTCGCGGATGGCGCCCCTGCTGGCCGAGGAGCGGCGGCTGTTCTACTCCGCCTGCAGCCGGGCGCGCACCACGCTGCTCGTGTCGGGCGTGCAGGGCGAGGACGAGCAGCCCTCCCGCTTCCTCGAGGAGCTCGACCCGCAGCCGGGGGAGCGCGTGGTGTCCCGGCCCGGCCGCTCGCTCGTGCTGGCCGAGCTGGTGGGGGAGCTGCGCCGGGCCGTCACCGACCCGGGCGCCGACCCGGCCCGCCGCGAGCGCGCCGCCCTCGCCCTGGCCCGCCTGGCGGAGGCGGAGGTGCCGGGCGCGCACCCCGATCAGTGGTTCGGCATGGCGGAGGTGTCGAGCACGGCGCCCCTGCGGGAGCCGGGTGCCGTGGTGCCGGTGTCGCCGTCCGACGTCGAGCGCATCGAGCGCTGCCCGCTGCGGTGGGTGCTGGAGCGGCACGGCGGGGGCGACGTCGGCGCGCTCGCGGCCGTCACCGGTTCGCTCGTGCACGCCCTGGTGCAGGCCGAGTCGGCCGGGGCGCCGGCGGCGGAGCTGGAGCAGGCCCTCGACGCGGCCTGGTCGCGGGTCGACGCCGGTGCGCCCTGGTTCGGCCGCCGCGAGCTGGTGCGGGTGCGGTCGATGCTGGCGGCGTTCCAGGGGTGGGTGCGGTCCAGCCGGGCCGAGGGGCTGCGCCTGCTCGACGTCGAGCGGGCGGTGGAGCTGGACCTGCCCCCCGACGAGGTGGAGGTCGGCACCTCCGGGCCCTGGCTGCGGCTGCGGGGCCGGGTCGACCGGCTGGAGGTCGACGCGCAGGGCCGCCCCGTCGTCGTCGACGTCAAGACGGGCAAGACCGCCGTCAGCGCCCGGGCGGCGGCCGAGCACGCCCAGCTCGCGGTCTACCAGCTCGCGGCGGCGCTGGGCGCGTTCGGCGACGTCGTCGACGCCGCGGCCGGGCCCGGCGGGGCGCGGCTGGTGTACGTGGCCGACCGCAAGGCGGGCGGCGAGGCGAAGGAGCCGGTGCAGCCGCCGCTGGGGTCCGAGGACGTCGCGCACTGGCGCGCGGTGCTCCGCGACTGCGCCGAGCACGCCTCCGGCTCGGTGTTCGTCGCCCGCACCGGGCCCGACTGCGACCGCTGTCCCGTGCGCACCAGCTGCCCGGTGCACGGCTCCGGGCGCCCCGTCACGGAGGCGTGAGCACCCGTGCAGCTCACGCCGGCCGTCCTCGCCACCGCGCTCGGGGTGCCCCCGCCCACCCCCGAGCAGGCGGCGGTGATCGCCGCGCCCGCGCGGCCCGCCCTGGTCGTCGCGGGGGCGGGGGCGGGCAAGACCGAGACGATGGCGGCCCGGGTGGTGTGGCTGGTGGCCACCGGCCAGGTGCGGCCCGACCAGGTGCTGGGGCTGACGTTCACCCGCAAGGCCGCCCAGCAGCTGGGCACCCGCGTGCGCGCGCGGTTGCGGCGCCTGGCCGGCAGCCGGTTGCTCGACGAGCTCGACCCCGGCGGGGAGCGCCGGGCCGCGCTGCTCGCGGGCGAGCCCACCGTCTCCACCTACCACGCCTACGCGGGGCAGCTGGTCGGCGAGCACGCCCTGCGGCTGCCGGCCGAACCCGCCGCGCGCCTGATCGGCAGCACGGCCGCGTGGCAGCTCGCCCACCGCGTCGTCAGCACGTGGGCGGCCGACCTGGAGATCGACCGCGTCCCCGCCACCGTCACCGGCTACCTGCTGGCGCTGGCCGGGGAGCTGGGGGAGCACCTCGTCGACCCCGGTGCGGTCCGCCGGCACGCCGAGGATCTGCGCGACGCGCTCGCGGCGGCGCCGCGCGGCAAGGGCCAACGGGCCCAGCCGTCGCAGACCTACCAGCGCTGGATCGACACCCAGCGGATGCGCATCGAGCTGCTGCCGCTGGTGGAGGAGTTCACGCGGCGCAAGCGGGCCGAGCGCACCGTCGACTTCGCCGACCAGCTCGCGATCGCCGCCCAGGTCGCGGCGCAGCACCCCGAGGTCGGGGAGGCGGAGCGGGTGACCTACCGGGCGGTGCTGCTCGACGAGTACCAGGACACCGGGCACAGCCAGCGCGTGCTGCTGCGCTCGCTGTTCGGCACGACGCCCGGCGAGCCGGTGCGCCCGGACGGACCGTCGGTCACCGCCGTCGGCGACCCCTGCCAGTCGATCTACGGCTGGCGCGGCGCGAGCGCGGGCAACCTCGTGCGGTTCCGCACCGACTTCCCCGTGGCCGACGGGGAGCCGGCCGACGAGTACGGCCTGCTCACCAGCTTCCGCAACCCGGCCGAGGTGCTGGAGCTGGCCAACGCCGTGAGCGCGCCGATCCGCACCGCGCCGGGCGCGGTGGCGGTCGGGGAGCTGCGGCCCGGCCCGGCCGCCGCGGCGGGCGACGTCCGCGTGGCCCTGCTGCCGGCCGTCGCCGACGAGGTGGCGTGGGTGGCCGACGCGGTCGCCGCCCAGTGGGATCTGGCGCAGCGGGAGGGGCGCGACGAGCCGCCGACCTCGGCGGTGCTGGTGCGCCGCCGCGCCGACATGGACGCGCTGGCCGACGCGCTGCGGGCCCGCGGCCTGCCCGTCGAGGTGGTCGGGCTGGGCGGGCTGCTCGACACGCCGGAGGTGCGCGACCTGGTCAGCGCGCTGAAGCTGGTGGCCGACCCGCTGGCCGGGCCGGCCGCCGTGCGGCTGCTCACCGGGGCCCGGTGGCGGCTGGGCGTGGCCGACCTCGCCGCGCTGTGGACGCGCGCCCGGGAGCTGGTGCCGCCGCCGCCCGCCCGGCCCGGCGGCCACGGCGCGCTGGCCCTGGCGATGGGCGCGCTGCCCGCCGAGCACGCCGAGCAGGCCGGCCTCGTCGACGCGCTCGACGACCCCGGGGAGCCCGAGCGCTACAGCCCGGCCGGGTTCGCCCGGATCAGCCGGCTGGCCCGCGAGCTGACGATCCTGCGCAGCCGCGGCGGGGCGCCGCTCACCGACCTGGTGGCCGACGCGGAGCGGCTGCTGCTGCTCGACGTGGAGACCGCGGCCCGCCCGGGCCCGGTCGGCCGGGCCCACCTCGACGCGTTCGCCGACGTCGTCGCCGACTTCTCCGCCGGCGCGGAGGTGGCCACGCTGCCCGCGCTGCTCGACTACCTCGACACCGCCGAGCAGGCCGAGGACGGGCTCACCCCCGGCGAGGTGGAGGTGGCGCCCGACCGCGTGCAGGTGCTCACCGTGCACGCCGCCAAGGGCCTGGAGTGGGAGGTCGTGGCCGTGCCGCACCTCGTCGCGCAGGTGTTCCCGGCGCGGAAGATGAGCGGCAGCTGGCTCACCGATCCCGCCGAGCTGCCCGTGCCGCTGCGCGGCGACGCCGTCGACCTGCCCGGCCTCGCGCTGCCCCCGGGCGGTGACCGCAAGGAGCTGGAGACCGCGGTCAAGGCCCACGACCAGGCGCTGGACGAGCGGCGGCTGCAGGAGGAGCGCCGGCTGTTCTACGTGGCGCTCACGCGCGCCGAGCGCGTGCTGCTGGTCTCGGGGCACCGCTGGCCGGCGGTGGGGGAGAAGCCCAAGGTCCCCTCGGTGTTCCTCACCGAACTCGCGCGCGCCGTGCCCGACCGCGTGCAGCGGTGGGCCGACGAGCCCGGCGAGGGGGAGACCAACCCCGCCCTGGACGCCGGCCCGGAGGCGCCGTGGCCCGCCGATCCGCTCGCGGGCCGCTCGGCCGACGTCCGCGCGGGGGCCGAGCTGGTGCGGGCGGCGCTCGCGGCGCGCACCGACGCCCGCGCCGCGGCCACCGAGGCCGCCGCCGGGCCGGGCGCCCAGCTGGACCTGCTCCCGGCCGGGGCGGCGGTCGAGCCGCCCGGGGAGGACGCCGACGACCCCGAGGGGTGGGCCGCCGACGTCGAGGTGCTGCTGGCCGAGCGGGCCGCGGCGCGGGCGCGGCCGGCGATCGCGCTGCCCGGCGCGATGACGGTGAGCCAGCTGGTCGAACTGGCTGCCGACCCGGCCGCGCTGGCCGCGCGGCTGCGCCGCCCGCTGCCGCTGCCGCCCGACCCGCACGCCCGCCGCGGCACAGCGTTCCACGCCTGGCTGGAGCAGCGGTTCGGCGCGGCGCAGCTGCTCGACCTCGACGACCTGCCCGGTGCCGCCGACGAGGGCGCCGCCGACGACGACGCGCTCGAGGAGCTGCAGGCGGCCTACCTGGCGAGCGCGTGGGCCGAGCGCCGCCCCGTGGAGGTGGAGGTGCCGTTCGAGACGATGATCGCCGGGGTCGGGGTGCGCGGCCGGATGGACGCGGTGTTCGCCGACCCCGACGGCGGGTTCACCGTCGTCGACTGGAAGACCGGCCCGCCCGCCCGCGACCCCCGTGCCGCCGCCGTCCAGCTCGCGGCCTACCGGCTGGCCTGGGCCGACCTGGCCGGGGTGGAGCCCGACCGGGTGCGGGCGGCGTTCCACTACGTGCGCACCGGCACCACCCTCGCCCCGGTCGACCTGCTCGACGCCGACGGCCTGCGCGCCCTGCTGGAGGACGTACCGACCGTCTGACCCACCCCGGGCCTCCTCCGTCGGCCCTTCCGTCCCCCGGCTACAACAGGGCCGCCAGCTTCGTGATCGTGTTCCAGTTGCGGGTGGTCACCAGCTCGCCGGGGAAGCCGACGGGCGGCGCCGCGCTCAGCCCGTCCGGGCACCACTGGTAGAGCACGCGCCCCACCAGCCGCGCCCGCTCCGGGTCCGCGGCCAGCGGGTCGGTGCCCTCCGCCGCGACCGGCGGCTCGGGGTGCACGTGCGCCATGAGCCGCGACCCGTCGTCGGCCACGTCGGCGAACGGGTTCGCGGCCACCACCTCGTGCAGCTGCGCGGCGGTGAGGACGACGACGCGGACGTCGAGGCCGGTCCGCTCGGTGATCGCGGCCTCGATGCGGGCGGCGTGGTCGGCGGGGGGCTCGTCGGGCCCGGTGACGACGGCGTTGCCGCTGTTGAGCACGGTCCGGACGTCGGTGTAGCCGGCGTCGGCGAGCAGCGCGCGCAGGTCGGCCATCGCCACCCGCTTGGCCCGCCCGACGTTGATCCCGCGCAGCAGCACGACGAACCGGGGCACGGGGGGCAGCGTACGGCCGCGGGCGGCGGGCGACGTGCGCCGAGTGCGCCCTCAGTGCGGTTGCGACAGCAGTGAGGGCGCACTCGCCGACCGCGGCCGGCGCGCGCACCCGGTGGTGATCACCGCAGGCGCCACCCCCGGCGCGTCCGCGCCAGCTCCCGGTACCCGCGCGCCGCGAGGAACGGCAGCGTCCCGTCGTCCCCGTCCAGCGCGGCGTGGTCGAGCACCCGCTCCGCGCCGGCGAACCGCAGCCGCTCGGCGCCGTGCCCCAGCAGCCAGGTGGCGACGCCGCGGCGCCGCAGGTCCGGCCGCACCCACAGCTCCCACCCCTCGGCCCACCCGGCCAGCCGGGACAGGGTGCCGCCCTCGGTGAGGTCCGACGCCACCTCGTACATCCCGACGACCTCGGCCGCGCGCCGGGCGGAGAACCGCGTCCCGCGCCCGCCGAGCGCGACCTCCAGCTCCAGCCCGGCCACCGGCGGCGGGCCGGGCACCGGCAGGTCACCGACCCGGGCGGCCAGCACGACCTCGGTGGGTCCGCCGGGGACGAACCCGGCGCGGGAGAGGGCGGCGGCGACGTGCGGCCAGCGATCGGGCACCCCGTAGACCGACGGGGCCGGGAGCGCGCCGTCGGCGCCGATGCCCGCGCACCCGGCCAGGGCCCGCACGGCCGCGGCGACCAGCGCGTCGGCGACGGCGTCCATCTCCGCCCGCCCCGCCGCGTGCTGCCCCGGCCAGAACAGCAGCCACGACAGCTCGCCGAGGCCCCGCAGGCCCGGGCCCACCCGGTCGTCGTCGCCGTAGCGCAGCAGGTGCGCCACCCCGCACACCCGGTCGCGGAGCACCGCCACGAGCGTGCGCCGCTCCACCACCCACGGGTCCACGACGTACTCGCCCGGGTCGCGCTCGAGCTGGCTCAGCACGGCGTTGGGCGACACGCTCACACCCGGCAGGACGGCCTCGACGTGGGCGTTGACGAGCGCGGTGAGCTGCTGGCGGTCGCTGCGGCGCAGCGGACGGACCTCGATCGGTGGCACGGCGCACTCCAGGGAGAGGGGAGGGGGGCCGCCACCGGTGCGGTACGCCCGCGACGCTAGTGCGCCCCGCGCCCCACCCGCAACGCCCACAGCACCAGCGGCACCTGCAGCGGCAGCCGCCCGTACGCCGCGGCCCGGACCGCGGCGGGGGCCCGCGCGGCGTCGCGGGCCATCTTGACGTTGGCCGGGAACACCGCCAGGAACAGGGCCGCGGCGGCCAGGCCGCCCAGGCGGCGGGTCCGCGGGACGGCCACCGCCACGCCGACGGCGACCTCGGCGACCCCCGACGCGTAGGTCCAGGTCCGCGCCCGGCCGGGCAGCCGGCGGGGCACCATCGCGTCGAAGAACGCCGGCCGGGCGGCGTGCCCGGCGGCGGCCGCGAGGAGCAGGGCGGCGAGGGCGTGCGCGGAGCGCTGGGACATGCGGGCGATGCTCGCACGCCCCGTCCCGGTCGAGGATCACCAGGACGGCTACCCTCCGGCCGTGGCAGAGCGGAGGCGCCCGATCGCCGACCCGTCGCTGGTCGGCCTGATCCGCATGCCGGACTCGTCGGCCACGCCGGTCGTGTCCCTGCTGCGCCGGCTCGCCGTGGCGCTGGGGTCGCTGGTCCTGTGCGCGCTCATCGTCTGGTTCGGGCGCGAGGGCTACGTCGACAACAACAGCGACACGCCGATCACCTTCGGCGACGCGATGTACTACGCGACCGTGTCGCTGTCGACCACCGGGTACGGGGACATCGCGCCGGTCAGCGACTCGGCGCGGCTGCTCACCACGATCGTCATCACCCCCCTGCGACTGGTGTTCCTCATCGTCTTCGTCGGCACCACGGTGGAGCTGCTCACCGAACGGTCCCGGCAGTCGTTCCGCATCGAGCGCTGGAGGTCCCGGTTGCGCGACCACACGATCATCGTCGGCTTCGGCACGAAGGGCCGCGCCGCCGTCGAGACCCTGCTCGGCGACGACGCGCGGCCCGAGGACATCGTCGTCGTCGACACCGACCGCGCCCAGCTCGACGCGGCGTCGGCCCTGGGCCTCGTCACCGTCACCGGCAACGCGACCCGGTCGAGCGTGCTGCGGATCGCGGGCGTCGCGCGGGCCTCGGCCATCGTCGTCGCCACCAACCGCGACGACACGGCGGTGCTGGTGACGCTCACCGCGCGCGAGCTGGCCCCGAACATCCGGATCGTGGCGGCGGTGCGGGAGTCGGAGAACGTGCACCTGCTGCGCCAGTCCGGCGCCAACTCGGTGGTCGTCTCGGCGGAGACGGCGGGGCGGCTGCTGGGCGCGGCCACCACCAGCCCGAACGTCGTCGAGGTGGTGGAGGACCTGCTGACCCCGGACGCCGGGTTCGCGATCAGCGAGCGGTCGGTCGAGGAGTCCGAGGTGGGCGGCTCGCCGCGGCACCTGAGCGACATCGTGCTCGCCGTCGTGCGCGGCGACGACCTGTTCCGCGTCGACTCCGCCCAGGTCGACTCCCTCGAACGCGGCGACCGGCTGCTCTACGTGCGCAAGGCGACCCCGCCCGACGGGGACTGAGCCGGGCGCGCCGTGGGGGCCGACGAGCGGCGCACCGTGCTCGCGCTCGCGCTCCCGCGGGTGCCGGAGCTGAGCGCCGCCGCCATCGACGCCGTCCGGGCCGCGGTGCCCGCCTACCGCGACCTGCGCGAGGACCAGCTCGGCGACGTCCAGGCCATCGCCGGGTGGGGGATCGCCCGGTTCCTGCAGCTGTGGGCGGGCGGCGGCCGCTTCGGCGGTGACGACCTGGCCCGGTTCCGCGCGATCGGCGCCAGCCGCGCGGAGGACGGCCGCCCGCTCGCGTCGGTGCTGCGCTCCTACCGCGTCGCAGCGGCGCACGCCGCCGACCTCGTGCTGGACCTGGGCCGGGACCACCTCGACGCCGACGACCTGCGGCTGCTCCTCCGGGCGGTGTTCACCTTCACCGACGACCTCACCGAGGCGATCACCAGCGGCTACGCGGGCGCCCGGGAGCGGCTGGCCGGCGACCGGGGGCGGGCGCGCCGGGAGCTGCTGGACGACCTGCTCGTCGGGCGGCAGTCGTCGGCCGGCGCGCGGGAGAGCCGCAGCCGCGAGCTCGAGCTGGTGCTGCCCACCCGGGTGGCCCTGCTGGTGGCCGAGGGCGGGCCGGGGGCCGGCCCGCCGGACCTGCGGGCCGTCGAGGGCGTGTGCACCGAGCTGGGCCTCCCGCCCGACGGGCACCTGGCGACGGTGCGCGGCGCCCGGGCCGTGCTGCTCGTCGACGTCGCGGCGGGGCCCCGGGCGGCGGGTCCGCTGACGGCGCGCGGGTGGCGGGGCTGCCTCGTGCGCGACCGCCCGCTCGACGGCGTCACCGGCGCGTTCCGGCTGGCCGGCGGCGCGCTCGACGCCGCGCCGCCGCACGCCTTCGCCCGCGGGCCGCTGCTCGACGACGGCGACGCGCACGTGCTCGCGCTGCTGGGCGGGCGGCCCGACGGCGCCCCCCAGCAGGTCGCGCGGGCGGTGCTGGGCGGCCTCGGCACCGCACCGCACCTGCTCGACGGTCTCGGCGCCTACCTGGCCGGTGGATCGGCCACCGGCGCCGCGGAGCGCGTGGGCGTCCACCCGCAGACGCTGCGCTACCGCCTGCGCCGCATCGCCGAGCTGACCGGCCGCGACCTGCGGGACCCGTGGCACCGGTTCGTCCTGGAGGTCGCCCACCATGCGCACCGGATGATGAGCTGACTGCTCACCGGCGACGGAAGTCGTTGCCCGGGCGGTGCCCGGGGCCGGAGCATCTGCGGCGAGCGACGAGGAGGTCGGCGGGATGGACGAGCAGGCGGACGTGATCGTGGTGGGCGCGGGGCTGGCGGGCCTCGTCGCGACGCACGAGCTGGCGAGGGCGGGCAAGCGGGTGCTCGTCGTCGACCAGGAGAACGCGGCCAACCTCGGCGGGCAGGCGTTCTGGTCCCTCGGAGGGCTCTTCCTCGTCGACAGCCCCGAGCAGCGCCGGCTGGGCATCCGCGACTCCGTCGAGCTGGCCCTGCAGGACTGGTTCGGCTCCGCCGGGTTCGACCGGGAGCGCGAGGACCGCATGCCGCGGCGGTGGGCGCGGGCCTACGTCGAGTTCGCCGCCGGCGAGAAGCGGTCCTACCTGCACGAGCTGGGCCTGCGGTTCACCCCGCTGGTCGGCTGGGCCGAGCGCGGGGACGGCCGCGCCACCGGCCACGGCAACTCCGTGCCGCGCTTCCACCTCACCTGGGGCACCGGGCCGGAGGTCGTCCGGGTGTTCGCCGAGCCGGTCCTCGCCGCGGCGCAGCGGGGGCTGGTCCGCTTCGCCCACCGCCACCAGGTCGACGAGCTGGTGGTGGAGGGCGGCGCGGTGGTCGGGGTGCGCGGCACGGTGCTCGCGCCGTCCGATGCCGCCCGCGGGGTGGCGTCCGGCCGGGAGGCCGCGGGCGACTTCGAGCTCCGCGCGCCGGCCGTCGTCGTCACCAGCGGCGGGATCGGGCACAACCACGACCTCATCCGCGCCAACTGGCCGGTCGACCGGCTCGGGCCGGCCCCGCGGCACATGGTGGCGGGGGTGCCCGCCCACGTCGACGGGCGGATGCTGGAGATCACCGAGAAGGCCGGCGGCAACGTCGTCAACCGCGACCGCATGTGGCACTACACCGAGGGCCTGCACAACTGGGACCCGATCTGGCCCGACCACGGCATCCGGATCATCCCCGGGCCGTCGTCGCTGTGGCTGGACGCCACCGGCAGGCGGCTGCCCGCGCCGTGCTTCCCCGGCTTCGACTCGCTCGGCACGCTCCGGGAGATCCTGCGGTCGGGCCACGACCACAGCTGGTTCGTGCTCAACCGCGCGATCGTCGAGAAGGAGTTCATGCTGTCGGGCTCCGAGCAGAACCCCGACGTCACCGGCAAGGACGTCCGCCTCCTGCTGCGCTCGCGGCTGGCCAAGGGCGCCGCCGGGCCGGTGCAGGCGTTCCTCGAGCACGGCGAGGACTTCGTCGTCGCCGGCACCCTGCGCGAGCTCGTCGACGGCATGAACCGGCTGTCCCGCGACGGTGCGGTGGTGTCCTACGACGAGGTGGAGCGCGAGGTGGTCGCCCGCGACCGCGAGTCGGGCAACGCCTACTCCAAGGACCTGCAGCTCATGGCCATCGCCAACGCGCGCCGGGCCCTGGGTGACCGGGTCGCCCGCGTCGCCGCCCCGCACCGGATGCTCGACCCGAAGGCGGGGCCGCTGATCGCGGTGCGGCTCAACGTCCTGTCGCGCAAGACGCTCGGCGGACTGGAGACGGACCTGCAGTCGCGGGTGCTGCGCGCCGACGGCACGCCCCTCCCGGGCCTGTACGCCGCGGGCGAGGTCGCCGGGTTCGGCGGAGGGGGCCTCCACGGCTACAACGCGCTGGAGGGCACGTTCCTCGGCGGCTGCATCTTCTCCGGCCGCGCCGCCGGGCGCGCCCTCGCCGCGGCGGTGTGACATGGGCACCCCCCTCACGACCGTCGGCCTGCCCGTCGCCCTCGCGGTGGTGATGTTCGGCCTCGGGCTCACGCTCACCGCGGCCGACTTCGCCCGCGTGGCCCGCGAGCCGCGCGCGGTCACCGCGGCGCTGGTCGCGCAGGTGCTCGTGCTGCCCGCCGTGTGCTTCGGGCTGGTGCTCCTGCTGCGCCTGGACCCCGTGCTCGCCGTCGGGATGATGCTGCTCGCGGCCTCGCCCGGCGGCACGACCGCCAACCTGTTCAGCCACCTGTTCCGCGGCGACGTGGCCCTGAACATCACGCTGACCGCCGTCAACTCGGTGCTCGCCGTCCTCACGCTGCCGCTGGTGGTGAACCTGGCCCTCGCGTACTTCGCCCCGCCGCTGGAGGACGGGGCGGTCGGGCTGCAGGTCGACAAGGTCGTGCAGGTGTTCGCCGTCGTCCTCGTGCCGGTGCTGCTCGGGATGCTGGTGCGGCGGCGGGCGCCGGCGTTCGCCGACCGCGCCGAGGGGCCCGTCCGGATCCTGTCGGCCGTGGTGCTCGTGGCCGTCATCGCCGGGGCGATCCTCGCCGAGCGCGAGAACATCGCCGGCTACCTGGCCGCGGTCGGGATCGCGACCGGGCTGTTCTGCGTGATCAGCCTGACCCTGGGCTACACCCTGCCGCGGATGCTGCGCGTGCCGCACCGGCAGGCCGTCGCCGCCGCGTTCGAGGTGGGCATCCACAACAGCACGCTCGCCATCGCCGTCGCGATCACCGCGCTGGGCAGCGACCGGCTCGCCGTCCCGGCGGCCGTCTACGGCGTGATCATGTTCCCGCTCGCGGCGCTGGCGGGCGTGCTGCTCACCCGGACGGCGGGCGACCGCGTCCGGTCCTGACGGTCCGGCGCCCCCTCAGCAGGTGCGCACGCTCGCGCGCGGCGTCGTCACCTCGACGCAGCGGGGCGGGCTCGCCACCCCCACCGGCGGCCTCGCGACGCCCGCGGGCGCGCTCCGGTCGCCCACCCGGCCGGAGCGGATCACCACGCACCCCGCCGGGGCGGACCTCGACCCCACGGTGACGCTCGAGCGGGGCGTGCGGATGTCGACGCACGGCGCCGGTGCGCTGCCGCCACCGACGGTGCCGCCGCCCGGGAGACCGGGGACGGCGCCCCCGGCGCTGACGACGGTGCAGCCAGCGGGCGGGCTGGCCGCGCCGACGGACACCTGCGCGCCGGGCGTGCTGACCACCACGCAGCGGGGCGCGCTGGCGGACTGCAGGGGGGCGTCGACGGCGGTCGGGCCGACCACGCCGGTGGCGCCGCCGACGGTCGCCAGTGCGGCGCCGGTGACGAGCACCAGCGCGGTCTCGACGATCGTGCGGGTGAGGGTCACGGGTCCTCCTCGTTGCGGGACAGGAGCGGGACGGTGCCGAGCACCAGGAGCAGGGGCAGCACCGGGACGTGCCAGAGGAAGTCGAACGCGCTGTGCACGGCGAAGGCGGCGGTGACCGCCAGCACGGGCGGGCCGGCCGCGCTCCGCCAGCGGCGGGCACCCGCCAGGGCGAGCGCGCCGAGCGCGGCGCCGACCAGGGCCAGGCCGACCAGGCCGGTCTCGGCCGCCGTCTGCAGGTACTCGTCATGGGTGAAGGAGGCCTGCACCAGCGCGCCGCGGTGGTCGACGTAGAGCAGGTCGAGCCGGCCGGGTCCGGTGCCGGTGAGCGGGGCGGCGAGGAACTGCTCGGCCGTGACGCGGGCGAGGTCCGCGCGCTCGGCCGACGTGGCGGAGAGCCGGGTCGCGGCGATCCCGCTCCACGTCGAGGCCGGCACCGCGACGGCCACGGCGACGAGGGCGGCCGCGGCGCCGACGGCGGCGGGCGCGACGGCGCGGCGCCCGGCCAGCACCAGCGCGAGCCCGGCGGCCAGGCCCGCGAGCGCCGGCAGCGGCTGCGGCGGGGCGCCCTCGGGCAGCGCCGGCAGCAGCCCGGCGCCCGCCACCGCCACCGCGACCGGCACGGCGGCGAGCGCCCGCAGCCGGGCGCGGTGCGGGCCGGACGCCAGCAGCACGGCCGCACCCACGAGCAGCGTCAGCAGCCCGGCCCGGCTCAGCGTGGCGACCAGGCCGAGCAGCAGCGCGAACACGACGACCCGGGTGCGCCGTCCGGGCGGGTGCGTGGCCGCCACGAGCAGCACGGTCGCCACGAGCAGGGCCGCGGCCGCGTTGGCGTAGGTGAGCGTGGACGACGCCCGCCACAACCCGGACGACAGCAGCGCCCAGGGCGCGGCGTGCAGCACGACGCCGAGCCAGCCGGTGGCCGCCACGAGCACGCCGCACGCCGGCACCACCGCGCGCAGCACCCCGCGCCCCGCCGGGTCGAGGCCCGTCGCGCTCCACGCGGCGGCCGCGAGCCCGACCGACACCGCGGCGGCGGGCAGCGCGGTCCCGGCGTCGCCGCGCGCCGCGGCCAGGGCGACCGACCAGGCGGCGAAGCCGAGCAGGGCGAGCACGACCGCCCGCACGGGCCGTCCGGCCGGGCGCCGCACCCCCGGCCGCCGCACCCCCAGCCGCGCCCCGGCCGCCGCCGCGACCAGCACCAGCACGGTCGCCGCGTCACCGGCGTGGAACGCGCCCCGGCTCAGCACGCCGTACACGAGCGCGGTGCCGAGCGCGAGGACGAGCACGCGGTACGTCCACGACGTAGACACCGTTCCCGGCGACGCGTGCGCAGCGACGGTCATGGCGGCCCCCCTCCCGGCGGGCCCAGTCTGGGCCGCCGGGGAGGGGCCGTCGTCCGGTCCGACCCGGACGTGGCGCCGAACCCACCGTCCGGGTGGACCCGCGCGGGCCGCCGGTCACGCTCCGGAGCGGAGCGGTCAGGCTGCCGCGGACAGGGCCTCCCGCGTCCAGCGGTTGTCGAACTCCAGCCCGCTGCGCACGAACAGCTGCGTCACCGGGCACCGGCGCTCGGTCTCGGAGACCAGCCGGGCGAACTGCTCCTCCGAGGCGTCCGTCTCCAGCGTGACCCGCACCTCGACGCGGTCGAAGTTGGCGTTGCCGTCCTCGCCCCCGACCATCACGGCGGTGTCGAGGTCGCCCCGCACGTCGAAGGTGAACCGGCCCAGCCGGATCCCGAGCTCCTTGGCCACGAGGCTCGCGGTGACCTGGTTGCACGAGGTCAGGGCGCCCAGGGCGTAGAACAGCGGGCTCGGGGCCGAGTCGCGGCCGCCGAAGGCCGGGTAGGCGTCGCTGCGGAAGACGTGCCCGGCGTCGCCGGAGGCGGTCAGCTCCTGGGCGACGCCGGTGCCCTCCCCGTGCACGCCGAACGGGACGACGGTCGCCTTAGGACGGACGGCCATGGGTGATCCTCCAGGTGGTGCGGGCGCGCCGAGGAGCCGTGCCGCCGGGGCGGCGGCACGGCGTGGGGAGGCGCGGTGTCAGGTGGGACAGCGGGTGGCGCGGACGCGCACGAGGCCGACCCTCCGTCGTGACGTCGGGCGGGGGCGCATCACGAGGAGAACACTAGATCGGGGTCCCCACTCCCACAACGCGTGGCCGGGGGATCACGTCAGGTCACACCGTCGACCGCGCCGTTCCACCGGTGGATCCTCCCCGCGGTGTGCGCGGGGGGTCGCCGCGCCCGTGATCACGGGTCGGGTGCCGGCGTCCGCCTGGGCACCGGACCGGCGATCACGGCGCCGTGGCCCGCCCCCCGCGCCCGCCCAGCGCGGTGAGGCTGATCAGCGTCAGCACCGCGGGCAGGACCGCGACCCCGAGCAGCACGGCCGCGGTCGCCGACTCCGGCTGGGCGGCGGCGATGCCGGTGTCGGACGACCGGTAGCCCCCCATCTGCAGCACCAGCCCGAACAGCAGCGGCCCGACCGCGAAGCCCAGCCCCTGCACCCCGCTGAACACCCCGGCGAACACCCCGGCCTGGCGCCGGCCGGTGCGGGTGGTCCCGGCCTCGATGCGGTCCGGGAGCAGCGACAGCACGAACGTGTCCTGCACGGCGTTCGCGAAGCCCAGGGCGACGGCCACCAGGAGCACCGGCACCCCGACCGGCACGCCGAGGAACAGCGGGCACACCACCAGGAACGCCGTGGACGACAGCAGCACGCCCCGGCGCTTGTCCACGGGCCCCCCGAACCGCACGAGCAGGGGCAGCACGACGACCGCGGGCAGGGTGAACGCGAGCAGCAGCGGCGTCGTCGCGGACGGGTCGCCCAGCACGTGCACGGCCATGTAGACCACACCGGCCAGCAGGGCCGCGGTGGCGGCGCTCTGCACCCCGACCACGACGAGCAGGCGGCGGAACGGCCGGTCGGCCAGCGCCACCCGGAGCTGTCCGCGCATGCTCGGCTCCCGGTCGGGCGCGACGACCTGCGGCGCGCGTCGGGTCCCGAGGAACGCGGCGAGGGCGCCGACGGCGATGAGGCCCCCGACCACCAGGCCCATCGCCCGGTGCCCCGGGACACCCCCGCCCGCGGCCCGGACGACGAGCGGGGCGACGCCCCCCGCGACCAGCGTGGCCACCGCGATGCCCGCCACCCGCCAGCTCATCAGGCGGGTCCGGTCGGCCGGGTCGGTGGTCATCTCGGCCGGCATGGCCGCGTAGGGCGACTGGAAGAACGCGAACGCCGAGGCCAGCACCAGGTAGGCGAGTGCCGTCCAGACGACGGTGGCCGACCCGCGGAACGGCCCGGCGAACGTCGCGGCGAAGGCGACGGCCGTGGCGAGCCCGGCGGCGAGCACGAACGGGCGGCGCGGGCCGAGCCGCGAGCGGGTGCGGTCGCTGACCCGCCCCGCGATCGGGTTGAGCAGCAGGTTCCACGCCTTGGGCACGAACGCCAGCACCCCGGCGAGCCCGGCCGCGACGCCGAGCGTGTCGGTCAGGAAGGGCAGCAGGAGCAGGCCGGGCACGGTGGAGAACGAGCCGGTCACGAGCGAGCCCGACGCGTAGCCCGCGCTGGTGGCGGCCCCGAGGCGGGTGGGCGCGGGGCGGGTGTCGGAGAGGGTCACGACAGCAGCGTCGCGCGCCGGTCCCCGCTCCGGCATCGGTAGCCGCCACCTATCCGACCCGCGGGATGTGGGTAGCCGGCACCGATGCCGCGCCGGTCGGCGGTGGCTGGGATCTGCACCATGACATCCACCGAGATCCGCCGCCGCCGCAGCGGCGAGCCCGCCCCCGACCTCACCGACTACCGGGTCGTGCACCGCGCCATGACCGCCGATCTCCGCCGGCTCGCCGACGCGGCCGCCGAGCTCGTCGAGCGGCCCGACGCCGAGCGCCTCGCGCTGCTGCGCCGCTACCTCGACGCGGTGTCCGGGGAGATCGAGAGCCACCACCACGTCGAGGACGAGCACGTCTGGCCGGTGCTCGAGTCCCTGGCGGGGGAGCGCACGGCGCTGGTGCCGCTCACCGAGGACCACGACCGCCTCGACCCGCTGCTGGCCCGCGCCGCCGAGCTGGCGGCCCGGGACCGCGCCACCCCCGAGCTGGTGGCCGTGCTGCGCGAGATCGCCGACCTGCTCGTCCGGCACATCGCCGACGAGGAGCGCGACATCTTCCCGATCATCACCGACTGCGTGCGCGTGGAGGACTACGAGGCGCTGCAGAAGCGGTTCCGCGACAACCTGCGGCCCCGCCTGCTGCCCTTCCTCGCCCCCTGGGCGGTGCGCCACGCGACCCCCGAGGAGCGGGGGCGGATGGTCGCCGAGGCCGGCCTGCTGCTGCGCGTGCTCCTCGCCCTGTTCGAGCGCCGCTTCCGCGCCGACGAGGCCCGCCTCTTCGGCGCAGCGGCGTGACGGTCCGCGGTCCGGGCCGCGTGCCCGCCCGGCCCGGACCGCGCACCGTCCGGGCGGTCGCCCCGCGCACCCGTCGTGCGTCCCGCACAACCGGTGCAACGGCGGCGGCCGGCCCACGACGGCTGCGCGGGTCGTCGCGCAGCCGTTGTGGACGGCGCTAGTCCTCCGGGGCCACCTGCACGACCGCCTCGACCTCGACGCAGATGTCGAAGGGCAGCTCCGCCATCCCGACCGCCGAGCGCGCGCCGCGCCCGGCGTCGCCGAGCACCTCGACGAGCACGTCGGAGCAGCCGTCGATCACGGCGGGCAGGGCGGTGAAGCCGGGCGCGCAGTTCACCATGCCGAGCAGCTTGACGACGCGGACGACGCGGTCGAGCCCGCCCGCCTCGGCCGCGAGGTTGGCCAGCAGCTGCAGGCCGGTGAGGCGGGCGGCCTCGCGGGCCGTGTCGAGGTCGACGCCGCCGCCGACCTTGCCGGTGACGAGGCTGCCGTCCGGCCGGACCGGGCCCGCGCCGGAGAGGAACACGAGGTCACCGACGCGCACGGCGGGGACGTACTGGCCCACGGGTGGGTGCGGGGCCGGGAGCTGGAGGGTCATCGGGGCAGCATGCCGCGCTCCGGCCCGGCCGGGATGGGCGATCGCTGCCTATTCGACGGCGAGCAGCTCGGCGGCCCGGGCGGCGGCCTCCCGGCGCGACCGCACGGCGAGCTTGTCGAGCACCGCGGCGACGTGGTGGTCCACCGTGCGCACCGAGAGCACCAGCCGCGCCGCGATCTCGGCGTTGGTGAGCCCCTCGGCGAGCAGCTCGAGCACCGCCAGCTGCCGGTCGGTGAGCCCCGCCGGGTTGGCGCGGGTGGTGCTCGCGGGCCCGCGGGGCAGCCGCGCGACCCCCAGGTCGGCCAGCTGCCGGCGGACCAGAGCCGACGCGGCCGTCGCGCCCAGCCCGTCGAGCACGCGCAGCGCGGCCAGCGTCGGCTCCACCTCCCCGGAGGACGCCAGCTCCAGCGCCTGCTCGTAGGGGTCGCCGACGGCCGCCCACGCCTCGGCGGCCGCGCGCCAGTCACCGCGCAGCCCGGCTGCCCACGGCTCGGGGCACTCCGGGAAGGGCTCCACCTCGACGCCGGCCCGGACCAGGTAGCGCAGCAGCTCCCCGACGACGGGGGCGGCGCCGGGCCGGTCGCGGCGGCGCAGCAGCTCCCGCGCGACCGGGGCGGCGAGGTCCGGGTCGCCCGTCAGCCAGGCCAGCTCCGCGATCCCCAGCCCGGCGTGCGCCAGGCCGAGCCAGCAGCGCTGCGCGGTGGCGCGCCGCCACGACTCCGCGAGCAGGGGTCCGGCCTCGCTGCGCCCGCGGCGGGCGAGCAGCCGGGCGTAGGGCGGCACGCTGTAGACGTAGAGCATCCCGGCGCCCTCGGTGGCGTCGACGAGCCCGCGCAGGCCGGTCTCCGCGGCCGCCCACTCCCCGCGGCGCACCTGCAGCAGGGCGCGGTGCACCTCCAGGTTGTAGGCGTGCGACCAGAAGCCGCGCTCGGCGGTGAAGGCCAGCCCGTCGTCGACGCAGGCCTCCAGCTCCGCGTAGCGCCCGAAGCGGTGCAGGGCCTCGGCCAGGTTCGTGTAGGCGCGCGCGGTGTACTCGCCCAGGTCCTGCTCGACGGCCAGCGCCAGGCTCTCGCGCAGCGGGGCGAGCCCGTCGGGGCCGGTGAGGTCGGCGGCCGCGACGCCCAGGTAGTTCAGGCACATCGCGACGACGTCGACGCGGCCGGCGCGCTCGGCGAGCCCGTGCGCCCGCCGCAGCACCCGCACCGCCTCCCGGGACTGCTCGGTGAGCGCCAGCAGCGCGCCGCGCGAGGCCAGCGCCTCCGGCTCGGAGTCGCCGAGCAGCGCGACCGCGCGGTCCAGGGCCCGCTCGGCCTCGTCGGTGGCCCCGGCCATGTAGTGGTGGCGCGAGAGCCGCACGAGCGCCTCGCCGAGCGCGACCCGGTCGTCCAGCTCGGCGTAGCGGAGCACGGCGTGCTCGGCGGTGGCGACGGCGTCGTCGAAGCGCCGGGCGTTGTAGAGCTCCCAGGCCAGGTCGTCGAGCAGCCGGGCGCGGGCGGGCGGATCGAGGAGGTCGACGTGGCGCTGCGCGGCCTCGAAGTGGGCCAGGGCCTGGCGGTGCGAGCCCAGCCGCGCCGCCTCCCGGCCCGCGGCGGGGGCGTGCGCGGCCACCACCGCGCCGTCGTCGGCCTCGATGGCGTGGTGCACCAGCCGGTCGAGGTCGGGGTGCGGCGCGGCCAGCAGCGCCGCCACGACGGCGCGGTTGAGCAGCCGCCGCCGGATCACCGGCAGACTGGCCTCGATCGCGCGCCGCGCCAGCTCGTGCCGGAACCCCAGGCCGGAGCCGCGCGCCTCCACGACCCCGCGCTCCTCCGCCTCCGCGACCGCGTCGAGGCCGTCGGGTCCGAGCAGGGCCTCGGCGAGCTCGTAGGACACGCGCGTGGGCACCACGGCGAGCTGCTCCAGCGCGGCCCGGCACGCCGGGGTGAGCCGCCCCAGCCGGGCGACGACGGCGTCGGCCACCGTGCGGGGCACGGTGTGCGGCTCGGGGCCCGAGGGGCTGGCGAGGACCTCGGTGACGAAGAACGGGTTGCCCGCGCTCAGCGCGTACAGCTGCGGCGCCGCCCGCCCGGCGAGCTGCTCGACCGCCGCCTCCGACAGCGGCTCCAGGGCGATGCGCACCGGGGCACCGCCCAGCTCGCCGAGCAGCGCGCGCAGCGGGTGGGCCGGCCCGACCTCGTCGGCGCGGAAGGTCAGCACCAGCACCCCCGGCTCCTCGCCGAGGCGCCGGGCGACGTGGCGCAGCACGTCGAGCGAGGCGTCGTCCACCCAGTGCACGTCCTCCACCACCAGCACCGTGACCGGGGGCAGGGCGAGCTCCGCGACGGCCGCGGCGTACACCGGCTCGGCCGCGCCCTCGCCCAGCGCGCGCTCCAGCGGTCCGCCCGTGCCCAGGGCCGCGTCGCGCAGCGGGCCGAGCGGGCGGCGGGTGCGCAGGTCGTCGCAGGCCCCGACGAGCACGCGCGTGCCGCGTCCGACGCGGCGCGCGAACTCGCGGACGACGCTGGTCTTGCCGATGCCCGCCTCGCCGCTGACCAGCACCACCGACCCCGAGCCGGCCGCGGCGCGCTCGACGGCGGCGAGCAGCTCGGCGACGGCGGCCTCGCGTTCCAGGAGCACCGCCACGGGCCCATCGTGGCACGGCGCCGCGGATCAGCGGGGGGCCCTCCAGGACCGCGCCGTCGCCGCGGCCTCGCGCCGCGACGCCGCACCGAGCCGGGCGAGGATCGCGGAGACGTGGTGGTCGACGGTCCGCACCGACAGCACCAGCTGTTCCGCGATCTCGGCGTTGGTGGCGCCGGCCTCCACCAGCTCCAGCACGTCGAGCTGGCGGTCGGTGAGCCCGGCCGGGTTCGCGCGGGTGGCCGCGTGGGGTCCGCGCGGCACCCGCGTCGCGCCCAGCTCGCGCAGCCGCCGCCGGGCCAGCGCCGCGGGCGCGTGCGCGCCGAGCCCGTCGAGGATCCGCAGCCCCTCCAGCGCCGGTCCGACCACCCCCGACCCGATCAGCTCCAGCGCCTGCTCGTAGTGGTCGCCGGCCTGCTCCCAGATCCGCGCCGCCGCCCGCCAGTCGCCCCGCAGCCCGGCGGCCCAGCCCTCGGGGCAGTCGTCGAACGGCTCCGCCGGCAGCCCGGCGCGGGCCAGGTAGCGCAGCAGCTCGCCGCGCAGGTGCGCCCAGCCGCGGGCCTCCATCCGCGGCAGCAGCGCCGCGGCCACCTCCGCGGCGGTGTCGCGCTCCCCGGTGAGCCAGGCCCACTCCGCGAGCGCCCGCCCGGCGTGCGTGGCGGCGAGCGGCAGGCGCTTGCTCAGGGCCCGGTCCCACGCGCTGCGCAGCACCGGGCCCGCCCGGTCGTCCCCGCGCCGGGCCATGAGCCGGCCGTGGGAGGCGAGGATGGCGGCGTCGACCATGCTCTCCTCGACGTCGCGCCGCAGGTCCCGCAGCGCGGCGTCCGCGCCGTCCCAGTCCCCGCGGCGCACGAGCAGCAGGCAGTGGTGCAGCCCCAGCAGGAACACGTCCTTGCCCAGGCCGTGCTCGGCGACGTAGGTCCGCCCGCGCTCGACGTTCGCGGCGAACCCGGCCCAGTCGCCCTCGCTGTAGAGCAGCTCGCCCAGGTTGACCAGCGCCCGGGCGGCCGGCTCGTGGTGGCCGTGCGCGACGGCGATCTCCAGCCCCTCGCGCAGCACGGCGGTGCCCTGCACCGGGTCGTCGACGGCGAGGGCGAGGCCGAGGTAGTTCAGGCAGAGCGACTCCAGGTCCGGCCGCCCCACCTCGGCGGCCAGCGCCCGGGCGCGGCGCAGGGGCTCGACCGCGGCCCGCACCTGCCCGGTGAGCACGAGCAGCGCCCCGTGGTCGGTGGAGGCGGCGGCCAGCGCGGTGCGCGAGCCCGCCCCGCCGAGCCCCCGCACGGCCAGCTCGACCTGCCGCTGCGCCTCGTCGGTCTCGCCCGCCATGAACAGCAGGCGGGAGAGCCGGACCCGCGCCTCCCCGAGCGCGACGGGGTCGCCGAGCCGCTCGGACAGGGCCACGGCCTCGCGCCCGGCGGCGACGGACTCGGGGAAGCGGTGCCCGATGTGCAGCTCCCAGGCGTGGTCGCCCAGCAGGCGGGCCTGCTCGGCGGGGTCGAGCCGGTCGAGGTGCGGCACGGCGGCGCTGAAGTGGGCCAGCGCCTGGCGGTGCGAGCCGGCCCGTGCGGCCGCTCGACCCGCCGCCGGGGCGAAGGCGACCACCGTGGCGGCGTCGTCGGCCTCGACGGCGTGGTGCACCACCCGCTCCGGTCCGGCGTCCGGCGGCAGCGCGGCCAGCACGGCGCGGTGGTAGCCGCGGCGCCGCAGCCGCGGCACCGACGCCTCCACCGCGCGGCGCGCCAGCTCGTGGCGGAACGCCACGCCGTCCGCGCGCACCTCGACGATCCCGCGCTGCTCGGCCGTGACCAGGTCGGCCACCCGGTCCCCGAGCAGCGCCTCGGCCAGGGCGGTGTCCACGCGGGTCGGCACGACCGACAGCTGCTCCAGCGCGCGGACCGCGTCCGGGCCCAGGCTCCGAACGCGGGCGAGCACCGCGTCCGTGACGCTCGCCGGCAGCCGGTCGGGCGGGGCCTCCAGCGCCTCGGTGACGTAGAACGGGTTGCCGCCGGTGACGGCGTACAGGGCCGGGCCGTCCCGGCCGGCGGACCGGGCGAGCGCGGTGACCGACGCCGCGGAGAGCGGGGCGAGCGCCAGCCGGGTGGCGGGCACCCCGGTCAGCGCGCCCAGCAGCTGCTGGGCCGGGTGGCCCGCCACCGCGGCCTCGTCGCGCAGGGTGAGCAGCAGCAGCGCGGGCAGCTCGGCGATGCGGCGGACGAGGAACCGCAGGACGTCGAGGGTGGCGTCGTCGGCCCAGTGGACGTCCTCCACGACCAGCAGCGTCGGTCGGGGCCCCGCCAGCTGCGCCAGCACCGCGGGGTAGACCGCGTCCGGCGCGCCGGGGGCGGCCAGCGCCCGCTCCAGCGGCCCGTCCGTGCCGCGGGCCGCGTCGCGCAGCGGTCCGAGCGGCCGGGGCGCGAGCAGGTCGTCGCAGGCTCCGGCGAGGACGCGCACGTCGGGGTCGAGCGCGGCCCGCAGTGCCCGGACCAGGGTCGTCTTGCCGATCCCCGGCTCACCGGAGAGCACGACGACCCGCCCGCCGCCCGAGCGGGCGGCGGCCACGGCGTCCAGCAGGACACCGAGGTGGTCCTGGCGCTCCAGGAGTCCGGTGGGCACGTCCCGATCGTGGCAGCGACCGCCGCGCCCCGGAAGGTGCGGACCCCCGCCGGCCCCCCCCGGCATAGGGATGGGCAGCCGCTACCGATCCCGCGCCGGCCCGCGCGCCGTAGGACTGGTCCCCGCCGCGGTGGCGACCGCCGCGCGGCACCCGAGGGAGGAACCGCTGTGGAACTGGGAGTCGCACTTCCCACCTTCGACGGGACGCTGGCCACACCGGAGGCGATCGTGCGCGTGGCGCACGAGGCCGAGGACCTCGGCTACGCCGCGCTCTGGACCTACGAGCGCCAGCTCCGCCCGATGGCCGAGCTGCCGATGTTCGGGGGGCGGGCGCCGGAGGAGTACCGCACCGCCTACGACCCGCTCGAGGCGCTGTCGTTCGTGGCCGCCACGACCTCGCGCATCAGGCTGGGCACGAGCGTGGTGAGCGCGCTGCTGCACCCCCCGGTGGTGCTGGCGCGGCGCTTCGCCAGCCTCGACCGGTTCAGCCGCGGCCGCGTGATCGCCGGCCTGGGCCAGGGCTGGATGCCGCAGGAGTTCGAGACCGCCGGGGTGCCGCTGCGCCGGATCGGCAGCGGGATGGACGAGGTCGTCGCGGCGGTGCGCGCCTGCTGGGGGCCGGACCCGGTGGCCTACGAGGGCCGGTTCTACCGCATCGCGCCCTCGGAGGTCGGGCCCAAGCCGGTGCAGGACCGCATCCCGGTCCTGTTGGGGTCCAACAGCCCGGCGGGCGTGCGGCGGGCGGCGCGGATCGCCGACGGCATCAACCCGATCGCCTCCACCCTCGACGCGCTGACCGGGCTGGTCGGGCTGTACCACGGCGCCCTGCGCGACGAGGGCCGCGACCCGGCCGACGCCACCGTCGTGGTGCGGGCCAACGTGCCCCTGACCCGCGACCCGCTCGGCGCGGACCGGCCCTTCCTGAGCGGGTCGCCGGGCCAGGTGGCCGACGACGTCGCCCGCCTCGACGGCCTCGGCGTCGACCACGTGCTGTTCGCCAACCGCGCGGCCGGCGACCTGGACGACGAGGTCAAGCTGCTCGAGCAGCTGCGGATCGCGGTGGACCGGTGAACGCGGGTGCGGCGTACGCGCTGCGGCTGGACCGGGGCGAGACGGCCCGCTACGCGCTGATGGCCGAGTGGGCGCGGCAGCAGGAGGGCGACCTCTGGGAGCTGGCCGGGCTGCGGCCCGGTGCCCGCGTCGCCGACGTCGGGTGCGGACCCGGGGCCGTGCTGGCCCTGCTCGCCGAGATCGTCGGGCCCGACGGGCGCGCCGTGGGCGTGGACGCCGACCCCGACGCGGTCGAGCGGGCCCGCGCCCACCTCGCCGTGACCGGGGCGCACACCGCGGAGGTGCGCGTGGGGCGGGCCGACGACACCGGGCTGGAGCCGGGGTCGTTCGACGCGGTCGTCGTGCGGCACGTGCTCGCCCACAACGGCGGGGCCGAGCAGCGCATCGTCGACCACCTCGCGCAGCTCGTCCGGCCCGGCGGGCACGTGCTCCTCGTCGACGTCGACGCCGCGGCCGGCCTCACCTGGCCGGACCACCCGGACCTCGACGACCTGCACCAGCGCTACCAGAGGTGGCACGCGGCGCGCGGCAACGACGTGCGGGTCGGCCGCCGCCTCCCGGAGCTGCTCGGCGCGGCCGGCACCACCGTCGCGGCCTTCCGCGGCTGGTTCCAGACCGGCCAGCCACCGCCCGGCCTGCGCGGACCGGGCTGGGCCGCGCGCGACGCGCTGGTCGCGGCCGGGCTGGCCACCCCGCAGGACGTCGACCGCTGGGCCGCCGCCTTCGCCGAGGTCGACGGCCGCGACGAGCGCCCCACCGCGATGCGGGCGTTCTTCGCCGCGGTGGGCCGGCGCCCGCAGGACGACCCGCACGCCGACGACCCGCACAGGGACGACCCGCACCGGGACGACCCGCACACCGAGGAGGACCCGCGATGACCACGACCAGCCCCACCCTGACCCCGCGCCAGCAGTTCCTGTCGGACCTGTGGGACGAGCACATACTCCACGAGTTCGGCACCCAGGACACCGAGGAGACCCTGGACACGATGACGCCGCGGGCGGCGGTGAACCACGTCCCGGTGCTCACCGGCGGGCGGGGGCGCGCCGAGCTGCGGCGGTTCTACTCGACCTGGTTCATCCCGGTGAACCCGACCGACGTGCAGATGACGGAGATCTCCCGGACGGTCGGCGCCGACAGCCTCGCCTTCGAGTTCGTCGCCACCTTCACCCACTCCACCGAGATCTCCTGGCTGCTGCCCGGCGTCCCCCCGACGGGGCGGCGCATCGAGCTGGCCGCCGTCGTGATCGTGACGTTCGACGGCGACAGGCTCGCGTCCGAGCAGATCTACTGGGACCAGGCCTCGGTGCTGGTGCAGGTCGGGCTGCTGGAGCGCGACGGCCTGCCGGTGGTGGGGGTGGAGAGCGCGCGCAAGGTGCTCGACCCGACGCTGCCGTCCAACGAGCTCATCACCCGGGGACGCTGAGATGACCGCGACCGCCCCGCCCGACCCGTTCGCCCCGGCGGTCAAGCCGGACCCGTACCCGGCCTACGCCCGCCTGCGGCGGGAGTCGCCGGTGCACCCGCTGGCGCTGCCGGACGGCAGGCGCCTGTGGCTCGTCACCCGGCACGCCGACGTGGACGCGGCCCTGCGGGACCCGCGCCTGTCCAAGCGCGACCCCGGCATGGACGCGCTGCCGGCGGCCGTGCGTGCCGTCGTCGGCAACCAGATGCTGGCGAAGGACCCGCCCGACCACACGCGGCTGCGGCGCCTGGTGTCGCAGGCGTTCACGCCCCGGCTGGTGGCGGGGCGGGAGCCGCGCGTGCAGGGGATCGCCGACGACCTGCTCGACCGGGTCCGGCCGGGCGAGGGGTTCGACCTGATCGACGACTACGCCCACCCGCTGCCGTTGACCGTGATCGCCGACCTGCTGGGCATCCCGCCGGAGGACCACGCCCCGTTCCGGCGCTGGTCCGACGCGGCGGTGGCCACCGATCCGGCGGGCGGCCCGGTGCCGCAGTGGCGGATCGACGCCCTCGGCGAGTTCGCCGCGTACCTCACCGCGCTGTTCGCCCGCAAGCGCCGCCACCCCGGTGACGACCTCACCAGCGGGCTGGTGCACGCCGCCGACGAGGGGGACGTGCTCTCGCCCGAGGAGCTGCTCGGCATGGTCTGGCTGCTGCTCGTCGCCGGCCACGAGACCACGGTCAACCTCATCGGCAACGGCGTGCTCGCGCTGCTGCGCCACCCCGACCAGCTCGCCCTGCTCCGGGCCGACCCCGGGCTGCTGCCCGGCGCCGTCGAGGAGCTGCTGCGCTACGACGGCCCGGTCGAGACCTCGACGCCGCGGTTCAGCACGGCGCAGGTCGACCTGCCCGGGGGCACGATCCCGGCGGGCGAGCAGGTGATCGTGGTGCTGGCCTCGGCCGACCGCGACCCCGAGCGCTTCGCCGACCCCGACGTCCTCGACGTGCGCCGCGCCGACGTCCGCCACCTCGCCTTCGGCCGGGGCGTGCACTACTGCCTGGGCGCGCCGCTGGCCCGGATGGAGGGCCGCATCGCCCTGGGCACCCTGCTGCGCCGGTTCCCCGGCCTGCGGTCGGCCGTGCCGTTCGAGGACCTGGAGTGGCGCCGCAGCATGCTCATGCGCGGGCTGCGGGCGTTCCCGGTGACGACGTGAGCACCCGCGTCGCGGTCGTGATCGGTGCGACCAGCGGGATCGGGGCCGCGACGGCCCGGCGGCTCGCGGCGGGCGGCGCGGCCGTCGTGGTGGCCGGGCGCCGGCGCGCGGAGGGCGGGGCGCTGGCCGCCGAGCTGGGGCCGGCCGCGTCGTTCGTCCCCGCCGACGTGACCCGCGACGACGAGGTCGCCGCGGTCGTGGCGCACGCCGTCGCCCGGCACGGCCGTCTCGACAGCCTGGTGAACTGCGCGGGCGTGACCGGGATGGTCGGCCCCGTGACCGACGCGGACCCCGACGAGCTGGCCCGGATGACGGCGGTGCACGCCGGCGGGGTGCTCTCGGGCATCCGGCACGCCGCGCCGGTGATGGTGGCGCAGGGCGCGGGCAGCATCGTGAGCGTCGCCGGCGTGGGCGGGCGCCTCGGCGGCTGGACCGGCGCGGCGTACGCGGCCTCCAAGGCCGCCGTGCTCCAGCTGACCCGTTCGGCCGCCGTCGACCTCGGGCAGCACGGCGTGCGCGTCAACTGCGTCTCGCCCGGGCCGGTGCTCACCGGCGTGTTCGCCGAGGGCGCCGGAGTCGACCCGGCCGTCGCCGACCGCACCGCCGGTGCGCTGGAGCCGGCGTTCCGCGCCGTGCTGGAGCGCTGGCAGCCGGTGCCCGGCGCGATGGTCCCCGACGACGTCGCGGCCGCCGTGGCCTGGCTGGCGGGCCCGGAGTCCCGCTTCGTCAACGGCCACGACCTCGTCGTCGACGGCGGGCTGTCGGCCGGCCGCCCGCTCTCGGTCGCGGTCGCGGAGCTGCCCGGGCTCGGCGCGGCCCTGGTGGCGGCGGCCGGGGCGTGACGGCTCAGCCGAGGCTGCGGAGCACCGCGACGACGGCCTCGGCGACACCGGTGGCCGAGGCCGGGTTCTGACCGGTCACGAGCCGGCCGTCGGTGACGACCCGGGCCTGGAAGTCCGGCGCCGGCACGTGCTGCGCCCCCCGCTCGACGAGCGTGCTCGCGAGCAGGAACGGCACGACGTCGGTCAGGCCCGCGGCGGCCTCCTCCGAATCGGTGAACGCGGCCACGCGCTTGCCGGCGACGAGGTGGCTGCCGTCGGACAGGGTGAGGTCGACCAGGCCGGCCGGGCCGTGGCACACCGCCGCGACGACGCCGCCGTCCTCGTACACCCGGCGGGCGAGCGCGACGAGCTCGTCGTTGCCGGGGAAGTCCCACATCGTCCCGTGGCCGCCGGCGTAGAGCACGACGTCGTAGTCGGCCGGGTCGATCTCGCCCGGCTTCGGGGTGTCCGCGAGCTTGCGGGCCATCCCCGGGTCGTCGAGGAACGCCTGCTGCACGGGGTCGGACAGGTCGACCCCGTCCACCGGCGGCTGCCCGCCGCGCACGGAGACGAGGTCCACCCGCACGCCGGCGTCGGTGAGCACCCGCCACGGGTGCGCGGCCTCGGGGAGGTAGAAGCCGGTGGACCGGCCGGTGTCGCCCAGCTCGGCGTGGCTGGTCAGCACGATCAGTGCGCGCCGCTGCGACAGGTCGGTGGTCATGGTGATCGCTCCTGGGGTCGGGGCGGGCCGGTGCGTCCGGCCCGACGGGCACGACGATGCCCCCGCGGCGCCATCACGTCCAAGAACCGCGGCTGGGTCCGACCATCACGATCTCGATGGCGGTGGGCGGGTACCGTCTGTCGCGTGCCGGACCCCGGACCCGCCCGCGCGGCGGTCGTCGTCGCCGCGGTGGACGTGCTGCGCGACGGGCGCCCGGCCGGGTGCTGGCTGCCCGAGGTCGCCCACCCCTGGGCCGCGCTCGCCCGGCTCGGCCCCGGCGCCCCCCGCGCCCTCGCGCACGCGCTCGGCCCGGCCCCCGTCGGCGCCCGGTGAGCAGCGGGCCGAACCTCGGCCTGCTGCGGACCTTCCTCACCGCGCACCGCACCCGGTCGATGACGCGCACCGCCGAGGAGCTGGACCTGTCCCAGCCCGGCGTCACCGCCCAGATCAGGAAGCTGGAGGAGCAGCTCGGCACCCGGCTGTTCCACCGCACCAGCCGGGGCCTGGCCCCCACCGCCGCGGCCGACGAGCTGGCCGCCCGGATCGCGCCGCACCTCGACGGCCTCGCGGCCGCGCTCGCCGAGGCCCGCCCCGTGCACCCCTACCGGCGCACGGTGCTGCTCGGCGGCCCCGCCGAGCTGACGGCGCTGCGCGTCCTGCCCGCGCTCAGCGACCTTTACGGCCACGGGCTGCGCCTGCGCGTCACCACCGGCCTGGCCGACGACCTGCTCGCCGAGCTCGCCGCCGGCGCCCTCGACCTCGTCGTGTCCACCGTCCGGCCCCGCCGGCGCGGGTTGACGTCGGTGCCGCTCGCCGACGAGGAGTTCGTCCTCGTCGCCGCCCCCGCGCTCGCCGCCCGGATCGACCGCGCCCGCCTGCCTCACGAACCGCGCGCGGCACTGGCCGGGGTGCCCGTCGTCGCCTACGGCGAGGACCTGCCCCTGGTCCGCCGCTACTGGCGCCACGTGTTCGGCGAGCGCCCGCAGCCCGACTCCGTCGCCGTCCTGGTGGCCGACCTGCGCGCCGTCGCCTCGGTCGCCGCCGCGGAGGCGGGGTGGACGGTCCTGCCCGCCTACCTGGTCCGCGACCACCTCGCCGACGGTCGCCTCGTCGCCCTGCACTCCCCGGACGACCCGCCCATCAACACCTTCCACCTCGCCTGGCGCAGCTCGGCGGTGGACCACCCGGCCGTCGCGGCCGTGCGCACGCAGCTGCGGACGAACGCGCCGCTGTGGTGAGACCCGTCGTGGTGACTCAGCCGAGGAGCGCCGCGAGCAGCTCCTCGTGCCCGATCTCGGGCAGCCCGACCGGGGAGGACAGCACCACGGCGTCCTCGTCCCAGCGCGCGGTCGTCCCCGGGAACTCCGCCCGGAGCATCCGGGTGACGCGGTCGTTCCCGGGCAGCACCCGCGCCTCCAGGGTGGTCCACCCGCGCTCCTCGGCGGCGCCGCGCAGCGCGGCGAGCAGCTGCCGGCCGACGCCGCGGTGCTGCCAGGCGTCGACGACCTCGAGCGCGAGCTCGGCCGTGTGCGGGCCGGTGCGGACGAGTCGGCCCAGCCCGACCGGCCGCGGCCCGTCCCGGGTCGTGACCTCGGCGACGAAGGCCGGCCGGTCGTGCCGGTCCACGTCCAGCAGCGCCCGGCGCACCGACCCGGGCAGCCGCGGCATCGGTGCGTGGTAGCGCAGGAACCGGCTGCGCGGGGACAGGCCGGCGAAGACGCCGTCGAGCACCGCGCCGGCGTCGGGGGCGAGCGGGCGGACGGTGACGGGGGAGATCCTCATGCTGCGACGGTGCGCCCCGCCCCTGCCGCCGCGCTGTCACCCGGCTGACACCGTCCTCCGCGCACCCGAGCGCAGGGCGTCGGGCGTGGTGGGCAGCCCGTGCTCCCGCGACGGAGCAGCACCGCGCGACCACGCCGGCAACCCGGCGGAGGATGGGTGCTAGATGGTGCGACCGGGTCGGCCGTCAGCCTGCGAGCCCCAGCTGGCGCAGCATCCCGATGTCGTCGCGGTTCGCCCAGTGCTCGACGATCAGGCCGTCCAGGTGGCGGTACCAGTGGGTCTGCGTGACGGCGAACCCCTTGCCCGTTGCGGGGACGTCCCGCACCAGGTGGCCGTCTGGTGAGTAGGCCGTGAGCGGACCGGTGTGCCTGCCGCGCATCGTGGTGTACGCGGCGATGAGGTCGTTCTGCGCGATCGCCTCGTGCACGTCCCAGGCGAGCTCGGAGAACATGCCGCGCAGCCAGAGCGCGCCGGCGTGGAAGCCTTCTGCACCTGGCGTGCTGCAGGCGGGTGGCCCGCCCGGGGCGCGGTCCCTCGCGGTCGGGTGGTGGGCCCGCTCGAAGGACGCCAGGTCGCCGCTGGCCATCTCGGCGAAGCGGGCCTCCACCAGGGTGCGGGCGTCGGTGATGCTGATCGTCATGGTGGGACTCCTCCCGGGCGTCGGCCGGCTCTCGGCCTCGTGCCACGAGCGTCGCTCGGGTGGGACGCGTGCGGATCCGTGCCGACCACGGAGCCAGCCGGTCCGCGCTACGGAGCCGGGACCGGCAGCCAGGCGGCGAGCTCGGCGCGTGCGGTCGCTCCGGTCTTGGCGAGCAGGCTGCTCACGTGCGTCTCCACCGTGCGCGGGGACAGGTGCAACCGGCCAGCGATGTCGGAGTTGGTCGTACCGTCGGCGACCAGGCGCAGGACCTCCAGCTCGCGGCCGGTGACGCCGAGCGCACGCAGCCCCGGCGGAACCACGGTCCGGTCCCGCCCCGGACGGGGTACCGGCAGGCCGAGCATCCGGAGCCTCTCCCGGCACCAGCGCACGAGACGCACCTCGCCGGCCGGCTCCCAGCGCGTCAACGCTTCGCGGAGCAGCACCTCGGCATCGAACGCAGCCGTCGCGCCGGTCGGAGCGATCATCAGGCAGCGCTCGAACAGGCGCTCGTGGTTACGACCCGCCAGGCTCGCGTCGGCCGCCTCGACGAGCTCCCGCGACCGTGCGACGGCACCGGCCCGTGCGGCGAGGACGGCGTCGCCGCACTGCAGCGCGGCCCGGTTGGCGACCTGGACCAGGACCCCCGAGTTGCGCAGCTCCTCCAGCGGTGCCGGAACGTCCGGGTGCACGACCGTCGACAGCAGCGCCCAGTGCCCCCACATCGGCGCCGGGACGGACACCGCGCCGGCCCGCAGCGCCTCCACCGTCAGCGACAGCAGGTCCACCGCCCGCACGCCGTCATGGGACAGCCAGGCATCCCAGCCCTGGTACGAAGCCCGCGCGAACGCCGCCGGCATCGGATTCGGGCTGGTGCGCAAGTACTCCTCGATGGTCGCGAACGCCCCGTCGGTGTCGCCGGCCCAGAACCGACCGCGGGCAACGAACACCCGTGCCTGGGCGGCAGGTCCCGGAAGGCGCAGCCGGGCCGCCTCGTCGGCGCACCGGCGTGCGAGCGGCAGGGTCGCGACGTAGCCGTCGACGCCTGCGCCGGCCGCCATGAGCTGCAGGTCCAGCACGACGGCCGTGCCGGGCATCCCCGCCTCGACGGCCAGCTGGCGTGCGTCCCGCATCCGCCCGAGACCGCCGGAGCCGAACAGGTCGTGCGTCGCGAGCTCGGCCAGCGCCCGGACCCGCCACGGTGCGAGCCCGTGCTCGGCGGCCAGCCGCGCACCCTCGGTGAACGCGGCCCGGGACGCCGCGGCATCGGAGAGTCGCAGCACCCGCCCAGTGATCTCGAGGGCCTCGCACACCGCCTCCGGCGCCCACTCCCGGTGGCCGGCCGCGACGGCGTCGGCCGCCAGCTCGAGCGCGCCGTCGACGTCGTGCCGGCCGAGCGCGACGTGCGCGGCGAGTGCGAGGCGGTCCGCGGAACCCCCCGGGCCGGCGGCGTCCAGGTGACGAGCGGCGTCGTCCCACCGCTCGGCGGCGATGCAGGCGCGGGCGAGCTGGAGCCGGACACGAACCGCCCCGTCGGCCGGCAGGCCGGGCAGGACCCGTTCGCCGAGCGCGAGCGCGTCGTCAGTCCGGGCGCGGAGGCCGAGCACCCGCAGCCGCTCGACCGCGATCTCCGCGGCCGTCTCCGCACCGCCGTCGACGAGCGCGGCCGCCGAGGCGAGGACGTCGCCCGCCGTGACGAGAGCGCCCGCCGCGAGGTGCTCGCGGCCGAGGTCGAGCAGCAGTTCCGCGGCCCGGGACCGGTCGCCGGCTTGCGCGCACAGGTCCGCCGCCACCGCGAGCTGCGCCCCGGTCAGCGGCGCGCCGTCCAGGTGCATCGCGACCCGGCGCGCCAGCTCGGCTCGTTCCGGCGGTGTCAGCTCGGCGAGCACAGCGCCGCGGGTGAGAGCGTGCCGCCAGTGGAGGGCGTCCGGGTCACCGGTGCGAAACAGGCCCGCGTCGACGGCCGCCCGCAGCCCGGCCGCGGGGTCGTCGTCACCGGTGGCCGTCGCGACGAACCGCCAGTCCAGCTCGTCGCCCAGCAGGGCGGCCGTGCGGACCAGCGCCCGCACCGGCTCGGCCAACCCGCGGACCCGGTCCGCGACGAGCCGGGTGAACGCGCCGGGCACCCGAGCCCGCAGCGGCCCGTCGGGACGCCAGGTGCCGCCGTCGTGGTGCAGCCCGCCGGACGCGACGAGGTCACCGGCGAGATCCGCGACCAGCAGCGGCAGCCCGCCGGACGCGGCACACAGGTACGCCACGGCCTCGGGGTCCACCGGCCCGCCCGCACGCTCGGCGGCCAGCGCCGCGACATGCACATCGTCGAGGCGGTCCAGCGGCAATCGGTCGGCGTGCCGGCCGATGGTGTCCAGCCCGGCCGGACCGCGCTCGTCGTCGCGGGCGGCCAGGACGAGCGGTGCCGGCGCCGCGCCCTCGCAGAGGTACGCGAGGAGGCCGAGCGTGTCCCGGTCCGCCCAGTGCAGATCATCGAGCACCAGCACCGCCCTTCGCTCACCGGCGATCACCTGCAGGAGCACGCGGACTGCTTCGCCGAGCACGACCACGGGGTCGACGAGATCCGCCGCCGTCGTGGGCGGGGGCGGGGGCCACCCGGGGAGCAGGCGGGCGAGCACGGCGGCGTGCGGACCGAGTGCCGGCGACCGGGCGAGCGAGGCGGGAGCGGCCCCGACCAGTGCCCGCACCAGCGGGCGGTACGGTCCGCCGCCATCGACGGCACTGCCCCGCAGCACGATCGCTCCGGCTCCCCGCAGACGGTCGGCGAGCTCATCGAGCAAGCGCGTCTTCCCGACGCCCGCCTCACCGGTCACCAGGACCGCTCCCGGCGGTTCCGATGCGCAGTGGGCCAGCAGCGCGGACAGCTCGTCGACGCGGCCCACGAGGCGGGTGACTGCCATCGGCCGAGTATGGAGGCGCTGCCGGGGCAGGGGAACGCTCAGCGACCGCCACAGCCGTCGTGCGAAACGCGTTCCGGTGCATCGCCGCTCACGGTGTGCCCCGCAGCCCCAGCGTGAGAACGCCGCTCGCCGTGCGGCGGGGCGGTCCGCGGCGCGAGGCCGTGGCCTGCGTGCCCCCGGCAGGATTCGAACCTGCGGCACCCGCTTTAGGAGATCGCTTCTAGGAGTAGATCGTGCCCTCCACGTGCGCACCTAGAACGACGCAGCCCCCTGCGGTAGCTCCTCGCCCCTTATGTTGACACCATGTCGCTCCACGGCTAGCTCCACGAGCTAGCACGGGAGCTTCTTCTACCGGTAAGTGAAGAACGACGTCCGCGATATCAACGTGCGTGAGGTCGTGGAAGGCCGGTCGATCTAGCCCGGCAGTGTCCACCGCGGGTAGGCGCGGCGGAACGAGCCCAGCACCGCCCAAGCCAGGGTCTCGTATGCGTTGCGCGCTGCGCCCAAGAGCCGTCCGACGTCGTTGTCATGGCGGGACACCTCGGCACCGGGGAGCGGGGCCACGTCGAGTACGGCGGGGGTGGCAAGGGGTTTCGTACGCCATCTAGTCATGGCGGCCCGGTCTTGCTGCCCCAGGTGGTCGGCTGCGCGAAACGCCGCCCCAAGTCCAGGGCGCAGTTGGTCGAGGTGGATCGCCGCCAAGCACTGCAGGACGTCAAAGCGCGGCGGGCGGTGGCCAGCCGGGCGAGTGCTGAGCGACAGGACGTGAGTGCAGTTGTCCGCGACCGCGAGGCGCATCGGATGTGAGGTGAGTGCACCGCCGTCGAGAGCGCGTTGTCCACGGAACTCGGTTGCGCCACGGGTGGCGAGGGGAAGCCAAGCTCCGGCGCGGAAGGCGGCCTTAAGGTCGGTACGTGAATGAAATGTCGACGGTGCGATTGTTCGCATCTCGTCGACCAGCGTGATCGAAACATGTAGCGGCACGCGGGAGGATAGAACCGCGTTGTAGTCAAGAGGTTTAGTCATCTCGAAGACCGTGTCGAACGCGAAGTCGACGTCCAGCAGGGGGCCACCGTGCAGCAGTCTGCTGACGCTGATGAATGCGCTCGAGGCAAGGTCATCATAGTAAATAGAAAGTGACTTCCACAGGTCGCCGGCGAGAAAGTAGGCGGCGTTCACTGAACCGGACGAGCCGCCATAGACTGCGTCAAAAACATTGTGGAGCCCGAGATCTTCTAGCGCAGCGAGCATTGCGCAAGAAACTATTCCCCGCATCCCGCCGCCCTCGACGGCCAGCCCAAGCTTAGCGTCGTCATTTCGTTGCCCCGGTCCTTCGCCTGACTTTTGTCGGCTCCGCATCAGCTTAAGTACGGGGTGCCCGGGGTCCCACGGCGGTGTCTCCCGATCGGGAAAATAGGTGGTCACGGGCGCCTCGCAAGGTGACCTTGCAGCTCGGCATGACGAAACTGGTACTGCGCTCCCACCTGCCGCAGCACACCGCGCTCGTGCGCCTCAGCCAGAAACGCCATCAGGCGCCACGGTAGCCGGCCGCGAGCGGCCAGATACGTATGCGCGATAATGTACCTGCCCCAAACGGCTTGGAGGCAACCGAAGACGAGGCCGACGGTCAGCCCCCCCGCAACGCCGACTTCGGTGGCTACGGCCAGGCTTGCCCCTGCAAACACCGTGCCTCCTGAAGTTAAACTCAGAGCTAGGAACGTGGCCCGGTCCCGCTGCAGTGCAACTAGCGGACTGGTCGCAACCCTTAGGTCGGCATCCGGGGTGAGCAGTCCAAGGCAGAAGCCTGCGACGGCCCCCATCGTGCCGGCAAGCGGGCCTCCGGGGACACCGAGTGCCACACCTCCCACACCGCCCGCGGCGAGGGCGGGAAGAAGCGACAGCCGGGAATTGCGAAGACCGAGTGCGGGAGTCCGCCGCCCCGCGCGCAAAAAGACCGCGGCGGACGCTGCTGCGGCCCCAAGGCCACATAGAATTCCTGCCGGCAAACCGGGCGCTTCACCTGCTGTCATGCCGACCCCCAGACCGCCGAGCAGACCGCCCGCCAACGCCCCGAGACCACCGAGGGGGCCCACGGCCAGGCCAACGCCGATCGCGCCCACCAAACCTCCAGTGATGCCACGTCCAAGCTGAAGGGGTTGTCCGATCAGTCCACCTACGACAGCGCCAATGACGGCGCAGCCCGCTCCCACCGCGATCCCCCGGACCGGGCGGGTCGCCTGGGTACTGCCCGAGGTGAGCACGGCAGTCGGGACGCCAATGAGCAGGCCAACGCCGAGTCCGATCCCGAGCGAAGGCCGGATTGCTGCGGCCAACCCTACAGCTAGGCTTGGCACAAGAGCTGCAGCCGTCGCCATAAGCCAGGAGGGGACCCGCTCGTGCAGGTGCCACCACGCGAGATCTACGGCCGTTCGGCTTGGATCGTCGTTGCTGCCGGCGTCTGTGCGCGGCTGGCCGGATCGAGCCAGGTAGGCCAGCCATCGCTCTGCGTCGCTTAAGGACCACCGGCGCTTCCGGCCAGTGTCCGGCCCCGACCGGTATGCGGCACGCAGGAAGCCGTCAAACAGGTGTTGCTTGAGTTCGGCGACGCCGGTAAAGCGAATCAGTTCCTCGGGCCCGGCGACGGGCAACGGCTCGTCACTGCGCGGGTTGTAGGTCGTGCGGGCCAATCCGACCACCAACGGCGTGCGGAACGCAATCCCAATTGGCGACGACTCACCAAGCTGATTCACGACCGGGGCCCAGTGCTGGACCGCAACTGGCCCGTCACCGGCGTCACGCTCCAGGTAGCGCTGGACGTGATGTGGCTGTAACGCCTCTAGGACGATCCCGGCCGCGCCAGCCAACCGCGTAATCGGTCGTCTTTGGTCGACGCCGTGCAGCATTGTTTCGTACTCGACTAATCGGCTCGAGACCACGACGTGATTCTCCATCGACAGTGCCAGCCAGTCGTTGATCCGGTCAATGGCTCGCGTACGACCGGCCTCCGGGATCTCGTCGAGACCATCGAGTACTGGGATGAGCAGATGATCGGCTAGCAGGACTTCAGCCCAGTTCCGCCGGGACGGGTCGTCGGGCACTGAGCGCCGCAACCAGGGGTTAGCCGTGGTCAAGACGTCGCCCAGCCAGTCGGCGAGCCCTTGTTCCACGGGATTCCACGAGGCCAACGACGCAAGGACGGGCACTCGTCCGGCTGATGACCTGTCTTTCAGAAGGTCGAAGACGAGCCGGATGAGCAGCACGGTCTTCCCGGAACCTGGTTCTCCCAGCACGACAAGCCGGTGGGTCGGGATTCGATCGGCAAGGACTCGGGCTAGCTGACGGTCCTCGCCGCTCAGGTCGTGACTCGACGAGGCTTCTGAGTCGCCCCCCGTGGACCCGGTGCCAGACCTTGATGCAACCTGGATCGAGTCCCAACCGCGGAACAGGTGTTCCGGAGCGTTTCTCCACGAAACCGGAAGGGGATGAGGATCGTTGATGCGGCGAACCGCGATCTCGGATTCCCACTGCCGGCCAATGCTTCTCGCCAGCTGCTCCATTATTTCCGTACGTGTCCTTGCGGCAGCGGGTTGCACCTGGGCCTGCCGCAGGGATATCGCGGCCACCGCAAGCGAGACTACGGATACGAAGAGCCCTCCTACTCCCGACATGTCGTTCAGGCGCCCCAGTAGCTCCTCGGGAAGGACGCCAAGCACTGCCAACAGCCCGAATAGTGCAACCAGGAAAGCAACACCACTGACTAGTAACCACCGAGACCGCACCGCCACGTCCCTTCAGGCATGTCGTACAACCGGCCTAAGCCAGGCGTCTCGCAGCGCGTCTGTAAAGAAGCTCGACGTCTCAATTAACTGCTAGCGTGGCCGAATCTGAATCCCGCCAGAGATTCCTGCATGTTCGTCCCAGGACACGTGAAAATCGTCGCCGAAGAAATCTTTGACTAGTGGAAGGTGTTGTCTGCGCCAGCCGCCTCCAGTGGCAGTCACCTGATACGATCGCGACCCCACTCCATTTTGCGCCTCGGCCAGATCGCGAACAAGCATCAGCTCAGGGATAATCTCCTCACGCAATTTCTTAGGCACTTCTTCGGCTGTGAAAGGTGGTATTGCAGTGCCACTTCCACTCATCTGTCCGATTTCACCAACGCGTTCTTCTTCTTCAGCGGCGGATCGGCGTTGAATTCGTGGCGCTGGCTGACGACGGTCCTCTCGCGGCTCTGGGCCGTATGTTCGATACAGTAGTGCAACAGTTACTATTGCGAGGCCAATCAGTCCGAGCACTAACGTCCAGTCGATCGCCACTTGTCCTCCGGGCTTCCATTTACCGTCACCTTGGCCAGAACTCCTACTGGTATTGAGTAGTCGATCGAGAGAGCCGTCAGTTCTCCAAAAGAGTAGTCGAGGCTCGCCGAGCGTCTTTAGTTCAAGTCTCAATTGCAGGTATAGTAGGAGTGACAGCGCGCTGTTCTGGTGGCCTGGGGCGTCCGAGCCGTCGGCTCTGCATTGTCACGCATTAGGCACTCGTGACTTTGTCAGCTTGCCCCCCGAAGCCGGCGCCCAGCCGCCGAGCGCGGTGAACTGACCTCGACAACAGCCGGTCCAGCTAGCCCGAGGGAAGCGGGGACCAGAATCTCGTCCCCAGCACGAGTGGAGTCCGACTGCGACATCCGCCCCAACCTCGGCGCGGACGTCGTCGTTCTCCGATCAGTCCCTCCCATGATCGGGCCATCGCGCTGAGCGCACCCGACGTTACTAGCTCTCCCGATTTGGAGTGTGAGTGCGAAGTCTCCGCGGTGCAGGAGTGTGGAGCCCCGTAGCTGCTCGGGTTGCGAAATCCGGGGGCGTCGCGACGGAGGCCTTGAGCTGCCGTCCATGACTTCGGTGGGCCGCTGGATGCGCGGTGGGCGGTAGGCCAGTACGTCAACCCGCCGCCGGTGCAGTGGTGGCGTCGTCCAGCAGCGTCACCTTCAGGCTGAGCATGACCAGCAGGCGATGGACGGACAGCGATGGAAGTTCGGTGACGAACGGCCGGTCTACGACCCCTACCAACTGGCGGTCACGGAAGCGCGCAAGACTACTGCGTGCCTCAGTACGCAGCCGGCAGGTCCTACGCCCGCGTCTACAACACGCCGTCGCGTAGTGACATCGCTGCCTACCTCGCGGAGGCGGTCAAGGTGTCCGGCGGGGAGCTCCTGTACACGAGCCGGCTAGACCAGTCACCGATCTTCCTAGGCGTGCAGTCGCCTAGCGAGGACCGACTCGGCCTACTTGTGTATCCGTTCAGGGCGAATCACCGGCTGATCAAGAACCGCCCAGCGGACGAGCACCGACTGCAGGTGCGCTACGGCGGTGAGAAGTCTTGGGATGTGGACCATCCGGTCGGTCGTGACGTGGCGACCGTGGACACGACGCTCGTGGTGGGTGTGCATCTCGAGGCGAACATCCTCATCGGGCTCGACCCGGGCCTGTACGACCCACTGCCCATGGGGATCTCGATCGAGTTCAAGGACGCGCAGGTTCAGGCGGCGCAGTCGTCCGGCTGGCACGTGCTCGAGCGGGACAACATCAGCGGACGTCGCCGCGCAAACCCACGTGCTGCGTCCGGTCTCGAGACGATCGTGATGTTCACGCCGGAACGTCTGCTCGACTACGTGCGGCTTGAGCGCACCGCGACTGACCTCAGTCTCGATCCCGCACTGCGGTACGCGGCGGCAGTCAAGTCGACGACCCCGAGCCTCCCGGCGGCGCGAGCTGTCGCCTCGGTTCATGATCTCGAGGTGCTGTACGACATGCCAGCGAACGAGATCCTTGAGGTGATCAGCCAACGCAACCGGCTCGCCGTCGCAGTTCGCGGGGGAGTTGCCGAGTACCACCTCGGCCGTCGCCTCGAGCACGACGTCGAGGTGGCTTCGGCGGACTCGTTGGATCTGGACGGCTTGCACGACTTCAACGTCACGATGGTCTCTGGTCAGACGGTGCGCGTGGAGTGCAAGAACTCTTCGCCGAAGCGGTATGCAAGCGGCGAGATCAAGGTCGAGGTGCAGAAGACGCGGGCCACGCAGGGTGACCCGGCGGGCCGGCTCTACCGCCGCGACCAGTTTGATGTGATCGCCGCGTGCCTGTTCGCGCCGACCGGTCGGTGGGAGTTCGCCTACCGCAGCACTGACCGCCTCGCAGCAGACCCACGACACTCCGACAGACTGGCCCCGCTCCAGCGAGTCACGGACGACTGGGCGCGCACCCTCGGGGAGGCCTTGTGACCGAGTTCGACAGCGCGGCAACCCAAGACCGTCGTACCGGCATGGCATCGTGTCCGGCTATGAGCGGTGAGCGAGGGGTTGCGGTCTCACTGTTCTCCGGTGCTGGTGGGCTTGACCTGGGAGCCGAGCAGGCGGGCTATCAGGTCCGTGCGGCTGTTGAGTACAACGGCGACGCGGCCGACACGATGGAGAAGAACTTCCCCGACCTGCACGCCCCCGTCATCCGTGAGGACATCCTCAAGGTCTCCTCCATGCAGATCCGCGAAGCAGCTGGACTCGGACGAAGCGAGAGTCCGGACCTGCTGATTGGCGGGCCGCCCTGCACACCGTTTAGCAAGTCCAGCTTCTGGCTCGACTGGAAGCGAGAAGGGCTGGACCCAAACGCATCGCTGCTACAGGAGTACACACGCGTACTACGTGACCTGAAGCCGCGATACTTCGTACTCGAGAACGTCTATGCATTAACCTACAACAATCAGCAGAGCCGGCCACACTTCGAACGTCTCCTCAAGGAGATCGACGAGTACGGCTATCACTGCACGTGGGCTGTGCTTAACGCCGCGAACTTCGAGGTTCCCCAGGCGCGTCCACGTCTCGTAATTGTGGGGGCGCCGAAGGGTGCGCGCACCCCGAAGCTCCCCGAACCGACTCACGGGGGACGGTGGGAGCGACAGAACGTAGGCAATCGTGAGGTACCCCACCGCACGGCCGGGGAGGCGCTCGCTGGTCTGGAGACTTCGCCTGAACCGGCAGACGAGGTTGCCGGCCAGTACGGACACCTCCTTCCCGAGATTCCGCCCGGTGGGAACTATCTGCACTACACCGCCGAGCGGGGTCACCCGAATCCCCTGTTCCGGTGGAGAAGTCGATACTGGTCTTTCCTCCTCAAGCTGGACCCCAATAAAGCCTCACCGACTATCCAGGCGCAGCCCGGGCCATACGTTGGACCCTTTCACTGGGAGAATCGAAGGCTCCGAGTTGCAGAACTCAAGCGCCTTTTCACATTCCCTGACACATTCGAACTTGTTGGCTCGCGTAACTCGATCCAAGCCCAACTCGGAAACAGTGTTCCGCCGCTTCTGGCCCGAAAAGTTATTGAGGCCCTTGCTGGCGATGAATAGTAATGCGTGATGCCTGGAAAAGCACCGTTGCGGGTAGGCACCTTCGCCGCCGCCGGAAGACCAGTACCGAGCCCGAGGTCATGCTGCGGAAGGCTCTTCACGCTGCAGGGGTCCGCTTCCGACTGCATCGACGCATCGCGCACGGCTGCACCCCTGATGTCGTCCTGCCGGGCCGGCGGTTGGCTGTCTTCGTTGACGGTGACTACTGGCACTCCTGCCCCGCGCATGGTCGCCAGACCCCGTTCACCGGGCCCAACGCCTCCCTGTGGGAGGCGAAGATGGAGCGAAACCGTCAGCGCGATCTGCGGGCCACTTCTCTCGCGGAGGACGCTGGCTGGACCGTTGTCCGACTGTGGGAGTGCGCGGTTCGGGCAGACGCTGCGGCCGCCGCTGCTGCCGTACTCGCTGGAAGATCACTACCGCCTGCCTTCTAGGGCACGAGACCGGCGAAACTCGCCCCGTAGAGGAGAAGGACGTTGCCAGCTCGAGACGGCTTGCCATGGTTGGTAGATGAGTACGTAATAGTTGGCGAGATGTGGCTCCGTAGGGGACGATCGCTCGGAAGTGCCGACAGAGAGGTCAAGGAGATCGCCGCGGCGCTCGGCCGCTCACCGGCTTCAATCAGTCGCAGGGTCGGAAACTTCGCCGGAACAGACAACCCTGGAACCGGCCTTAAACCCATCAGTGGTGAGCCGCTCAAGATCTGGCTACAGGTGCGCGATAGCCCTCCGCAGCTCGCCGAAGCAGTTCGTGCTGCGCGTGAGCGACTCGCCCTACTTGCAACCTCGGAACGCAACCTGAATGCCAGTACGCGAACTGTGCGAGTTGTTCCTCCGGAACTTCCCAACATGGAGCCGGTGCAGGCGACGACACGCGAACAGTCGAAAGCGGCAACTCAGGTGGAAGCCATCCTTCGGGAGGAGTTCCGGTCGTGGCGCGATCCGCGCGGTAACCGCCTTCAGGGCCTCGAGATGGCGACGCCCGGCTCGAAGCTTCGCGCTGATCTCTACGACCCGTACGTCAGCCTGCTGATCGAGGTGAAGGCGCAAACGACGCGGGACTATCTTCGTTTCGCTGTGGGTCAGCTATACGACTATCGGAGGTACCTGTCATTTCCCGTTGAGCTTGCTGTTCTCGTTCCCACCCAACCTGACGATGATCTTGCGGGCCTGCTGCGATCGGCCGCAGTCGGTGCGATTTGGCCCAACGCCGGATCCTTCAGGGATTCGCAGGACGGTCATCTGCTGCGTACACCCTGAGGTGCTAGGTGGAGGAGGTATATCGGCCCTGGGGCTTCGAGGGGAAGCCACGAAGGCCCAGGACGCCAGCTGTTCGCTCCGTGCCAGTGGGGCCGCTGGTGTACTGCCTGCATCAAGGCGCTCACCGTATCGTCACGCGGGTGTGCAGACACCGCCCGTAGGCTGACGTCCGACGCGGGCAGGGAGGAGCGGATACGAGTGGCGCCTCGCGGTAGCTATGTTCGAATCGCTGACGATCTCCGCCGGCGTTTGGAGGCGGGCGAACTCTTGCCGGGTTCTATGCTGCCGTCCGAGCAAGCCTTGGCGCGGGAATACTCGGTATCGAGGGGTACCGCCCGGGCTGCGTTCGCCGTCCTTGCTGACGCAGGACTAGTGGAGGTGGTACCCGGCCAGGGTCGACGAATCGTCGGCCCCACTGCGGCACGGGCCGACACAACAGCGTGGGGGAAAGTGGCTGCGGACCTACGCCAGCGACTAAAAGCTAGCCCTATTAGTTCAACGCCACTTCCCAGCGAGGCCGAGTTGTCTGCTGAGCACCGGGTTTCCCGAAACACGGTGCGGCGAGCTTATCGAGAACTCGTAAAGGAAGGGTTAGTGGTCGTGCGTCATGGTGCTGGCGCCTTCCCTGCGTCGACCCACGATGACGCACGCGACGCATGACCACGAGAGGCATGTCTGCTGACTACGGTTTGGGCGTGACTGACCGTACGGGAGACAGAGGACGTTGGATCGTGGCTGGCGAGCGACCAGCTTACGAGAACGAGTGGGTAACCGTCATGCTCGCTGACGTGGAGCTTCCGTCGGGGGAGCGGTTCGAGCATCATGTTGTGGCGCTGAAGCCCGCCGCGATGACCGTTGTGCTGGACGACGCTCGCGAGCATGTGCTGATGGCGTGGCGGCATCGGTTCGCCCCGGACTTGTGGAACTGGGAGCTGCCGGGCGGGCTGCTCGACCCAGGGGAGTCGCCGGCCGAGACGGCCGCGCGAGAGGTCGAGGAGGAGACGGGCTACCGCCCGCGGTCAGTCGAGCACCTGGTGACCTTCGAACCCAACGTTGGCATGGTCCGCAACGCCCACCACGTGTTCCTCGCGCGCGGCGCTGAGAAGGTGGCCGAGGCGACCGAGCTGAACGAAGGCACGTTCGAGTGGGTGCCGCTCGCCGAGGTACCGGAGCTGATCCGCACGCAGAAGATCGTCAACTCGGGGTCGCTCGTCGGGCTGTTGCACGTCCTTGCGCTCAGCGGACCGGGCGCGCCGGCGTCACGCGGAGAGTAGCTGCGCGATCCGTCGGCGCTGACGCACCGAGCCCGTACGGCCGGCCAGCTCTGCGGCCCCGCGTGCGTGGGTGTGCGAGTCGCCGGTGTCGCCGCGCGCGGCGAAGGCGAGCGCCAGGTCAACCCGCAGGCCGACCTCCGCGCGCCCGTACTGGCCCTCGCCCATCGCGTCGAGCGCGCTCGTCAGGTCGTCGATCGCGCCGCCGTCGCCGAGCCGGGCGAGGCAGTGGCCGCGCCAGCGGGCGAGGTGGTCAGCGCCGAGCATGATGTACGGCAGCGACTCGTCGCGAGCGTCGGCGGGCAGCGCGTCCGCGGCTGCATCGAGTGCCCGGAGAGCGCCGTCGCGCCGGCCCAGGGCGGCGAGGGCCTCGCCTTCGGCCGCGTGGAGCCACGCGAGCAGGACGGGCGGGACGCCGGAGCCGGCCCGGACACGCGCGGAGGCCATGAGGGCGTGCGCCTCGTCGGCCTGGCCGGCGTCGAGCAGGACGTACCCCTGCTGCGCTGTGGCGTAGGCAAGGCCCGCCACCTGCCCGCTCTCCCGCGCAGCCGCGGTCGCGATCTCGTGGAGCCGCCACGCCTCCCGCACGTCGCCCATGTCGAGTGCCTGCCAGCCGGCGAGCGCCGCGGCCTGGCCGAGCTCGTCGGCAGCCGCCTCCCGGTGTGCGCCGGGCAACGAATGCCGGAGTAGGCCGTCGATCTGCTCGACGTGTGCCACGGTCTGCTTGAACGTCAGCGCGCCGCCGAGCCGGCGGTCGAGCATGCGGATGCTCTGCGTGTGAGTGCGTAGCAGCGCCACGACTCCGGGATCGAGTCGCGTGAAGGCCACGGGAAGCGCGTCGTCCACAGCCGGCAGCGGAGGCGCCGCCGGCTCCTCGGCAATCCCCAGCTCGACCGCGCTCCGGCCGTAGACCGTGCGTAGCAGGTCCCGGTAGAAGTCGCCGACCGCGCCGTGCTTGTTCTCCCACACGGCAATGCGGCGCTTGAGGCTCTCGTCACTCGGCAGGCCGGCGGGAGCGGCGGCCCGACGCAGCTCGTGGACGAGTCGCGCCTTGGTCCACTTCCGCTCCGCGCGCACCTCGGCAAGACGGTTCGGCATCGCTCCCCCCGGATCGACTCTCTCACCACGATGCCGCCCTGACCTGCATTGATCAACCCTGATGCCGGACTCGCGTCACCCCACGTCACCCCGCGTCATCTGCCGCCACACCCACTCTCGCCAGCAATCTCGGTGTCGCACGAGGCCACAGCGTTGACAAACCGCAACTCGTGCCTACGCTGTTCAGTACACGTACCGTACGTGTACAAGACGAGGGAGTTGTCATGCGAGGTTTGCAGGTGCACACGGAACAGCGGGCGGAGGCGCCCCGCTTCTACAGCGTCGCCGAGGTGGCGCGGCTGCTCGGCATGTCGGCGATGACGGTCTACCGGGCCATCGCGGCGGGGGAGTTCCCGGCGGTGAAGATCCGCGGCCGGCTCATCGTCCCGGCCCGGGCGCTCGAGGAGATGGTCGACGCCGCCGTGGCCGACCGCAGCGTCGTCGACGCCGCGGAGTGGGTTCCCTTCCAGCCCGGCCGGGGGGTGTGAGCGATGCCCAGCGTCGGAGTCCTCATCTTCTTCGCCATCGTCGGCGCGGTCATCTGCGCCAAGGCGCGGGTGCCCGGCGGGGCCGTCGTGTTCGCGCTCGTCGCGCTCGTGCTGTTCGTCTCCACGCCGGTCGGCGCCGGCCTGCCGGGTGCCGTGGCGACGTTCCTCTCGACGCTCGACAACGCCGCCACTCCGGCCCTCAGCGGTTCCGGAGCGGTCGGATGACCGGCGAGTGGCGGGAGCGGGCGCGGTGCCGCTCCGTTGAGCCCGAGACGTTCTTCCCAACGGCCGAGGCCGGCCCGGTGTACGAGGCGCAGGTCGCCGTCGCCAAGGCGGTGTGCGCGCGGTGCCCGGTCCGGGACGAGTGCCTGGCCGAGGCCCTGGTGCGCATCCCGTTCGGCATCGCGGGCGGGCTGACGCTCGAGGAGCGGCGGGGACGCCCGCCGGCGACCACCGGTCGTGAGCCGGCCGCCGTGCTCGACGCGGGACTCCGGCCGGGCGCGACTCAGGGCGAGGTCGAGGCCGCTGGGCGGGTGCTGCTGACGGCGGGCCGTCCCGTCGTCGAGGTTGCCCGCCGGTGCGGTGTCACCGCCCGCACGGTCACCCGCTGGATGGCCCGCACGCAGGCGGAGGGGAGCCACGGCGGCCACCGGGCCCCCCTCCTGATCTCCCACACGCACAGCCCCCAGGCAGGGACACGAACGCAGGAAGGACACCGATCGTAGATGAGCACGACCGAGAACACGCCCGCCGACGACGGGCGCGCGCCGTCCGTCGCCCGAGCCGAGCAGGCAACGGACGCATGGGACGACGTGGCCCGACTCCAGAAGTGGGCGAGCCCGAACCACGCCGACTTCTACGCGCTCGCTGGTGAGCTGGTGGGCACGCTGCACGCCGTCGAGGACCTGACGCGCCTGCTCGCCGGGCAGGTCGCGGGCTACGGCACCGGCCGCACGCTCTACGACGACACGCACGCCGTCGACCCGGCCGCCCGGCTCGCCGAGGCCCGCATGCAGCTCGATGCCGGGCTCGGTGCCATCCGCACAGCGTCGTCCCGGCTCAATGAGTTCTGGTCGAGCATCGGCCACGTCGGCGTCGAGGTCCCATCATGACCAGCGAGCCCACGCACTCCGGAGAAGCCGTGCGGGCGCCCGCGGTCGGGGACCTGGACCCGCGGCTGGTCGCAGGTGCCGGCCGGATCGTGCTTCTGACCGTGATCGCCGAACACGACGCCCCCGCGGGCACCCGCTGCCCCGGTTGCGGATGGCGGGTCGGGGGGCGCGGCCAGCGTGCTTGCCCGTCGAGGGCGATGGCCCGCGCGATCTGCGACCGCCGTCCCGTGCCCGGATGGCTCCTGCACCTGGTCGACCACGTCCCCGGTGCCCGCGCCCCAGCGGCACCGGTCGCCCCTGCGCAGCGATGGGCCACGGAGGACGCCCTCCCCGGCCTGTTCGACGCCCCGCCTCGCCAACCCGGAACCACTACTCCCACTCAGAGGAGGTCTCGGTGAACGCCCGAACGGTGCTCTACGCCCTGCTGTCCGTCGTGGCCGGCGCCGCGGCCGTCCTCTCGTTCGCCGCTCTGCGGGACCTCGCGCTGATGTGCGGGTTCGCTCCGCAACTCGCGTGGCTGCTGCCGGTCGTCGTCGACGCCGGCGCCGCGGCCGGGTCGCTCGTCTGGCTCGGCGGCGCCGTGCCGGAGAGCGCGCGCCGGTTCGCCCGGGCCCTGGCGCTGGCCCTGCTCGGCCTGTCGGTCGCCGCCAACGCGCTCGGCCACGGGCTCGCGGCCTTCCGCCAGGAGCCGGCGTGGTGGGTCGTCGTCATCGTCTCCGCCGTCGCGCCGGCCGTGCTCGGCGCCGTCGTCCACCTGGCCGTGCTCGTCGGCCGGGAGCCGTCCACGGCGGCGGAGGCCACGGCCGAGCCGGACGTCGACGACGACCGCGCCGCCGAGCTGATCGCCGCAGGCGCCGGCCGCCGTCGGATCTCCCGCGAGCTGGGCGTGTCCGAGTACGAGGCCCGCCGGCTGATCGACCGCGCACGCGCCACCACCCCATCGCCCGACCTCGCCCACGCCGCCACCAACGGCGCCCCGATCCGATCGGAGATCCTGCCGTGAACGGCTCCGCCCTGCTCGTGCTCGCCGTGTCCGCCGGCGCGGCGTGGATCGCCTGGCGCCGAGGCGCCCGCCTGGTCGGTGCTGCCTTCGGGCTGTTCGCCCTGCTGCCAGCCATCACCCTCTACCGCCAGACCCCGGGATGGGTGCTCGCCTTGCTCGTCGCGCCGGTTGCCGTCCTGCTCTGGCACCGGCACGCCCGCACGGCCGCCACCGTCGTCCGCTGGGGCGCCCGGACCCGGCGCAAGGTGGGCGTCGCGTCGACGTCCGACATCGTGCGGGTGGCCGGCTCCGGCGCGATGCGCCAGCGGGCCGGCACCGTTCGGCCGTCCCTCGCGCCGGTCACCCGCTGGCAGCGGCTCGTCCGCCGGTGGACGGTCCGCACGACCGACGTCGCCGTGCTGCTCTGCCGGGCCGGACTCATGCGGGTGTGGGCGTCGGTCGAGGACGTCGTGTGCATCTTCGGCGGCCCGCGCACCGGCAAGTCCCAATGGCTCGCCGGCCGCATCCTGGACGCGCCGGGCGCCGTGCTGGTGACGTCGACCCGCACCGACCTCTACGACCTGACCGCGCCCCTGCGCCGCGCCCGCGGCCCGGTGTACGTGTTCAACCCGGTCGGGCTCGCGTCGCTCGACTCGACGATCACGTTCGACCCGCTCACCGGCTGCACCAGCCCTGTGACGGCCGCCGAGCGCGCCGCCGACATGCTCTCCGCCGGAACGCTCGGTGGTGGAGCGGGCGACCGCGAGTTCTGGGAGTCGCAGGCCCGGCGCGTCCTGGCCGCGCTGCTGCACGCCGCCGCGCTCGACGACGAGCTGACGATGCACCACGTCCTGCGATGGGTCACAGATCCCGACGCCGCCAAGGCCGAGGTGGCGTCGCTGCTGCGGCGCTCGCCCCAGCCGGCTCTGCAGCAGGACGCCGCGCAGTTCTTCGGCACGAACGACAAGACCCGCTCGTCGATCACCTCCACGATCATGCCCGCGCTCGGCTGGCTCAACCACGACGCCGCGGACGCCGCGGCGACCGGCCCGCGGACGGGCGGCGCCGGGTTCGACGTCGCCGAGCTGCTCGACACCCGCGCGACGGTGTACCTGCTCGGCGCCGAGGAGACGCAGACCGCGCCCCTCGTCTCCGCGCTCACCGGGCACATCGCCCGCGAGGCCCGGCGCATCGCCGCGCTCCGGAAGGGAGGGCGGCTCGACCCGCCGCTCGCCCTCGCGCTCGACGAGGCCGCGCTGATCTGCCCGGTGCCACTGCACCAGTGGACCGCCGACATGGGCGGGCGGGGCGTGACGATCATCGGCGCGTTCCAGTCCCGCGCGCAGCTCCTCGACCGCTACGGCGACGCGAAGGCCGAGGTCATCCTCAACAACACCGCCGCCGTGATGGTGTTCGGCGGCACCCGCTCCCGCGACGACCTCAACTACTGGGCGACGCTGGGTGGCGAGCGGGACGAGCCAATCACCACCACGGACCTGCACGGCCGCGTGGCGTCCCGGACGGTCCGCAAGGTGCCCGTGCTCGCGCCGGCGCAGATCGCGAACCTGCCCGCCGAGACGGTCGTCGCCTTCCGCCGCGGGATGCCGCCGGTGATCGGCCGGGTGCAGATGGCCTACCGCCGCCCGGACGTCCGCGCGTGGCAGCACCCCGAGGCGCTCGACGTCCGGCTCCGCGCGACCGCGACCGCCGCCGGATGCTGGCTCACGGTTCGCGTCGCCGAGCCCGTCGCCCGGGTGGGCGCCCGATCGGGCGCGTGGGTGGCGGACGTCGCCCACCAGGTCCGCGCCCGGTCTGTCGGTGTCGCTCGCCGAACCGTTGCCCGGTGGCGGCCGGTCGATGCCGTACCGGCCGACGAGCGCCCCCTGCTGCTTCCGGTCGGCTCCGATGAGGACGGCGGGTGGGAGCGATGAGTCGCCCGAGGGTCGAGGAGATCGCGGCGCTGACCGCGCGCCTGCGCACCGTGGCCGCGCTCCGTGCCGACGACGCCGAGCGCGCTCGGTTCCTCGCCGACAAGCGTGCGCTGCTCGACCGCATCGAGGGGCCGCGGACCGCGCTCGACGCGGCGCGCGAACTCGCCGCGGAGGGCCGCACCCAGGCCGAGGCCGAGGCGCTCGTGTCCCGTTACCTGGACGACATGTCCGAGCGCGTCGGCGTGTCGGTGCACCAGTGGGGACTCGATGCCGCCGATCTCGACGAGATCCGTGCCGGCGAGCAGAGCGCGACGCTGGCCGCCGTCGACGACGCGCACGTGGCCGTCGCCGCGCTGCCGGACCCGCCGGCGGTGCCGCCGTACACGGCCGAGGACGGCCGCGAGGACGGGATGGAGGCCGTCCGGTGACTACGCTCGACGACGAGCAGCTCGCCGCGCTGGCGCGGGCCGTGGAGCGCAACAGCCGCCGCGTCACCAGTCTCGACGGGCTGGTGCGCCAGCTCGCCGGAGACCTCGCTGAGGTAGCCGCCGCGCTCACCCCGGCGGGCGAGGCGCCGGCCCCGGTCCGGTCGTGGCTGCTGGCGCAGGACCCGGAGCAGGCCGTCGCGGACCTGGCCGACCTGATCGGCTGGACCCGCCGCGTCTACCTCCGGTTCCCCGACGCCGTGCTGTCAGCGTGCTGGCTCTGGCACCCGCAGGTGATCGAGGAGCTGTGGTGGCTGCGCCGGGCGCACGCCGAGGCGTTCGATCCGCAGGCGGGGACGTGGCTGCGCGTCGGCGACTGGCACGACCGCCAGCGCCCGGGCGTCGCCAAGCGCGTCCGCGCCGCCATCGGCACGTGCGAGCTGTCCCTGCACCGCACCGGAACCGCGCACGCCCGACCCGCGGCACCCGCACCACTCGCGAACCACGCCGAGCAGATCGCCCACGCCTGGACGACCGATCCCCTCGCACCACGACCCGAACCGACCGACGAGCAGCTCCACGAAGCCGACATCCACACCCGCCAGCAACACCGACGCACCTGACCGCAGCGACCAACCCGCCAGGACGAGCAGAAGAGCCAAGGACAGAGCACACCGAGGCATCACGATCCCTTGGTGATCTTCGCTCGCCCTGGCGGGCTCGCTCGACGGCACGTGCTCAAGATCAACGACGAGGGGCTCCGCCGTGCTCAGCATCGCCACCGGACACTCCGTCCGCTACCTCACCGACGCCGTGGCCAAGGGCCGCGAGAACTACTACACCGGCGCCGTCGCCGCCGGCGAGCCGCCGGGGCGCTGGTACGGCGCCGGTGCCGAGGCGCTCGGGCTCGACGGCGAGGTCGACCCACGCATCATGGAGGCGCTCTACTCGCACCTGCGCGACCCGCGCGACCCGCGCTCGCGGTCGCCGGAGACGTGGGACGAGGCCGACGCACTCGCCCCGGGGCACCGCAAGTACCGCAGCGCGGACGAGGTGTACGCCGGGCTGCTGGAGGCCCATCCGGACGCCGGCCCCGAGCAGCGGACCGAGCTGCGTGCCCAGGCCGAGCGCTCCGCGCGGCAGGCCGTTGCGTTCCTGGACCTCACGTTCTCCGCGCCCAAGAGCGTGACCGTGCTCGCCGTCGCGTTCGAGCGGGCGGCGAACGACGCGCGCGCGGCCGGCGACGATGAGGCCGCGCAGGCGTGGGAAGCGCACGCGCAGGCCGTCGAGGAGGCCGTGCTCGCCGGCGCCCGCGCTGCTGTCGACTACCTGCAGGAGGAGGCCGGCTACTCCCGTGTCGGGCACCACGGAGGCGGTGCCGGCCGCTGGATCGACGCGCACGAGTTCGTCGTCGCACAGTTCCTCCAGCACGACTCTCGCGACAAGGACCCGCAGCTGCACGTCCACCAGGCCATCCTCAACCGGGTGCGCTGCGCGGACGGCACCTGGCGGTCGCTCGACTCCCGCGCGATCCACGCCCTGCGCGGCGCCGCCGGCGCGATCGCCGAGCGCGTCATGGAGGCCCACCTGACGCGCTCGCTCGGCGTCGAGTTCGCCACCCGCCCCGACGGGCGGGCCCGCGAGGTCGTCGGCGTCCCGGCCGAGGTGATGGACCTGTTCTCCTCGCGCCGGCGCGCCGTCACCGGGCGCACCGCCGAGATGCTCGCCGAGTTCCGCCAGACCTACGGGCGCGAGCCGTCGTCGGCGGAGCGGTTCTACATCGCCCGGCAGGCGACGCTCGCCACCCGCGCGGCCAAGTCGCACGTGGGGGAGACCCGCGCCGAGCAGCTCGCCCGCTGGACCGAGCAGTGCGCCAGCACGATCGGCACGGGGTTGGAGCAGATCGCGCACGATGTCCGGGCGCGCGCGCAGCAGGCCGCCGCGGCGGCCGAGTGGTCGGTGCGCGACGTCGTCGACCGCGCGCTCGCCGGCGTCGCCGAGACGAAGCAGGCGTGGACCCGCTCCGCGCTCATGCGGGCCGTCTCCGACGCGCTGCCGGGCAACCTCCGGCTGCGACCCGAGGACGTCCGCCCGCTCCTCGAGGGGCTCACCGACGCTGCGCTCGAGGGCGCCGTGCCGGTGACCCGCCCGGGCGACACGACGAACCTCCCGGCGTCGGAGCTGCTCGCCAACGGCCAGTCGCCCTACACCGCGCCCGCCGTCGCGCTGTTCACCACCGAGGGCCAGGTGTCGGCGGAGCACGCCCTGCGGGCCGCGGTGGTATGGCGCGGCGCCGCACGGTTCACGCCGGACGCTGCGGCCGCCGTCGTCGAGCGGTTCGCCGCGTCCGGGCGCTCGCTCGGAGTCGACCAGGCCGCCGCGCTTCGGGGCGTGCTCACGTCCGGGGCGCAGGTCGAGGTCCTCTCGGCCGCGCCCGGCACGGGCAAGTCGTTCGTCGTCGGCGCGCTGTCCGAGGCGTGGGCCCGCGTCGACGACCGGCGCGTCTTCGGCCTCACCCCGTCGCAGGTGGCGGCCGGCGTGCTCGCCGAGGAGGGCGTCACCGCGGCGACGAACACCGCCGCGTGGCTCGGCGCCCAGGGCCGGCTTCATGCGGGCGGGCCGGTTTCGGCGGCGGACGAGCGGTGGCGCCTGCGCCGGGACGATCTCGTGGTCGTCGACGAGGCGAACATGGCCGGGACCGACCACCTCGCCGCGATCCAGGCCCGGTGCGCCGAGGCCGGCGCGAAGCTGCTGCTCGTCGGCGACCCGCGCCAGCTCGGCGCCGTCGGGCCCGGCGGCGCCCTGGCCGACGTCGCCGAGCACGGCATCCGCTACGAGCTCGCCGACGTCCGCCGCTTCCACGCGGAGTGGGAGCGGGCGGCGTCGCTGCGGCTGCGCGACGGCGACCCGGGCGTGCTCGCCGAGTACGGCAAGCGCGGCCGGCTCCGCGAGGGCGGCACGCCGGAGCAGGCCGAGGCCGCCGCGTCGCGGGCGTGGCTGGCCGACACCCTCGCCGGCCGCGAGTCGCTGCTGATGGTGCGCGACAACGCCGCCGCCGCGCGGGTGTCGGCGGCGCTGCGCGCCGAGCTGGTCGCGCTCGGCCGTGTCGACGAGCACGGCGTGCCGCTGGGCCGCGAAGGCTGGGAGGGCGTCTTGGCCGGCGTCGGGGATCTCGTGCAGGCCCGCCGCAACGGCTGGGAGCTGCTCGGCGTCGACGGCAACACGCGCGCCCCGATCAACCGCGACACCTACCGCGTGACCGCCGTCCGTCCGGACGGCGGGCTGACCGTGGCGCCGGTGGTCGAGCGCCGCCCGGATGGGGAGGTGCTCGGCGACCCGCTGCACCTCCCCGCCGCCTACGTCGCCGCCGACCTGACGCTCGGCTACGCCTCCACCGTGCACGCCGCCGAGGGCCGCACCGTCGACACCTCGCACTCGGTGCTCGGCGCCGGGACGGACCTGCCCGGGCTGCTGGTGCCGCTCACCCGCGGCCGGGAAAGCAACACCGCGTGGGTGGTCACCACCGCTACCCCGGCGGACGCCGATACCGGGCAGACGTTCGAGGTGCAGCCGCGCAGCGCCGCCGCGGTGCTCGCCGATGTGCTCGACGGCTACGAGCGCGAGCGCTCCGCGCTGGCCGAGCGCGAGCAGGCCGAGATCGCCGCCCGCTCGACGATGACCCACGTCGACCAGCTCGCCGACGTCATCGCCCGCACCGTCACCGCCGGCCGCTCCGCCGCGACGCTCGACCGGCTCACCGTCGAGGGCGCGATCACGCCCGACCAGCGCGCCGCGCTCGCCGCCGACGAGGCGTTCGGCTCGCTGGAGCGGCTGCTGCGCACCGCCGAACTCGCCGGCCACGACCCCGACGCTGTCCTGTCCGGCGTGCTCGCCGACCGGGACCTGACCGGCGCCCGCTCGCCGGCGCAGGTGCTGCACAGTCGCATCACCGCCGCCTACGCGGGCCGGCTGACCCCGCACCTGACGACGATGGGCGACCTCATCCCCTCGCGTGTGCCCGAGGAGTGGGCCGCGTGGATGCGCGACCGGGCCGAGGCCGCCGACACCCGGCGCCACGAACTCGGCGCGCAGACCGCGGAGAAGCCGCCGCGGTGGGCGCTCGACGCGCTCGGCCCGGTGCCGGCCGACGACGACGTGCTCGCCCGCCAGGAGTGGGAGCACCGCGCCGGATGGGCTGCGGCCTATCGCGAACTCGCCGGCTACACCGACGACCGCGACCCGCTCGGCCACGCCCCGGCCCCCGGGCTCACCGAGAAGGCCGCGGTCTACCGGGCCGCGCACGAGGCGCTCGGGCTGCTCGACGCCGGCGCCGAGGAGGCCGACCTGACCGACGGTCAGCTCCGCGCCCGGTATGCCGCCTACCGCCGCGAGGAGCAGTGGGCGCCGCGTGACGTCGCCGACGAACTCGACGCCACCCACCAGGCCGCCGCGAAGGCCCGCGCCGACGCCGAGCTGTGGGCCGCGCACGCCGACGCGCCCGGCGTCGACGAGGCCGACGCCGCACGGCTGCGCGCCGACGCCGCCGCGGCCGCGCGCGAGGCCGAGCAACTCGCCGCCCGCGCCGCCGTGCTCGAGGACGCCGACCAGGCCCGAGCCCAGTGGTTCCTCCACACCGCCGTCACCCGCGATCTCGCCCACCGCTCTGGCGCCGAGCTGCGCGCCCGTGGCGTCGACCCCGACGAGCCTGACGACCGCGTGACCGCGGAAGGGTGGCTCGTCGCACATCGCGCCGAGCAGGCCGACGCCGACCGCGATCGGGAGATCCGCGACGAGTACGAGCTGCACGACCCGGCCGCCGAGCGGCTGGACGAGCCCGCCGACGCCGCCGAGACGGCCGTGCCCGACGTCCGGGAGGTGAGCGCTGCGCCCACCAGCGAGCGGACCGACCCGGCGGAGCGCCGGCGCATCCCGACGGTGGACGAGACCGCCGAGACCGTCGAGCGCGCTCAGATCGCCCTCGCCGAAATCACGGCCCGCCAGCAGGCCGAGGCCGCCCGCGCCGAGCGCGACGCCGAGCACCTCACCGACCTCGGCCGCCAGGCCGAGCCCGTCGTCGAGCTGGAGGACGAAGCGGAGCTGGTCCGTGACCGCTGACGGCGGCCCGCGGGCCGGCGCTCACGCCGTGGCGTCGGCCCGCGCCCGGACGTGCTCCCAATGGCGCCGGGCGTCGGTCCGCGCCTGGTCCCGCGCGGCCTGCTCCGCGGTCCGCCACGCCGCGTCCGGCTCCGCACGCCGCCGCCCGTACAGGTGTGGCCGGTCGCGACGGATGCCCGCGGCCCGGTGCCAGCTCGTGTAGATCGGGAGGTCCTCACGCACGCCGAGCAGCCACGCCAGCGTGCGCCAGACGCCGTACGCGAACTCCGCGTCGTCGACGGCGGCCGGCGCCGGCTCGACTCCGAGCCGGCGCCAGTCTCGTGCAGTTGGCGCCGGCGCCCCGGCCGCGACGCACAGCGCGACCCACGACTCCGCCCGCGCCAGCTCCCACGAGACGCCCGCCGTCCACGAGCCGTCCGTGCGGTGCTCGCCCGCCGACGCGCGCTGGGTCATCGGCGACACCTCGCCGAGGGTCAGCCACACCAGTGCCGCGGCCACGCCGGTATCGCGGGCGGTCACCGCATGCGGCCCGAGCCCGAGCCGGCGCACGCTCACCCGCTCGCATTCCCGCACCGCGTCGACGTCCGGGACCACCCACGACGGCAGGACCAGCGTGGACATGACCCAGTATGCGACCGAACCCTGACGATTCGGAATCACGAACTACCCGGGCTCCGCCCGGACCCGGCCCTCACTCCGGCGGAGCGGACCAACCACGAACGCTGCGGTAGGAGGTGGGTTGGGAGGCTCCGCCGTCGCTCGGTCGCCCGAAGGGATGCCACACCGGCGGTGGGGGCGCAAGCGGAACAGCGTGCTTGCACCCCCACCGCCGGCGCGGCCTTGCTACGCACGCCCGACCGACGGCGGAGCTGCCCTTCCGATCGAGGCGGTGCTCCGTTCCGTCGAGTCAAAGGCTATTCCTTCAGCCAGCCCTGCTATATTTGCGCTTCACATCGGAGGTCATGGGAGAGTTGACGGCTATGCAAGACGTTGAGGAAGATCTTACTGCCCTGCAATGGCCAGTATCTGAGCTGCTTCTTGATCCGGAGAATCCGCGTCTTCCTGAAGAGCTGCGAGGTTCGTCGCAACAGGAACTCCTGGTTTATATCGAGGCGCATTACAAGCTTGACGAACTCGCTTTCTCTATGGCTACTAAGGGGTACTTCTCTGAGGAGCCGCTGCTGGTCGTTCCGTTGGCCGGCAGTCCCGGCAAGCGAGTAGTTGTCGAGGGCAATCGTCGACTCGCTACTCTTATGCTTCTCACGGAACCGGCTAATCAGGAACGCATCAACAAGCCGATCTATCGTAAACTGGCAGCGCAAGCGCTCGCCGAGGGTCACGATCTCACGTCCGTTGCTGTTCGGCAGTATCCGAGCAAGGCGCGAATCCTTGAGTATCTGGGGTTCAGGCACGTGTCGGGCATCATGCAGTGGGAAGCCGAGGCGAAAGCCCGCTTTGTCCACATGCTGATCGCCGAGCAGGGTTACAGCTTCGAGAAGGCTGCGCAAACCATTGGCAGTAGGCGAGATGCGATACGTCGACAGTTCGTCGCGTGGTGTGCAATCTTGCAGGCCCGGTCTGCTGGCGTCGATGTTTCTCCGGCAGTTAAGCGATTTGGCGTGTTCTACCGGGCCCTTCAGAACGCGAAGGTTCGTGAATTCCTACACCTGTCTGGCTGGTTGGATGCTACGCCCGAACTCCGCCTGCCGATAGCGGCTGGTGAGGAACATCGGCTGGACGAGTTCCTCGGCTTCATCTTCGGACCAAACCGAGTGATTCGCGACTCCCGGCAGCTTGATGACCTCGCACGGGTCCTTGCAGACCCCCTGGCGCTCGAGGTGCTGCGCCAGGAAAGAGACGTATCCGCGGCAGTTCGTGAGATACCTGAGGACCAGACGTCTCTCCTGGCGGCTATGCGAACGGCGTATCGTGCCCTGGCGGAAGTTAATGGCCAAGTGTTTCAGTTTAGCGGCGACGAGCGGCTGACTTCTGAGGCTGAACGACTCGCTAGAGTGGTTAGCTTGATCCTTGAGTCGCTGCGCGGGAGCCAGGGAAACTAGTGTCTATCCTCCTTCCCACCGGACGTTGGACGGCCGACAACTTGGCCGACTATATCGAGGCTAGCGTACTATTCTCGTCCAATGGTGCGTTCGCCCGTGCCAGTCTGCGAGACGACGTCGAGGAAGACTTTGGAACCGATGACTTGCAGGCCTATGACGGCGATGACGCAAGCCTGCACGATCTTGATGACCTAGACGACCTTGAGCCGAGTGGCTATTCAATGTCGCGTCTCGCCTCTGCGGAGGGCACCGGTATCCCAGACTACTTGTCAACTGACGCATTCATCGTGTTGGAGGATCGGGCGGCGATCGTGGGCGAACGGTACCCGTTTGCAGTGCAGCCCGATCTCATAATTCGAAAATCGGCAGATTGGCGCGACTACCCTTCCTACTCGTTTATGATCGCGCTGAATGCACGGTTCGTACACGGCTTATCTGCCGAAACCAACCAACCGGCTCGCATGTTTGAGCGTCTTGTTGGTATCGCTATGGGTGAGTACATCAACGGTGCTCACGAACATTTTGGTTGGCCGCGGGATGGTAGTGGTGCGGAGCGGTCTTTCGAGAACGCTCTTCCCGTGCTCCTGCGGAACCTGGGGGAGCGTCTCACAATCTCCGCCGAGGATATCCCTGCAAAAATCAAAGACAATGAGGTAGATGTTTTTGCCTGGCGGTCCATCGGAGACAAACGTCGCGGCCAGCTGATACTGGCATGTCAATGCGCTATCGGCGAAGGGTGGCAGAATAAGGGTATTAGGCTTGCTAAGTGGGAACCTTTCGTTACATTTGCCGTATCTCCGGTTACGGCGGCAGCATTCCCCTTTGTCCCTGCCGCAATGACTGCAACGATGAAGGATATTGACTACGAGTACCTCAGCAAGTGTGTTGGCTTATGGTTCGACAGGTTGCGCTTGGCGATTTACCTCGACGACCACAAGATACCCGAGCAATTGCGTGTTGATATGGTAGGCTACGTAGAGCGGTTGATCGACTTTGAATCAGTCTCATAGCGGGCCGTGGGAACGCTGACGGATCTAGAGTTCTGCAGGGCAGGCGCTCGTGCAGTTGACAATAAGTTAACGGTGGCGCGGCGACCCCGAGATACCCTTGCAAGACGCTCCTCTTTCAGTAAAGAGATCGCGCGGGATGCTGTTCCGGTTGAGACGCCATAGCGCTGGCGCAGCGTGCTAATAGTAGGCAATGGGTCGCCGTGGTTCAGTGCACCGCAAGTGATAGCGGCACGTAGGTCGGCGGCGATCCTTCTGTAGGGAGAGGCGTCACTTCTTGTCGACTGTCCCTTTTCAGATTGATCTACGCTGCTCCCGCTCCGTTGAAGTGGCGGTAGCGACGGCATGCGAACGCCCGCCCTCTTTGCTGCGCGCTGGTCAGCTTCAGAGACCCAGGCGGAATAGGTTCGTAGCGTCGTAGAACCGCCACCGCCGTGACCCAAGCGGCCGGCAACGGTTCGCACATCTACACCTGCGGAAACTAGCTCGGTGGCTGAATAGTGGCGGAGCTGGTGGATGTTCATGTCCCAACCCAGGCGATTGCACATTCGGGCGTAGCGGTTCGAAACCGACGAGGGTCGGAGCCAGGTGCTGTGATCTACCGATCCTGAAAATATTCGACTGTCGGAGGCCAGTGTAGTGTCAATAGTCAATGCGTTCTGCTCACACTGTTCCCGGTAGGCCCTTAGTAGGGCCACCGTGTTGTCATCCAGTGCGATTCGGCGCTGCTGGTGTGTCTTGGTGGCCTTCTCCCACGTGCGGGTGCCCTGCTGGGCGATGCTGCTCCGGATCGTTAGGACGGAGCGATCCAGGTCGAGCAGGTCCCATCGCATCGCGCACAGTTCCCCGCGGCGGGCTCCGGTCGTCATGGCGAGCCAGAGCAGGCAACCCCACATGAAGTCCGAGAACGCGGCGTTGAGGATGGCGGCAGCTTGGTCAGCGGTCGGCGGGTTCGGCTCAGACCGCCCGCCACGCGGCGGCTCGGCTTGATCGAGCGGGTTGACCGTGATTCACCGCCAGCGGAGCGCACGGGCAAGCGCGCCGCTGAGGCAGAAGTGCACCTTCCGGACCGTGGACGTCGCCAGAGGTCGGCAGACGTGCGGGCGGCACTTTCCCGAGCACTCGTGCGGGCCGTCGACGGCGTGCTCGACGAACGGCCGCCCGTCGTAGTGCGCCCGGCACCGGCGGAGGATCGCCTGGTGGTTGTCGAGCGTCTCGCCGTCGAGCTTCGCGAGCGGAATGTGCCCGAGGAGCGGGCGGATGTGCACGCGGATGGTCTGCTCGTAGCGGTCGAGTGTGGTCTCCTCGACGTCGAGCAGCTCCAGGTAGCGGTCCATGAGCTGGTTGACCGTCGCCTTGGTGCGGGGGTTGCGGCGCTCGTCGACCTGGTGCACGAGCCGGCGACGGACCTTCTCCGCCTCCGCGGCGGCCTTCGGGCCGGCGGGCACGGTCTCGACGAGGTAGTTCCGCTTGCCGCTCAGGGCGTCGACGCCGGCGTAGACGCGGACCCGCAGGGACCCGCTCGGCAGCGTCTCGATCTCGCCACGCTGGCGCTTCTGGGGCTTGCCGGACGACCCGGTCATGGAGCGACGGTAGCAGGCTCGCTCCACGTATAGCTCCACGTCGAGCGGCTTGACCAGCAGCGGGAGGCCCTGATCTGCGTGCCCCCGGCAGGATTCGAACCTGCGGCACCCGCTTTAGGAGAGCGGTGCTCTATCCCCTGAGCTACGAGGGCGGCGGGGTCGATCGTAGTGGCACCCTCGACGGATGAGTGCACGGCGTTTCACCGCGCGGGTCGAGGCGGGGTCGCGGGGCAGGCGGGTGGTGCGGGTGCCGTTCGACCCGGACGCGGAGTGGGGGGCCAAGCCCGTCCACCACGTAGCGGGGACGGTGGCCGGGCACCCCGTGCGGGCGGTGGTGGAGGTCGTCGACGGCGAGCACGTGATCGCGATGGGGCCGGCCTGGTGGCGGGACTGCCCGGTCGGGCCGGCGGCCGTGGAGGTGGAGCTGGCGCCGGAGGGGCCGCAGCGGGGCGACCTCCCACCCGATCTCGCCGCCGCGCTCGACGCCAACCCGGCGGCGGGGGCGTTCTTCGACTCCCTCGCCCAGTTCTACCGCCGCGCCCACCTGCGCCGGGTCGAGGGCGCGAAGCGGCGGCCCGAGGAGCGGGAGCGGCGGATCGCCGAGGTGGTGGACCTCTGCGAGCGGGGGATCAAGCAGCGGCCCGCGCCCGGAGCGTCAGGAGGGTGACCTCGGGCGGGGAGCCGACGCGGGCGGGCGGGCCCCAGAACCCGGTCCCGCGCGTCACGTAGAGCCAGGTGCCACCGACGCGGGACAGGCCGGCCAGCACCGGCTGGTCGATCAGCGCCACCTGCGTGATCGGCCAGAGCTGGCCGCCGTGGGTGTGGCCGGAGATCTGCAGGTCGACCCCGGCGCGCGCGGCGCGGTCGACCATCACCGGCTGGTGGGCCAGCAGCACCACCGGCTCGTCGGGCCCGCGGCCGGCGAGGGCGGCGTCGAGGTCGAAGCCGTGGCCGGGGACGCCCGAGGCGGCGGCGGTGCGGTCGTCGCAGCCGGCCAGGTGCAGCACGGCGTCGCCGCGCCGGAGGGTCTCGCGCTCGTTGCGCAGCACGCGGACGCCGAGCGTCGGCAGGTAGGAGACCCAGTCGGCGGCGCCGGAGTAGTACTCGTGGTTGCCGGTGACGAAGTAGGTGGGCGCCGCGATCCCGGTCAGCGGGGCGACGTAGGTGTCGAGCTCCTCCACGCTGCCGTCGACCAGGTCGCCGACGATCGCGACGACGTCGGGCGACGTCCCGTTGACGAGCGCGACGATCTCGCGCAGCCCGCCGCCGTCGACGAGCGGGCCGAGGTGGATGTCGGAGACGGCGGCGATCGTGAAGCCGTCGAAGGCCGGGTCGAGCCGGTCGAGCAGGATCTCGCGGCGCTCCACCCGCGGCTGCCGGCCCACGACCGAGCCGTAGGAGACCGCGGCGACGCCCGTCACCGCGGCCGTGCCGGCGAGCGCGCGGGCGAGGAAGCGGCGGCGGTCCGGGGAGAACCGGCGGCGGACGGCGAGGCGCACCACCTCGCCGAGGACGAGCACGAGCGCGGCGTAGAGCGTGACCGCGAACCAGGAGAACCCGACGACGTGCAGCGGCCGCGCGGTGTCCGGTGCGAGCACGCCGCGGGTGAGGGCGGCCGCCACGGCCAGCCCGCCGAGGACGACCAGGACGCCCGCGCCGATCCGGCGGGCCCGCGGCGAGGTGGTGGTGTCGTGCACGGCGCGCCGGTAGAGGTAGGTGTGCAGCAGCAGGACGCTCACGAGCACCAGCAGGGCGAACACCACCTCCGCGATCCTGCCGGACGCGATCTACTGTCGCGCCATGACCACCGTCGCACTGCTCGGCACCGGGATCATGGGCGCGGGCATGGGCCACAATCTGCTCCGCAGCGGTCTGGACCTGCGGGTCTGGAACCGCACCGCCGTGAAGGCGCAGCCGCTCGCCGACGCCGGTGCGGTGCTCGCCGCCGACCCGGCGGAGGCGGTGGAGGGCGCGGACGTGGTCGTCACGATGCTCGGCGACGGCGGGCACGTCCGTGACGCGGTGCAGGCGGCGGGGCCGCGGGCCGGCACCGTCTGGGCGCAGATGACGACGGCCGGTATCGACCGCTCGCTGCCCGCGCTGGCCGACCGGCTCGGGCTCCGCTTCGTCGACGCGCCCGTCGTCGGCACGCGCCAGCCCGCGGAGAGCGGGCAGCTGCTCGTGCTCGCCGCCGGTGCGCCGGATGTGCGCCCCGCCACCGCACCCGTGTTCGACGCGGTCGGGCGGGAGACGCGCTGGGTCGGCGACGACGGCGCGGGGCTGGCCGCGAGCCGGCTCAAGCTCGTGGTCAACAGCTGGGTGCTGGCCGTCACCGCGGCGGCGGGGGAGGCCGTCGCGCTGGCCGAGGCGCTCGACGTCGACCCGCGGGCGTTCCTCGACACCGTCGCCGGCGGCCCGCTCGACCTGCCCTACCTGCAGGCCAAGGCGAAGGCGGTGCTCGCCCGGGACTGGACCCCGAACTTCTCCACCGCCAACGCCGCCAAGGACGCCGCGCTCATCGTCGCGGCGGGGGAGGAGGCGGGAGTGGCGCTCGACGTCGCCGCGGCCGCGGGGGCGCGCTACCGCCGCGCCGCCGACGCCGGGCACGCCGACGACGACATGGCCGCCGCCTACCTGGCCAGCCGTCTGGAGCCCTGACCGGAGGCTGCCGGCGCCGTACGGACGCGCGGGACTCGCCGAGCACGAACGCGGAACTCGCCGGGCACGAGGGCGGGACTCGCCGGGTGTGGGAGCGGGACTCGCCGGGCGCAGCTGCGGGACTCGCCGTGCGCCGATGCCGGACTCGCGGGCGCGGCGGGTTCTCAGGAGGGGCTCAGGGGCGCAGGTCAGACTGTCGCCATGCGCATCCTCGTCGTCGACGACGACCGGTCCGTCCGGGAGTCGCTGCGCCGCTCGCTGGCCTTCAACGGCTACCAGGTCGACCTGGCCGAGGACGGGCAGAAGGCGCTGGAGGCGGTGGACGCCCGGCGCCCCGACGCGATGGTGCTCGACGTGATGATGCCGCGGCTCGACGGCCTGTCGGTGTGCCGGCGGATGCGCGAGGCCGGGGACACGCTGCCGATCCTCGTGCTCACCGCCCGCGACGCCGTGGCCGACCGGGTGGCGGGGCTCGACGCCGGCGCCGACGACTACCTGCCCAAGCCGTTCGCGCTGGAGGAGCTGCTCGCCCGGCTGCGGGCGCTGCTGCGCCGGCGCACGCCGGACGAGATCGCCGCCGGCGCCGGGGGGAGCCGGCCGCTGGAGTTCGCCGACCTCGTGCTGGACCCCGACACCCGTGACGTCCGCCGGGGCGACCGCGCGATCAGCCTCACCCGCACCGAGTTCTCGCTGCTGGAGCTGCTGCTGACGAACCCGAGGCGGGTGCTGTCGCGCGCGCAGATCCTCGAGCAGGTGTGGGGCTACGACTTCGCGACCACCGGCAACGCGCTGGAGGTCTACATCGGCTACCTGCGCCGCAAGACCGAGGCCGACGGCGAACCGCGGCTGATCCACACCGTGCGGGGCGTCGGCTACGTCCTGCGGGAGACCCCGCCCTGAGATGGCTGCCACGACCATGAGGGACGGCGTCGAGCGCTTCCCGCTGCGCACGCGGATCGCGCTGCTGACCGCGACCGCCGCCGCGCTCGCCGTCCTGCTCGTCTCGCTGGCCGCGTTCCTCGTGGTGCGCACCAACATCTACTCCACGCTCGACGCCAACCTGCTGCAGCGGGCCACGGCCGCGGCGCAGAGCGAGCTGGCCGCGCCGCTGCGGATCGCGACCATCCCCCCGGAGATCCTCGGGGCGGGCGACATCCGGATCGCGATCGTGACGGCCGACCGGTTCGCGCAGTCGTCGGCCGGGGCGGCGTCGGCACCGCCGATCGACGAGCCGGAGCTCGAGGTCGCGCAGGGGCTCGCGACGTCGTCGGTGCGCACCGCGGTGGTGGGCGGGGACCCGTACCGCGTCGTGGCGGTGTCGGCCGGCCCGGGGGAGGCCCTGGTGATGGGCCAGCGGCTCGACCCGACCCAGCAGGTGCTGACGAAGCTGGCCGTGGCGCTGCCCGTCGTGGGCGGGCTCGGGGTGCTCGCGGCCGGGCTGTCCGGGCTCACGGTGGCGCGCACGGCGCTGCGGCCCGTGGAGCGGCTGACCCGCGCCACCGAGCGCGTGGCCGCCACGGGCGACCTGCGCCCGATCCCCGTCGACGGTTCCGACGAGCTGGCGCGGCTGTCGGTCAGCTTCAACGACATGCTCGGCACGCTCGCGGCGTCGCAGGAGCAGCAGCGCCGCCTCGTCGCCGACGCCGGGCACGAGCTGCGCACCCCGCTGACGTCGATGCGCACCAACCTGGAGCTGCTCGCCGCGGCCAGCCGGCCCGGCGCGCCGACGCTGCCCGACTCCGACCGCGCGGAGATCCTCGTCGACGTGCAGGCGCAGGTGGAGGAGCTGTCGACGCTGGTCGGCGACCTCGTGGAGCTGGCCCGCGACGACACCCCGCTCAAGGTGCACGAGCCCGTCGAGCTGGTGGACGTCGTGTCCCGCGCGCTGGAGCGGGTGCGCCGCCGCGCCGGCGACGTCGAGTTCGAGGCCGAGCTGGTGCCCTGGACGCTGCTGGGCGACGGCACCGCGCTGGAGCGGGCGGTGCTCAACCTGCTCGACAACGCGGCGAAGTGGAGCCCGGCCGGGGGCACCGTGATGGTGCGGATGCGCCGGCTCGACGAGTGGTCGGTGGGCCTGGAGGTGACCGACGAGGGCCCCGGCATCGCCGAGCAGGACCTGCCGCGGGTGTTCGACCGGTTCTACCGCGCCGACCAGGCCCGCACGATGCCCGGCTCCGGGCTGGGGCTGTCGATCGTGCGGCAGGTGGCGCTGCGCCACGGCGGCGCGGTGTGGGCGGGGCGCGCGGCGACGGGCGGCGCGCTCCTGGCGATGCGCCTGCCCGGCCGGGCGGCTGCCTGACCCGCGAGCGGGTACCCGGACGGGACGCGGGAGGGCTCCCGCCGGGGGGCAGTACCGTGCCGCCCGCACTACCCTGGAGGCGGTCGCGGCGGGCGGCTCGCGCGGAAGAAGAGGTCATGGCGAACGAGAACCCCGGCTCCTCCCCGACGCCCGAGGAGACCGCGTTGTCCCCGCGGCCCGAGGACCCGCCGCCCCCGCCCGGCGCCTACGCCCCGCCCGGCGGCACCGCCCGGTACCCGGTCGGCCGGAACCCGTCGGGCGCCTACCCGGCGCACCGCCCGACGACGACGTGGAGCACCGGGCAGCAGCCCGCGATCAGCAGCACCGGGCAGCAGCCCGCCGTCGGCTGGGGGGCCCAGCCGGGCCGGCCCGGGCCCCCGCCCGGGGGCGGCGGGTGGGACGGCCGCCCGTCGGCCGCTCCCGCGCCCTACGGCCCGCCCGCGCAGCCCTACCCGGCCCCGCCGCCGCGCCGGGAGCGGCGCGGCCCGGGGTGGGGCGCGCTCGCCGCGGTGGGCCTGGTCGCGGCGCTGCTCGGCGGCGTCGGCGGGGCGCTCGGCTCCGACCTGGTCGGCAGCGGCGGGTCCTCCGGGGTGCTCGGGGCGCCCGTCCCCGACGTCGACGCGGCGTCCGCGCCCGTCGGCCCGGTGGAGGCGGTGGCCGAGCGGGTGCTGCCCTCGGTGGTGCAGCTGCGCGTCGAGGGCCAGGGCCAGGCGGGGGAGGGCTCGGGCATCGTGCTCTCGCGCGACGGGCTGATCCTCACCAACAACCACGTCGTCGAGGCCGGGGCGGGCGGGGGCAGCGTCACCGCCGTGTTCCAGGACGGCCGCACCGCGCCGGCCGAGATCGTCGGGCTCGACCCGACCTCGGACCTCGCGGTGATCCGCGCCCAGGGCCTCACCGACCTCACCCCGGCCGAGCTGGGCAACTCCGACGCCGTGCGCGTCGGTCAGCCCGTGGTGGCGTTCGGGTCGCCGCTGGGCCTGGGCGGCACCGTGACCAGCGGGATCATCTCGGCGGTCGACCGCGCCGTGAGCGTCGGCGAGGAGTCCGGGGCCAGCGAGGCCACCGTGCTCAGCGCGCTGCAGACCGACGCCGCGATCAATCCGGGCAACTCCGGCGGCCCGCTCACCGACATGGAGGGCCGGATCATCGGCATCAACTCCGTGATCGCGACGACGGGCCAGCAGGGCGGCTCGATCGGCGTCGGGTTCGCGATCCCGGTGAACCAGGCCCGCCGCATCGCCGAGGAGCTGGAGGCGACCGGCACCGCCACGCGCGCCGTGCTCGGCGTCTCGCTGGCCCCGGACGACCCGCGCAGCGCCACCGGCGCCACCGTCGAGTCGGTGGCGCCCGGCGGCGCGGCCGAGCAGGCCGGGATCCGGCCCGGGGACGTGATCGTCCGCTTCGGGGACGTGCGCGTCACCAACGCGATCGAGCTGCAGGCCGCCGTCCGCTCGTCGGTGCCGGGACAACCCGTCGAGGTGGAGCTGACCGACCGCACCATCCAGGTGACACCGGTCGCGGAATCCAACTGAGCCGCCGGCCGAGCGGCGCGTCCAGCCGGCGCGCCCCTCGCACCGGCCGGGCGGCTACATCGACCGGCGCAGCACGGCCTCCGTCGCCACCAGCGTGACCACGCAGACGACGACGAGGTCGATCCGGGTCACGAGCACGGCCAGCACCACCGCGACGGCGGCGAGCACCGCGAGGAGCACCCGCGCGGCCAGGAGCAAGCGCGTCGGGACCGGCCGGGCGGGCGCCGAGGCGCCCACCGGTGAGGGGAAGTGCCGCGCGAGCGCCGGGTCGTCGGCCGCGAGCCGGCGTTCGATCTCCGCGAGGGTCCGGCGTTCGGCGGGGCTGAGCACGGACCCGGGGTACCCGGTACGTGCCGGAGCACGCCCGCGAGGCCGCTACGGTGCACGCATGGAGATGGCGCCACCCCAGATCGGTCGGGCCCTCGTGGTGGTCGTGGACGACCGGGTGACCCACGGCGAGCACGAGGACACGATCGGCCCGCTGGTCACCGAGCTGCTGGAGGAGGCCCGCCTGCTGGTCGACGGCGTGGTGGTCGTCCCGGGCGACCCCGTGGCGATCCGCAACGCGCTCAACACCGCCGTGATCGGCGGCGTCGACCTCGTCGTCACCGTGGGCGGCACCGGCGTGTCGCCGCGCGACGTCACCGCCGACGCCACCGCCGGCGTGCTCGACCGGCCCATCCCCGGCATCGCCGAGGCCATCCGCTCGTCCGGCCTGGCCGCCGGCGCGGTGGACGCGGGGCTCTCCCGCGGGCTGGTCGGCGTCTCGGGCAGCACGCTCGTGGTGAACCTGGCCCCGTCGCGCGCCGCCGTCCGCGACGGCATGGCCACGCTGACGCCGCTGACGCCGCTGGTGTCGCACGTGATCGCCGAGCTGTCCGGGCTGGACTGAGCCGTGCCCGCGCCGGAGTCCGCACCGCAGCCGCTGCCCGAGGAGGTGCGGCGCCGGCTGGACGCGGTGTTCGGCGACGTCCTGCCCGACACGACGGGCGACGAGCGCGAGCCGGGGACGTCCGAGCCCGATCCGGACGCCGCCCTGCTCGCCGACCGGCCGCCGCACCACGACCGGGACTGAGCCCGGTCGCGGCGGCGGGCGGTGCTACTGGACGCGCTCGCGCAGGAGGTCGCGGATCTCGGCCAGCAGCTCGACCTCGGTCGGCTCGGCCGGTCCGGCCTCCTCGCCGCGGGCGCGCCGCTCCTTGATCGTGTTGACCGGCAGCACGATCGCGAAGTAGACGACGGCGGCGACGATGAGGAAGTTGACCGCCGCGGTGATGACGGCGGCGATGTCGACGTAGGTGCTCTCCTTGCCGGGGATGACGTCGAACCCCAGGCCGGGACTCTCCACCGGGGTGATCGCGTTGACCAGCGGGTTGATGATGCTCGAGGTGAACGCGGTGACGATGGTGGCGAACGCGGCGCCGATGACGACCGCCACGGCCAGGTCGATGACGTTGCCGCGCAGCACGAAGTCCTTGAAACCCTTGATCACCCGCGCAGGGTAACGGCCACCTGGTCGGCGAGCAGCGCGGCGGCGACCCTCGTCGCGGCGGCGCGGGGGAGCGCCACCAGGACCAGTGGCGCGTCACCGCTCTCGGCTGCGACGACGGTGACGACCTCGGCGTCCGGCGCCAGCACGACCGCCTCGCCCGCCTGCTCCCCGAGCGTCACGACATCGACGCGGCTGCCCGGGCGCAGCAGCGCCGCGACCCCGGCGTCGGCCGGCCGCACCGCGACGGCGGCGGTGTCACCGTCGAGCGGGCCCGCGCCGGTGAGGCGCGCGTCGGTGATCGGCTCGCCGGCCCGCACCCCGCCGACGAGGACCCGGCCGACCGCGCCGTCGGGGGCGTCGAGCGCGCCGGCCGGGACGAGCGCGGCCGGGTAGCGCCGGACCTCGACGGCGGCGGCGTCGACGGTGGAGCCGGACCGCAGGTCGGCGGCGGCCACGACCACCGCGACCTCGGCCGCGCCGGGCTCGGGGACCAGGGCCAGCACGAGCGCGGCGGCGGCGAGCCCGCCGGCCGCGAGCCGGCGCAGCCGCAGCGCGCGGCGCCAGCCGGGGCGGCCGAGGAGACGGGTGCGCAGGTCCACCCGCCCGACGCTAGGGACGGGCGCGCGTCACCGGCAGGGGACCGGCCGCGGCTGTGGACGGCGGCGGCGCGGTGGGGACGGACGGGTCAGGACGAGGCGGCCGCGGCCGGTGCGCTGCTGCTGCTGCTCGACGAGGAGGACGACGAGGACGCGGTGGTGGAGCCGCTGTCCTTCTTCGTCTCCTTCTTCTCGGTCTTCGTGCCGCCGCCCTCGGTGGACGAGCCCTTGTCGGCGCCGGTCACGGTGCTGCCGGCGCCGGAACGGCTGTCGGTGCGGTAGAAGCCGCTGCCCTTGAACACGATGCCGACGGAGGAGAACACCTTGCGCAGCCCGCCCGAGCAGGCGGGGCACTCGGTGAGCGAGGCGTCGGAGAACGACTGGACGGCCTCGAAACGGTGGTCGCAGGCCGTGCAGGCGTACTGGTAGGTCGGCACAGGATCCTCCACGTTGGCACTCTCGCGCGGTGAGTGCCAGCATAACGCGACGGGGTCAGCCGCTCTTCCCCAGCGTGACGAAGCCGTCCCCCGGGAGCAGCGCGCCGGCCATCGGCACGTCGTGCGGCTCGGCGGGCAGGGCGTCCACCAGCTCCTCGTCGTGCAGGACGACCACCGCGGGCCCGCCCGCGAGCGGCAGCGACCGGTCGTAGTGGCCGGCGCCCCGTCCGAGCCGGGTCCCGGCCCGGTCCGCGGCCAGCGCGGGCACCAGCAGCAGCCCGCACCGGCCGATCGCGCCCGGGCCCAGCCGCGGCCCGACCGGTTCGCGCAGCCCGAACGGGCCCGCGGCGTGGACGCCGGTGTCGCGCACCCAGTCCAGGGGGCCGTCCGGGGTGACGACGGGCAGCAGCACCTCGTGCCCCGCCGCCCGCAGCGCGGCCGGGCCGTCGACCGACCAGGGCTCGGTGCCGATCGCGAGGTACGCGGCCACCGGCCCGTCCACCTCCGCGGCCAGGGCGAGCGCGTGCCGGGTGAGCAGGGCGGCGCGGCGCGCGCGCTCCTCCGGCGGCACCAGCCGCCGGGCGGCGATCAGCGCGGAGCGCCACCCGCCCTTGCTGCGTGCCGTCACGCGATCACGCTACCGGCGCCGATAGGGTCCCCGTCCATGAGCGAGCGCGCGTTCCGGTCCGCGGTGGTACCCGCCGCGGGGCTGGGCACCCGGTTCCTGCCCACGACCAAGACCGTGCCCAAGGAGCTGCTCCCGGTGGTCGACACGCCGGGGATCGAGCTGGTCGCGGCGGAGGCGGCGGAGGCCGGGGCGGAGCAGCTGCTGATCGTCACCTCGCCGGGCAAGGACGCCGTCGCCGCGCACTTCGCCGACTCCTCGGAGCTGGAGGAGACCCTCGCCGCGCGCGGCAAGGACGACCTGGTGGCGAAGGTGCGCCGCGCCCACGACCTCATCGCCGTCCGCACGGTGACGCAGTCCGAGCCGCTCGGCCTCGGGCACGCGATCGGCTGCGTCCGCGACGCGCTCGACCCCGACGAGCGGGCGATCGCCGTCCTGCTGCCCGACGACCTGGTGCTCCCGACCGGCGTGCTGAGCCGGATGGCCGCGGTGCGCGAGGAGTTCGGCGGCACCGTGCTGTGCGCGTTCGACATCCCCCGCGAGGAGATCTCGGCCTACGGCGTGTTCGACGTCGCCGACACGGCCGACGAGGACGTCAAGCGCGTCCGCGGGATGGTGGAGAAGCCGGCCGCCGCCGACGCCCCGTCGACGTTCGCCGCCGCCGGGCGCTACCTGCTCGACGTGGCGGTCTTCGACGCGATCGACCGCATCACCCCGGGCGCGGGCGGCGAGCTCCAGATCACCGACGCCATCGCGCTGCTGATCGCCGAGGACCACCCCGTCCACGTCGTGGTGCACCGCGGCGGGCGCCACGACCTCGGCAACCCGGGCTCCTACGTCCGCGCCTTCGTCGACTTCGCCCTGGAGCACCCCGCCTACGGTCCCGAGCTGCGCGAGTGGCTCACCGCCCGCCTCGCGGACTGAGCCGGGCGTGCGCACCGTCGACGAGCAGCTCGCCCGCGTCCTCGCGGGTGCGGTGCGCCCCGCCCCGGTGCGGGTCTCGATCACCGAGGCGTACGGCCTGCGCTGCGCCGAGGAGGTCGTGGTGTCGCGGCCGCTGCCCGGGTTCGACCAGGCCGCCGTCGACGGCTACGCCGTGCGCAGCGTCGACCTCGCCGGCGCGTCGGTGGCCTCGCCGGCGTCGCTGCCGGTGGTGGGGGAGATCCCGGCCGGGTCGCGCCAGCCGCTGCGGCTGCAGCCGGGGCAGGCCGTGCGCGTCGCCGCCGCCGCGCCGCTGCCCACGCTCGCCGACGCGGTGCTGCCCCTGGGCCTGTCCGACGGCACCGCCGCGCGGCTGGTCGCGGAGCGGGGCGTGCCCTCCGCGGCGTTCGTGCGGCGGGTCGGGGAGGACGTGCAGCCCGGCGACGTGGCCGTCCGCCGCGACGGTGTGATCGGTGCGGCGCAGGTGGCGCTGCTGGCGGCGGCCGGGCGCGACAAGGTGCTGGTGCACCCCAAGCCCCGGGTCTCGGTAGTGGCGGTGGGTGACGAGCTGGTGGACCCGTCCCGCACGCCGGGCGCCGGGCAGGTGGCCGACGTCTGCTCGCCCGCGCTGTCCGCGGCCGCCCGCGAGGCGGGGGCCGAGGTCACCCGGCCCGGCCTCGTGCGCGGGGACGCCCGGGAGATCGCCGCCGCCGTGCAGGACCGGCTGCCGTTCAGCGACGTCCTCGTCGTCTGCGGGGCGTCCGGCGGGCAGGCGGGCGACGAGATCCACGCCGCCCTGACGGGGCTGGGCGACCTGGACACCACGCGCGTCGCGATGCACCCCGGTTCCACGCAGGCGTTCGGGCGGCTCGGGCCCGACGCCGTGCCGACGTTCCTGTTCCCCGCGCACCCCGCCACGGCGATGCTGCTGTTCGAGGTGTTCGTGCGCCCGCTGATCCGCACGGCCTGCGGCCGCCCGGACGCCTACCGCCGCACGATGGACGCCCGCCTGACCTCGCCGATCACCTCGCGGTCCGGGCGCCGCGGCTACCTGCGCGGGCGGCTGCTGCGCGAGCAGGCCACCGGTGACTACCTCGTGCAGCCGCTGGGCACGTCGGGCACGCACCTGCTGTCCTCGCTCGGCGAGGCCAACGGGCTGATCGTGGTGGCGGAGTCCGTCACCGAGATGACGGTGGACGAGATCGTCACCGTCGCCTTCCTGCCGCTGCCGGGTTGAGCACCGTGGCGACGAGCGGGGCCGTGTACTCCGGCCGCCACCCGGGGTGGCCCGTGCAGCTGGGGCCGCTCCAGGTGCGGGCGGGCCGGGTGGAGCTGCGCCCGGTGCAGCTGCGCGACGGCGGCCGGTGGTCGGCGATCCGCCTCCGCGACCAGGCGCACCTGGAGCCGTGGGAGCCGACCGCGCCCGGCACCTGGCAGCAGCGGCACTCCCCGGCGGAGTGGCCGGGCCGCTGGATGCTGCTGCGCGGCGCCGCGCGCAAGGGGGCGGCGCTGCCGTTCGCGATGACGGTGGACGGGCGGCTGGCCGGGCACGTCATGATCGGCAACGTGCTGCGCGAGCCGCTGCTGTCGGGCTACGTCGGCTACTGGTGCGACCGCGCGCTCACCGGCGGCGGGGTGACGACGGCGGCGGTCGCGCTGGCCGTCGACCACTGCTTCGCCCAGCCGCACGCGGGGGGCGCCGGGCTGCACCGGCTGGAGGCGACGGTGCGGCCGGAGAACGTCCCGAGCCGGCGCGTGCTGGAGAAGCTGGGCTTCCGCGAGGAGGGGCTGTTCCGGCGCTACCTCGACGTGGCGGGGGCGTGGCGCGACCACCTCTGCTACGCCCTGACGACCGAGGACCTCGCCGGGGCGGGCCTGATCGAGCGGCTGGTGGCGGAGGGGCGCGCGGAGCGGGTGTGAGCGCTGGCGTCACCCACGGACGTCACTCCCGTCACCGGGTGAACATCGAGGTGACGGCGCGTCGCTACGGGCGCGTCCTCGGACGGCTGATTACCGTGGGACCACGGACGTGATCATGCGGGGGAGGAGGCTGCCGTGCCGAGCTCGTTGATCTTCGCTGGGCTGGTCGTGCTGTGGCTGCTCATCCTCGTGCCGGCGGTGGCGCGGCACCAGCAGGTGGTCGCGCGGCCCAGCGTGGCGGCGCTGTCGGGGCGCGTGCTCACCCGACCCGTTCGCCCGATGGAGGAGGACGACGTGCAGGACACCGACGGCGACCGCGTCGAGCACCCCGACGCGGCGCACGACGACGGGGCCGCGTGGGAGGCCGACGACGCCTGGGAGCGCCCCGCGCCGCGCTACCGGCCCGGCCGCGGGGGCTTCGACCCCGAGGCCGCCGAGCTGGCCGCCCGCACGCGCTACGCGTTCCGCCAGCGCGTGGTGCTCGCGCTGCTCACCACCGCGCTCGTGACGGCCGGCCTCGCGCTGTTCGTCTCGCCCGGGCTGTGGTGGCTGCACGGCGCCGTCGACGTCGTGCTCGTCGGCTACCTCACCTACCTGCGCCGGCAGGTGCGCATGGAGGAGGCGATCCGGGCGCGGCGCGCCGCGCGCATGGCCGGCACCCGCCGCCCGGCCGCCGCCGACGACCCCGAGCTGGACGAGTGGGCGCGCCGCGGCCGGGACGCCGCCCGCGCGGGGGAGGACGAGTCCGCCGACGCGTACGCCGAGGACCGCGCCGACGACCTGCCCGAGGTCCTCGACCCCGACCCCGACCGCGTCGCCGGCTGCGGCGAGCCCGCCGGCCCCCTGCGCGACCGGCCCGGCGAGGCGGTCGAGCCCGCCCTGCCGCGGCTCGCCCCGGCCCCGCCGCCCCCGCCGCCGGCCGGGACGGTGCTGGTCGACACCGACCCCGACCTAGCCGATCTCGACCTCCCGGTCCGCCCCGACCGCCGTGCGGTGGGCTGAGGGGCGGCTGGTAGGGTTCTGCCGTCCGCCACGGCGGGCGGAAGTTGGGGCTGTGGCGCAGTTGGTAGCGCGACTCGTTCGCATCGAGTAGGTCAGGGGTTCGATTCCCCTCAGCTCCACCACCGGTCGACGCCGCCAGGACACCGTCCTGGCGGCGTCTGCTGCATCCCGGAACCGTCCATCCTACCCGGACTCCGCCCGCCGCCGCAGCCCCTCGGCCTCCATGTCGACGTAGCGGCGCACCATCCGTCCCATCAGCAGCCGCACCGGCGCGGCCAGCGGCCCGGTCTGCTCCAGCCGCATCACCACCGTGCACCCGTCCGTCCCCGGGTGGATCTCGTGGTCGGCCGTGGAGCGCAGGCCCGGCGTCGCCGTCGACCAGGAGAACGACCGGCCGGGCTCGACCGCCGTGACGGTCCAGTCCGCCGGGGGCAGCCGGGGCTGGCGCACCCGCACCAGCTCCCCGACGCGCAGCGGCCCGTCGACCGCGCGCCGCACCGAGGTCATGGACGGCGTCCACTCCGGCCAGGACTCGATCTCTTGCAGGACCGACCACACCCGCTCCGCCGGCGCCGCGACGGCGATCTCCCGCTCGTAGGTCCCCACGGGGCCATCCTGCCCGACCGCCGGACGCGGTGACGGGCCTCGGCCCGGGCGGAGCGGGGTGATCGTGATCGGGTGCCCGCCACCGCCCTCGCCGGGGCCGCGGTGCGCATCCGGTGGCGATCACGGCGGGGAGATCGCGGTGGGATCCGTGGATCGACGACCGGGACCCCGCCCGGCCCCGGTGCGTACCGTCCCGCGGACGACGGAGGAGGACGGCAGTGCGTGCGGATCTGCGGGCCTGGACGGTGGCGCTGCGACCGGGCCCGGTCGGGCACCGGCGGGTGGAGCTCCTGCGCGGCGCCCTCGGCGCGCTCGCCGGGATCGGGCTGGCCGCCCTGGTCGCGCGGGCGGTGCCGGGCGGGTCGGAGGCGCTGCCGTCCGTCGTCGCGCCGATGGGCGCGACGGCGGTGCTGCTGTTCGCGGCGCCGGCGAGCCCGCTCGCGCAGCCCTGGTCGGTGCTGGTGGGCAACGTGGTCTCGACGCTCGTCGGGGTCACGGCCGGGCTGCTGGTCGGTGACGCGGCGCTCGCGGCGGCGGTGGCGGTGGCGACCGCGATCGCGGTGATGATGCTGCTGCGCTGCGTCCACCCGCCGGGCGGGGCGTGCGCGCTGTTCGCGGCGGTCGGCGGTCCGGCCGTCGCCGAGCAGGGCTACGCCTTCGCGCTGTGGCCGGTCGGGATCAACACCGTCGTCCTGCTCGTCGTCGCCGGGCTGGTGAACAACCTGACCGGCCGGCCCTACCCCCACGTCCCCGCCCCGGCGCGGCCGGGGGCCGACCCGGTGCCGAGCGAGCGCGTGGGCGTGCGCACCGAGGACGTCCGCGCGGCGATGGCCCGCCTCGACCAGGGGCTCGACGTCATGCCCGGCGACGTCGTCGCGCTGGTGCGCGAGGTGGAGGCGCACGCGCTGGACCGGCGGCTCGGGCGGCTGCGGGTCGGCGCGCTCATGGCCCGCGACGTGCAGACCGTGCGGGCGACCGACTCGCTCTACCGGGCGCGCATGCTCATGCACCACCACCACGTCAAGGCGCTGCCGGTGGTCGACGACGGGCGCCGGGTCGTCGGCATCGTCACCGTGTACGACCTGTTCACCCTCGACGTCGTCGACCTCGACCCGGTGGCGAAGGTGATGAGCAGCCCGGTCACGACCGTCGGCCCCGACACCCCGGTGGCCCGGCTCGTCGAGCTGATGACCGACCTGGGCCTGCGCCACCTCCCCGTCGTCGACGACGAGGGGCGGCTGGCCGGCATCGTGACGCGGACCGAGCTGATCGCCGTGCTGCACCGGGCGCTGGTCGGCCCCTAGTCACAGGTCCCGGCGCCCGAACGACACCGCCGCCAGCCCGAGCACGAGGACGACCCAGACCACGACCCAGACGAGGTAGGCCGCGGTCAGCGGGGCGTCGCTGAGGAACGGCACGCCGCCCTCGATCGCGGGGCCGCCGAACTGCGCGAGCGCCACGGGGTCCTGGAAGGCGTTCATCGCCCCGCGCCACAGCCCGTCGGTGGGCAGCAGCATCCGCGACACGCTGCCGACGGCGGCCACGGCGTCGCTGGTGAAGGCGATGCCGAGCCCGCCCACCACGCCGGCGATCCAGGTGGCGCCGAACAGGCCCACCGCCGTGACGCCCGACGCCATCGGCGACATGACGGTGGACAGCAGCACCCCGAGGGTCAGCAGCACCGCCGTCTGCGCCGCGAGCAGCGCCAGCCCGGTGGCCGGGTACGGCGGCCAGTAGCCCACGGTCGCCAGCACGACGAGGAGCTGGGCGGACCCGGCCAGGGTGACGAAGCCGCTGCCGAACACCACCAGCCCCAGCCACTTGCCCAGCAGCACCGCCCAGCGGTGGACCGGGCGCGCCAGCACCGCCAGCGCGATCCCCGACTCGGCCTCCCCGGCCAGGGTGGGACCGGCGAGGAAGGCGGTGCCGAGCGCGGCGATCAGGCTGAGCCCGAACAGCACCAGGTTGAGCACGATGCCGGCCACCAGGCGGCCCTCGCCGCTGGTCAGGCCGCCGTCGTCGGCCTCGGCGGCGTCCAGCGCCGGGAACCCGGCGGCGGTGATCGCGAGCAGCGCGACCGTCAGCGCGAGCAGCGCGCGCAGCACCCGGCGGCGCACCGCCTCCTGCAGGGTGAGGGCGGCGACCACCAGGACCGTGCGGGAGGCGGTCACCGCTGCTCACCGGCCCGCAGCAGGCCGAGCAGCCGCTCCTCCAGGCTGACCCGCCCGGGTTCGACGGCGTGCACCCGCACCCCGAGGCCGACCAGGTCGGCGACGAGGTCGGGCACCAGGTCGGGCTCCGGGTCGGCGGGCAGCGTCACGGTGACCGCGCCGCCGCTGCGGGTGACCCGGCCGGCGGCGGCCAGCCGGGCCTGCGCCGCGGGGCCGACGCCGTCGAGCCGCAGCCGCAGCTCGCGCCCGCCGAGCAGCTCGGCGAGCGTGCCGTCGGCGACGACCCGGCCGTGGTCGAGCACGACCACCCGGTCGCAGACCCGCTCCACGTCGCCGACGAGGTGGGAGTTGAGCAGGACGGCGACGCCGCGCTCCTTGAGCGCGAGCAGCAGCTCGCGGACGTCGGCGCGGCCGACGGGGTCCAGCGCGCTCGCCGGCTCGTCGAGCACGACGAGCTCCGGGCGGGCCACCAGCGCGACGGCCAGCCCGACGCGCTGCTGCATGCCCTTGGAGAAGCCGGCGACGCGGTCGCCCGCGCGGTCGGCCAGGCCCACCAGCGCCAGGCAGTCGCGCTGCTCGGCGGCCGGCACGCCGACGCCGGAGAGCCGGACGTGCAGCGCCAGCACCTCGGCCGCGGTCAGCCAGGGCTGGTAGCGGAACAGCTCGGGCAGGTAGCCGACCCGGGCGCGGGCCCGGGGGTCGTGCGCCGGGCGCCCCAGCAGCAGCACCTCGCCGGCGTCGGGCCGGACGAGCCCGAGCAGCATCTTGATGGTGCTGGTCTTGCCGGCGCCGTTCGGCCCGATCAGCCCGACGACGGCGCCGCGGTCGACGGTGAAGGAGACGCCGTCGACCGCGGTGCGGCGGCCGTAGCGCTTGCGCAGCCCCGAGCACCACACCGCCGGGGACGGGGGCAGCGCGGCGAGCGACCGTGCGGCGGCGTCGGGGGCCCCCGCGGTGCCGAGGGCCCCGCCGCTGTCGAGCGCCGGGCCGCCCGCCGTCACGGGGCCAGCCCGCGCGCCACCGAGAGCACCTCGTCGGCGTCCAGCGAGCCGGCGACCGCCGTGACGATCCCGTCGCGCACCCACACGACCCCCGCCAGGGCGCCGTCCCGCGTGGTGAACACCGTGGCCGGCGCCCCGCCGACGTCGGCGGACGACGTGGTCACCCGGCCGGCGGGCAGCGGCAGGGGCAGCGTGGTGCCGTCGCCGGAGAAGCCGCGCAGCTGCTCGGCGACGCCCGCGGGCATCCCGGGCAGGGACAGCAGGTAGTCGCGCGCGGTGTCGAAGGGCACGCCCGAGGAGTACCCGGTGGGGGCGACGGCCCGGGCCACGACCAGGCCCGGCAGCCCGCTGTCCGCCGACCAGACCGCGGCGAACCCCGGCCCGGCGACCAGCCGGAACCGGCTGCCGTCCATCCCGGGTGGCGGGGGCGGCAGCACCTGCCCGGCCGCGGCGGCGGTCCGCGCCGCCTCGGCCGCGGAGAAGGTGAACTCCGCGCCGATCCGCTCGCCGGCCTGGAACGCCGGCTCGCCCGACACCCCGCCGGGCAGCGCCGCGACGCGGGGCACGGTGAGCCCGGTGACCTCCTCGGCGGCCGCGGCGTCGGCGACGTCGCGCAGATCGGCCCGCTCGACGAGCTCCAGCTCGCCGTAGCCGTCGAGGTCGGGCAGCGCGACGAGGTCGGACTGGGTCAGCGTGACCGGGGCGACCTCGTCGGTGCGGAAGATCTGCAGCCAGTCGGCGGCGGCGGCGACGCCGGCTCCGGTGAGCAGCGCGACGACGGCGGCCACGGCGACCGCCGGGCTGCGCAGCGCGGGGCGCCACCGGCGGGCGGGGACGGCCGCCCGCGGGCGCTCCGGCGCGGCGACGGCGCGGGACAGTCGCAGCCAGGCCGCGTCGACGTCGGTCGCCGGGTCGGGTCCGAGCGCGGCACCGGCGGCGCGCGCGTCGTCCCGGGCCGCGACCAGCGCGGACAGGCAGACCGGGCAGCCGGCGACGTGCTGGCGGTCGGGGTCGGCGACGCCCACCGGCTCGTCCACGAGCCGGCGCAGCGTGCCGTCAGTCGGATGGCGCATGGCGGTTCAGCTCCTCGCGCAGGGCGGATTCGGCGCGCCGGACGGTGGTGCCGACGCTGCCGGGGGAGAGGTCGAGAGCGGCCGCGACCTCGGCGTAGGACAGGCCGCTGTGCCGCAGGACGAGGGCGACGGCGTGGCGGCGGGGCAGCCGGGCGAGCGCCGCGCGCACGCGGCGGCGCTCCTCGGCGACGACGACCGCGTCGGCGACGTCCGGCGCCACGTCCGGGCCGGTGCCACCGCCGTCGCGGGCGGCCACCTCGCGGGCGGTGCGCCGGCGGCCGGAGCGCAGGTGGTTCAGGGCGGTGTGCGCCGCGGCGACGCACAGCCACCCCACGGCCTCGCCCGCCGGCACCGCGGACCGGGAGAACGTGAGGAACACGTCCTGGGCCACGTCCTCGGCCTCGTCCCGCGAGCCGAGCACGCGGGCGGCGACGCCGACGACGCGCGGGTAGGCCGCGCGGAACACCTCCTCGAGGTCGGCCCGGACGGGCCCTCCGCGCCGCAGGCCCGACACGACCACCCGGTCCTCCCGTTCTGCCGGTGCGTCCCGCACCCGCCCGACGACGTCCACATCCCCAGAGCACCGCCCGCGCCCCGGATGTGACACCGGGGTCGATCGTCCACCGCGTTCAACGCCGGAAAATTGCCGGAACCGGGTAGAAGGGCGTCGTTGTACGGCGCTGCTCCACGCCCCTACTGTCCGTGACGCAAGCCACACCGAGGTGGAGGTGCGCATGTCGGGGACAGCGACGCGAACAGCGCAGGGGACAGCGCTGGCGGAGTGCGGAGGCGCGGTCGCGCCGACCCCGGAGGACGTCCGCCCGGAGGGATCGCCGCCGGTGCACCGGCACTGATCCGCGGACCGCCGGCCGGGTGCCGCCGGTCCGCCAGCCACCACTCCCCGCCCACCGGCGCCCCGCGCGGCCGGTGGGTGTCCTCGCCGTTCCCGAAGGGGTAGCACTGCTGTGTCCAGAACACGCCCGGCACCGTCCCGCTGGAGAGCGGCGGTGTCGTCAGCGCTGCTGATCGCCGCCACCGCCCTCACCACCGTCGTCACCGCCCCCGCCGCTCTCGCCCATCCGATCGCCGCCTCGGACTTCCAGATCGTCACCCTCGCGAAGGGCGTCGCCGAGGTCGGGGAGCCCATGACCATCGCCGTGCTGCCCGACCGCTCGGTGCTGCACACCGCGCGCAACGGCACGCTGCGGCGCACCGACGCGAACGGGACGACGACCGTCGTGGCGAACATCCCCGTCTACACCCACGACGAGGAGGGACTGCAGGGCGTCGGGGTGGATCCCGGCTTCGCCACCAACCGGCACGTCTACCTCTACTACGCCCCGCCGCTGAACACCCCGAGCGGCGACGCGCCGTCGACCGGCTCCGACTTCTCCGCCTGGCAGGGCGTCAACCGGCTCTCCCGCTTCACGCTGACCGCCGACTGGCAGCTGCAGGGCGAGCAGACGATCCTCGACGTGCCCGCCGACCGGGGCATCTGCTGCCACGTGGGCGGGGACATCGACTTCGACGCCGCCGGCAACCTGTACCTGTCCACCGGCGACGACACCAACCCCTTCCAGTCCGACGGCTACTCCCCGATCGACGAGCGCGCGGACCGCAACCCCGCCTTCGACGCCCAGCGCACCTCGGGCAACACGAACGACCTGCGGGGCAAGATCCTGCGGATCAAGGTCAACGCGGACGGGTCGTACTCGAACCCGGCCGGCAACCTCTTCGCCCCGGGCACCCCGGGCACCCGCCCGGAGATCTACGCGATGGGCTTCCGCAACCCGTTCCGGATGAGCGTCGACCGGGCCACCGGCATCGTCTACGTGGGCGACTACGGCCCGGACGCGGGCTCGTCGTCGGCGCGCGGCCCGTCGGGCCAGGTCGAGTTCGACCGGGTCACCTCGGCGGGCAACTACGGCTGGCCGTACTGCACGGGCACCAACACGGCCGCCGAGACCTACGCGGAGTGGGACTTCGCCGCCGGCACCGCGGGCGCGAAGTACGACTGCGCGGGCGGCCCGACGAACAACTCCTTCCGCAACACCGGCCAGCAGATGCTGCCGCCGGCGCGGGCGGCCTGGATCCGCTACGCCGGTGACGCCGGCAGCCCGCCGGAGTTCGGGGGCGGCTCGGAGTCGCCGATGGCCGGGCCGGTCTACCGCTACGACGCCACGTCGACGTCCACCACGAAGTTCCCGCAGTCCTTCGAGGGCCACTTCTTCGCCGGCGAGCTCGGCCGCGGCTGGGTCAAGCCCATCCACGTCGGGAGCGACGGGTCACCCGGGGAGATCGGCAGCTTCCCGTGGGGCGGCCGGCAGGTCATGGACATGGCCTTCGGCCCGGACGGCGCGCTCTACATCCTCGACTACGGCACCGGCTACTTCAACGGCGACGCCAACTCCGCCCTCTACCGCTACGACTACGTGGCGGGCGGCAACCAGGCGCCGACGGCCGCGGCGGCGGGCACACCCACCTCCGGGCAGGCCCCGCTGGCGGTGGTGTTCTCCTCCGCCGGCTCGTCCGACCCGGAGGGCGGCGCGCTCACGTACTCGTGGGACTTCGGCGACGGCACCTCGTCCACCGACGCGAACCCGACGAAGACCTACACCGCCAACGGCACCTACGCCGTGACGCTCACCGTGACCGACCCGCAGGGCGCCACGGGCACGGCGAACGTGCAGATCGGCGTGGGCAACACCGCGCCGACGGTCACGATCACCACGCCCGCGAACGGCCAGCTGTTCACCTACGGCGACACGGTGCCCTACACCGTGACGGTGACCGACCCCGAGGACGGCACCATCGACTGCGCGGGCGTCACGATGACCTACGTGCTGGGCCACGACAGCCACGGCCACCAGATCACCAACGCCACCGGCTGCTCGGGCTCCATCACCATCCCGGTCGACGGCGAGCACGACGAGGCCGCGAACATCTTCGCGATCTTCGACGCCTCGTACACCGACTCGGGTGGCCTCACCACGAGCGTCCAGCACACGCTGCAGCCGAAGAAGCGCCAGGCCGAGCACTACGGCGCCTCGTCCGGGATCGCGCAGTTCAGCAAGACCACCGCCGAGGGCGGGAAGACCGTCGGCAACATCGACAACGGGGACTGGATCTCGTTCACGCCCTACCGGTTGAGCGACGTGACCTCGTTCTCCGCCCGGGTGTCCTCCGCCGGCGCGGGCGGGACGATCCAGGTCCGGGCGGGCTCGGCCACGGGCACCGTGCTCGGCTCGGCCACGGTGTCGCCCACGGGCAGCTGGGAGACGTTCACGACCGTGAACGGCTCCGTCTCCAGCCCGCCGGCCGGGACGACCACGCTCTACCTGACCTTCTCGGGCGGGGCGGGCGCGCTGTTCGACGTCGACTCCTTCACGTTCACCACCGGTGGCGGCACCGGCGGCGCCGGCGCGGTCACCGGGCTGGGCGGCCGGTGCCTCGACGTCGACGGCGCGGTCAGCGCGGACGGCACGGTCGTGCAGCTCTACAGCTGCAACGGCACCGGCGCCCAGCAGTGGACGGTCGGCAGCGGCGGCACGCTGCAGGCGCTCGGCCGCTGCCTGGACGTGAAGTGGGGCGGCACCGCCGCCGGCACGGCGGTGCAGCTGTGGACGTGCAACGGCACCGGCGCGCAGGTCTGGCAGCCGCAGACCGACGGCACGCTGCGCAACCCGCAGTCCGGGCGCTGCCTGGAGGTCGCGGGCACCACCGCGGCCGACCGGCTGCCCACCCGGATCGCCGACTGCACGACGGCCGACAACCAGAAGTGGGACCTCCCGTAGGTCCCCCCGCGCCGGCCCCGGCCCAGCCGGGGCCGGCGCGCTCCGCCCCACCTCCCGCGCGAGCTCCGACCACCCAGGGGACCACCATGCGCAGACCACCCCGATCCCTCCTCGCCACGGCCGCCCTCGTGCTGGCCGCGGCGGCCACCACCGCCCTCGCCCCGCCGGCCGCCGCGGCCGACGACCCCTTCGACGTGCTCGTCTTCTCCAAGACCGGGGGCTTCCGGCACGGCTCCATCGCGGCGGGCGTGCAGGCCGTGACCGACCTCGGGGCGGCGAACGCCTTCACCGTCACCGCCACCGAGGACGCCGGCGCGTTCACGACCGCGAACCTCGCGCAGTACGAGGCGGTCGTCTTCCTCAACACCACCGGCGACGTCCTGAACGGCACCCAGCAGACGGCGTTCGAGTCCTACATCGGCGGGGGCGGCGGGTTCGTCGGCGTCCACGCCGCCGCCGACACCGAGTACGACTGGCCGTTCTACGGCGAGCTGGTGGGCGCCTACTTCGCCTCCCACCCGGCCGTGCAGGAGGCGGACGTCGTGGTGGAGGACCGGGCCCACCCCGGCACCGCCCACCTGCCGCAGCGCTGGACCCGCACCGACGAGTGGTACGACTACCGGGCCAACCCGCGCCCGTCGACGAAGGTGCTCGCCCGCCTCGACGAGTCGACGTACTCCGGCGGGCAGATGGGCGCCGACCACCCCATCGCCTGGTGCCAGGAGCACGCGGGCGGCCGGTCGTTCTACACCGGCGGCGGCCACACCGACGCGGCGTACGCCGAGCCGGCCTTCCGCGCCCAGCTGCTCGGCGGCATCCGCTACGCCGCCGGTCAGGCGCACGCCGACTGCCGCCCCGAGACCGGCTACACGCCGCTGTTCGACGGCTCCACCACCGGTTGGTCCCAGGCCGGGCCGGGCGGCTTCACCAACGCCGACGCCACGCTCACCTCGACCGGCGGGATGGGCCTGTACTGGTACTCCGCGCAGGCGTTCACCGACTACTCGCTCAAGCTCGACTGGCGGGCCGAGGGCGACGACAACTCCGGGGTCTTCGTCGGCTTCCCGGCCTCCGACGACCCGTACTCGGCGGTGTCGAGCGGGTACGAGGTGCAGATCGACGCCACCGACGCGGCCGACCGCACCACCGGCGCGGTCTACGGGTTCCGGGCCGCCGACACCGCGGCCCGCGACGCGGTGCTCAACCCGCCCGGGGAGTGGAACACGTTCGAGCTGCTCGTCGAGGGCCAGCGCCTGCGGGTCTACCTCAACGGCGTGCTCGTCAACGACTTCACCGGCGCGGGCGGCGCGCGCGGCCTCGACGGTCACATCGGGCTGCAGAACCACGGCAGCGGCGACACCGTGTCGTTCCGCAACGTGCGGATCAAGGAGCTCGACGGCGGCGGCGGTGGCGGCGGCGGCACGGTCCAGGCCGAGTCGTTCGGCTCCGCCTCCGGGGTGCAGCCCTTCGCCAAGGCCGGCGCCGAGGGCGGGCAGACGCTCGGCTTCGTCGACCCGGGCGACTGGGCCGCCTACCCCGGCGTCGACCTGACCGGGGTCACGGGCGTCACGGCGCGCGTGGTGTCCGGCGGCCCGGGCGGCACCCTCCAGGTGCGCGCCGACGCGGTGGACGGACCGGTGCTGGGCTCGGTCGCGGTGCCGAACACCGGCGGCTGGAGCACGTTCGCCGAGGTCAGCACGGCTCTGACGGGCGTGCCGTCCGGGCAGCGGACGGTGTACCTCACGTTCACCGGCTCCGGCGGCGGGCTGTTCGACGTCGACTCGTTCACGTTCACCACCACCGGCGGCGGGACCGGCGGGGGCGGTCCGGGGCCCGTCACCGGGCTGGGCGGCCGGTGCCTCGACGTCGACGGCGCGGTCAGCGCCGACGGCACGACGGTCCAGCTCTACAGCTGCAACGGCACGGGCGCCCAGCAGTGGACAGTCGGCACCGGCGGCACGCTGCAGGCGCTCGGGCGCTGCCTCGACGTCTCCGGTGGCGGGACCGCCGCCGGCACGCGGGTCCAGCTCTGGACGTGCAACGGCACCGGCGCGCAGGTCTGGCAGCCGCAGGGCGACGGCACGCTGCGCAACCCGCAGTCGGGACGCTGCCTGGAGGTGGCGGGCACCACGGCCGCCGACCGGCTGCCCACGCGCATCGCCGACTGCAGCACCGCCGCGAACCAGCGGTGGACCCTGCCGTAGCGGAGCCCGCTCCCCGTCACCGTCCACCCCCCGCCCGGGCGCGGGGGGTGGACGGCGACGCCCGGCTCACCGTTGCGCGGCAGCTCGATCACGACCCGCTCCGCGCGCGCGATCACCGGAACGGGGTGCGGCAGGATGCGCGGCCATGACGACCCTGCGGCGCTCGCTGGTGCTGCTCGCCCTCACCGTCCTCGCCGCGCTGCTCGCCGGGCTCGCCGTCGCCGACCCGTTCCACCTGCGGCACGCGCCGTGGTTCGTCGGCGGCACCGTGCTGCTGCTGATCGTCCTCGCGACCGCGACGCTGACCGTCGCGGTCAAGGTCCGGCCCGTCCGCGTCCTCGTCGGCGTGCTCGGCGCGGTCGCCGCCGTCGCCTGGGTCGTGGTCGCCCTGCTCGCGATCGACCTGCGCGACGAGGGGCAGCCGGTCGCCGAGGTCGTCTCCGGCGGGCAGCGCCTCGTCGTCCTCGACCGCGCGGTCGTGATCGACCCCGCCTCCGCGGTCGTGCTGCGGGCCGGGGGCGGGCTGTTCGAGCAGGAGTCACCGGTGTGGTTCGGGGCCCCGGAGGGCCCGGGCCCGGACGCCGTCGCCTTCCGCGGCACCGACGAGGTGGAGGTGCGGGTGGGCAGCTGCCTACTGGTCTCGCGCGTCGAGCCCGTCACGCTCGCGGTGGACCCGGTGCACCGCGCGTCGGGGGCCTGCTAGGGCGGGCGGGCTAGCTCTTCGCCCGCCACGACGGCAGCCACAGCTGCGCGTCCCACATCGCCTGGGTGATCGGCAGGCCCTGCAGGACCGGCCACATCCAGGCGAAGTTGGCCACGACCAGCCCCACCCAGATCCCGACGGCGAGCAGCCCGGTCTGGCGGCGCTCGCGCGGGGCGTCGGCGCGGCCGAGCACCTGGCCCATGACGAGCACGGTGGCGAGCACCAGGAACGGCACCACCGGCGCCATGTAGAAGAAGTACATCTGCCGGTCGATGTTGGCGAACCACGGCAGCACGCCCGCGCCGTAGCCGACGAGCACGGCGGCGAACCGCCAGTCGCGCCGCGCCACCGTGCGCCACAGGGCGTAGGCGAGCACGGGGTAGGCCGCCCACCACAGCGCCGGGGTGCCCAGGAGCATCACCGCGCTGACGCACTCGGTGGCGCCGCACCCGTCCACCTGCTCGCCGGAGGCGATGTAGTACAGCATCGGGCGCAGCCCCATCGGCCACGACCAGGGCTTCGACTCCCACGGGTGCTCGCCCTTGGCCGAGGTGAGCGCGGAGTGGAACCCGAGGACGTGCTGGTGGTAGCCCAGCAGCGAGGTCAGCGGACCGCCGGCGCCGTAGCGGTCCACCGACGTCTCGCTCGCGAACCAGGCCCACCACGCGCCCAGGTAGGCGAGCACCGGCACGAGCGCGAGGGCCCACAGCGCGGGCGCCAGGTCGCGGACCAGCACCCCCCGCCACGGCCGGCGCACCCCGGCCGCGCGCCGCGCGGTGAGGTCCCAGACCACGGCCAGCACGGCGAAGGCGACCAGCCAGTACACGGCCGACCACTTCACCGCGACGCCCAGGCCGAGCAGCACGCCCGTGGCCAGCCGCCACCAGCGCACGCCCAGCCGCGGCCCGTGCGGGGTGTCGTGGACGCGGCCCTCGGCCACCACCAGCGCCAGCCGCGCGCGGACGTCGTCGCGGTCGGCCAGCAGCGTGGTGAACGCGGCGACGACGAACAGCGCGGCGAACGCGTCGAGCATCCCCATCCGCGACTGCACGTGGGAGAGCCCGTCGCAGATCAGCAGGATCCCGGCGACCGCGCCCAGCAGCGTGGAGCGGGTGAGCCGGCGCCCGGCGCGCACGACGAGCAGCACGGTGAGCACGCCCGCGGCGGCCGCCGAGGCGCGCCAGCCGAAGGCGGTGTAGCCGAACAGCGACTCCCCGACGGCGATGAGCTGCTTGCCCAGCGGCGGGTGCACCACCAGCTCGAAGCCGGGGTTGTCCTCGACCCCGCCGTTGCGCAGCATCTGCCAGGCCTGCGGCACGTAGTGCTTCTCGTCGAAGACGGGCGTGCCCCCGTCGGTGACCCGGCCCAGGTCGGCGAACCGCACGAGGCCCGCCACCAGCGCGAGCACCCCCGCCACCACCCAGCCGCGCACCCGGTCGCGCGGCGGCGGCGGGCCGAAGCCGGGCGGCGCGGCGGCGACGAGCGGCGGTCGCGGGCCCAGCGGCGCGCTGCCCGGCGTCGGCCCCCGCTCCTCCACCGTCGTGGTCGCGACGCGCGGCCGGTCCACGACGGAGCGGTCCGTCATGACGGCGTCTCCGCGGTGGGGAGTGCGGACATGGGCCCGATCGTAGGTCGCTCGTAGTGTGGCGCCCATGTTGGTGCTCGCGGCCACCCCGCTGGGCGACTCCCGCGACGCCTCGCCGCGCCTGGTCGCCGCCCTCGGCAGCGCCGACGTCGTGGCCGCGGAGGACACGCGGCGGATCCGCTCGCTCGCCGCCGCCCTCGGGGTGTCGATCACCGGTCGCGTGCTCAGCCACTACGACGCCGTCGAGGCCCAGCGGCTGCCCGGCCTGCTCGACGAGGTGCGGGGCGGGCGCACCGTGCTCGTCGTCACCGACGCGGGGATGCCGTCGGTCTCCGACCCCGGCTACCGCATCGTGGCCGCCGCCGCGGCGGAGGGCCTGCCGGTCACCTGCCTGCCCGGACCGTCCGCCGTCACCACGGCGCTGGTGCTGTCCGGGCTGCCCGTCGAGCGGTTCTGCTTCGACGGGTTCGCGCCCCGGCGCGACGGCGACCGCCGCCGCTGGCTCGCGACCCTGCGGGCGGAGGCGCGGGCCGTCGTCTTCTTCGAGTCGCCGCACCGCCTGGGCGACACCCTCGCGACCGCGGTCGACGTGCTCGGCGCCGACCGGCCCGCCGCCGTCTGCCGGGAGCTGACCAAGAAGCACGAGGAGGTGCTGCGCGGGCCGCTCGCCGAGCTGGCCGCGTGGGCCGCGGAGGGCCCGGTGCGCGGCGAGATCACCGTCGTCCTGGCCGGCGCGGCGCCGTCGGCGGCGCCCGCGGTGGAGTCGCTGGTGGACGCGGTCGCCGAGCGGGTGGCCGACGGCGAGCGGCTCAAGGACGCCGTCGCCGCGGTGGCCGAGGGCGCGGGCGTGGCCAAGCGCGAGCTCTACGCCGCGGCCCTGGCCGCGCGCGGCTGACCACGGACGCTCCGGAGCCGCCGGCCCACGGGTCAGGCCTCCTGGACGGTCGGGGCCGGCGCCCGGCGGCGCTGGGCCGCGCGCGCCACCGGCTCCACCACCCGGGCCGCCACCGGCCCGATCACGGCCATGAGCAGCACGTACGTCGTCGCGAGCGCGGCGAGCCGCGGGTCGACGGCGGCGTAGCCGACGGCCAGCCCGGCGATGATGATCGAGAACTCGCCGCGGGCCACCAGCGCTGCGCCCGCCCGGGCCCGGCCGAGCGGTCCGATGCCCTGCCGGCGCGCGGCCCACCAGCCCGTCGCGAGCTTCGTGGCCGTGGTGGTCACGGCGAGCAGCACGGCCCAGCCGAGCATCTCCGGGATCGTCCGCGGGTCGGTGCTCAGCCCGAACACCACGAAGAAGATCGCGGCGAACAGGTCGCGCAGCGGCTCCAGCAGCTTCGTCGCGTTCTCCGCGGTGGACCCGCTGATCGCGATGCCGAGCAGGAACGCCCCGACCGCCGCCGAGACCTGCATCGCCTGGGCGAAGCCGGCGACGAGCAGCGCGAGCCCGAGCACCTTGAGCAGGAACACCTCGCGGTCGGGGGAGTCGACGAGCGCCGAGACGTAGCGGCCGAAGCGCAGGGCCACCAGCAGCACGACCACCAGCACGCCCAGCGACACCGCCACCGACGTCAGCCCGGCGGCGAGGGACACCCCGATCAGCACCGCGGTGAGGATCGGCAGGTAGACCGCCATCACGAGGTCCTCGAAGACGAGGATCGACAGCACCACCGGTGTCTCGCGGTTGCCCAGGCGGCCCAGGTCGCCGAGCACCTTCGCGACGATCCCGGACGAGGAGATGTAGGTGACCCCGCCCAGCACGAGCGCGCCCACCGGTCCCCATCCCAGGAGCAGGGCCACGGCGACGCCGGGGGCGGCGTTGAGCACGATGTCGAGCAGCCCGGCGCTCCAGGAGCGCCTCATCCCGGTGACCAGCTCGGCCGCGGAGTACTCCAGCCCGAGCAGCAGGAGCAGCAGCACCACGCCGACCTCGCCGGCCAGCGTCGTGAACTCCTCGATGCCCCCGAGCGGCAGCAACCCGCCCTCGCCGAACGCGAGCCCCCCGACCAGGTAGAGCGGGATGGGGGACAGGCCGATCCGGCCGGCCAGGCGGCCGAGCAGCCCGAGTCCGAAGAAGACGGCGCCGAGCTCGACGAGGTGCAGGGCCGTAGTGGTCGGGTCGTCCGCCGCGGCGGCGAGCACCACCTGCACGCGTCAGCCCTTCCGGAGGATCGCGACGGCGCTGTCGAGCCCCTCGGTCGTGCCGACCGTGACCGCCAGGTCGCCCGCCGTCAGGGTGAAGTCCGGGGTGGGGGAGGGGTGCACCTGCCCCGCCCGCATGACGGCGACGACCGAGACGCCGGTGCGCGTGCGCAGCGCGGTGTCGCCCAGCGTCCGGCCGTCGAACGGGGTGCCGACCGGGATCTGCCGGGTGTGGATCCCGGGCAGGTCGCGGTGCTCGTCGGTGAGCTGGGCGACCAGCTGCGGCGCGCCGAGCAGGTTCGCCAGCGCCGCCGCCTCGTCGACGGTGAGCGGCAGCTCGGCCATGCACGCGTCGGGGTCGTCGCGCTTGGAGACGATCAGCTCCAGCTTCCCGTCGCGGTGCGTGATGACGCCGATGCGCCGTCCGCTCCGCAGCGCGAAGTCCTTGCGCACCCCGATCCCCGGCAGCGGGGTCACCTCCACGTTCACGTCCCCCACCGTAACCGCCGTGCTCCCCGCACTCCGGAGCCGGAACGCTGTCGCGCGCGCCCGTGGACAGCATCCTGGCTCTGCAGTGCGGTGCGGGGGTCACCGTGCGGAGGCCGGTGGCGCTGCGGGCCTAGGCTGGTGACCATGAGTACCCCCGTGCTGACCGCGGTGGCCTGGCCCTACGCCAACGGCCCCCGGCACATCGGGCACGTCTCCGGGTTCGGCGTGCCCTCCGACGTCTTCTCGCGCTACCGGCGGATGGCGGGCGACCGGGTGCTCATGGTCTCCGGCACCGACGAGCACGGCACCCCGATCCAGGTCCAGGCCGACGCCGAGGGGCTCACCCCGCGGCAGCTCGCCGACAAGTACAACCGCGTGATCGTCGAGGACCTGCGCGGGCTGGGGCTGTCCTACGACCTGTTCACGCGCACGACGACGTCGAACCACTACGCGGTGGTGCAGGACCTGTTCCGCTCGCTGTTCGAGAACGGCTACGTGTTCACGCGCACGCAGATGGGCGCGATCAGCCCGTCCACGGGCCGCACGCTGCCCGACCGCTACGTCGAGGGCACCTGCCCCATCTGCGGCTACCCGCACGCCCGCGGCGACCAGTGCGACAACTGCGGCAACCAGCTCGACCCGGCCGACCTGATCGACCCGCGGTCGAGGATCAACGGCGAGGTGCCGGCGTTCGTCGAGACCGAGCACTTCTTCCTCGACCTGCCCGCCTTCGCCGAGTCGCTCGGGTCGTGGCTGTCCACGCGCACCGACTGGCGCCCCAACGTCCTGAAGTTCTCCGCCAACCTGGTGGACGACCTCAAGCCGCGCGCGATCACCCGCGACCTCGACTGGGGCGTGCCGATCCCGCTGGAGGGCTGGAGCGACAACCCGATGAAGCGGCTCTACGTCTGGTTCGACGCGGTGATCGGCTACCTGTCCGCGTCGGTGGAGTGGGCCCGCCGCGGCCCCGACCCGGACGCCTGGAAGCAGTGGTGGACCGACCCCTCGGCCCAGGGCTACTACTTCATGGGCAAGGACAACATCGTCTTCCACTCGGTGATCTGGCCGGCGCTGCTGCTCGGGCAGAACGGGGCGGGCGACCGGGGCGGCTCGCCGGGGGCGTTCGGCACGCTGAACCTGCCGAACGAGATCGTGTCCTCGGAGTTCCTCACGATGAGCGGCTCCAAGTTCTCCACCAGCCGGGGCACCGTCATCTACGTGACGGACTTCCTGCGCGAGTTCGGCCCGGACGCGCTGCGCTACTTCATCTCCGTCGCCGGTCCGGAGAACCAGGACACCGACTTCACCTGGGAGGAGTTCGTCCGCCGCACGAACTTCGAGCTGGCCAACGAGTGGGGCAACCTGGTCAACCGCTCGATCTCGATGGCCCACAAGAACGTCGGCGCGATCCCCAAGCCCACCGCGCCGACCGACGCCGACGCCGCGCTGCTGGCCGCGTCCCGCACGGCCTTCGACACGGTCGGCGGGCTGCTCGCCCGCAACCGGTTCAAGCAGGCGGCGGGCGAGGCGATGCGCGTGGTCACCCTGGCCAACCGGTACCTCAGCGACCAGGAGCCGTGGAAGCGCAAGGACGACCCGGACCGGCGCGACACGATCCTGCACACCGCCCTGCAGGTGGTGCAGGACGCCAACACGCTGCTCACGCCGTTCCTGCCGCACTCCGCGCAGCAGGTGCACGAGGCGCTGGGCGGCACGGGCGTGTGGGCGGCGCAGCCCGAGGTGCGCGAGGTCGAGGACCTCGGGGACGGCCCGGCCTACCCGGTGCTCACCGGCGACTACGCCGACGAGGGCGCCCGCTGGGAGTCCACCCCGATCGAGGTGGGCCGCCCGCTGGCCAAGCCGACCCCGATCTTCACCAAGCTCGACCCCGCGCTGGGCGAGACGGGCCCGTCCTGGGCCCCCATCACCCCGTGAGCGGATACGGCGGCCCCGGCCGCCACATCCGCTCACGGGCGCCGGAGGCGCCGTGAGGGCCGCCCCGCCCCCGCCGGAGCCGCTGAGCGTCGAGACCGTGGACGCCCACACCCACCTCGACGCCTGCGGGTTCGTCGACGCCGACTCGGTGCGGGCGGCGATGGACCGGGCGGCGGCCGTCGGCGTCACCCGCGCCGTCACGATCGCCGACGACCTGGACGGCGCCCGGGCCGCCGTGCGGGCGGCCCACTGGGACGCCCGCGTCGCCGCCGCCGTCGCGCTGCACCCCACGCGGACCGCCGCCGTGAGCGACGCCGACCGCGCCGAGATCGAGGCGCTGGCGCGCGACCCGCGCGTCGTCGCGGTGGGGGAGACGGGCCTGGACCACTACTGGGACCACTCCCCGCACGACGCCCAGGAGCGCGAGTTCCGCTGGCACATCGACCTCGCGAAGCGGCTGGGCAAGCCGCTGGTGATCCACGACCGGGACGCCCACGCCGACGTCCTGCGCGTGCTGCGCGAGGAGGGGCCGCCGGAGACCGTGGTCTTCCACTGCTTCTCCGGCGACGCGGCGATGGCGCGCGAGTGCGTCGAGGCCGGGTACGTGTTGTCCTTCGCCGGCCCCGTCAGCTTCCGCAACGCGCGGGACCTGCAGGAGGCGGCCGCGCTCGTGCCCGAGGACGGGTTCCTGGTGGAGACCGACGCGCCGTTCCTCACCCCGCACCCCCACCGCGGCCGGGCCAACGAGCCCTACTGCCTGCCGTGGACCGTGCGCGCGATCGCCGCCCTGCGGGAGGTGTCCGCCGACCGCGTCGCCGACGCCGCCCGCCGCACCGCCGAGCGCGTCTTCCGGCTCGACGACCTCCCTCCCGTCGCGCCCGAGGACCCGTTCGGCCGCGCTGGGGCACGTTCGGCGTAGCGGGACGGCCGCTCAGCGCTCACGGTGCGTCAGAACTCGTGCGGAGTGGTTGCAGCCCGTTACGGTTCCGTGATCGCTCAGCCGGGATGAGGTGCATCCGCTCCCCAGCACCAGCGGTCGCGGTGGTCCCCGGGGCGCTCCCCCGGTACCACGCTCCTCCGGGGGCCACCGCGGTCGGCTGACACCTCTGCCCGGGTCCGTTCGAGGTCAGGATCGGTGTGGTCGACGTCTCCGCTCGTGCGCGCCGCGCGGCCGCCATGTCCCGGGTCGGGGAGTTCGTCCCCGCCGAGGAGATCCGCGCGGGCGGCGTCGCGCTGCTGGACGCCCGCCCGTCCGCCGGGCCGGACCTGTTCCGCCCCGCCGACCCGGCCCCCGCCGGGCGCGAGCTCGACTGGGACCGGCTCGTCGCCGAGCTCACCACGGAGCTCGAGCGCGTCCCGTCCGCGTGGCTCGCCGCCGACGACTCCCCGACCAGCCCGTTCCGGGCGGTCACGGCCGCTCCCGTCGAGCCCCTCGGCCCCGGGACCGGCGCCGGCACCGGCACCGGCAGCACCGTCACCCGCGCCGCCGTCCTCGCCGCGCTGATCGCCGTGGCCGGCGGCGGGGCCTCCGCGCTCGCGATGGACCGCACGGTGACGGTGACCGTCGACGGGCACGAGCGCGTCGTCCACACCTTCGCCTCCGACGTCGCGGGCGCGCTCGCCGCCGCCGGCATCGAGGTCCGGCCGCAGGACCAGGTCATCCCCGCCCTGCCGACCGCGCTGGCCGACGGCGACCGCGTGGTCGTCGAGCAGGCCCGCCCGCTCACGATCACCGAGGGCGGCGCCGAGCGCCAGGTGTGGACCACCGAGCGGTTCGTGCAGGACGCGCTGGCCGACCTCGGTATCACCGTGGCCGCCGCGCACGTCTCCATGGCTCCCGACGCCGCCATCCCGCTGGACGGGATCGCGCTCGAGGTCAGCCTGCCCCGGACGGTCACCGTGGTCGACGGCGCCTCGCCGCAGGTGCCGCTGACGACCACGGCGGGCACCGTCGCCGGCCTGCTGGCCGAACGGGGCATCGTGCTCGGCCCGGACGACGTGGCGGTGCCGGCCCTGGACACCCCGCTCACCGACGGCACCGCGGTGCAGGTGCTGCGCACCGCGGTCACCGAGGTCGTCGAGGTGGCGGAGGTCCCGCAGGCCAAGCAGGTCATCGAGGACCCGGAGCTGCCGCGGGGCGAGGAGGAGGTCGTCGACCCGGGCCGGCCCGGCGAGCGGACCTCGGTGGTGCGGGTGACGACGCAGAACGGCCGGGAGGTGAGCCGCGAGCAGGTGCGCGCCGGCTCGTCCACGCCGTCCTCGCCGCGGATCGTGCGCGTCGGCACCGGCGAGCCCGAGCCCGAGGTGACGGCCCCCAGCGTGTCCGACGGCAGCGTCTGGGACCGGCTCGCGCAGTGCGAGGCCACCGGCAACTGGTCGATCAACACCGGCAACGGCTACTACGGTGGCCTGCAGTTCGACCGCCGCACCTGGCAGGCCTACGGCGGCGGCGAGTACGCCGACCTGCCGCACCAGGCCAGCCGCGAGGAGCAGATCGCCGTCGCCACCCGCATGCGCGACGCCCGCGGCGGCTACGGCGCCTGGCCGTCCTGCTCGCGCAAGCTCGGCCTGCCCCGCTGACGGTCCCCGGCCCGCCCCCGGGCAGGCTGTCCGGCGTGAACGCTCTGCTCGGTCCGGCCGAGGTGCGCGCCCTGGCCGCCGAGCTGGGGATCCGGCCCACCAAGAAGCTCGGCCAGAACTTCGTGCACGACCCCAACACCGTCCGCCGGATCGTCCGCGCCGCCGCGTTGACGCCCGACGATGTCGTGGTGGAGGTCGGGCCCGGGCTCGGCTCGCTGACGCTGGCCCTGCTGCCGGCCGTCGCCGCCGTCCGCGCGGTGGAGATCGACCCGGTGCTCGCCGCGCGCCTGCCCGCCACCGCCGCGGCGTTCGCCCCGGACCTCGCCGACCGGCTCACCGTCGTCGCCGCGGACGCGCTGCGCGTCACCGCCGCCGACCTGCCCGGCGCCACCGCGCTGGTCGCGAACCTGCCCTACAACGTCGCGGTGCCCGTGGTGCTGCACCTGCTCGCCGAGCTGCCCGGCCTGCGCCGCGGCCTGGTGATGGTGCAGGCCGAGGTGGCCGAGCGGCTCGCCGCGGCCCCCGGGTCCAGGACCTACGGCGTGCCCAGCGTAAAGCTCGCCTGGTACGCCGCGGCCCGCCGCGCCGGCCCCGTCCCGCGCGCGGTGTTCTGGCCGGTGCCCGGGGTGGACTCCGGGCTGCTCGCCTTCGACCGGCGCGACCCCCCGCCCGGCGACCGGGCCGCGGTGTTCGCGCTGGTGGACGCCGCGTTCGCCCAGCGGCGCAAGGCCCTGCGCGGGGCGCTGGCCGGGTGGGCGGGCAGCCCCGCCGCCGCCGAGGAGGCGCTGCGCACCGCGGGGATCGACCCGCTGACGCGGGCCGAGCGGCTGGACGTCGCCGACTTCGCCCGCCTGGCCGCCGCCGCGCCGCCCCGGACCGCAGCGGGGTGACACCGCTGCGACCGGATCGGAGCGGTGTGACCCCGTTGCGGCCCGGGGCGGGAGCGCGGCGACCCCCGTTCCGTCGGGCACGTAGGGTTGGTCCGTGCTGACCGCCGTGCCACCCCCGGTCACCGTGCGGGTCCCGGCCAAGATCAACCTCCACCTGGCCGTCGGACCCCTGCGGGACGACGGCTACCACGACCTCGTCACCGTCTTCCACGCCGTGAGCCTGTTCGACGAGGTCACCGTGGCCGCCACCGAGGCCCCGGGCGTCGAGGTCCTCGGCGAGGGCGTCCCCGAGGTGCCGGTCGACGCGACCAACCTGGCCTGGCGCGCGGTGGAGCTGCTCGCCGAGCACGCCGGCCGCGAGCCCGACGTGCGGCTGGTGCTGCGCAAGGGCATCCCCGTCGCCGGCGGGATGGCCGGCGGCAGCGCCGACGCGGCGGCCGCGCTGGTGGGGCTCTCGGCGCTGTGGAAGCTCGACCTCACCCGCGAGGAGCTGACGCCGTTCGCCGCCGAGCTCGGCAGCGACGTCACGTTCGCGCTGCACGGCGGCACCGCGCTCGGCACGGGCCGCGGCGAGCGGATCGTGCCGGTGCTCTCCCGCCACCCCCAGCACTGGGTGATCGCCCTGCACCGCGGCGGGCTGTCCACGCCGCTGGTGTACGGCGAGCTGGACCGGCTGCGCGGCGCCGCCGCGCCCCCGGAGCGCGCGGTCGAGCCGGTGCTGGAGGCGCTGGCCGCCGGCGACCCGCGCCAGCTCGCGCTGTCGCTGGGCAACGACCTGCAGGCCGCCGCGGTGAGCATGGCGCCGGAGCTGCGCCGCACCCTGCGCGCCGGGGTCGAGGCGGGCGCGCTGGCCGGCATCGTGTCCGGCTCCGGCCCCACCTGCGCGTTCCTCTGCTCGTCCGCCGAGGCAGCGATCGAGGTGGCGGCCGAGCTGGCCGGCGTCGGCGTCTGCCGCACCGTGCGCGTCGCCCACGGCCCGGTCCCCGGCGCCCGGATCGTCGAGCAGCACGAGCCCCCCACCTCCCGGCCCCCGGTGCGTGCCTGATGCCCAACCTCGTCAACCTGGAGAAGGTCACCGCGCACGTCCCCGGCGACGTGTCGCGGGTGCTGCTCGACGCCGTCTCCCTCGGCGTGTCCGACGGCGAGCGCGTCGGTGTCGTCGGGCTCAACGGCGGCGGCAAGACCACGCTGCTCGACATCGTCACCGGCGACCGCGCGCCCGACGGCGGGCGGGTCAGCCGCATCGGCGGGCTCAAGCTCAGCCACCTCGCGCAGGCCGACCGCTTCCCACCCGGGTCGCGGGTGCGCGACATCGTGCTGGCCGCCTACGGCGCGGAGCACGAGTGGGCCTCCGACCCCGGCGTGCGCGACGTGCTGGACGGGCTCGGCCTGCACGACCTGGACCGCACGACCGACGGCCTGTCCGGCGGGGAGAAGCGCCGCGTCGCGCTCGCCGCCACCCTCGTCGGCGACCCCGACCTCGTCGTCCTGGACGAGCCCACCAACCACCTCGACGTCGAGGGCATCACCTGGCTGGCGGAGCACCTCGTGCGCCGCCGCTGCGCCGTCGTGGTCGTGACGCACGACCGCTGGTTCCTCGACGCCGTCTGCACGCGCACCTGGGAGGTGGCGGGCGGCCAGGTCGAGAGCTACCTCGGCGGCTACGCCGACTGGGTCTTCGCCCGGGCCGAGCGCTCCCGGCAGGCCGACGCGGCGGAGGCCAAGCGGCAGAACCTGGCCCGCAAGGAGCTGGCCTGGCTGCGCCGCGGCCCGCCCGCGCGCACGTCGAAGCCGCGGTACCGCATCGAGGCCGCCGAGGCCCTCATCGCCGACGTGCCGCCGCCGCGCAACTCGGTGGAGCTGCTCGGGTTCGCCACCAACCGGCTCGGGAAGACCGTGCTGGAGCTGGAGGACGTCAGCGCCGTCGTCGCCGGGCGCCCGCTGCTGGACCGCGTGACCTGGCGGCTCGGCCCCGGTGACCGCATCGGGATCGTCGGGGTGAACGGGTCGGGCAAGACGACGCTGCTGCGCACGCTGTCCGGCGAGCGGCCCCCGGACGCCGGGCGGCTCGTCACCGGGACGACCGTGCAGCTCGCCCAGCTCAGCCAGGAGCTCGTCGACCTGCCCGGTGAGATGCGGGTGCTGGAGGCCACCGAGCAGGTCGCGAAGTACGTGCGGCTGGGCAAGCTGGAGCTGACGGCCAGCTCGGTGCTGGAGCGGCTCGGCTTCCCGGCCGCGCGCCAGTGGACGCCCGTCCGGGACCTGTCCGGCGGCGAGCGGCGCCGGCTGCAGCTCACCCGGCTGCTCATGGCCGAGCCCAACGTGCTGCTGCTCGACGAGCCCACCAACGACCTCGACGTCGACACGCTGTCGCGGCTGGAGGACCTGCTCGACGGCTGGCCGGGCACGCTCGTCGTCGTCAGCCACGACCGGTACCTGCTCGAACGGGCCTGCGACACCGTCATGGCCCTGCTCGGCGACGGGAAGATCACCCACCTGCCCGGCGGGGTGGAGGAGTACCTGGCGATCCGCGCCCGCGCGGGTGCGCCGGTGGCGCCCCCGACCCCGGCCGCCGCGCCGAAGGGCGCCTCCGGTGCCGCCTCCGCCGCGGCGCAGCGGACGGCCCGCAAGGACGCCCAGCGCCTGGAGCGCCGGATGACGGTGCTCACCGAGGAGCAGGAGAAGCTGCACGCCCAGCTCGCCGAGGCCGCCACCGACCCCGCCCGGCTGGTGACCCTGGGCGCGCAGCTGCGCGCCGTCGACGACGAGCTCGCCCAGGTGGAGCTGGCCTGGCTGGAGGCCGCCGAACTGGCCGAAGGATGATCCCAGGATCAGCCTTTCTACCGAGGCGCGGACCCGCCCGGCCCGCATAGCCTCCATCCCGTGCGGTGCGGGGATCGGGGGATCCCCGGGGGGAGCGGCACAGCGCGGGTCGGCCCGCCGCCGCGACGGGCGGCGGGCCGGCCCGGCGCGATCGACGTGCGCGGCAGACGCGCGGGGCGTCTCCCAGCCCGTGTGCCATGCTCGATCCCGTGATCCGGGTCGGGCTCCGTGAGCTGCGTCAGGACCCTTCCGAACTGGTGCGCCGGGTCGAGGCCGGGGAGGAGGTCACCATCACGGTGGCCGGCCGGCCGGCCGCACGAATGGTTCCCATCGCTCCCCGGCGGTGGCGCAGCTACGCCGAGCTGGTAGAGCTGTTCTCCGGCCGCGTCGACGCCGCGTGGCCCGACGACGGGGAGCAGATCGACGGTGCGGTGCGGAACCCCCGGACCGTGGAATGAGGGCGCTCTTCGGCCCGGGTCGCCGGGTGTGACCGCTCAGGCGTTCTCGCGCTGGAACGTCCGCACGCCCCACCCCACGGTCGCGACGACCAGCACCACCGCGACGCCCAGCCCCACCAGCACGGTCGGGGTGGCGAACTCGCCCTGGAACACGGCTCGCTCGGCGTCGACGACGTAGACGAACGGGTTGGCCCGCGAGAGCGCGAACAGCCACGCCGGCGCCACGGTCATCGGCAGCAGGATCCCCGAGAGCAGCAGCAGCGGCAGCACGATTGTGTTGAGCAGCGGCGCGAACGCGTCCTCGCTCTTCACCCGCAGCGCGAGCGCGTAGGACGCGGCCGACATCGACAGCGCCAGCACGGCCACGAGGATGAGCGCGAGCACGACGGACCAGAACGGGGCCCGCAGCCCGAACGGCACCGCCAGCACCGTCAGCAGCACCCCCTGGACGAGCAGCACGACGGCGTCCTTGAGCGCGCGGCCGAGCAGCAGCGCGGACCGGCTCACCGGCGTGACGCGCATCCGCTCGATCACGCCGGCCTTGTACTCGCTGATCAGCCCGAACCCGACGAACAGCGACCCGAACAGGCCCAGCTGCACCAGTAGCGCCGGCACGAGCACCTGCCAGGCGTCGCCGGGCGGGAAGCCGGGGGTGCTCTCCACCACCGGCACCAGCAGCGGGCCGAAGAACGCCAGGTAGAGCAGGGGCTGGACGAGCCCGATGACGATCCAGGCCGGGTTGCGCAGCGACTGCCCCATCGAGCGGGCGAAGACCAGTCCGGTCTCGGTGAGCACGGTCATCGCGCGGCCTCCGCGGGCTCGGGGGTCTGCTCGGCGTCGCGCAGGGTGCGCCCGGTCAGGGTGAGGAACACGTCGTCCAGGCTCGGGCGGCGCACCTCCACGGCGGTCATGGCGATCCCCGCCCCGTCCAGCTCGCGCAGCAGCGCGGGCAGCACCGCGGCGCCGTCCGGGGCGCGGAAGCGCACGCCCGCGTGGTCGGTGACCAGGTCGGTGGCGCCCGGGAGGCGGGCGGCCAGCTCGGCGGTGCGCGCCGCGTCCGTGCTGCCCACCACCACGAGGTCGCCCGACACCCGCCGCTTGAGCTCGTCCGGGGTGCCCTCGGCGACGATGCGCCCGCCGTCGATGACGAGGATGCGGTCGCACAGGGCGTCGGCCTCGTCGAGGTAGTGGGTGGTGAGGAACAGCGTGGTCCCCTGCTCGGCGTGCAGGGTGCGGATGTGGTCCCACAGGTTGGCGCGGCTCTGCGGGTCGAGCCCGGTGGAGGGCTCGTCGAGGAACAGCAGCGTGGGCAGGTGCACCAGCCCCATCGCGATGTCCAGGCGGCGCCGCTGACCCCCGGACAGGGTCTGGGCCAGCCGGTCCTCGGTGCCGGTGAGGTCGAGCTGCCCGATCAGCTCGGCCGCGCGCTCCCGCGCCCGCTCCTTGGACAGCCCGTAGAAGCGGCCCTGCAGCACCAGCTCGGCGGCGACGGGGCAGTCGGGACCGGCCCCGCCGTTCTGGCCGACGTAGCCGATCCGGCGCCGGACGCCGACCGGGTCGGCGAGCAGGTCGTGCCCGGCCACGGTGGCCGTGCCGGCGCTGGGCGCGAGCAGCGTGGTGAGCATGCGCAGGGTGGTGGTCTTGCCCGCGCCGTTGGGGCCGAGGAACCCGACCAGCTCCCCGGGCGCCACGTCGAGGTCGACGCCGCGGACGGCCCGCACCTCCCCGCGGCGGGTGCGGAACGTGCGGGCGAGCCCGCGTGCGTGGATCACGGATCCACGGTAGCGACGACCACCGACGGCGGCCCGGCGCTCAGCCGGCCAGGTCGGCCAGCAGCAGCGCCTCGGCGAGCACGCCGCGCCCGAACATCCCCAGGTCGAGGCTCTCGTCGATGCCGTGCCAGCGGCTCGCCGGGTCGCCCACGCCGGTCACCAGCACGGCCGCGCCCGGGAAGGTCCGCGCGAACTCGGCGATGAACGGGATCGAGCCGCCGATGCCGGTCTCGACGGCGTCGGTGCCGAAGGCGCGGGAGAACGTGCGGCGGGCGGCGTCGTAGGCCGCGCCGGTGGCGTCGATGCGGAACGGCTCGGCCGGCCCGAACCGGGAGCCGACGGTGACCCGCGCCCCCCACGGCACGTGCGCCTCCAGGTGCGCGGTGAGCGCGGCGCGGGCCTTCGTCGCGTCGTCGCCGGGGGCCAGGCGCAGGCTCACCATCGCCCGCGCGCGGGGGACCAGCACGTTGGACGCCTCGTCGACGGCCGGCGCGTCGATGCCCAGCACGGCGGCGGCGGGCTTGACCCACGTCCGGTCGGGGACCGTGCCGCAGCCGATCAGCTCGACGCCGTCGAGCAGGCCCGCGTCGGAGCGGTACGTCGCCTCGTCGACCTCGGGGGCCTCGGACCGGCCGTGCACCAGCCCGGGCACCGCGACCTCGCCGTCGTCGTCGTGCAGCGACGCGAGCGTGCGGCACAGCGCGGTGAGCGCGTCGGGGACCGCGCCGCCGTAGACGCCCGAGTGCACCGGCCGCTCCAGCACCGCCACCTCCACGGTGACGTCCACGAGCCCGCGCAGCGTCGTCGTCAGCGCCGGCACGTCGACGGCCGGGTTGGCGGCATCGGCGATGACGATCACGTCGGAGGCCAGCGCGTCGCGGTGCTCGGCGAGCAGCGCGGGGAGCGTGGGCGAGCCCGACTCCTCCTCGCCCTCGACGAACAGCACGACCCCGACGGGCGGGCGACCGTCGAAGGCGCGCAGCACCGCCAGGTGGGTCATCACCCCGGCCTTGTCGTCGGCCGCGCCGCGCCCGTACAGCCGGCCGTCGCGCTCGGTCGGCTCGAACGGCGGGCTGGTCCAGTGCTCGTCGCCCCCCGTGGGCTGCACGTCGTGGTGGGCGTAGAGCAGGACGGTCGGCTTCCCCTGCGGCGCCGGCCAGTGCGCGAGCACCGCCGGCGCGCCCCCGTCGGCCGCGACGACCTCGACGTCCGCCGCCCCCGCCCCGCGCGCCAGCTCCGCCACGGCCTCGGCGCTGCGCCGCACGTCGTCGGCGTGGGCGGGCAGCGCCCAGACGCTGGGGATCCGCACGAGCCGCTCCAGGTCGGCGCGGGCGCCGGGGAGGGCCGCGAGCACGGCGTCGGTGAGCGGCGTGGGCGGCAGCTGGTCGGACACGGCGCCGATGGTAGTTCGGGCCGTACGCTGCGCGGCATGTCCCGGTTCCTGGCGATGCTGCTGGACTCCGCTGCGCGCTCACCGCGCGGGATGACCACGGGGGAGCCGAAGGCGCCCCAGCGGCGCACCTGGCCGCAGGTGCACGAGCGGGCGCGCCGGATGGCCGGCGGGCTGGACCTCGCGCCGGGCGCCGCCGTGGGCGTGCTCGCCGGGGAACCGGTCGACATCGCCCCGGCCGCGCAGGCCGTGTGGCTGCGCGGCGGCAGCGTCACGATGCTGCACCAGCCCACCGCGCGCACCGACCTGGCCGCCTGGGCCGAGGACACCGTGTCCGTCCTGGGCATGATCGGCGCGGAGCTGGTGCTGCTCGGCGCTCCCTTCGACGCCCTCGCCCCCGTGCTCGCCGAGCGCGGCACCGCCCACCGCGCGATCTCCTCGCTCGACGGCGACCCGATCGCCCCCGACGCCGGGGTGGCGGGCGAGGACGACACCGCCCTGCTCCAGCTGACCAGCGGGTCCACGGCCGAGCCCAAGGCCGTCCGCATCACCCACCGCAACCTGCACGCCAACATCCGCGGCATGGTCGCGGCGTCGCGGCTGGACGTGGAGCGCGACGTGATGGTGTCGTGGCTGCCGCTGTTCCACGACATGGGGATGGTCGGGTTCCTGACCGTCCCGATGGTCACCGGGCTGGAGCTGGTCACGGTCACCCCGGTGGACTTCCTGACCCGGCCGCTGCTGTGGGCCGAGCTGGTCTCGCGCTACGGCGGCACCGTCACGGCCGCCCCCAACTTCGCCTACGCCGTGCTGGCCCGCCAGCTCGCCCGCGCCGATGGGCCGCTGGACCTGTCCAGCCTGCGCATCGCCCTCAACGGCGCCGAGCCGATCGACCCGGACGCCGTCGACGCGTTCGTCGCGGCCGGGGCGCGGTTCGGGCTGCGGCCCGAGGCGGTGCTCGCCGCCTACGGGATGGCCGAGACCGCGCTGGGCGTGTCGTTCGCGCCCGTGGGGACGGGGCTGGCGGTCGACGAGATCGACGCCGACGAGCTGGAGTCGCACCGCCGCGCGACCCCCGGCCCCGGCCGCCGCTTCCCCCGGCTCGGGCCGCCGCTGCCCGGCATCGAGGTGCGCGTGGTGGGCGACGACGGCGCCGTGCTCGGCGAGCGCGAGGTCGGCGTGCTCCAGCTGCGCGGCGACTCGGTGACCCCCGGCTACCTCACCGTCGACGGGCCCGTCGCCACGCAGGACGCCGAGGGCTGGCTGGACACCGGGGACGAGGGCTACGTCACCGGCGGTGAGGTCGTCGTCTGCGGCCGGCGCAAGGACGTGATCATCATGGGCGGGCGGAACATCTACCCCACCGACATCGAGCGCGCCGCCGCCGCGGCCGACGACGTGCGGGCGGGCAACGCCGTCGCCGTCCGCATCGGCGCGGGGGAGGGGCGGCACCGCGAGTCGTTCCTCGTCGCCGTCGAGTCCCGGCGCGCGGGCGACCCGGAGGCCGAGGCGGCGATCCGCAAGGACGTGACGCGCCGGGTCGTGTCGGCCGTCGGTGTGCGCCCCGCCGAGGTCGTCGTGCTCGGGCCGGGCAGCCTGCCCAAGACGCCCTCGGGCAAGCTGCGCCGCTCCGCGACCGGCGACCTGCTGCGCGCCCCCGTCTGAGCTGCGGCCGGCCCGGTCAGGCCGGCCTCGCGACCCGGGTCCGGGCGTCGTGCCCGAGCGCGAGCGCGACCGCCCCGCGGAGTGCGCCGACCGGGTCGCCGACCGCGCCGTCGGCCCGCCACGCCACGTACCCGTCGGGCCGGACGAGGACGGCGCCGGGCCCGTCGAGGCGGAGGGCGCGCGCCAGCCGGCCGCGGGGGTCGCGCACCGCGGGGGCGGCGAGCGGGGCGCCCTCGGCGGCCAGGACGTCCGCGGCCCCGCGCCACGCCGCGCCTCGCCGGTCGGTGAGCAGCACCAGCCGCCCGCCGAACAGGTCGAGGCTGGACCGGCGGCCGGCGCCGGTGCTGATCCACACGTGCGGGGCCCGCTCCCCGGGGCGGGCGGCGGCGCGCTCCGGGCCCACGAACCCCGGCCCGTCGCCCGCCGCCGCGACGACCGCCGAGCGGTGGACCGGTCCGAGGTCGCCGGGCAGGCCGTCGGACGGGTCGGTCTCGCCCATGCGCAGGGAGCGGCGGGCGTTGCGCTCGCCCACCGGTCCCCGCTCGGCCGCGTAGCTGTCGAGCAGCGCGTCCCCGGCGATCCCGCGCGCGCACCACGCGAGCTTCCACCCGAGGTCGTGGCCGTCGTGCACGGCGGTGTTCAGCCCGACCGCGCCCACCGGCGTCGTCCGGTGCGCGGCGTCCCCGACGAGCAGGACTCGGGCGAGCTGCGCCGCACCGCGACGGCGACCTGCTGTCCTCCCCCGCCCGCTGATCGTCCGGACGGGCGTGGTCGGCGGGGGGACCTGCTCCGGGCGCGCCTGAGGGTCGCGCTCCGTGTCTGCTCCGTGTCTGCTCGGGGTCGATGCTGCCCCTTGCCTTCACCTGTGCGGGGTGACTACCTTCACCGGTTGTTCACGCGGAGTAGTATCCGCGCGGGCGACGGGCACGGGGTCGTGCCGAGCGCTCCCCCCCGGCGCCGCACTGCGGGTTGACGTGCGGCCCGCGAACGGCTCGCCGCACACCCGGTTCAACGAGGTCCCGGAGGACACCCCGACCATGACAGGGCTCCCGATCGACCGCCCCCCGCCGGAGCGGCGGGAGGCACTGCTGTCCCGTCTGTCGGCGGCCACGGAGGTCACCCGCGCCCTCGAGGCGCAGCTCGCCCCGCACCCGGAGGCCGATCCCGCGGGCCTGCTCGTCCCGGCAGCACGGGCTCTGCTCGGTGTCCTGCAGCGGTGCGGCGGCGGCGAGCTCGTCGTGTCGCTCGGGTCGGACCGGCAGTGGTCGGTGCGCGTGCGCCAGGACGGGTCCGGCCCGTCCGTCGAGCTGGTCGGCGACGCCGTCGTGACCGGCGCGACCACGCCGGCGGTCCCCCGGCCCGCCGCTGCGGCCGACCTCCTGCCGGCCCCGCGGCCGGCGCCCGACCAGGGCGTGGCGACTCGGCTCGCCGAGGTGCTGCGGTCGGGAGGCGCGCCGTGGTGACGTCCCCGCCGAGGGCGAGTGCCCCGGACCGGCCGCCCCGCGCCGCGGTCCTCGACCGCCGCGTCCCGATCGGCACGAAGCTGGGCGCGGTCATGGCGGTCATGATCGCGATGCTGGTGACCACCGCGACCGTGCTGTACTCCGACGTGCGGACGGTGGCCGCCGGCTACGAGCAGCTCCTGGTCTCCCCGACCCGCACCATCGGCCTGCGGGCCGAGCAGATGGAGACCGAGTTCAAGCTGCAGGTGCAGGAGTGGAAGAACATCCTGCTGCGCGGCTCGGACCCGGCTGACCTGGAGACCTACACCCGGCAGTTCCGCGAGCAGATCGCCACGGTCGAGGCGATCGCCGACGACATCGAGGTCCTCACCGACGACCCGGGCGTGCGCGCGGAGCTCGCCCTGTTCCGCACGGAGTACGCCGCCCTGAACGCGGCCTACGACGCGGCGCTCGCCCCGTTCGTCGCCGACGGGGCCCAGGACCCGCGGCCCACGGACCGGGCCGTGCGCGGGTTGGACCGCCCCATCGACGACCGCATCCAAGCGATCTCCCAACGGGCGGAGGCGGTGCTGGCCGAGCGCATCGCGGCCCAGAACGAGGCGGTGGCCGCTCGCCAGGGGGTCCTCCTCGTGTCCGGGCTCCTCGTGCTGGCACTGGTGCTGGCGGCCCTGGCGTTCGTGGTCACGCGCATCGTCCGCCCGATCAAGAACCTCACGACCGCCGCCTACGACCTCGCGCACGAGGCCCTGCCCCGGGCGATCGAGGAGATCCGCACCTCCCCGGCCGACGCCGCGGTCCCCCAGCTGCCGGCGCTGTCGGTGCCGACGAAGGACGAGCTCGACGACCTCGCGGCCGCCCTGACGACGGTGCAGTCCCGGGCCGTCGAGCTGGCCGTCGAGCAGCACCGCGCCGAGCGGGAGGCCGCCCAGATGCTGATCAACCTCGGTCGGCGCAACCAGAGCCTGTTGAAGCGGACGCTGGGCTACATCACGGACCTGGAGGCGCAGGAGCGCGACAGCGACGTGCTGGAGAAGCTGTTCCGGCTCGACCACGCCACCACCCGGATCCGGCGCAACGCCGAGAGCATGCTCGTGCTCGCCGGAGCGGCGCAGACCCGCACGTGGTCCCGCGCCGTCGCCGTCGGGGACGTCATGCGGGCGGCCCTGTCGGAGATCGAGGACTACGTCCGGGTCGACATGCACTACGTCGAGGACCGGGCGGTCGTCGGCAACGCCGTCGCCGACGTCGTGCACCTGCTGGCGGAACTGCTGGAGAACGCCACCCACTTCTCGCCGCCCGGCGCCCGGGTGACCGTGGTGGGCCAGCGCGTCCCGGACGGGTACCGGATCCGGGTCGTCGACCAGGGTGTCGGCATGACCGATGCGGAGCTGCGCGCGGCGAACGAGCGGATCGTCCGCGCCGCCGACGGGCGGGCCTCCTCCCAGCTGCTCGGGCTCTACGTCGTCGGCCGGCTCGCGAGCCGTCGCAAGGTCCGCGTCCTGCTGGAACCCTCGGCCGGCCACGGCACCACGGCCACCGTCGTCCTCCCGCCGGAGATCCTCGCGGACCCCGCGGAGGGGACCCTGGACCGCGAGTCGTCGGCGAGCGCGGCCCTGGTCGGAGTGCCGGCCGACCGCGGCGTCCCGCTCCGGGCCGCAGAGCCGCGGGCCGCCGTCGCTGCGCCCGCGCCACCCGTCCCCGGAGGGTCCACGACCCGCCGTGCCGCCGATCCGCGCCACGACGAGGCGGTGCCCCTCCCCGTGCGGGCCGCATCCGCTCCGCCGCAGGCCCCGCAGCCGGGCGGGAGCGCGCCGTTCGGCGTCGGGGACCTGTTCGCCCCCGTCGCCCGGCACCGGCAGACCGAGGACGGGATCCCGCAGCGCGTCCGCGGCGCCCAGCTGCCCGACCTCGGGCCGGGCGTTGACGACGGACCGGCGTTCGCTCCGCCGGATCCCGAGCTCGCGCGGGGCCGGCTCAGCGCCCTCATCAGCGGCGTCGAGTCGGGCCGGGCGGACGGTGGTGGCGGCGCGCACCTCCCGGGTGACGGGCGGTGACCGATCTCCACAGCCGGACGCCGCGCTCGGGCGCCGGCGACGTCAACTGGCTGCTGGCCAACTTCGTCGACGCGACACCAGGGGTGGAGCGCGCGGTCGGCGTGTCCTCCGACGGCCTGCTCATGGCGATCTCCGCACCGCTGCACCGCTCCGAGGCCGACAAGCTGGCCGCCGTCATCTCGGGCATGACCAGCCTCGCGCTCAGCGCCTCCCGGCTGCTCGAGAAGGGGCCGCTGCAGCAGGTGATCATCGAGTTCGGGAGGGGGTTCCTGCTCGTCTCGGCGATCCGGGACGGTTCCTGCCTGGGGGTGGTCACCGAGGCCGACTGCGACCTGGGTGCCGTCGGGTACCAGAGCGCGCTGCTCGTGCAGCGGGTCGGGATGCTGCTGACGCCCGAGCTGATCGCCGAGCTCAAGAACCGGATGATGCGATGAGCGATCCCGACCACGACGACGAGGTGCTCGTCCGCCCCTTCCTGGCCGGCGCCGCGCCGTCGGCCTCCCGGCCGGAGGCGGGGGCGGCGCAGGACGACCCGGAGGTCCGCCCCTACGTCATCACGCGGGGGCGCGCGCACAGCGTCGGCGACCTGCCCTGGGAGACGCTGCTCGTCACCACCGCCTGGGGCCGGCAGGCGCGCGCCACGTTCGAGACCGCGCGGATCCTGAGGATGTGCGAGCGGGTGCTGTCCGTCGCCGAGCTGTCGGCGCACCTGCGCGTCCCGATCGGGGTGACGCGGGTGCTGGTGGCCGACCTGGTCGGCCAGGGCATGCTGGAGGCGAGCGCACCGACCGCGACACGGCCCGCGGACGACGTCGAGTTCCTGGAGAGGCTGATGCAGGGTGTCGCTGCGCTCTGAGCTGCCGCGGGGTGGGGGTCCGTCCGCCGGGGAGCTGCGGGCCGGCTCCGCCGCGGCCCCGCCCCCGGTACCCGTCAAGATCATCGTGTCCGGGGGCTTCGGTGTCGGCAAGACCACGGCGATCGGGGCGCTGTCCGACATCGAGCCGCTGACCACCGAGGCCGCGATGACCACCGCGGCCATCGGCGTCGACGACCCCGGTCAGCGGTACGGCAAGACCACCACGACGGTGGCCTTCGACTTCGGCCGGGTCACGATCAGTTCGAGCATCGTCCTGTTCATGTTCGGCACGCCGGGGCAGGACCGGTTCGGCTTCATGTGGCCCGACCTGCTCGACGGGGCCCTGGGTGGGCTCGTCCTCGTGGACACGAGCCGGATCGACGACTGCTTCGTCGCGCTCGACTACTTCGAGAAGGTCGGCCTGCCGTTCGTCGTCGCGGTCAACCAGTTCGAGGGCCGGCACAACCTGGGCCTGGAGCAGGTCCGGCGGGCGGTCAACGTCGACGGGGACGTCCCCGTCGTCGCGGTCGACGCGCGCGACCACGAGTCGATGAAGCAGCTCGTCCTGACACTGCTCGACGTCCTGCTCAGGCGCGCTCAGGCGGCCAGGGCCTGACGGGCCCGGCCCGTCCGCCGGCCCGCAGCCGGGCCCCGGCGCGGGCCGCTCAGCTCAGCGCGTGGAAGCGGTTCTGCGCCGCCTCCAGGCCGTCGGCGAGCAGGGCCTCGGCGGCGTCGGCGGCCAGGTCGACGCCGATGTCGAGCTCCTTGGTCTCCGCGCCGGAGAACCGCTTGAGCACGTAGTCGGCGGGGTCCTGCCGGCCCGGCGGGCGGCCGATGCCGAACCGTACGCGCAGGTACTCCTTGGTGCCCAGCGCCCGGCTGATCGAGCGCAGGCCGTTGTGCCCGCCCTCGCCGCCGCCGCGCTTGAGCCGGACCACGCCGAAGTCGAGGTCGAGCTCGTCGTGCAGCACCACGACGTCGGGGACGGGCACCGAGAAGTACTGCGCCAGGCCCGCGACCGGGCCGCCGGACAGGTTCATGTACGTGCGCGGCTTCGCGAGCACGACGCGGCGCCCGGCGAGGCGACCCTCCAGCACGTCGGCGTTGCTGCGGTGCTTGGAGAACCGGCCGCCGCCGGCCCGCGCCGCCAGGAGCTCGACGACGCGGAAGCCGACGTTGTGCCGGGTGGCCTCGTACTCGGGGCCCGGGTTGCCGAGCCCGACCACCAGGGCGGGGCCCGGCGTCGCCATCAGCTCTCCGAGGGCTCGGAGGACTCCGAGGAGTCGGACGACTCGGACGACCCGGCCTCCGCCTCGGCCGCCTCGACGTCGGCGTCGGACGGCGTCTCGACCACGCCGGCGCCCTCGGTGTCGATCTCGGCCTCGAGGTCGGCCTCGGTCGGCGCGGCGACGACGTTCGCGACGAGCAGCTCGGCGTCGGACTTCAGCTCGGTGCCCTCGGGCAGCCGGACGTCGGCGGCCTGGATCTGCGTGCCGACCCGGGCGCCCTCGACGGAGACCTCGATGCTCTCCGGGATCGACGAGACGTCGGCCTCGACGAGCAGCGTGTTGAGCTCCTGCGTGACCAGCGTGCCGGGGGCGGCCTCGCCGGTGACGACGAGCTGGACCTCGACCTCGACCTTCTCGCCGCGGCGGATGACCAGCAGGTCGACGTGCTCGATGTAGGGGCGGATGGGGTGCTGCACCACGGTCTTGGTCAGCGCCAGCTGCGGGGTGCCGTCGATGTTCACGGTGAGGACCGCGTTGCGGCCCTGCTCGCGGACGACCCGCTTGAACTCCAGCTCCGGCAGGGACACGTGCTGGGGGGCGGTGCCGTGCCCGTAGAGCACAGCGGGGATCCGACCGGCACGGCGGGTGCGGCGGGCGGCGCCCTTGCCGAACTCCGTGCGGGTCTCGGCGTCGATACGGGCCTCGGCCACGGGACTTCTCCTCGATCAGCGGTTCTGCGAAGTGCGCGCGGCGATGCCGACCGGGAGGACCGGGCCAGCGTCGATCACGGCGGGCTAGAAGGACACCCGCCCTCGCCGCGGAACTGAGGGGGAACGATACGCGAGCCCCCGCTCCGGCCCGGCGTCCGGGGGTGCGCGGGGTCCCGGCCTACCGCGCCGCGGCGGCGGGCAGCAGCGCCGCGACCACCTCCTCGGCCGCCGGCATGGCGGCGATCTCGGCCGCGACGGCCCGGGCCGCGGTCCGGTGGCGGGGCCGGTCGAGCAGCCGCACCGCGGCGCTGCGGACGGCGTCGGCGCTCACCTGCCCGTCGTGGAGCACGAGCCCCGCACCGGCGCGGCGCACGGCCTCGGCATTGGCCGGCTGGTCAGCGGCCTGCGGGAGGACCAGCTGGGGCAGGCCGTGCGCGAGCGCGCCCAGCAGGACGCCGGCCCCGCCCTGGGACACGACCAGGTCGCAGCGCGGCAGCAGCAGCCCGTGCGGGACGTAGCGCTCGACCAGGACGTGCGGGGGCTGCGGGCCGAACCGGTCCGGGTCGACGTCCGGGCCGACGGTGACGACGAGGTTCACCGGGAGGTCGCGCAGGCCGGCGATCGCGGTCCCGAGCACGTCGGTGCGGTGGAACACCGTGCCCAGCGTGAGGTGCGCGGTCCGCGGGTGCGGCAGCCCGGCCAGCGCGGCGGGCAGCGCGTCACCGGGGGCGGCCTGTTCGAACGCCGGGCGCAGGGCCCGCTGCGCCGGCCGGTCGGGTTCGTCGGGGCGCAGAGCGGGCGGGCACAGCGAGAGGAACTCCGCGGCCCGCAGCCGGGCGGGCAGGTCCGGGACCCCCGCGCGCTCGCCCGCCTCCGCGACGACGGGGGCGAACCGCTCCCACGACCCCGTCGCGGCGATCCCGAGGCCGTGCGCCACGTGCCGCGCGCCCAGCCGGGCGGCGACCAGCAGGCCGGCGAGCTCCGTCTCCTCGTGCACGACGAGGTCGGGCCGCCAGGTGGCGGCGAGCGGCAGCAGGTCCGCGGCCCGTTCGGCGCCCGTCCGGGCGAACCACCGGGGCGAGTCCGGCACGCCCGCCTCGGCGTGGGTGGGTCCGACCGGCCACGCCGCCAGGCCGCGCCGCTCGACGTGGGCGGTCATGTCGGCTCCCGTCGCGACCACGACGTCGCACCCGGCCCGCCGCGCCGCGACCGCCAACGGCAGCACCGTGTTGACGTGCCCGAACAAGGGGCATGCGGTGATCAGGAGACGCGCGGTGGAGCGCGCCGCGGCGGCGGTGCGGGTCGGGTGCATGACTACCTCCGGGACGGGGGGTGCTCGACCCGAGCGTGGTGGCGGCGCCGCGGTGCGGCATCGGCGATCGCTGCCCATCTCCGGGCCGAGCCGGCCCGGCCGGCCCCGGGCGGTGCAGCTCGTGCCGCCATGGGACCGCCGGGCACGCCGGTGGGCGGCACCACCCGACCGCCGGGCACGGGTGGGTCCTGCCCCCGGAACGGGCGCCCGGCCGGGCGAGCGCCCGCCCGGCCGCGGGCGTCAGGCGTTGCCGTCGAACAGGTCGGTGACCGAGCCGTCGTCGAAGACCTGGTGGATGGCCTTGGCCAGCAGCGGGGCGATCGAGAGCACCGTCATGGCCGGGAAGCGCTTGCTGTCCGGGATCGGCAGGGTGTCGGTGAAGATCACCTCGCGCGCCCCGCAGGTGGCGAGGCGCTCGGTGGCGGGCCCGGACAGCACGCCGTGGGTGGCGGCGACGATGACGTCGCGCGCGCCCTCGGCGAGCAGGGCCTGCACCGTCTTCGCCACCGTGCCGCCCGTGTCGATCATGTCGTCGATCACGACGCAGGTGCGGCCGGACACCTCGCCGACCACGCGGTTCGCGACGGCCTCGTTGGGCCGGCGCGGGTCGCGGGTCTTGTGGATGAACGCCAGCGGGGTGCCGCCGAGCGTGTCGGCCCAGCGCTCGGCCAGGCGCACGCGGCCCGAGTCGGGGGAGACGACTGCCAGGTCGTGGTCGGCGTAGGTGCGCTTGATGTAGTCGGCCAGCACGGGCAGGGCGAACAGGTGGTCCACCGGGCCGTCGAAGAAGCCCTGGATCTGGGAGGTGTGCAGGTCGACGGCCATGATCCGGTCGGCGCCCGCGGTCTTGAACAGGTCGGCGACCAGGCGCGCGGAGATCGGCTCGCGGCCGCGGTGCTTCTTGTCCTGCCGGGCGTAGCCCCAGAACGGCATGACGACCGTGATCCGCTTGGCCGAGGCGCGCTTCAGCGCGTCGACCATGATCAGGTGCTCCATGATCTGGTCGTTGATCGGCGCGGAGTGGCTCTGCAGCACGAACGCGTCGCAGCCGCGGACCGACTCCTCGAACCGCACGAAGATCTCGCCGTTGGCGAAGGAGTAGGCCGACTGCGGGGTGATCGTGACGTCGAGGTGCTTGGCCACCTGCTCCGCGAGCTCCGGGTGCGCCCGTCCGGCGAAGAGCATCAGGTGCTTCTTCGGGGTCGCACTCATGATGCTCAACGCATTCCCCCGCTTCGCTCGGTCAGCGCTCCGCGCGGCGCGCTGTGTGGGTGGATCGCTCGCTGGCGCTCGCTCACCGCGGCTCAGCCTCCAGGGCGTCGTGGGCCGCCTGCGCGGCCGCCGTTCCGGGCCGCTTGCGCGCGACCCACCCCTCGATGGTGCGCTGTGACCCGGCCGACACGGCCAGCGCCCCCGGCGGGACGTCCTCGCGGACCACCGTCCCGGCCCCCGTGTAGGCGCCGTCCCCGATGCGGACGGGGGCGACGAACGTGTTGTCCGACCCGGTCCGCACGTGCGATCCGACGACCGTGCGGTGCTTGCCCACGCCGTCGTAGTTGACGAACACCGACGACGCGCCGATGTTGCTCTGCTCGCCGATCGTGGCGTCCCCGACGTAGGTCAGGTGCGGCACCTTGCTGCCCGCCCCGATCTCGGAGTTCTTCACCTCGACGAACGTGCCGATCTTGCCGCGCTCCCCGAGCCGCGCGCCGGGCCGCAGGTACGCGAACGGCCCGACGGACGCGCCGTCGCCGATCACGGAGTCGCTGCCGTGCGTGCGGACGACCGCGGCCCCCGCGCCGACGGCGCAGGACGTGAGCGTGGTGTCCGGCCCGATCTCCGCGCCGCCGTCCACGACGGTGTGCCCGTGCAGCTGGGTGCCGGGGTGCAGCAGCACGTCCGGTGCGAGCTGGACGGTGACGTCCACCCAGGTGCTGGTCGGGTCGACGACGGTGACGCCGTCGCGCATCCACCGCTCCAGCACGCGCCGGTTCAGCTCGGCCCGCACCTGCGCGAGCTGCACGCGGTCGTTCACCCCGGTGACCTGCCAGGCGTCGGTGCACCGCACCCCGCCGGCGCCGAGGCCGTCGCGGTGGGCGATCGCGACGAGGTCGGTCAGGTACAGCTCGCCCTGGCTGTTGGCCGTGGACAGCCGGCCCAGCCCGGCCCGCAGGAAGGCCCCGTCGAACACGTAGACCCCGGAGTTCACCTCGGTGACCGCGAGCTGCTCCGGCGTCGCGTCGCGGTGCTCGACGATGCCGGTGACGTCGTCGCCGTCGCGCAGCACCCGCCCGTAGCCGGCGGGGTCGGCGAGCTCGGTGGTGAGCAGCGTGACGGCCGCGCCGCTGCGGGCGTGCTCGTCGAGCAGCGCGGTCAGGGTGGCGGGCTCGAGCAGCGGGACGTCGCCGTAGGTGACCAGCACGGGGCCGGTGAGGTCGGCGGGCAGCGGGTCGAGGCCGCAGCCGACGGCGTGCCCGGTGCCGCGCTGCTCGGCCTGCACCGCGGGGACGACGGTGCGGTGCAGCTCCGCGCCCAGCGCCGCGACGGCCGGTCCCACCTGCTCGCGGCCGTGCCCGAGCACGACGACGAGGTGGGCCGGGTCCAGGGCGGCGACGGCGTGCACGGCGTGCCCCAGCAGGGACCGGCCGCCGATCGGGTGCAGCACCTTCGGCACCGCCGACCGCATCCGCGTTCCCGCACCGGCGGCCAGGACGAGAGCGGCGGAGGGGCGCATGCGCGGCATCCTACGGGCCGGGACCGGCCCGGGACCCGGTGCTGGGCGGGCGGGGGATCACCGACCGGTCGCGGTGCGTGACCGGTGGGGTCCGCAGATCGTCGGGGGGTCGGACGCGGCCCGGAGCGGTGCGGGCGCGCCGCCGGAGCAGAGGGACGCCGATGGGCAGGGGCAGGGGGTGCGGCCGGGTCCGCGCCGGGGCGGCGATCGCGGTGGCGCGGCCTGGAGACGCGCTCGGCGGGCTGCGTGCGCCTCGCCCGCGACGAGGCCGCGGCCTTCTCCGACTTCCTCCGGGTGGGTGACCGCGTGGAGGTCCGCTGATCGACGGGAGCCGACCGGCCGCCCCGGCCGACGCCGTCCTTCCCGGTCCGTCACCCGTTCGCCGTGGATCTGCCCCCGCTCGTCTCACGGTGCGTGAGAACCCGAATGCCCTCGGCATCGAACGGGTTCGTAGAGGGGTAGCACCGCGGACCGAGGAGGACACATGCCCACGCGCACCGCGCGCACGGCCTGGAACGGCACCCTGGAACAGGGCGGCGGCCAGGTCGAGCTCACCAGCAGCGGCGTCGGTACGTACGACGTCAGCTTCCCGAAGCGGGCGGCGGAGGAGGCCGGGGGCACCACCAGCCCCGAGGAGCTCGTCGCCGCCGCGCACTCGTCCTGCTACGCGATGCAGCTCTCGGCGTTCATCGCCGAGGCGGGGGGCACGCCGCAGTCCCTGGACGTGCGGGCCGACGTCACGCTCGGCCCGGACCCGGCGGGCGGGTTCCGCATCTCGCGGATCGCCCTGACGGTCCGCGGCGAGGTCGAGGGGCTCGACGCCGCCGGCTTCGAGGCCGCGGCGCAGAAGGCCAAGGAGGGGTGCCCGGTCAGCAAGGCCCTGGCCGGCACCGAGATCACGCTCGACGCGGGCCTGGAGTAGGAGGGCACGATGAGGTGCACGGGTAACGGTCGGCCGGAGCCGACACCCCCGCCGCCGCCGAACGGGCGCTAGCGGGACAGGACGCGGGAGGGCGGACGGGCCAGTGCCCGTCCGCCCACCGCCGTTCCGGGGCTCCGCCGCCAGGATTCGAACCTGGACCATCTGAACCAAAATCAGAGGTGCTGCCCTTACACCACGGCGGACAGGCCACCATCCTGGCACGGGCGCTGTCGGCGGGCGGTTGGACCGCGCCGGAGCCGGGTAGCTGGTTACCCGGGAGTTCTCGTGACCGGCGCTCCGCGGTCGGGGGCGGGCGCTTAGCCTGCGGTCACGGGACGACACCACCCCCGACGCCGAGGAGCCCGATGACCGTCGCCACCGCCACCTCCGGATCTCCCGCTCCGGACCCGTTGCGCGCAGGACCGAACCCCGTTCTCGGGGGTCGGCGCACGACCTTCCAGCACATCATGATCTACGTCTTCGTCGGGCTGCCGATGGTGGCGCTCGTCGCGGCCGTCCCGCTGGCCTGGGGATGGGGGGTCGGCTGGACCGACCTGGTCCTGTTCGGCGTCTTCTACACCGTCGCGATGCTCGGCGTGACCGTCGGCTTCCACCGCTACTTCACGCACAAGGCCTTCAAGGCGCGCCCGTGGCTGCGCGTGGCGCTGGCGATCACCGGGTCGCTGGCCGTCCAGGGCAACGTCTTCAACTGGGTGGCCGACCACCGCCGCCACCACGCGTTCTCCGACAAGGAGGGCGACCCGCACTCGCCGTGGCTGTTCGGCACGTCGCCGGCCGCCGTCACCCGGGGCTTCCTGCACGCCCACATGACCTGGTTCTTCGACCGCGACGAGACCAACCACGCCCGCTTCATCCCCGACCTGCTCGCCGACCGCGCCGTCACCCGCGTCGCCCGCACGTTCGGGCTGTGGGTGGCGGTCAGCCTGCTGCTGCCGGCGCTGATCGGCGGCCTGGTGACCTGGTCGTGGCAGGGCGCGGTCACCGGGTTCTTCTGGGGCGGCCTGGTCCGCCTCGCGGTCTGCAACCACGTCACGTGGTCGATCAACTCGATCTGCCACATGATCGGCGAGCGTCCGTTCCGCTCCCGCGACCGCTCCCGCAACGTCTGGCCGCTGGCGGTCCTGTCGATGGGCGAGTCCTGGCACAACCTGCACCACGCCGATCCGACGTGCGCCCGGCACGGCGTGCTGCGCGGCCAGATCGACATCTCCGCGCGCGTCATCTGGATCTTCGAGCGGTTCGGCTGGGCGCACGACGTCCGGTGGCCGACCCCCCAGCGCCTCGCCAAGCTCTCCACCCGCTGACCTTCCCGTTCAGCCGTTCGTGGGACACTGCCGCCCGTGACCGGAGCGGCGGTGAGCCTCCCGTGTTGAGCCTGCTCCCCGAGCGGCTCGACCGGATGCTGCTGCTCGGCGCCCACTGCGACGACATCGCGATCGGTGCCGGCGGCGCGCTGCTGGAGCTCTGCCGGTCCCACCCCGGCGTCGCCGTGTCCGCGCTCGTGCTGACCGGCGGCGGGTCGCTGCGCGAGGAGGAGGAGCGCGACGCCCTCACCGCGTTCTGCCCGGGCGCGCGCCTCGACGTCACCGTGCTCGACCTGCCCGACGGGCGCGTCCCCGGTCGCTGGGAGCGCGCCAAGCAGGCCCTGGAGGACGCCCGCGCCGCCGGCGAGCCCGATCTGGTGCTCGCTCCGTCGGCGCACGACGCCCACCAGGACCACCGCACACTCGCCGAGCTGGTGCCGACGGTCTTCCGCGACCACCTGGTGCTGGGCTACGAGATCCTCAAGTGGGACGGCGACCTGGCCCAGCCCGCGGTGTACCTGCCGCTCGCGGAGCCGGTGCTGCGGGAGAAGGTGCAGAAGCTGCACGAGCACTACGGCAGCCAGAGCGACCGCACCTGGTTCGACCCCGAGACGTTCTCCGGCCTCGCCCGGATCCGCGGCGTCCAGTGCCGCGCCCGGTACGCCGAGGCCTTCCACGTGACCAAGCTGGTGCTGGGAGTGGCACCGCTGACCGGACTGGATCCGGTCGACTAGAAGAGGAGTTCCCCGACGTGCGAGTTCTGCTGACCGGCCACCAGGGCTACCTGGGCACCGTGATGGCCCCGATCCTCGCGACCGCGGGGCACGAGGTGACGGGCCTGGACTCGGGCCTGTTCGCCGACTGCGTGCTCGGCTCGCTCGACACCCCCGACGTGCCGGGCCTGACCACCGACCTGCGCGACGTCACCGTCGAGCAGCTCCAGGGCTTCGACGCCGTCGTGCACATGGCGGCGCTGTCCAACGACCCGCTCGGGTCGCTGGCCCCCGAGATCACCTACGACATCAACCACCACGCCTCCACCCGGCTCGCCCGGCTCGCGAAGGAGGCGGGCGTCGGCCGGTTCGTCTACGCGTCGACCTGCTCGGTGTACGGCGCCCAGTCCGGCGACGACCTCGTCGACGAGGACGCCCCGCTCAAGCCCGTCACGCCCTACGCGATCTCCAAGGTGCGGGTGGAGGACGACCTCGCCGAGCTCGCCGACGCCGACTTCGTGCCGGTCTCGATGCGCAACGCCACCGCGTTCGGCTTCTCGCCCCGGCTGCGCGCCGACATCGTGCTCAACAACCTGGTCGGCCGCGCCGTGCTGACGGGCGAGGTCACGGTGCTCTCGGACGGCACGCCGTGGCGCCCGCTGGCCCACGCCGACGACATCGCCGGCGCCGTCGTCGCCGCCCTGGCCGCCCCGGCCGACGTCGTGCGGGCCCGCGCCTACAACGTGGGCACCGAGACCAACAACCGCACGGTCGCCGACATCGCCCAGGCCGTCATCGACGCGGTGCCCGGCTCCACGCTCAACATCACCGGCGAGGCCGGCAACGACCCGCGCAGCTACCGCGTCGATTTCTCCCGCGCCCGCAAGGAGCTCGGCTTCGAGGCGAAGTGGAGCATCCCGGACGGCGCGCGCCAGCTGTTCGCCGAGTACACCGAGCGCGGCCTGACCCAGGAGGCGTTCGACCAGAAGTTCACCCGCCTGGCGGTCCTCAACCGCCGCCAGCAGGCGGGCGAGCTGGACGGGAACATGCGCGTCCTCTAGCCCCGCAGCACTCCGGAGCCAGAACGCTGTTCGGAAGGCCCGCTCGACAGCGTTCTGGCTCCGAGGTGCTCAGGCGAGGGCGGCGAGGACCGTCCGGACCAGGGTGCGTTCGTCCCTGAGCATCGGGGCCGTCACGAACACCACGTCCCAGCCCAGGGCGTGCACGCGGTTGAGCCGGTCCCGGTCGCGGTTGAGCGCCCACGCCTCGCCGTCGCGCCAGTCGCCGTCGTACTCGACCGCGAGCTTGCGGGCGGGGAAGGCGAGGTCGACGCAGCCAGGCGGCCCGTGCGGTCCTCGATCCCGTACTGGGGCATCGGGTGCAGCCCGGCCAGCACCAGGATGACGCGCAGCTTCGACTCCGGCCGCGCGTCCGCCCGGGGATCGGCGAGCTCGACGGCCCGTCGGGCGAGCACGATGCCGTTGTCCGACCGGCTGGCCACCAGCGCCGCGAGGGCCGACCGGTCGACGAGCCCGCGGCGGAGCACGGCGTCGAGGTCGGCCACCGCGTCGGGCAGCGGGCGGCCGAGCAGCAGGTCGAGGGCCATCCGCATCGGCGAGGCGAGCAGCCCGAACGCCCACGGCTGGACGTCGGCGGGCTCGATGGCGGTGCGGCGGACGTCCAGCCCCGCCCGCCGGCCCAACCGCATCTGCGGCGGCGCGATCACCTGCACGGGGTCCTCCGGCCACGCGATCGGGACGCCGCGCACGGTGGCGGCCGACCGCCCGGTGATCACCGCCCCGCGCGGCAGGGCGCACGTGGCCGCCCGGCACCGGACGGCGTGGGTGACCTTGACCCCCGACCGCACGAACGTGTCCTGGAAGAGCCGCTGGACGGCGGGTCCGCGCAGCTGGGCCCTGGTCAGCACCCCGGCGGCGACGGCCTCGGATCCGCGGAAGACATCAGCAGGAACACCCACCCCGACATGCTGACGAGAACGGCAGAACCGTGCGGAGACTCTCCACATTCCATCCACAGCCGCACTGCGGAGCCAGAACGCGGTCGGAACGGCCCGCAGAACAGCGTTCTGGCTCCGGGGTGCGGTAGGACGGGAGCATGTGTCGGAACATCCGCGTGCTGCACAACTTCGAGCCACCCGCCAGCGACGACGAGGTGGCCGCCGCTGCGCTCCAGTACGTGCGGAAGGTGAGCGGGGCCGCCCGGCCGTCGGCGGCCAACGCCGAGGCGTTCGACCGGGCCGTCGCCGCCGTCACCGCGGCCACGCGGGAGCTGCTCGACTCGCTCGTCACGACCGCCCCGCCGAAGGACCGGGAGGTGGAGGCGGCGAAGGCCCGGGCCCGGTCGGCGGACCGCTACGCCCGCCCCTGACACCCGGCGGTCAGACGGGGTCGACCCGCAGGATCCGGTCGTCCTCGCCGTTCGAGGTGCTCAGCAGCAGGGCGCCGTCCGGGGCGAGCCGCACGGCCCGGATCCGCCCGTAGGTGCCGTCCAGCGGCGCCGGCACGCCGACCTGCGCCACGGCGCCGTCCGGTCCGAGCGTCATGAGCAGCAGCTTCTCCCCGCGCAGGGCGCCGACGGCGAGCACGCCGTCCAGGTCGCCCCACTGCGGCCCGGCCAGGAACGCGGCGCCCGCGACGGCCTCGACGGGGCTGCCCGAGCTCCAGGCGGCGGGCACGGCGTCGGGGTAGCGCTCGGTGTCGGTCATCGGCACCGACTCGTCGTAGCCGCCGACCGTGCCGCCCTGCGCCGGGTCCCAGCCGAAGTTGCCGCCCGGCACGAGCCGGTTGACCTCGTCGTCGGTGCTGGGGCCGTGCTCGGTGGTGTAGACGGTGCCGTCCTCGGCGACCGCGACGCCCTGCACGTTGCGGTGCCCGTAGGTGAGCAGCAGCTGCCGGGCGGGGTCGTCGGCCCCGGCGAACGGGTTGTCGGGCATCGGACCGCCGGTGGCCGGGTCGACCCGCAGGACCTTGCCGCCGAGCGACGCCAGGTCCTGCGGCACGCCCCCGCGCGCGGTGTCCCCGGTGCCGACGAGCAGCGAGCCGTCCGCGCCGAGGGTGGGTCGGCAGCCGGAGTGGCGCCCGCTCGACGCGATGGGCAGCCCGCCCACGAGCGGGTCGGCGACGCGGCGGGCGCTGGTGCCGTCGAGCTCCCAGGTGACCAGCCGGACGTCGGTGGGGGAGCCGTCCTGGGCGTGGGTCTGGCAGGTGGTGAAGCGGCGGGTCTGCGCGAAGTCGGCGTGCACGACCAGGCCCATCAGCCCGCCCTCGCCCTCCGCGTAGACGTCGGAGAGGTCGGCGTCGACGGGCGTGGCCCCGGCCCCGGGCTGCGCGCCGGACAGCAGCGTCAGCCGCCCCTCGCGCTCGGTGACGAGCACGCGCCCGTCGGGCAGCACGCCGACGTCCCACGGGTTGGCGAGACCGGCCGCGATCTCGGTGACGCGCAGCTCGGGCACGCCGGTACGGGCCGGGGTGGTGCTGGTCGGGCCGGGCGTGGCCTCGGTGAGCGGCGCGCGGCCGGCCCCGCCCGCCTCGACGGAGGTCGCTTCGGGGGCCGCGCAGCCGGTGAGGACCAGCGCAGCGGCCACGACGGCGACGGCGGCCGCGGGAGCGGAACGGCGCATGGTGGACATCCTGCCGTCGGACGGGTGAGCGCGCCGTACGGGCCCGATACGGTCTGCTGCCATGGCGCTCCCCGGCTACCTCCGCTACCCCCACGTGCGCGGCGGGACCCTCGTCTTCGCGGCCGAGGACGACCTGTGGACGGTGCCGCTCGCCGGCGGGCGCGCGCACCGGCTCACCGCGGACGCCGCGCCGGTGCGCAGCCCCCGGCTGTCGCCGGACGGCGCGCGGGTGGCGTGGGCGTCGCGCCGCGAGGGGCCGATGGAGGTGCTGGTCGCCGACCTCGACGGCGGCCCGGCCCGGCGGCTGACCTGGTGGGGCGACGACCGGACCCGCCCCTGCGGCTGGGAGGGCGGGGACGTGCTGGTCGTCGCGGCCGAGGGCCCCTACGCGGGCCGGCGCACCTGGGCGCACGCGGTGCCGGCCGACGGCGGACCGGCGCGGCTGCTGCCCGTCGGCCCGGTCTCGGACCTGGCGCTGGCCCCACCCACCCCCGCGCCTCCTCCGTCGGCCCGTCCGTCCCCCGGGCCGGCGACCCTGCTGTGCTCGTCGATCTCCCGGGAGCCCGCCTGGTGGAAGCGCTACCGGGGCGGCACCGCGGGGAAGCTGTGGTGGGACGCCGACGGGTCGGGGTCGTTCGCGCGGATCGGCGCGGAGCTGGACGGCAACGTCGAGTCCCCGCTGCTCGTCGGGGGCCGCGTCGCGTTCGTCAGCGACCACGAGGGCTGGGGCAACCTGTACTCGCTCGCCCCCGACGGCTCGGACCTGCGCCGCCACACCGACCACGGCGCGCCCGGCGAGCCCGCCTTCTACGTGCGGCACGCCGGCACCGACGGCGTCCGCGTCGTGTACGAGTCGGCGGGCGAGCTGTGGGTGCTCGACGACCTCGACGCCGCCGCGCCCCGCCGCATCGACGTCGTGCTGGGCGGGCCCCGCACCGCCCGCGAGCCGTACCGCGACTCGGGGCGCGTCGACGCGGCCGTCCCGGACCGGACGGGCCGCACGAGCGTCGCCCTGCTGGGCGGCACCGTGCACCGCCTGGCCCACCGCGACGGCCCGGCGCGCGCCCTGCTCGACGTGCCCGGCGCCCGGGCCCGGCTGGCCCGCCCGCTGGGCGACGACCGCGCGGTGTGGGTGGACGACGCCACCGGCGAGGACGCGGTGTGCGTGGCGGAGCTGGACGCGCCCGCCGACGCCCGCCGCAGCGGCTCCGGCGAGGTCGGGCGCGTGCTGGCGCTGGAACCCGACCCCGACGGCGCGGCGGTGGCGCTGACGACCCACGACGGGCGGCTGCTGCTGCTCGACGCCGACTCGGGCGAGCTGCGGGAGCTGGCGCGCTCGGCCACGGGCGCGGAGTTCACCGGCCCGGCCTGGTCGCCGGACGGGGCGTGGCTCGCCGTCTCCGCGCCGCTGCCCGCGGGCCTGCGCAGCATCGTGCTGGTGCGCGCCGCGGACGGCGAGCAGGTGGTGGTGACGCCCCCGCGGTTCGTCGACGTCTCGCCCGCCTTCACCCCGGACGGCCGCTACCTCGCCTTCCTGTCGGTGCGCAGCTTCGACCCGGTGTACGACCAGCACGCGTTCGACCTGGCGTTCCCCGCGTCCTGGCGGCCGTTCCTGGTGCCGCTGGCCGCCCGCACGCCGTCCCCGTTCGGGGCGAGCCCGGACGGGCGCCCGGTCACCCGGGGCGACGAGGGCCCGGCCGACCCGCCCGCCCCGCAGCCCGGCGACCCCTCGTCGCCGGACGCGGAGGCCGTGCCCCGCGAGGAGCCGCCGGCCGTCGAGCCCGTGGTGGTCGACGCCGACGGCCTCGCCGACCGCGTCGTGCCGGTGCCGGTCGTGGAGGCCCGCTACTCGGGGCTCGCGGCGGGCAAGGACTGCCTGCTGTGGATGCGCTCGCCCGTGGCCGGGGCGCTGGGGAACGGCCGGACCGGCAAGGACCGGCCGCGGACGGTGCTGGAGCGCTTCGACCTGGTGCGGCGCAAGCTCGACGTCGTCGCCGACGCGGTGGACGGCTACGCGGTGAGCGGTGACGGCACCCGCCTGCTCGTGCGCGACGGGAGCGCGCTGCGCGTGCTGCGCACCGACCGGTCCGGCTCGTCCGCGCCCGACAACGGCGAGGGCGCCGACGAGTACGCCGTCGACCTCGACCGCGTCGGGACGACGGTGGACCCCTCCGCGCGCTGGCGCCAGATGTTCGACGAGGCCGCCCGGCTCATGCGCGACCACTTCTGGGTCGCCGACATGGGCGGGGTCGACTGGGCCGCCGAGGTGGCGCGCTACCGCCCGCTGGTCGACCGGGTCGGCAGCTACGACGACCTCGTCGACCTGCTGTGGGAGGTCCAGGGCGAGCTGGGTACCTCGCACGCCTACGTGCGGGCCCTGTGGGCCGGCGGGAACGGGGGCCGCCCGGCGTTCCTCGGGGCGGACCTCGCACCGACCGGCGACGGGTGGCGGGTGGAGCGCGTGCTGCCCGCCGACACCTCCGCCCCGGCCGCCCGCAGCCCGCTCGCCGCGCCCGGCGTCGACGTCCGCGCCGGGGACGTGCTGCTGGAGGTGGGCGGGCGCCCCGTCGACCCGCTGCTCGGCCCGGCGCCGCTGCTCGTCGGCACCGCCGACACCGTCGTCGAGCTCACCGTCGCCCGCGCCGGCGAGGTGCGCCGCGTCGCCGTCCGGCCGCTGCCGGACGAGACCGAGCTGCGCTACCAGGACTGGGTGGCCGGGCGCCGCGCCGCGGTGGCCGAGCGCTCCGGCGGCCGGCTGGGCTACCTGCACGTCCCGGACATGATGCCGACGGGCTGGGCGCAGCTGCACCGCGACCTGGGCCGCGAGATTGCCCGCGACGGGCTGGTGGTGGACCTGCGCTCCAACGGCGGCGGGCACACCTCCGAGCTCGTCGTGGAGAAGCTCGCGCGGCGGATCACCGGCTGGTCGGTCGCCCGGCACGGCGAGCCGTCGACCTATCCCGAGGACGCCCCGCGCGGCCCGGTGGTGGTGGTCACCGACGAGCTGGCCGGCTCCGACGGCGACATCGGCACCCTCGCCCTGCAGCAGCGCGGCATCGGCCCGGTCGTCGGCGTGCGCACCTGGGGCGGGGTGATCGGCATCGACTCCCGGTACCGGCTGGTGGACGGCACCGGCGTCACCCAGCCCCGCTACGCGTGCTGGTTCGACGAGGTGGGCTGGGAGGTGGAGAACCGGGGCGTCGACCCCGACGTCGAGGTCGTCGTCACCCCGCAGGACTGGGCGGCCGGCCGCGACCCGCAGCTGGACCGGGCGGTCGAGCTGGCCCTGGCCGCGCTGGACGAGCGGCCCGCGGCCCGTCCGCCGGACCCGGCCACCCGCCCGTCCCGCCGCCGCCCGGAGCTGCCGCCCCGACCCTGACCGCGCCCCCGGAGCGCTCCGGGGGGTTCTCCCCGATCCGCAGCGCCGCCCCCGCCGGTTGACTGGTGCACGACCAGGAGGAGGGCGACCATGATCGAGGCCAGGGGCCTCACCAAGCGCTTCGGGGCGACGACCGCGGTCGACGACCTGTCGTTCGCCGTGCGTCCGGGGGCCGTCACCGGCTTCCTCGGGCCGAACGGCGCCGGCAAGTCCACGACGATGCGGATGGTCCTCGGGCTGGACCGGCCCACCGCGGGCGACGTGCGCATCGGGGGGAAGCGCTACGCGGAGCTCGCGCAGCCGCTGCGCACCGTGGGGGCGCTGCTCGACGCCCGGTGGGTGCACCCGAACCGCTCGGCGCGGGCGCACCTGCGCTGGCTCGCGGCGTCCAACCGCATCCCGGTGTCGCGGGTGGACGAGGTGCTCGACGTCGTCGGGCTGTCGGGCGTCGCGGGCAAGCGGGCGGGGACCTTCTCGCTCGGCATGTCCCAGCGCCTGGGGATCGCCGGCGCGCTGCTGGGCGACCCGCAGGTGCTGCTGTTCGACGAGCCGGTCAACGGCCTGGACCCCGAGGGCATCCTCTGGATCCGCACGTTCATGCAGCGCCTCGCCGGCGAGGGCCGCACCGTCCTCGTGTCCAGCCACCTGCTGTCGGAGATGGCGCTGACCGCCTCCGAGCTCGTGGTGATCGGGCGCGGGCGGCTCGTCGCGCAGGGACCGGTGCAGCAGTTCGTCGACGGCGCCTCGCGCCACGAGGTGCTCGTCCGCAGCCCGCAGGCCGACGCGCTGGCCCGGGTGCTGCGCGAGCAGGGGGCCACGGCGGTGCCGGTGGACGGCCGCCTGCGCGTGGCGGGCACGACGGTCGAGGCGGTCGGGGAGCTGGCCGCGCGGCACGGGCTGGTGCTGCACGAGCTGACGCAGCGGAGCGCGTCGCTGGAGGAGGCGTTCATCGAGATGACGGGGCAGGACGTGGAGTACGTGGCGGGCGGGTCGGACGGGCGTCGGCGCAGCGGGGAGCCGGTGCGATGAGCGTCCTGGCTGCCGAGCGCATCAAGCTGCTCTCCACCCGCTCGCCCTGGTGGACCGGCGCGGCCGCGATCGCGGTCGTCGTCGGGCTGACGGCGCTGATCGCGTCGTTCTCCGGCTCCGCCGCGGCCGCCGGGGCCGAGGGCGTGCCGGCCGTGCCGGGTCCGATCGTCGCCCAGGTGCTGCAGACCGGGCTGGTGGTCGTCCTGGTGATGGCCGCGCTGTCGGTGACCACGGAGTACCGGTTCGGCACGGTGCGCAGCACCTTCCAGGCCGTGCCCCGGCGGCCCGTCGCGCTGGTGGCCAAGGCCGTCGTGGTGGCCACCGCCGCCGCGGTCGTGGGGCTGGTGGCCTCGGTCCTGGCGTACGCGGTCGGGGCGGCGCTCCTCGGGACCGCCGTCGTGCCCTCGTCGGCGGCGGACTGGCGGGTCGTCGGCGGGGCGGGCGCGGTGTTCGCCCTCGGGGCCGTGATCGCCGTGTCGGTGGGCCTCGTGCTGCGGCAGACCGCGGGCGCGGTGACGCTGCTGCTGATCTGGGTGCTGGTGCTGGAGTCCCTGGTGGGAGCGATCCCGGACGTGGGCGACGACATCACGAGGTGGCTGCCCTTCGCCAACGCGGCCGGCTTCCTCGCCGGTCCCGCCGCCCCGGTCGCCGTCGAGCCGGGTCTCGCGGCGCCGCTGTCCCCGCTCGGCTCGCTGCTCTACCTCGCCGTGTTCGCCACGGCGCTGTTCGCGGTGGCCGTGGCGGTGGCGGACCGCCGCGACGCCTGAGGCGGCCCCTCCGCGTAGGCTGGGAGCAGACCCCACCCGTGACCCCTGTCCCGGGGAGGGGTCTGTTCCGCGTGCGTCGGGGGACCGCGCAGAAGGGGTACTGGGACCACCGTGGCCAAGCTCGCCGGAGTGCTGCGCTCCGCCCTGTCCGACACCGATCTCGCCGACGTCACCGCCGCCGTCCGCGCGGCCCGGCCCGACGCGGTGCCCGCCGTGCGGGTGGAGGGCCCGGCGGCGCTGCGGCCCTTCCTGGCGGCGGGCTGCGCCGCGGACGACGACGGCGCGGGCCGCACCGTCCTCGCCGTCACCGCCACCGACCGCGAGGCCGAGGACCTGGCCGCCGCCGCGGCCGACCTGCTCGACCCGGCCCTCGTCGCGGTGCTGCCGTCCTGGGAGACGCTGCCCCACGAGCGGCTCTCCCCGCGCCCGGACACCGTCGGGCGCCGGCTCGACCTGTTCCGCCGCCTGGCCGGCGACACCCCGCCGCGGGTCGTCGTCGCCGCCGCGCGCAGCCTGATCCAGCCGATCGCGCCCGGGCTGGGCCGCCTCGACCCGGTGCACCTGCGCGTCGGTGACGAGGCCGACTTCGACGCCGTCCTGGAGCGGCTGGTCGAGCTGGCCTACACGCGCGTGGAGATGGTCACGGCGCGCGGGGAGTTCGCCGTGCGGGGCGGTATCGTCGACGTCTTCCCGCCCACCGCGGAGCAGCCGGTCCGCGCCGAGTTCTGGGGCGACGAGGTCAGCGAGCTGCGGTCCTTCTCGGTGGCCGACCAGCGCTCGGTCGACGCCGTCGCCGAGCTGCACGCGCCGGGCTGCCGCGAGCTGCTGCTCACCGCGCCCGTCCGCGAGCGGGCCGCGGCGCTGGCCCGCGCGCACGAGAACAACCCGGCCCTGCGGGAGCTGCTGGAGCACCTCGCCCAGGGCATCCCGAGCGAGGGCATGGAGTCGCTGGTGCCCGTGCTGGCCGGCGGGGAGCTGGAGCTGCTCACCGACCTGCTGCCGCCGGCGAGCGTCGTCCTCCTCGCCGACCCGGAGCGGATCCGCACGCGCAGCGCCGACCTCGTGCGCACCGGGCAGGAGTTCCTGGAGGCGAGCTGGTTCAGCGCGGGCGTCGGCGGCGACGCCCCGATCGACGTCGGCGCCGCGGCCTACCGCGACCTCGCGGACGTCCTCGAGCACGCGAGCGCCACGGGGCACCCCGTGGTCACGCTGAGCCCGCTGGTGTCCGGCCGCGACGACGTGCTGGCCCCGGCCGTGCACGAGGTGGAGAGCTACCGCGGCGACACCGACCGCGCGCTGGTCGACCTCCGCGCGCACGTCGCCTCGGGCGGCACCGCCGTGCTCGTCGTCCGCGGGCAGGGCACGGCGCAGCGCTCGCTGGAGCAGCTGCGGGAGGCCGAGGTGCCGGCCGCGCTCGTCGAGTCGCCGGCCGAGCTGGAGAAGGGCCTGGTCACCGTCACGTGCGGGCGCCTGGTCGACGGCTTCACCGCCGGCCCGCTCGTGGTGGTCACCGAGGCCGACCTGACCGGCAACCGGGCCGGCGCCGCGGACACCGCGCGCAAGCTGCCGACGAAGCGGCGCAACGCCGTCGACCTCGTGACGCTCAAGCCCGGCGACCACGTCGTGCACTCCCAGCACGGCATCGGGAAGTTCGTCGAGATGCGGGAGCGGACGGTGTCCGGCGCCACCCGCGAGTACCTCGTCCTGGAGTACGCGTCGAGCAAGCGCGGGCAGCCGGCCGACCGGCTGTTCGTCCCCACGGACTCCCTCGACGAGATCAGTCGCTACGTCGGCGGCGAGGTGCCCGCGCTCAACAAGCTGGGCGGCGCCGACTGGGCGAAGACGAAGGGCCGCGCCCGCAAGGCGGTCCGCCAGATCGCCGCGCAGCTCGTGCAGCTCTACGCGGCCCGCCAGTCGGCCCCGGGGCACGCGTTCGGCGCGGACACGCCCTGGCAGCGCGAGATGGAGGACGCCTTCCCCTACACCGAGACGCCCGACCAGCTCGCCGCGATCGACGAGGTCAAGCGGGACATGGAGCGTCCGGTGCCGATGGACCGGGTGATCTCCGGCGACGTCGGGTTCGGCAAGACCGAGATCGCGGTGCGGGCGGCGTTCAAGGCGGTGCAGGACGGCAAGCAGGTGGCCGTGCTCGTGCCGACGACGCTGCTCGCCAGCCAGCACCTGGACACCTTCACCGAGCGGATGCGCGCGTTCCCGATCACCGTGCGCGGGCTGTCCCGGTTCACCGACGCGGCCGACGCCCGCAGGACGGTCGAGGGGCTCGCGACGGGCGAGGTCGACGTCGTCGTCGGCACGCACCGGCTCCTGCAGACCGGGGTGCGCTGGAAGGACCTCGGCCTGGTCATCGTCGACGAGGAGCAGCGCTTCGGCGTCGAGCACAAGGAGCACATCACCGCGCTGCGCACCCACGTCGACGTGCTGACGCTGTCGGCGACGCCGATCCCGCGCACGCTGGAGATGAGCCTCGCGGGCATCCGCGAGATGTCGACGATCACCACCCCGCCCGAGGACCGGCACCCCACGCTCACCTACGTCGGCGCCTACGACGACAAGCAGGTGGCCGCCGCCATCCGGCGCGAGCTGCTGCGCGACGGCCAGGTGTTCTACGTGCACAACCGGGTCTCCACGATCGACCGGGCGGCGCGCAGGATCCGCGACCTGGTGCCCGAGGCGCGCATCGCCGTGGCGCACGGGCAGATGAACGAGGACGTGCTCGAGCGCACCGTCGCCGGGTTCTGGCACAACGAGTTCGACGTGCTGGTCTGCACCACGATCGTCGAGAACGGCCTGGACATTTCCAACGCCAACACCCTGATCGTCGAGCGCTCCGACACCCTCGGGCTCTCCCAGCTCCACCAGCTGCGCGGGCGCGTCGGCCGCGGGCGCGAGCGGGGCTACGCCTACTTCCTGTTCCCGCCGGAGCACCCGCTCACCGAGACCGCCCACGACCGGCTCGCGACGATCGCGCAGCACTCCGAGCTGGGGTCGGGCGCCGCCGTCGCGATGAAGGACCTGGAGATCCGCGGCGCGGGCAACATCCTGGGCGCCGAGCAGAGCGGCCACATCGCCGGCGTCGGGTTCGACCTGTACATCCGGCTGGTCGGCGAGGCCGTCGCCGCGTTCCGCCAGCAGGCCGGTGCCGACGGGGCCGACGAGGAGGAGACGCTGTCGGAGGTGCGGGTCGACCTGCCGGTCGACGCCCACGTGCCGCACGACTACGTCGACGGTGAGCGGCTGCGCCTGGAGGTCTACCGCAAGATCGCGGAGGCGGGCGACGCGGCGGCGCTGGACGCGATCGTCGAGGAGCTCGTCGACCGCTACGGCGAGCCCCCCGCGCCCGTCCGCAACCTGCTGGCCGTGGCGGCGTTCCGGCAGACCTGCCGCGCGCTGGGCATCGCCGAGGTGGCCGCGGCCGGCACGGGCATCCGCATCGGGCCGGTCGACCTGCCCGACTCGGCGCAGATGCGGCTCAAGCGGCTGTACCCGAAGGCGCAGTACAAGGCGGCCGCGCGGGTGGTGGTCGTGCCCAAGCCCGTCGAGGCCGGGCGGATCGGCGGCGCACCGCTGCGCGACACCGCGCTGCTCGACTGGTGCGCGCGGCTGGCCCACGACCTGGTGGCGCCGGCGGCCGTCCGGACCTGAGCCGGGCGCACGCGGCGCCGGGCGGGGCCTGCACGGGCCCCGCGCGCGCCGTGAGAGGGTGGCGCACGTGCGTAGGCGGGTGGGACGGGTCGTGGCGGCCGTGGCGGTGATCGGCGCGGTGGTCAGCGGGTGCGCGGGCGGACCGGGCCAGGTCGGCTCGGCCGTGATCGTGGGCGACACCGCGATCCCGCTCGGCGCGGTGCAGGAGGACATCACCACCGCGCTCGGGTCGGAGAAGGCGCCCATCGCCGCGGAGCTCGGCCTCACCGACCAGCAGGCCGTGGCCCGCTACGTCGTCAGCGACGCGATCCGCCACGAGCTGCTCGCCGACCGCGCCGCCGCGGAGGGCCTCACCGTCAGCGAGCAGGAGGTCGACGCCGCCCTGGCCGCCGGCGGCGGTCCCGGCGCGCTGTTCGACGGCGAGCGCGCCCGCCGCTCCGCCCGCGACGGCCTCCTCGCCGCCGCGCTGGGAGCCCGCGAGGTCGACCGGCTGACCGTCACCCTCGACCTCGCCGTCGCGGCGTCGCAGGAGGAGGCGCAGTCCTTCGCGCAGGCCCTCGTCGCCGGTGAGCAGGGGGTCCCCACGCAGCCGCTGGAGATCCCCGCCGCACAGGCGCTGGGCCAGTTCCCGCTGTTCCCGTTCGGCACGCCGGTCGGGTCGGTCGTCGTGCTGGAGCCCGGGCAGCAGGGCGACCAGGTGGAGGTCGTGCGCATCGCCGACCGCACCGCCACCCCCGCGGCCGCGCCGATCGCCGACCAGGTCCCGCCCGACCTGCTCGCCTCGTTCGGCTACCAGCTGCTCCAGGGCGACGCCGGTGCCGTCGAGGTCAACCCGCGCTACGGGGTGTTCGACCCGCTGCAGATGTCGGTCGTCGCGCCCGAGGACGTCGTCGGCACCGTCCTCGCCCCGGCCGACCAGCGCTGAGACACGTGCCGCGCACGCTCGTCGTCCTGCCCGTCTCCGGGGTGCTCCCCGCGGAGGCCGGGCCCGCCCTGCGCGCGGCGGGGCGCGTGCTCGCCGACGCGTCGGTGCCCGCCGACCTGCGGGAGCGCCTCGGTGCGGAACCCGCCGACGCCGGCGAGCTGCCGCCCGACGCGCTCGTGTTCACCACCGACGCCACCTCGCCGCTGCGGCACGACGCCGACGTCGTCCTCGCGCCGCCCCCCGGCGCCGCCCTGCTGGACGCCGTCGCGGTGATGGACCGGCTGCGCTCGCCCGGCGGCTGCCCGTGGGACGCCGAGCAGACCCACGAGAGCCTGCTGCAGTACCTGGTCGAGGAGTGCTACGAGCTCTACCAGGCCGTCGAGGACGGGGACCGGGTCGCGCTGCGCGAGGAGCTCGGCGACGTGCTGCTGCAGGTGCTGTTCCACGCCCGCGTGGCGAGCGAGGGCAGCCCGCCGTTCGACGTCGACGACGTCGCGGCCGAGCTCGTCGCGAAGCTCGTCGGGCGGCACCCGCACGTCTTCGCCGGCACCGAGCGGATCGACACCGCGGAGCGCCAGGAGCACCGCTGGGAGGAGCTCAAGCGCGCGGAGAAGCGGCGGGAGTCCAGCGTGGACGGGGTCGCGACGTCCCAGCCCGCCGTCGCGCTGGCCGCCAAGCTCACCAGCCGCACCGCCCGCGCCGGGCTCCCCGCCGCCCTGCTGCCGAGCGGCGACGACGCGGCCGGGCCGGGGGAGCGGCTGTTCGCCCTGGCCGCCGCGGCCCGGCTGGCCGGCGACGACCCCGAGGCGCAGCTGCGCACGGCGGCGCTGCGGTTCGCCGCCGACGTGCGCGCGGCCGAGGCGGCCGCCCGCGCCGCCGGCCTCGACCCGCACGCCCTCGACGCCGCGGCGTGGCGGCGGTTCTGGCCGCGCGGCTAACCTCGACGCAGTGATCGCCCGCGCCGCAGCCGTCCTGCTCGTCCTGGCGGCCGGGGTGCTGGTCGCGCTGGTCGTCCTGCGCCCGGCCCCGCCGCAGGACGACCTCGTCCCCGCCGACGTCGACCGCGGCACCCCCGCGGTGCAGGCCGAGCCGCTCGACCCGGCCGCCGACCTGGCCGCCTGGGCGGCCGCGACGGGCGGGAGCACCGGGGTGCCGGCCCGCGCCCTGCGCGCCTACGGCGCCGCCGAGCTCGCCCAGCGCGCCGCGACGCCCGACTGCGGGCTGTCCTGGACCACGCTGGCGGGCATCGGGCGCGTGGAGTCCGACCACGGGCGCCTGGGGGCGGACCTCGACGCGGACGGGGTGCCGCGGCCGCTGATCGTCGGCGTGGCGCTGGACGGGTCGGAGGGCGTGCAGGAGATCCGCGACACCGACGGCGGGGCGCTCGACGGCGACGCGGTGTTCGACCGCGCGGTCGGCCCCATGCAGTTCCTGCCCACGACCTGGGCCCGCTTCGGCGCGGACGGCGACGGCGACGGGGACGCCGACCCCCACCAGCTCGACGACGCCGCCCGGGCCGCCGCCGCCTACCTCTGCGACGGGGGCCGGGTGCTGGCGACGGGTGGGGGCTGGTGGGACGCGGTGCTCGCGTACAACCGCTCCGGGGAGTACGCCCGGCTGGTCTGGGGGGCGTCGGAGCGCTACGCCCGGCCGGTCAACGTGAGCGATCTCACATCGAGCTGACGTCCCGTTCGGAAAGACCCCGCTCGGCTGCGCGTCACCCGGTTGTCGGGCCCGGGCGCGGGGCGGACCAGCGGTCCGGCGGTTGTGCTCGGTACGAGGTCGGGGTAGGGCGACGACCGCCACCCTCTGGGGCGGGACCGGGTCCGGATCGCCGTGAGGGCGCGGTGGAGCGGAGTGACGAGGCGGTGACCGGGCGTGACTGCGCTCCGGTTCGATCCGAGGTCGCTCCGGAGCAGACCGGGAGTGCGCACGGGCGGCTGCTCCCCGGTGCTCGAGCCGAGTTCGCCCGGCCGGCGTAGGGGAGGGGCGCCGATCGGCCGGATTGTCCACCCCCCGGCTGGTCGGGCAGCGTCTGTGGCGGTCGTCACCCGACCGGGACGACCGTCCCCCACCTCAGGAGTAACCATGAGTTACCGACCTGTCGTCCGCGCCTGCGCCGCCGCCGCGCTGACGCTGGCCCTCGGTGCGGCGGCCGCCGTGCCGGCCGCCGCCCAGGAGAGCGCGGCCGCGGCGCCCGACGTGCTCGCCGCCGTCGCCCGCGACCTCGGGCTGACCGTCGCCGAGGCCGAGCAGCGCCTGCTCGTCGAGCAGGAGGCCGCCCGGCAGGACCAGCGGCTGACCGCCGAGCTCGGCGACAGCTACCGCGGCGCGTGGCTCGACGGAGCGGGCGAGCTGGTGGTCGCCACGTCCGACCCGGCCGCGGCCGACCGGATCGTCGCAGCGGGCGCCCAGCCGCAGGTGGTGGACCGGGAGGATCCCCGGCCCGCCATGGACGCCCTCGACGCGGCGTCCCGGCCGCCCAAGGGCGGCGTCGCCGAGCCGTCCGGCAGGCGGACCATCACCCCGGTCCCGCCGGCCGTCGGAGCCTGGTACGTCGACGAGGTCTCCGGGCAGGTGGTCGTGCAGACGACCGACCTCGCGGCGGGGGAGCAGTTCAAGGCGCGCGCCGGTGAGCACGCCGACCTGGTGCGGGTCGAGCAGGTGGCGGAGAACCCGCGCCCGTTCGCGAACATCGTCGGTGGCGACGCGATCCGCCGGGTCGGGGGCGGAACCTGCTCGGTGGGCTTCAGCGCCCGCTCCGGCTCCACCACCTACGTCGTCACCGCCGGGCACTGCACGGAGCTGGGCGGCAACTGGAACGGCTCCAACGGCACGCTGCTCGGGCCGGTGGCCGGCACCTCGTTCCCGGGTGACGACTACGGGATCATCCGGGTCTCGAACACCGCCGGGTGGACCCCCACCTCGCAGGTCCGCGGCACCAGCTCGGTGCTCGGCTCCACCGTCGCCGCGATCGGCGCCAGCACGTGCCGCTCGGGCACCACGACCGGCTACCGCTGCGGCACCGTCCAGGCCCGCAACGCCACCGTGAACTACGGCGGCGGGGACGTCGTCTACGGCCTGACCCAGACCAGCGCGTGCGCCCAGCCCGGCGACTCGGGCGGGTCGTTCGTGGCCGGCCGCCAGGCCCAGGGCATGACCTCGGGCGGGTCGGGCAACTGCTCGGTCGGCGGCACGACCTACTTCCAGCCGCTCAACGAGGCCCTGAGCCGCTACGGCCTCACGCTCGTCACGGGCTGATCCCGGCCCCCCGCACCCGGTCCGCGGGGAGGCGACCCCTCCCCGCGGACCGGGGTCCCGTCCGTCACCCCTCCAGGAGGGGCTGCCCCCAGTACTCGCCCTCGCCCAGCCCGGCCGGGCAGGCGAACACCGCCGAGCCGGTGTGCTCGATGTACTCCATCAGCACGTCGGCCCGGGCCAGGGCCCGCTGCATCGGCACGAACTGGGCGTGCGGGTCGCGCATGAAGGCGACGAAGAACAGCCCGGCGTCCAGGTGGCCCCGGCCGTCACTGCCGTCGACGAAGTTGTAGCCGCGCCGCAGGATCTCGACCCCGCCCAGCTCCTCGGCCGAGGCGAGCCGGATGTGGGCGTCGACGTCGATCGGCCCGCCCGGGGACAGGTCGGGGACGTCGAACTCGGCCGTGCCGCCGATCGGGGCGCCGACCCCCTTCGTCCGCCCGATGATGGCCTCCTGCTCGGACAGCGACGTGCGGTCCCAGATCTCGATGTGCATCCGGATCCGCCGCGCGACGAGGTACGTGCCGCCGTCGAGCCACGCCGGCCCGTCCCCGGGCGCCACCCACACGTGCTCGCGCAGGGCGTCGGGCTCCTCGGCCTTGAGGTTGCGGGTGCCGTCCTTGAAGCCGAACAGGTTGCGCGGGGTGGCCTGCCCGGTGGAGGTCGAGCTGGTGCGCCCGAAGCCGAGCTGCGACCAGCGCACCTCGGTGGTGCCGAACCCGCTGCGGACGAGGTTGCGCACCGCGTGCACGGCCACCTGCGGGTCGTCGGCGCACGCCTGGATGCACACGTCGCCGTCCGACAGCGCCGGGTCGAGCTGGTCGCCCGCGAACGGCGGCAGGGCGGCCAGAGCGGCCGGGAGCTGCGCGTCCAGCCCGAGCTTGGCGAAGAACGACGCGCCGAGCCCGAACGTCAGGGTCAGCGACGACGCGGGCAGCCCGAGGGCCTCGCCGGTGTCGTCGGGCGGGGCGTGGGGATCGCCGCCGGTCGCGCCGCCCGGGGTGGTCTCGGCCCCGGCCGTCATCCGCTCGGCGGCGGCGGTCCAGGTGCGGAACAGCTCCTGCACGCGGCCGACGTCGGTGCTGGTGAGGTCCAGCGCGACGAAGTGCAGCCGGTCCTGCGCCGGCGTGACGATGCCGGCCTGGTGCGCACCGCGGAACGGCACGACCCGCTCGGCGGCGGCGAGCTCGGCCGGCGCGTTCGCGCACGCAGCCAGCCCCAGGCCGGCCGCCCCAGCGGCACCGGCGCCGAACAGCGCCCGTCGCGACAGCCTCACCGGCGTGCTCCTCGCTCTGCCGACCGCAGCCGGGTGACACCGCTGGGACCGGATCGGAGCGGTGCCACCCCGCTGCGGTGCGATGCGCCCGCCCTCATGCCGTGACGACCCCCGCGACCCGGCTCACCGGCTCGGACAGCGCGTCGAGCGCGGCGGTGAGCGCGCGGACGTCGTCCTCGGTCAGCTCGGTGTAGGGGATGAAGCCGTCCTCGGTGCGGTGCGTCGCGAGCAGGTCGGTCAGCGCGGCGAACCGCTCGTCGAGCAGCGGGCCGAGCACCGGGTCGCGTTCGTCGAGCACCGGCCGCAGCGCGGCGACGGCGCCCTGGCTGCCCTCGACGTTGGCCTGGAAGTCCCACAGGTCGGTGTGGGAGTAGCGGTCCTCCTCCCCGGTGATCTTGCCCGTGGCCACCTCGTCGAGCAGCTCCTTCGCGCCGTTGGCCAGCTGCACGGGCGTGAGCTCGACGGCGGGCACGCGCGCGGCCAGCTCCTCGATGTCGGCCATGAGCCGTTCGGCGATCGCGGACGAGTCGGGCTGCAGGCCGTCCTGCCACAGGTCGCGCTCCAGCCGGTGGTAGCCGGTGAACTCGACCCCGGGCTCGCCGTCGTCGCGGCCGTCGATGCGCGGGTCGAGGTCGCCGAAGCTCTCCGCCACCGGCTCGATGCGCTCCCAGTGGGTGCGCGCGACCGGGTACAGCGCCTGGGCGCCCTCGACGTCGCCCGCCCGGACGGCGTCCACGAACTCCCGCGTCCTCGGCACGAGCGCCTCGACCTGCGAGCCGACGTAGCGGGCGTAGCCGGAGGTGGCCTCGGCCAGGCGGGTGTCGGTGTCGACCGAGCGCGCGGCCGTGCCGGTGACGGTGAACGGCGAGCGGATGCCGTCGCCGACCATCCCGGGCTTGCAGGCGGTCTCGTAGGTGCCGCCGTCGGGCACCTCGACGATGAGCTGCCGGGTCGCGCCGGGACCGATGTTCGCGACCTCGCCCATGACCCGCCCACCGGTGGCGTAGAGGTAGAACTCGGTCACCTGCGACCCGCCGTTGGTGACGTCGAACGTGAGGGTGCCCGCGGCGGCCCCCGCGGCGCCGACCTCGCAGGCGGTGTCGCTCGCGGCCACCGGGATCGCCCCGGTGCCGCCCGCGGCGGGAGCGGGGCCGGCGCAGGCGACCAGCGCCCCGCAGAGGACGAGCGGGCCGAGGGCGGCGACGCCCGGGGCGGGGGTGGTGCGGGGCATGGGTCTCCTCGTGCGGGACGTGCGCGTCGACAGGTGAGCCTCAGCTGAGGCGTGGTGAGGCTAACCTGTATTCACCGCGACGCGGAAGACCGCTCCCCGCAGCTCGGGGGCGGTCGGACCTAGTCGTCCGGTTGGTCCTGCTCCACCGACATCCGGGCGCGGACCTCGCCGAGCGCCTCCTGGTACTCCGGCCGCGGGTCCATCGCCGCCGCCATCTTGAGCTGGGCGTGGGCCTCGGGGAGCCGGCCCTGCCGCTGCAGCGACTTGCCCAGCGCGAAGCGGGCGTAGTGGTCCGACGGGTCCGTCTCCAGCACCCGCTCGAAGGCCTCCTGCGCCCGTTTCAGCTGGGCGGAGTTGAGGTACGCCCGGCCGGCCAGCAGCTGCACCGAGGCGTCGTCCGGCTGGTTCTCCAGCACCGGGGCGAGCGCCTGCAGGGCGTCGAGCGGGCGGCTGGACGCGACGAGCATCTCGGCGCGGCGGAAGGAGGCGTGCAGGTCCATGGTCGCTCCCACGCTAGGTCAGGGACGACCCGCGCGTCGACACCTGCGTCGGCCCGGCACCCGGTCCCACTACCCTCTCGGGGGAACCTTGAAGACGATCACGCGCGGACGAGGAGCAGTGGTGGCGGTCATCGAGCAGGTCGGTGCGCGGGAGATCCTGGACTCTCGGGGCAACCCGACGGTCGAGGTGGAGGTCGCGCTGGACGACGGGACGCTGGCTCGCGCCGCCGTGCCGTCGGGGGCGTCGACGGGCGAGCACGAGGCCGTGGAGCTGCGCGACGGCGACGCGGCGCGGTACGGGGGCAAGGGCGTCGAGCAGGCCGTGGCGGCCGTCCTCGACGAGATCGGGCCGGAGCTGACCGGGCTGGAGGCCGTCGACCAGCGCGTCGTCGACCAGCGGCTGCTCGACCTGGACGGCACCCCGGACAAGTCGCGCCTCGGCGCCAACGCGATCCTCGGGGTGTCGCTGGCCGTGGCCAAGGCCGCGGCCGAGTCCAGCGGGCTGGAGCTGTTCCGCTACGTCGGCGGCTCGAACGCCCACGTGCTCCCCGTGCCGATGATGAACATCATCAACGGCGGCGCGCACGCCGACTCGTCGGTCGACGTGCAGGAGTTCATGATCGCACCGGTCGGCGCCCCCTCGTTCCGCGAGGGGCTGCGCTGGGGCGCGGAGGTCTACCACGCCCTGAAGTCGGTGCTGAAGGGCCAGGGGCTCGCCACCGGCCTGGGCGACGAGGGCGGCTTCGCCCCCGACCTGCCCGGCACGCGCGCCGCGCTCGACCTCATCGCCACCGCGGTGGAGAAGGCCGGCTACGTGCTCGGCCGCGACATCGTGCTGGCCCTGGACGTGGCGGCCACCGAGTTCCACGACGACGGCGTCTACTCCTACGAGGGCCGCAAGCTCTCCTCGGCCGAGCTGTCGGCCGTCTACGCGGAGCTGGTCGGCGCCTACCCGCTGGTCTCCATCGAGGACCCGCTGTCGGAGGACGACTGGGACGGCTGGGTGGAGCTGACCGCCTCGCTCGGCTCGAAGGTGCAGATCGTGGGCGACGACCTGTTCGTCACCAACCCCGAGCGCCTGGAGGACGGCATCGCCCGCAAGGCGGCCAACGCGCTGCTGGTGAAGGTCAACCAGATCGGCACCCTGTCCGAGACGCTGGACGCCGTCGCGCTGGCTCAGACCTCCGGCTACCGGTGCATGATGAGCCACCGCTCCGGCGAGACCGAGGACACGACGATCGCCGACCTGGCCGTGGCCACCTCCTGCGGGCAGATCAAGACCGGCGCCCCGGCCCGGTCGGAGCGGGTGGCGAAGTACAACCAGCTGCTGCGCATCGAGGAGCTGCTGGGCGACGCCGCCCGCTACGCCGGCGACCTCGCCTTCCCGCGCTTCACCGCGAGCGCCTGACGCCGTGGCCGACGACCGACCGGCCCGCGGGGCCCCGCGGGAGGGACGGGCCCGGCGCCCGGTGGGCGCCACCGCCCGCCGGCGCGGGCCCCGGCTCACCCGCACCCGCTCGCGGGCCGGGTCGGTCGTCGCCGCCACCGGCGGGTTCCTCGGCGTCTCCTCCACCCGGCGGGCGGCCGTGCTCGCCGTGGTGGTGTGCGCGATCGCGCTGACGGTGTCGGTGCCGCTGCGCAACTACGTCGCCCAGCAGCAGGAGCTGGCCGCGGTCACCGCGCAGCAGCGGGCGCTGCAGCGGGAGGTCGACGAGCTCGCCGCCGAGCAGGCCCGGCTCGCCGACCCCGCGGTCGTCGCGGCCGAGGCCCGCTCGCGGCTGGGGTACGCGAGCCCCGGCGAGACGCCCTACGTGGTGCAGCTGCCCCAGGGGCCGGCCGCGCCGGAGGTGGCGGGGCTGTTCCGCGACCAGCCCTGGTACGACCGGCTCTGGCGCGAGGTGCGGGAGGGGGCGCCGCCGTGATCACCCCCCAGGAGATCACCCCCGAGGACGCCGCCGCCGTCACCGCCCAGCTCGGCCGGGCCCCGCGCGGCGTGCGCGAGGTGGCGCACCGCTGCCCGTGCGGGCTGCCGTCGGTGGTGCAGACCGCTCCGCGGCTGCCCGACGGCACCCCGTTCCCCACGCTCTACTACCTGACCTGCTCCCGGCTGAACTCGCGCATCGGCACGCTGGAGGCCGAGGGCCGGATGCGGGAGATGACCGAGCGCCTCGCGTCCGACCCGGAGCTGGCCGCGGCCTACCGGCGCGCCCACGAGGCCTACCTCGCCGAGCGCGACGCGATCGAGCCGCTCGGGCACGGCGTGTCCGCCGGCGGCATGCCCGACCGCGTGAAGTGCCTCCACGTCCACGTCGCGCACTCCCTCGCCGCCGGCCCGGGGGTCAACCCCTTCGGCGACGAGGCCCTCGCCGGGATCGGCGACTGGTGGTGCTCGGGGCCGTGCGTCGTCCCCGGCACCGCCTAGGCTGACCGCTCCATCGTCGAAGGGGAGTGCGGATGTCGCGGGTGGCTGCGATCGACTGCGGAACGAACTCGATCCGGCTGCTGGTCGCCGACGTCACGACGGGGGCCGACGGCGCGCCGGCCTACCGCGACGTGCACCGCGAGATGCGGATCGTGCGCCTGGGCCAGGGCGTCGACGCCACCGGTGTGCTGGCCCCGGAGGCGCTGGAGCGCACCCGCGCCGCTCTCGTCGACTACACCGCGGTCCTGCGCCGCGAGGGCGTCGAGCGCGTCCGGATGGTCGCCACGTCGGCCACGCGCGACGCCGGCAACCGCGAGGACTTCTTCGGCATGGTCCGGGCGACGCTCGGCAGCGACGCCGAGGTGATCTCCGGCGACGAGGAGGCGCAGCTGTCCTTCGTCGGCGCGGTGGGCGACCTCGACCCGGCCGACGGCCCGTTCGTCGTCGTGGACGTGGGTGGCGGCTCCACCGAGCTCGTCGTGGGCGAGCTGACCGCGTCCGGCGCCACCGTCACGGCGGCGAGCTCGGTGGACGTCGGCTCGGTCCGGATCACCGAGCGCTGCCTGCCGGGCGACCCGCCCACCGCCGACGAGGTGCGCGAGGCCCGGGTGGTGGCCGCCGGCATCCTCGCCGACGCGTTCGCGGCCGTGCCCGTGCGGGGCGTGCGGACGTGGGTGGGGGTGGCCGGCACGATCACCACCCTCTCGGCCGTCGCGCAGGGCCTGCCGGAGTACGACCCGGCGGCCGTGCACCTGTCCCGGCTCACCGGCGCCGACCTGCACCGCACCGCCGACGAGCTGCTGGGCCTGTCGCGGGAGGAGCGCGCGCGGCACGGGGCGATCCACCCCGGCCGCATCGACGTCATCGGCGGTGGCGCCCTGATCGTCGACGAGCTGGCCCGCGAGCTGCGCGAGCGCGCCGGGATCACCGAGCTCGTCGTCAGCGAGCACGACATCCTCGACGGGATCGCCCGCTCCGTCCCCCCGTCCTGATGCCCTTCCCCGATCTCCCCGTCACCGACCTCGCCGCCCTCGACGCCGCCGTCGTCGAGTGCCGCGCGTGCCCGCGGCTGGTGGAGTGGCGGGAGCGGGTGGCGCGCGAGAAGCGCGCCGCCTTCCGCGACTGGACCTACTGGGGCCGTCCGCTGCCCGGGTTCGGGCCGCCGGACGCACCGCTGCTCGTCGTCGGCCTGGCGCCGGCGGCGCACGGCGGGAACCGCACCGGGCGGGCGTTCACCGGCGACCGCTCCGGTGACGTGCTGTACGCCGCGCTGCACGCCGTCGGGCTGGCCAACCAGGCCACGGCCGTGCACCGGGGGGACGGGCTGGCGCTGCGCGGGGTCCGGATCACCATGCCGGTGCGGTGCGCCCCGCCGGAGAACAAGCCGACGCCGGCCGAGCGGGACGCGTGCGCGTCCTGGCTGCGGGCGGAGCTGGCGCTGCTGGCGCCGCGGGCGGTGGTGGTGCTGGGCGGGTTCGGCTGGCAGGCGCTGCTGCCCGAGCTGGCGCGGGCCGGCTGGACCGTGCCGCGCCCGCGGCCGCGCTTCGGCCACGGCGCGCACGTGGAGCTGGCGGGGGAGCGAGGGCCGCTCCACCTGTTCGGCAGCTACCACGTCAGCCAGCAGAACACGTTCACCGGCCGGCTCACCCCGGCGATGCTGGAGGACGTCCTGCGCCGCGCGGCCGGGGCCGCCGGCCTCGAACGGACTACTTGATCGTCACAGACATCACCCCCCGAACTGGCGTGCAAGGGGGCCCAGGGTGGGAACATAGAGGTCATGGCGCGCAACACGAGGATCGTCGTGGTCGGCGGCGGGTACGTCGGGATGTACACGGCCCTGCGGCTGCAGAAGAAGCTGCGCCGCTCCGAGGCCGAGATCACCGTCATCGACCCGCAGTCCCACATGACCTACCAGCCCTTCCTCCCCGAGGCGGCGGCCGGTTCCATCGAGGCCCGGCACGTCGTGGTGCCGCTGCGCAAGGTGCTGCGGCACTGCCGGCACCTGACGGGCCGCGTCAGCGCGATCAGCCACGCCGACCGCGAGGTCACCGTGGAGACGATCGCCGGTCACACCACCACGCTGGGCTACGACGTGCTCGTCGTCGCGCCGGGCTCCGTGGCCCGCACCCTGCCGATCCCCGGCCTGGCCGAGCAGGGCATCTCCTTCAAGACCGTGGGCGAGGCCATCTACCTGCGCAACCACGTGCTGTCGATGCTGGACGCCGCGGCCACCACCCTCGACCCGGCGCTGCGCCGCCGGCTGCTGACCTTCCTCGTCGTCGGCGGTGGCTACGCCGGCATCGAGGCGCTGGCCGAGCTGGCCGACATGGCCCGCTACGCGTGCCGCTACTACCCGACCATCCACCGCGAGGACATCCGCTGGGTGCTGGTCGAGGCGGCCAACCGGATCATGCCCGAGGTCGGGCCGAAGATGGGCCGCTACACCGTCGAGCGGCTGCTCGACGCCGACATCGAGGTCAACCTGGAGACCCGGGTCACGTCGATGGAGGGCGGCCACGTCGTCCTCGACGACGGGCAGGCCTTCGACACCGACACGATCATCTGGACCGCGGGCGTGAAGCCCAACCCGATGCTCGAGAACACCGACCTGCCCCGCGACGAGCGCGGCCGGGTCATCTGCACCGCTGAGCTGCAGGTCGAGGGCCTGCCGGGCGTGTTCAGCGCCGGTGACTGCGCCTCGGTGCCCGACCTGTCCAAGGACGACCCGGCCGCCCGCACCAGCCCGTCCGCCCAGCACGCGGTGCGCCAGGCGAAGGTGCTCGCCGACAACATCGTGGCGCACCTGCACGAGCGGCCGATGAAGCAGTACAAGCACAGCTACGCCGGGTCGGTCGCCAGCCTCGGCCTGTACAAGGGCGTCGCGGAGGTCTACGGCGTCAAGCTGCGCGGCCTGCCCGCCTGGTTCATGCACCGCACCTACCACGTCAGCCGGATGCCCACCTGGAACCGGCGGATCCGCATCCTCGTCGACTGGACGGCTGCGCTGTTCTTCGGCCGGGAGGTCGTCGCGCTGGGTCAGATCCACGAGCCGAGGGCCGAGTTCAACCGGGTCGCCGGCCAGCGGAACCCCCCGAAGCCGCTGCCGGAGTGGGGCACCGAGGGCGAGAACCCCTCGGCGACCGGGATCCCGCTGCGCTCGCAGGCCTGACCCCGGGCGACCGCGTCCCCCGCGGCCGTCCCCGGTGCCCCCGACGGCGCGTTCGTCCGGCCCAGCCGGGCGAACGCGCCGTTCGCGCGCAGGTCAGGCGGCCAGCACCTCCGCAACGACGAGCGCGGCGTCGTCCGGCGCCCCCGCCTCCCGCACCAGGGCGGCGAGGGCGGTCACCGCGGCGTCGGGCCCGGGGTGGTCGCGCAGCCCTGCGCGGATGGCCTCCTCGGGCACCGGCGTGTGCAGGCCGTCGGTGCACAGCAGGTAGCGGTCGCCGACCCGCACCCGATGGGCGTGGACGTCCGGCGGGGCGCCGTCGGCCAGCGCGCGCACGAGGATCGACCGCTGCGGGTGGGTGGCCGCCTCGGCCTCGGTGAGCTCGCCCGCGTCGACCATCCGCTGGGTGACCGTGTGGTCGTGGGTGAGCCGCAGCAGCTCGCCGTCGCGCAGCAGGTAGGCCCGCGAGTCGCCGACGTGCACCAGCGCCACGTCGGACCCGGTCCAGACCAGCGCGGTGAGCGTCGTCCCGCTCGCGGTGCCCGCGGCCGCGTCGCGCACGGCCGCCGCCGCATGCTCGGCCGCGGTCCGCAGGACGTCGACGAGCGCACCCGGCGCGGTCACCGCCCCGGCCAGGGCGTCCAGCGCGGTCGACCCGGTGCCGGTGCGCGGCCCGAACCCGTCGGCGACGCCGAAGAGCCCCTCCCCGGCGCGCAGGGCGTCCTGCTGGTGCTCGCGGACGAGCCCGCGGTCGCTGTGGGTAGCCCAGCGCAGGCGCAGGGGCGGGGTGGTGGTCATGGACGTGCCTCCTCCGTGCAGGTGGGTGACGAGGGTGGTCGCGAGGTCGCGCCGGGCCGCGTGCTCGGCCTCGACCCGCCGCCAGAACCCCGCCACCGCGTCCGCCGCCTCGGCGGGCGGCAGCGCGGCGACGACGGCGATCCGCGCGAGCGGCATCCCGAGGTGCCGCAGCCACGCCACGAGCCGCGCGCGGTCGAGCTGCTCGGCGGCGTACCAGCGGTAGCCGGTGCGCGGGTCGGTGCAGGCGGGCCGCAGCAGGCCGAGGTCGTCGTAGATCCGCAGCGCCTTGGGCGTCAGCCGGCTCCGGCGCGCGAACTCCCCGATCGGCATCAGCGCCACCACGACCTCCCCCGTCCGGCGCGGGTGCGCCGGTCCACCGACCGTGCCCCCTGCCCTCGGGACAGGGTCAACCCCCGAGCGCCACGTGGTTCCGTCCGCGGGTGAACCACCGGGCACTCATCCTGGGAGACGGGCCGTAGGCTGCTCCCGCGCCCCTGTAGCCCAACCGGCAGAGGCAGGCCCCTTAAAAGGGTCGCAGTGTGGGTTCGAGTCCCACCGGGGGCACCCCTGCCTGACGAAGCCGAAGAACGGGCTGACCAGCGCCGTTGGTCGCTAGTAGTGATCTCGCTCGGTCCGGCTGTGCCGGCCGATTCCGGTGCGCACCGGGTGTCCGTGCCGAACGCGTGCCGAAGCCGGCGGCATCACAGGACGCGCTTTCGGCGGCGCGGGCCGGCTACGTCGACCGCGCTCGGCTCGCGCACTCCTGCCTTCGGTCCGTGCCCGGCCGGCGGGGCCGCTCCACCGGCCACCGCCCCACCCACGTCGCTCGACCCCAGAGCTAACCGGCCACCGGCGCAGCGTGCTCACACCTGCGCGCCGGATACCAGTCGTCGCCGACAGGCTCGCCGGCCATGTTCCAGCTCCACGACACGGTCGGCGTGATCCGCAGGAACACCCCCGGACCGAACATGCCGACCCGCTCGACCGGTCCACCCGCAACGCCGTACACCCGCACTGCGCGGGCCACGAAGGGCTGGACGGACACCAGATCGTCAACGACCAGCGCGACCCGCACGCCTCCGGCGGCGACGTTGCGGAATTTGCGGGTGCTGAGCACCGACGAGCCGACGCCCCCCACCCAGAAGAACGTGCCGTCGAACTCGAACGCAACCGGGACCACATCCGGTTGCCCGCCCTCGCCCAGCGTCGCCAAGCGCGCCACCGGCTGCGACCGCAAGTACGCGATCTCGGCGTCGTTGAAGGACATGCTGGCCACCTCCTCCTAGGTCGTCGCTGACTAGCACTGACCGCCTGGAGGCTCAACCCACCACACGGGACGTGCCTCCGGAGGCCGGGCTCCGCTCCGAACCCGACACGAGTCCCACCGGGGGCACACCGCCGGCACCGTCGGTCGACCCGCCCTGAGGACCCTCGGCCCGGGTCGGACCAGCTCTCCAGCGATGAGTTCGGCCATCCTCGGCGGTCGAACCCGCGGACACCTGTCCACACGATCACCGAGGAGGCACCATGCCCCGCACCCGGGTGCACAACCTGGCCATCTCCCTCGACGGCTACGCCGCCGGCGAGCACGTCACCTTCGACGCCCCGATCGGCGGCGCCGGGAAGCTCTTCGCGGGGTTCGACGGGCGGTTCATCCACGGGATGGGCGAGGTGGACGCCGCCGTCACGCTCGACCGCGCCCTGACCAGCCTGTGGGGCCAGGGGATCGGTGCCGAGATCATGGGGCGCCGCAAGTTCGGCCCGCAGACCGGCGAGTGGCCCGACGACGGGTGGCGGGGCTGGTGGGGCGAGGAGCCGCCCTTCCGCACGCCCGTGTTCGTCATGACCCACCACCCGCGTCCCCCGATGGACTTCCCCAACGGGACGAGCTTCCACTTCGTCGACGGGACGCCGCACGACGTGCTCCGCCTCGCCCAGGACGCCGCCGACGGTGGCGACGTCCGCTTCGGCGGGGGACCCTCGACGGTCCGCCAGTTCCTCCAGGCCGACCTGGTCGACTTCATGCACCTGGTGGTCGTGCCCGTCACCCTCGGGCGGGGCGTGTCCCTGTGGGAAGGGGTGAGCGGCATCGAGGACCGGTTCACCGTCGAGTCGGTCGCCTCGCCGAGCGGCTTCGTCCACCAGTTCTGGAACAGGACCTGATCCGCGTTCGAACTCGGCCGCCCCAGTGCTCCGACGGGACCGGCTTCAGGCGCACGGCTGCAGCGGGGCGTCTGCCGGCACGAAGTCGGCGCCGCCGCCCGGCCACTCGAAGCGGGCGAGTTCCGGCGAGACCAGCGTCATGGCGCCGGTCGCGTACTGGGACTGGTCCATCACCGGCCGCGCGCCGTCGGACCGACGCACGACCCACCCGCGACCTCCGAAGGTCGCCTGACGGAGCCCGCAGTGCAGGTAGAGGTGGTACTCGTAGGCGACACCGATCTGCGGGTCCTCCACCGTTCCGTAGTGCACCAGGGGCGGTTGCCCCGGGATCACCTGCACGCTGGACGGGACCGGCACGATCGAGCGTGGCGCCGCGGACGGCGTCGGAGCGACCGACGCCTCGGCCGGCTCCGTGCTCGGTGCCGCACAGCCGACCAGCACGATCGAGCACGCCACCGCCGTTGCACCGAGCAGTCGGGACGCGACACGTCCGTGCACGACGGCACCGTATCGGCCGCGGGGCCCGTTCCAGCGGCAGACCCCGGTGCGATGAGTCCCGCCCGCCGCTCGGGTCTCCACGACATGGCCATCCACCGCGTGCTCGCCCAGTCCACCGTCAGCGACCCTGAGGTCGCCGAGCGGTGGTACTCCACCCTGTTCGAGCGCCCGCCGGACGCGCGGCCCATGCCGGGGCTCCTCGAGTGGCACCTGGGCGAGTCGTTCGGCGTGCAGGTGTGGTCCGAGCCCGAGCGTGCCGGCCGCTCCTCCGTGGTCCTCGACGAGAGCGACCTCGACGCCCTGGCCGCCCGGCTGACCGAGTCCGGGCTCGACCACGCCGGCCCGCAGCGGGCCACGTCGTCGAGGGTCCTGCTCCTGGAGGACCCCGACGGGAACCGGGTCGTGTTCACCGGGAGGTGAGCCGGGGCCTACCCCTGGCCCGGATCGCCGCCGCGCCAGAGGACCCGGCGCGGGCGGCCGTCGTGCCACACCCTCCAGCTCACCCACTCCGGCGTCAGCGCCAGGAGCGCCATCGACTCGTCCAGCTCGGCGCCGCTCACCCGCTCCTCGGCCACGGCCCGCCGGACCTCGTCGTCGGAGGTCACCACCGCCGTCCCGCGGACGGCCAGCTCCTCGTCGTCGGGCGGGTGCACGGAGCTGTGCAGCGCGAAGCGCGGGACCGCGTGCAGGTCGCGCAGCTTCGGCGAGTCCCACCGCAGGGCCAGGTGCACCGCGGACGGCGTGACGAGCGGGGCGACCGGGTGCACCCGCGGCGACCCGTCGGCGGAGATCGTCGCGAGGAACGCGTAGCCGTGCGTCTCGGCGAACAGGCGCTTCGCGCGGGCCGCCAGCTCCGGAGCGTCGTCGGCCAGCAGGTCCCAGGACACGGGCCGACCCTAGGCCGATCCGCCGACGCCCGTCACCGGACGTCTGGTCCGAGTCAGCACCCGGGCGCGGGAGGGCGGGTCCGGAGGGCGTCGGCGCAGCGGGCGATCGCCCGCCCGTAGAGCGGGACGGTCCCGGCGAGCGCGGAGAGGGCCGTGCTCAGGGCGTCGTCGTGCCGGCCGAGGTCGTGCAGCGCCAGGGCCAGGAACGCGGCGTGCGCCGCACCGGTCGACGGGTCCGGCTCGTGCGCGGTCAGCGGCGCGACCGCCCCGGCCGCGTCGCCGGTGTTGCGGAGCGAGCTGGCCAGCTGGACGACCGCCTGCGCGCGGCGCTCCCCGTCGAGCCCGTGCTGCAGCGACGAGCGGTAGAGCGGGACGGCCTCCTCCTCGCGTCCGAGGAAGTCGTGCACCGACGCCAGCTCGAACAGCGCCGCCGGGTCGTCGGCCGGCCGCTCCGCGACGAGCGCGCGCATCCGCGCGAGCGCGTCGTCGGGGCGGGAGTCGTCGGCGGTCGACCAGAACCCGGCGACGCGGTCCTCCCAGGCTGCTGCCACGCCGGCAGTGTGCCCGAGCCGGCGTCCGGGGTCAGGGAGCCGTGGCCTGCAGCGTGTAGGTCAGCGGCAGCCGCTCGGCGTGGTCGGTGAGCCGCCACTCCCCGTCGTCGCCGAGCGCCATCCGGCCCGGCACCGCCTCCCACGGCACGCTGCGGTGCTCCACCAGCTGGGTCAGGGTGAAGCCGCGCTCCAGCAGCGACGTGACGATCTCGCCGAGGCCGTGGTTCCACTCGTGGGTCGTCGAGGCCGTCAGGGCGGCGCTGGTCGTGACGTAGGTGCCCGGGTCGTCCCACACGATCGGGTCGGTGGTCTCGAAGTACGGGAAGCGCACCACGAGGTCGTCGGGGATGCGCTCGTCGAGCGCCCACAGCATCGGGTGCCCCTCGCGCAGGAACAGCCGCCCGCCGGGCGCGACGAGCGCGGCGACGGTGTCGGCCCAGCGGGCGATGCTGGGCAGCCAGCCCAGCGCACCGATGCCGGTGTAGACCAGGTCGAACGCGTGGGTCGGGAGCACCTGCGGGGCGGAGTAGACGTCCGACTCGACGAACTCGATCGCCGCGCCGGTGCGCTCGGCGAGCCAGCGGGCCTCCGCGAGCGAGGCGGGGGACAGGTCGACGCCGGTCAGGTGCGCGCCGAGGCGGGCCAGCGACAGGGTGTCGGTGCCGATGTGGCACTGCAGGTGCACCGCCCGCAGCCCGGTGATGTCCCCGAGGCGGGGCAGGTCGAACCGGACGACGTCGGACAGGCGGTGGGGATCGGACACGAACTCGTCGAGCGCGTACTCCGGGCTCGCCGCGTGCAGCGGAGCGCGCTCGTCCCAGTTGGCGCGGTTCAGCGACAGGTAGTCGGACACCGGACCACCCCACCACACCCGTCGACGGGGTTCAGGGGCCGCAACACCCGTCCCCGCAGCCGGGGTCCCGCCGCTCCGAGCCGGCGGGGGCCGGGGTCGCGCAGCACAGGTCCCCGCGCCACGCGCTGCGGCCCTCCCGCACAGCGAGCCCGGCGAGCACGAGCGCGGCGGCGGGGTCGGCCCACCACCACCCCAGCCACGCGTTGAGCAGCAGCCCGACGAGCACGGCCGCGGACAGGTAGGTGCACAGCAGCGTCTGCCTGGAGTCGGCCACGGCGGAGGCCGACCCGAGCTCGCGCCCCGCCCTGCGCTGGGCCCAGGACAGGAACGGCATGACCACGACGCTGACCGCCACCAGGACGATGCCGACCGTCGACTGCTCGGCCTCCCGCCCCCCGAACAGCGCGCGCAGCGACTCGACGGTGACGAACGCGGCCAGCGCGAAGAACGACCACGCGATGACCCGCAGGGCCGCCCGCTCCCGGCGCGCGGGGTCGCTCCCGGCGAACTGCCACGCGACGGCGGCGGCCGAGCTGACCTCGATCACCGAGTCCAGCCCGAACCCGATCAGCGCGATCGAGGAGGCCAGCGTGCCCGCCGTGATCGCCACGACGGCCTCGACGGCGTTGTAGGTGATCGTCGCCGCGACCAGCAGGCGGATCCGCCGCCGCAGCACCCGCTCCCGCTCGGTCACGACCGTCACGACGCCTCCGCCCGCTCGCCGTACACGGGGCACAGCGCCACGGCGTCGCCGGTGGCGGCGAGCAGGTGCTCCGCGCTGCGCAGCAGGTCGATCAGCTCCGGCCGGGTCAGCGAGTAGTACGACTGGCGGCCCTCGGTCCGCGACTCCACCAGCCGGCAGTCGCGCAGGCAGGCCAGGTGCTTGGACACGGTGGACTGGGCCAGGCCCAGCAGCCGGGTCAGGTCCACCACCCTCGCCTCGCCCTGCGCCAGCCGGGTCACGATCGCCAGCCGGGCGGGGTCGCCGAGCGACCGGAACAGCGCCACGGCCGGGGACGCGTCGGAGCAGTGATCCATCGCCACGCGGCGATGATAGCGCGGGCGGCGATCGCCGCCCGCCGGGTCCGGATGCGGGAACCGCCGCGCATGGTCACGGTCCGTGCTCGGATTCGACTCCATCCAGTGACGGTGGTGGTTTGCCGAGGGGCCGTGATCGGGTACTGGCTGCTCGTGGCTCCAGAAACCGGCCGCGATCCCGGTGAGCAGGCGGCGTACGACGTCGCCCGCCTCCTCGTGGCGTACCCGGCCCTCCGCCGGATCGTCGAGATCGCCGCCACCGCCGGTGTCCGCTCCGACCAGGCCGTCGCCGACCGGCCGGTGCCGCGCTACCTCCGGTCGCGCCCTGCGTAGCCGGGTCAGCGGCCGTAGACCGAGACGTGCCGCAGGCTCCGGCCCGTGAACGGCTCCCCGGACCAGCCGCCCCACCGCTCGCGCCGCTGCAGCCCCGCGAGCCGGGCCATGAGGTCGAGCTCGCTCGGCCAGACGTAGCGCAGGGCCAGCGGCTCCAGCGTCGGACCGCCGGCGCCCAGGCCGACGTGGCACTTGTCCACCCGCTGGGTCGTGCGGTCGAACCGCCCGACCTCCACCGACACGCCGTCCGGGCCGATCCGCGTCGCGTCGACGTACTGGTCCACGCCGTCGCGGTCGTGCCGCAGCGCGTACATCGCGTCCGGCACGACGACCTCCACGACGAACAGCCCGTCGTCGGTGAGGTGCCGCGCGGCGTTGGCGACGCAGCGGACCTGCTCGTCCTGCGTCACCAGGTTCATCAGCGAGTTGAAGGCGACGAACACCAGCCGGTACCGGTCGGGCAGCTCGGCGGTGGCCATGTCGCCGTGCACGACCGTCATGTCCCGGCCGCCGTCCTTCTCCCGCAGCCGCTCGATCATGGCCGCGGAGAGCTCCACCCCGTCGACCCGGACGCCCGTGGCCGCCAGCGGCAGCGCCAGGCGCCCGGTGCCGACGGCCAGCTCCAGCACCGGCCCCTCCCCGGCCAGGGTGGCCAGCCGGGCGACGGCGGCGTCCTCGTCGCCGAGCGGGGCGTCGTCGTAGGCGGCGGCGACGTCGGGGCCGAAGCTGTCGCGCGGGTCGAAGGGCATCGCGTCGAAGACCACGGCCCCATCCGACCGGCCCCGTCTCGCCCCGTCAACCGGTCCGGCCGCGGCGGCGCAGCGGGCGGCGAGCCGCCGCAGGAGGTCGCGCAGCCCGGGCGGGTCGAGCACATCGAAGTCGACGTCCAGGCTCGTCAGGAAGCCGACCAGGTCGCGCAGCGACTCCGCCCCGGTCTCCAGCAGGCACGTCCGCTCGTCGATCGGGGTGACGAGCCCGGCCGCGGCGGGCAGGTGGACGGCCGCAGCGGGGCGATGCAGCCGCACGCGCGCGGGGTGCGGCCAGGCCAGTGACCCCGCGCCGCGGACGACGTGGGCGCCGGCGTCCTCGGGCGGCTCGCGGGGGGTGAAGCGCGGGCCGGTGGGCGGGCGCGGGGTGATGCGGTCGGCGCGGAAGGTCCGCCAGTCGCCCCGGTCGGTGTCCCAGGCCAGCAGGTACCAGCGCCGGCCGGTGAACACGAGCCGGTGCGGCTCCACCCGGCGCGCGGAGCCGCCGTCACGGCCGGCGTAGTCGAAGCGCAGCACCTCGTGGTCCCGGCAGGCCGCGGCGAGCAGCGCGAGGACACCGGCGTCGACGGTCGGCGCGTTCCCCGGCGCGGTGACCGTGGCGTGGCGCAGGGCGTCGAGCCGGTGCCGCAGCCGGGCGGGCAGCGTCCGCTCCAGCTTGACCAGGGCGCGCAGCGACGTCTCCTCGATCCCGGTGACGGTACCGGCGGCGGCCGCGCGCAGGCCCAGCCCGACGGCGACGGCCTCGTCGTCGTCGAGCAGCAGCGGCGGCACGGCCGATCCGGCGGCCAGCCGGTAGCCGCCCGCGACGCCCGTGCGCGACTCCACCCGGTAGCCCAGCACGCGCAGCCGCTCGATGTCGTTGCGGACCGTGCGGGTGGTGACGCCGAGCCGGTCGGCCAGCTCAGCACCCGACCAGTCGCGCCGGCTCTGCAGCAGGGCGAGGAGGCGCAGCAGGCGCACGGAGGTCTCCAGCACCGCCCGATCCTCGCAGGTGTTGAGGAACCGGACGTTCCACAAGCGCCGATAGCGTTCCCGGCATGAGCCTCCGAGGATTCGCCACGATGAACATCTGGGCCGACGACGTGCCCGCCGCGGCCGCCTGGTACGCCGCCTTCCTGGGGCAGGAGCCCTACTTCTCCCGGAACGGTCCCGACGGGCGTCCCGCCTACATCGAGTTCCGGATCGGCGACCACGCCGACGAGCTCGGCATCATCGACCGCCGCTGGCAGCCACCGGCCGCCACCGCCGGACCCGGCGGCGCGATCATGCACTGGCACGTCGACGACCTGGAGGGCACGGTCGACCGGCTGGTCGCCCTGGGCGCCGCGCCCTACGAGCCGATCACCCCCCGCGGCGACACCGGCTTCGTGACAGCGTCGGTCGTCGACCCCTTCGGCAACGTGCTCGGCGTCATGACCAACCCGCACTGGGTCGAGGTGGCCGGCCGCTGATGGACGTCCTCGACCTCCCCGACACCGCCGCGTGGCAGCGCTGGCTCGACGACCACCCCGAGCGGGGGGAGGCGTGGCTGCGGATCGGCAAGCGCGGGTCCGGCCTCGCCTCGATCGGCATCGCCGAGGCGCTCGACGTCGCGCTGTGCTCCGGCTGGATCGACGGGCAGCGCCGCGGCCTGGACGCGGTGTCGTTCCTGCAGCGCTACTCCCGCCGCCGGCCGCGGAGCTCCTGGTCGCAGATCAACGTCGGGAAGGTCGAGGCGCTGACCGCGGCCGGGCGGATGCGGCCCGCCGGGCTCGCCGAGGTGGCGGCGGCGCAGGCGGACGGGCGGTGGGCCGGTGCGTACGCCCCGCAGGCCACGGCCGGGGTCCCGGCCGACCTGACCGCCGCCCTGGCGGCCGACGCCGCCGCGGCCGCGGCGTTCGCCCGGCTCGGCCGCTCGGCGCGCTACGCGGTGGTGCTGCCGCTGCTCAAGGCGCGCACGCCCGCGGCCCGCGAGCGGGAGCTGGCCCGCGCGTTCGCCCGGCTCGCGACGGGCGGATGAGCGACGGGTGGTGCTGCGGGCCCCGGTGATCGCCGTCCGGGTGCCGGTCCGGCCACGTCCGGCCGCTCGCGCACCCGACCGGTGATCACGGCGCCGGCCGCCTCCGCGACCACGGCCCAGGGGGTGCAGAGCGCGCGGTCGTCACCGGATGCGCACCGGACGTGAGCGGATCCCTGGCGACCCCGGCCGGATCTGCGGAAGACTGGCCCGGGTGGGACCAACGCGCGGTGGCAGCGACGGGGACCGCCCTCCCCGACCCGGACGTCCTCCCACGCCCGCACCGGGGGCCCGCGACGGGGCCGGTCCCGGGATCGCGGAGGCGGGCCCGTGACCCTCCGCCGGGCCGACGTGCTCCGCGGCCGCGACCCCGAGCTCGGCACCGTCGCCGCCGCCCTGGACGAGGTCGGGCGGGGACGGGCGCGGGCCGTGGTCATCCAGGGGCCGCCCGGGATCGGCAAGACGGCGCTGCTCGCGGAGGCCTGCCGGCTGGGGGAGCGGTCCGGCGCGCGCGTACTCGCGGGGGAGGCGTTCGAGAGCGCGCGGACGATCCCGTTCGCCCCGCTGCTCGCGGCGCTGTCCGCGGGCCACCCCCCGGTCGTCGACGCCGCCGTCACCCGGGAGCTGGAGTCGGCCGCCGACGGGCGGTACTGGGTGGTGCACGACCTGCAGTCCGCCCTCGAGACCGCGGCCGCGCGGACGCCGCTGGTCATCGCGCTCGACGACCTGCAGTGGGCCGACAACGCCACCCTCGCGGCGCTGCAGGCGCTGGTTCCGGGCCTGGCGGAGCTGCCGGTCCTCTGGCTGCTCACCGTGCGCACCGGGTACCGCCGACGCACGGTCACCGAGCTGCTCACCCGGCTGGAGCGGGACGGCGCCGTCCGCGTGCGGCTGGCCGGGCTGGCCCCGGAGGCGGTCGAGGCCGTCCTGCGCGACCGGGTGGGGGTCGAGCCCGGCGCGACGCTGGTCGCCCTCGGCGAGCGGGCGCAGGGCAACCCGTTCCTGCTGGTCGAGCTGCTGCGGGGGCTCCGGGAGGACGGCCGGCTGCAGGTCGCGGAGGGGTGCGCCGAGGTGCTCGGCGACCGCCCCTCCCGCCGCCTCACGGCGGTGGTGGCCGAGCGGATCGCCGCGCTGTCGGCCGCCGCGCAGCAGGCCGTGCGCGTCGCCGCGGTGCTGCCGCCGCTGTTCGGGGCCGCGCAGCTCGCGGCCGTGCTCCGGATCGCCCCGGCGGCCCTGGCGGCCCCGCTCGAGGAGGCCGTGCACGCCGACCTGCTCACCGGGGACGACGACCAGCTCGGCTTCCGGCACGACCTGCTCCGGGAGGCGGCGCTGGCCTCGATGCCGCCGTCGCTGCGCCGGGCGCTGCAGCGGGACGCGGTGGCGGTGCTGCTGCGGGCGGGGGCCGCGCCGGGCGAGGTGGCGCTGCAGCTCGCGGCGAGCGCCGAGCCCGGCGACCGGGAGGCCGCGGCCGTGCTCCGCGAGGCCGCCCGCGGCATCGCCGGCTCGGACGCGGTCGCGGCGGCCGACCTCAGCGCGCAGGCGCTCGCGCTGCTGCCGCCGGGCGATCCCGACCGCGGCCTGCTGACGGCCGAGACCGTCACGCTGCTGCACCGCGCGCGGCGCTCGGGGGAGGCGGCGGAGCTGGCCGACCGCGCCCTGGCCGCCGTGCTCCCCCCGGTCGAGGAGGCCGCCGTGCGGCTCAGCCTGTCGGGTCTGATGACGCGCCCGACGCCTGCGCGGGCCGAGGAGAACCGCCGCGCGCTCGCCCTGCCCGGGCTGCCGCCGCTGCTCCGCGGCCGGCACCTCGCCTGGCTGGCCTACAACCTCGCCGTCGGCGGCGATGTCGATCCCGCGACCACCGCTGCGGGGACCGCCCTGCAGCACGCGGACGCGACCGCGGACGTCGAGACCCGCGTGGTGGCGGGCCTGGCGCTGGCGCTGGTGGACGGCCTGCGGGGCGCGTACGGGCAGGCGCTCGCGCGCCTCGAGGACCTCTGCCGCGTGTTCCGGGGCCACGACCGCGCGCTGTTCTCGGCGGTCCTCGCGGTGCACCGGTCGAACACCCTCGCCGTGCTGGGGCGCATCGACGACGCGCGCGCGATGGTGGTGGACGGCATCGTGTCCGCGCGCCAGGAGCGCGACACGCTGCTGCTCGACGCGTGGACCCGGTTCGGCGGCCTGCTCCGGCTCGCGGCCGGGGAGCTGGCGGACGCCCGGGCCGAGGCGGCGTGGTCCGGCCCGCCCGGCGACGAGCCCGACCCCGACACCTTCGCGGGCGTGGCGCGGATGGTGGCCTCGTGCCACGTCGGGGTGCACGCGGGCGACCCGGCGTCGATGCGCGCCGGCCGGGCCGCCGCCCGCCGGGTCGGCCCGGGCAGCAGCCCCGCGGTCCGGCTGCTGGCCGCCCGGCTGCTGGCCCGCACCGCGCCCGGCCCCGGTGCCGCCGCCGAGTCGGTGCGGCTGTTCGCCGGCGACCCGCTGCTGCCCGCGACGCCGCTCGTGCCCTGCGACTACGGCTACCAGCCCCGGGTGGCGCGCCTGGCCCGCCAGGCCGGCGACACCCGCACGGCCGAGCGGGTGGCCGCGGCCACCGAGGCCGTGCTCGGGGAGAACCCCGGCGTGCACCTGTTCGCCGGCATCGCGGCGCACACCCGCGGCCTCGCCGCCGACGACCCCGGCCTGCTGGTCGACGCGGCCCGCCTGCTGCACGGGACCCGGCGCCCCCTGGTCGCCGCCACGGCGAGCGAGGACGCGGGCCGGGCGCTGGGCCTGCGCGGGGACGCCACCGCGGTCGAGCACCTCCGCGGCGCGTTCGACGTCTACGTCGCGCTGGGGGCCAACGCGGACGCTCGCCGGGTCGCCGGGCTGCTGCGCCGCCACGGCGTGGTGCGGCGCGTGGACGCCGACCGGCCCGGGACCGGGTGGGAGAGCCTGACGCCGTCGGAGCTGCAGGTCGTCCGCACCATCGCCGACGGAGCCACCAACCGCCGCGCCGCCGAGCTGCTCTACGTCTCGCCGCACACCGTCAGCTCCCACCTGCGCAGCGCCTTCGCCAAGCTCGGGATCACCTCGCGCGTGCAGCTCGCGGCGCTCGTGCGGGAGCGCGACCGCTGAACTGCTGGGTCGCACGTCGAGGGGGGCGTTATCCCACACCTGTGGGATACGCGCCGTGCGCCGTCCCGGAAGCATCGGGGACCGTTCCGGGGCGAGCGGGCCCGGTCCGGCGAGGAGGGTGGGGACGTGCGCCGAACCCCCGACCGGCCCGCCGCGCACGCGGGCGGCCCGGGCGACGGGGCCGCGTCCCGACCGGGGCCGATCGGCCGCCGCCGGGAGTGCGAGGCGCTCGACCGGATCCTGGCCGAGGTGGCCGCCGGGGCGAGCCGGGTCGTGGTCCTGCGGGGCGGTCCGGGCGTCGGGAAGAGCGCCCTGCTCGCCCACCTGTCCGGGTGCGCGGCGGGCTGGCGCGTCGTGCGGGCCGGATGCGTGGAGTCGGAGGCCGAGCTGCCGCACAGCGGCCTCCACCAGCTGTGCGCGCCCCTCCTGGAGCACCTCGACGACCTGCCGCCGCCCCAGGCCGACGCGCTGCGCACCGTCTTCGGGATCGGCGCCGGACCGGCCCCCGACCGGTTCCTCGTCGGCCTCGCCACCCTCGGCCTGGTCACCCGGGCCGCGCAGCGCGCCCCGCTGGCGTGCCTCGTCGACGACGTGCACCTGATGGACCCGGCCTCGGCGCGGGTCCTGGCCTTCCTGGCCCGCCGGCTCGGCACCGAGCGGGTCGCGCTGGTGTGCGCGGCCCGGCCGGGACCGGGCGACGACGTGCTCGCCGGGCATCCCGTGCTGCCGGTCGGCGGCCTCGCCGACGAGCACGCGCGCGGCCTGCTGCTCGCCGCCCTGCACGTCCCCCTCGACCCGGTGGTGCGCGACCGCATCGTCGCGGAGAGCCGCGGCAACCCCCGCACCCTGCTCGGGTTCGCGCGCGCCGGCAACGCGACCGATCTCGCCGGGGGCTACGGGCTCCCGCACGCCCCACCGGCCCCCGGGAGCCCGGAGCAGGCCGTCGAGGACGAGGCGGTCCAGGTCCTCCGGCGGCTCCCGCCCGACACCCGCCTGGTGGTCCTCGCCGCTGCCGCCGAGCCCTGCGGCGACCCCGTGCTCCTCGCGCGGGCCGCGGCGGTGCTCGGGCCCGGCGTCGCGGCGGTGGCGCCCGCGATGGACGCGGAGCTCCTGCGCGTCGGCGCCCGCGTGGAGTTCGCCCACCCGCACGTCCGGTCGGCGCTGCTCCGCCGGGCCGACCCCGACGACCGCCGCCGCGTGCACCGGGCCCTGGCCGGGGCCAGCGACGCCGGCACCGACCCCGACCGGCGGGCCTGGCACCGCGGGTGCGGCGCGTCCGGCCCGGACGACGACGCGGCGGCCGCGCTGGAGCGCGCGGTCGACCGGGCGCGGGCCCGGGGCGGGCGGGCGGCCGTCGCCGCCTTCCTGGCCCGCGCAACCGCGCTCACCGAGGACCCGCCGGCGCGCCCGGGCCGCGCGCTGGCGGCGGCCTCGGCCGCGCTGCGGGCGGGGGACCTCGACGCGACGGGTGCCCTGCTCGTCGTCGCGGCCGAGGAGCCGGTCGGGGACCGCGGGCGGGCCCGCGCCGCCCTGCTCGACGCCCGGCGCGCGGTCGCCGCGGGGCGCGGTGACGGGGTCCGGCTGCTCGTGGCGGCGGCCCGGCGCCTGCAGCCCCTCGACGCCGCGCTCGCCGGCGAGGCCCACCTGGACGCGCTCGCCGCCGCCGTCCTCGCCGCGCCGGACGTCGGGGCCGACCCCGGCGAGGTCGCGCGGGCCGTCCCCCGCGGGCCCGCCGATGCGCCCCTCGACCTGCTGCGGGACGCCCTTGCGGCCCTGCTGACCGGCGACGACGACGCCGTGCCGCGCTGCCGGGCCGCCCTGCGGGCCCTGTGCGCCGACGCGGGCTCCACCGCCGAGCGGACCGACCTGCTGGCGGTGGCGTGCGCGGTGGCGGCGCACGTCTGGGACGACGAGAGCTGGGACGTGCTCTCGGAGCGCCACGTCCGCACCGCCCGCCGGGAGGGCGCGCTGGGCGAGCTGCCGCACGCCCTCGACTCCCGCGCCACCCTCCTGCTGCTCCGCGGCGAGCCGGCCGCGGCCGCGGCCCTGGTGGACGAGGCGCGGTCGGTCCGCGGGGCGACCGGGGCGGGCGGGCCGACCGGGGCCGCGGCTGCGCTCGTCGCGCGGCGGGGCGGGCCGGACGCCGGGGAGGTGCTCGACCGGGCGGTCCGCGAGGCGGTGTCGCGGGGCGACCACTGCGGTGTCGCCGCCGCCGAGCACGCCCGCGCCCTGCTGGCCACCGGTCCGGGGCGGTACGACGAGGCGCTGACCGCCGCGGTCCGGGCCGGGGACCGGGTGGGCGGCGGACCGGCGCTGCCGGAGCTGGTGGAATCGGCCGCCGCGAGCGGACGGCTCGACCTGGCCGTGGACGCCCTGGAGCGGCTCAGCCGCAGGGCCGCGGCGAGCGGCACCGACTGGGCGCTGGGGGTCGCGGCCCGGTCGCGGGCCCTGCTCAGCGCGGACGCCGAGGCCGACGCCCACTTCCGCGCCGCGGTCGCGCACCTCGGTCGCACCCGCGTGCGCACCGATCTGGCCCGCGCCCTCCTGCTGCACGGCGAGTGGCTGCTGACCCGCGGTCGCCGGGCCGACGCGCGGGGACGGCTGGCCGCCGCGCACGAGCTCGCCGTCACCACGGGGATGGAGGCCGTCGCCGCCCGCGCGGGCCGCGCGCTCGAGGCCGACGGCGCGCCTGCACCGCCGACCGCCGTCCCGCCGGCGGCGGAGCTGACCGCGCAGGAGGCCGCGATCGCCCGGCTCGTCCGGGACGGCCTGTCGAACCCCGAGATCGGTGCCCGGCTGTCGCTGAGCCCCCGGACCGTGGAGTGGCACCTGCGGAAGGTGTTCGCGAAGCTCGGCGTGCCCTCCCGCCGCGCGCTGCGCCGGGCGCCGGCCGCCCTCGACCGGCCGGCCGCGGACGGCTGACCGTTGCTCCCCCGCCACCGGAAGAAGGAGGTCGATCCGTGCCCGGACCCGAGCCGAGCCTGCTGGGCCGACAGGACGAGTGCCGACGGCTGAGCGGGCTCCTGGCGGCGGCCAAGGCGGGACGCAGCAGCGTCCTGGTGCTGCGCGGCGAGGCCGGCATCGGCAAGACCGCGCTGCTGGAGTTCCTGCTCGCCCGCGCCGTGGGCTGCCGGACCGTGCGGGCGGCGGGGGTGGAGTCCGAGGCGGAGCTGGCCTTCGCGAGCCTGCACCAGCTCTGCCTCCCGATGCTCGACCGGCTGGACGCGCTGCCCGCCGCGCAGCGCGACGCCCTGGGTGCGGCCTTCGGCCTGCGCGCGGGCGGCCCTCCCGACCGCCTGCTCGTCGGGCTCGCCGTGCTCACCCTGCTGAGCGAGGCGGCCGGGGAGCGGCCGCTGGTGTGCGTCGTGGACGACGCGCAGTGGCTGGACCGCGCATCGGCCCAGGTGCTCGAGTTCGTCGCCCGGCGGCTCGGCGCCGAGCCGGTGGCGCTGGTCCTCGCCGCCCGGGCCGCGGACGAGCCCGTGCTCGCGGGGCTGCCGGACCTCGCGGTCCGCGGGCTGGGGACCCGGGACGCCGCCGCGCTCCTCGACGCGGCGACGACCGGCCCCCTGGACCGCCGGGTGCGCGACCGCATCCTGGCCGAGAGCCAGGGGAACCCGCTCGCGCTCCTGGAGCTGCCCCGCGGTCTGGCGGCGCCCGAGCTGGTCTTCGGCGGCCCGGCGGAGGAGTCCGGCCCGCCCGTGGTCCAGCGCCTCGAGCAGGGGTTCCTGCGCCAGGTCGCGGTGCTGCCACCCGCGGCGCGACGACTGCTGCTGGTGGCCGCGGCCGAGCCGGTCGGCGACGTCCGGCTCCTGCAGCGCGCGGCCGGGCTGCTCGACGCCGGACCGTCGGCGGTGGCCGCCGCCGAGGCGTCGGGCCTGGTCGACCTGGGCGAGCGGGTGCGGTTCCGCCACCCGCTGGTGCGCTCCGCGGTCTACCGGGCGGCCCCGCCCGCCGAGCGCCGGGAGGCCCACCGGGCGCTGGCGGAGGCCACCGACCCCGATCGCGACCCCGACCGCCGGGCCTGGCACCGCGCCCGCGCCGCCGTGGGCCCCGACGAGGACGTCGCCACCGACCTCGACCGCTCGGCCGGGCGCGCGCTCGCCCACGGCGGGGTCGCGGCCGCCGCGGCGTTCCTCGAGCTGGCCGCCGCCCTCACCCCGGACCCGGCCCGGCGCGTGCGGCGCTGCCTCGACGCCGCGCAGGCCAAGGTGCACGCGGGCGCGTTCGACGCCGCGGCCGCCCTCGTGGCCGCGGCGCAGGCCGGGCCGCTCGACGAGCCCGCGCGGGCGCGGATCGACCTCCTGCGGGCCCAGACCTCCTTCGCGGAGAACCGGGGCAACGAGGCGCTCCCGCTGCTGCTGGCCGCGGCGCGCCGCCTCGAACCCCTCGACCCGGCCTCGGCGCGCGAGACCTACCTCGACGCCCTGTCCGCGGCGCTGTTCGCCGGTCGGCTCGCCGCCGGCCCCGGCGCGCGGCAGGTGGCCGAGGCCGCGCGCGCCGCCCCGCCGCGCGCCGCGCCGACCAAGGGCGACGCGCTGCTGGACGGGCTCGCCGTGCTGTTCACCGACGGGTACGCCGCGGCGGTGGAGCCGTCGCGGCGCGCGGTCCGCGCGTTCGTGGCCGAGGACCTGAGCCTGGAGGAGGGGCTGCGCTCGTCCTGGCTCGCCGCGTCGACGGCGGTGTCGCTGTGGGACGACGCGAGCTGGGACGCGCTGACCCGCCAGCACCTGGAGGCGGTCCGCGCCGCCGGAGCGCTGAGCGCGCTCCCGCTCGCCCTGACCAGCCGCGTCGTCCCCGAGCTGTTCACCGGCGACGTCGCCGCCGCGACGGCGCTGGTGGAGGAGATCCGGGCGGTCACCGGGGCGACCGGGGGCGTGGGAGCGGTGGCTCCCTACGGCGAGGTGTGCGTCGCCGCGGTGCGGGGCGACGCGCAGCGCGCCGAGCAGCTGATCCGCGACGAGCTCGAGGCCGTCACGGCCCGCGGTGAGGGCGTCGGCGTGAACATGCTCCAGTGGGCCCGCTCCGTGCTCGCCAACGGGCTGGGCCACTACGCCGAGGCGCAGGCCGCCGCCGGACGGGCGGCCGCGGACTCCCTCGAGCTCGGTCCGCCGAAGTGGGCGCTCGCCGAGCTCGTGGAGGCCGCCGCGCGCAGCGGCGACGCGCGCGCCGCGGGGGCGGCCCTGGAGCAGCTCTCCGCCATGGCCCGGGCGGCCGGCACCGACTGGGCGCTCGGGATCGAGGCGAGCCGGCGCGCGCTGCTGAGCAGCGGCGGCGCCGCGGACGAGCTGCACCGCGAGGCGGTGGAGCGGCTCGACCGCACCGGGATGCGCCTCGACCTCGCCCGGGCCCGGCTGCTGCACGGGGAGTGGCTGCGACGGGCCGGGCGCCGCGCCGACGCCCGCGATCTGCTGAGGAGCGCGCACGAGGCGCTGGCGGCGATGGGGGCCGACGGCTTCGCCGACCGCGCGCGGCGCGAGCTGCTGGCCACCGGGGAGACCGTGCGCCGCCGGACGGTGGGGGCACCCGCCGAGCTGACCGCCCAGGAGGCCCACATCGCGCGCCGGGCCGCGGAGGGCCTCACCAACGTCGAGATCGCGGCGGTCCTCTTCCTCAGCCCGCGCACCGTCGAGTGGCACCTGCGGAAGGTCTTCGAGAAGCTCGGGATCGCCACCCGCCGGCAGCTGCGGCTATCCCTGCCGGAACCGCCGGGGCACCGTGGGGCCGCCGGCGGCGCGGTGGCGGGGTAGGGCGCGGTGACCGTCGGCCAGCGGGTGCCGCGCGGCGCCCCCCTCACCGACCGCGAGGACGAGCGCGGGGCGCTCGAGGCGCTCCTCGCCGCCGTCCGGGCCGGTGAGAGCCGGGCCCTCGTGCTCCGCGGCGACGCGGGGGTGGGCAAGAGCGCACTGCTGGAGCACCTCGTCGACAGCGCCCGCGGGTGCCTCGTGGTGCGCGCGTCCGGCGTCCAGTCGGAGATGGAGCTGGCCTTCGCCGGGCTGCACCAGCTCTGCGTCCCGGTGGGACACCGGATCGACCGGCTGCCCCCGCCGCAGCGGGGCGCCCTGCGCACGGTGCTCGGTCTCGGCGAGGGGCCGCCGCCGGACCGGTTCCTCGTGGGGCTGGCCGTCCTCACCCTGCTCGCCGACCTCGCGGGGGAGCGGCCGCTGGTCTGCGTGGTCGACGACGAGCAGTGGCTCGACGCCGCGTCCGCGCAGGCCCTCGGCTTCGCGGCCCGTCGCCTCGCCGCCGACCGGGTCGGCCTGGTGTTCGCCGCCCGCGTCCCGAGCGGGAACCTCGCCGGGCTGCCCGAGCTGCGGGTCGACGGTCTGCGGATCGAACACGCGCGGGAGCTGCTCGCCTCCGCCCTGCCGGTCCCGCTCGACGAGCGGGTGCGCGAGCTGGTCGTCGCCGAGGCGCAGGGCAACCCCCTGGCGCTCCTGGAGCTGCCCCGGATGCTGACGCCGGCGGGCATCGCGGGGGGCTTCGGGCTGCCGGCGGCCGTGCCCCTGCCCGGCCGCATCGAGGAGGGCTTCCGGCGGCGGCTCGAGGCCCTGCCGCCGCCGTCGCAGCTCCTGCTGCAGCTCGCCGCGGCCGACCCGTCCGGGGACCCGGGGCTGGTGCGCCGGGCCGCCGACCGGCTCGGCGTCCCCGCGCGGGCCGCCGAGCCCGCGGTCGACGCCGGCCTGGTCGCGTTCGGCGCGCAGGTGCGCTTCCGGCACCCGCTGGTGCGCTCCGCGGCCTACCGGTCGGCGTCGGCGACCACCCGGCGGGAGGTGCACCGGGCGCTGGCCGGGGCCACCGACGCGACCGCCGACCCGGACCGCCGGGCCTGGCACGCGGCGCAGGCGGCCGACGGCCCGGACGAGGACGTCGCCGCGGAGCTGGAGCGCTCCGCCCACCGGGCGCAGGCGCGCGGCGGGGTGGCCGCCGCGGCCGCGTTCCTGGAGCGGTCGGTCCGGCTCACCGCCGACCCCGCGCGGTACCCGGAGCGCGTGCTGGCCGCGGCGGCGGCGACGCTGTCCGCCGGCGCGTTCGACCGGGCGCACGAGCTGCTCGCCGCGCTGGGGACCGAACCGCTCGACGACCGGCAGGCCGCGCTGGCGGACCTCCTGCGCGCGCGGCTGGCGTTCGTCGGCGGCATGGGCGGCGACGCGCCGCCCCTGCTCCTCGCGGCCGCCCGCCGGTTGGAGCGGACCGACCCCGCCCTCGCCCGCTCCACCCTCCTGGAGGCCTGGACGGCCGCGTCCTTCGCGGGCCGCATCCGGGGACCGGGGTCGATGGAGGCCGTCGCCGCGGCGGCGCGCGCCCTGCCCCCGCCGGAGCACCCGCGTCCCGTGGACCTGCTGCTCGACGCGCTGGCGCTGCTGTCGGCCGAGGGGAGGGCGGCGGCCGCACCGGCCCTGCGCCGGGTCGCGGCGCGCTTCGCCGCGGGGGACCTGACCCGCGAGGACGGGCTCCGGCACGGCTGGGCCGCGGCGGCCCTCGTCCGGGACGAGGACGCGGCGCTGGCGATCCAGTCCCGGGAGGCGCGGCTCGCGCGGGAGGCGGGCGCGCTCGACGCGCTGCCGCTCGCCCTGGTCGCGCTGGCGATGTCGAGGGTCTGGCGGGGCGACCTCGCGGCGGCCGACGCGTGCATCGCCGAGACCGACGCCGTCCGCGAGATCACCGGGAGCCCCATCGCCCCCTACCCGGCCATGTTCGTCGCCGCCCTGCGCGGCGATCCGGCCGAGCTCGCCCCGCTGACCGCGGCCGCCCGGGCGGAAGCGGAGGCCGGCGGGCAGCGGGCGGCGGCCACGTACGCGGACTGGGTCGACGCGATCCTCCACAACGCGTGCGGCCGGTCCGCCGACGCGTTCGCGGCCGCCCGGCGGGCCGTCGCCGACGAGCACGTGTTCGTCTCGCTCTGGGCCCTGCCCGAGCTGGTCGAGGCGGCCGCGGGCGCGGGCGAGGTCCGGGCCGCCGAGCAGGCGCTCGACCAGCTCGCCGAGTCGGTCGGCCCGGACGGGACCGACTTCGGGCTGGGCCTGGTCGCGCGCTCGCGCGCCCTGCTGACCGGGTCCGCCGCCGCCGAGGCGCTCCACCGCGAGGCGGTGGAGCGCCTGGAGCGCGCCGGCGCGCGGCCCGACCTGGCCCGGGCGCACCTGGTGCACGGCGAGCGGCTGCGGCGGGACGGGCGCCACCCCGGGGCCCGGGCCCGGCTGCGCAGCGCGCACGCCCTGTTCGACGGGATGGGGCTGGCGGCGTTCGCCGACCGCGCCGCCCGCGAGCTGGCGGCCCTGGGCGAGGAGGTCACCCCCCGGAGCTCCCCGCCCCGCGCGGCCGGCGCCCTCACGCAGAAGGAGGCCCTCATCGCCCGGCTGGCCGCCGAGGGCGCCACCAACGCCGAGATCGGCGCCCAGCTCTACCTCAGCGCGCGCACCGTCGAGTGGCACCTGCGCAAGGTGTTCACCAAGCTCGACGTCTCGTCCCGCCGCAACCTGCGGCGGGCGCTCGCGGGGCCGCCGTGAGGCCCGCGGTCAGGTGGGCAGCTCCTCGCCCGACTGCTCCCTGACCATGTACTCGGCGTACCAGTCCGGCCAGTCCGGGTCGGCCCGCCCCGTCCGCGCCTCGTGCTCCCCGTGGGCGGCCGCGGCCCGTCGCAGCGCCTCCGCGACGTCGCGCACCGAGCCGTACGCCGTGTCGCCCTGGACCCGGCCGGGGAACCGGGCCGTCACCTCCTGCAGCAGCCACCCGTTGCCGTCCGGGTCGGTGAAGGACAGGTAGGAGCCGTAGGTGCCGCGCCGCGGCTCGGGACCGGGGAGCTGCGGACCGTTGCCGGGGAACCGGCAGGCGTACCCCTCCTCGCAGTGGAAGACCCCGCTGGTGTCGACACCGCTCGCGGTGAGCTGCTCCTGCGCCGCCGCGATGTCGGTGACGATCAGGTGCAGGCCCTGGGCCGACCCGGGCTCCGCGGGAGTCAGGCCCGTGCCGAACTGGATCGAGCAGCCGGACCCCGGCGGCGTGTACTGGACCAGGCGGAAGCCCTCCCCGGCGCGCACGTCGGCGTCGAGCCGCCACCCGAGGCCGGCGTAGAACCGCGCGGCCCGGTCGACGTCCGCCACGGGGACGACGACGACCTCGAGCTTCATGTCGACCGTCGCCACGCCCCCCGCGGCGCTCCCCTCGGTCCGGACCTCCGTCGTGCTCATCAGTGCCTCCCGGTCGGTGTCTGGTGGTGCGACGACCCTCGCGCCGGCCCCGGTCAGGTCGCACCCGTGGGACCCCCTGGTCCGGCCCCGGCGGCGGACCAGGGGGACCGACGGGTGCGTCGCCGGCCCGGCGCGGGCCATCGTCCTGGGGCACCGCGCACCGCGACCGGAGGAGCCCGACATGGATCTGGAGCTGGAGGTCGTCGTCCCCGTGGCGGACGTCGACCGGGCCGAGGAGTGCCACGAGGCGCCCGGCCGGCGGGGGACCACCTCCCGCCGGCCCGGACGCGTGGACGAGGGGGTGCGGCGATGAGCACCCACCACGACGTCCTCGTGCTCGGCGCCGGGGCGCCCGGGGAGCACTGCGCGGCGGCGCTCGCCGCGGGGGGCCTGAGCGTGGCGGTGGTCGAGCGGGAGCTGCTGGGCGGCGAGTGCTCCTACTGGGGGTGCATCCCGTCCAAGACCCTGCTGCGCCCGGGCGAGGCGCTCGCCGCCGCCCGGGAGGCGCCCGGGGCGCGCGAGGCGGTCACCGGCGGCGTCGACGTGGCGGCCGCGCTGGCCTGGCGCGACTTCATGGTGTCCGGGTACGACGACGCCGGGCAGGTGGCCTGGGCGCGCGGTGCGGGCATCGACGTGATCCGCGGACGGGGCCGGCTCGCCGGTCGGGGGGCCGTCGAGGTGGAGGGGACGGTCCACACGGCCGAGCACGTGGTGGTCGCGACCGGCTCCGACCCCGCGGTCCCCCCGGTGCCCGGACTGCGGGAGCTGCCCGGCCTGTGGACCGACCGCGAGGTCACCGGGCTCACCGAGGTCCCGCGGCGGCTGCTGGTGCTCGGGGGTGGGCCGATCGGCGTCGAGATGGCCCAGGCCCTGGCGCGCATGGGGAGCGCGGTCACGATCGTCGAGCGCGGGGACCGCCTGCTGGCGCGAGAGGCGCCGGCCCTCGGCGCCGGCGTCGCCGAGGCGCTGCGGGCCGACGGCGTCGAGCTCCGGCTCGGCGTCGCCCCCACGGCCGCGCGGCTCGACGGCGAGGAGTACGTCCTGGAGCTCGACGGCGGGCCGGAGGTGCGCGCCGACCGGCTGCTCGTCGCCACCGGGCGGCGCCCCCGGGTCGAGGGCATCGGGCTGGAGACCGTCGGGATCACGCCGGACCCCCGGGGCATCGCCGTGGACGAGCGCCTGTCCGCCGGCCCGGGGCTGTGGGCGATCGGCGACGTCACGGGTCTGTGGCTGCTCACGCACGTCGGCGAGTACCAGGGCCGTGTCGTGGCGTCGAACATCCTCGGGCGGCCCCGGGAGGCGCACTACGACGCGGTGCCGCGCGTGGTGTTCTGCGACCCGCAGGCCGCGGCGGTCGGGGCCGCCGAGGGGCGGTTCACCGCCACCGTCGCGCTCTCCGGCGTCCCGCGCACCTCCACCTACACGCGCGCCTACGACACCCGTCCCGGCTTCCTCACCCTCGTGTCCGACGGCGAGCGGCTCACCGGCGCCCAGGCGCTGGGGCCGGAGGCGGGGGAGTGGTTCCAGCAGGCGACGGTCGCGATCCGCACCCGCGCCCCGCTGTCGGCGCTGCTCGACGTCATCCCGCCGTTCCCGACGTTCGGCGAGGCGTTCCTGCACGCGCTGCGCGACCTCGACGCGCAGGTCACCGCAGCCGCAGCGCGCCCGGCCGCCGCCGCCGCGGCCACGTGAGGCGGTCGCCGTGTCCCCGCACCCCCCGCTCGTCCCGCTGCGCAGCGGCCCGGGCGCCGCCCTGGTCGCGGCCTCGGTGCTGGCGTCGATGGTCGCCTTCCTCGACGCCACCGTGGTCACCGTCGCGGTGCCGGCGATCGGCCGCGAGCTGGGCGCCGGTGTGGCGGCCCTGCAGTGGACGCTCACCGGCTACCTGCTCACCGCCGCGGGGCTGCTGCTCGTGGCCGGCGCGCTGGCCGACCGCTACGGGCGCCGCCGCGTGCTGGTCGTCGGGCTCGTCGTGATGCTGGTGGCCTCCGTGGCCTGCGCGCTGGCGCCGTCGATCGGCGTGCTCGTCGCGGCGCGGGTCGTGCAGGGCGTCGGCGCCGCCCTCGTCGTCCCGAGCAGCCTCGCCCTGCTCAACGGCGCCCTGCGCGTGCGGGACCGGGCGCCGGGCATCGGCGTGTGGGCCGGGCTCGCGTCGCTCGGGAGCCTGGTCGGCCCGTTCGTCGGGGGGTGGCTGGTCGACGACGTGTCGTGGCGGGCGGTGTTCCTGCTCAACGTCCCGCTGATCGGGGCGGCCCTGCTGACGCTCGTCCGCGTGCCGGAGAGCGGGCGCGGGCAGGACGCCCTCGCGCTCGACGGGCCGGGCGCGCTGCTCGCCGTCCTCGGTCTCGCCGGGCTGATCGACGGGCTGACGACCGGCCCGACGCAGGGGTGGGACAGCCCCCGCGTGATCGTCGGCCTGGTCCTGGGCGCGGTGTGCCTCGTCGCGCTGCTGCCCGTCGAGCGGCGCGTGCGGGCCCCGATGCTGCGGCTGTCCCTGTTCGGGTCCCGGCAGTTCACCGCGATCAACGCGGCGACGGTCGTCTACTACGGCGCCCTGGCCGCCGCCGGCTACCTGGTCGTCCTGTGGTGCCAGTTCGCGCTCGGCTACAGCGCGGCCGGAGCGGGGGCGGTCCTCATCCCGTCGTCGGTGGTCTTCCTCGCGCTCTCCCCGTTCAGCGGGGCCCTCGCCCGCCGCACCGGACCGCGCTGGCCGATGACGGCGGGGATCCTCGCCACGGGCGCGGGGTTCGCGTGGCTGGGCGTCGCCGGTCCCGGCTCCTACGCGGAGACGGTCCTGCCCGGCGCGCTGCTGTGGGGCGTCGGGCTCGGCCTGACCGTCACGCCGCTGACCGCCGCGGTGCTGGCGGCCGTCGACGACGAGGACCTCGGCGAGGCCTCCGCGATCAGCGACGTGGCGGCGCGCCTCGGCGGTGCCGTGCTGGTCGCCCTCGTCCCCGCCCTGATCGGGCTGCGCGCCGGCGGTGACCTCGCCGCCGCCGTCGTGGACGGGTACCGCCCCGCGATGCTCGTCCTCGCCGCGCTCTGCGGGGTGGCCGCGCTGATCTCCGCGGTCCTCGTCAGCGACGCGCGTCCCGGCGAGCGCGCCACCGCCCTGCCCCGCTTCGCCCCGCTGGCGCCCTGCCAGGGGTGCGCCCTGCCCGACCCGGTCGCGGGCACCGTCCGCGCCACCACCCGCTCGTGACCCGACCAGAGAGGAGCACGCCGTGCGTGCGGACATCGTCCCCGGAGGGACCTTCCCCGACTACGAGCTCACCGACCAGGACAAGAAGCGGCGCCGCCTGAGCGAGCTGCAGGGCGACGACCCGATGGTGCTCGTGCTGGCCCGCGGGCACTTCTGCCCCAAGGACAACCAGCAGCACCTCCAGCTCGCCGCGTGGCAGTCGCAGCTCGCGGTGGCCTACACCCGCATCGTGACGATCTCGACCGACACCATCGTCGTCACCCGAGAGTTCCGGAACTCCGTGGGAGCCACCTGGACGTTCCTCGCCGACCCGGCGCGCCGGGTGCAGAAGGACCTCGACATCCAGGAGTACACCGACCCCTTCCACGACCCGATGGTGCCGCACACCCTGGTGCTCAAGCCCGGACTGGTGATCCACAGCGTCTACAACGGCTACTGGTACTGGGGCCGGCCGTCGGTCGAGGACCTCCGCCGCGACCTGCGCGAGGCCACCCGCGAGATCCGCCCGGACTGGGACATCAGCGCGCCCGGGTTCCGCGAGGAGTGGGAGGCGGGCGACCGCACCCGCTTCTTCCACGACGTGGACCTCGACCCGCGGCTGAACAGCCGGCAGACCACCTGACCACCCCTCGTCGACCGCCGACCGGAAGGAGCACGCCGTGCCCACCGACCCCACCCCCGTCCGCCGCACCTGGTTCGTCACCGGGGGTTCGTCCGGGATCGGACTCTCCCTCACCCGGGCGGCCGCCGGCCGCGGCGACCGCGTCGTCGCGGTGGCCCGCGACGTCGGCCCCCTCGCCGCGCTCGTCGACGAGCACGGCGGGCGCGTCCTCGCCCTGCCCGTCGACGTCCGCCGACCGGCCGAGTTGGAGGGGGCCGTCGCGCGCGCCGTGGAGGCGTTCGGCCGCATCGACGTCGTGGCCAACAACGCCGGGTACGCGTGTTCGGCGCCGTCGAGGAGGTGTCCGACCAGCAGGCGCGCGGCATCGTCGACACGAACCTGTTCGGGGTGCTGAACGTGCTCCGGGCGACGCTGCCGGTGCTGCGCGCCCAGCGCAGCGGGCACGTCCTGCAGGGCTCGTCGTTCTACGGCCGCGTCGCGCACCCGGGCGTCGGGCTGCTGGCGGCCACGAAGTACGCCGTCGAGGGCCTCACCGACGCGCTCGTCGGGGAGCTCGCGCCCCTCGGCATCGCGGTGACCCTCGTCGAGCCGGGCCCGACCGCCACGGCGTTCGGGGTCGGCTTCGAGGTGGCCGACAGCATCGCCGACTACGACGGGACGGTGCGCGAGGTGGCGAAGGCGAACGCCGAGCTGCCGCCCGAGGCGTTCGACGACCCCGACCGGGTCGCCGCCGCGATCCTCACCGCGGTCGACGCCGAGCACCCGCCGCTGCGCCTCGTCACCGGCCGCACCGCCCTGGAGCAGGTCCGCACCGCGCTCCGCGCCCAGCTCGACGAGCTCGACGCCTGGTCCGCCACCGCCGAGGCCGTCAGCCGAAGGTGAAGCAGTAGGCCTCGACGCCGGCGGCGAGGAACTCGACCTCGACGCGGCGCTCGGTGATCCGCCCGCGCTGGCGCACCAGCTGGTAGCAGCGCTGGTCGGTGGCGGTCCCGTGGCCGTCGGCCGTGACGTCGGTGCCGGTGGCCCCGACCGCGGGCTCGCCGTCGAGCAGCACGCGGAAGGGGACGGGCCCGGCCCCCGGGACCGGGCCCATCACCAGGTTGACGTCGCGCGCGTGGAACGCGAACGCGATCCGGCCGCGCGGCCCGCCGAGCACCGCCGCGCTCTCGGCGACCGTCCACGTCCCCGAGAGGTCCCAGGTGTTCAGGGGCAGGCGCGGGGCCGCGGTGTAGTCGTGCGGCCGGCCGAACCCGGCGTCCACCGCGGAGGCGAAGCCGGTGGTGCGGGCGTAGCCGAGGTAGGCCTCCGGGGAACGGAGGGTCGTCCAGTCCGCGGCCACCTCCAGTCCGCGGGGCTCGACCGTCACGAGGTCCTGGTCGACACCGCCGGCGCCGGCGTCGAGGAGGAGCTGCTGGACGACCGTCTCGGCCATGGCGTACTCGCCCTCGCCGAAGTGGTGGTAGCGGATCCGGCCCTGGGCGTCGGCGACGTACAGCGCGGGCCAGTAGCGGTTGGCGAAGGCGCTCCAGATCGCGTAGTCGCTGTCGACGGCCACGGGGTGGGCGACGCCGAGGGCGCGCGTCTGCGCGGCGACGGTGGCGGGGTCGTGCTCGAAGCCGAACTCCGGGGTGTGGACGCCGACCACGGTCAGCCCGGCGTCGGCGTACTTCGCGGCCCAGGCGCGGACGTAGGGCAGGGTGCGCAGCCAGTTGACGCAGGTGTAGGTCCAGAAGTCGACGACGACGACCCGCCCGCGCAGCGCCTCCGGGGTGAGCGGCGCCGAGTTGAGCCACTCGACGGCCCCGGTGAAGGGGGGCAGGCGGCCCTCGACGGGGAGGCGCGGGGCGCCGGCCGGGCGGTGGGCCAGCGAGCGGGCCGGCTGCTTCCCGCCCGCTCCGGCCGCGGTGGCCGGAGCCCGGTCCGCGGTGGGTGTCTCGTCGGTCATGCGTTCCTCCCGTTCGCCGCCGCCGGCCTGCTCCGGGCGACGGCACCAGGGTGCCGCGCGCCCGTCCGGTTCGGACCCGTCGAACCCACGGGCGCCGCACTGGTCGATCGGGTCCGGGATGGGTGCGGCGGCCGGGGGTATCCGCGTCGGTATGAGCGCCCCGCCCCGCACCGTCGCCGACCAGTCCCTGCCCGAGATGGGCGGCCGGCTGAGCGTGGTCGCCCTGCAGCGGGCCGACCACGTGCGGCTCGACGGGTTGATGACCCGCGCCCGCACGACCGTGCGGACGGGCGGGCCCGAGCACGCGCGCACGCTGCGGTCCCTGGCCCGGCTGGTGTTCACCCACGCCTTCGCCGAGGAGTCCGTGCTGTTCCCCGCGGCGCGGCGCGCGCTGCCCGAGGGCGACCCGCTGAGCCTGCACATCGAGACCGCCCACCAGCGGGTGGACGAGCTGGTGGCCCGGCTCGACGGCTCCTCGGCCGACGACCCCGCCCACGAGGAGCTCATGCTGCGCACGTTCGCCGTGCTGGAGGAGGACGTGCGCAGCGAGGAGGACGCTCTGCTGCCGCGCCTGCAGGAGGAGCTCACGGTCCGGCAGCTGCGCGCCGTGGGCCTGGCCTGGCTCCTGGTCCGGCTGGTCGCCCCGACCCGGGCGCACCCCGTCGTGTCCCGCCGCCCGCCCGGCCAGGTCCTCTCGGCGCTGCCGCTCACGGTGCTCGACCGCGCGCGCGACAACCTCCAGCGGCTCGACGAGGTCTCCCGCGGCCGCGCGGCACCGGTGCTGGCGCGGGCCGACCGCGCCCTGGCGCGGGCCGCGGGCGCCGTGGAGCGGTTCCCGCTGCTGCGGGTGGGCGAGCGGGCGGAGACGAGCAGGGGCTGACGGCCCGGCGGATCAGCCCTGGGGGTCCGCCGGCGTCTCCGCGCAGTCCGGGTCGGGCGGGCCGACGGCCGGCGTCTCGCACTCGTCCGCGTCCCGGTCCCGGTCGGGTCTGGGAGCCCTCTCGGGCGTGGTCGTGGGAAGGAGTGCGGCGGCCGGGGCGGTCGTCGGCGCGACCGTGGGGGCCTCGGTCGTCGGCGCCGGTGCGTCGGCGGCCGGGGCGAGGGTCGCCACGGGGCGGCGGACCCGCGTCGGCGCGGCGGCCGGTTCGGCCTCCGCCCGGGCGTCGGCACCGCCGCCGCGGTCGTCGTCGGCGTCGTCGTCGGCGCCAGCACCGGCGGCCTCCGCCGGGGCGGGCGCCTCGGGTGCGGTGGTCACCGGGGCCGTCGTCGGCACCGGCGCCGGGGTCGTGACCCGGACGGCGGCCGACCCGGTCGCGGCCGGCTCCGCCGCGGGGCGCACGCCGACGGCGACCCCCACCGCGAGCAGCAGCGCCAGCACCCCGCCACCCACCAGCAGCGGGACGCGCGAACGCGGCCGCTCGTCGGGCAGCGGCTCGAACCGGCGCGGGGCGTCCGGGCGGTCCGTCGGCGGTGCGGCCGGCGGCAGCGGCGCGCGGACGGGCGCGGCCGGGTCCGGCAGCCGCAGCTCCAGCCGCGGGCCGGGCAGCACCAGCGCGTTCGCGGCCGGCCGGCCCCCGCGGTCGAGCACGGCGTCGATGTGCCGGGCGTGCCGCTGGGCGGCGTCCGCGGGCAGCCCGCCCACAGTGACGCCGTCGATGCGGACCTCGATCCACTCCCGGCCCTGGGCGTCCCCGACCGCCGCCAGCTCCGCGGCGACCCGCCGGGCGGACCGGCCGGGAGCGGGGGCCCAGGCGCTCAACGCGTCGGCATCGGTGTCGACGACCTCCACGTCCAGGTCCGCGTCGAGCACGGTCAGGCCCTGCGTGGAGTTCTCGATCATGACAGGTGCTCCGTGGGGGGAAGCGAGCGGGGTCGTGCCGGGGGGAGCATCGTCGCAGACCGTCACTACCCGCCGGTCACTGCGGGGTCACAGTCACTCGCAGGCACCGCCGTCGGGCGGCAGCTCGGCTCACTCGCAGCCTGTCCCGTCGTTGTTGGCGTCCAGGCCGTAGATGTCGGAGCCGGTCACCCGGACCGGCCCGGAGACGTAGGCGGGCCCGTTCCCGGAACCGCCCTCGCAGTCGACGTCGCTGGCGATCGGGACGCAGCCGCTGTAGTTCGGGTCGCAGCCCGAGGAGTCATCCTCCTCCGGCTCCGGCTCCGGCTGCGGTGCCGGACGCGGTGCCGGCTCGGGTTCGGGAGCCGGACGCGGTGCCGGCTCGGGCTCCGGCGCCGGTCGCGGTGCCGGTGCCCGCGACGTGGTCGTGGGCGCGGGCCGGGCCGGCCGCGTCGTGGGGGCGGGGACCGCGGCCGCGACGACCGTCTCGTCCTCGTCGGTGACGGGGACCGGCGTGGTCGTGGGGACCGCGGGCGTGGGTGCCGTGGTCGTGGTGGTCGGCGGTGCGGTGGCCGGTGCCGCAGCGGCCCCGGTGGGGACGCGGTCGTCGTCCTGACCGCCGCCGGCGATCGCGCCGATCGCGACCAGCAGCGTCACCACGCCCGCGCCGACCAGGGCCGGGGTCCGGAAGCGGCCCCGGCCCGGGCGGGGGGCGCCGGGCTGCGGCGGCCGGCCCCCGGCCGGCGGCAGCGGTGCGGGGAAGGGCGCCGGAACGGGCACGGGGGCCGGCCGGGGCACCGGTGCGACATCGACGTCGGGCAGCCGCAGCTCCACCTCCACCAACCCGCGCCGGCCGTGCCGCACGAGCCCGATCGCTCCGGGCCGCCCGCCCCGGCGCAGCACGTCGTCGACGTGCGACCGGTAGCGCGTCGACATGAGCGCGGTGAGCTCGCCGATGCGCCGTCCGTCCAGCAGAGCCTCCAGGCCGGGCTGCCCGGCGGGCCGGGCGCGCCGCAGCGGGGCCGGGCGCAGCTCGACGGCGACGCGGCGCGGGCCTGCGTGCGGCGCCCAGGCGCGCAGGACGTCCTGGTGGTCCTCCTCGCCGGTGACGACGACCTCGTGGTCGGGGTCGAGCAGGGTGAGGCCGTGGGCGGTGTTCTCGGGCACAACCGCACGTCTGTGACCGAGCGCACGGCGTTACGGGAGCAGTACCGACCGTGCGCCGGGCGGCCGCACCTGCTCCGCGTCCGGCGGGTCGGTCCGTAGTGTGCGGGTGGTGGCTCCCGACGACCGCGCCGAGGGCGGGCACGACCGGGTCCCGTCCTCGAGCGGCACGCCGGACCCCGGGGAGGCCCCGGAGACCGAGTGGTGGCGCGACCCGCGGCTGCCGTGGACGGGGCGGCCGTCCCGCTCGGACGTGCTCTGCTGGGCGGGGATCTCGGCGTCCGGGCTGGTGTCGCTGGCGCTGCTCCCGCTGCGGCCCCTGCTGCTCGCCACCAACCCGCTCGCGCTCGCCGCGCTGACCGGCTCGCGCACGGCCGTGGTGGCCCTCGGCGCCCTCGCCGCCGTCGGGCGCACGGACTGGTGGTGGGTCGGGCTGGTCCTGGCCACGATCAGCGTGGTCAAGTTCGACCCGCTGGTCTGGTGGGCGGGCCGGTTGTGGGGCCGGGGGGTGCTGGACCTGGTGGCGGGCCGGTCCCCGCGGGCCGCGCGCAACGTCGACCGCGCCGAGCGCCTGGCCCTGCGCTGGCGGGCGCCGGCCATCGCGCTCACCTACGTCGTGCCGGTGCTGCCGACGGGGGTCGTGTACGCCACGGCCGGGGCCAGCGGGATGACGCTGCGGGCCTTCCTGGCCGTCGACGTCGCCGCCGCCTTCGCGACCCGGTGCCTCTACCTCTACCTCGGCTACCGCATCGGGCAGCCCGCCGTCGACGTCCTCGACGCGATCGCCGACTGGTCGCTGTGGCTGTCGCTGGCCCTGCTCGCCGTCGTGCTGGTCGGGTCGGTGCGGGCCGCACGGGCGGCGACGCAGGACCCGTGAGGCTCAGCGCGCGAGCTGGCGGCTGATCACCAGGCGCTGGATCTGGTTGGTGCCCTCGAAGATCTGCGTGATCTTGGCTTCGCGCATGTAGCGCTCGACGGGGAAGTCGCGCGTGTAGCCGTAGCCGCCGAACACCTGCACCGCGTCGGTGGTGACCTTCATGGCCGCGTCCGTCGCCACCAGCTTCGCCACGCTCGCCTGCCGCGAGTACGGGCGCCCGGCGTCGCGGCGGCGGGCGGCGTCGAGGTAGGTGGCGCGGGCGGAGTCGACGGCGGCGGCCATGTCGGCGAGCAGGAAGCCCAGCCCCTGGTGGTCGATGATCTTCTTACCGAAGGCGCTGCGCTCGTGGGCGTAGTCGACGGCGGCGTCCAGCGCGGCCTGCGCGAGGCCGGTGGCGACGGCCGCGATGCCCAGGCGCCCGGCGTCGAGCGCGGAGAACGCGATGGGCAGGCCCTGGCCCTCCGCGCCGATCAGCCGGTCGGAGCCGAGCACGGCACCGTCCCAGTGCGCGGTGACCGTGGGGATGGCGTGCAGGCCCATCTTCTCCTCGGGCTTGCCGAAGGTCAGCCCCTCGGCCCGACCCGGGGCGAGGAAGCAGCTCACCCCGCGGCTGCCCTCGCCGGTGCGGGCGAACAGCGCGTAGAAGTCGGCCTTCCCACCGTGGGTGATCCAGGCCTTCGTGCCGGTGATCCGGAACCCGGCCTCGACCTTCTCGGCCTTGCACGTCAGCGCGGCCGCGTCCGACCCCGCCTGCGGCTCCGACAGCGAGTACCCGCCGATCAGCTCGCCGGCGAGCATCCGGGGCAGCCACTCCTCCTGCTGCGCCCGGGTGCCGAACGCCGCGAGCGGGTGGCAGGACAGCCCGTGCACGCTGACGGCCACGGCCACCGCGGCCCACCGCGCCGCGAGCTCCTCGAGCACCTGCAGGTAGACCTCGTAGGGCTGGCCCCCGCCGCCGAGCTCCTCCGGGTACGGCAGCCCGAGCAGGCCGGCGTCGCCGAGCGTCGCGAACAGGCCCTCGGGGTAGGTCTCCGTACGCTCGTGCTCGTCCACGCGGGGCGCGAGCTCCTTGTCGGCGATGTCGCGGACCAGCGCGAGCAGGTCCGCGGCCTCCTGGGTGGGCAGCAGGCGGTCGACGGCCATGTCGGCTCCTAGCGGTACTGTGACTGGTACGTCAGTACCGTACATCGTTACCGAAGGGTAGGCGTGTGACGCAGGTCCGCGGCGCCGCGCGGCGCACCGAGCTGTTCGACGCCCTCGTCGACCTGCTGCTGGCCGAGGGCTTCGCCCAGCTCACCCTGGACGACCTCGCCGCCCGCCTGCACTGCTCGAAGCGCACGCTCTACGGTCTGGCCGGCAGCAGGGAGCAGCTGGTCCGGGCGGTGGTCGTGCACTTCTTCCGGGGGGCGACCGAGCGGGTCGAGGCGGCCGTGCGGGCGGTCGACGGCCCGGCCGCGCAGGTGGCGGCCTACCTGCACGCGGTCGCCCGGGAGCTCGCCCCGGCGTCCACCGCCTTCTTCGACGACGTCGCCGGCTTCCCCCCGGCGGCCGAGGTGTACGAGCGCAACACCCGCGCCGCGGCCCGCCGCGTCCAGCAAGTCGTCGACGCCGGCGTCGCGGCCGGGGCCTTCCGCGCGGTGCACGCGGCCTTCGTCGGCGACGTCGTCAGCACGGTGATGGTGCGCATCCAGCAGCGGGGGGTGGCCGAGGCGACGGGCCTGCCGGACGCCCGGGCCTACGAGGCCCTGTCCGACCTGCTCCTCCACGGCCTGCGCGCCTGACCCCCTCCGCCGGCGGGCCCGCTCAGTCGAGCAGGCGCAGCACGCGGTCCACCGTCGCCCGCAGGTGCCGCGGGTCGTCACCGGCGCGCTGGCGGACGCGCAGCCCCGTGGCCGTGGTGAACAGCAGGTCGGCGGTGGCGTCGGCGTCCAGGTCGGGCGGGAGCCCACCGTCGGCGACGCCCCGGCGCAGCAGGTCGGCGAGCGCGGCCGTCGTGCCGTCGAAGGCCGCCTGCACGCGCCGGGCCGTGTCGGGGTCGTCCGTGCCCAGCTCGGTGGCGGTGTTGACGACGAAGCAGCCCAGCGGGGCTCCCCCCTCGGTCTCCACCATCGTCGCGAGCCAGTCGCGCACCAGCTCCCGGACCGGCCGGTCGCCCTGCAGCGCCGCGGTGCAGCGCGCCGACTCGCACGCCTGGTAGTGGTCCAGCGCCCGCAGGAACAGCGCGTGCTTGTCGCCGAAGGTGCGGTAGAGGCTGCTCGGACTGAGCGCGAGCCCTTCGCCGAGGTCGCGCGTCGAGGTGGCGTGGTAGCCGCGTCGGTGGAACAGGTCCGCCGCGCGGGCGACGGCGTCCTGCTCGTCGAACTCGCGGGGTCGGGGCACGGGCCGAGTCTACCCCCATTGTGGAGCGGATGCTCCCGTACTAGGGTCGACCAGGAACGGGAGCGAGTGCTCCCGAATAAGGAGGTCACCATGAGCACGAAGGTCGCCGTCGTCAGCGGCGGGACGAAGGGCATCGGCGCCGCGGTGGTCGAGCGCCTGCGGAAGGACGGCTACGCGGTCGTCACCGGGTCGCGTTCCGCAGGACCCGAGCGGGGCGCGGACCTGACGGTGGTGCGGGCCGACCTCGCCACCGCGGAGGGCGTCGCGGAGCTCGCCGCCGCCGCGCGCGAGCGCGGCCGGGTGGACGCGCTGGTCAACAACGTGGGCCGGTTCGACGCCCGCGGCTCCTTCCTCGACGTCACCGACGCGCAGTGGGAGGAGGGCTTCGCCGCGAACGTGCTGTCGGCCGTGCGGCTGACGCGCGCGCTGCTGCCGGCGCTCCTCGAGACGGGTGGCGCGGTCGTCAACGTGTCCTCGATCAACGCGCGCCTGCCGTTCCCGATGGTGGTCGACTACTCCGCGCACAAGGCGGCGCTGACCAACCTCACGACGACGCTGTCGGAGGAGTTCGCGCCCCGCGGGGTGCGGGTCAACGCGGTATCGCCCGGCCCCGTCCGCACCCCGGGCTGGACCGACGAGGGGCGGATCGCCGACGGCATGGCGGCGGCGTCCGGGACGACGCGCGAGCAGGTGATCACCGAGGGGGTGCCGGCCGCGATGGGCATCGCACTCGGGCGGATGGGGGAGGCCGAGGAGGTCGCCGCGGCCGTCGCGTTCCTGCTCGGGCCGGAGGCGGGCTGGATCACCGGTACCGATCTCGTCGTGGACGGGGGCACCGTCAAGGCGGCGTGACGCGCCCGGCCTACCCGAGCAGCTCCACGATCGTCGCGTTGGCCGTGCCACCGCCCTCGCACATCGTCTGCAGGCCGTAGCGGAGGCCCCGGTGGCGCATGTGGTGCACCAGCCGGGTCAGCAGCACCGTGCCCGAGGCCCCCAGCGGGTGGCCGACGGCGATGGCGCCGCCCAGCGGGTTGAGCCGCGCCTCGTCGGCGCCGGTCTCGGCCAGCCAGGCCAGCGGCACCGGGGCGAACGCCTCGTTCACCTCGAACGCGCCGATGTCGCCGATCGAGAGCCCCGAGCGCTTGAGCACCTTCGCGGTGGCGGGGACGGGGCCGGTGAGCATCCGCAGCGGGTCGGCGCCGCTGACCGCGCCGGAGTGGTAGCGGGCGATCGGGGTCAGCCCCAGCTCCGCGGCCCGCTCCGGCGTCGCGACGAGCACGGCGGAGGCGCCGTCGGAGATCTGCGAGGCGTTGCCGGCGTGGATCACCCCGTCGGGCCGGAAGCTCGGCCGCAGCGCAGCCAGCGCGTCGGCCGTGGTGCCGCGCCGGAGGCCCTCGTCGGCGGTGAGCCCCGCGACCGGGACGAGCTGGTCGTCGAGCTCGCCCGCGTCGACCGCGGCGGCGGCCAGCTCGTGGGAGCGGGCGGCGTACTCGTCGAGGCGGCGCCGCGACAGCCCCCACTCCGCCGCGATGCGCTCGGCGCCGACGCCCTGGTGGAAGTCCTCCCCGGGGAACTCGCCGCTGGTGAGGTCGGCGGCGTAGCGCTCGCGCACCAGCGGCCCGTACGGGCGGCCCAGGTCGCGGCCCGTCCCCAGCGGCACCCGCGTCATCGACTCCACCCCGCCCGCGACGACGAGGTCGTACTGGCCGGCGAGCACCATCCCGGCGGCGAAGTCGAAGGCCGACTGGCTCGATCCGCACGCCCGGTTCACCGTCACACCCGGCACGGACTCCGGCCAGCCCGCCGCCAGCACGGCGTAGCGGCCGATCTGCGCGGCCTGGTCGCCCACCTGGTTGACGCAGCCCCACACCACGTCGTCCACCAGCGCCGGGTCGACGCCCGTGCGGTCGACCAGCGCCCGCAGCACGGCGGCCGACAGGTCGACCGGGTGGACGCCGGCGAGCGACCCCTTCCGCTTCCCGATGGGCGTGCGGACGGCCTCGACGATGACGGCCTCGGGCATGGGTGCTCTCCTTCACCTGGGCGGGCGGCCGTCCGAGCGTAGGCCGCCCGGCGCGCAGGGGAGTAGCCCCGACCCGGGCCTAGGAGCGGACCCAGGCCCCGCCGGAGAGGGCGTGGGAGCGGGCGCGGAAGCCGACGGTTCCCTCGACGATGGCGTGCACCAGCTCCGCGCGGCTGCGGCCGGACGCCGGCACCGTGGGGCCGAGGGCCCGGGCGAGCTGGCGCAGCACCGGCACCGTGAAGCGGCGCTCGGCGAGGTAGACGCGCACCTCCTCCGGCGTGGCGCAGCCGTGGATGGCCGCGACGTCCGCGGTCACGTCGACCACCACCGCGGTCGGCCGGGCCGTGGGCCGGCTGGACGGGCGGTGCGGCACGGCGCGCTGCTGGCCGGGGACGGCGGGCGGCGCGGCCGGGGTCTCCGGGGAGAAGACCAGGCGCCCCCGCCCCTCGGCGAGGTCGCGCAGCTCGTCGACGGTGAGCGTGTCGAGCGCCGCGGAGAGGTGCACGAGGAGGGACTGCTGCAGCTCGGCGCGGGCGGAGGCGTCGACGGTGGCGGAGTCGACGGTGGCGACGGCGCTGCTCATGCCGCCACCACGGCGCCCCGGTCGAGGTGCGACCACACCTCGGAGACGAACTCGCGCAGCTCGCGGGTGGCGGCCCGGCCGGTGCCGCCCAGGATCACGGGCACGCCGTACTCCGGCGCCGGGCCGTAGACGGCCTTGCTGTCGCGGATCGTGGTCGTCAGCGGCTTGACGCCACCCTGCGCGACCCGGCTCATCACGCTGCGCTGCGCCTCGATCGGCTCGTCGTTGTGCAGCTGCACCATCGTGAACACCACCGACGCCGGGGGCCGGACGACGGGCTCGACGTCGCCGCGGCGGGCGTTGAACTCCTCCACGAACTCGGCGATCTTCAGCCCGAGGGAGTCGATGCCGTTGGTGGACAGGTAGTCCGGCTTCGTCGGGATGAGCAGCAGGTCGCTGGCCGCGACCGCGTTGCGCGCGACGAGCCCGAAGTTGGGGGCGCAGTCGATGAGGGCGACGTCGTAGCCCGAGAACGCCTCGTGCCGCAGCGCGGCGCGCAGCCGGCTGTGCAGCAGCGTGAACCGGCCCTCGTCCGACAGCAGCTGGGCCGCCATCGCCGTGTCGACCTCGGACAGGTCGCGGTGCGCGGCGATCAGGTCGAGGCGCCCGGTGGAGCGGGCCAGCTTCTCCCGCACGCGGCGCGGCGTGGAGATGAGCCCGGCCGGGCTCTGCAGGGCGCCGCCGGTGTCCAGGCCGTCGAACCAGTGCTTGATGGTGCGCGACGGCAGCAGCTCGGCCGCCCACTCCGGGGGCGTGAAGAACGAGACCGTCAGGCTCGCCTGTGAATCGAGGTCGAGCAGGAGGACCCGTTTGCCCCGGGCCGCCAGTCCTGCGCCCAGGTTGGCCGTGAGCGTCGTCTTGCCGACGCCGCCCTTGTGATTGATGATCGAGACGACCTGCACGACTCTCCTCCCGCGGTGACGCGGCGCTACCTTCCCACACGCATGCGCAACGACTCCTTCGGGTATGCCGTCACGTTCTGCGCAGGGGCTGACCTGCGTCGTCACCCCGTCGGGGAGTGCCGCCGGGCGCCGTCGGGGGACCGGTCACCGCGCGGACGGGCCGGGACGCGGCCGTCAGGGCTCGTCGATGTCCTGCGGCACGATCGCGCGCTGCTCGGCGACGTCCGCGGGGTCGGCCTCGGACGGGAAGGCGTCCGCGGTGCCGAACCGGTCGGCGGCGGGGCTGTCGTGGTCGTCGTGGTCGGGGTCGTCGACGAGGTGCTGCTGGTCGACGACGTCGGCCTCCGGCTGCTCAGGATCCATGGGACGCCCGTACCCGGGGAGGCGTGCTCCCCACACCCGCCGGAGGTTGCGGGAACGCCACGGTCACGCAACGGGACGGCGTGGACGTGGCGCTCCCGCCACTGCACCTGCTTGGGTGGTACCGGTTACTTGAGGGCGTCGAGCAGCGCCTGGCGCTGGCGGTCGCCGAGTCCGGCGGCGCGGCGGGAGGCGTCGATGCCGGTCTGCTCCAGCAGCGCGGTCACCTTGGCCGGGCCGTAGCCGGGCAGGCTCTTGAGCAGGTCGGCCACCTTGGTCTTGCCGACGATGGTGTCGGTCTTGGCGCGGTCGAGCACGTTCGGGATCGTCTCCTCGCCCTTCGCGATCGCGTCGCGCAGCTCCTTGCGCGCGGTGCGGGCGGCGGCGGCCTTCTTGAGGGCCTCGGCGCGCTGCTCGGGGGTGAGCGTGGGCAGTGCCATCTCGGGTGTCTCCTCTCCGTGCGGGTGTGTTCCCGCAGGTCATTGTCCCCTCCAGACTGGCAGAGGTCGGGTGCGCCGCGCGGGCGCCCCCGCTGTCCGGCATCCCCGCACCGGCGGGCGGTCAACCCCCGTAGGCGAGCGGTTCCCGGCCGCGCACTCCCGGCGTGCAGCGGTACAGCGCTCCGGAGCGGCCGTCGGCGCCCGTCTCCTGGGCCGAGGTGGTGATCCACAGCTCGTCGAGGCCGGGTCCGCCGAAGGTGCACGCCGTGGGGTGGCTCGCCGGCACGTCCACGACGGCGGCCAGCGCGCCGGACGGGTCGTAGCGGTGCACGGCCGACCCGCCGTAGAGGGCCACCCACACCCCGCCCTCGGTGTCCAGGGTGATCCCGTCGGGGGTGCCGTCGACCCGGGCGAACGGCCGGCGCTCCACCACGTCGGGGCCGTGGGTGCGCAGCTCGTCGATCCGGCCCGTGGGCGAGTCGACGTAGTAGGCCCGCTCGCCGTCGGGGGTCCAGGCCAGCCCGTTCGACACCGTCACGCCGGTGATCGCGGTGGTGACGGTGCCGTCGACGTCGAGCCGGTACAGGGCGGCGCGGCCCTCCGGGGCCATCGAACCGCACCAGAAGGAGCCGTCGGGGGAGCAGGCGCCGTCGTTCATCCGCACGTCCGGGTCGTCCCACAGGTCGCCGAGCGGGTGGGTGCCGGTGTCGTCGAGGAGGGCGAACCCGCGCTCGATCCCGGCGACCCACCCCCCGGACGCGCGCGGCCGCAGCGCCGCCAGCACGTCGGAGACGTGCCGGCGGCGCAGGCGGCCGGTGCGGTCGAGCAGCAGCAGGTCACCCCGCAGCATGTCGACGGAGGCGAGCTCCCCGGTGCGGGCGTCCCACACCGGGCCCTCCCCGTGCTCGGCGACGGCGTCGGTGATCTGCTCGGCCCGCATGACCCAGTCCTACCCCGCGACGGGTCCGGTCAGACCGGCGCCTTCGTCGTCGCGGTGTCGACGGGCGCGGCGATGGCGGGGGCCGGCTCCGCGGGCACGCCGCCGGGAGTCGCTCGACGGGGTGTCCCGGGCCCCGGCCGCCGCGGACGGCGCCCGCACCGCGGCCGAGGTGGCCGGGCTCGCGGGGGTGTCGCGGGTGAGGCGCGCCGCTACCCGGAGCACCTCGCCGACACCGGCCTGGCCGACCGGTCGCCGCGCTACGGCGGCGCCGGGCGTCCGCAGGTGCAGTACCGCTGGCGCCCTACGGGCGCCACCGACTGACCCGGCCCGCCGGTCCTCAGCAGGACTGCGACACGGCCGCGGGCGCGGCCGAGAGCTCGGGCTCGGCCGGGGCGTCCCCGCCCTCCCCGCCGTCCGCCTCCGGGGCGGCGGACGGCGCCGCGGGAGGCGGAGCGGGCGCGGGGGCGGGCGCGGTCAGGGCGTCCTGGACCACCTCGCGCATCAGCTCGTAGTTGGGGTCCGCGGTGTTGAACCGGCCGTCGGACTGCTCGGGGTCGGGCAGGTTCGGGTCGAAGGCCACGCTCTCCAGGGCGAGCGACCCGTCGGCCAGCCCCACCAGCGCCGGCAGCACGTCCTGGGGGATGTCGGTGGAGACGTTGGCCGTCGTGGCGCGCGCGATGGCCTGGAAGTTCGCCAGGAGCTCCGTCGGGCTCTTCTGCGTGAGGATGTTCTGGATCAGGCAGCGCTGGCGGCCCATCCGGACGTAGTCGGTGGAGTTCGTGCGGGAGCGGGCGAAGGCCAGCGCCTGCTCGCCGCCGAGGGTCTGCAGGCCGGGCTCGATGTAGCCGGTGGGCGGGACGGCCCGCCCGCTCGGGCTGATGCCGCCGATCGGGATGCGCTCGGGGCCCACGTCGATCTCCACGCCGCCGAGCGCGTCGATGATCGCCGCGAAGCCGGCCATGTTCAGCTCGAGGTAGTAGTCGATGGGCAGGCCGAGCATGTGGGAGATCGTCTGGTGCAGCATGTTCAGCCCGGGGTCGGCCGTGGGCTCCGGCGGGGCCAGCTCCGGGTGCGTCAGCCCGTAGGCGTAGACGGCGTTGAGCAGGTAGTCCCCCGAGTTCGGGGCGGACCGGTCGCGGAAGCCGTCGGGGAACTCCTCGGCCATCGGCGACCCGGGCGGGAACGGCGCCTTCTCGATGTTGCGCGGCAGGCTGAACAGCGTGGTGCGGCCGGTGGCCGTCTCGACGCTGGCGACGATCATCGTGTCGGTGCGGGCGCCCGTCCGGTCCGGGCCGGCGTCGCTGCCGACGAGCAGCAGGTTGATCCGCGCCTGGTCGAGCGTGGCCGCGCTCTCCTCGCTGCCGGCGACGAACAGGTCGGCGAGCAGCGTGCGCGAGTCGTTGGCGAGGTTCGCCGCGTAGCCCAGCGGGGCCGCCACCAGCAGGCTCAGCGCGGTGACGACGGCGACGCCCGCCACCCGCCCGCCCGAGTCCAGCCCGCGCGGCTGGGCGAGCACCCAGGTCCGGACGATCACGGCGACCCAGGCGGCGGCCGCCGCCAGGCAGCCGATCCCGACCACCAGCAGCGTCGACCCGGACAGCACCGTGGCGATCAGCGCCGAGCGGCGCAGCGTCAGCAGCGCCACGATCAGCGCCGTGATGACGGCCAGGAACACCGCGAGGATCGTGCCGCCGGTGCGGCGGCGGTTGAGCATGATGTGACCCGAGCCCGGAGCCACGGTGGCCGCGAGCGTGGTGAGCAGGGCCCGCCGCAGCGTCCGGGGGCGGCGCCGCCCGGTGCGCCGCACGGGCGGAGCGGCCGGCCGGGCGGCGCCGGAGCCCGTGCCGCGCGGTCGCGGCGGGGGCGCCGGCTCGTCGGCGTCGGCCTCCCGCGCGTCGCCCGGCGCCGGTGGCACCGCGACGGTGCGGTCGGCGCCCGCCGCCGCGCGCCCGCCCGTGTCGGTGGTGCGGCGCCCGGTCGACGGGCGCTCGGGCCGGGCCCCGCGCGGCGGGCGGCGCGGTGCGCCCCCCGCGGCCGGGCGCTCGGGGGCCGGGCTGCGGCCGGGGACGGGGGGACGGGGGGGCGGGTCCGCCGCCGGGGTGCGGGGGACGGGTCGGGTCAGCAGGTCCTCGGGGTCGCGCGGCACGGGCCCGCGGGGGACGGGGGCGGCCCGGGGGGTCGAGCGCGGCACCGGGGCGAGGGGACCGCCCGCGGCGCGCTGGGGGTCGGCGGCCCGTCGCTCGGCCGCGCCCCGGGGCCGGCGAGCGGCCGGTCCGTCGAGCGCGGCGCGCTGGTGCGGCGGGACGGGACGGGTGGCGTCGTCCAGGGGAGGCCGCGGGACGGTCCCGCGCGGTCCGGTCGGGCGACGGTCCCGCGCCGGGTGAACCCGGTCGTCCATCCCGCACCGTCCTCGTCCTCGATCACGCCCTGTCGATGGTCCTGCTCGGCGGCCCTCCACCTCGAGACCCCTCCGTCGAGCCTACCGAGGGTGATCGGCGCGCGGTCGGCGCGGCCGCCCCCACCGGGGAGGACCCGACATCCGGTGCGGGACCGGGCGCGCCCTCCCCGGGCCCCCCGGGCGGGCGACGGCCTTCGGAACCGGCATGACCTGCGGTTTTCATCCGATGCAGTGACGACGGGACGGGTGCCGGCTCGTTGACGGGGTAGCGGCCGCACTCCGGACGGACGCTTTCCTGCACGAGGAGAAGGCAGTGTTCGAGGGATTCAGCAAGGCGTTCGTCCGCGAGGCGATCGATCGCAGCGCGGAGAACGCCGTGGACCGCCGCCGCTTCCTGCGCGCGGCGGGCCTGACCGGCCTGGGTGTCGCCGGTGTCGCCGGCGGTGCGGTCGCGCTCGGCGGCGTGGCCGGCGCGTCGGACGACGGCCAGGACGACGGCGCCGTCACCGACGCCGCGGTGCTCAACTTCGCGCTCAACCTCGAGTACCTCGAGGCCGAGTTCTACCTGCGCGGCGTCTACGGCGAGGGCCTGGAGGACGACCAGATCGACGGCACCGGCGAGCTGGGCCAGGTCACCGGCGGGCGCAAGGTCCAGTTCGAGTCGAAGCTGGTGCGGCAGTACGCCGAGGAGATCGCCAACGACGAGCGCGCGCACGTCGACTTCCTGCGCAAGGCGCTGGGCGGCGCGAAGATCGCCCGTCCGGCCATCGACCTGAAGGACGCGTTCTCCGCCGCCGCGGCGGCCGCCGGCCTCATCGAGGCGGGCGAGGAGTTCGACGTCTTCGCCAACGAGGACAACTTCCTCCTCGGCGCGTTCGTGTTCGAGGACGTGGGCGTCACCGCCTACAAGGGCGGCGCCCCGCTCATCACCAACAAGACGTTCCTGGAGGCCGCCGCCGGCATCCTGGCCGTCGAGGCCTACCACGCGGGCATCATCCGCACGGTGCTGCTGAGCAAGGGCCTGGAGGACGCCGCCGGCGCCATCTCCGACGCCCGCGACTCTCTCGACGGCAGCGACGACCTCGACCAGGGCATCGTCGACGGCGACGGCAACGCGAACCTGGTGCCCACCGACGCCAACGGCATCGCGTTCAGCCGCGACGTCTTCCAGGTGCACAACATCGCCTACCTCACCCCGGAGGAGGCCGGCTCCGGCGGCTTCTTCCCGAACGGCACCAACGGCACGTTCACCCGCAGCGGCGACCAGACCTGATCGTCGCCCCCGAGCAGCACCCGCAGCGGGCGGGCCGGGTCGTGCCCCGGCCCGCCCGCGGTGTCTTCGCAGCAGCGCCCCGAGCGGTTCGCGCGCCGCGGCCGTCGGGTGGTCGACCAGCCCGAGCCGGGCCGACCTGCCCGGCCGGAGGGGATGACCGGGACTCCGGAAGGGGTTCCGGCCGCCCGCGCCGGGTTAGGGTGCCTCCGGTCGGCCGGGTCGATCCACCCGGCGCGAGCGGAGGGAGCGGCATGGCGAGCAGCAGGGAGTGGTTCGAGACGGTGGCCGAGGCGCAGCGCCGCGCGAAGAAGCGGCTGCCCCGCTCGGTCTACCTCGCCCTCGTCGCCGGCTCCGAGCAGGGCATCACGCTCGACGACAACGTCAAGGCCTTCTCCGAGATCGGCTTCCGCCCGCACATCGCGAACCTCCCCCAGCAGCGCGACCAGGCCACCACCGTGATGGGCCAGGACGTGTCGCTGCCGGTGCTGATCTCGCCCACCGGCGTGCAGGCGGTGACGCCGGACGGCGAGGTCGGCGTGGCCCGGGCCGCCGCCCAGGTGGGCACGGCCATGGGACTCAGCTCGTTCGCCAGCAAGCCGGTGGAGGAGGTGTGCGCGGCCAACCCGAGGACGTTCTTCCAGATGTACTGGGTCGGCAGCCGCGACCGGATCCTGCAGCGCGCCGAGCGGGCCAGGGCGGCCGGGGCGAAGGGCCTCATCGTCACCCTCGACTGGACCTTCGCCACCCGCCGCGACTGGGGCAGCCCGCCCATCCCGGAGAAGATGGACCTCAAGGCCATCGTGCAGTTCGCCCCCGAGGGCATCCGGCGCCCGCGCTACGTGCTCCAGTGGGTCCGCAGCGGCGGCCTGCCCGACCTGAAGACCCCCAACCTGGCCGCCCCCGGCGAGGACGCGCCCACGTTCTTCGGCGCGTACGGCGAGTGGATGGGCACCCCCCTGCCGACCTGGGACGACATCGCCTGGCTGCGCAGCCAGTGGGACGGCCCGTTCGCGGTGAAGGGGATCATGCACCCCGACGACGCCAAGCGCGCCGTCGACGCCGGCGCCACCGCGATCTCGGTGTCCAACCACGGCGGCAACAACCTCGACGGCACCCCCGCCTCGATCCGCGCCCTGCCCGACGTCGTGAAGGCCGTGGGCGGGCAGACCGAGGTGCTGCTCGACGGCGGCATCCGCCGCGGCAGCGACGTCGTCAAGGCCCTCGCCCTCGGCGCGAAGGCCGTGATGATCGGCCGCGCCTACCTGTGGGGGATGGCCGCCAACGGCGAGGCCGGGGTGGTCAACGTGCTGTCGATCCTGCGCAGCGGCATCGACGAGGCCCTGCTCGGGCTGGGGAAGTCGAGCATCCACGACCTGGGGCCCGAGGACCTGATCATCCCGGACGACTTCACGAGGGGCCACCGCGCGACGGCGCTGCAGGCCCCCTGACGCCCCCTCCCCGTTGCAGGAAGGCCACCTCCACGCGAGCTCCTCGGGTGGAGGTGGCCTTCCTGCGATCCGGGGCCGGGGCTACAGCGCGGGGATCACCGACTCGCCGTAGGCCTCCACCGTCCCGTCCACCGCGTCGTGCATGGCGTAGACGGCGAAGTGGTCCACCCCCAGCTCGCGGAGCTGGGCCAGGCGTTCGAGCTGGGCCGCGGGCGGGCCGAGCAGGCAGAACCGGTCGACGACCTCGTCGGGCACGAAGTCGGTGGTGCGGTTGCCCGCGCGGCCGTGGTGGCTGTAGTCGTAGCCGTCGCGGCCCGCGATGTAGCCGGTCAGCTCGGCCGGGACCGCGCCCGACTCGCCGTAGCGGGTGACGAGGTCGGCGACGTGGTTGCCGACCATGCCGCCGAACCAGCGGCACTGGTCGCGGGCGTGCGCGAGGTCCTCGCCGACGTAGGCCGGGGCGGCCACGCAGATCGTCGGCTCGGGGCGCCCGGCCGCCTGCGCCGCCGCCTTGACGGTCTTGACCGTCCACTCCACCAGGTAGGGGTCGGCGAGCTGGAGGATGAACCCGTCGGCGCAGCGGCCGACCAGGTCCAGCGCCTTCGGCCCGTAGCCAGCCATCCAGACCGGCAGCTCCGGGCCCCCCGGCGCCACCCAGGGGATCCGCACCTCGGTGCCCCCGAGCGTCACGGCCCGCCCCGCCGCCAGCTCGCGGATGACGTGGATCGACTCCTCCAGCCGCGCCAGAGTGGTCGGGGGGCGGCCCTGTACGCGCACGGCGGAGTCGCCGCGCCCGATCCCGCAGACCGTCCGGTGGCCGAACTGCTCGTCGAGGGTGGCGTGCAGCGAGGCGAGCACCGTCCAGTCGCGGGTGGCCGGGTTGGTGACCATCGGCCCGACGACCAGGCGCGACGTGCGCTCCAGCACCTGCGAGTACAGCACGTAGGGCTCCTGCCAGAGCACGTGCGAGTCGAACGTCCAGCCGTGGGTGAAGCCCTGCGCCTCCGCCCGCACCAGCCGCTCGACGACCGCCCGCGCGGGCGGGTCGGTCTGCAGGACGAGTCCGATGCCCATGCCCGTCGTCATCGCAGGTACCCGCAGGTGTCGCGGCGCAGGAACCGGCCGTGCCCCTTGCTGCCGAGGTACTCGCCGCGGTCGACGACCACCCGGCCGCGCGAGAGCACGGTCTCGGCGCGGCCGGTCACCGTCCGCCCCTCGTAGCAGGAGTAGTCGACGTTCATGTGGTGGGTCTCGGCGCTGAGCACCTGCCGGGCCGCCGGGTCGTAGACGACCACGTCGGCGTCGGAGCCGGGCGCGATCGTGCCCTTGCGGGGGTAGAGCCCGAACATCCGTGCGGGCGTGGCGCAGGCCAGCTCGATCCAGCGCCGCCGGGAGATGTGCCCGTCCAGGACGGCCTGGTGGAGCAGGTCCATCCGGGTCTCGACGCCGGGCAGCCCGTTGGGGATCTTCGAGAAGTCGCCCAGGCCCAGGTCCTTCTGCCCGCTGAAGCAGAACGGGCAGTGGTCGGTGGACACGACCGACAGGTCGTCGGTGCGCAGCCCCCGCCACAGCGCGGCCTGGTGGTCCTGCGGGCGCAGCGGCGTCGAGCAGACGTACTTGGCGCCCTCGAACCCCGGCCGGGCCAGGTCGTCGCTGGAGAGGAACAGGTACTGCGGGCAGGTCTCGGCGAACGCGTTGACGCCGGCGTCCCGGGCCCTCGTCAGCTCGTCGAGGGCCTCCGACGCGGACAGGTGCACGATGTAGATCGGTGCCCCTGCCACCTGCGCGAGCTTGATCGCCCGGCTGGTCGCCTCGGCCTCCAGCAGCGCGTGCCGCACCACCCCGTGGTACTTCGGGTCGGTCTGCCCGCGGGCCAGCGCCTGCTCGACGAGCACGTCGATCGCGATGCCGTTCTCGGCGTGCATCATGACCAGCCCGCCGGTCTCCGCGCCCTTCTGCAGCGCCCGGAGGATCCTGCCGTCGTCGCTGTAGAACACGCCGGGGTAGGCCATGAACAGCTTGAAGCTGGTGATGCCCTCCCCGACGAGGGTCTCCATCTCCTTGAGCGAGCCCTCGTTCACGTCGGCCATGATCATGTGGAAGGCGTAGTCGATCGCGCACTCGCCCTCGGCCTTGGCGTGCCACGCGTCGAGCCCCTCCCGCAGCGACCCGCCCATCGACTGCACCGCGAAGTCGATGATCGTGGTCGTGCCGCCCCACGCCGCGGCCCGCGTGCCGGTCTCGAAGGTGTCCGAGGCGAACGTCCCGCCGAAGGGCAGCTCCATGTGGGTGTGCGCGTCGACGCCGCCGGGGATGACGTACTTCCCCGTCGCGTCGATGACGGTGTCGGCCGTCCACCCCTGGTCGACCCCGAGCGCGACGACGCGCTCCCCGTCGATCAGAACGTCGAGGGCGACCTCGTCGGCCGCGGTGACGACCGTGCCCCCCGTGATCAGCGTGCGACTCACGGGGTGACCTCCTCGATCGCGGCCACCAGGGCCGCCAGGCCCTCCGCCGCCTCGCTCGTCGTCAGGGTCAGGGGCGGGGCGATGCGCAGGACGTTGCCGTGCAGGCCCCCCTTGCCGATCAGGACGCCGCGGCGCTTGGCGGCCTCGAGAACGGCTGCCGCCAGCTCGGGAGCGGGGTCGCCGGGCGTCCCCGTCCCCGGGCGGACCAGCTCGATGCCGATCATCAGGCCCTTGCCGCGGACGTCGCCCACGATCGGGCTGTCGACCGCGCGCAGGCCGTCGAACAGCGGCGGGCCCTGCCGGGCCGCGTTGTCCTGGAGCCGCTCGTCGAGCAGGTAGCGCAGGTTGGCCAGCGCGCCCGCGGACGTCAGCGGCGAGCCGCCGAACGTCGAGATCGAGTTGGCGCCGAGCGAGTCCATGACCGCTGCCGGGGCGATCACGCCGCCCATCGACAGCCCGTTCCCGACGCCCTTGGCGAAGGTGACGATGTCGGGCACGGCCCCGTGGGCCTGCCAGCCCCAGAAGTGCTCGCCCGTGCGTCCCCAGCCGGTCTGCACCTCGTCGGAGATCCACAGGATGCCGTGCTCGCGCAGCACCTCCGCGAACGCGCCCAGCAGCCCGTCCGGACCCGAGGTGAACCCGCCGACGCCCTGGATCGGCTCGGCGATGAACGCGGCGATGTCGCCGCCCGCGTGGTCGAGGATGTCGCGCAGGTCGGCCACGCAGGCCGCGATGTACTCGCCGTCGGACAGCCCGGCGTAGGGCGAGCGGTACTGCTGGCCGCCGTGCACGTAGTAGGTCTGGAACGGCGAGAGCGACGTCGGGCTCCACGACCGGTTGCCCGTGATCGCGATCGTCGAGAACGACCGGCCGTGGTAGCTGTTGCGCAGGGCCAGGATCTGGTTGGACCGCCGCAGCGACGAGGCCAGCAGCAGCGCCGCGTCGTTGGCTTCGGTGCCCGACGTCGTCAGGAACACCTTCGCGTCGGGGATCTCCGACACCCCGGCGATCTGCTCGGCCAGCTCCACCATCGGCCGGTTGAGGTAGAGCGTGGAGCTGTGGATGATCCTCCCGGCCTGCTCGGCGACGGCCTTGGTCACCTCGGGCAGCGCGTGCGCCGTCATCGTTGTGAGGATGCCGCCGAAGAAGTCCAGGTAGGTGTTCCCGTTCGCGTCCCAGACGTGCCGGCCCTCGCCGTGGGTGATCTCGATCGGGTCCTCGTAGTAGAGCGCCAGCCACGAGGGCAGGACGGCTCTGGTGCGGTCGAACAGCTCCGACACGGTCAGGCCTCCACGAGCGGGCCGTAGGCGTCCGGGCGGCGGTCGCGGTAGAACGCCCACTGCTGGCGGACCTCGTCGATCATGCCGAGGTCGAGGTCGCGGACGACCAGCTCCTCGTCGTGCGAGCTGGCCGGCTCCCCGACGAACTGCCCGCGCGGGTCGACGAAGTAGCTGGTGCCGTAGAAGTCGTTGTCGCCGTACTCCTCCACGCCGACGCGGTTGATCGCGGCGACGAAGTACTCGTTGGCGACGGCGGCGGCCGGCTGCTCCAGCTTCCACAGGTAGGCGCTCAGGCCGCGGCTGGTCGCGCTCGGGTTGAACACGATCTGCGCGCCCGCGAGACCCAGCGCCCGCCAGCCCTCCGGGAAGTGCCGGTCGTAGCAGATGTAGACCCCGACGCGGCCGACGGCGGTGTCGAACACCGGCCAGCCGAGGTTGCCGGGCCGGAAGTAGAACTTCTCCCAGAACCCCTTGACCTGCGGGATGTGGTGCTTGCGGTACTTGCCCAGCACCGTGCCGTCGGCGTCGATCACCGCGGCGGTGTTGTAGTAGTGCCCGGAGTCCTCCACCTCGAAGACCGGCACCACCAGCACCATGCCGGTCTCGCGGGCGAGGGCCTGCATGCGCTGCACGGTGGGCCCGTCGGGCACCGGCTCGGCCCAGCGGTAGTGCTCCGCCTCCTGCACCTGGCAGAAGTACGGGGCGTTGAACACCTCCTGGAAGCCCATCACCTGCGCGCCCTGCTCGGCGGCGGCGCGGGCGTAGGACTCGTGCACCTCGACCATGGACGCGGTGTCACCGGTCCACTTGGCCTGCAGGATCGCGGCCCGAACGGTCATGCTCGTCCCTCCTCACGGGAATCGTCCAACTTGGCCCTCCCGCGGCCGTCGCGCAAGGCCCCGTCCTGCAGGACGGCCGGCCCCGGCTGCAGGTGCGCCGGCGCGGCCAGGCGCACGGCGTGGAACCCGAGGACGGCGACGAGCGTGCCCAGCGCGATGCCCGACAGCGAGAAGGTCTCGCTGAACTCGAGCGAGACGTTCCCGATGCCGATGATGAGCCCGGCGGCCAGCGGCACGAGGTTGACCGGGTTGCCCAGGTCGACCCGGTTGGCCACCCAGATCTTGGCGCCCAGCAGCCCGACCATGCCGTAGAGCACGACCGTCAGCCCGCCGAGCACGCCGCCGGGCGTGGCGACGATCAGCGCGCCGAACTTCGGGCAGAACCCGAGCAGCACGGCGACGCCCGCGGCCACCCAGTACGCCGCGGTCGAGTAGACGCGCGTGGCCGCCATGACGCCGATGTTCTCGGCGTAGGTGGTGGTGGGGGAGCCGCCGACCGCGCTGGCCAGCACCGTCCCGACGCCGTCGCCGGCCAGCGCGCGGCCGAGGTAGGGGTCCAGGTCGGTGCGGGTCATGCCCTCGACCGCCTTGACGTGCCCCGCGTTCTCGGCGACCAGCGCGATCACCGACGGCAGCACGAGCAGCGCGAACACCACCGAGAAGGTCGGGAGGTGGAACCCGGCGATCTCCGCCCCGTCGGGTCCGATCGACGTGGCCGCGGGCAGGCCGATCCAGTCGGCCTCGCCGACGGACGACAGGTCGACGCGCGGGCGGGTCGAGACCTCGCCGGTGCCGTCGGGGGACGTGATCGGGCCGGTGGTGGCGTCGAGCAGCAGGGAGAGCAGGAACCCGAACACCAGGCCGAGCAGCACGCCGATGCGACCCCAGAAGCCGGGCAGCAGCACCGCGGCGCCGATGACGAACACCATCGTGGCCAGGGCCGTCCACTGGTCCTGCGGCCAGTACACCTCGGCCGCGACCGGCGCGAGGTTGAACCCGATCAGCATGACCACCGCGCCGGTGACGGCGGGCGGGAGCACGCGGTTGACCACGCCCGCGCCGACGTAGTGCACGGCCACGCCCACCGCGACCAGCACCAGCCCGGCGACGAGGATCGCGCCGGTGACGTCGGAGCTGTCCCCGCCCTGCGCCCGGATCGCCGCCACGCCGCCGACGAACGACGCCGACGTGCCCAGGTAGCTGGGCACCTGCCCCTTGACGACCAGCAGGAACAGGGCCGTCGCGATGCCGCTCATGAGGATCGCGACGTTGGGGTTCAGCCCCATGATCACGGGGAAGACGAACGTCGCCCCGAACATCGCGACGACGTGCTGGCCGCCGAGCCCGACCGTGCGCGGCCACGACAGCCGCTCGTCGGGGGCCACGACCTCGCCGGGGGGCGGCGACTTCCCGCCGTGCACCACCGTCCAGCTGAACTGCCCCATGTGCCCTCCCTCGCCGCGGAGGCGCCAGCGTGGCCCGGACGGGGGCCCGCCGACAAGAGCGCGCCTCCGGTCGTGATGCGGCGTTCACACGCCGGCGGCCGGGTGACCGGGCGGGGAGCGGGTAGCCGGGGCGGGTGGACCAGTTGGAGGAGCTGCGGCGCGACGCCGCCGGGTGCACGGCCTGCGAGCTCCACGCGCCCGCGACGCAGACGGTGTTCGGGGAGGGCCCGCCCACGGCGTGGCTGATGCTCGTCGGGGAGCAGCCCGGCGACCAGGAGGACCGCAAGGGCGCGCCCTTCGTCGGGCCGGCCGGGCGCGTGCTCGACACCGCGCTGGAGCGGGCCGGGATCGAGCGCGACGGCGTGTACGTCACCAACGCCGTCAAGCACTTCCGGTTCGAGGAGCGCGGCAGCCGCCGGCTGCACAAGACCCCGGGCGTCGGGCACGTGCGCGCGTGCCGGCCGTGGCTGGACGGCGAGCTGGCCGCGGTGGCCCCGTCGGTCGTCGCCACGCTGGGCGCGACGGCGGCCAAGGCCCTGCTCGGGCCGTCGTTCCGGATCACCGCCGAGCGGGGGCGGCCGCGGGAGTGGAACGGCACCACGCTCGTGCCGACCGCCCACCCGTCGGCGATCCTGCGCGTCCCGCCGGAGGACCGCGACGCGGCCCTCGACGCCCTGGTGGCCGACCTGACGGTGGTGGCCGGCCTCCGCCGCTGAAGCCCTGACCCCCACCCCACTGCAGGAAGGCCACCTCCACGCAACGAGGTCGCGTGAAGGTGGCCTTCCTGCAACGCGGGGTGGGGCGGCGGGACTAGAGGGACTCGGCCCGGCTGCCCGTGGGCGTCACCGCGGACCAGCCGTCCTTGCCGTGCCCCTCCGTGGCGCCGGGCTGCGGGTCGGCGGCGTGCCGGTACACCGGCCACCCGCCCACCGTCACCTGGACGCTGCCGTCCGGGCGGACGACCGTGCCGACGTCGTCCTGGTCCACGCCCTCCAGCGACAGCGGCGAGCCGGGCTCGGCCAGCACCGGGGGCCAGGCCGTGGCGCAGGCGTCGACGCAGGTGGCGGTGGGCGGGTCGGCGCTGTCGGCGTCGCTGCGGTAGAGCGTCCAGCCCAGCCCGTCGATGACGACGACGCCGAGCTGCGCGGTCGAGTTCGCCGACAGCACGGTGCCGGCCGGGGCCGGGAGCACCTCCGGCGGGGCGGCCGGCAGGGCGCCGGTCGAGCCGTACGGGGCGGTGCCGCCGCCACCGCTGCAGGCGGTGAGGGCGAGCGCGAGGGCGGCGACGGCGGTCGCCGCGAGCCTGCGGGACATGGGTCCTCCGGGGTCGTCCAGCCGGTGGGGAGCTCCGGCTCTGCCTTCCTACACGGATGCGGCGCGTGTCCGGTTCACGGGTCCGCCCGCGGCCGCACTGGGCCACACGCCCCGGGGGATGCGGCCGTAAGTCGGGGTGAACCCCGAGGGAACTCCGACTTCCGCCTGATGCGCACCGGGGTCGGGGGCGGCCAGGGTGGAACCATGCTCGAGCTGCTGCGTCTGGTCACCGAGGTGGCGATCGCCTCGCCGTGGCTGCTGGCGGTCATCGTGGGGTTGGCGGCGGTGGACGCGCTGCTGCCCGTGGTGCCCAGCGAGGCGCTGATCCTCGCGGCGGGGGTGGCCGCGGCGGCCGGGCAGCAGGACCTGCTGCTGGTGATCGGGGCGGCCGGGCTGGGCGCCTTCCTCGGGGAGGTCGCGGGGTACGGGATCGGCCGGGCCGCCGGTCCGGCCGTCCGCGGCCGCCTGCGCCCGGGCAGCCAGCGCGAGGTGGCGTACGACCGGGTGGCGGGGCTGCTGGCGCGCCGCGGCGGCACGGTGCTGCTCACGGCGAGGTTCGTGCCGGGCGGGCGCACCGCGGCCACGCTGGCCGCGGGGGCCACCGGCTACCCGACCCGGCGGTTCTTCGGGTTCACGCTGGTGGGCGCCTGGCTCTCGGCGGCGTGGGTGGCGGTGCTCGGCTTCCTGGGCGGTACGGCCTTCGCGGGCAACACGCTGCTCGCGCTGGCCGTCAGCTTCACGCTCGCCACGGTGATCGGGCTGGGCGTCGAGGCGGCGCGGCGGCTATCGGCCGGCCGTGACGGTGACGGAGGGGTACCCGGTGGCGCCGTCGGGGAGGACGTCGGCGACCTCCTCGGTCTGCAGGTCCCCGTCGGCGTCGGTGGCCCGCGCCTCGAGCACGCGGGTACCGGGCGCCAGATCGACGGTCGCGCGCCACATGCGCCACGTGTCGCCGCTGACCTCGGTGGCCAGCTCGGCGTCGGTCCACGCACCGCCGTCCACGCGCACCTCGACCCGCGAGACGCCCCGCGGCTGCGACCACGCCACGCCGGCGACGACGACGCGGCCCGCGGGCACCGAGCCGGTCCCGGTCGGCGTGTCGATCCGCGCCATCGTCTTGATCGGGGCCCGCTCGCCCCAGCCGCGCTGCAGCCAGTACGCCCGGTCCGCGGCGAAGGTGGTGACCTCGAGGTCGGTCACCCACTTGGTCGCCGACACGTAGCCGTACAGCCCCGGCACGACCATGCGCACCGGGAAGCCGTGCTCCGGCGGTAGCGCCTCGCCGTTCATCCCGATCGCCAGCAGCGCGCCGCGGTCGGGTTCGAGCAGCACGTCGATCGGGGTGCCGGCGGTCCAGCCGTCGGCCGAGGTGGACAGCAGCTGGTCGGCGCCGGGCCGCACGCCCGCCTCCAGCAGGACGTCGCGCAGCGGCACGCCGGTGAACACCGCCGTGGAGACGAGGTCGCCGCCGACGGGGTTGGACACGCACAGCAGCGTCACCGTCCGCTCGACGAGCGGGCGGGCGAGCAGGTCGGCGAAGCGCAGGGTGACCTCGCGGTCGACGAGCCCGTGGACGCGCAGCGACCAGTCGCCCGCGGTGCCCGACGGGATCCGCAGGGCCGTGTCGATCCGGTAGAAGTCGGCCGTGGGGGTGACGAACGGGACCGACTCCGGGAACGCCGCCGACGCCGGGACGGCGGGAGCCCGGCGGACCGCCGGCGCGGCCCGCAGCGCGGCCGTCACCTCGCCCCGGGAGCCGGCCGACCGGCCGGCGAGCAGCTGGCCCAGCCCGCCGGCCACCAGCGAGCCGGCCCCGACGGCGACCAGCGCGCCGGTGAGCAGCGCCCGCCGGCTCGGCCCCCCGGCGCGCTCGGGCCCGGGCAGCGCGAGCGCGTGCAGGCGGCGCAGCACGAGCAGCCCGGTGCCCAGCGAGGCGGCGGGGGCGAGCAGGTCGACCGGGGCGAACGTCGGGGCGGTGACGACGGCGGTGGCCGCGAGCAGGCCCAGCACGACGACGGTGGTGGTGGCGGGGGCGGTCCGCTCGCGCGCGGCCAGCCCGGCCGCGGCGGCCACGGCGAGCAGGACGACGGCGATGCCCGCGACGAGGACGGGCTTGTCGGCCGTGCCGAAGGTGGTCTTCGCGAACTCGACCAGCCACGGCGGTGCCAGGCGCACCACCGCGTCGGCGACCGCGAGGTAGGGCGAGGACGACGGCGACACCACCGAGCCGACCAGGTGCCCGACCGCGATCGCGGCGCCGACGGCCAGGACGCCGACCAGGGCCGCCGGCGCGCGCTCGATCCGGGGCGCCGGGGCGGTCGGGACGGGGGTGCTCACCCGTCCGAGTCTGCCCGTCCGCGGCCCGCACCGCGTGGCGGTCCGCGGACGTCGCCCGCCGGCCGCCCGGATGAGCCCCCCGGTCGCGGGTACGCCGCGCGCATGCAGATCGGGTACAAGCTGATGGCCGAGGGGTTCGACCCGAAGGAGCTCGTGCGCCAGGCGGTGCGGGCCGAGGAGGTCGGGTTCGACTTCGTCGAGATCTCCGACCACATCCACCCGTGGCTCTACAGCCAGCAGCACTCCGGGTTCGCCTGGTCCATCCTGGCCTCGATCGCGGCGCGGACGGAGCGGATCCAGATCGCCACCGGCGTCACCTGCCCCTTCGTCCGCTACCACCCCGCGATCATCGCCCAGGCCGCCGCCACGCTGGCGCTGCTGTCCGACGACCGGTTCGTCCTCGGCGTCGGGGCGGGGGAGCGGCTCAACGAGCACGTCGTGGGCCGCGGCTGGCCCAGCGTGACGATCCGGCACGAGATGTTCCGCGAGGCCCTGGAGATCATCAAGCTGCTCTGGTCGGGCGGCTACCAGTCCTACCGGGGCCAGCACCTGACGCTGGAGGACGCGCGGGTGTTCGACCTGCCCGCGACGCCCCCGCTGATCGCGGTGGCCGCGTCCGGGCCGCGGTCGGCGCGGATCGCCGCCGAGCTGGGCGACGGGCTGTTCGCCACCGAGCCGAAGCCCGACCTCGTGCGGGCCTACCGCGACGCCGGCGGCACCGGCCCGCGCTACGCGGAGGTGCCGCTGTCCTGGGCCCCCGACGAGGACGCGGCCGTGAAGAGCGCGCACGAGCTGTTCCGCTTCGGCCCGACCGGCTGGAAGGTGCAGGCCGAGCTGCCCAACCCGATCAACTTCGAGGCGGCGACGGCGTTCGTGCGCCCCGACGACATCAGGGAGTCCTTCGGCTGCGGGCCCGACCCGGCCCGGCACCTGGAGGTCGCGCAGCAGTTCGTCGACGCCGGGTTCGACCGGCTCGCCCTCACCAACGCCGGGCCCGACCCCGACGGCTTCCTCGACTTCTTCGCGAGCGAGCTCAACGCCCCGGTGCGCGCGCTGACGCCGTCCTGACCGTCCCGCGGGTGACCACGGCGACGGCCAGCGCCGTGGTCAGCGGCACCGACGCGACGAGCCCGATGCTGCCCACCAGCGTCCGCACCACCTCGGTGGCGATCACCTGCGAGGTGAGGGTGTCGGCCAGGCCGCGGTCGGCCACGCTGAACAGCAGCAGCAGGGGCAGCGCCGCGCCGGAGTAGGCGAGCACGAGCGTGTTGACCGCGGACGCGACGTGGTCGCGCCCGATCCGCATGGCCGCGGAGAACAGCGCGGCCGGCCGCAGGCCGGGGTCGGCCGCGCGCAGCTCCCACACGGCGCTGGTCTGGGTGACCGTGACGTCGTCGAGCGCGCCCAGGGCGCCGATCATCAGGGCGGCCAGCACCAGGCCGCGGCCGTCGACGCCGTAGCCGAGTGTGTTGGACAGGCTGGAGGTGTCCTCGTCCGCGCCGGTGAGCCGGGCCGCCGCCGCGAACGCGACGCCGAGCACCCCGATCAGCACGAGGCTGCCCAGCGTGCCCAGCACGGCCGTCGACGTGCGCGCCGACAGCCCGTGGGTGAGGTACAGGACGCAGAACATGATCAGCGAGCAGCCGACGACGGCGACGGCGAGCGGGTCGCGGCCGTCGAGGATCGCCGGCAGCACGAACCCGGTGAGCACCAGGCCGGTGAGCCCGAGCGAGGCGAGCGCGGCCAGGCCGCGCCAGCGGGCCAGCGCCACCACGGCGGCGGCGAACAGCAGGGCGAGCACCACGAGCGGCGTGCCGCGCTGGAAGTCGGCGACGTCGTAGGAGCCGGGGTCGGCCGGGTCGCCGCTGACCGACAGCACGACGTCGTCGCCGGTGGTGGCCGGGGCGACGCCGCGGACCACCGACACCACCACCGCGATGGTCTGGCCGGCGAGGGCGCCCTCGTCGAGCCGCACGGTCAGCACGGCGCAGCCGCCGTCCCCCTCGCCGGGCGCGCAGTCGCTCTGCGCCGTGGCGAGGACGGTGCCAGGCACCCGGGGCGAGGACTCCGCCGTCGGGCCGGGCCCGTACGGGAACAGCACCAGCAGACCCGCGAGCGTCGCCAGCACCACGGGGACGAGCAGCGCCGCGATCGCGATCCGGATGCGGCGGTCCGCGGCGGGCGGGGGCCCGTGGCCGTGGCCGTGGCCGTGGCCGTGCGCGTGCCCGTCCCCCCGCCCGTGCCGCTGCCGGGGCTCGGGCTCGGGCGCCCGCTCGTGGCCGCGGTCGGGGCCGCGGGCACGGCCCTGCGCCTGGGCGTGTCCCTGTCCGTGCCGTCCCACGGCGCCCATCCTCGCCGACGGCCTACCCGAGGGCGTGGACGACCTCCACCACGACCTCGACGTCCTGCGCGCCCGGCTGCAGGGGCACCGACGCCATCCGGGCGTCGGCCCCGGCCGAGGCCTCCATCGCGTAGGGGAGGGGCTGCGGACCCGCCACCGGCACCTCGGTGATCGACACGATGCCGCTCAGCCCGACCCCCGCCGCGGCGGCCAGCTCCCGGGCCTGCGCGATCGCCTGCGTCACGGCGTCGACGCGGGCCTGCGTGCGCGCCGGGCCGTCGTCGTCGAGGCCGAACTCCAGCCCGTCGACGCGGATGGCGTCGCCCGCCGCCGCGGCCGCGGCGTCGATGAGCGCGCCCGCCCCGGACAGGTCGCGCAGCACCGCGGTCACGCGGTTGCCGACCTGGTAGCCCGTGACGGTGCGGCCGTCGTCGGAGAAGCTCGGGTAGATGGTGAGGTCGGCGGTGCGCAGGTCCTCGGCCGCGACGCCCGCCCCCCGCAGCACCTCCTGCACGGCGGCGGCCGACTCGTTGTTCGCCGCCAGCGCCTCCGACGCCGTGGCGCCGAGGGTGTCCACGCCGAGCGTCACCGTGACGATGTCGGCGGCCGCGGACGCGGTGCCGGTGCCGCGGGTGGTGATCACGGGCCGGTCGACGGGGCCGGGCGCGGCGACGGCGGGGGCGGAGCAGCCGGTCAGGAGGACGGCGGCGAGCGCGCCGAGCAGGCCGGCGGCGAGGGGGGAACGGGTCATGCCGCCTGGACGCGCGGGGGACCGGTTCCGGTTGCACGTCAGCCGGCGCGCACCCGCGCCAGCGCCGGGGCGCGGTGGCGGCGCCCGATCGGGATGACCAGGGGGGTGCCCGAGACGGGGTCGGTGACGACCTGGGCGTCCAGGTCGAAGACCTCGGCGAGCAGCTCGGGGGTGAGCACGTCGTGCGGGTCGCCGGCGGCGACGATCCGGCCGCCCTTCATCGCGACCAGGCGCTGCGCGTAGCGGGCGGCGAGGTTGAGGTCGTGCAGCACCATGACCACGGTGCGGCCGCGCTCGGTGTGCAGCTGCTCGACCAGGTCGAGCACGTCCACCTGGTGGGCCAGGTCGAGGAACGTGGTCGGCTCGTCCAGCAGCACCACGTCGGTGCCCTGCGCGAGCGCCATGGAGATCCAGACGCGCTGGCGCTGGCCGCCCGAGAGCGTGTCCACCGCGCGCTCGGCGAACGCGCCCATGCCCGTCCAGGCCAGGGCCTCGGCCACCGCCGCCTCGTCGTCGGAGGACCACTGGCGGTACCAGGACTGGTGCGGGTGCCGGCCGCGGGCGACGAGGTCGGCCACGGTCAGCCCCTCCGGCGCCGTGGGCGCCTGCGGCAGCACGCCGAGCACCCTGGCCACCTCGCGCGTGGGCACCCGGTCGATGCGCTCGCCGTCGAGCAGCACGTGACCGGCCCGGCAGGGGAGCAGCCGGGCCAGCGCGCGCAGCACCGTCGACTTGCCGCAGCCGTTGGGACCGATCACGGCGGTGACCGTGCCGTCGAGGACGGCCAGGTCGAGGTCGTCGACGACGACGCTGTCGCCGTAGGCGAGCCGGACGCCGTGGGCCTGCAGGCGGGGTCTCATGCGCGCACTCCTCTGGTCAGCAGGTACAGCAGGTAGGGGGCGCCGAGGACGGCGGTGACGATCCCGACCGGGAGCTCGACGGGGAGCACCGTGCGGGCGACCAGGTCGGCCACGAGCACGAGCAGCGCCCCGTACACCGCCGAGGCCAGCAGCGGCGGCCGCGCCGCGCCGACCAGCCGCTGGCAGATCTGGGGCACGACGAGCGCGACGAACGCGATGGGGCCGGCGCTGGCGGTGGCCACGGCCGCGAGCGCCACCGCGACGACGACCAGCGCCGCCCGCTCCCGGTCGACGCGCAGGCCCAGCCCGCGGGCGGTGTCGTCGCCGAGCTGCAGTGCACCGAGCCCGAAGCCGAGCAGCAGCGCCACCGGCACCAGTACCAGCAGCGCCACCCCCACGGGCACGACGTGCTCCCAGCCGCGGGCGTTGAGGCTGCCGGTGAGCCAGACGGTGGCCCGGGCGGCGTCGGTGATCTCCGCGCGGGTGAGCAGCCAGTTCGTCAGCGCCGAGCCGACGGCGGCGATCCCCACGCCGACGAGCACGAGCCGGTGGCCCTCGATGCCCCGGCGCCAGGCCAGGGCGTGGACGAGGACGGCGGTGAGCAGCCCGCCGAGCAGCGCGGCCAGCGGCAGGCCGAGGACGGTCCCGATCGCCGCGACCCCCGCGCTGCTGCCGCCGAGCACGATGAGCAGCACGGCCGCGGCGCTCGCACCGGAGGTGACGCCGAGGACGTCCGGGCTGGCCAGCGGGTTGCGGGCCACGGTCTGGGTGATCGCCCCGGCCAGGCCCAGCGCCGCGCCGACGAGGACGCCGGTGAGCGAGCGGGGCAGGCGCAGGTCGAGCACGATGAACCGCTGGCCGCGCTCGCCGCCGCCCAGCAGCACCCCGAGCACCTCGCCGAGCGAGATCGGGAAGTCGCCGCGGCCGATGTTGACCGCGGCCGCGAGCAGCACCAGGACGAGCCCGAGCAGCGTCACGGCGACCGCGCGGGGGCGCCAGACGCCGGAGAACCGGCCGCGGCGCAGGGCCGGGCGGCCGGCGACGCGCGGCAGCACGGCGCTCACAGCCCGGCCAGCTTCCGCCGCCGCACCAGCAGCACGAAGAACGGCGCCCCGACCAGCGCGAGCACGATGCCCACCTGCAGCTCGCCCGGTCGCACGACCACCCGGCCGATCACGTCGGCGGCGAGCAGCAGCACGGCGCCGGCCAGGCCGGAGGCGGGGACGAGCCAGCGGTGGTCGGGCCCGGTGAGCGCGCGGCAGACGTGCGGCACGACCAGCCCGAGGAACGCGATCGGCCCGCAGGCGGCCACCGCGGCCCCGGTGAGCAGGGTGATCGCGGCCAGCCCCGTCCAGCGCGTCGCGGTGAGGTCGACCCCGAGCCCGCGCGCGACGTCCTCGCCGAGGGAGAGCATGTTCAGCCCGGGGGAGTTGACCAGCGCCAGCACCACCCCGGCGAGCAGGAACGGCGCCACCTGCACGGCGACGTCGGCGTCGCGGCCGGCGAGCGAGCCCACCGCCCAGAACCGGTACTGGTCGAGCGTCTGGCTGTCGGCCAGGACCAGCGCGGAGGTCAGCGCGCTCAGCAGGTAGGTGACGGCGACCCCGGCGAGCGCGAGCGTGACGGGGGTGGCGCCGTCGCGGCTCGCGGAGCCGAGGACGAACACCGCGACGCTGGCGGCGAACGCCCCGACGAAGGCGAACCAGACGTAGCCGTGCAGGTCGGACACGCCGAGGGCGTGGATGCCGAGCACCACGAGGAACGCGGCGCCGGCGCTGACGCCGAGCAGCCCGGGTTCGGCGAGCGGGTTGCGGGTGTGGCCCTGCATCAGCGCGCCGGCCATGCCCAGCGCGACCCCGACGGCCGCGCCGAGCAGCGTGCGGGGCACCCGCAGCGACCGGACGACGATGTCGTTCTCGGTGCCGGTGGGCGCGACCACCGCCGACCACACCTCGGGCAGCGGGATCTCCTTGGCGCCGAACGCCAGGCTGGCCAGGGACGTGAGCACGAGCAGGGCCAGCAGGCCCAGCACCAGCCCGACGCGGCGGGCGCGGATCCGGGCGGGCGACGGCGGCACCAGCGGAGCGCGGTCGCGCAGGATCGTCACGTCTCGCCTCCTCGGGCCCCGCACGTCAGGTTAGGCTAACAACAGCACCGGGGCGGGGGAACCCCGCCGGTGGCCGTCACCGGCCCCGCGCGGCGCGCTCCTGGGCCAGCCAGAACACCTGCCGCTCCTCGCACCCGGCGAGGTCGCGCAGCGAGCACGTGGAGCAGTAGCGCGGCCCCTCGCCGAGGGGGAAGCGGGTGTACCAGGCGCGCATGCGCGCATCCAGCGCGTCGAGGTCGACCTCCGGCCCGGGCGGGCACTGGTAGGCCAGGCAGCAGCCGCCCTTGCGGCCGAGGTAGGCCCAGCCGTCGGGGCCGTGCGCCGCGCGCAGGTCGGGCGCCCTGCGCCAGGGCCGCTGCGGGGTGCGCAGGGCCTCCTGCAGGCGGTCGACGACGGCGGGGTCGACGGGCAGGTCGAGCTGGTGCAGCACGGCCAGCCCGAACCCGTCGGCGACCTCGGCCCACAGGGCGGCCGTGCCGACCTTCGCCAGGGTGCGGCAGGCCGCGACGATCGGCTCGACGGCCGGGGTGAGCGTGCCGACGGCGAGCGCGGCGACGGCGCTGCCGTCCCGGACGACGCGGACGCCGGGCTGCCCGGCCCACGGGTGCTCGGCGGTCACGGCCACCGCGGCGGTACCCGGGTCGGAGCGCTCCGGCCAGCCGCCGGGGTGCAGCCGGAAGCGGGCGGCGCCGACGGGCAGGAGCAGGGCCGCGGACGCGGCCGCCAGCACGTACCCCGACGCGGCCGCGATCCCGCCGGCGAACCAGGCGGCCAGCCACTTCGCCACGGCGGCGGGCGGCGCGCCGTCGGCGTCCTGCAGCCGCGCGTGCTCCGCGCGCAGGTGCGCGGCCCCGTCGGCCAGCAGATCGTCCACCCCGACCCAGCGCGGCCGCCCCGCGCCGGGGTCGTCGTGTCCGGCCTGCCGGGCCTCCAGGTGCGTCGCCAGCCACTCCTGCGGCGTGGCGGCGCGCAGCACGGGCGCGCTCCGCGCGGCGGTGATCACGGAGGCAGGATAGGCACACCTACATCGCGCGGGCCAGGGGTGGCCGCCGCCGGACCGGCCCGACGGTCAGCGCGGCGCCATCCGGATCGCCCCGTCGAGGCGGATGACCTCGCCGTTGAGCATCGGGTTGGCCACGATGTGCCCGGCCAGGGCGCCGAACTCGGCCGGGGCGCCCAGCCGCGACGGGTGCGGCACCTGCTTGCCCAGCGACTCGCGCGCCTCCTCGGGCAGCCCGGCCAGCAGCGGGGTGTCGAACAGGCCCGGGGCGATGGTGACCACGCGGATCTGCAGGCTCGCCAGGTCGCGGGCGATGGGCAGTGTCATGCCCACCACGCCGCCCTTCGACGCCGAGTAGGCGGCCTGGCCGATCTGCCCGTCGAACGCCGCCACGGAGGCGGTGTTGACGATCACGCCGCGCTCGCCGTCCACCGGGTCGGCGCCCGCCATGCGCTCGGCCGCCAGCCGGATCACGTTGAACGTGCCGATCAGGTTGATCTCGATGATCCGGGTGAACCGGTCCAGCGGGTACGCACCCTGCTTGCCGACCGTCCGGATCGCGTCGCCGGTGCCGGCGCAGTTGACGGCCACCCGCAGCGTGCCGAGCTCGGCCGCGGCGTCGAGCGCGGCCGTCACGTCCTCGGGGCTGCGCACGTCGCCGCCGACGAACCGCACGCCCTCGCCCAGCTCCGCCGCGACGCCCTCACCGGCGCTGCCGGGCAGGTCGAGGATCACGACGCCCGCCCCGGCCGCGCGCAGCACGTCGACCGTGGCCCGGCCCAGCCCCGAGGCGCCACCCGTCACGAGCGCCACCGCACCGTTGATGTCCATGCTCCCTCTTCCTCCCGCCCCGCCCGGCCCGGTACCGCCACCGGCGACCGGACCCTAAACCGGTCGACGCGGGGTGGCCCGCGGGGCCAGGCTGACCCGTCGTGAGCCCCACGATCCGCCGCGCGACGCCCGCGGACCTGCCCGCGATGTTCGACCTCGACGAGCGCGCGTTCGGCTTCAGCTACGGCGAGCAGGGTCGCGAGGACACCGTGCCCACCCTGGACCTGGACCGGTTCCTGCTGGCCGAGGACGACGGCGAGCTCGTCGGGATCACCGGCGCGTACGGCTTCGAGGTCACCCCGCCCGGGGCGAAGCCGATCGCGACGGAGGGCGTGACGTGGGTGGCCACGTCGGCGACCCACCGGCGGCGCGGGGTCCTGCGGGCGCTGTTCACCGAGCAGCACCGCGGCTACGTCGCGGCCGGTGTGCCGCTGTCGGTCCTGACGGCGAGCGAGAGCGGCATCTACGGGCGGTTCGGCTACGGCGCCGCCACCGTCGACCGGCGCGTGGAGATCACCCGCCGGCGGGCGGTCGTCCGCGCCGGGGCGCCCGATCCCGGCGGCGTGCGCTACGCCACGGGCGAGCGGTTCGCCGAGCTCGCCCCCGACCTGCACGCGCGGTGGTGCGCGGTGCACCCGGGCGCGGTGTCGCGCAGCGCCGCGTACTGGCGCCGCCACCTCCTGGACCGCGACCAGACCCGCGGCGGCGCCTCGGCGATGTTCCACCTCGTGCACCCCGACGGGTTCGCGTCCTACCGGGTGTCCGGCGACACCGCCCGGGTCGTCGACCACTTCGCCGTCACCGACGCCGCCCACGCGGCGCTCTGGCGCACGCTGCTGTCGCTGGACCTCGTCGAGACCGTCACCGCCCGGACCGCCCCCGACGACCCGCTGCCGCACCTGCTCGCGGACCCGCGCCAGGTGCGCGCGGTGGAGGCGGCCGACGGCATGTGGGCGCGCCTGCTCGACGTCCCGGCGGCCCTGGCGGCCCGGCGCTACGCGGTCGAGGTCGACGCGGTGCTGGAGGTGCGCGACCCCTTCCTGGGCCGGGGCGGCCGGTTCCGGCTCGCCGCCGGACCGGACGGGGCCGAGTGCGCCCCGACCGACCGGGCCGCCGACGCGCACCTCGACGTCGACGTGCTGGGCGCGCTCTACTTCGGCGGGTCCCGGCTGCGCGGCTACGTCGCCGCGGGCCGCGCCGCCGTCGCCGACGAGCGGCTGCTGCGGCGCCTCGACGTCGCGTTCACCGCCGACCGCGACCCGCGCTACGGCACGGGGTTCTGATCGTGCGGCGCCCGACCGCGCGGGAACCGCGCGGCCGGTCCGATCGTCGTCGGGGTGTGCCGTCCACCACCGATCTCGTCCGGCCCGCCGTCCTCCAGCGCACGCCCCTGCTGGCCGACCCGCCGGCGGCGCTGCACCTGCTCGACAGCGTCGACCGGCTCGTCGAGCGGCTCGGGCCGCTGGTGGAGCGCCTGCACCGGGAGCTGGGACTGGGCGTGGCCGACGTGGCCGCCCTGCGCGCCGTCGCCTCCGGTGCCGACCCGGGTCGCGACCTCGCCGCGCTGCGGGAGGCGGGCCTGGTCCGGGGCGGGGGCGTCACCGAGCTGGGCCGGGTCCGCCTCGCGCAGGCCGAGGCGCTGCAGGTGCGGGTGGCCGACGTCGTCGCCGCCGTGCTCGGCCCGGCCGACGCCGGCGAGCTGGCGCGGCTGCTGGACCGGCTCGCGGGCGGCCTGCCCGGGGCGACCGACGACACCGATCGGAGAGCGGGATGACCGCGGAGCGCACCGCCGCCATGCGGCGGGTCTGGGGCCTGGCCGATTACACCGGGCTCGCACCCCGGCTCGACCCCGCCGCGGAGCGGCTGGCCGCCCTGGCGGCGGCCGGGCCGGTGCTCGACCTGGCCGCCGGCACCGGCAACGTGGCGGTCCGCGTGGCGGCGGCCGGGTACGCGGTCACGGCCGCCGACCTCTCGCCGCGGATGGTGGAGCTGGGCCGCGCCCGCACCGCCGGCACGGCCGTGGAGTGGGTGGAGGCCGACGCCGCCGCCCTGCCGTTCCCGGACGGCGCGTTCGGCACGGTGCTGTCCGCGTTCGGGATGATCTTCGCGCCGGACCCGGCGGCGGCGCTCGCGCAGGTCCGCCGGGTGCTCGTCCCGGGCGGGCGGCTGGCCCTCACCGCCTGGACGGCGGGGGGCTGGATGGCCCGGATGACCACCGCGGTGCGCCGGTTCGTGCCGCCGGCGGCCGGGGTGGCGGACGTGCTCGACTGGGGCCGGCCCGACGTGGCGCGCGGGTGGCTGGAGGCGGCCGGGTTCACCGACGTGGAGCTGACCGCCGCCACGCTGCCCTGGCACTTCGACTCGCCCGCCGCGATGACCGCGTTCCTGCTCGAGCACTCGCCCACCCACGTCGCCACCGCGGCCGGGCTGGGCGCCGCCGCGCCGGAGATGCTCGCCGCCGTGGAGGCGACGGCGGGCGAGCCGGACCGGCCCGTGCGGATCGAGGCCGAGTACCTGGTGATCGGCGCCCGGTCACCCGGGCGGGAGGACGCGGCAGCCGCCCGCCGGTAGGTCGACCTGCACCGTCTCGCCGGGCGCCGGCCCCCCGGCCGGGCCGGTGCGGGCCACCAGGCGCACCCCGCCCGGCAGCTTGAGCTCGCAGGTGCGGTGCGTGCCCCGGAACCGGCTGTCGGCCACCTCCGCGGTGAACGGTCCGGACCCGACGACCACCGACTCCGGCCGGACCACCAGCACGCCCGGCCCGTCGGTGCCGCCCGCCACCTCCACCCGCCCGAGCGCGCAGGTGAACACGGTGCCGGCCAGCTCGCCCGGCACCTCGTTGACCCCGCCGACGAAGCGGGCGGCCCGCAGCGTCGGCGGCTCGGTCCACACCTGCGCCGGCGGGCCGTGCGCCTCGAGCCGGCCGTCGAGCAGGAGGGCGACGGCGTCGGCGACGTCGAGGGCCTCCTGCTGGTCGTGCGTCACGAACAGCGTGGTGATGCCCAGCTCGCGCTGCACCCGGCGGACCAGCTCGCGCATGCGCTCGCGCAGGTCGGCGTCGAGCGCGGAGAACGGCTCGTCGAGCAGCAGCACCGACGGGTCGAGCACCAGGGCGCGGGCCAGCGCGACGCGCTGCTCCTGCCCGCCCGACAGCTGGCCCACCCGGCGCCCGCCCAGGCCCGGCAGCTCCACGAGGTCGAGCAGCTCGCCGGCCCGCCGCCGCCGCTCCCGCGCCCCCACCCCGCGCATGCGCAGCCCGAACGCGACGTTGTCCAGCACCGACAGGTGGGAGAACAGCAGCGGCTTCTGGAACACCAGCCCCACCGGGCGCCGCTCCGCGGGCACCCCGCGCACCGACCGGCCGTCGAGGCGGATCTCCCCGGCCGCCGGCTCCAGCAGCCCGGCCACGGCCCGCAGCACCGTCGACTTCCCGCAGCCGGACGGGCCGAGCAGCGCGGTCAGCCGCCCGGCCGGCACGGTGAGGTCCAGCCCGTCGACGACCGGCGCGTCCCGGTCGTAGGCCAGCCGCAGCCCGTCCAGCTCCAGCACGTCAGATCCTCCCGAAGCCGAGGGCGGCGGGGCCGGTGAGGACCCGCGAGGTGAGGGCCACCAGCACCAGCGGCGGCGCGGCGATCACCAGGCCCAGGGCGGCGGCCGCGGTGAGGTCGGCGCTGCCGATCGCGGCGAACAGCAGCAGTGGCAGCGTCCGCACGGTGCCGCCGCCCACGAGCAGGGTGAGCACGTACTCGCTCCAGGAGATGAGGAACGCGAACAGGGCGGCCACCGCCAGCCCCGGCGCGACGGCGGGGAGCACCGCGTGGCGCAGGCGCGCCAGCGGGCCGGCGCCGAGCACGCGCGCCTGGTCGAGCAGGCGCTCGTCGAAGCCGGCGAACACCCCGGCCATCACCAGGCTGACGTAGGGCACGGTCGGCACCAGGTGCACCAGCACCACCCCGGCGACGGTGTCGGCGAGCCCGAGCCGGACGAAGAACACCTGGATCCCGAGCGTGACGGCGAGGGTGGGCACGATCGCCGGGGCGAGCAGCAGCAGCTGCACCAGGCGCCGGCCCCGGAAGGCGTGGCTGCCCAGCGCCCGCCCGGCGGCCAGCCCGAGCAGCGCAGCCAGCAGCGCCACCGCGCCCGCCACCGCCGCCGACGTGCCCAGCGCGGCCAGGACGTCGGCGTCGAGCACGCGCGCCGCCCCGCGGGTCGACGGCGCGGGCAGCAGCGCCGGGTAGCGGAAGTCCCCGGCCACCGCCCACAGCAGCAGCGGCACCAGCGGGACGAGGATCCCCAGCGCCAGCAGCCCCGTCCGGACCCCGCCCCTCACGCGGGGTCCCGCAGCCGGTCGGCGAGCGCCAGGTAGGCCAGGACGCACGCCCCGGCCAGCGCGGCGGTGAGCACGGCGACGGCCATCGCCAGCGGCCGCGACGCCAGGTCGGGCTCGCGGTACAGCTGGTAGGCCACCACCGGCAGCGTGGTCGGGAAGGGGCGCCCGAGCAGGAACGGCACCTCGTAGGAGCCGACGGTGAACGCGAACACCAGCACTCCGGCCGCCCCGACCGCCGGGGCGAGCGCGGGGAGCACGACGTGGCGCAGCCGCTGCGCCGCCGAGGCCCCCAGCACCCGGGCGGCGTCCTCCCGCTCGGCGACGCCGCCCAGCGCGGCCAGCGCGACCACCGCCACGAACGGCGCTTCCTTCCACACGAACGACGCCACGACGCCCCAGCCGAACGCGTCCTGCGTGAGCGCGGGGAAGTCCGCCGGGGCGTCCACCAGCCCGGCTCCCGCGGCGAGCCGCGAGAGCGTCCCGGTCTGCCCCAGCAGCAGGATCATCGCCAGCGCCGCGACGGCGTGCGGCACGGGCAGCGTCACCTGGAGCAGCGCCGCCCCGGACCGCCGGTGCCGGCCGCGGTGCACCGCCAGCGCCGCGGCCACCCCGAGCACCACCGCCAGCGCGGTGGACAGCAGGGCGATCCGGGCGGTGAAGCCCAGCGCGGCCCGCACGGCCGGGTCGGCGACGAGGGCGCGGTAGGCGTCCAGCGACAGCGGCTGCGGGGGGAGGAAGGGCCGGTACCCGAGGCTCTGGGCCACGGCCTGCACCAGCCCGCCCCCGAACAGGACCACGACCACGGCCAGCGCCGGGGCGAGCAGCAGCGCGGTGCGCAGCCCGCGGGGGAGCCGGATCGCGGACGGCCGGATCACCGCTGCAGGACCTCCGCCGTCCAGGCGTCGTCCACGGCGCTGACGTACCCGCTGTCCAGCTCCGGGCGCACGTTCGCGGTGAGCTCGTCCAGCGGCAGCACCGACGGGCTGGGCTGCACGGCCGCGAACGCCTCCTGCGTGGCCGGGTCCGTCCGCGCGACGTCGACGGCCGGGTAGACGCCGGCGTCGGCGTAGAAGCGGAGCTGGGTCTGCGGGTCCTGCAGCAGGTTGACCAGAACCATCGCCGCGGCCTTGTCCGGGGAGTTCGCCGGGATCGCGATGTTGGAGACGTTGCCGATGTTGCCGACGTCCGGCACGGCCTCGCGGGTGGTGGCGGGGAACGTGCCGTCGGCGACGCGGTTGCCCACCGTGCCGGGCCCGTAGGTGAAGAAGGCGGCTATCTCGCCGGTGGCGTAGAGCTGCTCGACGGCGTCCTGGCTGGTCGGGTAGGTCTGCCCGCCGCGCCACAGGGCCGGCTCCACGGCCTGCAGCCGCGCGGTCAGCCGCTCCGCCACGGGGGCGAACCGGGCCTCGTCGAACGGCCCGGCGAGCGTCTCGGGGTCGCCGCCGGTGTCGTAGAGGAACGTGCGCACGACCATGGAGCCGGTGAAGTCCGGCGGCGCGGGGTAGGTGAAGCGGCCCGGGTTGGCCCGCGCCCAGGCCTCCAGCGCCCCGAGCGAGGCGACGTCGGCCGGGGTGAGCTGGGCGCTGTCGTAGACGAGCGCCGAGCTGGCCTGCTGCCAGGCCGCCTCGCAGCCCTCGACGGGGGTGCCGAAGTCGGTGGCGACGGCCGGGTCGGTGAGGTCGACGTAGCGGGCGTTGGGCAGCCGGTCCGGGTAGCCGCAGAACCAGAGCCCGGCCTGCTTGCCGGTCGCGAAGTTCTCGCCGTTGATCCAGATCGCGTCCACGGTGCCGTCGTCGGTGCGGCCGGCCTGCACCTCGCCCAGCACCTTGTTCACCGCGTCGGCGGTGTCGGCCACCGGCACCGTGTTGAGGGTGACGCCCAGCTCGGCCAGCCGCGGCGCCACGTACCCCGAGACGAAGCCGTTGATCGCGTCGTCACCGCCGTAGAGGTACCAGTCGAGCGTGCGCCCCTGCGCCTGCGCGAGCACCGCGTCCCAGTCGGCCGGGTCCGGGGCGGCGGCCACCGCCTCCGGCGGAGGTCCGGAGCAGGCCGCCACCAGGACGAGGGCGGCGGCGGTGAGCAGGGCGGGACGGCGCAACGGGGCCTCCGGGGTCGGGGTGAGCGGCGTGCGGGGTTCTTCGCGAGGATGGGCGGGACGGATCGGAGGAGCCGTGTTCGACGCGCGCCTGCGGCGGAGGCTGGACGGGCCGCTGGACCGCCTCGCCGGCCGCCTCGACCGGCCCGGGGTCACCCCCGACCGGCTGACGCTGGTCGGGCTGGTGCTCGGCCTGGGCAGCGCCGCGGCCTCGGTGGCCGCGCTGTGGCCGCTCGCCGCGGTGCTGTGGCTGGCGTCGCGGGCCGCGGACGGCCTCGACGGCCCGCTCGCCCGGCGCCGCGCCCGCGGCGGCGGGCCGCGCGACGCGGGCGCCGGCGGGTTCCTGGACATCACCTGCGACTTCGTCGTCTACGGCGCCACGGTCGTCGGGGTGGGGATCGGGGCCTCGGCGGCCCTCGGCAGCGCGCTGTGGCCGTTCCTGCTGGTCCTGCTGGCCTACTACGTCAACGGCACGGCGTTCCTCGCCTTCTCCTCGATCGCCGAGCGGTCGGGGCGGCGCCTGGACGACGGGCGCAGCCTGAGCTTCCTGGGCGGCCTGGCCGAGGGCGCGGAGACCATCGCCGTGCACACCCTGTGGCTGCTGCTGCCGTTCTGGGCGGAGGGGATCGCGCTGGTCTGGGCGGCGGTGGTGGCCGTGTCGGCGACCCACCGGATGGTGGTCGGCTACCGGTCCCTGTCTTGACCGCACCCCGGAGCCACGACGCGGTCCCCGGGCCCGTCCGACGGCGTTGCGGCTCCGGAGTGCGGTCATGCCCGCCTGCGGAGGAGGGTCAGGAGGGGGCGGAGCAGGGGCCTCGCCAGGCGGGCGCGGGTCTGCGCCAGGGCCGCGTTCCAGGGGGCGTCCCCGTAGGTCGGGTAGGGGTGGGTCGTCGCCGCCACCGCCGTCGCGGGCAGGCGCTTGCGGACGGCCAGGGTCAGCTCGGCCAGCACCTCCCCGGCCCGGGGCCCGACGACCGTGGCGCCGACCAGCCGGCCCCGCCGGTCGAGCACGAGCCGGGTGAAGCCGGCGGTGGAGCCGTCGGCGATCGCGCGGTCGACCTCGGCGTTGTCGTGCGTGCGCACGGTGGGGCCGTCGACCGCCCCGACCGACGCCACCTCGGGGGCGGTGTAGGTGACCTTCGGGACGGCCCGCAGGTCGACCTTCCGGCGCAGGCCCAGCACCGCGTTGCTCGCGGCCAGCGCCCCGTGCACCCCCGCGATGTGCGTGAACTGCGGGTGGCCGGTGATGTCGCCCGCGGCGAACACCCGCGGGTTGGTGGTGCGCAGGGCCGCGTCGACGACGACGTGGCCGCGCTCGGTGAGCTCCACGCCGGCTTCCGCCGGGTCGAGCCCGCGCGTGTCGGGGCGCCGGCCCAGGGCCACGAGCAGCTCGTCGCCCTCGACGCGCTCCCCGCCCGCCAGCACCACCGACGCGCCGTCGGCCGACTCCACCCGCGAACCGGTCCGCACGGTGACGCCGTCGGCGCGCAGGGCGTCGGTGACGAGCGCGGCCGCGCGGGCGTCCTCGTTCGGCAGCAGCCGGTCGGCCATCTCGACGACGGTCACGGCGCTGCCCAGCCGGGCGAACGCCTGCCCGAGCTCGCAGCCGATCGTGCCGCCGCCCAGCACGACCAGCCGGCGCGGCAGCTCGGTGAGGTCCCAGACGGTGTCGGTCGTCAGCGCCCCGTCGAGACCGGGCACCGGCGGCACGGCCGGGTCGGAGCCGGTGGCGACGAGCGCGTGCCGGAACGCGATGCGCTCGCCGTCGACCTCGACGGCGTCCGGACCGGTGAAGCGGGCCGAGCCCGACCGCACCCGCACCCCCGCCTCGGCGAGCGCCGCCGCGGAGTCGGTCGGCTCGATCGCGGCCATCGCCCCCTTGACGTGCGCCATCACCGCCGCGAAGTCGACCCGCACCCCGTCGACGTGCACGCCCAGCCGCGCCGCCGACCGGGCCCCCGCCGCGGCGGACGCGGCGGCGACCAGCGCCTTGCTGGGCACGCAGCCGGTCCACAGGCAGTCCCCGCCCGTGCGCTCGCGCTCGACCAGCAGCACCGACGCCCCGAGCTGCGCAGCCGTGCGCGCCCCGACCAGGCCGGCGGTGCCGCCGCCGACGACGAGGAGGTCGATCACCGCGCAGCCGTCTTCCGGTCGCGCACGCTCGGCATCGGCAGCAGCACCTTCAGCGCCGCGTTCTCCCCCGGGTCGAGCACCCCGTGCTGCACGCACGCCGGCACGAGGAACTCCTCGCCGTCCGGCCCGGCCGGGTGGCCCATCGCGTAGTGGCAGGCCTGCAGCCGCTCCTGGGTCGCGCGCACCGCGGGGTCGGTGGCCGTCTCGCCGCGCTGCATGAGGTCCCACGCCGGCTTCACCTGCTCGGCGTCCATGAACTGGTGCATCACGAACGTCACCGGCCGCAGACCGTGGCGCAGCAACCGGCGCAGCCCGACGCGGCGCGCGGTGCGCGCGGCCCAGCCCGCGGCGGTGGTCAGCACCGACGGGTGCCGGGCCACCAGCCGCACCAGCTTGACGGCCAGGTCGGGGGCCGGGGTGCTGCCGAAGGAGATGCCGGTGAGGTGGCGGAAGAACGCGTCGCGCGTGGCGCGGTCGCGCGGGTCGGACGTGTCGAGCACCGGGAACCAGCGGTCCCCGGAGTAGAAGCCGTAGGCGGTGCGGTTGCAGCGCAGGTCGCCGTTCTCGAAGACCGTGGCGTCGAGCCGGGTGCCGACCCCCTCCTCGATCCTGGCCCACACGGCGTCCGGGGAGACGTCGGCGCCCCGGTACTCCTCGTGCCAGCGCCGGTCGTCGCCGACGAACGCGGCCGGCTGGAAGGACAGCATCCCGAAGCCCATCGTCCCGGCGGTGCGCACGACCTCGGGGATCTCGCCGACGTTCTTCGGCGTCACCGTCATGTTGTGGGCGAGGAAGGAGCGGACGCCGTGCTCGCGGCGCAGCCGCCGGAACATGTCGACGAACCGCTGCCGGTAGGGGTGCAGCGACGCCTCGTCCGGCGGGCGGGGGATGCCGCGGCGGCCGAACATCATCGAGTCGAAGTGGGCCGCGAAGGAGACGCGGTCGAGCCGGCGCCGCCCGTCGGGGCCGAGGACCAGCTGCTCCAGGTAGGGGTAGTCGACGTCGCCGTGGGTCATGCTCATCGGCTCGCGTCCGTGCTCGCGCATCGTGAGCAGCGCGGCGGCGTGGTCGTCGGGCGGGAGCAGGGTGACCTCCCCGCCGATCAGCTGGGCGTGGGCCCGCGGTCCCCGCAGCCGGCGCAGGGTCGCCATCTGCTTCCCGACCTGCTCGCGGGTGTGCGGCCCGTCGACGCGCACGCGGTTGGCGTCGCGGGAGTGGTAGCAGGGGGTGCAGGCGAGGTTGCAGGCCGGGAACACGCCGTGGGTGCCCTCGCAGCCCGGGCCGAAGCGGCCGAGGACCTGACCCGGGGTCTTCACGACGTCGGGCAGGCCGGCCCAGCGGTCGGCGAGGGCGGCGGCGAACTCGGGGTCGTGCGGTCGGGTGCGGCGTTCCCAGCGGCGGACTGCAGCGAGCATGGTGGATTCCCTCCGTCGACCGGCGTTCGACGAAGGGTCACGCTACGGATCGGTCAGCTCCGGCGCAGGGCGCGCAGCGCATCGGGCACCGCGAGCGCCACCGACACCGCCGAGACGACGGTGGCGAGCTGGCAGTAGGCGCACAGCGCCCGGTTCTCCCGCCACTCCTCGCGCGCGAGCTGCACGTCGACGCCGAGGTCGCCCACGGTCTTGAGGGCGAGCAGCACGGGCAGGGCCCGCGGACGGTCCGGCCCGCCCGCCGCGGCCAGCCACGCCGTGAGCGCGTAGGTCACGATCATCATCGGCCCGTCCGGGCTCTGCGCCCGCCGGAAGGCGTAGTCGGAGGCGTCGACGCGGTCGGCGTCGAACGGCCCCGGCGGATCGGGCAGGTGCCGCACGATCCCCGTCTGGTACGCCGTCACGACCTTCCCCATGGCCGCGCCGACGAGCGAGAGCCCGACGATCCACCGGCGCCGGCGCATCCCGGGCTCGTCGCTGGTGCGCAGGTAGCGGGACAGTTCACCGGGGCTCGCCATACCGGGTCCTCTACCCGCGGTCGCGGGCCCGACACGCGCCGCTCGCGCACCCCGGCCCGGCTTGACGCCGGCGCCCGCCCGCGGGTGCACTGGCCGGGTGCGGGCGGGGCGGGGGGAGCGCAGCGGTGGCGGCGCGGCGGCGGCGATCGTCCTCGCCGGCGGCAGCGGCACCCGCGTGGGCGCGGCCCGCAACAAGGTCTACCTGCCGCTGGCCGGGCGATCGGTCATCGCCTGGTCCCTCGACGCGTTCGGGGCGCTGCCGGAGATCGGCCCGGTGGTGCTCGTCGTCCGCGCGGCCGACCGCGCCACGGCCGGGGCGGTGCTGGACCGGGAGGTCGAGCACGGGCCGGTGGAGCTGGTCACCGGCGGCGCCACCCGGCAGGAGTCGGAGCTGGCGGGGCTGCGCCACCTGGCCGGCCGCATCGGGACCGGCGAGGTCGGCACCGTGCTCGTCCACGACGGCGCGCGGCCGCTGGTGACGCGGGCGCTGGTCACCGGGGTGCTCGGTGCCGCCCGCCGCGGGGGCGCCGTGCCCGGGATGCGCCGCGGCGACGTCGCGGTGGCCGCCCCCGACGGCCACGGGCTGGTGGCGATGGCGCCCGAGGGCTGCGTGGCCGTCCAGACCCCGCAGGGCTTCCCGGCCGCCCCGCTGCTGGAGGCCTACGAGGCCGCCGCCCGCGCGGGCTTCGCCGGCACCGACACGGCGTCGTGCGTCGAGCGCTTCGCCCCGGGGCTGGACACGCGCTGGATCCCCGGCGACCCCGGCAACATCAAGATCACCTACGCGCGGGACCTCGTCGTGGCCGAGCGGGCCCTGGCCCGGCCCGGCCACCGGGCGGGGTGAGGAGCGCGCTACCCGCCGTCCACCGCGTCGGGCTCGATCCCCAGGTACTCGGCCACCTGCTCGACGAGCACCTCGTGGAGCAGGTCGGCGAGGTTCGTGCCGTCCTTCGCGCGCGCCTCCAGCGGGCGGCGGTACAGCACGATCCGGGCGCGCGAGGGCACCCCCTGCGGGTCGACGCCGGCCGGCACGAGCTGCGCGAGCGGCACGCCCACGTCGGCGAGCACCCCCGAGTCCCACACGACGTCGTCGGGGGAGGTGGAGTGCACCTCGGGCACGTCGTCGACGGCGAGGTCCAGGTCGGCGAGCTCGGAGCCCCAGCGCAGCTCGATCGGCTCGACGGCCTCCAGCACGGCCGAGTCGAACCGCTCCGCGCGGGTGCGCGCCGCCGGCGTGCCCGCCGGGTAGAGCAGCCCGCGCAGGCCGCGCCCGCGGCGGTCCCGGCGGCGCGGGGACCGCACCCGGCGACGAGCGGTGGTCATCGCGCAATCGTAAGGGGACGGCGGGGCCGGTGACGGAGGCGCGGGGCGCGCAGGACCACCGCGCGTCGCAGCGGTGCGCGGACGCGACGACGCGCTATGGTCGCTGACGTGCTGAGTGTGCGGCGGTGTTCGCGGACCGGGTGCACCGAACTCGCGGTGGCCACGCTCACCTACGTGTACGCCGACTCCACGGCCGTGGTGGGTCCCCTGGCCACGCAGGCCGAGCCGCACACCTACGACCTGTGCCACCGCCACGCCCACCGCCTAACCGCGCCCCGCGGCTGGGAGGTCGTGCGCTTCGAGGGCGAGTTCGCCCCGCCGCAGCCCACCTCCGACGACCTGACCGCCCTGGCCGAGGCGGTCCGCGAGGCCGGGCGGGCCGACCGTCCGGTGGAGAGCGGGCCGGTCACCGGGACGGGTCGCCGCGGTCACCTCCGCGTGCTCCCGTCGGCGGACTGACCGTCCGCGCCGGGCCCCCTCCGTCGGCCCCTCCACCCCCCCGGCGGACCACCGATAGGCTGCCTGCTCGTGGCTGACCTCTCGGCAATCGTCAAGGCCTACGACATCCGCGGTGTCGTCGGTGACGGCATCGACGAGCCCGTGGTGCGGGCCCTCGGGGCGGCGCTGGCCCGGCTCGTGCGCGAGGAGTCGCGCGCCGTCGTCGTGGGCCACGACATGCGCCCGTCCTCGCCGGGGCTGGCGCGCGCCTTCGCCGAGGGGGTCACCGCGCAGGGGCTCGACGTGGTCGAGATCGGCCTCGCCAGCACCGACCAGCTCTACTTCGCCTCGGGCTCGCTCGACCTGCCCGGCGCGATGTTCACCGCCAGCCACAACCCGGCGAAGTACAACGGCATCAAGCTGTGCCGCGCCGGCGCCGTGCCGATCGGGCAGGGCACGGGGCTGGACGCGATCCGCGCCGACGTCGAGGCCGGCGTGCCCGAGGGCCCCGGCGGCGGCACCGTCAGCACCCGCGACGTCCTCGCCGACTACGCCGCCCACCTGCACGGCCTGGTGGCCGCGCCGGCCCGTCCGCTGCGCGTGGTGGTCGACGCCGGCAACGGCATGGCCGGGCACACCGTGCCGGCTGTGCTGGCCCACCTCGACGTCGTGCCGCTGTACTTCGAGCTCGACGGCACCTTCCCCAACCACGAGGCCAACCCGCTGGACCCGGCCAACCTCGTGGACCTGCAGAAGGCCGTGCTCGCCGAGGGCGCCGACCTCGGCCTGGCCTTCGACGGCGACGCCGACCGCTGCTTCGTGGTGGACGAGCGCGGCGAGGCCGTGAGCCCCAGCGCGGTCACCGCTCTGGTCGCGGTCCGCGCGCTGGCCCAGCACCCCGGCGCGACGATCATCCACAACTGCATCACCTCGCGCGCGGTGCCCGAGCTCGTCCTCGAGCACGGCGGCACGCCCGTCCGCACCCGCGTCGGGCACTCGTTCATCAAGGCGCGGATGGCCGAGACGGGTGCGGTGTTCGGCGGCGAGCACTCCGCGCACTACTACTTCCGCGACTTCTGGCGCGCCGACTCCGGGATGCTGGCCGCGCTGCACGTCCTCGCCGCCCTGGGCGAGGCCGCCCGGCCGCTGTCGGAGCTCATGGCGGGCTACGAGCGCTACGCCGCCTCGGGGGAGGTGAACTCGACGGTCACCGACGTGCCCGGCCGGGTCGCCGCCGTCCGCGCCGCCTACGCCCACGCCGAGTTCGACGAGCTGGACGGGCTCACCGCGAGCCTGCCCGACGGCTCCTGGTTCAACCTGCGCCCGTCCAACACCGAACCGCTGCTGCGGCTCAACGTCGAGGCCGCGGACGCCGCGGCCGTCGCCGCCCTGCGCGACGACGTCCTCGCGATCGTGCGGGCGCAGTGATGGACCTCGACCCGCAGCTCCTGGAGATCCTCGCCTGCCCCAGCGACGACCACGCGCCGCTGGAGCAGCGCGGCGACACGCTCGTCTGCACCTCCTGCGGCCGGGCGTTCCCGATCGTCGACGGCATCCCGGTGCTCCTGCTCGACGAGGCCCTGCCGCCCGCGGGCGGGACGGAGGGGTAACCGCGTGCTCGACGACCTGACCGACCCGCGCGCGCTCGCGGCGCTCGACGCCCGGGGCGTGCTGCGCTCGGCCGCCACCGCCGGGGCGCAGGTCCGCTCGGCCGCGCAGGGCGCGCTGGAGGCGGGCGTGGCCGAGCTGGGCGGGCGTCCGCGCGCCCTGGTGTTCGTGCGGCGTCCCGGCGTGTCCGGCGCCGCCGCCGCCCTGCTGGGCGCGCTGCTCGGGCCGTCCTGCCCGGTGCCGGTCGTGGTCCTCGACGCCGTGCCGTCCTGGATCGGCCCGCTGGACGTCGTGGTCGTGCACGCCGACGACGGCACCGACGCCGAGCTGGCCGACTCGGTCGACCTCGCCGTCCGCCGCGGCGCCGAGGTCGTCGCCTCGGTGCCCGCCACCGGGCCGGTCGCGTCGGCGGGCGCCGGGCGGGCGCGGCTGGTGGAGCCCCGCATCCCCGTGCCGCCGGGCCTGGACCTGCCGCGCGCGCTCGCGGTCGGGCTGGCGGTGCTGCGGGCGCTCGGCCTGCTCACCGCCCCGCTCGACCCCGCCATGGACGTCCTCGCCGACGCCCTGGACGCCGAGGCCGAGCGCAACCAGCCCGCGCACGAGCCCTTCATGAACCCGGCCAAGGCGCTGGCCCTGCGGCTGGCCGAGCGCACCCCGCTGCTGTGGGGCGCCGACCAGCTCGCCACGGCGGTCGCCGGGCACGCCGCCTCCGCGCTGGCCCAGCACGCCGGCGTCGTCGCGCACTCCGCCGACGTCGCGCAGGGGATCACGGCCACCGGCCTGCTCGCCGCGCTGGACACCGGCGCGCGCGACGTCTTCCGCGACCCGTTCGACGACCCGTCGCCCGAGGCACCGGCACCACGGCTGGTGCTGCTGGCCACCGGGGAGGACGATCCGGCCCAGGCGGTGCTGCGGCGCACCGGGCGGGGGCTGCCCGACCCGGACGTCCTGCACCCCGTGGAGGAGGTCGTGCGCGGCTCCGCGCACGCGGCCCTGCTGCGCGCCGCGCTGCTGGCGTCGCGGTGCGACGTCGCCGCCGTGTACCTCGGGCTGGCCACCCGCGCCATCGAACCGGCCTGAGAGGGACGCACCGTGGAGCTGCTGGAGAACCCCGTCCGCACCTACTCCTGGGGTTCGCGCACCGTGATCGCCGAGCTGCTCGGCGAGGAGGTGCCCTCGCCGCACCCCCAGGCCGAGCTGTGGCTGGGGGCGCACCCGAACGACTCCTCGCACCTCGTGCACGAGGGCACCCGCACCCCGCTGCTGGACGCGATCACCGCCGACCCGGTGGGCCGGCTCGGGGCCGAGCGCGCGGAGCGCTGGGCGGGGCGGCTGCCGTTCCTGCTCAAGGTGCTCGCCGCCGACGAGCCGCTGTCGCTGCAGGCCCACCCCAGCGCCGAGCAGGCCGCGGTGGGCTTCGCCCGCGAGGACGCCGTCGGGCTGCCCCGCGACGCGCCGGACCGCAACTACCGCGACCCGAGCCACAAGCCCGAGCTGGTGTGCGCGATCACGGAGTTCCACGCCCTCGTCGGCTTCCGGGACCCCGCCGCCACCGTCGAGCTGCTGGCGGCGCTCGACGTCCCCGAGCTCGCGCCGCACGTGGCGCTGCTGGCCGACCAGCCCGACGCCGACGGCCTGCGCGCGCTGTTCACCACCTGGATCACGCTGCCGCAGTCGGTGCTGGACTCGCTCGTGCCGGCCCTGCAGGACGGCTGCGTGCGGCTGGCCGGCGACGCGCGGTTCGGCACGGAGGCCCGCACGGTGCTGGAGCTCTCCGAGCGCTACCCGGGGGACGCGGGCGTCCTCGCCGCCGTGCTGCTCCGGCGCGTCACCCTGGCGCCGGGCGAGGCGCTGCACCTGCCGGCGGGCAACCTGCACGCCTACCTGACCGGCGCCGGGGTCGAGGTGATGGCCAACTCCGACAACGTGCTGCGCGGCGGCCTCACGCCCAAGCACGTCGACGTGGCCGAGCTGCTGCGGGTGCTGGACTTCGCCGCGCCCGCGCCGCCGGTGCAGCGCGGCACGCCCGAGGGCGCCTGGGTGCGCTACGACACCCCCGCCGAGGAGTTCCTGCTGCGGCGCCTCGAGTCCGACGGCGGCCGGGTCCCCGTGCCGGGCGACGGCCCGCGGATCCTGCTGTGCACGGCCGGCGCCGTGGGCGTCCACTCCGGCGAGGGCTCGGTCGAGATCAAGCGCGGGCGGGCCGTGTGGCTGGGGTCGGCGGACACCGACGTCTCGATCGAGGTCCGCGCGGAGGGCACGCAGGTGTTCCTGGCCGGCGACGGCCTCTAGGGACCCCGTCCCGCAGTCCGCTCGATCGTGATCGGGTGCACGCGGTGGTCCTCGCAGGGACGTGGACGTGCATCCCGCGACGATCAGCGAACAGGTGATCGTGATCAGGTGTGCGCTGCGGCCCCGGGTGGGGCGGTCGGGTGCATCCGGCCGCGATCACCGGCCGGTGGGTGGCGGAGTGCGTGCCCCGGGAGCTGGCGCGCGGACAGATCATGCCTTGACGGTTATATATCCGCTCAGGCATGCTGAGCGGGTGACGTTCGAGGTGCTCGCCGAGCCGACCCGCCGCCGCATCCTGGACCTGCTCCGGGAGCGCCCGCGGTCGGTCGGTGAGCTGACCGCGGAGCTCGGCCTGTCCCAGCCCGGCACGTCCAAGCACCTGCGGGTGCTGCGCGAGGCCGGGCTGGTGCGCGTCCGCGCGGAGGCCCAGCGCCGCTGGTACGAGCTGGACCCGGCGCCCCTCGCCGCGGTCGACGCCTGGCTCGCCCCCTACCGCTGGCTGTGGGACGACCGGTTCGACGCCCTCGAACGCCACCTCGACGCACCCGAGGAGGCCCCGTGAGCACCACCCTGAGCACCGTCGACGGCCGGTCCGTCCTGCGCGTGGAGCGCCGCCTGCGCCGCCCGCCCGAGGAGGTGTGGCCCGCGCTCGTCGAGCCCGAGCGGCTCGCGGCCTGGTTCCCCAGCGAGGCGACGATCGAGCAGCGCGTCGGCGGGAAGGTCGTGTTCGGCTCCGGCGGCGACGGCACGGTCACCGACCTCGACCCGCCGCGGCTGATCGCGTTCACCTGGGAGACCGACCACCTGCGCTTCGAGCTGTCCCCGGACGGCGGGGGCTCGCTGCTCGTCCTCGTCCACACCTTCGACGACCGGGGCGGCGCCGCCAGCTTCGCGGCCGGCTGGGAGGGGTGCTTCGACGTGCTGGACGGCGCCCCCGCGGGCGACCACGAGGCCCGCCACGAGCGCCTGCTCGTCGAGCTGGGGCTGCTGGAGCCGGCCGTCTCCGGTCCGGTCGACGGGTGGGAGGTCCGGTTCGAGCGCCAGCTCGTGCACCCGGCCGCCCGGGTCTGGCCCGCACTCGTCGCGTCGGTGGACCCCGCGGCCGTCCGCGGGTCCCGCGAGCCCGAGCTGCTGGAGCTCGACCTGCCCACCGGGCGCGAGCGCTGGACGCTGGGGGAGGGCACGGGCCACGGCGCCCGGCTGGTGCTGGTGCGCAGCGGGTCGGGGGAGCGGGCCCGCGACGAGGCCGCCGCCACCGCCGCCGCCCGCGTGGAGTCGGTGCTGGCGGCGGTGCGCTGATCGCGATCCGCTGCACGCCACGGCCCCGGTCGGGGCGTTAGTGCACATCCTATGGCGATCACCAGCGCGGTGATCGTGATCCGGTGCACGCGGTGGCCGCGGACGGGGCGGTGGCGTGCATCCGACCGCGATCACCGGGCCGACCGGAACCGCGGCGCGGCCGGATCCGTCGGTGGTGGGGTGCTCACCCGACCCTTCCGCGGGTCCCGCGCCGTCGCCGCCGGGCTCGTCACCGCGAAGCAGCTGCGCGGGCCGCGGTTCCGCCGCCTCTTCCGCGACACGTACGTCCGGTCCGACGTCCCGGTCGACGCGGCGCTCCTCGCGGTGGCCGCGGCCGCGGCGACGGGAGGCGTGCCGGCCGGGTGGTCGGCCGCCGAGCTGCTCGGCGCCTCCTGCGGGCCGGAGGTGTTCCTGGCCGAGGTGGTGGTCCCGTCCCGCCGGCGCGGGCAGCCTGGGCTGGTGGTGCGGCACGACCGGTTGCCGCTCCACGAGACCGTCGACGTGGACGGGCTGGCGGTCACCGGCCATCGGCGCACCGCGTTCGACCTCGGCCGCCGGCCCCCGCTGCGGGAGGCCGTCGTGGCGGTCGACCAGCTGAGCCGGGTGGGGGAGTTCGACCCGCGGGAGCTGGTCCCGTACTCCTACGACCACCTCGGCGCGCCCGGGTCGCGGCTGCTGCTGCGGGCCGTGCAGCTGGCCGACGCCCGCTCCGGCTCGCCGATGGAGACGCGCATCCGGCTCGCGCTGCACGACGCCGGTCTGCCACCGCCGGTGCTGCAGCACCCGGTCGGCCCGTACGCCCTCGACCTGGCCTACCCGGACGTGCGGCTGGCCGTCGAGTACGACGGCCGGGAGCACCGCGACCCCGACCGCGCGCTCCGCGACCTCCGCCGCCAGGCCCTCCTCACCGCCGACGGCTGGGAGGTGCTGCGCTTCCCGGCCCGCGACGTGCTGGGCCGGCCGTGGTGGGTCGCAGTGTGCGTCCGCCGGGAGCTGGTGCGCCGGGGCGTCCTCGCCGCGTGATCACCGTCGGATGCGCGATACGGCCCGGCGCGGGGCCGTGCAGGGGATCACGATCACCGGTCGGCGCGCACCGTCCCGTCCACCACCACGTCCGCGCGGGCGCGGGTGCCCTCCGCCGCGAAGTGGGCGGTCTCCTGGGCGGCCCAGCGCTCCCAGTGCGGGCGGTAGGTCTCGCCGTCGCGGGCGATGCCGCGGCGGAACCGCTCGTCGCGCGGGGCCTCGACCCACACCAGCAGCACGGCGTGCGCGGCGATCGCGCGCGCTCCGCTGCCCACCCCGTCGAGGACGAGCACGGGCGGGCGCCCGACGACGACGGTCGCGCCGGCCGCGGAGCGCTGCCAGTCCCACCGGGGGTAGGCCGCGTCCCGCCCGGCCAGCAGCGGGGCCACCACCCCGTCGCGCAGCAGCGGCACGGTGGCGGCCAGCCCGTCCCAGCCGGGGTAGAGGTCGTCGAGGTGCAGCACCGGGGCGTCCATCTCGGCCCCCAGCGCCCGCGCGAGCGTGGTCTTCCCCGACCCGGACGGCCCGTCGACGCAGACGAGCCGAGTCGCCCCGCAGCGGGGCGGCGCGGCGCGGACCCGGGCGGCGAGGTCGGCGATCACCCCTGCGACGTCGGTCCGGCCACCTGGTAGCCGCCGAACTTCTCCCGCAGCGTCTTCTTGGAGAACTTGCCGACGCTGGTCTTGGGCACCTCGTCGATGAACTCGACGGCGTCGGGCAGCCACCACTTCGCCACGCGCGGCTCGAGGTGGGCGATGACCTCCTCGGCGGTCAGCGCCTCCCCGGGCTTGACGACGACGCAGGCCATCGGCCGCTCCACCCACTTGGGGTGCGGGATCGCGATGACGGCGGCCTCGGCGACCTTGGGGTGGGCCATGATCTCGTTCTCCAGCTCGACCGAGCCGATCCACTCGCCGCCGGACTTGATGAGGTCCTTCGTGCGGTCGACCAGCCGGAACGAGCCGTCGGGCGAGACCGAGGCGACGTCGCCGGTGCGCAGCCAGCCGTCGGCGGTGAACTGCTCCCCGCCGCCCTCGCCGCGGTAGTACTCCTTCGCGATCCACGGCCCGGCCGCCTGCACCTCGCCGGTGGCGACGTCGTCCCACGGCAGCGCGGCGCCGGTCCCGGGGTCGGCGATGCGCAGGTCCACCAGCGGCACCGGGTAGCCCTGCCGGGCCCGCAGCGTCGCCTTCTCGTCGTCGGACAGGTCGTCGTGGCCGCGGCGCAGGACGCCGAGCGAGGCGATCGGCGAGGTCTCGGTCATGCCCCAGCCCTGCAGCAGCGGCAGCCCGATCGCGTCGCGCACGGCCTCCGACAGCGCCTTGGGCACGGCCGACCCGCCGCAGAGCACCACGCGCAGGGCCAGGTCGCGGTCCTTCAGCAGCGGCACCAGACCCATCCAGATGGTGGGGACGCCCGCGGTGACCGTGACGCGGTGGCGCTCGAGCATCCCGGCGATCGCGTCGGGCGTCATCGCGGGCCCGGGGAAGACGATGTCGGTGCCGGCGAGCAGGCAGCCGTAGGGCAAGCCCCAGGCGTTGGCGTGGAACATCGGCACGACGGGCAGCACGACGTCGCGCTCCAGCAGCCCGACGCCGTCGGCCATCAGCGAGATGAGCGAGTGGAGCACCGTGGAGCGGTGCGAGTACAGCACGCCCTTCGGGTTGCCCGTGGTGCCCGACGTGTAGCACATCGCGGCGGCGGTGTTCTCGTCCTCCACGACGAACTCGCCCGCGTACGGCTCGGACGCGGCGAGCAGCTCCTCGTAGTCGCGCACGCGCGGGTCGTCGGGGACCGGGGTCTGCGCGCCGTCGTCGATCACGACGATGTGCCGCACCGTGGGCAGCCTGTCCAGGTGGGGGACGAGCAGCGGCAGCAGCGACCGGTCGACGAAGACGACCTCGTCCTCGGCGTGGTTCACGATGTAGACCAGCTGCTCGGGGAACAGCCGGATGTTGAGGGTGTGCAGCACGCGCCCGGTGCACGGCGCCGCGAGGTAGAGTTCGAGGTGCCGCGCGGTGTTCCAGCAGAAGGTGCCGACGCGCCCGTCGGGGGAGACGCCCAGCGCGTCCAGCGCGGTGGCGAGCCGGCGCACCCGGACCGCCCAGTCGGCGACGGTGGTGGTCGTCTCGCCCTGCGCGGTGACCGTCACGAGCTGCTTGGCGCCGAAGAACCGCTCGGCGCGGTGGAACACGTGCGGCAGGACGAGGGGGCGGTCCTGCATCAGTCCGAGCATCGGCGCTCCTGCGGGTGTGCGGTGGGTCACGGAGGAAAGTACCGGGACGGGCGGCCCCCGACCACGAGCCGGACGGCCCGATCCCGGCTAGGGTCGAGCGCCGTGACAACGGCCGTGGTCTGCCTCGACGTGGGATCGGTGTGGACGAAGGCGGTGCTCGTCCACCCGGACGGCGGGCTGGCCGGGTTCGCCGAGCACCCCACCACCGGCGACGACGTGCTCGCGGGCGTCGACGCCACGGTCAGGGCGGTCACCGCTGCGGGGCCGGACGGCGACCCGGACGTGCTGGCCTGCTCCTCGGCCGGGGGCGGGCTCCGGCTCGCCGTCGTCGGCTCGGAGACCCTGGCCGCCACCGAGGCCGGCCACCGCGTCGCCGCCACCTCCGGGGCGCGCGTCGTCCACGTGCACGGCGGCCCGCTGGAGCCCGCCGACGTCCGCGCCCTGCGCGACGCGCGCCCGGGTGCGGTGCTGCTGCTCGGCGGGCCCGACGGCGAGGACCCCGGACCGCTGCTGCACAACGCCGGGCGGCTGGCCCGGGCCCGCATCCGCCCGCCGGTGGTGCTGGCCGTCGACCCCGCCGCCCGCGACGACGCGCTGGCCCTGCTCGCCGCCACCGGGCGGACCGTGGTGCCCTGCGCCAACGTCGTGCCGGAGCTGGGGCGCGTCGAGCCCGGCCCGGCCCGGGCCGCGCTGACCTCGCTCTTCCGGCGGCACGTGCTGGGCGGGCGCGGCACGGGCGTCGCGCCGCGGTTCCGGCGGCTCGTCCGCACCGCCACCCCCGACGCCGTCGGCCGGGGCGCCGCCGTGCTGGCCCGCCTGGTGGACGGTCCCGTCCTGGTCGTCGACGTCGGCTGCGCCACCACCGACGTCCACTCGACCGGCCCCGGCGGGACGCTCCGCACCATCGAGGGCGACCTGGGCGTGCGGACCTCCGCGGCCGGCGTGCTCGTGGAGGGGCAGGCCGAGGGGCTCGTCGACCCGGTGGAGGCCGACCTGCTCGGGCCGACCGTCGAGCGGATGGCGGGCGAGGTGGGGCTCGTCCCGGTCGATCCCGGCAGCGCGGCGGAGGACCGGCGCGTGGCCGCGCTGGCGGCGGTGGTCGCCCTGCGCCGGCACCTGCGGCTGGCCGGCGACGTGCGCCCGGCCGTCGTCGTGCTCAGCGGCGGGGTCTTCCGGCGCTCCGGCGTGGGCGTCGCCCCGGTCGTGGCCACGCTGTGCGCCGACCCCGAGCTGGCGCCCGCGCTGGACGGGGCGCGGCTGGTGGCGGACACCGACTTCACGGTCGGGCCGGCGGGGCTGCTGGCCGACCGGGGCCGCGGCGGCTGGGCCGAGGCCCTGCTGCGCGACCACCTCCTGGGCTGACGTCACGCGCCGACGACTGGACAAGCCCCGCCCGGGGCCGGGACACTGGGGGTCGAGCCGGGATCGAGAGGCGCTGCGACGGACCACCGAGTCCGCCACGCTCGGTCCGCACGGCGATCGACTGCAAGGGCGCCTCCCCGTGAGGGAGGCGCACCCCGTGCCGCCCCGCACACGCCCCTGGAGGAGCACCACTGTGTCCGTGGACGCCAGCACCACCCCCGACAGCCGCCTGCAGAACGTCAACGGTCTCGACTTCGCCGTCGCCGACCTGTCGCTGCACGAGTTCGGCCGCAAGGAGATCCGCCTCGCCGAGCACGAGATGCCCGGCCTGATGGAGCTGCGCCGCGAGTACGCCGAGGCCCGCCCGCTGCACGGCGCCCGCGTCGCCGGCTCGCTGCACATGACCGTGCAGACCGCCGTGCTGATCGAGACCCTCGTGAGCCTCGGCGCCGAGGTGCGCTGGGTCTCCTGCAACATCTTCTCGACGCAGGACCACGCGGCCGCGGCCGTCGTCGTCGGCCCGCACGGCACCCCCGAGGAGCCGAAGGGCGTGCCCGTCTTCGCCTGGAAGGGCGAGACGCTCGAGGAGTACTGGTGGGCCACGGAGCAGCTGTTCCTGTTCCGCGACGCCGACGGCGAGGTCGTCGGCCCCAACATGATCCTCGACGACGGCGGCGACGCGACCCTGCTCGTGCACAAGGGCGTCGAGTACGAGAAGACCGGCATCGTGCCGACCGTCGACGACGAGGACCTCACGGTCTCCCACGAGTACCGCGTCATCCTCGACACCCTGCGCCGCTCGCTGCTGACCGACCCGGACCGCTGGACCAAGGTCGCGCGCGACATCCGCGGCGTCACCGAGGAGACCACCACCGGCGTGCACCGGCTCTACCAGCTCGCCGAGCAGGGCCAGCTGCTGTTCCCGGCGATCAACGTCAACGACTCGGTCACCAAGAGCAAGTTCGACAACACCTACGGCATCCGCCACTCGCTGATCGACGGCCTCAACCGCGCCACCGACGTGCTCATCGGCGGCAAGGTGGCGCTGGTCTGCGGCTTCGGCGACGTGGGCAAGGGCTCGGCCGCCGCGCTGGCCGGCCAGGGCGCGCGCGTCATCGTGTCCGAGGTCGACCCGATCTGCGCGCTGCAGGCGCTGCTGCAGGGCTACCAGGTCACCACGCTGGACAAGGTGGTCGACAAGGCCGACATCATCGTCACCACCACCGGCAACAAGGACATCATCACCACCGAGGCGATGTCCCGCATGAAGCACCAGGCGATCGTGGCCAACGTGGGCCACTTCGACAACGAGATCGACGTCGCGGGCCTGGGCCGGATCCCCGGCATCATCCGGATCAACATCAAGCCGCAGGTCGACGAGTGGGTGTTCCCGGACGGGCACTCCATCATCCTGCTGTCCGAGGGCCGGCTGATGAACCTCGGCAACGCGACGGGCCACCCGTCGTTCGTGATGAGCAACAGCTTCTCGAACCAGGTGATCGCGCAGATCGAGCTGTTCACCAAGCACGAGGAGTACAACAAGGACGTCTACCGGCTGCCGAAGATCCTCGACGAGAAGGTCGCGAAGATCCACGTGCTGGCGCTGGGCGGCGAGCTGACCAAGCTCAGCAAGGACCAGGCCGAGTACATCGGCGTGGACGTCGAGGGCCCCTTCAAGCCCGAGCACTACCGGTACTGATCCCCTGTGCGCGGGTGCGGCGGCCCCGGCCGCCGCACCCGCGCACGAGGCCCGGAGGGCCCATGCTCTTCCCCCGCGCCGACGGCGACGGCTGGACCCGCTGCGCGCTCGGCCACCGGCACTGGGGGCTGTTCGGCGCCGCCGGGCTGCTCCTGCGCTCCGGTGACCTCGTGCTGCTGCAGCACCGCGCGCTGTGGAGCCACCACGGTGGCACCTGGGGGCTCCTGGGCGGGGCCCGCCAGCGCGACGAGAGCCCGGCCGCGGCGGCGGCCCGCGAGGCGGCCGAGGAGGCGGGTCTCGACCCGGCGACCTACGAGGTGACCGGCGAGTCGACCGACGACCACGGCGGCTGGACCTACACCACCGTGCTGGCCCGGGCGCCCGAGCCGGTCGTCCTCACCGCGCTGACCGAGGAGACCCTGGCCGTCGCCTGGGTGCCGGAGGCGGACGTGACGACCCTCCCGCTGCACCCCGGCTTCGCCGCCACCTGGCCGCTCCTGCGGGTGGCGTAGCGTCCGCGGCGTGTTCGACGGGTTCGAGCGGGTGCGGGTCGACGTCGACGGGGTCGTCGTCAGCGCCGTCGTCGGCGGGGCCGGGCCGCCGGTGCTGCTGCTGCACGGCTTCCCGCAGACCCGCGCCATGTGGCACCCGGTCGCCCCCGCGCTGGCGCGGCGCGCCACCGTCGTCGCCGCCGACCTGCGCGGCTACGGCGACACCGACCGCCCCCCGGCCGGGCCCGACCACGCCGGCTACAGCTTCCGGGCCATGGCCGCCGACCAGGTGGGCCTCATGCGCGCGCTGGGCCACGAGCGCTTCGCCGTCGTCGGCCACGACCGCGGCGCCCGCACGACGCACCGCATGGCGCTGGACCACCCCGACGCCGTCACCCGCGCCGTGGTGCTCGACATCCTCCCGACGCTGCACCTCTACACCCACGTCGACCAGGCCTGGGCCACCGCGTACTACCACTGGTTCTTCTTCCTCCAGCGCGACGTCCCGGAGCGGCTGATCGGCGCGGACCCGATCGGCTACCTGCACACGCTGCTGGGCGGCTGGGGCAGCGGGCTCGACGCGTTCGCCCCGGAGGCCCTGGCCGAGTACGAGCGCTGCTTCGCCGACCCGGAGCGCCGGCACGCGATGCTGGAGGACTACCGCGCGGCGGCGTCGGTCGACCTGGAGCACGACCGCGCCGACCTGCACCGGCGCGTCGAGGTGCCGCTGCTCGCGCTGTGGGGGGCCCGCAGCGTCGTGGCCCGCAGCCCGGTCGACCCGCTGGAGGTCTGGCGCGAGCGCGGCGCGGACGTCCGGGGCGCCACCGTGGACGCCGGGCACTTCCTCGTCGAGGAGCGCCCCACCGAGACCCTCGCCGAGCTGGAGCGGTTCCTGTGGGACGGCTGATCGTCGTGGAGGGCCTGGACGGGGCGGGCAAGCGCACCCTCACCGACCGCCTGGTGGCGGCGTGGGAGGCCGGGGGCGCGCGGGTGGCCCGGCTGGCCTTCCCCCGCTACGCCGACGACGTCCACGCCGAGCTCGTGCGCGACGCGCTCTACGGCCGCATCGGCGACCTGTCGGACTCGGTGCACGGCATGGCGGTGCTCTACGCCCTGGACCGCCGCGCCGCCGTCCCCGTGCTGCACGGGCTGCTGGCCGGCCACGACGCCGTGCTCGTCGACCGGTACGCCGCCTCCAACGCCGCCTACGGCGCGGCCCGGCGCCACGAGGGCGCGGACGGGGAGTTCGTCGCCTGGGTGCGCGCGCTGGAGTTCGACCGGTTCGGCCTGCCCGTGCCCGACCACCACCTGCTGCTCGCCGTCCCCGACGCCGTCGCCGCGCAGCGGGCCGCGCACCGCGAGCGCACCGAGCCGGGCCGCGAGCGCGACCGGTTCGAGGCCGACGCCCGGCTGCAGGAGCGCACCGCGGGCGTCTACGCGGGCCTCGCCGAGGCGGGCTGGGTGGCGCCGTGGACGGTGCTCGACGGGGCCGGCGGGGTCGATCCCGCGGGGCTGCTCGACCGGCTCCTGGTGTAGTCCACCGAGGTGGGCGCAGCGGCCCGACCGGCGGGTGGGATGCTGCGCCCATGAAGTCGCGGGTACTCGTGGTCGACGACGACCCGGCGCTGGCCGAGATGCTCACCATCGTCCTGCGGGGTGAGGGGTTCGACACCGCCGTGGTCGCCGACGGCACGCGCGCGCTGCCCGCCGTCCGGGAGCTGCGCCCGGACCTCGTGCTGCTCGACCTGATGCTGCCGGGGATGAACGGCATCGACGTCTGCCGGGCGATCCGGTCGGAGTCGGGCGTGCCGATCGTGATGCTCACGGCGAAGAGCGACACCGTGGACGTCGTGCTGGGACTGGAGTCCGGCGCCGACGACTACGTCGTCAAGCCGTTCAAGCCCAAGGAGCTCGTCGCCCGGATCCGGGCGCGCGTCCGGCGCACCGAGAACGAGCCGGCCGAGCAGCTCGCGATCGGCGACGTCACGATCGACGTGCCGGCCCACCAGGTGCAGCGCGACGGCACCGCGATCGCGCTCACCCCGCTGGAGTTCGACCTGCTCGTGGCCCTGGCCCGCAAGCCGCGGCAGGTGTTCACCCGCGAGGTCCTCCTGGAGCAGGTGTGGGGCTACCGGCACGCCGCCGACACCCGCCTGGTGAACGTGCACGTGCAGCGGCTGCGGTCCAAGGTCGAGCGCGACCCGGAGCACCCCGAGGTGGTGCTCACCGTCCGCGGCGTGGGGTACAAGGCCGGCCCGCCGTGACGACCCGCACCGCGGCCGCCCGGCCGTGAACCGCGTCCGCGGGGTCCGCGCCCAGGTCCTCCGGCTCGCCGCCGAGGTCGGCGAGCTGGGCGGCACGGTCTGGCGCCGGTCGCTCTCGGTGCGGGTGGTGACGAGCACGCTCGCGCTGTCGACCGCGGTCGTCCTGGTGCTCGGGCTGGTGCTGCAGACCCAGATCGCGGACCGGGTGGTGCGCGGCAAGCAGGAGGACGCGCTGCTGCGCTTCGCCGCCGGGGTGGCGCTGCTGGAGCGCGAGCTCGCGACGGTCGACCCCGACCGCGACGGGGCGGCGGGCGACTTCAACAACGCGATCACCCAGCTGACCGAGTCCGGCACCGCCTCCGACGCCCCGACGGCGGGCGAGTTCCGCGCGGTGCTCACCACCGGCGGCGACGGGGAGCAGGTGGACGCCGGCCCGGTGCAGGACGTCCCGGCCGACCTGCGCCAGGTCGTCGCGGGCGGCGCCCAGGGCTTCCGCTACCGCACGGTCACCGAGCAGGGCGTCCAGGTGCCCACGCTGATGATCGGGCAGCCGGTGCGCACCGCGGGCGCCCGCGTCGTCGAGTTCTACCTGCTCTTCCCGCTCGACGCCGAGCAGCGCACGCTCGGGCTGGTGCAGAGCACGCTGATCGTCGGCGGACTGCTCCTGCTCCTGCTGCTCGCCGCCATCGCCAGCCTGGTGACGCGGCAGGTCGTGCGCCCGGTGCGCGAGGCCGCCGAGGTGGCCGAGCGGTTCGCCGACGGGCACCTCGACGAGCGGCTGCCGGTGCGCGGCGAGGACGAGCTGGCGCGGCTGGGGGAGTCCTACAACGAGATGGCGTCGAGCATCCAGAGCCAGATCCGCCAGCTCGAGGAGTTCGGGGCCCTGCAGCGGCGCTTCACCTCCGACGTCAGCCACGAGCTGCGCACCCCGCTGACGACGGTCCGGATGGCGGCCGACGTGCTGCACGCCTCCCGCGACCAGCTCCTGCCGGCGCTGCGGCGCAGCTCCGAGCTGCTCGTCACCGAGCTCGACCGCTTCGAGGCCCTGCTCGCCGACCTGCTGGAGATCTCCCGGCTCGACGCCGGCGTGGCCGAGCTGGTGGCCGAGCGGGTCGACCTGCGCGCCGTGGTGCTCCGGGCCGTCGACGACGTGCGGGGCCTCGCCGAGGACAGCGGCACGGAGCTGCGCCTGGACCTGCCCGAGGGAGTGGAGGCGGAGGTCGACCCGCGCCGCGTCGAGCGCATCGTGCGCAACCTCGTCGCCAACGCCGTCGACCACGGCGAGGGCCGCCCGGTGGACGTCCGGCTGGCCGGTGACGAGTCCACCGTGGCCGTGCTGGTGCGCGACCACGGCGTCGGGCTGCGCCCCGGGGAGGCGTCGCTGGTGTTCAACCGGTTCTGGCGGGCCGAGGAGAGCCGCGCCCGGCGCAGCGGCGGCAGCGGGCTGGGCCTGTCGATCAGCGTCGAGGACGCCCGGCTGCACGGCGGCCAGCTCCAGGCCTGGGGCGTCCCCGGGCAGGGCTCGGCGTTCCGGCTGACCCTGCCGCGCGAGGCCGGGGGACCGGTGCCGGGCAGCCCGCTGCCCCTCGGGCCGGAGGAGGCCCCGCGGGCGTCGGCCCCGTCGGTGCCCACGCCCCCGCGCGGCGTCCCGTCCCCGGCGGGGTCGCACCGGTCCGAGGTCGCCCGGTGAGGGCCCGCCGCGCCGTGGCCGCGCTCGCCCTGGCCCTGTCCGCCGCGGCGGTGGCGGGCTGCGCCACCGTGCCGGGCGAGTCGCCGGTGCAGGTCGTGCGGCGCGTCACCGGCGGCGAGGACGGCGCGCCACCGGCGGGACCGGCCGCCGGGATCGACTTCCTGCAGGTGGTGCGGGAGTTCGTCGAGCGCTCGGCGAGCAGCACCGACGGGCACGCGGCGGCGCGCCAGTACCTGCTCGACCCCCGGTCCGACTGGGACGACGCCGAGTCGGTCACCGTGCTGGAGCCCTCCTTCGACACCGTGCCGGTGGGCAGCGACCCCGACGGCGGGGTGCGGGTGCTGATCCGCGGCACCGCGCTGGGCCGGCTGTCGTCGTCGGGGGCCTTCGAGCCGGACCAGCGGGCGAAGGAGGTCGAGGTCACCGTCGTGCAGCGACCGGACGACGGGGAGTGGCGCATCAGCGAGGTGCCGTCGGGCGTGCTGGTGCCCCTGCAGGAGTTCCGCGACCAGTACCGGACGGTGCGCGCGTGGTTCGTCGACCCGGCCCGGCAGCTCGTCGTGGCCGACCAGCGCCACATCCCGACCTTCCCGCAGGCCGCGCAGGCCAGCCGCGTCCTCGAGGCCCTGCTCGCGGGGCCGTCGTCGTCGCTGCAGGGGGCCGTGACCTCGACCCTGCAGCTGGCCCGGCTGCGCTCCAACGTGGGCGTCGGCGAGACCGGCGAGCTGGTCGTCGACCTCACCGAGGTGGGGGAGCTCGACCCGGCCGGCCGCGACCTGCTCGCCGCGCAGGTGGTGCTCGCGCTCGACGAGGTCGGCGTCCGCCGCGTCCGGTTGACCGTCGACGGGATCGCGCTGCTGCCCGACCGGCCGGTGCTCGGTCGCGACGACGTCGCCGCTCTGGCGGCGGGGATCGAGCCGGGTGCCGACGTGCCGGCGCTGGTGGCGGCGGGCGGTCGGCTGCAGCAGCTGCGCCCCGGCACCGGCACGAGCGAGCTGGGCGGCCCGGCCGGCAACGGCGGGTACGACGTCGAATCGGCCGCGTCCACCGCCGACGGCCAGCGCCTGGCCGTGGTCGCCCGCACCGACGGGGCCCGGTTCCTGCTGCTCGGCGGCGGTGCCGACGGCGGCGTCGCCGAGGCCGGCCTGAGCGCCGGCACGATGACCCGCCCCACCTGGACGCCGACCGGCTCGGAGGTCTGGACGGTGCTCAACGGCGCCACCGTGGCCCGGGTGACCACCGGCGGCGCGGGCGCGCCGGTGGACGGGCAGGTCAACGCCGAGGAGCTGGTGGCGTTCGGCCGGGTGCAGGACCTGCGCCTGTCGCGGGACGGCACGCGGGTGGCGGCGGTCGTCGGCGGCCGGCTCTACACCGGGGCGGTCACCCGCAGCATCGACGGCGAGGTCGCGATCCGCAACGTGCGCCGGCTGCGCTCCGACGACCTGACCGACGCGGTCTCCGCGGACTGGCGCTCCGGTGACACGATCGTCGTGACGACGGGGAGCCTGGTCGTCGCGCTCGTGTCGGTCGACGGCCTGGTGCTCCAGCCGCAGCCGGTCATCAACCTGACCGCCCCGCTGGGGGCGGTCGCGGCCGCACCCAACCGCCCGCTGCTCGTCACCGACGCCAGCGGCGTCTGGAGCTTCGGCGGCGGCCAACAGGACGCCTGGCGGCAGGTGCTGGGCGGCGCGCCGGACGCGGTGGCGGCCTACCCGGGCTGACCGGTCCGCCGGAACGGCCCCGCGCCGCGCCGCGTCGGCCCATGCTGCGGGGGTGCGGGAGTACCTGGCGGCGCTGGTCGACCTCGTCCTGCCGGCGGGGTGCGCGGGGTGCGACGCGGTGCCCGGGCCCGGCGGCACGTGGTGCCCGGCGTGCGCGGCCGCGCTCCACCCGGCCCGGTCGCCCCGGCTGCCCGGCGGGCCGCCCGTGGCGGCGGTCGGCCCGTACACCGGCCCGCTGCGCACGGCCCTGCTGCGCTACAAGGAGCGGGGCCGCCGCGACCTGGCCGGCCCGCTGGCCCGCGAGCTGGCGGCGCTGCTGCCGGCCGGGCCGCTGCACCTCGTGCCGGCCCCGTCGCGGCCCTCCGCCGCGCGCGCCCGCGGCGGCGACCACGTGCTGCGCCTCGCGCGGACGCTGGCGGCCGGCCGCCGGGACGTCGGCGTGCACCCGGTGCTGGCGCTGTCGGCCCGGGCGCGGGACTCGGTGGGCCTGGACCCCGCGGAGCGCGCCGCGAACCTGGCCGCGCACCTGCGGGTGCGCTCGACCCCGCCCGCGCGGGTGCTGCTGGTGGACGACGTGGTGACCACCGGAGCCACCCTGCGGGCGTGCCGCACCGCGCTGGCCGGAGCGGGGTCCGGGACGCTCGGGGCGGTGGTGCTGTGCGACGCGACGGGCCGGTCCGGGCGGTGAACGGCCGATGTGACATTACCGACGCGGAGGCGTCCGTGCCATGTCATCCGGCGAAACCACCCGGGTCGGCGTCACTGGGCGCAGAACCCTGTTGCAGAACTGTGATGCGGACTACGGTCGTCCACCATCCGAACCGTCGCCCCGCACGGGGCCCGTAGAGGGAACGAAACCGCACCGCCAACCCGACGCCGAGAGCAAGGGGAGTCTGCGTGGAGATCGTTGTCACCGGCCGGAACGTCGAGGTGCCCGAGCACTTCCGGGTGCACGTCGCCGAGAAGGTCGCCCGCCTGGAACGCTACGACCACAAGATCGTCGGCCTGGAGGTGGAGCTCTTCCACGAGCGCAACCGCCGGCAGCTCAAGACCTGCCAACGAGTCGAGATCACCGGACGGGGCGGGGCCGGGTCCGTGGCCCGCGCCGAAGCCTGCGCCCAGGACTTCTACGCGGCGCTGGACGCCGCCGTGGCCAAGCTGGAGGCGCGCCTGCGCCGCTCGCACGACCGCCGCCGCGTCAACGGCCGCCGCGCCCGCGTGATGGCCGGCGCCGTCAACGGCCGCGCCGCCACCGCCGTGCTGGACCCGCTGGTCGAGGACCAGCTGCCCGAGGTCGACATCCCCGCCCCCCGCGGGCACTCCGACGACCTGGTCGCGGAGGACCCGGTCGCCGAACACCTGCACGACGATCCCGATCCGGTCCCCGGCCGCGTGGTGCGCCGCAAGGTGCACACGGCCGAGCCGATGAGCGTCGACGACGCGCTGTCCCGCATGGAGCTGGTGGGGCACGACTTCTACCTGTTCGCCGACGCGGAGAGCGGCGAGCCGAGCGTCGTCTACCGCCGTCGCGGCTACGACTACGGGGTGATCCGCCTCGGGCGCTGACCCTCCCACCGACCCCGACGGGGCGGTCCGCCTCCGCTGAGCGGAACGTGGACCGCCCCCTCGGCGTTGAGGGGGAGGGCCCGGGGATCGGTACCCTGGACCAGCGACTCACACCGCCGACCACCGAATGAGGTAGTTCCGTGCCGTTGTTGGACCGCCTGCTGCGCGCCGGGGAGCGGAAGACCGTCAAGCGGCTGGCCCGGCTGGCTGAGCACATCGACACGCTCGAGCCCGATGTGCAGCCGTTGACCGACGCCGAGCTGCGGGCCAAGACCGACGAGTTCCGGGAGCGCTACGCCGCGGGCGAGACCCTCGACGACCTGCTGCCCGAGGCGTTCGCCGTCGCCCGCGAGGCCGCGGTGCGCACGCTGGGCCAGCGGCCCTTCACCGTCCAGCTCATGGGCGGCGCGGCGCTGCACTACGGCAACGTCGCCGAGATGCGCACCGGTGAGGGCAAGACCCTGACCTCGGTGCTGCCCGCGTACCTCAACGCGATCTCCGGCAAGGGCGTCCACGTCATCACGACGAACGACTACCTGGCCAAGCGCGACTCGGAGACGATGGGCCGGATCCACCGGTTCCTGGGCGTGTCGGTCGGGGTCATCCTGTCGGAGATGCCGCCGCTGATCCGGCGCGGCCAGTACAAGGCCGACATCACCTACGGCACCAACAACGAGTTCGGCTTCGACTACCTCCGCGACAACATGGCGTGGAACAAGTCGGACATGGTGCAGCGCGGCCACAACTTCGCCATCGTCGACGAGGCCGACTCGATCCTCATCGACGAGGCCCGCACCCCGCTGATCATCTCCGGGCCCGCCGAGCAGAGCGCGCGCTGGTACCAGGAGTTCGCGCGGATGGCGCCCCTGCTCAAGCGGGACGTGCACTACGAGGTCGACGAGCGCAAGCGCACCGTGGGCGTCACCGAGGAGGGCGTGCGGCTGGTCGAGGACCAGCTCGGCCTCAAGCCGGTGCGCGTCGACGACGGCATCCTCGGCGAGGAGAAGGGCGGGCTCTACGACCGGGACAACACCCCGCTCGTGGGCTACCTGCACAACTCCCTGAAGGTCAAGGAGCTGTTCAAGAAGGACAAGGACTACATCGTCCGCGACGGGCAGGTGCTCATCGTCGACGAGTTCACCGGCCGCGTGCTGGCCGGGCGCCGCTACAACGAGGGCCTGCACCAGGCGATCGAGGCGAAGGAGGGCGTGGAGGTCAAGGCGGAGAACCAGACGCTCGCCACCATCACGCTGCAGAACTACTTCCGCCTCTACGAGACGCTCTCGGGCATGACCGGCACGGCGCAGACCGAGGCCGCGGAGCTCTCGCAGATCTACAAGCTCGGCGTCGTGACGATCCCGACGAACCGGCCGATGATCCGCAACGACCAGCCGGACCTGATCTACAAGACCGAGGAGGCGAAGTTCGCCGCGGTCGCGCAGGACATCGCCGAGAAGCACGCCCAGGGCCAGCCGGTGCTGGTCGGCACCACGAGCGTGGAGAAGTCCGAGTACCTGTCGAAGCTGCTCGTCGGGCTCCAGGTGCCCCACGAGGTGCTCAACGCGAAGCACCACGAGCGCGAGGCCGCCATCGTCGCGCAGGCCGGGCACGCGGGCGCCGTCACCGTCGCCACCAACATGGCCGGCCGCGGCACCGACATCGTCCTCGGCGGCAACCCCGAGTTCCTCGCCGACCTGGAGCTGCGCCGCCGCGGCCTGGACCCGGTCGAGACCCGCGAGGAGTACGAGGCCGCCTGGGACGACACCGTCGCCGACATGAAGAAGCAGGTCGCGGCCGAGGCCGAGGAGGTCAAGGCCGCGGGCGGGCTCTACGTCCTGGGCACCGAGCGCCACGAGTCGCGCCGCATCGACAACCAGCTCCGCGGACGGTCGGGCCGCCAGGGCGACCCGGGCGAGTCCCGGTTCTACCTGTCGCTGGGCGACGACCTCATGCGCCGGTTCAACGGCGCCGCCGTCGAGGCGATCATGAACCGGTTCAACCTGCCCGACGACGTCCCGATCGAGGCGAAGATGGTCACCACGGCCATCCGCTCCGCGCAGACGCAGGTCGAGCAGCAGAACTTCGAGATCCGCAAGAACGTCCTCAAGTACGACGAGGTGCTCAACAAGCAGCGCACCGTCATCTACGACGAGCGCCGCCGCGTGCTGTCCGGCGAGGACGTCGCCGACCACGCGCGCAACATGCTCGACGACGTCATCACCGCCTACGTCGACGGCGAGACCAGCACCGGCTACGCCGAGGACTGGGACCTCGAGCGGCTGTGGACCGCGCTGCGCTCGCTCTACCCGGTCGGCATCCGCTGGCAGGACCTCGCCGAGACCGACGAGGACGGCCAGTTCCTCGAGCCCGGCGAGGTCACCCGCGAGGTGCTGCTCGAGGCGCTGCTCGCCGACGCCCACGCCGCCTACGACCGCCGCGAGGCCGAGATCGAGGCGCTCATCGGCCCGGCCGGGGGCATGCGGGAGCTGGAGCGGCAGGTGCTGCTGCAGGTCATCGACCGCAAGTGGCGCGAGCACCTCTACGAGATGGACTACCTCAAGGAGGGCATCGGGCTGCGGGCGATGGCCCAGCGCGACCCGGTGATCGAGTACCAGCGCGAGGGCTTCGACATGTTCCTCCGCATGCAGGAGGGCATCAAGGAGGAGACGGTCCAGCACCTGTTCAACGTCAAGGTGCAGCCCGTCGCCCCGCCCGCACCGCCTGCCGCCGCCGCGCCGCCCGCCGCCGCGCCCCAGCCCGGCGCGGTCCAGCCCGGTGCGCAGCCGGCGGCGCCGCAGCCCGCGGGCCAGGCCGCCCGGCCGGGGCAGCCATCGCTGCAGAAGCCCGCGCAGCCCCCGGCCGCGGCCGCCGCGCCCGCCGCGGCGGCGCAGCCGGTCGCGAACGGGTCGGAGCGCACCGGGCCGCAGCGCCCGGTCGCGCCCCAGGCGCCCGCGGCCGCGCAGGCGGGGCGCCCGACGGGCCGCCGCGCCCGCGCCGTGCCTCCGGCTCCGACGCCGGAGGAGGTCACGAGCGTCCTGCCGCCGGCGCTGCGCGGCACCCGCCCGTCCGACCTGCGCTACAGCGGACCGGCCGAGGACGGCGGCACCGCCACCCGCGGTGGCGCGCGCGGCCGGGGCAACGGTGCTGCCGCCGCAGCCGGTGAGCCGGCTCGCAACCGCCCCTGCCCGTGCGGCTCGGGCAAGAAGTTCAAGCAGTGCCACGGGTCGCCGACGGGCGCGCGCCCCTGACCCGGGTTGTCGCGAACGGCCCCCGGCCCGCCGGGGGCCGCCGTACGGTGCGGACGTGCCCGCCGGCCCCGTCCCCGCCGACCTGCCCCGCCTGCTGGTCCGCACGGGGCGGGCGGTGGCGCGGGCGCGCCGCCCCGACGACCCGGGCCTGAGCCCCACCGCCCGGGCCGTGCTGGTCCTGGTGGACGCCCACGGGCCGTGCGCCCACCGCGACCTCGCGGTGGCGCTCGGCGTCGCCCCCGCCACCGTCACCGCGGTGGTGGACGGCCTCGAACGCCGCCGGCACGTCACCCGCGTCCGCGACGAGCGCGACCGCCGCGTGGTGCGGGTGGCGCTCACCGCCGCCGGCCGCGCCCGGCTGGCCGACGAGCCGCCCGTCGACCGACTGCCCCAGCCGTCCCCGGCGGAGGCGGAGGTGGTCCGCCGCTACCTCGTGTCCGTCCTCGTCGCGCTGGGGGACGGGCGGGGGGTGGAGGGGTCGGTGTGACGGCGTCTCCGTCGGGGACCGCGCCTGGCCGGGCGTCGCGGACCCACGGGAGTCCCCGGGGTCCGGAACAGCCGCCGGATCCAGCCCCAGATGTCGGCGTGACGCACCCGACCGCCGGATGCGGGACCGACGGGTCTCCGAGTCCAGGCCGCGACGAGCACACTCGCGCAGGCCTCGGCGGTCAGGCCGACGCAGAACGGCGCTCTGCCGTCCTCCGCCGTCGGCGTCGCGACCAGCTCAGCGACGCCCGGTCTGGTTCGCGCGACCGAAGTCGCAGCCAGGGGAACGAGGGGTTCGGGGTCGCGGTGGTCGGCGGGTGGGCTGGTGCAGCGGTGCCCGGTGGGGGTGGTCCATTCGACGGTGCGGTCGTGGTGGAGGACGACTTGCCAGCCGTGGTGCTCCTTGAGGTCGTGGTGGCGCGCGCAGAGCGCGCAGAGATTGTCCTCGCTGGTGTGGCCGCCGTGCTGCCATTCGGTGACGTGGTCGAGTTCGCAGGTGGTGGCGGTTCGGCGGCAGGTGGGGTGGCGGCATTCGCCGTTGCGGGCGCGGACGAACGCGGCGATGCCGGGTGGTGGTCGGTAGCGGGTGCGGCCGATGTCGAGGAGTCGCCCGGAGGCGGGGTCGGTGAGCAGGCGCTGCCAGGTGGAGGTGGGGTCGGCGGCGATCTCATCCACTTATCCATACCTGTCGAGAACGCGAGCGGTGGGAGCTGGTTGAGCGCCATGTGGGCTCGGTCGCGGCGGCGACGCCGACACGGACGACGCGCCGGGGACGACCGCCACCGCCGACGACGACCTCGGGCGGGACGGTTCCGGCTACTGCATCGGCAGCCGGATCACCCCGGTCGCCCACAGCACGAAGAACGTCGTCTGGAGGACCAGGACGACGCCGGCGACGACGGCCGCGGTGCGGCCGGCCCGGTCTCCCCGGCCTGCCGCGACCACGCCGAGAGCGACAGCAGTGCCGGCGAGGACGGCCGGTGCCGCGAACGAGCAGGCCGTGAGGACGTACGAGGCGACCGTGAAGGAACGCCCAGGCGGGGACGTGCTGGACGACGGAGTGCTCGGGGACGCGGACACAGGACCTCCACACGACGGGGACTGGACTGCCCCGGAGCTTGTCGCGCGGGACCGGCGCCGGCATGGGTGGTTCTACTCAGGACCGGCTGAGAACTGGTCTCGGTGCTCCGCCGCTGGTCCGGGTCGTCACCCCAGCCGCACCGCCGTCCACCGCCACCGGCCCTCGACGAGGTCGAACCGGGCGGCGAGCGCCCGGGGCCGGCCGCGGAGCTCCAGCGCCGCGGCCAGCTCGGTCGCGCCTTCGCGGGGGTGCTGGAGGTGCAGGCGGCCCGTGCGGGTCGGCGTCGCGGGGCGGCGGGTGCCGCCGGCCGCGCGCCAGTAGCGCAGCACGACCGGCTCGGCGTGGGCGGCGAGGTGCGCGGGCGGGCGGCGCCCGTCGAGGACCTCGCAGGCCAGCCGCAGGACGCGGGTGACGGCGGCCCGGGCGTCGGGGTGGTGGGGGAGGCGGGGCACCGGCGGCGGTGGTCCGGGCGAAGCGCGCGCCGCGCTCGGGCGGCAGCGCGCCGGGCGCAGGCGCGGGACGAGGGCGGGCGGTGTGCGGAGCGGGCCGTCGAGCACTGCGGTCACGCCGTCGAGCGTCGCCCCCGCACGGCCGGTGCGGGGCCCGGTCCGATCCGTTCGCCACCGGACCGTACGGAGCCGAACGGTCGGGCCCCCGCGGTACCGTGCGGCCGTGCCGCCGCTGCGGGGACTGCTGATCGACCACGGCGGGGTGCTCACCGACGGCCCGGAGATGGTGGACCTGCTGCGCCGGGTCCGGGCGGCGGGGTGCCGGACCGCTGTGGTCTCCGACGCCCACGCCGTGCCCGACGAGATCGCGGAGCTCGTCGACGTGCTGGTGCTCGGGCCGGCGCTGGGCGTCCGCAAGCCGGACCCGGAGGTGTTCCGCCGGACCGCGGCCCGGCTGGGGCTCGCGCCCGGGGAGTGCGTGGTGGTGGACGACCTGCCGGTCAACGTCCGCGGTGCCCGGGAGGCGGGCGCGGTGGTGGTGCGGCACATCGACCCGGGCGTCACGGTGGCCGAGGTGGAGGTCCTCCTCGGCCTGCCGTGACGGCGCGGGCGGGACTACCGCTGCGGCGGCACGTGCCCGGGGCCGGCGGGGACGTCCCGGTCGGGGCCGCCCGGCACCTCGGGGGCGTGCTCGACGGCGTCGCCCTGGTCGCCCTGCGGTTCGAACTGCTGCTCCTCGGCCGGGCCGCCGTCGGCGGTGCCGGGGCCGGTGTCGGGCAGTGTGGTGTCGCCGGCGCCGGTGCGCTGCTGGGCCTGGTCGACCAGCCCGTCGATGTGGGAGTCGTGCCCGGCGAAGCGCTGCTTCGCCGCCTCGCCCGCCCGGTCCAACCCCTGGTCGACCTCGTCGTCGTGCTGGTTGAGCAGGTCCTTGGCCCTGTCCATGAAGCTCATGGGTCGACCCTGGCCCCCCGCACGGGCGAGCGCCACCGCGGGGTCACCCGATCGGGCGGAGGTGCGCGTGCTGCGGGCCCAGCTCGTCGACGCTGGTCACCCCGATGAGCTGCAGGGTCCGGACGATCTCCCCGGTGAGGATCTCCACCGCCCGGGCGACGCCCGCGCGCCCGCCGGCCATCAGCCCGTAGAGGTAGGCGCGGCCCACCAGCGCGGTCCGCGCGCCCAGCGCCAGGGCCGCGAGGACGTCCGCGCCGTGCGTGATGCCGGTGTCGACCCACACCTCCGCGCGGTCGCCGACGGCGTCGACCGCGGGCGCGACGAGCTCCAGCGGCACCGGGGCGCGGTCGAGCTGGCGCCCGCCGTGGTTGGACAGCAGCACGGCGTCGGCCCCGGCGTCGACGACGCGGCGGGCGTCGTCGACGCTCTGGATCCCCTTGACGACCAGCGAGCCCGGCCACGCCCCGCGCAGCCACTCGACGTCGTCCATCGTGAGCGCGGGGTCGAAGACGCGGTCGATCAGCTCGGCGATCGTGCCGTCGGACGAGGACAGGCTCGCGAACTGCAGCGGCTCGGTGGTGAGCAGGTTGGCCCACCAGTGCGGGTGCCGCGCGCCGTCGAGGAAGGTGCGCAGCGACAGCGCGGGCGGCACGGTGAGCCCGTTGCGGACGTCGCGCCGGCGCCGCCCGGCGACCGGCGTGTCGACGGTCAGCATGATCGTGTCGTAGCCCGCGGCGGCGGCCCGCTGCACCAGGTCCTGCGCCATGCCGCGGTCGCGCCACAGGTAGAGCTGGAACCACTTCCGGGCGTCCGGCGCGGCGGCGGCGACGTCCTCGATCGTCGTCGTGCCCATGGTCGAGAGCGTGTAGGGGATGCCGGCCTCCTGCGCCACGGACGCGACGGCCCGCTCGCCGGAGTGGTGCATCATCCGCGTGAACCCGGTGGGTCCGAAGCAGAACGGCAGCGCCGCCCGCCGCCCCAGGACCTCCCGCGAGGTGTCGACGGTGCTGACGTCGCGCAGCACGGTGGGGGTGAACTCGACGCGGGCGAACGCCTCGCGCGCCCGCCGCAGCGACAGCTCGCCGTCGGCCGCCCCGTCGGTGTAGTCGAACACCGCCCGCGGGGTGCGGCGGCGGGCGATCTCCCGCAGGTCGGCGATCGACGCCGCGCGCCGCAGCCGCCGCGCGGTCGCGTCGCGCTCGAACGGCGCCGGCCGCAGCAGGGGGGCCAGCTCGGAGAGCCGGGGGACGCGACGCTGCACCATCCGCCCACGGTAGCCGGGACGACGCCGGGTGCGACCCCCGTCGCGGCGGGGTGGCACCGCTGCGACCGGATCGCAGCGGTGCCACCCCGCTGCGGTGTCGGGCGCGGGTCAGCGGCGGCGACGCGCCAGCTCGTAGGCCGCCACCGCACCCGCGCTCGCCACGCCCAGGGACTCCACGCCCGCCTGCATGGGGATCGCCAGCGTCCCGTCCAGCAGGTCGCGGACCGACTCCGACAGCCCGTCGGTCTCGTTGCCCAGCACCAGCGCGACCCGGGCGGGCAGCTCGGCGTCCAGCAGCGAGGCGCCGCCGGCGTCCAGCCCGTGGAGCGCGAACCCGGCCGCGCGCAGCGCCGCGCAGCCCTCCTCGACCGTGCCCGAGCGCAGGACCGGCGCGCGGAACGCCACGCCCGCCGAGGCCTTGACGACCAGCGGGTCGATCGAGGGCAGGCCGCGGCGGGCGAGCAGCACCCCGTCGACGCCCGCGGCCGTGGCGGTGCGCAGGACCATGCCCACGTTGGCGGGGTTGGTGAGCCGGTCCAGCACGAGGACGGCGGCGGGTGCGCCCGGGTCGAGCCCGTCGAGCCACTCGTCGACGGGGGCCATGCGCGGCGCGACGACGTCGGCGAGCACGCCCTGGTCGTGGCGCCCGTTGCCGGCCAGCACCTTGACGCGGTGCGCGGACGCCCGCTGCACCGGCACCCCGCGGCGGCGCGCGGCGTCGAGGATGGCGCGGACCGGCCCGCCCGCCGTCCCCTCGGCCAGCACGACCTTGTCCACCCGCAGGTCCGGGTCGTCCAGCGCCTCCTGCACGGGCTTGCGGCCGTACACGGTGACGTAGGTGTCCTTCGGAGAGCGGGGGCCGGCCACGGGACCAGCCTAGGATCGGGGGCATGCCGCCCCGGCTCTCGCCCCTCGACGCCTCGTTCCTGTACCTGGAGCAGCCCACCACGCCGATGCACGTCGGCGCCGTGTCGGTCTTCCAACGGCCCCGCGCGGGCTTCGACTACGACACCCTCGTCGAGCTGATCGAGCAGCGCATCGCGCTGGTGCCGCGCTACCGGCAGAAGGTCCGGCACGTGCCGGGCAACCTGGCCCGCCCGGTGTGGGTGGACGACGCCGACTTCGACCTGGCCTACCACGTGCGCCGCTCCGCGCTGCCCAAGCCGGGCTCCGACGCGCAGCTCACCGAGCTCGTGGCGCGCCTGATGTCCCGCCCGCTCGACGCCACCCGCCCGCTGTGGGAGATGTACCTGGTCGAGGGCGTCGCGGGCGGCCGCACGGCGGTGATCACCAAGACCCACCAGGCGATGGTGGACGGCATCAGCGCGATCGACATCGGGCAGGTGATCCTCGACGTCGCGACGCCCGACGGCGGGTCCGACGGCCACCCCGAGCTGTGGATGCCGCGGCCCGAGCCCACCGACCTGCAGCTGGTGTGGGACGCGGTCGGGGAGGCCGTCGCCCGGCCCGGCGAGGTCGTCGAGAACGTCCGCACGGCGGCCGGGGACGCCGTCGCCACCGTCGGCCAGATCGTCGGCGGGGCGGGGCAGCTGTTCACGATGGCGCGCACCGCGAGCCGCCGCGCCCCCGGCACGCCGCTCAACGTCGACATCTCCTCGTCGCGGCGCTTCGCGATCGCCCGCACCGAGCTGGAGGCCTACCGCCGGGTGCGGGCCGCGCACGGCTGCACCGTCAACGACGTCGTGCTGTCGGTGGTGGCGGGCGCGCTGCGCAACTGGCTGCTGTCCCGCGGGGAGGTCGTGACGTCGTCGTCGACGCTGCGCGCGATGGTGCCGCTGTCGGTGCGCGGCGAGGCGGACGTGCCCAGCTCGGCCGGGTCGGTCGGCAACCGGGTGGCGTCGTTCATCGTCGACCTGCCGGTGGGGGAGCCGAGCCCGGTGGTGCGGCTGCACCACGTCAGCCACGCGATGCGCGAGCACACCGCCGGCGGGCGGTCCGTGGGCGCGTCGGCGCTGGCCCGGGTGGGCGGCTTCGCCCCGCCCACGCTGCACGCCCTGGGCGCCCGCGCCGCCAGCGGGATGAGCAAGCGGATCTTCAACCTGGTCGTCTCGAACGTGCCCGGCCCCCAGTTCCCGCTCTACGCGGCGGGGGCCAGGATGCTGGAGATGTTCCCGGTGGTGCCGCTGGCGAAGGGGCAGGCGCTCGCCATCGGGCTCACCTCCTACGACGGCGGCGTCTACTACGGCTTCAACGGCGACCGCGACGCCATGTCCGACATCGACGTCCTCGCCGGCCTGGTGGACGAGGCGCTCGACGAACTCCTGGGAACGGTGCCCTCGTGATGCGCGTGTACATCCCGGCCACCTGGCCGATGCTGCAGCGGATGGTGAAGAACGGGCGGTTGGACCCGATCGGGGCCACGGCGTTCGCGCTGACGCCCAAGCTGCGCGAGTCCTACGTGACCGGGGACGACGAGGAGCTCGAGTACGCGGCCATGAACGAGGCCGCGCGGGCGTCCCTGCGGCTGCTGTCGGTCGAGTTCGGGCTGGGGGAGGACGGCGTGCCGGCCCGCCGCGTCGTCGTCGCCGCCGACCTCGACGGCGTGGCGCTGCGCCCCGACCTCGACGACGCCGCGGTCCGGCTCCCCGGGCCGGTGCCGGTGTCGGCCATCGCCGCCGTGCACGTCGACACCGAGGAGGCCGAGTACGCCGTCCGGCAGGCCGCCGGGGCCGTCGACGCGGCCGACATGGGCGACCTCGACGCCGAGTTCCTCGTCGGCGAGGCCGAGGACCAGGAGCTGGCCTGGTACGACCCCGCCGAGATCGCGTTCCTGGTCGAGCTGGGCTGACCCGGTCGCGCTAGCGGCGCGGCAGCTGCTTGCGCCACGCCGTGTAGGAGCCGATCGGGCCGCCGTGCGGGCGCCACAGCCACGGCCACGGGTGCACGCGCACCGGTGCGACGGCGGCGGCGCGCGTGCGGAAGCCCGGTACCGGCGCGTGCGTGACGGCGACGGCGCGGTCGGCCAGCTCCGCGGGCACCCGGCCGCGGCGCAGCTCGACGTCGCGGCGCGTGGCCAGGTCGGCGAGGGTCTCGGTGAGGAACACCAGCCGCTTGCCCGACAGGCTCAGCCGCGCGAGCAGCGGCTCGTCGAACACGAAGACGACCGGCAGGTCGGGGTGGGCGTCCAGGGCCGGGTCGGCGTCGCCGAGGGACTCGGCGGTGAGCCACACGGCGTCGGGCTCGCCGGTGTCGACCACCTCGCGCGGCCCACCCGTGGTGCCCGGGTCGGGGTCGGCGCGCAGCAGCGGCTCCGGCTCGGGCCGGGCCGCGGGCGGCGGGTCGTCCGGCCAGTCCTCGATGGGGCACCGCGACCTCAGCGCGCACTCCCCGCACAGCTGCGGGGCCCGCTTCTGCACCTGCCAGCGGGAGAAGCCGTAGGGCTTGCCGGTGCCCGCGCCGATCGTCCACTGCCAGCCGAGCCGGTTCGCCGCGCGCGACCCGTCGAGGAGGTGGGTGAAGAACCGGTCCTCGCCCTCGGTCCACTCCGCGCCGCCGCGCACCGTCCACTGCGACGACATCCACATCCGCGTCTGGTTGACCAGCCAGCCCTCGGTCTCCAGCTCGTCGAGGCACGCGTCGACGCAGCGCATCTCGCGCGGCCACGGGTCGTCCCACGACCGGGCGGGACGCGCGGGCGCCGCGCGCAGCGCCGAGGCCAGGCGTCGGCCGAGGCGGGCGTAGACGTGCCGGGCGTACTCCTGCCAGGCCAGCTCGTCGCGGAACTTCGTGCGGTCCTTCGGCGGCGCGCTGCCGGCGGTCGACCAGGCCGTCGGCAGGTCGATCAGCCCGTAGCGGATGTAGGGCGACAGGCGGGTGGCGCCGCGCCGGCCGACGGGCAGCACGTCGCTGCGGCGCGCCGCGTACCCGGCGAGGTCGAGGGCGGCCAGGGCCGTGTCGGCGGCGGTCTGCCCGCCCCGGATCACGGGGGAGGCGGCGGGCTCGTCGGAGCAGAGGTCGGCCAGGTGCTCGCGGACGAAGGCGACGGCGGCGTCGGGCCCGGGTGCGGGGGTGGGGAGCAGCACCGGTCCAGTCTGGGGGCGGGGCGGCTGCGCCGCTCGTGCGCGGATGTGGCGGCCGGGACCGCCACATCCGCGCACGGGCGCGTCAGCGCAGCGCCACCAGCACCCGGCGCAGGGCGTCCAGCCGCCCCGGCCGCAGCAGGCCGGCCGCCACGCGCGCGTCCAGCGCGCACTCCGGGTCGGCCGGCGGCCCGAGGTGCCCGCAGCCGCGCGGGCAGTCCTCGATCGCGGTGGCGAGGTCGTCGAAGGCGGCGGGCACGTCGTCCGGGGTGACGTGGGCGAGGCCGAACGAGCGGATGCCCGGGGTGTCGACGACCCAGCCGCCGCCGGTGAGCGGCAGCGCCAGCGCGGCGGTGGTGGTGTGCCGGCCCTTGCCGACGGCGGAGACGACCCCGGTGACCTGCGCGGCGTCCGGGGCGAGCCGGTTGACCAGCGTCGACTTGCCCACCCCGGAGTGCCCGACGAGGGCCGAGACGCGCCGGCCGAGCAGCGCGGCGAGTTCGGTCGGCTCCTGGTCGCGGCGCGTGACGACCACGGGCAGGTCGAGCTCGCGGTACTGCGCGGCGAACGTCTCGGGGTCGCCGAGGTCGGCCTTGGTCAGGCACAGCACGGGCGTCAGGCCGCCGGCGTAGGCGGCCACCAGGCAGCGGTCGACGAACCCGGTGCGCGGCACCGGGTCGGCCACGGCCGTGACGATCACCAGCTGCTCGGCGTTGGCCACCACCACGCGCTCGTAGGGGTCGGTGTCGTCGGCCGTGCGGCGCAGCACCGTCGCCCGCTCCTCGACGCGCACGATCCGCGCCAGGGTGTCCGGCGCCCCGGACAGGTCGCCCACCAGCCCGACCCGGTCGCCGACGACCACCGGCGTGCGGCCCAGCTCCCGGGCCCGCATGGCGGTGACCGGCGGACGGGACGCGTCGCCGTCGGGCGCGCAGGTCCAGCGGCCCCGGTCGACCACGGTGACCATCGCCTCGGCGGCGTCGGCGTGGTCGGGGCGGCGCTTGGTGCGCGGCCGCGACCCCCGGCGCCCGGGCCGCACCCGGACGTCGGTCTCGTCGTACTCCCTAGCCACGCAGCAGGGCCGACCAGCGGCCGGGGAAGTCGGGGATGGTCTTGTCCGTGCAGGCCACGTCGTCCACCACGACCCCGGGGACGACCAGCCCGACCAGCGCGCCCGCCGTGGCCATCCGGTGGTCGGCGTAGGCCCGCCAGGGGCGGGAGGGGCCCGGGCCGTGCAGCGGCGCGGGCCGGATCTCCAGCCCGTCGGGGGTCTCGGTGACCGCGCCGCCGAGGGCGTTCAGCTCCGCGGCGAGGGCGGCGATCCGGTCGGTCTCGTGCCCCCGGATGTGCGCGACGCCGCGGATGCGCGAGGGTCCGGTGGCGCAGGCGGCCAGCGCGGCGACGGTCGGGGTCAGCTCGCTGGCGTCGTGCAGGTCGACGTCCACCCCGTCCAGGTGCCCCGGCCCGCGCACGGTCATGCCCTCCGGCCCGGGTTCGACCGCGCACCCGGCCTGCCGCAGCACCCCGAGGACCTCCGCACCCGGCTGGGTCGACCCGGGTGGCCAGCCCGCCACCGTCACCGCGCCGCCGGTGAGCGCGGCGGCGGCGAGGAACACCGCGGCGTTGGACAGGTCGGGCTCGACGGTCCAGTCGCGGGCCGCGACCGGTCCGGGCTCCACCCGCCAGGTGTTCGGCTCGGCGTCGTCGACGGCCACGCCGGCCCCGCGGAGCATCGCGACGGTCATGTCGATGTGCGGCAGCGACGGCACGGGCTCCCCGTCGTGGTGCACGGTGACGCCCTTCTCGTAGCGCGCCCCCGACAGCAGCAGCCCGGACACGAACTGGCTCGACGCCGACGCGTCCACCACCACGTCCCCGCCGGGCAGCCCGCCCGCGCCGTGCAGCACGAACGGCAGCGCGTCGCCGTCGATCCGCGCGCCCAGGGCCCGCAGCGCGTCCAGGACCACGCCCATCGGCCGCTCCCGCGCCCGCGGGTCGCCGTCGAAGGCCACCGGGCCGTCCGCCAGCGCCGCGGCCGGGGGCACGAAGCGCATCACCGTGCCGGCGAGCCCGCAGTCGACCGACCCGCCCCGCAGCCCGTCGTGCGCCCCGAACGCGACGCGCTCGCCGTCCACCGCCACGGGGACGCCGAGGGCCCGGAGCGCGCCCACCATGAGCGCGGTGTCCCGGGTGGCCGGCGCGCCCGCCACGCTCGCGTCGCCCCCGGACAGGGCCGCGAGCAGCAGCGCGCGGTTGGTGACCGACTTCGACCCGGGCACGGACACCGTGCCCGTGATCGGTCCGGACGCGGTCGGGGCGGGCCAGGGGGTCGTCACGACCCCATGATCCCGCACGGCGGCGGCGCGCGTCCGGCACGTCCGGGGCGCCGCGGGTGCAGGATGGGGGCATGTGCGGTCGCTACGCCTCGATCAAGGCCCCCGCCGACCTCGCCGACGAGTTCCACGCCGTCGACGCCACGGACGGTGCGGCGCGGGCCGACTACAACGTCGCGCCGACGAAGCAGATCATCGCCGTCGTCCAGCGCCACCCGCGGGACGCCGAGGGCGCGCCCGACCCCGACACCACCGAGCGCACGCTGCGCCTGGTGCGCTGGGGCCTCGTGCCGTCGTGGGCGAAGGACCCCAGGGCCGGCGCCAAGATGATCAACGCCCGGTCGGAGTCCGCCGCGGAGAAGCCCGCGTTCCGCCGGGCCGTGAACGCGCGGCGCTGCCTCATCCCGGCCGACGGCTGGTACGAGTGGCAGCGCGGCCCCGAGCACAAGCAGCCCTACTACACGCACTACGCCGACGGCTCCAGCCTCGCGATGGCCGGGATCTGGGAGTACTGGAAGCCGAAGGAGGACCCGGAGGGGCAGTACCCGGACGGGCTGGTGACCGCCTCGGTGCTCACGACCTCCGCGGTGGGCGTGCTCGCGCAGGTGCACGACCGGATGCCGCTGCTGCTGCCCCCGTCGGCCTGGGACGCCTGGCTCGACCCCGACACCGGCGCCGCGGACGAGGCCGTGGCCGCGCTGCTCGCCCCGCCGGACCCGGAGCTCATCGCCCGCCTGGAGCTGCGCCCGGTGTCGCCCCTGGTCAACAGCGTGCGCAACAACGGCCCGGAGCTGCTGGCCCCCGTGGCGCCCGAGGACGTGGCCGAGCCGCTGCAGCTCGACCTGCTGGCCGGTCCCAACCCGGCGTGAGCGGGTCGGCCGAGGTCGACACCCCGCACGGCCCCGCCCGGATCCACGACCACCCCGTCGACCGCGCCCGCGCCGTGCTGCTGCTGGGCCACGGCGCCGGGGGCGGGGTCACCGCACCCGACCTCGTCGCGACCACCGCCGCGGTGCGGGCGGAGGGCCTGCGCGTCGTGCTGGTCGAGCAGCCCTACCGCGTGGCGGGCCGCCGCGCGCCCGCCCCGGCCGCCCAGCTGGACGCCGCCTGGCTCGCCGTCGTCGCGCACGTGCGCGCCGCGACCGGTCTGCCGCTGCTGTTCGGCGGGCGCAGCTCCGGGGCGCGGGTCGCCTGCCGCACCGCGGGGGAGGGCGGCGCCCGCGGCGTGCTGTGCCTGGCCTTCCCCGTGCACCCGCCCGGCCGGCCGGAGAAGGACCGCCTGGGCGAGCTGGCCCTGCCCACCGTGCCGGTGCTCGTCGTGCAGGGGGAGGGCGACCCGTTCGGCCGGCCCGCGCCCGCCCCCGGCCGCGAGGTGGTCCTGCTGCGCGGCGACCACTCCCTGCGCTCGGACCTCCCCGGGCTCCGCGCGGCCGTCACGGGATGGGCGCAGCACCTCCCGGTGTGAGAGCGCGAGCCGCCGGGCCCCACCCGTGGCAGGAAAGCCACGTTCCTGCCGTCCGGTGACGGGAACGTGGCTTTCCTGCCACCGGGTCAGGGGGCGGCGATCGGGGCGACCACCGCGCCGGTGAGGCGGACCAGGTCCGCCGGGGCCAGCTCCACCTCCAGCCCGCGCCGCCCGCCGCTGCAGAACAGCGTGTCCAGCTCGGCGGCGCTGCTGTCCAGGACCGTGCGCAGCCGCTTGCGCTGGCCCAGCGGGGAGATGCCGCCGGCGACGTAGCCGGTGGCGCGCTCCGCGGCGGCCACGTCGGCCATCCGGGCCCGCTTGCCGCCCACGGCGGCGGCCAGCGCCTTGAGGTCCAGCGAGCCGCCCACCGGCACGATCCCGACGGTCAGCGCCCCGTCCACGTCGGCCACGAGCGTCTTGAACACCCGCGCCGGGTCCAGCCCCAGCTCGTGGGCCGCCTCCGGCCCGTACGCCGCGCCCGCGCCGTGCTCGTAGGTGTGCACCCGGTGGGTGATGCCCCGCCCGACCAGCAGCGCCGTCGCCGGTGTCCCCTTGCCCGCCACGGCGGCCAGCCTAGGGAATCCCGCGCGGGGGGTCCCTGTTGTACCGGCCGTGACCCACGCACTGATGGATGCCCCGGTTCTGCCGGGCCGGACCCGCGGGGGACGCGTAGGCTCGATGCGTCCAGCGGCCGCCGTCGCGGTGGCCGTTCCCGGGACCACCGCTCGGGTGGTCCGACGCGAGAGGAGCCGGGTGGCCGACAGCACCGCCCCGGCGGTCGACCAGCCCGCCGCCACCAGTCCGGTCGACCAGGAGAACGAGTCGCCGCAGGCGCGCGTCGAGCGCTTCGAGCGCGATGCGATGCCCCTGATCGACCAGCTCTACGGCGCGGCGCTGCGCATGACGCGCAACCCCGCCGACGCCGAGGACCTGGTGCAGGAGACCTACCTCAAGGCGTACTCGGCGTTCGGCACGTTCCGCGCCGGCACCAACCTCAAGGCGTGGCTCTACCGGATCCTCACCAACACCTACATCAACGGCTACCGCAAGCGGCAGCGCCAGCCGCAGCAGTCGCCCACCGAGGAGATCACCGACTGGCAGATCGCGCAGGCCGGTGAGCACACCTCGCAGGGCCTGCCCTCGGCCGAGGCCGAGGCGCTGGACCGGCTGCCCGACGACGCCGTCAAGGCCGCGCTGCAGCAGCTGCCCGAGGACTTCCGCATGGCGGTGTACTACGCCGACGTGGAGGGGTTCGCCTACAAGGAGATCGCGGAGATCATGGGCACGCCCATCGGCACCGTGATGTCGCGCCTGCACCGCGGGCGCCGCCAGCTGCGCGACATGCTCACCGACACCGCGCGCGAGCGCGGTTTCATCAAGGGCGGGGTGGCCTGAGATGAGCTGCGGCAACCACCACGACACCGACTGCGCCGAGGTGCTGGCGGAGGTCTGGCTGTTCCTGGACGGGGAGTGCGACGCCGACCGCCGGGCGCTGCTGACCAAGCACCTCGAGGAGTGCTCGCCGTGCCTGGCCGAGTACGGCCTCGACGAGAAGCTGAAGACCCTGCTGGCCACCAAGTGCGGCGGCGACCGCGCCCCGGCCGGTCTCAAGGACCGCCTGCGCGACCAGATCCGGATGGCCGTCCTGGAGCAGGGGCAGGTGACGGTGGAGTCGGTGACCGTGGAGTCGGGCCCCGAGGGCACCACCACCACGGTCGAGGTGCGCCAGACCACGTTCGAGCGCCGGGTCTGAGCCACGGCGCGCGCCCCGGGACCAGCGCCGGGGCCGGGATCAGCGCCGGGGCCGGGTGGACCCCGCCCCGGCGCCGCGGCTCAGGTGTTGGGCCGCTTGCCGTGGTTGGCGCCGCCCTTCTTGCGGTCGCGGCGCTTGCGGGCACGCTTCGACATGGTCACTCCTCTCACGCGTGGGACCTGGCCCCATCGTCCCACGTGGTTGGATGACGCCCGATGTCCACCCTGAGCGAGCTGCTGGCCGCCCACACGACGCTCACCGGCGACGAGGTGGAGCACCTGCAGCGGGTGGTCGCCGAGTGGCAGCTGCTCGCGGACATGTCCTTCGCGGACTTCCTGCTGTGGGTGCCCGTCGGTGGCGAGTTCCTGTGCGTGGCGCAGGCCCGCCCCACCACCGCGCCCACCGCGCACCCGCAGGACCTGGTCGGCGTGCGCACGACCGCGCGCGACGGCGGTCAGCTGCGGCGGGCGGTGGCCGAGGCCCGCATCTGCCGCGACGAGGACCCGCGCTGGCACCTGGAGGTGCCCGTGCGCACCGAGACGATCCCGGTGCGGCACCGGCCCGGTCCCGCCGGCGGCCGCGTCGTGGCCGTCCTGTCGCGGGACACGAACCTCGCGATGCCGCGCGTCCCGAGCCCACTGGAGATCGCCTACCTCGGCAGCGCCTCGGACCTGTGCCAGATGGTGGCCGACGGGGCCTTCCCGCCGCCGGCCTCGGTGGCCGGGGCCGACACCAGCCCGCGCGCGGGCGACGGCCTGATCCGGCTGGACGCGCACGGCCTGGTCGCCTACGCCAGCCCCAACGCGCAGTCGGCCTACCACCGCATGGGCCACGCCACCGACCTGGTCGGCCTGGTCCTCGCCGAGGCCACGCGCGCCCTGGTGCTCGACCCGTTCGACGCCGAGGAGGTGGCCGAGCGCATCGGATCGGCGCTCGACGGGCGGCACTCCTCGCGCATGGAGGTCCGCACCCGCGGCGCGGTGATGCTGGTGCGCGCCCTGCCGCTGCGCCCGCGGGGCGACGCCGCGGGAGCGCTCGTGCTCGTCCGGGACGTCACCGACCTGCGCCGCCGCGACATGGCGCTGCTCAGCAAGGACGCCACGATCCGGGAGATCCACCACCGGGTGAAGAACAACCTGCAGACGGTGGCGGCCCTGCTGCGGCTGCAGGCCCGCCGCACACCGATCCCCGAGGCCCGCCGGGCGCTGGCGGAGAGCGTGCGGCGTGTCGACTCGATCGCGCTGGTGCACGAGGCGCTCGCCACGTCGGTGGCCGAGCTGGTGGACCTCGACGAGCTGGTCGACCGCGTCCTGCCCGCCATCGGCGACGGCGCGACGGCCGAGTCGCGGGCGAAGGTGCGCCGCGAGGGCAGCCTGGGCACGCTGCCCGCCGCGCTGGCCACCCCGCTGGTGCTGGTCCTGACCGAGCTGGTGCACAACGCGCTCGCGCACGCCTACGACCCGGGGGTCGCCGGCGAGGTGGTGGTGAGCGCCCGGCGGTCGGCCGCCGCGCTGGACGTGGTGGTGGCCGACGACGGCCGGGGCCTGCCCGAGGGGTTCGACGCCGACGCCGCCCAGGGGCTCGGACTGCAGATCGTGCGCACGCTGCTGGAGTCCGAGCTCGACTCCGCGCTGGTCCTGCGGGCCCGGTCCGGCGGCGGAACGGAGGCCGTCCTCAGGCTGCCGTTGGGCGCCCGTTAACCTTCGGGGTGTGGTCGACGTCCCCGCAGGTCGCAGCAGCGGGCCCCGTCGATCCCCCACCCGGAGCTGCCGCCCCCGCGTGCGCCCGGTGGAACGACCGCGGGCCCGGTACCGGGTGCAGTCCGGTGCCGGGCCCGCGGTGGGGGAACGGGGTCGTGCCGGTGGTGCTGGTCGTGCTGCCGCCTGCGGTCAGGCGGTGCGCGCGCGGGTGCGCGCGTTGCGGCGCTTCAGGGCGCGCCGCTCGTCCTCGCTCATGCCGCCCCAGACTCCTGCGTCCTGGCCGCTCTCGAGCGCCCACGTGAGGCACTCGGAGACCACGGGGCAGCGCCGGCACACTGTCTTCGCCTCGGCGATCTGCAGCAGCGCGGGCCCGCTGGTCCCCACGGGGAAGAACAGCTCGGGGTCCTCGTCGCGGCAGATTGCGCGGTGACGCCAGTCCATGGTTGCTCTGCTCCTCGTACTTGCGCGATCGGGGTCGCGCCGATCGTCTGTCACGGATGTGGTCCGCGCTTGTGAATCGTTTCACGAGCGCTGTGGTTCTTCAAGGGTCTGGTCCGATGCGGTGAGCGCCCTCACCCACTCCTCGTAACGACTCCCGACACGAACGGTTACTCCTGCCGTTCCGGGGTGTCACGTGGAGCGATCGAACCGACCCGCCCACCGGTAGCGGCTACCCGCTCGTCCGGCGGACCATGCGAGCGCCGTACCGTCGGGACTGATCGACCCGTCGGACCTCGTTCGCCTGTCCGGCCCTACAGTGCGCTCTCACCCGACCACGTGCGAGTGCTTATCGGCCCGGCGGCGGGGTTCGGTCGGTGAGCGGACGATCTCCGTCACCGGGGCGGGTGGGCGTCGACGAGCGGCTGCGACGAGCAGCGGGTCTCACACGACGACCCGCACCGCGTCCGGCACGCAGCGGAAGGCCACATCGCGACGCTCCCCGACGTGCTCGCCGTCGATCTGGAGGGCCAGGGGGCGCTCGCTGCGCACCCTGATCGTGTCAACGGCGTCGCGGCGCAGGACATTCCGGCCCCGCGGGTCGCCGCCCGGCCGCAGCATCTCGTGCAGCGACGCGGCGACCGTCGGGGTGCCGAGGTCGCGCAGCCCGAACAGGCCCAGGCCCGCGCCGGACGTCGTGCCGGGGTTGGTGCGCACCGGCCGCGACCCCAGGTAGGTCCACGTGTGCGTGGTGCTGATGAAGGCCAGGCGCACGTCGGGGACGGGGGCGGCGCCGGGCAGCTCGACGGTCAGCGAGCGCGGCTCCCGGCGCTGGCGGGCGTACTCGCGCAGCGCCGTCGCCGCGTAGCGCAGCGGGGTGGCCCGCAGGCCGCGCGCCCGCATGCGGTCGACGGCCGCCACCACGTCGGCGTCCCAGCCCACGCCCGCGTTGAAGGTGAACCAGCGCCCGGGCAGGCCGCCCTCGTCCACGCGGCCCAGGCCCACCGTGCGGCTGCGCCGCGCGGCGAGCGAGGCGAGCAGGGCCACCGTGGCGGCGACGGGGTGCCGGGGCACGCCCAGGGCGCGCGCGAAGACGTTCGCCGAACCGCCCGGCACCACGGCGACGGCGGGGGCACCGGCCGGACCGGCCCCGTCCGCGGCGCTCATGAGGCCGTTCACCGCTTCGTTGACGGTGCCGTCACCGCCGTGCACGACGACGACGTCCGCGCGGGCCCGCACCGCCTCGGCGGCCGCGGCGGCCGCGTGCCCGCGGTGCGTGGTCTCGACGACCTCCAGCGCGACCTCGCTCGCCAGGGCCTCGGCGACGAGGCGGCGACCGGCGGCGGTCGTGGTGGTGGCGTGCGGGTTCACGACGAGCACCGCGCGCACGTCGCCACCTCCCTCTCCGGCTCGCGCCCTGTCGCCGGGCCCGTCGCGGAAGGTACGTGGCCGCCTATCCTGGTGCCTCGTGAGCCCCGACCCGACCGTCCCCGCCGGTCCGCCGCCGCAGGTGCGCCTGGCCGGCGCCCTCGTCGCCGTGCAGGCGCTGCTGGCGCTGGGCTTCGCCGGGGTCCTCGTGGTGCGGGCGTCGGAGGCCGAGCTGCCGGTCTCGTTCGTGCTGGGGGAGGCCGGCTACTTCGCCGTCATCGGCGCGGCCCTGCTCGCCGTCGGGATCGGGCTGGTGGGCGGGCGGCGCTGGGCCCGAACGCCGGCGATCGTCACCCAGCTCCTGCTGCTGCCCGTCGTCTACTCGCTGATCGGCCCGTCACGCCAGCTGCTGCTCGGCGTCGTCGCGGGGGCGTTCGTGATCACCGCGTTCATGCTGCTCATCAGCGAGCGGTCGCGGATGTGGTCGATGGGGCTCGACCTCCCCGACGCGCCCCGGTAGCCGCCGCCGGCGCGGCCGGACGCTCAGGCGAGGTTGATGCCGTCGAGGCGCGGCACGCCGCGCTCGTCGCCCAGCACGGCCCAGCTGGCGGCGTCCATCCTGAAGTGGACGCCCCGCTCGGCGGGCAGCCCGACCCAGCGGGCCACGAGCACGCGGCTGAAGTGGCCGTGCCCGACGAGCACGACGTCGCCGTCGGCGGTGGCGGCGCGGGCCTCGGCGAGCACCGCGTCGGCCCGGGCGCTGACCTCCGCGGCCGTCTCGCCGCCGGTGCAGGGGTGGGTCCACACCGTCCAGCCCGGCACCGTCTCGCGGATCTCCGGCGTGGTGCGGCCCTCGCAGTCGCCGTAGTCCCACTCGGCGAGCACCTCGTCGGTGCGGTCGACGGTGAACCCGGCCAGCTCCGCCGTGACCCGGGCGCGGCTGCGGGGGCTGGAGAGCACCAGCGCAGGCGGGCCCGACAGCAGCCGCTCGCCCAGGCGCCCGGCCGCCCGCGCCCGCTCGCGGCCCTCGTCGGTGAGGGGGATGTCGGTCCGCCCCGTGTGCTTGCCGGTGCGCGACCACTCGGTCTCGCCGTGGCGGAGCAGGAACACGCGTCCGGTCATGGCGCCCGACCCTAGTGACGTGACGCGACCGACGCTGCCCCCGGCGCGGCGCCGGGCTAGAGTCCCGGGCCAGACCCGACAGCCGACACCCGCTGCTGGCGCGCCGCTCCATCCCGGCCGCGCGCGACCCGCGGAAGGCCGTCCGGCACCGCGCGCGTGGACGCCACCACCGTCCGCCCGGTGCCCGGCGATCCCCCCGCCCTGGAAGTCCGGGAGTCCGTCATGACCGTCTCCGCCCGTTCCGCGTCCGCCCGTCCCGTCCCCGCCCGCCCCGCGCCGACGCGGAGCGAGGTGCTCGCCGCCCACCGCGGCGGCAAGCTCGCCACCGGGCTCACCGCGCCGCTCGCCGACGCCCGCGACCTCGCGATCGCCTACACGCCCGGCGTCGCCGAGGTCAGCCGGGCGATCGCGGCCGACCCCGCCCTCGTGGCCGACTACACCTGGACCAGCCGGCTGGTCGCCGTGGTCAGCGACGGCACGGCCGTGCTCGGGCTCGGCGACATCGGCCCGCGCGCGGCGCTGCCGGTGATGGAGGGCAAGTCGGCGCTGTTCAAGGTGTTCGGCGGGCTCGACTCCGTCCCGCTGGTGCTCGACACCACCGACGTCGACGAGATCGTCGAGACGCTCGTGCGGCTGCGGCCGAGCTTCGGCGCGGTGAACCTGGAGGACGTCGCCGCGCCGCGCTGCTTCGAGCTGGAGCGCCGCCTCGTCGAGGCCCTGGACTGCCCGGTGATGCACGACGACCAGCACGGCACCGCGATCGTGCTGCTCGCCGCGCTGCGCGGTGCGGCCGCGGTGCAGGGGCGGCCGGTCGAGGGCCTGCGCGTCGTCGTCTCCGGGGCCGGGGCGGCGGGCGTCGCGTGCGCGCGGATCCTGCTGGCCGCCGGGGTGCGGGACGTCGTGGTGCTCGACTCCCGCGGCGTCCTCGACGCGGGCCGCGGCGGGGAGAAGGCGCTCCTCGCCGCGGAGACCAACCCGCGCGGGGTCACCGGCGGTCCCGCCGAGGCGCTGGACGGTGCGGACGTGTTCGTGGGCCTGTCCAGCGCGCGGCTGCCCGAGGCCGTGCTGGCGACGATGGCACCCGGGGCGATCGTCTTCGCGCTGTCCAACCCCGATCCCGAGGTGCACCCTGAGGTCGCCGCGCGGTACGCCGCGATCGTCGCGACCGGGCGCAGCGACTTCCCGAACCAGATCAACAACGTGCTGGCCTTCCCCGGGGTCTTCCGGGGCGCCCTGGACGCGGGCGCGCGGCGGATCACCGAGCCGATGAAGCTGGCGGCGGCGGACGCGATCGCCGCCGTCGCGCGCGACGACCTGGCCGTCGACCGGATCGTGCCGAGCCCGTTCGACCCGCGTGTCGCGCCCGCCGTGTCGCGGGCGGTCGCGGGCGCGGCGCAGGACGACCCGCACCGACCCGCGCACGGGGGGTGACGCCCGGCTCCCGCCCGACCTGCTCCATCGGGGTCACCCCGGGCCCGGCGTGACGGAGCGTGTCGTCGGGCGGGTCACTCGCTCGGGGCGGCGCAGGACGTTCGGGGAGCGGGGGCGGATCGGGCGGGGTGCCGCGTCGTTGTGACGGGTGGACGACAGAGCGTCAACACCTGGGAGCCCCCGTGAACGACCCGGCACACCGCTTCGACGTCGACGGTGACCGCATCCCGGACCCGGCCGGGGCCGCAGGGCCGGCCGGGCCCGGCCGGGGCGCGGCCGTGGACCGGGTGCGGTTCGCCCGGCAGCTCGCCGAGGCCGTCGGGCCGGACGCCGTGGACGAGGCCGTGGCGTGGGACGCGGCCGGGGCGGCGCCGGTGACCGAGAAGCTGGTGCTGGTGCCGCCGGCCGGTGCGCCGGGGTCGGCGGTGGGGCGGCTGGCCGCCCGCGCGCTGTCCGGCGGGCAGACCGACCCGGCGCAGCCGACCGACCCCGGGGGACCGGCGCTGCCGGCCCTGCGCACGGCCGTCTTCGGGGCCGGCCGCACGGACGCCGGCCCCGGCCCCGGCGGGCCCGTCGCCGGCCCGGAGATGCTCGCCCTGCCCTCCGCCCCCGCCCTGGTGTGCGACCGGGCCGACCGCATCGTCCGGGTGAACGGGGCGCTGCTGGCGCTGGCCGACCGCCCGGCCGGCTCGGCGGGCGAGCTGCACGCGGGACCCGGCGACCCGACCGGGCTCATCGGGATGCGGCTGGCGCAGCTCGTCGTCGGCCCCGACGCCGACGCCCGCCTGGTCCGCCCCGACGGCGCGCTCGTGCGCGTGCGGGTGGTGCGCTGGGAGCTGCCCGGCCGGGAGCTGCGCGCCGTCGTCCTGGTCGAGCTGGGGGACGGGCCGGACCGCGCCGCGGAGGCGGCGCGGATCGACCGCCGCTGGGTCGCCGAGCTGGAGCGCCTGGCCGGGGTGGGCACCTGGAGCGTCGAGCTCGCCGACGGGGCGCTGCGGCGCAGCGAGACCCTGGTGGAGCTGTACCGCCACGTCGGGCTCGACCCGGACGGCGCCGGCGGGCCCGTCGAGTCCGAGCAGGTGGCGCTGCTGTGCCGGGCCCTGCGCGAGGGTGCGGTGGGCGCGGACGGGGGCACCCCCGACCACCACACCGAGCTGCGGCTGCCCGGCGACCGGCTGCTGAGCTGCCGCGCCGAGGTGGAGGTCGACGCCGACGGCCGGCCCGTGCGCCTGGTCGGCGTCGTGCGCGACCTCACCGCCGAGCGGCGCGTGGAGCACGCCGCGCGCCGGTTCGCCGACCTCGCCGAGCTCGTGCCGTCGGGGATCGCACTGGTCGACCGCACCGGCGTGGTCGTCGACGCCAACCCGGCCCTGTGCACGCTGCTCGACACCCCGCTGTCGTCACTGCGCGGCACCCCGGCGGCGGCGCTGTCGGCCGAGCCCCCGCTGCCCGGCCCGACCGGGAACGGGCTGCCGCCCTGGCTCCGGCCCGTCGCCCCGGGGGCCGGCCACGGCTACCGCGTCGACGCCGCGCCGCTGCTGCGCGCGGACCGCACCACGGTGTGGTGCGAGGTGGCGGTGTCGGTGTCGACCGCCGACAACGGGACGTGGTTCTGGCTGGTCGTCTGCACCGACATCGGCGAGCGCCGCCGGGCCGCGGAGCTGCTGCGCAGCGCGGGCACCGTCGACGAGCTGACGCGCCTGCCCAACCGCGCCGCCTCCCTCGCCCTGGTGGACGCCCTGCTGGCCGGCCCGGGCCGCGACCGCGTCGCCGTCGTCTGCGGCGACCTCGACGACTTCGCGCGCGTGAACTCCTCGCTGGGCCACGAGGCCGGCGACGACCTGCTGCTCACCCTGGCCGGCCGGCTCCAGCGCGAGCTGCCCGTCGGCTGCACGGCGGGGCGGCTGTCGGGCGACGAGTTCGTGGTGGTCTGCGCCGACCACTCGGAGCTCGGCGGGCCCGACCAGCTGGCCCGCCTGGTGGCCGACCTGCTGCGCACCACCATCACCGTCCACGGCTGCCCGGTGCAGCTGACGGCGACGGTCGGGCTCGCGACCCCCGTGCCCACCGGCGACGTGCGGGCCGCGGACCTGCTGCGCTTCGCGGAGGTGGCGATGCAGGACGCCAAGCGCACCCGGGCCGGCATCGGCGTCGCCACCGAGGGCGTGGTCAACACGGCCACCCGGGCCCTGGAGCTGGAGGCCGAGCTGCGGGCCGCCATCGACGGCACGGGGCTGGTGCTGGAGTACCAGCCGGTGGTGCGGCCCGACGGCACCGTCGTGTCCGCGGAGGCGCTGGTGCGCTGGCGCCACCCCGAGCGCGGCCTCATCCCGCCCGGTGACTTCCTGCCCGTCGCGCAGCGCAGCGGCCTGCTGCGCGACCTGGACCTGTGGGTGCTGCGCACCGCCTGCGCGGAGGCCGCGACCTGGCCCGAGCACCGCGGCGCGCGCCCGTCGGTGGCGGTGAACCTGGCCGGGCTGCTCCCCGGCGACGTCGACTTCCTCGCCGTGGTCGACGGGATCGTGGAGTCCTCGGGGCTGGAGCGCGACCGGCTGGTCCTGGAGCTGGTGGAGACCAGCCTGGTCGCCCTGCCCCCGCACGCCCTGGCCGCCATGGCCGAGCTGACGGCGTCGGGCGTGCGGTTCGCGGTGGACGACTTCGGCACCGGCTACTCCTCGCTGGCCCGGCTCAAGGAGCTGCCGGCGCAGACGGTGAAGGTCGACCGCGCCTTCGTCACCGGCGTGGGCGAGGACCCGGCGGCCTTCGCCGTGGCCCGCGCGGTGGTCGACATGGCCCGGGCGATGGGCCGCACGACCGTCGCGGAGGGCGTCGAGACCGCCGAGCAGTTCCACGTGCTGCGCGGGATCGGCGTGGACGCCTACCAGGGCTGGCTGTTCGCCCGGCCGCTCCCGGCGGCCGACCTGCGCGCGCTGCTGGCCGGCGACCGCCTCCCGACGCCCGCGCGCCGCCCCTGATCCGGTGGCCCGGTCCCGGTGGGGAACGGGTGTGTCCTGCGATGTGGGACGCATCCTGCTATGCGGGACGGGGTCGCGGTCTGATCACAACGAGGTGCCGTTCGCCGCGCACGGGGCTAGCCTCGGACATTCCGCGACGGCCGACCAGAGGTCGTCGGTGAACCAGGGGGTCTCCCGGATGATCGAGTTCCGGGGCGTGACCAAGCAGTTTCCCGACGGCACGGTGGCGGTCGACCAGCTCGACCTCGTCGTGGACGACGGCGGCATCACCGTCTTCGTCGGTCCGTCCGGCTGCGGCAAGACCACGTCGCTCCGCATGATCAACCGCATGGTCGAGCCGACCGGCGGGACCATCCTCATCGACGGCCGCGACGTCATGGCCGGGGACGCGGCCGTGCTGCGCCGCGGGATCGGCTACGTCATCCAGCAGGCGGGCCTGTTCCCGCACCGCACGATCCTGGACAACATCGCCACCGTCCCGCTGCTGCTCGGCTGGAGCAAGGCCAGGGCGCGCACCCGGGCCGCGGAGCTGATGGAGATCGTCGGCCTGGCCCCGGAGATGGCCAAGCGCTACCCGGCGCAGCTGTCCGGCGGCCAGCAGCAGCGCGTCGGCGTGGCCCGCGCCCTCGCCGCCGACCCGCCCGTGCTGCTCATGGACGAGCCGTTCAGCGCCGTGGACCCGGTGGTGCGCGAGAACCTGCAGGACGAGCTGCTGCGCCTGCAGGGCGAGCTGGGCAAGACCATCGTGTTCGTCACCCACGACATCGACGAGGCCGTGAAGCTCGGCGACAAGGTCGCGGTGTTCCGCACCGGCGGCGTCCTCGCCCAGTACGACGAGCCGGGGCAGCTGCTGGCCCGCCCGGCCGACGACTTCGTGGACGGGTTCGTGGGGCGCGACCGCGGCTACCGCGGGCTCGGCTTCCTGTCCGACGAGCTGCCCCTGGGCGTGCTCTCCACCGTCGCGCTGGGCCAGCCCGCCCCGGCCGGTCCCTGGACGCTCGTCGTCGACGCCCAGAACCGGCCCCAGGGCTGGCTGGCCGCGGGCGACCGCATCGAGGGCTCCACCGTCACCGACGCGCACCTCGTCCCCGGCGGCTCGCTGTACGACGTCACGTCGGGGTCGCTGCGCAGCGCGCTCGACGCCGCGCTGTCCTCCCCGTCCGGTCAGGGCGTCGCCGTCGACGCCGACGGCCGCGTCGTCGGGTCCGTCAGCGCCGACGACGTGCTCACGGCACTGGCGTCGGCGCGCGCCGCGGCCGCCTGACATGAACTGGAGCTGGGTCCCCCGCAACCTCGACCAGATCGGGGAGCTGACGCTGCAGCACATCTGGCTGGCGCTGCTGCCGGTGCTGCTCGGGCTGGTGATCGCCGTGCCGCTGGCCTGGGTCGCCACCCGCAACCGCACGACCCGCGCGGTGCTCGTCACCGTGACCGGGCTGCTCTACACGGTGCCGTCGCTCGCGCTGATCGTGATGCTGCCGCTGGTGCTGGGGCTGGGCATCCTCAACCCCCTCAACGTGATCGTGGCGCTCACCGTCTACACGGTCGCGCTGCTCGTCCGCTCCATCGCCGACGCGCTCGACGCGGTGCCCCCGGTGGTCGTCGCGGCGGCCACGGCGATGGGCTACACGCCGCTGCGCCGGTTCGTCGCCGTCGAGCTGCCGCTGGCGGTGCCGGTCACCGTGGCCGGCCTGCGCGTGGCCGCCGTGTCGAACATGAGCCTGGTGACGGTCGGGGCGATCGTCGGCCTCGGCGGGCTGGGCGCGCTGTTCACCGACGGCTTCCTGCGCGACATCCCCGCGGAGATCATCACGGGCATCGTCCTCGTCCTCGTGCTCGCCCTGCTCGTCGACGTCGCCCTGCAGGCGATCGGCCGCGCGATCACGCCGTGGGCGCGCGCCGGGGAGGTGGTCACGTCGTGAACGGGGTCCTGCAGTGGTTCGGCGACCCGTCGAACTGGACGGGACCGGGCGGCGTGCCCGTGCGGATCGCCGAGCACCTGTACTACACCGCGCTCGCGCTGGTGATCGCGGCCGTGATCGCGATCCCGGTGGGGCTGTGGATCGGCCACACCGGCCGCGGCGGGTTCGTCGTCGTCGGCCTGGCCAACGCGCTGCGCGCCCTGCCCACCTTCGGGCTGCTGGTGCTGCTGGCCAACGCCTTCGGCGTCACGATCGTGCCGCCGATCATCGCGCTGGTGGTGCTGGCCATCCCGCCGATGCTCGCCGGCACCTACGCGGGCGTCCAGGCCGTCGACCGCGCCATCGTCGACGCGGCGCGCGGGATGGGCATGGACGACCGCGAGGTGCTGTTCCGCGTGGAGCTGCCCAACGCGCTCCCGCTCATCCTCGGCGGCGTCCGCAGCGCCACGCTGCAGATCATCGCCACGGCCACCATCGCCGCCTACGTCGCGCTCGGCGGCCTGGGCCGGTTCATCATCGACGGCCTGGCGCTGCGCGACTTCTCGCAGATGGCCGCCGGCTCCATCCTGCTCGCCCTGCTCGCGATCGGCGTCGACCTGCTGCTCGCCGCCGTCCAGCGCACCGTCGTCTCACCCGGGCTGCGGCCCGCGACGGCCACCGGCACCCGTCCCCGCCTGCGTGCGGTGTCCTGAACCCCCCGAAGAGGAGCACGACCATGAAGAGCGTCCTGCGAGTGGCCGGCGTCGCCGCCGCCCTGTCACTGGCCCTGGCCGCCTGCGGCGGCGGGGGCGACCCGCTGGCCGGCGGCGGCACCGGTGAGACGGGCGGCGGCGACCCGGCCGCCCCCATCCGCATCGGCGCGGCCGCGTTCCCGGAGAACATCATGCTCGCCGAGATGTACGGCCAGGCGCTGGAGGCGAAGGGCGTCGCCGTGGAGGTGCTGCAGCCCATCGCCAGCCGCGAGGCCTACTTCCCGGGGCTGCGCGACGGCTCGATCGACCTGGTGCCCGAGTACACCGGGGTGCTGCTGCAGTTCCTCGACGAGACGGCCGAGGAGAAGGCGCCCGACGAGGTGTACACGGCGCTGCAGGGCGTCATCCCCGAGGGGCTGACCCTGCTGGAGCGCTCGGAGGCGGAGAACAAGGACGCCGTCGTCGTCACGCAGGAGTTCGCCACCCAGAACAACCTGACGACGATCGCCGACCTCGCCCCGCTGTGCCCGCAGATCACCTTCGGCGGCCCGCCGGAGTTCCAGGAGCGCCCCGACGGCATCCCGGGCATCGAGGCGACCTACGGCTGCACGTTCGCCGGCTACAGCTCGCTCGACGTCGGCGGCCCGCTGACCGTGGCGGCGCTGCGCGACGGCACCGTCCAGGCGGCCGACCTGTTCACCACCGACCCGACGATCGAGTCCAACGGGTTCGTGGCGCTCGAGGACCCGCTGAACAACTTCGCCGCCCAGAACGTGGTGCCCCTGATCACCACGGCCAAGGCGACCGACCAGGTGCAGCAGGTGCTCAACGACGTCTCCTCGCGCCTCACCACCGAGGTGCTGATCGAGCTCAACGGCCGGCTGGCCGGCGACGACAAGCCCAACCCCGACACGGTGGCGGAGGAGTGGCTGACCGAGCAGGGGCTGCTCTGACCCGGAGGAGGCGGTCGCGGCCGTAGTGTCACCGGGGTGCAGGTCGTCGCGCTGGCGCGCCACCCCGTCAAGTCGATGCTCGGCGAGAGCGTGGACGCCGTACGGCTCGGGCCCGGCGGCGTCGACGGCGACCGCACGCTGGCGCTGCTCGACGTCGCCACCGGGCGCATCGCCAGCGCGAAGCAGCCGCGGCTGTGGCGGCGGCTGCTGCAGTGCGCGGCCGCGTCCGGCGACGGGGTGCTGATCACGCTGCCGGACGGCCGGGCCGTGCCCGCCGCCGCGGCCGACGCCCCGCTGAGCGCGCTGCTCGGGCGGGAGGTGCGGCTGGTCGCGCACCGCCCGCCCGGCGCCGTCGTCGAGCGGCCCGACCCCCTCGACGTCCTGGAGCACGGCGTCGAGGCGCCGGTGCCCGCGGCGGAGCTGGAGATCGCGCAGGGCACGCCGGGCGCCTCGTTCGTCGACCACTCCCCGGTGCACCTGGTCACCACGGCCACGCTCGACCACCTCGGCGTCGAGGCGCTGCGCTACCGGCCCAACCTCGTGCTGGCCGTCGACGGCCCGCCGTTGGTGGAGAACAGCTGGCTCGGCCGGGAGCTGGTGCTCGGCGGCGTCCGGCTGCGCGTCACGCTGCCGACGCCCCGCTGCGCGGTGCCGACCCTGGAGCACGGCGGTCTGCCGCGCGCCCCGCACGCCGTGCGCGGGCCGCTGGAGCGCAACCGCGTCGACGTCCCCGGCTTCGGCGTGCTGCCGTGCGCGGGGGCCTACGCCGAGGTCGTCGCGGGCGGGGAGCTGCGCCGCGGCGCCACCGGAGCGCTCGCCTGACGACCCGTCAGCGGTAGCCGGTCGTGTCGGCCGGCCGGCCCGGGTCCTGCACCTCCACGAGGTAGCGCCAGGCGTCGGGGCGGGAGCCGTCCAGGTCGTCGAGCCCGTACACCGCCGCCAGCTCCCCGGACGACGTGCTGGCGGCCTGCCAGCGGGCGCGGTCGGGGTCGCCGGCGAGCGCGGCGATCCCGCGGCCGACGAACCGCGGTGTCTCGGAGATGGCGAAGTGCGGCTGGGTGGCGCAGGCGTCGCGCCAGGTGTCCTCGGTGACGCCGTAGTGGGCGAGCATCATCTCCGAGCGCAGCCAGCCCGGCGTCACGCAGACGCTCGTGACCCCGCGCGGCCCCAGCTCGTGCGCCCAGGACCGCGCCAGCCGGATCGGGGCGGTCTTGGCCAGGTCGTAGAAGGCGTTGAGCCGGTAGTGCCCCTCGTTGTAGTCGGCCGTGCCGTCGGTGACCTCGACGACCAGCCCGCCCGCCCCGAGCAGCGGGAACGCGTGGTGGGCGGTGATCAGGTGCGTGTCGACCGCCAGCCGCAGCAGCCGCAGCCCGTCGTCGAGCGGGTGCTCCCAGACCGGGGTGTCGAAGCGGGTGAGCAGCTCGCCGCCCCAGATGTCGTGCACCAGCACGTCGAGGCGCCCGTGCCCGTCGCGGACCCGGGCGACGAGCGCCGCCACCTGCTCGGGCACGAGGTGGTCGGTGGGCACGGCGATCCCCGCGCCGCCCGCGGCCGTCACGAGCTCGGCGGTCTCCTCGATGGTCTCGGGGCGGTCGTACTCGCTGCGCCGCTCCCGCGTCGTGCGGCCCGTGCAGTAGACGGTGGCCCCCGCCGCGCCCAGCTCGACGGCGATCCCGCGCCCCGCGCCGCGCGTCGCGCCCGCCACCAGTGCCACCCGTCCCGCCAGCGCTCCTCGTCCCAGTGCTCCCATGCCACCAGAGTGGCGGGCGACCCGGACAGCACCGGTCAGGGTTCAGCGGGCCAGGCGCAGCGTGCGGACCGACGAGACCAGCACCGCGCCCGCCGCGACCGCGCTGAGCACGAGGGCCGCGAGCGCGGCCGGGTTGCGCGCGAGCATGCCCGCGGTGCCCGCGACGTTCACGAGGTTCATGACGACGGCCGTCGTCACGCAGAGCGCGGCGGCGCCGAGCCCGACCGCGCCGGTGGCGGCGGCGAGCCGGCGCGGCCGCGCGCGGGGCCGCAGCGTCGCGAGCAGCAGGCCCAGGCCGAGCGCGGCCGCCACCGCACCGGCGACGTCCTGGACGCGGGCGAGCGCCCCCACCACCGGCGGGGCCGGTGCGGTCCACGCGACCCCGTGGCTCCACAGCAGGTCCCAGCCCAGCACCAGCGCGGGGAACAGCACCGTGACCACCAGCGCCGTCCGCCGGACCTGCGCCGCCGTGAGCTCGGCCTGGTAGAGCGGGGCGAGCTCGGCCACGGACCCGAACTCCGCCACCGCCCGCCCGGCCCCGTCGGGGTGGTCGGCGTGCGCCTCGGCGGCGTCGTGCAGCCCGTCGCGCACCTCGGCGAGCACGTCGCGGCGCAGGGCGCGCGGCCCGCGCAGCTCGCCGGCCAGGTCGGCCACGAACCGGTCCACGGCGCACTCGTGCGCGGATGTGGCGGCCGGGGCGACCACGTCCGCGCACGGGCGGCGGAGCCGCGCCCTCACGTCGCCGGCCCCAGCACGGCGTCGACGACGCCGCGGAAGGCGGTCCACTCGGCCCGCTGCAGCGCCAGCGCGTGCCGACCCGCCCGGGACAGCGTGTAGGTGCGCCGCTCGCGCCCGCCCACGGTGCTCCAGGCCCCGGTCAGCAGCCCGGCGCGCTCCAGACGCCGCAGCGCTGGGTAGACGGTGCCGGTCGGCAGGTCCAGCGCGCCGCCGCTGCGGGCCCCGAGGGCCTCGATGATCGCGTAGCCGTGCCGGGGCCCGTCCTCCAGCACGGCGAGGATGAGGCCGTCGAGGTGACCGCGCACGGCGTCGGGCTTCACGGGTAGGGAGCCTACTTGCTCCGGCCTCCGGGCTGATCAGGGTCATCCCTGATTCATATGTAGACGCGCTACGTATAGCGTCCCCGGCATGGAGACCTCTGCGCGCCGACCGCGCGTCACCCTGTGGCTGCTCCGCGCGGTCGTCACCGTCCACCTCGTGGCCGTGCTCGGACAGCCCGTGTGGGCCGGCCTGTTCCTCACCGGCGACGTCGACGCGATCACCGTGCACGGCACGGTGGGCAGCCTGCTCGCCGCCTGGGGGCTGCTGACGGCGGGCGTCGCCCTGGCCTACGTCGTGGGCGGGCGCGGCCCGCTGTGGGTGGTCCCGCTCGCCGTCGCCCACTTCCTGGCCACGGGCTTCCAGATCGGGGCCGGCTACGGGCGCGACCTGGGCCTGCACATCCCGCTGGGGGTCGGGCTCGTCGTCGTCGCGGTCGTGCTCGCGGCGTGGGTGTGGAGCCCGGCGGCGGCCCGGTCCCGGCGCGCCCCGGCGGCGCCGGCCCCGCGCACTCCGGTCGGTGCGCGGTGAGCGGGCGCGGGGCGTCGATGGGGCGCCGCACGTTCCTGGGCCTGCTCGGCGCCACGGCCGCGGGCGTCGCGCTGGGCGGGTGCGGCACGGCGGCGGGCCAGACCGGCGAGCAGATCGCCAGCGCGCTGCCGCTGCCGCCCCCGTTCCGGGTGCCGCTGCCCGTGCCCCCGGTGGCCCGGCCCGTCGCCCCCGACCGCTACCTGATCACCCAGCGGGTGGCGGAGGTGGAGGTGCTGCCCGGCGTCCGGACCCCGGTCCTCGGTTACGACGGGATCTTCCCGGGCCCCACGGTCGAGGCCCGCCGGGGCCGGCGGATCGTCGTGCGCCACCGCAACGAGCTGCCCGTGCCCACGGTGGTGCACCTGCACGGCGGGCACACCGCCCCCGAGCACGACGGCTGGCCGCTGGACCTGGTGCTGCCGGTCGGCGACACCAGTGACTGGAGCGGTCACCACGGCATGGTCGGCGACCACTCCGCGGGCGAGCGCGACCACGTCTACGACGGCGAGCAGCGCGCCGCCACGCTCTGGTACCACGACCACCGCATGGACTTCACCGGCCCGGCCGTGCACCACGGCCTCGCCGGCTTCCACCTCGTCCGCGACGACGAGGAGGACGCCCTGGGGCTGCCGCGCGGCGAGCGGGAGCTGCCCCTGATGATCTGCGACCGGTCCTTCGCCGCCGACGGCGCCTTCGCCTACCCGTCGCTGGACCGCTCGCTGCGGACCCTGCCCGGCGTCGAGGCCGACTGGACCGAGGGCGTGCTCGGCGACGTGGTGCTCGTCAACGGCGCGCCCTGGCCGGTGCACGAGGTGGACGCGGCGCGCTACCGGCTGCGCCTGCTCAACGCCTCCGGCGCCCGGCGCTACCGGCTGTCGCTCACCGTCCCCGGCGCGCCCGACCTGCCGCTGGTGCAGGTCGGGTCGGACGGCGGGCTGCTGGGCGCTCCCGTCGAGCACGCCGCGGTCGAGCTGGCCCCCGGCGAGCGGAGCGACGTGGTGGTCGACTTCGGGCTGGTCCCCGTGGGCACCGAGGTGACCGTGCGCAACGGCCTGGGCCGCGGCACCACCGCCGACGTGCTGCGGTTCCGGGTCGTGCGCGCGGCGCCCGACGACAGCCGCGTCCCCGCGGTGCTGTCGGAGGTCGAGCCGCTCGTCGTGCCCGCCGACGCCCCGGTGCGCACCTGGACGTTCACCCGCGGCCCGGTCGGCGACCACCGCGGCTGGACGATCAACGGGCTGCCGTTCCGCCCCGACGAGCCCCAGGCGCGGGTGCCCCTGGGGGAGGTGGAGGTGTGGCGGTTCGTCACCGACGTCCACCACCCCGTGCACGTCCACCTCGACCCGTTCCAGGTGCTGCGCCGCGGCGCCGGCGGCCCGGGCCCGTGGGACGCCGGCTGGAAGGACACCGTGGACGTCCGGCCGGCCGAGATCGTCGACGTGGCGGTGCGCTTCGCCGACCACCGCGGCCGCTACGTCGTGCACTGCCACAACCTCGAGCACGAGGACATGGCGATGATGGCGGCCCTGGACACCGTCTAGCGCACCGGCGCCCGCTGGTTCGTGCCGATGGGCTCTGCCAGACTGGGCACCACGTTCCACGGCACCCCACGACCACCACGGGAGCAGCTCCTCATGACGGGCTTCGACGAGGACCGCGCCGCCATGGCCGCGGCCCACGACCAGGCGCAGCAGGCGTTCGGCCCGCTGCAGCAGGCCCACGACGCCATCGAGCAGGCCCGCGCCATGCTGCTCCGGGTCACCGAGACGAGCTCGCAGGCCGCGGCCCACGACGCCCTGGCGCTGCTCTCGCGCGCGATGGAGGAGGTCGTCGGCGTGCAGCAGACCGTGTCGGCGGCCGTGCAGACCTCCGAGGGCGTGGCCTCCGGGCTGTGATCCGCCCGGGCGGATCTCCGAAGCCGGGCGGTCGGGGGCGGGGCGGGCGGCGCACCCGCATCGCCGACGCGTTCGACGAGTTCCACGGCGCCGTCACCGCCGCGCTCGGCGCGGCCGCCGGCCTGGGGGACGCCGCCGTCCGCGCCCACGCCGCCGCGATGGTGGAGCTGTGGCTGCGCACCGACGGCATCGACGCCGCGCGCGCCGATCCCGCGCTGGCGCAGGTGCTGGCCAACCCGCAGCTCGCCGGCCCGGTGGCCGCCGTGGCGGCCGACCGCGACCGCGCCTTCGACACCTGGCTGCGCACCGGCCCGGCCCGGCTGGCCGCGATCCTCGAGACCGCGGCGCCCGGCGCCGCGGGCCTCGACCCTGCCGAGTGGATCGACGAGCCCGGCAAGGTGGAGGGCACCGGACCGGTGCCCGGGCTGTGGCGGATCGGGTCCGGCACCGTGGGACGGCCGGGGGCGGGCCGGGGCGACCCCCGGTCTTTCGGCGTCGGCGTCCCGCTGCTCGACGAGGCGCACTTGCAGGTGACCTCCACGCCGGAGAGCCGCGACACCGCGGAGGCGCTGGTGGAGCTGCTGGTGGCGCGCGTGCTCGGCTACTTCCGCCCCGGCCTGGTGCAGGTGCACGTCTGGGACGCCGGGCGCCTGGCCGGCGCGCTGCCCGGTCTCTACCCGCTCACCCGCACCGGCCTGCTCACCGTCCACGACCCGGCCCGGCTCCCGCAGCTGCTCGACGACCTGTCCGACCGGATCCGGCGCATCCACACCCGCGTGCTGGTCGGCGGGCTGACGTCGGTGCGCGCCGCGACCGACGCCACCGGCACCCGCTCCGAGCCGTGGGTGCTCGCCGTCCTGCTCGGGCACGGCCGCGGGCTGGGCGAGGACGAGCACCGCCGGCTGGCGCGGGTGGCCCGCAGCGGCCCGGCGTGCGGCGTGCACCTCCTGCTGCTGGACGTGCCGGTGGCGGTGAACGCGCCGGTGGAGCAGGTGCGCTTCCGCCCCGACGGCACGGCCACGACGTCGATGACCGGCCCGTACGTCACCGTCGTGCCCGACCCGCCGCCCGCGCGCGACCGCATCATCCGGGCGGGCGACCGCATCGCCGACGAGCACGAGGCGTGGCGCAGCCGCGTGAGCACCTACGCCGACCTCGTCGAGGGCGCCCCGCAGCTGACGTCGGAGGCCGGGCTGCGCGCACCGGTCGGGTTCGCCGAGGACCGGCAGGTCGACGTCGTGCTGGCCGACGCCTCCCCGCACGCGCTGATCGGCGGGCCCAGCGGCTCGGGCAAGACCAACCTGCTGCTCACGATGATCACTTCGCTGGCGGCGCGCTACTCGCCCGACGAGGTCGAGTTCTACCTCCTGGACTTCAAGGAGGGCGTGTCGTTCGCGCAGTTCGCGCCCGGGCGGCGCGACCGCAGCTGGCTGCCGCACGCCCGGCTGGTCGGGGTCAACATCAACACCGACCGGGAGTTCGGGCTCGCGCTGCTGCAGTTCCTGGCCGACGAGATGCGCCGCCGCGCCGAGGCGGCGAAGGCCCGCGAGGTGACCAAGCTGGAGGAGCTCCGCGCGGCCGACCCGGACGGGCGCTGGCCCCGGATCGTGGCGGTGGTCGACGAGTTCCAGTACCTGTTCGCCGAGCGCGACGCCGTCACCAAGCAGGCGATCACGCTGCTGGAGGACGTCGCCCGGCGTGGCCGCTCGCAGGGCATCCACCTGGTGCTGGCCAGCCAGGACACCTCCGGCATCGAGGCGTTCTGGGGCCGTCCGGCGATCTTCGAGCAGTTCGTGCTGCGGATCGCCCTGCCCCGCGCCCGCCGGGTGCTGGCCGAGCGCAACGAGGCCTCCCTCGACCTGCCGCGCTGGCACGCCGTGATCAACCACGAGTCCGGCATCCGGCACGGCAACGAGATCGCCCGGCTGCCCGACGCCGGCGCCCGGGGCGCGGTGGACGAGGTGCAGCGGCGCCTGCACGAGCGCTACGGCGCCACGGCGGGGCGGCCGCTGCTGTTCGACGGCAACCGCGCGCCGACCGTCGACGAGCTGGTGGCGGCGCTGCCCCCCGGCGACGTGCCGCGGGCGCTGCTCGGGCAGTGCATCTCCGTGGACGGCGGGCCCGCCGCCGTCGCGCTGCCCGACGCGCCCGGCCGCAACGTCGCGGTGCTCGGGTCCGGCGCCGAGCAGGCCGTGCGGATGCTCGGGGCGGCGGCCGGGTCGCTGGCCGCGCAGCACCCGCCCGGCGGGCTGGAGGTGGTGGTCGGCGCGTTCGTGCCGGAGGCGGCCCCGGCGGTCGCCGCGCTCGTCGCCCGGTTCGCGGCGAGCGGGCACGAGGTGCGCACGGTCGGCCCGGACGGTGCGCGGGAGGCGGTGGACGCGCTCGCCGCGGACGTCACGGCCCGGCTGACCGGCGCGCCGCGGCGGCCCGTCCTCGTGGTCCTGTTCGCCGCGGACGCGGCCGACCCGCTGCTGGGCCCGGCCGGGCTGGAGGCGCTGCGCCGCGTCCTGCGCTCCGGGCCGGAGACGGGCCTGCACACGCTGGGCTGGTGGCGCAGCCCCCAGCGGCTGCGGTCGCTGCTCAGCGTGAGCGCCACCGTCGACGACGTCGGCTGCTGGGTGGCGCTGGACGTGCAGGGCAGCGAGCTGTCGGCGATCGCGCCGTCGATGATCGTGCCGTGGTCGCCGCGGCCGGGTCGCGGCCTGCTCTACGACCGGGCGCAGCACGCGCGGCCCGAGGTCGTCATCGTGCCCCGGGAGGACGGACCGTGAGCGGCGCGCGGGAGCACAGCGCGGCCCGGGAGTACAAGGACGTGGTGGCGGGGCTGGACGCCGCCGCCGACGCCCTGCGCGCCGCCGACGCCGAGCGGGCGGCCGACCTGGCCCAGGAGCTGGTGGCGCGGCAGGACGCGATGGGCCGAGCCGCCGAGCGGGCCGCGCTGACCCGGGCCGTGGTGCGGCTGCACTGGGAGGCGGCGCTGGACGCGCTGTGGACCGAGTCGTGGCTGACGCTGCGCCCGCTGCCCGACCCGCCCCCGTCCCCGGGTGACCTCACCGCCCTCGACGCGGCCGTGGAGCAGCGCGCGACCGAGCTGCTGGAGGCCGTGCGCCGGCGCCGGTTCCTGCCGGGGCGGTGACGGGTCGCCGGCCTACTCGGCGATGACCAGCAGGGTCTGCCCGGTGGCGGGATCGGTGCGCACCAGCACGAGGCGGGTGCTCCCACCCCGGCCCTGGGCGGCCTGCGCAGCGTCGGCGGTCGGCACGGTGCGGGCGGAGCGGACGGTGAGCGCGATCGGCTCGCCGGCACCCCGCCAGGTGATCGTGGCGCCCTCGGCGACCGCGGGCGCGTCCGGGTGCAGCGCGACGACCGCGCGGGCCGGCTCCCCGCCCTCCGCCTCGGCGAACCGCAGGCCGCCGGCGCCGGGGGCCGACGGCGCGACCGGCAGGCCGTCCGCGCCCCTCTCCGCGCGCGCCAGGTCCAGGCGGCCGCTGGGCAGGTCGAGGCTCGCCGGACGGGGCGCACCGGGCGCGGGCTCCGGCTCGGCGGCGGGCGGCGGGGTGGTGACCGGCGGGGCCGTCGCGGGCGGCGGGGTCGTCGCCGGGGGAGCGGTCGTGACCGGTGGCCGCGACGTCGCGAGCGGGGTGGTCGGCGGTGGCGCGGTCACCGGCGGGGTCGTCACCGGCGGGGTCGTGGGGAACGGTGTCGGGGCGGGCCGGGCTGCGCCGGGCGGGGTCACCGCGGGCGGCGGCAGCCCGGGTCCGGGGGTGGCGGGCGGCGGCACCGGCGGGCCCAGCAGCGGCGAGGTGGTGACGGGCGGGAGCCCCGGGCCCAGCAGGGGCGCCGTGGGCGCCGGGGTCGGCGCGACCGGGCCGGGCGCCGCGGCGGCGGGGGCCGGCGCGGCCTCGACGAGGGCCAGCTCCGCCTCCGGCACGGCCGGGGCGGGGAACTCCTCCGGCGCGGGCGGAGCGCTGGGCGACGGCTGGGCCGGCACCGGCACCGGCAGCTGGGGTGTGGTGAGCAGGCCCTCGGCGGCCGCGTCGACACCGGCGGCCGGGCGGGTGGCGCCCAGGTAGGTGTCGCCGGGGTAGCGCACCCGGGCGATCTGCACGGGCTTGCCGCGGCGCGGCGCGTTCACCATCATCCCGTTGCCCAGGTAGAGCCCGACGTGGTGGACGCGCTCGGGCACCCCGTAGAACACGAGGTCGCCGGGCAGCAGCCCGGCGCCCGCGGGCACGTGCGGGCCGCGGTAGTACTGCGTGTGCGCGGTGCGGGGGAGCGCGACGCCGGCGTAGGCGTAGGCGGCGGTGGTGAGCCCGGAGCAGTCGAAGCCCTCGTCGCCCTGCTGCGGCCCGTCGCCGCCCCACACGTACGGCAGCCCGCGCTGGGCCAGGGCGAACTCGATCGCCGCCGCCGCGGCGGTGCCCGGCAGGGCCGTGGTGGTGACCGGGGGCTGCTCGGGCAGGGCCACCGGCACGGCGGCCGGGGTGCGGAAGCCGACGGGGTCGAACCGGATGCTCTGCAGGTCGTCGGGGACCCGAGCGGCCGCGACACCGGCGCCCGCGGTGGCCGCGCCCGCGGGACCGGCGCCCCTGACGTCGGCGGCGGTCAGCAGCCCGCCGGCCCCGCCCGGGGGCGCGGACGCCGGCACGACGCCGAAGGCGGTGGCCGCGAGGGCGACGAGCACGATCGGGGAGCCGCGGAGCAGGCGCCGGTCACGGTCCGGCGTCACGCGGCGGGCCCGGTCGCGGAGGTCACCCGGCGATCCTGCCCAACGGGATCGAGAAAGGCCAGACCGGGAGGACGAGGTTCTCGCCACGGGCCCTTCCCTGCGCCGACCGGGTCGCCCCGTCGGGCTCGCGGCGGACCTCGACGCCCGCACGGGGACGTCCGGACGACGTGGCCCGGAGCGCGCCGTGGGGAGCAGGAGGTGGTCTCAGGCGCCGTCGCGCACCGGGCTGAGCGCCCCGGCCGGGTCGTTCCGGTTCCGCCGCACCTGCGCCGGCACCCCGGCCACGACGGCCTTGGCCGGGACGTCCTCGCGCACCACGGACATGGCGCCGACGACCGCGCCCGTGCCGATCCGGACCCCCCGCAGCACCACGCAGTGGGCGGCGATCCAGGTGTCGTCCTCGATGGTGATCGGGCCGGTGAGGTGGCCCTGCTCGCGGATGAGGACGTCCGGGTCGGCGAAGCCGTGGTCACCGCTGTTGATCACCGTGTAGGGGCCGATCATCACATCGTCGCCGATGACGACGTCCTCGTGGCCGGTGATGTGGACGCCCTCGTTGAGCAGCACGCGGGAGCCGATGGAGATCCGCTCGGGCCGGTGCAGGTGCACCGCCCCGTAGAGCTGCAGCGCGCTGCCGCAGCGGGGCAGGGTGAGCTGGTAGAAGCGGGCCTGCAGGCAGGGGCGTCCGCCCCGGGCCCGGGGCAGCACCGCGAGCAGGCTCTGGACGCGGTACCACCGGGGCGTCCCGGGCGGCAGGACCGTCCGGAACGCGCTGCGCAGCAGCGACTTCAGCATGGGTCCTCCAGCCCGGCTGGGGGAGCGCGCCGAGCGGACGTGGTGGGCGGCCGCCGGTGGGCGGCGCCGCGGCCCGATCGGGCGCCACCGGTGGGCGGCGCACGGGCCGGAGCGGTCCGCTCGGTCGGGCGCGATCGTCCGAATCGTCCCGGACGTGAGAGTAGGGTACTCCGTCCGCGCCGGATCGAGGTCCTGGGCGGACCGCCATGGTGGCCGTGGTCAGCGTTCCGGCGCGGAACGGTCGGGTACCGGACCGCCGATCACGGACGCATCCGTGCGCCCCGCGTCAGTCGTCGGCGTCGTCGCGGGCGAGGAAGGCGGCGACGCGCTCGACGGCGTCCTCGAACTGCGGGTGGAGGTCGACGAACACGCGCAGGCGCTCGGCCAGCCACTCCACGCTGACCTGCTCCTCGCCTCGGCGCTCGACGAGCTCCTCGATGCCCCGGTCGGTGGCGTACATGCCCGCCACCCTAATCGCCGGCGGTGATCGTGATCCACCGCGCGTCCCGGCCCCCGCGAGGGCCGGGACGCGCGTCCGGCGGCGATCATCGGCGGGGTGATCGCCGTCCGGTGCGCGCTGCGGCCCGGGCCGGGGCCGCACCGCTCACCGGATCTCGATCACGGACCCGGCCCGTCGTCGAACTCGATCGTGGGACGGGACCTCGTGCCGCTCCCGCACCACGCCCGGCACGCTCATCCCAGGTCGGCGAACGCCTCGTCGATCAGCGCCTTCTGCTCCACCTCGTGCACCTTCGACGACCCCGCCGCCGGCGCGGCCATCGGCCGGCGCGAGACCCGCTTCCAGCCGACGAGCCGCGGCAGCTTCTCCGGCAGCACCAGGCCCAGGAACGGCCACGGGCCCTGGTTGGCCGGCTCCTCCTGCACCCAGCGGACGTCCTCGGCGTTGGGGTAGCGCTCCAGCACCGCGGCGAGCTGCCGGTCGGGCACCGGGTAGAGCTGCTCGATGCGGACGAGCGCGACGCCGTCGAGGCCCCGCTTCTCCCGCTGCGCCGCCAGCTCCCAGTAGATCTTGCCGCTGCACAGCAGCACCCGGCGGACGTCGCCCGCGGGGCCGTCCTTGCCGCGGAAGCGCGGGTCGTCGATCACCGAGCGGAACCGGCCACCGGTGAAGTCGGACAGCGGGCTCACCACGGCGCGGTTGCGCAGCATGGACTTGGGCGTGAAGACGACCAGCGGCCGGCGCACCCCGTCGATCGCGTGGCGGCGCAGCAGGTGGAAGTAGTTGGCCGGCTCGCTCGGCACCGCGACGGTCATCGATCCCTCGGCGCACAGCGTCAGGAACCGCTCGATGCGGCCCGAGCTGTGGTCGGGGCCCTGGCCCTCCAGGCCGTGCGGCAGCAGCAGCGCGACGTCGGAGGTCTGGCCCCACTTCGCCTCACCGGACGAGATGAACTCGTCGATGATCGACTGGGCGCCGTTGACGAAGTCGCCGAACTGCGCCTCCCACGCCACGAACGCCTGCGGGTTGGCCACCGAGTAGCCGTACTCGAAGCCGACGGCCGCGAACTCCGAGAGCGCCGAGTCGTAGGGCAGGAAGCGCTCCTGGTCGGTGGACAGGTTGCGCAGCGGGAAGTACTCCTCGCCCGTCCGCCGGTCGATGATCACCGAGTGGCGCTGCACGAACGTGCCGCGGCGGGTGTCCTGGCCCGACAGCCGCACGAGCTTGCCGTCCAGCACCAGGGAGCCCAGGGCCAGCAGCTCGCCGAAGGCCCAGTCGACGTCGCCCTCGCGCGACATCTTCAGCCGCTTCTCCAGCACCGGCTTGACGCGCTGGTGGACGGTGAAGCCCTCGGGCAGGTCGACGTGCGCGTCGCCGATGCGGTGGATGACCTCCAGCGGCACCGAGGTGTCGAGGTCGGAGGGGATCGACTGCTCCTGCTCCACCGACGGCGACACGGTGGCCTGGGTCTTCTCCAGCTCGCGCACCTCGTTGAACACGTGCTCGAGCTGGTTGGAGAAGTCCTTGAGGGCGTGCTCGGCCTCGTCGACCGTGATGTCCCCGCGGCCGATGAGCGACTCGGTGTAGATCTTGCGGACGCTGCGCTTGGCGTCGATCACGTCGTACATCGACGGCTGGGTCATCGAGGGGTCGTCGCCCTCGTTGTGGCCGCGGCGGCGGTAGCAGATCATGTCGATCACGACGTCGTTGTTCCAGCGCATCCGGTACTCGACGGCCAGCTTCGCGACCCAGACGCAGGCCTCGGGGTCGTCGCCGTTCACGTGGAAGACCGGGGCGTCGATCATCTTGGCGACGTCGGTGCAGTACTGCGAGCTGCGCGAGTGCTCCGGGGCGGTGGTGAAGCCGACCTGGTTGTTGATCACGACGTGCACGGTGCCGCCGGTGCGGTAGCCGCGCAGCTTGGCGAGGTTGAGCGTCTCGGCCACGACGCCCTGGCCGGCGAACGCCGCGTCGCCGTGCAGCATCAGCGGCAGCACGGTGAAGCCGCCGTCGCCCTTGTCGAGGAGGTCCTGCTTGGCGCGCACGATGCCCTCGAGCACCGGGTCGACGGCCTCCAGGTGGCTCGGGTTCGAGGCGAGCGACACGACGGTCTCGCCGTCGCCGAACATCCGGAAGTACTTGCCCTCGGCGCCCAGGTGGTACTTCACGTCGCCGGAGCCGTGGGCCTGGCCCGGGTCGAGGTTGCCCTCGAACTCGCGGAAGATCTGGCTGATCGGCTTGCCGACGATGTTGGCCAGGACGTTGAGCCGGCCGCGGTGCGGCATGCCGATGACGACCTCGTCGAGCTCGTGCTCGGCGGCCTTGTCCAGCACCGCGTCGAGCAGCGGGATGACGGTCTCGCCGCCCTCGAGGGAGAACCGCTTCTGCCCGACGTACTTGGTCTGCAGGAACGTCTCGAACGCCTCGGCCGCGTTGAGCTTGGACAGGATGTACTTCTGCTCGGCCTGACCCGGCTTCTGGTGCGGCACCTCGATCCGCTCCTGCAGCCAGGCGCGCTGCTCGGGGTCGGCGATGTGCATGTACTCGGTGCCGACCGTGCGGCAGTAGGAGTCGCGCAGCAGGCCGAGCACGTCGCGCAGCTTCATCCGCTCGCGCCCGCCGAAGCCGCCGGTCGCGAACTCGCGGTCGAGGTCCCACAGCGTGAGCCCGTGGGAGAGCACGTCGAGGTCGGGGTGGCGGCGCTGGCGGTAGTTGAGCGGGTCGGTGTCGGCCATGAGGTGCCCGCGGGTGCGGTAGGCGTCCACCAGCTCGATCACGCGCGCGGTCTTGTCGACGGCGTCGTCGGGCAGGTCCTGCACCCAGCGCACCGGCTCGTAGGGCACCCGCAGCGCGCGGAAGATGTCGTCGTAGAAGCCGTCCTCGCCGAGGAGCAGGGCGTGCACGCGGCGCAGGAAGTCGCCGGACTCGGCGCCCTGGATGATCCGGTGGTCGTAGGTCGACGTCAGAGTGATGATCTTGCTGATGCCGATCTGGGCGAGCCGCTCGTCGCTGGCGCCCTGGAACTCGGCCGGGTACTCCATCGCCCCGACGCCGACGATCGCGCCCTGGCCCTGCATCAGCCGCGGCACCGAGTGGTTGGTGCCCAGCGTGCCGGGGTTGGTCAGGCTGATCGTCGTGCCGGCGAAGTCCTCGGCGGTGAGCGCGCCCGTCCGCGCCTTGCGCACGATGTCCTCGTAGGCCGACCAGAACTGGGCGAAGTTCATCGCCTCGCAGCCCTTGATCGACACGACGACGAGCGAGCGCTGCCCGTTCTTGCCGGCCAGGTCGATGGCCAGGCCGAGGTTGACGTGGTCGGGCTGCACGACGGTCGGCTTGCCGTCGGTCTCGACGAAGTGCCGGTTCATCACCGGGAAGTCGACGAGCGCCTTGACGACGGCGTACCCGATGAGGTGCGTGAAGCTGATCTTGCCGCCGCGGGTGCGCCGCAGCTGGTTGTTGATGACGACGCGGTTGTCGGCGAGCAGCTTGGCGGGCACGGCGCGCACGCTCGTCGCCGTGGGCACGGCGAGCGAGGCGTTCATGTTCTTGACGACCGCGTTGGCGGCGCCCCGCAGCGGGATCGCGGCACCGTCGCTGCCCAGAGCGGCGGAGGGCTTCGCGGCCTGCGACGACGTGCCGGCGGCCGGCTTCCGTCCGGCCGGGGCGGCGGGCGCGGCGCCGTTGGCGGCCGGCGGGTTCTGGGCGGCGCGGTCGGCGACCCGGGTGCGCTCGGTGGGCTCGGCCGGCTCCGCCTCCGGCGTCGGCGCGGGGCCCGGCTCCGTCGCGCGCCCGTTCGCCTCCGGAGCGGCGCTGCCGTCGGCGGTGCCGTCGTCCGTGGCGCCGTCGGTGGCGTCGTCCGCAGTGGCGCCGTCCGTGGTGGCGCCGTCCGGGGTGGTGGTGCCATCCGACGTGGTGGCGCTGTCGGGGGTCGGCGTGCCGTCGCCGGGCTTGTAGTCGGCGAAGAACTCGTGCCAGGCGGGGTCGACCGTGGAGGGGTCGTCGAGGAAGCGGTGGTACATCTCCTCGACGAGCCATTCGTTGGGACCGAAGTCACTGGTCGGGTTGGAGGTACTGCTGCTGGACACGCTGGGACCGCCTTGATTCGGATCGCGTCTTCGCCGAAGGACTCCCCGCCAGGTTAGTCCTCCGGCCGGGGCGGTGGACAAGGCGTGGCGACACCACGCGGCGCCCGCGGCGGGACTCAGCCGGGGGGCGTCTCGCCCGGCTCGTCGACCACCGCGGTGCGCACCGCCGTCTCCGCCACCAGCGTGCCGGAGGGCAGGCCGCAGCGCGAGTCGGTGCGGGTCACGTCGCGCTCGCCCGCGAACGTGCCGTCGCGCAGGTCGACGAACAGCTCCGTGCGGGTGCGGCCGGCGTCGTGGACGAGCACGGTGCAGGCGCGGCCGTCGTGCTCGACCGGGCCCGGGTGCAGGTGCACGCCGTCCAGGCCGGTGAGGGCGCGGTAGAGCGCCGCGCGGACGTCCGCCGGGAGCAGGGCGGTGCGCAGGGCGTCGACGGCGCCGCTGAACGGGTTCGCCCACCGGCCGGGGTGGTCGGCCTCCAGGCGCGCGAGCAGGGCGATCGGGTCGCGCGGCAGCCGCTCGACGAACTCGGGCGTGGGCACCTGCCAGCTCCCGCGCCGCCGGATCGCGGGCTCGATGCACAGCCCGTCCTGCTCGCGGTGGAACTCGCCCCACGGCGCCTTGAACACGCCCACCGGCGCGACGTCGGACGGCTCGAACCCGAGCTCGGCCGCCTCCTCCGCCGACCCGGTGAGCCAGTGCTGCCGGCCGGTGAGCGACCGGTCGAGCAGCCACTCGCGCTCCGGACGGGCCGGGATCCAGGTGCGCACGCGGTGCTCGGTGAGGTGCTGGTGGGGGCCGAAGCTCCCCAGCCACCAGGCGTCCACGGCGACGAACCGGTACTGGTCCGGGCCGACCGGATCGTCCGTCGTGGTGATGGCGAGGTCGAGCACGCTGCTACTCCCGCGGTGGTGGACAGCCGGTCACCCCAGAGTGTGCATCGGTGACCCACGGTGCGGGACAGTGCCCCCCGCCTCCTACGCGATCCACTCCTTCACCTGCGACAACAGCTTCGGAGCGTCGGCCGTGACCGGGTTGACGTGCAGGTGCGTGACGCCCACCGACCGCAGTGCGGCGATCCGCTCCTTGACGAACCCCGGCTCGCCGATCAGCGTGACCCGGTCGATGAAGTCGTCGGGCAGCGCGGCGGCCGCCTCCTGCTTCTTCCCGTCGAGGTAGAGGTCCTGCACCAGCTTCGCCTCGTCGACGTAGCCCTGCCGCTCGAACACGGTGTTGTAGAAGTTCTTCCCGCGCGCCCCCATGCCGCCGATGTAGAGCGCGTACATCCCGCGCGCGAGCTGCCGCGCGGGCTCCCACATCTCCGGCTCCAGCGCGAGGATCCCGCCGCCGGTGATCTGCAGCGGCCCGAGCTCGGGGGCCCGCTTGGCGTACCCCGCCTGCAGCGCCGGCCCGAAGACCTCCTCCATCTTCTCGGGCAGCACCGCGTGCGGCAGCCAGCCGTGGGCCAGCTCGGCGGTCATCTCCAGGTTCTTGTCGCCGAGGGCGGCGACCCAGATCGGGATGTCCGCGCGCTTCGGGTGGTTGATCAGCTTGAGCGGCTTGCCCAGCCCGGTGCCCTGCCCGGGCGGCAGCGGGATCGAGTAGAGGCCCTCGTGCTGGATCCGCTCGCGCCGCCACACCTGCCGGCAGATCTCGATGATCTCGCGGGTGCGGGCCACGGGCTTGTCGTAGGGCACGCCGTGGAAGCCCTCGATCACCTGCGGTCCCGACGCGCCCAGCCCCAGGATCGTGCGGCCGCCCGACAGCGCGTCCAGGCCCGCTGCCGTCATCGCCGTCAGCGTCGGCGTGCGGCTGTAGATCGGGAGGATCCCGGACCCGATCTGGACGCGCTCGGTGCGCGCCGCGAGGTACCCCATCAGCGACACGGCGTCGTAGCTGTAGGCCTCGGCGACCCACACGACGTCGAGGCCCGCCTTCTCCAGGCCGACCACCGCCTCGGCGTTGTTGATCGGGTCGTCGCCGTACTGGAGCTGCGTGGACAGGAGCATGGTCGGATCGAACCGGGGGGTTACCGACGAGTCAAGTCCGATGGTCAAGACTCCTTGCGCAAGGAGTCTTGCGCAAGGTACCTTGACCCCATGGCCGAGCGGGAGACCATCACCGATCCCCGGGCGCTGCGGGCGCTGTCCCACCCCACCCGGTGGACGATCATCGAGCTGCTGGGGCTGGAGGACACCGCCACCGCCACGCGCTGCGCCGAGTACACCGGTGAGAGCGTGGCCAGCTGCTCCTACCACCTGTCGATGCTGGGCAAGTACGGCTTCGTGGAGCAGGTGGAGAGCCCCGGTCGGGAGCGCCCGTGGCGGCTCACGCGCCGCGACCAGAACTGGGCCGCCCGCGACCTCGACGGCGAGGCCGCGCTGGCGGCGGAGACGCTGTCGGAGGTGTTCGTCGACCACGAGGCCGCGCAGCTGAAGGACTGGGTGCGCCGCGCCTCCCGCGAACCCGCCGACTGGCAGCAGGCCACCGGCATCAGCGGTCGCACGCTGCACCTCACGGCGGCCGAGCTCAGCGAGCTCCGCGAGCGCATCGGCGCCCTCACGGCCGCGTTCGCCGACCGCCTGGACGACCCGGCGGCGCGCCCGCCGGGAACCCGGCCCGTCCGCATGCTGGTCAGCGCGTGGCTGCCCCGCGCCGGAGGAGGGACCTGATGGACGAGCACCTCCGCGTGCTGCACCGGCTCCGCCACGAGGAGCTGCTCGCCGCCGCAGCCGCCCACCGGCAGGCCCGCCGCTGCCGCGGCCCGCGACGTCCCGGTCCCCTCCTGCGCCTCTACGCCCGGCTGTGGTGGGCCTCCCGCCCCCGCGTCGAGCGGTGGAGCGGCGAGCTGCTCGCGGTGTGACGCCGGCGCGTCAGGCCCACTCGCTGCGCGGGTGGACCGGCGCCGCGTCGTCGACGGCGATGTCGACCCGCTCGGCGAAGAAGCAGACCAGGTCGCGGACGGCCTCGGCCCCCGGCAGCGGGTCGGGGTAGGACCAGGCCACGTCCTCCACCGTCCGGCCGGGCAGCTCCGCCGACCAGTACCGCGCCACGCCCTTGTAGGCGCAGGCGGTGCTGGTCGCGCTGGGTCGCAGGTACGCGCCGTCGACGTCCTCGGCCGGCAGGTACCAGCGCACCGGCAGGCTCGTCTCGGTGAGCAGCACCGGGCGGGTGCTCGCGGCGAGCTCGTGCCCGTCGAGGCTGACCCGGACCCGGCGCGAGCTGTGCCGGGTGTCGATGCGGTGGTGCGGGTCGCGCGGGTGCCCGACGACGGGCTCGTCCTCCTCGCGCCAGTCCAGCGCGTCGAAGTCGAGCACGACGTGGTCGGCGAGGTCGGCGTCGTCGGGGACGAACCCGGCCCCGGGGCGCTCGCGGCCCTCCACGCGCAGCGTCACCACGCGGCCGGGCGTGCTGTGCACCCCGAACCCGGTGCTCGGGGTGAGCACGGACGCCCCGCCCGGCCCGATCGGCAGCGGGCCCGGCCCGTGCCGGGGGCCCGCGTCGTCGGCGGCGGGGACCAGCTCGGCGGTGAGGTCGGCCTGCGGCACCGCGTACTGCGGCACCACCCGCCCGGGCTCCCAGACCACCCGCGCGGCGTCGGTGTCGACCACCGGCACCCCGTCGAGCCAGGCCCGCAGCCGGGGGGTCAGGGGCTCCCAGCGCAGCGCGTCGAGGGAGCCCGCCAGCAGGTCGGTGGTCCGCACGGCCATGCCCCGCGACCGTACTCGGCCCGACCGCCCCCGCGCGAGGGTCGGCGCGGTGGGAGGGGCTCACCGCAGCGCCCCGGCCGCGCTCCACGCCGGGTCGCGGCCCAGCAGGTGCAGGGTGCGCGTCCACGCGTCCGCGTCCTCCGGCGCTTCGACCGCGTGGCCGAAGGGGGCGCCCGCGGCCTCCCGGGACGCGTCGTCGGGGACCCGCTCGGCGATGGCGAGGGCCGCGGCGACGACGTCGGTGTCGAGCGCCGCCCCGTAGGCGCCGGCGGTGCCGAGCGCCGCCGCGACGTCCCACCCGTGCACGAGCGCGTCGACCAGGTGCATCCCGGCGACGACGGGCAGCGGGAGCCGCGCGTCGAACTCGGCCAGCAGGACGGGCCGCGCGAGGTCCGGTGCCGCGGCGAACGCCGCCACGACCCGGTCCAGCCCCTCCGCGACCGTCGCCGCGGGGGACGGGCCGAGCGGGTGGGCGGCGAAGGCGGAGGCCGTGACGCCCCCGCCGGTGCGCGCGGCGGCCACCGCGGCGGCGAAGCCGCGGTCCTGCCCGGCGACGTGCTCGAGCAGCGCGCGCAGGTCCCAGCCGGCGCAGGGCGTGGGGAGGGTGAGGTCGGCGGGGGTGACGCGGGCGACGACGGCGCGGAGGGCGGCGACCGCTCCCCGGTGCAGGGCGAAGACGTTATCCACGCGCCGATCGTCTACCTCGGTAGACGATCGGTCAAGGACTATCGTCGTCGCGTGGACCCGCAGCGGCAGGACCTGGGTGCCTCCTTCGCCCGGCTCGCGAGGGCGGTGCTGAGGGCGGAGGACCCGGTGATGCGCGCCCACGGCGTCGAGATGTGGGACTACGCGGTGCTCGCGGAGCTGGAGGGCGGGCCGGCGTCGACGCAGTCGGACCTGGCCGCCGCCGTCGGCCGGGACAAGACCCGGCTGATCCCGATCCTGGACCGGCTGGAGGCGCGCGGGCTGCTCCGGCGCACCCCCGACCCGGCCGACCGGCGCAACCGGGTCGTCGCGCTCACCCCGGCCGGGCGCGAGCTCGCGGCCTCGTGCCGGGCGGGCGTGCGCGAGGTGGAGGCCGAGCTGCTCTCCGCCCTCGACCCGTCCGAGCGCGCCGGGTTCGTCGCCGCGCTGGAGCGCCTGGCCGACGCCGCCCGCGACCGCTGGGGGGTGTGACCGTCCCGGTGGCGGCGCGGGTCGATCGTGATCGGCTGCGCGTGCCGGCCCCGCGGCGGGCCGCACCGCACATCCGGTGGCGATCACCGTCGGCGTGATCGCCGTCCGCTGTGCGCGACGGCCCCCGCGAGGGCCGGCGCGCGCAGTGGATCACGATCGCGCTGTGCCGCCCTCCCGTAGGGTCGCGGGCGTGGGGTTCCGGGTCGTTCCTGCCGCGTACGTGCTCCTGCTCGACGGCGACGGGCGGGTGCTCCTGCAGCTGCGATCGGGCACCGGCTTCCGCGACGGGTTCTGGGCCGCGGCGGCCGCCGGGCACGTCGAGGCGGGGGAGCCGGTGCACGACGCGGCCGTCCGGGAGGCGGCCGAGGAGCTGGGCGTCACCGTGGCGGTGGCCGACCTGGAGCCGCTCACCGCCATGCACCGCACCGCCCCGACCGGCCTGGACGTCGACCAGCGCGTCGACTTCTTCTTCGCCTGCCGCCGCTGGGCGGGGGAGCCGCGCACCATGGAGCCCGCCAAGTCGGCCGGGCTGGGGTGGTACGCGCTCGACGCGCTGCCGGACCCGGTCGTGCCGCACGAGCGGCTCGTCCTCGACGGGCTGCGGGCGGGCGACCTGCCGGCGATCTCGGCGTTCGGCTTCTGACTCTCCTGTCTTGTCGTTGACAAGTCGCGCCGGGAGGCGCATCTTGTCACTGACAAGTCATGGGAGGTGGGCGGGATGGAACCGCTGGTCGTCCTGGTCGGCACCACGGTGCTGCTGCTGGTGCTCGGAGCGCTGGGCGTGCGCCGGCTGCGGCCCTGGCCGGTCGCGCTGCGGGGCGGGTTGGCCGCGATGTTCGTGCTGACCGGGGTGGCCCACTTCGTGGGCAAGCGGGCGGAGCTGGTGGCCATGGTGCCGCCCGCCCTGCCGGCACCCGAGCTGCTCGTCACCGTCACCGGCCTGCTCGAGCTGGCCGGGGCGGCCGGCCTGCTGCGTTCGCGCACCGCGCCGTGGGCCGCGGGCGGGCTCTCCGCGCTGCTGGTCGCGCTCTTCCCGGCGAACGTCCACCGGGCCCTCGCCGGGACCGCGGTGCCCCTCGACGACCAGCTCGTGCCGCGCACCGCGCTGCAGGTGGTCTTCCTCGCCGCCACCCTCGCCGTCGTCGTCCACCACGTGCGCACCACCCGCCGGACGGCCGCCGGCGCGTGAGGCCGGCGGCTGCGCGTCAGACCACCTGCCGGTCCTTGCCCTCCCAGTACGGCTTGCGCAGGTCCTTCTTGAGGATCTTGCCGGTGGGGTTGCGCGGCAGCTCGTCGAGCACGTCGACCGACTTGGGCACCTTGAACCCGGCCAGGTGCTCCCGCGCGTAGGCGATGAGCTCGCCCTCGTCGACGGTGGCGCCCGGCGCCGCGACGACGACGGCCTTGGGCACCTCGCCCCACTTCTCGTCCGGCACGCCGATGACGGCGACGTCGCCGACGCTGGGGTGCTCGGCCAGCACGCGCTCGATCTCGGCCGGGTAGATGTTCTCCCCGCCCGAGATGATCATGTCCTTGATCCGGTCGGTGACGTAGACGTAGCCCTCGGCGTCGATGTGCCCGCCGTCGCCGGAGCGCAGCCAGCCGTCGGAGGTGATCGCCGCCTCGGTGGCCTCGGGCTTGCCCCAGTAGCCGCCCATCACCTGCCGGCTGCGCACCCAGATCTCGCCGGCCTCGCCGGTGGGCACCGGGTCGCCGGTGGCGGGGTCGCGGATCTCGATCTCCACCCCGTGGATGGGCGTGCCGGCCGAGACCAGCAGGTGCTCGCGGGCCGGGTCGCCGTGGTCCTCGGGGCCGAGGGAGGAGACGACGCCGCACTGCTCGGTCATGCCGTAGACCTGGTGCATGATCCCGGGGAACAGCTCCAGGCAGCCGCGCATCACCGGCAGCGGCATCGGGGACGCCCCGTAGGACAGGGCCTTGAGCGAGGAGAAGTCGCGCTCCCCCACGCCGGGCACCTGCAGCATCGCGGCCATCAGGGCCGGCACGTAGAAGGTGTGGGTGATGCGCTCGCGCTCCACCATCTCCAGCGCCGCGGCCGGGTCGGGCAGCCGCATCATGTGGATGTGCGCGCCCGCGGTGACGGCGAGCAGCGAGTAGCTCGTGCCGCCCACGTGGAACAGCGGCATCGCGACCTGCACGCGCGAGTCGCTGTCGACGTCGAAGTCGGCCATGACGTTCTCGGAGTGCGCGAGCATCCCGCGGTGGGTGAGCATCGCGCCCTTGGGGAAGCCGGTGGTGCCCGAGGTGTAGAGCTGCACGAAGCAGTCCTCCGGGTCCACCGGGTGCACGTCGTGGTCGGGCTCGTGGGCGCCGATCCACGCCTCGTAGGCGTCGTCCTCCCCGCCCACCGCGATCACGTGCTCGACGGTCGGCAGCTTGTCGCGCACCGCCGCCACGGCGCCGGCGAACTCCGGCCCGACGAACAGGATCCGCGCCTTCGAGTCGTTGATGACGTAGACGATCTCCGGCGGGGCGAGCCGGAAGTTGACCACCGCGTTGGCCGTGCCGGCCTGGGCGCACGCGAGCGTGGTCTCCAGGCAGGACGGGTGGTTGAGGTCGAGCACCGCCACGCGGTCACCGGGGGCGAGGCCGGCGGCGCGCTGGGCCGCCACGTTCTGCCGGACGCGGCGGGCGAACTCCGCCCACGTGCGCGTGGTGCCCGCGAGGGACACCGCGGGGGCGTCCGGGCGCTCGGCCTCCCAGTGGGCGAGTATCGACGTGAAGTCGGTGGCGGTAGCGGTCATCGTTGTCCTTCCGCGGAGTGGTCGGCGTCACCGTAGCCGCGGGTCCCGACCGCGAGAAGGGGTCCGCGGGCCGGAGCGGTGGGCCGGTGGGAGAGCGTTGGTTATGCTCACCTCACTCGGCCGGCGGACGTCGGCCACCTCGCCCGTGGAGTGGCCCGTGCCCCGGCACCGTGTTCCCGTGTTGGCGGCGGCCGCCGCCGTCGTCGCCCTCTCGCCGCTGCTGGCGGCGTGCGGCTCCGACGCCGACCTCACCATCTACTCCGGCCGCAACGAGCAGCTCGTCGGTGAGCTCGTCGCGCAGCTGGAGGAGCGGATCGGCGGCACCGTGGAGGTGCGCTACGGCGGCAGCGCCGAGCTCGCGGCGCAGCTGCTGGAGGAGGGGGACGCCACCGACGCCGACGTCTTCTTCTCCCAGGACGCCGGCGCGCTCGGCGCGCTGGACGCCGCGGGCCGGCTCGACCCGCTCCCCGCGCCCGTGCTCGAGGCCGTCCCCGAGCAGTACCGCGCCGCCGACGGCGGGTGGGTCGCCACGTCCGCGCGCTCGCGCGTGCTGTTCTACGACCCCCGCCAGGTGGCCGAGGCCGACCTGCCGGCCGGCCTGGACGCCCTGACCGACCCCGCCTGGCGCGGCCGGATGGGGTACGCGCCCACGAACGCCTCCTGGCAGGCGTTCGTGACCGGCGTGCGGGTGCTGCGAGGCGAGGACGGCGCCCGCGCCTGGCTGGAGGCCTTCGCGGCGAACGAGCCGGTGCGCTTCGAGAACAACATCCAGATCCTCGACGCCGTCAACGCCGGGGAGATCGCGCTGGGGCTGTCCAACCACTACTACTGGTACGAGCGGGTCGCCGAGGTCGGCGAGGCCGCCGTGCCGGCCCGGGTGCACTACGTGCCCGGGGCCGACCCGCTGGGCCTGGTCAACGTGGCCGGCGCCGGGGTGATCGCGGGCAGCCCCGACGCGGAGCGGGCGCGGCGGGCCGTCGAGTTCCTGGTCTCCGACACCGCGCAGCAGTACTTCGCCGACGTCACGGCCGAGTACCCGGTGCGCTCGGGCATCACCTCCACCGTGCACGACCTGCCCCCGCTGGCGGACCTGCAGCCCCCGGACATCGACCTGTCGGACCTGGAGTCGCTGCAGCAGACCCTCGCGCTGCTGCAGGAGACCGGGTTGGCATGACCGCACCCGTCCGCACGCCGCCGCGGTCCCGGGTGGCACCCCCGCGGGTGCCCCCGGTCCTGGTGGCGCTCGCGGTCGTGCCCGGCGTGCTCGCGCTCACGCCGCTGGTCTACCTGGCGGTGCGCGCGCTCGGCGCGGGCCCGGCGGCCGTGCTGGACGTCCTGACCCGCCCGCGGACCGGCGAGCTGCTGGTGCGCAGCGTCGCCCTGGCCGGTGCGGTCACCGCCACCTGCGTGGTCGTCGGCGCCGCGCTGGCGTGGCTGCTGGTGCGCACCGACCTGCCCGGGCGGCGGGCCTGGACGGCCGTGCTCGCGCTGCCGCTGGCCGTGCCCTCCTACGTCGCCGGCTTCACCTGGATCGCGCAGTGGCCGGGCACGGCCGGGTTCTGGGGCGCCTACGCGGTGCTCAGCACGGTCAGCTACCCGTACGTGCTGCTGCCGGTGGCCGCGGCCCTGCGCAGCGCCGACGCGGGTCTGGAGGAGGTGGCGCGCTCGCTCGGGCACGGCCCGGGCCGCGTGCTGCTGGGGGTGACGGCCCGCCGCGTGCGCCCGGCCGCCACCGCCGGTGGGCTGCTGGTCGCGCTGTACGTGCTCAGCGACTTCGGCGCGGTGTCGCTGATGCGCTACGACGCCTTCACCCTCGCCATCTTCACCAGCTACCGCGCGACGTTCGACCGCACGCCCGCCGCGGTGCTGGGCTGCGTGCTCGTCGTGCTCGCGGCCCTGCTGACCTGGGGGGAGATGCGGGCCCGCGGGGCGGCCGCGCAGCGCATCGGGCGCGGCACCGCCCGCCCGGTCGCGCCGGTGGCGCTGGGCCGGGCCCGGGTCCCCGCGGTCGCGGCCGTCGCCGCCGTCGTCGCCGTGGCGCTGGGCATCCCGGCGTGGAGCCTGGTGCGCTGGTCGGTGGCCGGGACCTCCACCGGCGTCGACTGGGCCGCGCTCGGCGCGGCGGCCGGGGTGACCGTGCAGGTCGCCGCGCTCGGCGCCGCGGTCACCGTGCTGCTCGCCGCCCCCGTCGGCGTGCTCGCCGCCCGCCACCGCGGCCGGCTCACCGGCGTCGTCGAGACCGCCGCCTACGCCGGGCACGCGCTGCCCGGCGTCACGATCGGGCTGGCGCTGGTCTTCCTGGGCATCCGGCTGGTCCCCGGGCTCTACCAGGAGGCGCCGCTGCTCGTCGTCGGCTACGCGGTGCTGTTCCTGCCGCTGGCGATCGGTGCGGTCCGGACGTCCGTCGCGGCGGCTCCGCCGGCCCTGGAGGAGGCCGCCCGCTCGCTGGGGCACGGGCGCCTCGCGGCGTTCGGCCGCGTCACGCTGCCGCTGGCGGCACCGGGCGTGGCTGCCGGCGCGGCGCTGGTGTTCCTCACCATCACCAAGGAGCTGCCCGTGACGCTCATGCTGCGCCCCACGGGGTCCGACACGCTCGCCGTGCAGCTGTGGAGCCACACCGGCGCCGGCGCGTTCGGCGCCGCCGCGCCCTACGCGGTCGTGCTCGTGCTGGTGGCCGCGGTGCCGACGGTGCTGCTCGACCGGGCGTCCCGGGGGGTGGGGCGGTGACCGCGCTGTCGGTCCGCGGGGTGCACGCGGGCTTCCCCGGTGCCCCCGTGCTGCACGGCGTCGACCTGGAGGTGCCCGACGGCGCGCTCGCCGCGGTGCTCGGCACCTCGGGCGGGGGCAAGACCACGCTGCTGCGCTGCATCGCCGGCTTCCACCCGGTGGCGCAGGGCCGCATCCGCGTCGGCGACCGGACCGTCGCCGGCGACGGCGTCGACGAGCCGCCGGAGCGCCGCCGCGTCGGGCTGGTGCCCCAGGACGGCGCGCTGTTCTCCCACCTCACCGTGGCCGGCAACGTCGGCTTCGGGCTGGACCGGGCGGGGCGCCGCGGCGGGCGCGTCGCGGAGATGCTCGACCTGGTCGGGCTGGCCGACCTCGCCGACCGCCGTCCCGGTGAGCTGTCGGGCGGGCAGCAGCAGCGCGTGGCGCTCGCCCGCGCACTCGCCCCCGCGCCCGCGCTCGTGCTGCTCGACGAGCCCTTCACCGCGCTCGACGCGGGCCTGCGCGGCGAGGTCCGGGAGCAGGTGCGCGCGGCGCTGCGGGCCGCCGGGGCCACGGCCGTGCTGGTGACCCACGACCAGGAGGAGGCCCTCGGGATCGCCGACGTCGTCGCCGTGCTGCGGGCCGGCCGGATCGTGCAGGCCGGGTCGCCGCGGGCGGTCTACGGCGAGCCCGTGGACGTCGGGGTCGGCACGTTCGTCGGCGACGCCGTGGTGCTGCCGGCCACCGTGCGGTCAGGGCGCGCGTCGACCGTGCTCGGCGAGCACGCCGTGCCGGCGCCCGACGGGGCGGGGAGCGTGCTGGTGCGCCCGGAGCAGCTGCGGCTGGGGCTCCCGGGTCCGGGGCGCGGCCGGCCGGGGCGCGTGGTGGAGGTCGTCTTCCACGGCCACGACACCACCGTCGTGCTCGACGTCGGCGGCACCCGCGTGCGCTGCCGCACCGCCGACCCGGACGCGCCGGGTCCCGGCAGCGAGGTCGGCGTCGAGGTGAGCGGGCCGGTGCGCTTCTACACGGGCTGAGCGCGCGCGGACCAGCGCCCACCCGCCGAGCCGGTGCACCGCGACGCCGGCGACCAGGCACGCGAGCGTGGTGGCGGCGGGCGGGAGCGCGCCGAGCTCGGGGTGCACCGCGTAGTGGGTGAGGTAGATCGTCAGCGACGCCCCGGCCAGCGCCGTGAGCGGCGCGACGAGCAGGCGCGGCACCCGCAGGGCCGGGACGAGCAGCAGCAGCACGCCGACCGTCGCGACCGCCCCGCGCGCGGGCTCGCCCGCGAAGAACGCCGGCACCAGCGCCACGACGAGCAGCGTCGCCGCCAGGCGCTGCGCCGGGGTGGCCGCCTTCTGCACCAGCCAGCCCAGGACGAACAGCCACAGCACGACGTGCGGGCTCATCAGCCGCTGGGTGAACGTGTTGCCCCCGTCGTCGACCGCCACGGCGGCCAGCGCGAGCCCCAGCGCGGCGCAGGCGAACGCGAAGGGCGCCCGCCGCTGCGCCCGCGCCACGGCGGGCACGGCGAGGACGAGCGCGAGCAGCAGCAGGATCTGCACCAGGGTCTCGACGAACCAGTAGCCCCACCGCTGCGGGTCGACCCAGTAGTTGAGCAGCAGGGCGTGCCGCAGCTCGACGTCCGGCTGCGCGCTCGCCCGCCAGGCGATCCAGGCCGCGCTGGGCACCGCGATCCGCACCGCGGAGCGCAGGGCGGCGCGGGCCGGGTCACCGGCGCCGGGGGACAGGGCGAAGCGGGCGAACGCGAACCCGGCCACGGCCAGCAGCACGTGCGAGCCGCCGAGCAGCCGGAACGCCCCGACGTGGGACCCGACCACCAGGACGATGGCGACGGCGCGCAGCACCGTCGCCGTCTCCAGCCGGGTCGTCACCGGCCGCGCCGGCCCGCGCGCGGTGCGGGCCCGCGCGGCCAGGTCGCGCACGGTGCGGGTGGGCCAGTCGGGCGGGAGGTCGCCGAGCACCCGGGTGAGGCCGACCTGCATCCGCACCGACGACAGCGAGTCCCCGCCGAGCCCGACGAACGTGTCGCCGCCCCGGACCCGGCGGTCGGGGAACACGGTGGCGAAGACCGCACGGACCTCGGGGGCGGTGTCGGGCTCCGGGGCGACGAGCGCGGGGAGCGCGGCGTAGTCGACCTTGCCCGCGGCCGTGCGCGGCAGCTCCGCCACCTCGGCGACGCGCACGGCCGGCGCGGGCAGCCCGAGCTGCTCGGCCGCCGCGGCGCGGACCCGCTCCGGGCGCCCGCCCGCCGCCACCGCGACGACCAGCCCGTCGTCGTCGCCGGTGCAGGCGAGCACCCCGGCGGGGGCGAGCAGCCGCTCGGCGTGGTCCAGGTCGACGCGCAGGCCGAACGGCTTGACGAACCGCGCGGCGCGCCCGGTGACCTCGTAGAGGCCGTCCAGGCGGAGCCGGCCGAGGTCGCCCGTGCGCAGCTCGGCGACCTCGCGGCCGCGGGCCAGGTCGGCCGGCTCGCCGGCGTAGCCGAGCATCACGCCCGGGCCGCGGCACACCAGCTCGCCCACGCCGCGCGCGTCCGGGGCGTCGACGTGCAGCGTCGTGCCCGGCACCGGCACGCCGACGGCCGAGGGCGCCGCGGCCGCCCGCTCCGGCGGGAGGTACGCCATCCGCGCGGTCGCCTCGGTCTGGCCGTACATGACGTAGAGGTCCCACCCGCGCCGCTGCGCGAGCCCGGCCCAGCGCCGCACGGCCGCGGGGTCCCAGCGGCCCCCGGCCTGCGTGGCGTAGCGCAGGTGGGGCAGGTCGAGCTCGGCGAAGCCGGCCCGCTCCAGCAGGTCGAACGTGTGCGGCACGCCGTGCAGGCTCGTCGCGGCGTGCGCGCGGAACCGGTCCCAGAAGCCGGGGTCGGCGACCGAGCCCGGGTCGAGCAGCACGGACGCGCCGCGGAGCAGGTTGCTGTGCAGGACCGACAGGCCGTAGCAGTAGTGCAGCGGCAGGGTCAGCGCGGCGCGGTCGGTGGGCCGGATCGGCAGGTACCCGGCGATCGCCTCGGCGTTGGCCGCCAGGTTGCGCCAGGACAGGCGCACCAGCTTCGGCGAGCCCGTGGAACCCGACGTCGACAGCAGCAGCGCCAGGTCCGGGTGCAGGTCGTGGGCCGGGGTCGCCGAGTGGACCTCGTCGTCGTCGCCGCGGACGACGACGTCGGGCCGGTAGGCCTCGATGAGCGCCGGCGCGCGGTCGGGGGGCAGCAGCAGCGTGGCGTGCCGCGCCCGCAGGGCCCCGACGTAGGCCACGAGCGTCTCCGGGCCGGGGGTGCCGACGACCGCGACCAGCCGCCGACCGGGGCCCCAGCGCTGCGCGCGCTCGTCGGCGAGGGCGGCGAGCTCCCGGTGCGCGACGACGCGGCCGCCGGGCAGCGCGACGGCCGGTCGTCCGCCGTGCGCCGCCAGACCGTCCACGAAGGGGAGAGGTGAGCCCACCCGCACATTAGATACGCCTACCCTCAGTCAGGCCAAGGGCCTCCCCGTTCGGCCCCGCGCGGGCGGGTGCGTCGGGCAGGATCCCGCCGGTGGACGACGGGTACGTGGTGGTGCGGCACCTGACCAAGCGGTTCGGCGCCCTGCGCGCCGTCGAGGACCTGTCGTTCGACGCGGTGCCCGGGGCCGTCACCGGGTTCCTCGGGCCCAACGGGTCGGGCAAGACGACCACGCTGCGGATGCTGCTCGGCCTGGTCCGGCCGACGTCGGGCCGGGCGTGGGTGTCCGGCGCGCCGTTCGCCGCGCACGCGCACCCCGCGCGGGTCGTCGGGGCGGTGCTGGAGGCGCAGGGCTTCCACCCGGGCCGCTCCGCGCGGGCCCACCTGCTCGCCTGCGCGGCCGCGGTCCGCGTGCCGGACGCCGCGGTGGCCCACGCGCTGGGGGCCGTCGGCCTCGACCCCGTCGCCGACCGGCCCGTCCGCGGGTTCTCCCTCGGCATGCGCCGGCGGCTCGCGCTGGCGACGGCCCTGCTCGGCGACCCGCGCGTCCTCGTGCTCGACGAGCCCGAGGGCGGGCTGGACCCGGAGGGCATCGCCTGGCTGCGGGCGTTCCTGCGCGGGCTGGCCGCCGACGGGCGCACGGTGCTCGTCGCCAGCCACCTGCTCGCCGAGGTGCAGCAGACGGTCGACGACGTCGTCGTCGTGCACCGCGGCCGGTGCGTCCACGCCGGCCCGCTGTCCGCGCTGCGCGGGCGCCCCCGCGTGCTGGTGGCCTGCCCGGAGCCGGAGCGGCTCGCCGGGGCCGTCGAGCGCACCGGCGCGGGCCGGGCCGAGCTGCTCGACGACGGACGGCTCGCCGTCACCGGGGCGGGCGCGGCGCGCGTCGGCGACCTCGCGCTGGCGGCCGGCGTGGCCGTCCACGGCCTGGTCACCGAGGCGCCGGACCTGGAGCAGCTGTTCCTGCGGCTGACGGCGGCCCGGTGATCCCGGCGCTGCTGCGGGCCGAGTGGCGCAAGGCGCGCTCGACGCGGCTGTGGTGGGCCCTGCTCGTGCCGGTCGTGGTGGTCTCGGCGCTGCTCAACCTGGTCAGCGGCGTGTTCACCCTCGCCCTCGGGACCGCGGGCGGGACCGGGCGGCCGCTGCTCGCCGCGTCGCTGGCCTCGACGCTCGGCGTCACCGCGGTGGTCGCCGCGCTGCACGGGGCCGTGGCCACGGCGGGGGAGCTCCGGCACCGCACGATCACCACGACCTACCTGACGACGCCGCGGCGCGGCCCCGTCCTGCTGGCCCAGGCGCTGGCCTGCGCAGCCGTCGGGACGGGCTACGCGCTGGTCGCGGTGCTCGTCGGCGTGCTGGCGAGCCTGCTCTCGCGGGGCACCGACCGGTTCCCCCCGCCCGACGCGCTGCTGGGCCTCACCGGCACCGGCGCGGCCGTCGCCGCACTCGCCGGGGCGGCGGGCGCGGCGGTCGGGGCGCTGGTGGGCAGCCAGGTCGGCGCGGTGCTCGGGCTGCTGGGGTGGGCGCTGGTCGCCGAACCGCTGGCGACCGCGCTGCTCGCCACCGCCCCGGCGCTCGCCGGGGTGCCGGCGCACCTGCCGGCCACCGCCGCCGCCACCGCCCTGCGGGCGGTGCCGGCGCAGGTGCTCGGCGCGCCGCCGGGCGCGCTGTCCGGGCCGGCGGCCCTGGTGGTGCTGGCGGCCTGGACGCTGGCGGTGCTGGCGGTGGCGGGCTGGACGGCGGCGCGTCGGGACATCACCTGACCAGCCCGCCGCCGGGTTGCAGGAAGGCCACCTTCACGCAAGCTCCTTGCGTGAAGGTGGCCTTCCTGCAACGAGAGGGCGGGTCAGGCGGCCGCGAACTCGTCCGGGTCCGGGCCGATGCGCTCGCCGCGGTCCAGCGCGGAGATCGCGCGCACCTCGTCGTCGGTGAGCGTGAAGTCGAACACCGCGATGTTCTCGGCGATCCGGCTCGGCGTCACCGACTTGGGGATGACGACGTTGCCCAGCTGCAGGTGCCAGCGCAGGATCACCTGGGCGGGGGTGCGGCCGTGCCCGGCGGCGATCGTCGCGACGGTCCCGTCGGCCAGCACGGCGCCGCCGCGGGCCAGCGGGCTCCACGCCTCGGTGGCGATGCCGTGCTCGGCGTGGAAGGCGCGCAGCTCGGGCTGGGCCAGGTGGGGGTGCAGCTCCACCTGGTTGACGGCCGGCACCGTGCCGGTCTCGCGCACCAGGCGCTCCAGGTGGGCGGGCTGGAAGTTGGAGACGCCGATGGCGCGCGCCCGGCCGTCGGCCGCGATCTCCTCCAGCGCCTTCCAGGTCTCGACGTAGCGGTCGGCGCTCGGCACCGGCCAGTGGATGAGGTAGAGGTCCACGTGGTCGAGGCCCAGGCGGGACAGCGAGGCGTCGAACGCGCGCAGCGCGGCGTCGCGGCCCTGGTCGCTGTTCCACAGCTTGGTCGTCACGAACAGCTCGTCGCGGGCGATGCCCGAGCCCGCGATGGCCGCGCCGACCTCGCCCTCGTTGTCGTAGGCCCGCGCGGTGTCGATGTGGCGGTAGCCCGCCTCCAGCGCGGTGGTCACCGACCTCTCCGTCTCGCCGGGCGGGACGAGGAAGACCCCGAGGCCCACCTGGGGGATCGTGACGCCGTTGTTCAGCTCGATGGTCGGTACGGCGCCGCTCGTGGTCTCGGTCATGTCCGGCTCAACCGGGACCCGGCGGCGGTGTGTTCCCCGTCGCGAGGCGGATCACGTGCCGGGTGGCCGTCGGGGCCCGGCCGTACCGTGGATCCGTGCCCGACGCCCGTCCCCCCGGCTGGATCCGCCGCCTCGCGCGCGACTGCCTCGCCCACCGCCGGGTGGCCGTCGCGGCCCTCGTCGCGTCCGCGCTCGGGGTGAGCCTGGAGGCGGTCGGCCCGCTGCTCACCCGCGTCGCCGTGGACGGGGCCGTGGCCGGGTCCACCGCGCAGCTGCTGCCCGTCGTCGTCGCGATCGCGAGCCTCGCCCTCGTGCGGTTCGTCGCGTCGTTCCTGCGCCGCTACCTGGCCGGGCGCCTGGCGCTGGACGTCCAGCACGACCTGCGCCGCCGGGTGTTCGCCGCCGTGCAGCGCCTCGACGGGCCGCGGCAGGACCAGCTGCGCACCGGCCAGGTCGTCTCGCGGGCGATCACCGACCTGCAGCTGGTGCAGGGGCTGCTGTCGATGGTGCCGCTCGCGCTGGGCGTCGTCGTGCTCGTCGTCGTCTCGATCGGGGCGATGCTGTGGCTCTCCCCGCTGCTCACGGTGGTGGCGCTGGTCCTGCTGCCCCTGGCCGGGTGGGTCACCGCGCGCACGCGGGCGTCGCTGTTCCCGGCCACCTGGTCGGCGCAGCAGCGGGCGGCCGACATCGCCCAGCAGGTCGAGGAGACCGTCACCGGCGTCCGCGTCGTCAAGGGCTTCGGCCAGGAGGCGCGCGAGGTCGGCGCGCTGGAGGGGCGCGCGCGGCGGCTCTACGCCGAGCGGATGCGCGCGGCCCGGCTCACCGCGCGGCTCAACCCGACGCTGCTGGCGCTGCCCACACTGGGCCAGGTCGGCGTGATCGGGCTGGGCGGCTACCTGGCGCTCACCGGGTCGATCACGCTCGGCACGTTCCTGGCCTTCACCACCTACGTGGCGCAGCTCGTCGGGCCGGCGCGGCTGCTCGGCTCGCTGGTGGTCAACGCCCAGCTCACCCGGGCCGGCGCCGAGCGGGTGTACGACCTGGTCGACTCCCGGCCCGACGTGGTCGACCCCGCGGAGCCGCGGGCCCTGCCGGACGGCCCGCTGGCCGTCGAGCTGGACGGGGTGCGCTTCGGCTACACCCGCTCCGAGCCCGTGCTCGACGGGGTCAGCCTCACCGTCGCGCCCGGGGAGACGATGGCGTTCGTCGGGCCGGCGGGGTCGGGCAAGTCGACCGCGGCGCTGCTGCTCCCGCGCTTCTACGACCCGCAGGCCGGCGAGCTGCGCCTGGGTGGGGTGCCGCTGCCGCAGCTGCGGCTGGTCGACCTGCGCCGGGAGCTGGGCGTGGTGTTCGAGGAGGCGTTCCTGTTCTCCGACACCATCCGCGCCAACATCGCCTACGGCTGCCCCGACGCCTCCGACGAGCAGGTCCGCGCCGCCGCCCGCGCCGCGCAGGCCGACGAGTTCGTGGAGCAGCTCCCCGACGGCTACGACACGCTCGTCGGCGAGCGCGGGCTCACGCTGTCCGGCGGGCAGCGGCAGCGGATCGCGCTGGCCCGGGCCGTGCTCACCGACCCGCGCGTGCTGGTGCTCGACGACGCCACCTCGGCCGTCGACGCCACCACCGAGGCGGCCATCCACGACACCCTGCGCACGCTCATGGCGGGGCGCACCACCCTGCTCGTCGCGCACCGCCGCTCCACCCTCGCGCTGGCCGACCGGGTCGCCGTCCTCGACGCCGGGCGGGTCGTCGACGTCGGCACGGAGGCCGAGCTCGTGGAGCGCTGCGCGCTGTTCCGCGAGCTGATGGCCGTCACCGGGCCGGCCGGCGAGGCGCCGGTGGCCGGGCCCGGGGGCACCACGCCCGAGCTGTGGCCCGACCCCGCCCCGGTGGCGGTCGACCGCGCCCCGGGCGGCGCGGCCCCGGCCGTCGGCGGCCGCGGCGGCGGGCCGGGCACCGACGCCGTGGCGGCCACGCCGGAGCTGCTCGCCGCCGTCGCCGCGCTCCCGCCGGCCCGCGAGGAGCCGCGGCTGGGCGGGCTCGACGCCCGCGCGCCCGACCCCGGCTTCCGGCTCGCCCGGCTGCTGCGCCCGGTGCGCGGGCTGATCGCGCTCACCGTCGTGCTGGTGACGGTCGACGCGCTCACCTCTCTGGTGTTCCCCACGATCGCGCGCTTCGCCGTCGACGGCGGGATCACCTCCGGCTCGTCCTCGGGCCTGCTCACCGCCACCCTGCTCGGCGTCGGCGTGGTCGGGCTGGGCTGGTTCGCGGTGGCCGCGCAGACCGTCGTCACCGCGCGGGCCGGGGAGAGCCTGCTCTACCTGCTGCGCGTGCGCAGCTACTCCCACCTGCAGCGGCTCGGGCTCGACTACTACGAGCGCGAGCTGTCCGGGCGGATCATGACCCGGATGACCACCGACGTCGACGCCCTGTCGACGTTCCTGCAGACCGGGCTGGCGCAGGCCGTGGTCTCGCTGATCACCGTGGTCGGGGTGGCGGTGGCGCTGCTGCTCACCGACGTCGAGCTGGCGGCGGTGGCCCTGGCCGTCCTGCCGGTGCTGATCGCGGCCACGGTCTGGTTTCGACGGGTGTCGTCGCGGGCCTACAGCGACGCCCGGGAGAAGGTCGGCGCGGTCAACGCCGACATGCAGGAGAACGTCGCCGGCGTCCGCGTCGCGCAGGCCTACGTCCGCGAGGAGCGCAGCGCCGCCACGTTCGCCGGGCGCAGCGACGCCTACCGCCGGTCGCGGCTGCGGGCCCAGCGCTACATCGCCACCTACTTCCCGTTCGTGGCGCTGCTGTCGGACGTCGCGCAGGTCGCGGTGCTCGGCGTCGGCGCGGCCCGGGTGGCCTCCGGCGACCTCACCCCCGGGGTGCTCACCGCGTTCCTGCTCTACCTCGGGCTGTTCTTCACCCCGGTGCAGCAGCTGTCCCAGGTGTTCGACTCCTACCAGCAGGCGCGCGTGGGCCTGACGCGGATCTCCGACCTCCTGCGCACCCCCACCACCGTGCCGCCCGAGCCGGACGGCGAGCCCGTGCCGGTGCCCGAGCGGCTGCGCGGCGAGGTCGAACTGCGGGAGGTCTGCTTCGCCTACGCGGGCGCGGCGGTCCCGGCGCTCGACCGCGTTTCGCTGCGGGTGGCGGCGGGGGAGACCGTCGCGCTCGTCGGCGCCACGGGCGCGGGCAAGTCGACGCTGGTCAAGCTGGTCGCCCGGTTCTACGACGCGGGCACCGGCGCGGTGCTCGTCGACGGGCACGACGTGCGCGGGTTCCGGCTGGCCGACTACCGGTCGCGGCTGGGCGTCGTGCCGCAGGAACCCCACCTGTTCACCGGCGACCTCGCCGCCAACATCGCCTACGGCCGCCCCGGCGCGTCGCCGGCGCAGATCGAGGCGGCCGCGCGGGCCGTCGGCGCGCTCGACCTCGTGAAGTCGCTGCCCCTGGGGTTCCGGCACCCGGTCGGCGAGCGCGGCCAGGGCCTGTCGGCCGGGCAGCGCCAGCTCGTCGCCCTCGCCCGGGCCGAGCTCGTCGACCCCGACGTCCTGCTGTTCGACGAGGCCACCGCCGCCCTCGACCCGGCCACCGAGGCCGCCGTCCTCGCCGCGGGCGACCGGCTCACCTCGAAGCGCACGGCGTTCGTCGTGGCCCACCGCCTGGCCACGGCCGCCCGGGCCGACCGCGTCGTCGTGCTCGACGGCGGGCGGATCGTCGAGCAGGGCCCGCACGCCGAGCTCCTCGCCGCCGGCGGCGCCTACGCCCGGCTGTGGCGGGCGGGGGAGCTGGAGCCGGCGGCCTGACGCCCGGTCGGGCTGCTCCTGCCCGATTCCGGGCACCGATTTGGCGTTCGGAGCCTGCCGGGGCAGACTCCGCCGGGTGCCCGCCGGTCCGTACGACGACCTGGTCGCCCACCTCGTGCGCAGCACCCCCCTGTCCGAGGGGGAGTCGCGCCGGGTGGTGGCCGAGGTCGTGGCGTACTTCGACGAGCCGGTGCAGGACTTCGTCCGCCGCCGGCACGCGGAGCTGCGGCAGCGCGGCTGGCACAACGACCGGATCTTCACGGCGCTGGGCGCCGAGCTCGTGACCCGGCGGGTCGCCCCGCCGCCGCTCACGGCCCGGCAGCTGCGCCGCATCGTCTACGGCTGATCAGGAGAACCCATGTGCGGCATCGTCGGCTACGTCGGCCCGCAGGACGCCACCCCGATCCTCCTCGAGGGGCTCGGGCGGCTGGAGTACCGCGGCTACGACTCGGCGGGTCTGGCCGTGGCCACGAAGGCCGGGCTGAAGGTGCGCAAGGTCAGCGGGCGCGTCGCCGCCCTGGCCGCCGACCTCCCGGCCCGGTTCAAGGGCTCGCCCGGCATCGGGCACACCCGCTGGGCCACCCACGGCGGCCCCACGCCGGAGAACGCGCACCCGCACACCGACGCGTCCGGCCGCATCGCCGTCGTCCACAACGGGATCATCGAGAACGCCGACGAGCTGCGGGCGAAGCTGGAGGCGCAGGGCGTCGAGTTCGCCAGCCAGACCGACACCGAGGCCGTCGCGCACCTGGTCCGCGGCGCGTTCGACGCGGGCGCGGCCGACCTGGAGCAGGCGGTGCGGTGGGCGCTGCGCCAGGTCGTCGGCGCCTACGGCATCGCCGTGGTCGACGCCGACCACCCCGACCGGGTCGTGGTGGCCCGCAACGGCAGCCCGGTGCTGCTCGGGGTGGGGGAGAAGGAGATGTTCGTGGCGTCGGACGTCGCCGCGCTCGTCGGCTACACCCGCCAGGTCGTCTACCTCGACGACGGCGAGCTGGCCACCCTGACCGCCGGCGGCTACCGGACCTACACCCTCGACGACACGGCCACGGCGAAGAGCCCCAGCACGATCGACTGGGACGTCGTCGGCGCCGAGATCGGCGACCACGCGCACTTCCTGATCAAGGAGATCTCCGAGCAGCCCACGACGATCACGCGGGCGCTGGCCGGGCGGCTCGACGAGCGCTTCTCCACCGCGCACCTGGGCGGGCTCAACCTCAGCGTCCGCGAGGCCCGCGAGATCCGCCGCGTCAAGATCCTCGGCTGCGGGAGCGCGGCCTACGCCGGCGAGCTCGGCGCCCAGCTCATCGAGGACCTCGCCCGCGTCCCGGCCACCAGCGAGCCGGCCAGCGAGTTCCGCTACCGCAACCCGGTGGTGGAGCCGGACACGCTCTACGTCGCCGTCAGCCAGAGCGGCGAGACCAGCGACACCCTCGCCGCGGTGCAGGAGCTGCAGCGCAAGGGCGGGCGCGTCATCGGGATCGTCAACGTGGTCGGCTCCACGATCGCCCGGCAGGTCGACGGCGGCATCTACATCCACGCGGGCGCGGAGATGTCGGTGGCGGCGACGAAGTCGTTCACCTCGACGGTGACGGCGTTCGCGCTGCTCGCCCTGCACCTGGGCCGGATCCGGGACCTCTCGCCCACCGAGGGCACCCGCATCGTCGAGGGGCTCAAGCGGCTGCCCGGCCAGGTCGCGGAGATCCTGGAGCTGTCCGACGAGATCGCCGAGGTGGCCCGGGAGCTGGCGCCCAGCCCGAGCATGATGTTCGTGGGGCGGCGCCGCGGCTGGCCGGTGGCCCGGGAGGGCGCGCAGAAGCTCAAGGAGATCTCCTACATCCACGCCGAGGCCTACCCGTCGGCGGAGCTCAAGCACGGCCCGCTCGCGCTGATCAGCGAGGACATGCCGACCGTCGCGATCGTGCCCGACGACGACCTGCTGGAGAAGAACACCTCCACGCTCTCGGAGATCAAGGCCCGCAGCGGCCGCGTCGTCGCGGTGGCGCACCGCGCCCTGCCGGCCGAGCTCGCTGACCGCACGCTCGTGATCCCCCGCAACGAGCCCGAGCTCGACCCGATCCTGCTGAGCATCCCCCTGCAGCTGCTGGCCTACCACGCCGCGGTGGCCCTGGAGCGCGACGTGGACCGCCCCCGCAACCTGGCCAAGTCCGTCACCGTCGAGTAGCACTCCGGAGCCAGGACGTGGTCGGGACGGGCCCCCCGACCGCGCCCTGGCTCCGAGGTGCGGTCGGTACGGTCGGCGGCGTGCTCCCCACCACCAGCGCTGCACTGCTCGCCCGCACCGCCCGCGCCCAGCGGGACGGGCGGTGCCCGTCGCTCGTCGCCGGCGTCGTGCGCGACGGGGTGCTGGCCTGGTCGGCGGGCCGCGGGGACGTCGACGAGCCGCACGCCGACGTGCAGTACCGGCTGGGGTCGATCACCAAGACGGTCTGCGCGGTGACGGTGCTGCGGTTGCGCGACGAGGGGGCCCTGGGCCTGGACGATCCGCTGGAGCGGCACCTGCCCGGCACGCCGCTGGGCGACCGCACGATCGGGCAGCTGCTCGCGCACCTGTCCGGGGCGACCTCGGAGAGCCCGGGCGGCTGGTGGGAGCGCACCCCGGGCACGACGCTCGACGGGCTGGGCCTCGACCGGAGCCACGTGGTGCTCCCGGCCGCCCGGCGCTTCCACTACTCCAACCTCGGCTACGGCCTGCTCGGCGAGCTGGTGGCGCGCGCCCGGGGCCGGTCGTGGGCCGACGTCGCCCGCGACGAGGTGCTGCTGCCGCTGGGGATGGCGCGCACGACGCCGCGGCCCTCCGGCCGGGCCGCGGCGGGGTTCGCCGTGCACCCGTGGGCCGACGCGGTGCTGCCCGAACCCGAGCACGACGCCGCCGTGATGGCGCCGGCCGGGCAGCTGTGGGCGACGGCGGAGGACCTCGGCCGGCTCGGGGCGTTCCTGCTCGGTGACACCGGTGACGTGCTGGCCCCGGCCACGGTCGCGGAGATGGCCGAGCCGGCGGGCGTCGACTCCTCCGCCGCCGGCTGGTCGGCCTACGGGCTGGGCCTGCAGGTGCAGCGCACGGCCGACGGCCCGGACGGCGCCAGCCGGGTGCTGGTCGGGCACGGCGGCTCGATGCCCGGCTTCCTCGCCGGCCTGTGGGCCGACCGGGAGGAGGGCGCCGCGGCGCTCGCGCTGGCCAACACGACGGCCGGCCTGGACGGCGGGCTGCCGGCCGCCCTGCTCGCCGACGTCCGCGCGCACGAACCGCGGATCGTCGCGCCCTGGGTCCCGGAGCCGCCGCCGGTGCCGCTGGAGCTGCTCGGCCCGTGGTTCTGGGGGCCGTCGGCGTACGTGCTGCGGGCGGTGCCGGGCGGGCTGCTGCACCTGGGCGGGCTGGGCCGCCCGGGCCGGGCCAGCCGGTTCCGCCCCGCGCCCGACGGCACGTGGGTCGGCCTCGACGGCTACTTCGCGGGCGAGACGCTGCGCCTGGGCCCGACCGCGCTGGAGCTGGCGACGTTCGTCTTCACCCGCACCCCCTACGACCCCGCCGCCCCCGTGCCCGGTGACGTCGACGAGGCCGGCTGGCGCTGACGCACCCGTGCGCGCGGAGAGGTGCTAGAACACTCCTCCGCGCTCACGGGCGCGTCAGCGCGGGCTCCGCCGCCGCGTCGCGGCCGGTGAGCAGGAGCAGCAGGGCCGCGGTCGGGCCGCGGACCTCGGTGCCCTCGCCGGCCGTCCAGTCGGAGTCGGTGGCGACCAGGCGCGTGCCCCGCAGCCGGCGGCGGGCGTGGAACGGCCAGCCCATGCGCCACACCCGCTCCACCCCGGCGCGCGCGGCGTCGAGCGGCATCGCGTGCTCCAGGCCCAGCGGGATGGCGACGTCCTGGACGTGCACGGGCACGTCGAACAGCAGGTTCGCCAGCGAGGTGACGGGCGGCCGGCGCCGGCTCGCCGCGTGCTCGCGCAGCTCGTCCACCAGCTGCGCGGTCGGTCGGGCCGCGTGCGCGACGGCCAGGTCGTGGTTGAGCCGGTGGAAATCGCCCCGCGCCCGCACCGCGCCGGCGAGCATGCCGCCGACGCCGGGGTGCAGCGGGGTCAGGGCGACGTGCGCGACGACGTCGCGCACGCGCCACCCCGCGCACAGCGACGGCGCCTCCCACTCCGCGGGCGCCCGGCCGTCCAGCAGGTCGGCCAGCGCGCGGCGCTCCTCGGCGACGACGGTCCAGCTCCGCTCCTCGTCCACGGTAGCCTCCTGGTCAGAGAGTCTGACAAGTTTGTCAGAGAATCTGACCGCTGTCGAGGAGGCCCGTGAACACCGGACTGCTGCTCTTCCTGCCCTACCGCGCCATGGAGCAGCGCGTGCTGGCCGCGGTCGCCGCCGCCGGGTTCGACGACGTCACGCTCGCCCAGGCCCGGGTCTTCCAGCGGATCGCACCCGGGGGCAGCCGGCTCACCGACCTGGCCGAGCAGGCCCAGATCACCAAGCAGTCGGCGGGGTTCCTGGTCGACCAGCTCCAGGAGCGCGGTTACGTCGAGCGCGTGCCGGACCCCTCCGACGCCCGCGCGCGGCTGGTGCGCGTCGCGGCGCGCGGTGAGCAGGTGCTGCCCGTCGCCGCGGCGGCGGTCGCCGAGGTGGAGGCGGAGTGGGCCGCGCACCTCGGCGCGCGCTCGATGCGGGACCTCCGCGCCGCGCTGGAGCGCCTGGCCGAGATCACCGACCCGTACCGGCGGGGCTAGCTAGTCCCCCAGCAGCCGGGCCCGGCGCGCGAGCACCTCGGGCAGCCGCCGGTCACCGGTCGGCAGCCGCTCGGCCAGCAGGTCGTGCACCTCGAGGTCGTCGCGGCCCAGGGGGTGGCCGGCGAACTCGGCGAGCAGGTCGACGTCGTCGGCGTCGAGCACGGCGCGGCGCAGGCCGGCGTCGAGCTGGTCGCGCAGCTCGCGGATGTCCGGCGCGTCCGACCGGGGCAGCAGCGGCCCCGCAGCGGCGCGCAGCGCGTCAGCGGGCCGCCCGGCGCGCAGGGCGGCGCGGACGGTGTCGACGTCGGTGTCCACCGCCGCGTCCAGCCGGTAGGGCCGGGTGCGCAGGACGTCGGCGCCGATGAGGTTGCGCAACCGCAGGATCTCCCCGCGGACGGTGGTCGGGTTGCCGTCGTCGCCGTACAGCGCGACCGCGAGCTGCTCGGCGGTGAGCCCGGCCGGGTGCAGCGCGAGGGCGAGCAGGATCTCCGCGGGACGCAGGGTGACGGGGACCGGGGTGCCGTCGAGCAGCACCTTCGGCGCCTGCTCGCCCAGGAAGCACACCGACAGCGCGCGGCGGCGGGGCGCCGAGCGCGCGGGGGCGGGGGCCCGCAGGAGGTAGCCCTCGGCGAGGGGCTCGACCACCATCTCGCGGCCGTCGGCGAGCCGGACGCGGTCGGTCCCCTCGACGAGCGCGATCCGCGCCGGCCAGTCGCCGTAGGGCTCGCCCGCGATGATCCGGCCGGTGGGCGTGGCGAGCGCGCCCGCCGAGCCGCGCAGGCTCTGCAGGTGCGGCATGTTGCGCACCCGCAGCCGCTCGTCGGCGATGGCCAGGCGCACCCGCAGCTGGTTCTCGGCCAGCTGGGCGGTGGCCGAGACGAGCTGGCTCATCGCCGGGTGCACGGTGTGCAGCGGACCGCTGATGTCGATGGCGCCGAGGATCGCGCCGGTGTCGGGGTCGTGCACGGGCGCCGCCGCGCACGTCCAGATGTGGTAGGCGCGGACGAGGTGCTCGGCCGAGTGGATCTGCACGGGCGCGTCCACGGCCAGGGCGGTGCCCATCGCGTTGGTGCCGATGGCCGCCTCCGCCACGCCGTTGCCGGGAGCGAGGCCGCTGCGGTCGGCGACGTGCAGGAGCGAGGTGGCGCCCTCGCGCCACAGGATCGTGCCCTCGGCGTCGGTGACCAGCATGACGTGCATCGCCTCGTCGGCGATGCTCACCAGCGTGCTGCGCAGCAGGGGGAGCACCTCGTGCAGCGGGTGGGCCTCGCGGACGCCCGGCAGGTCGCGCTCGGGCACGATCACCGGCGGCGCGGGCCGGTCGGGGTCGACGCGCGCGGCGAGGCTGCGCTCCCAGCTCTCCGACACCAGCGAGCGCGGCGGCGTGGCCGCGCGGTCACCGGACAGGACGGCGTCGAACGTCCGGCTGAGGGCGCGGGCGCGGAGCCCGGCGTCGTCCGCCCACGCCCCGTGCGCTCGGTCCTCGTGCGCTGCCATGGCTGCTCCGCGCGTCATCGCCCGAAATGTGTCGTGCCCCGTGCACATCATCGCCCCGGCCCCCGGACCCGGCAAGACGAGCCCCCCGTGCGTGCAACGCGGAGGCAACGTGGCGCTGTCTACGGTCCCACCGACGCGTGACGCCACGCACACCCCACGCCGCGAGGAGGGCAGCCCGTGACGACCGACGCCGTTCTGGACCGGGACACCACCGCCACCGACCGCCCGCTGTTCGCGAGCACCGACCGGACGGCCGCACGCCGCACCGCCCGCGTGCTCGTGGTGGACGGCGAGGCGATCGTCCGGTTCGGTCTGCGTCAGCTGTTCGCGGCCGACCCCGAGGTCGCGGTGATCGGCGAGGCCTCCTCGCCGCGCGACGCCCTCGTGATCGCCGACCGCTGCCCGCCCGACCTGGTCGTGCTCGACGTCGACCTCGGCCGCGGCGACTCCGCCGGCGTCGAGCTGGCCCGCATGCTGCTGGAGCGCCACCGCGGGGTGCGCGTCCTCGTGCTCACCGCGTGCCGCGACCGCGACGTCATGCTGCGCACCGTGCGCCTGGGCGTCCACGGGTACCTGCGCAAGGGGGCCGAGACCGGCGAGATCAGCCGCGCCGTGCACGCCCTGCTGCGCGGCGAGAGCGTGTTCGACACGCGCGGCCAGACGACGTCGGCCGACGTGCCCCGCGAGGACGACCGGCCGCCCGTCCGGGCGCTCGGCGCCGCGATGCTGACCGACCGCGAGAACCAGGTCCTGCGCCTGCTCGCGGTCGGGATGTCCAACCGCGAGATCGGGATGCGGCTGCTCATCAGCGAGGCCACGGTGAAGTTCCACGTGCGCAACCTCCGCGACAAGCTGGAGGTGCGGCGGCGCACCGAGATCGTCTACACCGCCACGCGGCAGGGCATCGTCTAGCGCTGCCCCTCCGCGCGCGGCTGGACCGCCTCAGCCGAAGAAGGTCGCGGCCTCGGCGTAGAGGGCCGGGTCGACGACCTTGAGCTCCTTCGTGGCCTCCGACAGCGGCACGGTGACGATGTCGGTGCCGCGCAGGGCCGTCATCTGCCCCCACGCCCCGGCGTGCACCGCGTCGATGGCGTGCAGCCCGAAGCGCGTGGCGAGCCAGCGGTCGCGCGCGGTGGGGGTGCCGCCGCGCTGGACGTGGCCCAGCACCGTGGTGCGGGCCTCCTTGCCGGTGCGCTGCTCGATCTGGCGGGCGAGCCAGTCACCGATGCCGCCGAGCCGCACGTGGCCGAACGCGTCCTTCTCCCCGGTGAGCAGCACCTCGTCGCCGTCCTGGGGCTTGGCGCCCTCGGACACGACGATGATCGGCGCGTAGTCGAGCCGGAAGCGCGACTCGACCCAGTCGCACACCTGCGCGATGTCGAAGCGCACCTCGGGGATGAGGATGGCGTTGGCCCCGCCGGCCATGCCGGCGTGGAGCGCGATCCAGCCGGCGTGGCGGCCCATGACCTCGACGATCAGCGCGCGGTGGTGGCTCTCCGCGGTGGTGTGCAGCCGGTCGATCGCCTCGGTGGCGATGGTGACCGCGGTGTCGAAGCCGAAGGTGTAGTCGGTGCCCGACAGGTCGTTGTCGATCGTCTTCGGCACGCCGACGACGTGGACGCCGATCTCGTGCAGCTTCGTCGCGACGCCCAGGGTGTCCTCGCCCCCGATCGCGATGAGGGCGTCGACGCCGAGGTCCTGCAGGTTCTTCTTGATCTTCTCGACGCCGTTCTCGACGGCGAACGGGTTCGTCCGCGACGAGCCGAGGATCGTGCCGCCGCGGGGCAGCAGCCCGCGCACGGCGGGGATGTCCAGCGGCTTGGTCAGGGCCTCCAGCGGGCCGCGCCAACCGTCGCGGAACCCGAGGAAGGAGTACCCGTACTCCGGCACGCCCTTGCGGACGACCGCCCGGATGACGGCGTTGAGGCCGGGGCAGTCCCCGCCCCCCGTGAGCACTCCGACGCGCATGTGCAGCCCTCTCCATCGATGCAGACGCAGGGCACACGCTAGCGACGTGTGGTCGCCACCACGCCAGCGGCCTCCCCGGCGGACGCGTCCGCACCGCCGAGGACGGCGCGGGCGTAGCCTCCACGCCGTGGTCGAGGGGCGGGATCGGCTGCGCGCCGACTGCTCCCGGTGCGCCGCCCTGTGCTGCGTGCTGCCCGCCTTCGGCGCGTCGGCCGACTTCGCCCTCGACAAGCCGCCCGGCGTGCCGTGCCCGAACCTCGGCGCCGACCACGCGTGCACCATCCACGACCGCCTGCGCGAGCGCGGCTTCCCCGGCTGCACCGTCTACGACTGCTTCGGCGCGGGGCAGGCCACGGTCGCGGTGTTCGGCGGCGAGCGGCGCCGCGTCCCCGGGATGGCGCCGGTGTTCGGTGCGCTCCGCGTGCTGCACGAGCTCCTCGCCCACCTCGGCGAGGCGGCGGCGCGCACCACCGATCCGGCGCTGCGGGCCGAGGTCGCCGCCGCGCTCCTCCGCACCGAGGAGCTCGCCGCGGGGGACGCCGACGCCCTGGCCGCGCTCGACCCCGCCCCGCACCGGGCCGAGGTGGCGGGCCTGCTGCGCCGGGTCAGCGAGCACCTCCGGGGCGGTCGCGGCTCCCGCGCCCGCCCGGGGCCCGGGGCCGACCTGCGCGACGCCGACCTGCGCGGTGCGCTGCTGCTGGGCGCCGACCTGCGCGGCGCGGACCTGCGCGGGGCCGACCTGACCGGGGCCGACCTGCGGGCGGCCGACCTGTCGGGCGCCGACCTCGCCGGCGCGCTGTTCGTCGTCCAGGCCCAGCTCGACGCCGCCCGGGGGGACGCGGCCACCCGGCTCCCCGCGGGGCTCACCCGCCCGGCGCACTGGCGTTTGCACCCGGCCCGTGCCGGGCAATGTCGTGCGTGACCGATTCCGTCGACAGCACCCACGCCCGTCCCGACGGGGCCTCCGACGCACTCGTCGAGGCCGCCGGCAAGTACTCCGAGGCGCTCGAGTACATCGAGCGCGTCCGCGGCCACCTCTACAGCTTCCACCAGCTGATGGGCCGCGCCGACCTCCTGCTCGACGACGCCGTCGCGGGCCTGCGCGCCGAGGGCCACGGCGAGCTGGCCGACCGCATCGAGAAGGAGCTGCTGGGGAGCAACGTCCTCGCGGGCCGCTGGACGTTCCAGATCGTCGAGGAGTTCGACGACGGCTACTACGCCGCCTGGCAGGAGCTCGGCCGCGCGGTGCGCGACGAGACGATGGGCGGCCGGCGCCACGTGTACGAGGCCGAGATGAAGCAGCGCCGCCGCACGCACGGCCGCCCCGGGCACGAGGCGACCCCCGCCGACGTGTGAGCGTTCACCACCCGGTCATCCGCAGGCCACGCGCAGCTCCTCCCGGCTCTCTAGCGTGACGGCGTTCCCGACCGCCACCCAGGAGGACGACGTGGTTCAGCCGTGCGCTGACGACGACACCCCCCGCGCCGACCGATCGGTCATCGCGCTCCCGCTGCTGCACGGGCACCGCCCCGGCCGGCAGTACACCTGCCTCTACCGCTGCGGCGACGCCTGCGCGCACGAACCGCCGAACCCCTCGGACAACGAGTACTTCGGCACGATCCTGGAGCGCTCGCTGAGCCGCCGCGGCGCCCTGAAGGCCGGGGCCGTGCTCACCCTCGCCGCGGGCGCGACCGGCGCCCTCGCCGGGACGGCCGCCGCCGCCCCCGGCGACCGCGTGCGCCCGGGCGCGCCGGTGCGCCCGCCGCGCGGGCTCGACTACCCGACCGTGCCGGTCAACAACGCCGACGCCGTCACCGTGCCGCCGGGCTACCGCAGCAACGTGGTGATCCGCTGGGGCGACCCGATCGTCGAGGGTGCGCCGGCGTTCGACTTCGACGCCCAGACGCCGGAGGCCCAGGCGCAGCAGTTCGGCTACAACAACGACTTCTGCGGCGTGCTGCCCCTCCCGGGCCGCGGCGACCGGTACGTCATGTTCAACAACCACGAGTACACGATCGAGCCGCTGATGTTCCGCGGCTACGACCCGGCGAACCCCACCGAGGCGCAGTACCGCATCGGCCTGGAGGCGCACGGCCTGAGCGTGCACGTCGTGGAGCGCGACCGGCGCACCGGCGAGATGCGGTCGGTGCTCGACCCGCAGCTCAACCGGCGCTACACCGGCTCCGCGGAGTTCGTGATCGACGGGCCGGCGGCCGGGTCGGACCTGCTCAAGACCTCGGTCGACCCCACCGGCACCCGCGTGTTCGGCACGCTGAACAACTGCGCGGGCGGCGTGACGCCGTGGGGCACCTTCCTGTCCGGCGAGGAGAACTTCAACCAGTACTTCGCCAACGCCGGCGCCGTCACCGACGCGACGGTCAGAGCGCGGGCCGCCCGCTACGGGATCACCACCGGCGCGAGCGAGCGCAAGTGGGAGCGGTTCGACCGGCGCTTCGACATGGTCGCCGAGCCCAACGAGCCCAACCGGTTCGGCTGGATCGTCGAGGTCGACCCGCTCGACCCCGCGGCGCCGCCGGTCAAGCACACGGCGCTGGGCCGGTTCAAGCACGAGGGCGCGACGATCCACCTCACCCGCGACGGCCGGGCCGTGGCCTACATGGGCGACGACGAGCGCTTCGACTACGTCTACAAGTTCGTCTCCGACGACCGCATGATGCGGGGCAGCAGCCGCCGGGCCCGCGAGCACAACCGCACGCTGCTCACCAAGGGCACCCTGTACGTCGCGCGGTTCACCGGCGACAGCCCGGCCGCCGAGATCGACGGCACCGGGAAGCTCCCGGCCGACGGGCGGTTCGACGGCGGCGGCGAGTGGATCAGGCTGGCGGCGGGGGAGACCTCCTTCGTCGAGGGCATGACGGCCGACGAGGTCTACGTCTTCACCCGGCTCGCCGCGGACAGGGTCGGGGCCACGAAGATGGACCGCCCCGAGGACGTCGAGGCCAACCCGCGCACGGGCCGGGTCTACATCGCGCTCACCAACAACACCGACCGCGGGCGCGCGGGCCGGGCGGGCGCGGACGAGGCCAACCCGCGCAACAGCAACCGCTACGGCCACGTCATCGAGCTCGTCGAGGAGCGCGACGACGCGGCCGCCCTGCGCTTCGGGTGGAGCATCCTGCTGGTGTGCGGGGACCCGAACAGCCCGGACACCTGGTTCGGCGGGTTCGACAAGAGCCAGGTCAGCCCGATCACCTCGCCGGACAACGTGGCCTTCGACCGCCACGGCAACCTGTGGATCTCCACGGACTCCGGCCGCAACCTCGCGGCGGGCGGGCTGCCGGGCATCAACGACGGCCTGTACGGCGTGTCGCTGGAGGGGCCGACGCGCGGGCGCACCACGCTGTTCGCCAGCGTGCCCAACGGCGCCGAGGCGTGCGGGCCGGTGGTCACCGACGACTTCGTGCTCATCTCCCCGCAGCACCCGGGTGACCTCGACGGCGGCAGCATCGAGGCCCCGGCGTCGAACTGGCCCGACGGCGGGGACAGCCAGCCGCGCCCGTCGGTCGTCAACATCTGGCGCGAGGGCCGGGGCGGGCGCCCGGGCCGCATCGGCGAGTAGGCGCCTCCGGCGCTCGTGAGCGCGGAGGAGTGTTCTAGCACCCCTCCGCGCTCACGGGCGGCGTCAGCCGCAGCGCTCGACCAGGGGGTCGCCGGAGCCGCCGGAGCCCTCGAACGAGATGTGCACGTGGTCGAAGTGGTTCTCGGTGTCGCCGCCGCGGTCGGACATGCGCTCCCAGCCGTCGCCGTAGTTGACGCGCTGCTCCCAGATCACGTAGCTGATGCCCAGCTCCTGCTGGTTGGCCAGCGCGCACTCGGCGATCCGGTCGCCGCGCTCCCCGCGCACCATCAGGTCGACGGCCAGGCCGCGCGGGTGGTCGGACACGCGGGCCCGGCTCGCGACGCCGATGAGGGTCGGCTCGTCGTAGAGGCAGGACAGGAAGCGGGCCGCGTCGCGCACCCAGGGCCGGACCCGGCCCAGGCCGTCGAGGTCGGCGTCGCAGTTGGCCCGGGCCTCGCGGGCCAGCCGGGCCTCCTCGGCCGCGCGCGCGGCCTCCACCAGCCCGACCGACTTGATCAGCCCCGCCGCGTCGGCCGCGGGCGGCAGGTCGGCCTCGGTCGTGCCGACGGGGGTGAGGCTGGCCAGCAGCACCCGCGCCGGCCCGTCCGCCGTGGTGCCGGACGCGGTGTCGACGGTGGTGCCGGCCACCGGGGCGGCCAGCACGGGGGCGGCGACGCCCGCGGCGGCGATGGTCAGCGCCCGGTCGTCGTCCGCGGCGGTGGGCAGCGCCCCGAGCGCCGGGACGACGACGGCCAGCGCGGCGCCGGTGGCGGCGGCCCCCGTCAGCCCGTTGCGGGCGGCCGGGGAGGCGTGCCGGGGACGGCCGGGCGGGGCCGGCGGCCGGGGTGGGGCGACCGGTGGGCCGACCTGCGGCCCGGTCCAGGCGCCGAGCGGCACCGGCGGGGCGGGCCGGTCCGCGGGGGGCGGCGCGGACTGGGGCAGCCAGACGGCGGGCGCGGGCGCGCCCGCTGCGGGCAGCGGAGCGGCCGGGCGCGCGGCCCGTCCGGGGACGGGTCCGGGGTGCGCGCGCCGGCCGGCGGGGGAGCGGTGCCGGGACACGTCCTACCTCGGGGTCTGCCGCGCGTCGAGGGGGAGCGTCGCGCGGTCAGGAGGACGATAGCGCTCCGGTCACGGAACGGAATCGGCAGTGACTCGCTGTGCGACGGCCGAGCCGTTCCGCGCGACGAGCGGCACGAGCGGGACCGTGTCGGCGACGACCGTGTGCTCGGTCGGCCGCCGCGCGGGGGCCGGGCTGTCGTAGACCACGAGCAGCCGCTGCGCCGCGGCCGGGTCGAGCAGCGCGATCCCCTCGGCGTGGTCGACGCCCTCGCCGTGGAGCAGGTCGAGCTCGCGGGTCAGCTCGCGCCCGCGCACGATCCGGCCGGTGTCGGTGACCGCGGCGCCGTGCCAGCGGTACACGCGCACCGGCCCGGACAGCGCCATCGACGGGCCGGCGAGCACCAGCAGGTCGTCGCCGTCCGGGCACAGGTCGCGCACGCCGAGGCCGTCGAGGTCGAGCACGTGCTTGCGGTAGCGGGAGCCGTCGGGGAAGGCGCCGAGGGCGAGGCGGCCGGGCCCGTCGTCCACGGGGAGCACCTCCAGCACCACGGCCCAGCCGCGCAGGACCGGCCCGCGCAGCCCGATGTAGAGCGACCTGCCGTGGACGGCGAGGCCCTCGACGTCGAGGCCGTTGTCCTTGGACGGGATGGCCAGGAACGGGGCGAGGTGCTCGTCGTCGACGAGCAGGTCGGCCAGGTTCTCCGTGCCGGGGGCCCCGACGATGGCCGAGCGCCGCCCGTCGTCGGCGGTGCGCACCGGCTCCGGCCGCTCGTCCGCACCGGTCTGCACGGCCAGCCGGGCGATGACGAACCGGTTGGGCTCGCGGCGCACCCTCGCCAGCCGCCGGTAGGCCTTGGCCTCGCTGTGCTGCGGCTTGATCCGCTTGCGGACCAGGCTGTGCGAGCCGATGGTCCACAGCCAGTCGCCGGACCGCGCCAGCCCCTCCAGGTCGGCCTCCTCCTCGGGCGGGCCGGGGAGGTCGACGAGGTCGGCGAGGGAGTAGGTGCGCTGCCCGTCACCGCGGGTCGGGGCGAGCGGGTCGTCGAGGACGAGCCGCTCCAGCGTGGCGGTCTCGTCGCCGGCCAGCCACAGCACGTCGCCCTCGACGCGCACCGCCGAGAGGTTGTGGTGGTTGCCCGCCGCGACGGTGTCGCCGTGGAAGTGCAGCTCGACGCGGCCGACGCTCATGCCGGCCAGTCTCTAGCAGCCGCGGAGCTCCCCGCCACCCTCTCCGTCGAACGAGATGTGGACGTGGTCGAAGTGGTTGGCCGTGACGCCGCCGCGGTCCTCCATCGGCTCCCAGCCGCTGCCGTGGTTGATGCGCTGCTCCCAGATGACGTAGGAGATGCCCAGCGCGTCCATGTTCTGCAGCGCGCAGTCGGCCAGCCCGTCGCCGGTGGCGCGGTCGGTCATGAAGTCGACGGCCCGGCCGGAGGGGTGGTCGGAGGTGCCGGCGCGGCCCGCGACGCCGTGCATCGTGTCGACGTCGTAGGCGCAGCCGAGGAACTCGGCGGCCTCGCGGACGTGGCTCTTCACGGCGCCGAGCTGGCCGGTGTCGATGCCGCAGTCCGCGCTCGCGCCGGTGCTGGCGCGGGCCGCCTGCTCCTCCTCCTCGGCGGCCTCCGCGGCGGCCCGCTCGGCCTCGGCGCGGGCCTCCTCCTCGGCGGCGATCCGCTCGGCCTCGAGGCGGGCGGCGAGCTCCTCGCCCATCTGCAGGGCCTTGACGACCAGGCCGGTCGGGTCGAGCCCGTCCAGCTCGTCGAGGTCGGGGGCGACGGGGGTGATCGCCGAGACCATCACGACGCCGGGGAGCGCCGTCTCGGCCGGCAGCTGCGCGGGCAGCTGGGTCGCCGCGGCGACGTCGGCGACGTCCAGGGACTGCGGTGCGGCCGCGCCCATCAGCGAGATCGCACCGCCGGTGACGGCGACGGCCGCCGCACCCCGGCGCACCGGGGTCGACTGCAGCAGGGGACGGACGGCGGCCGCGCGGCGCACCAGGGGCTCGGCCCGCAGGGGGGAGCCGGTGGTCGCGCGGCGGCCTCGGGGGGAGCGATGCCGAGCCACGGTCTACCTTCCGGGCCGACGACGCGGCTGGACGTCCGGTTCGGGGAGATCCGGTCGGGTGGGGAGTCCCGTGTCCAGTTCGTGACCGTGCCGTCACTGACCCGGGACTGAAACTAGGGAACCGCGGACCGTCCCGTCGCGTCGGAGCGCTCCGGCTGAGCCGACCGCGCGGTGCCGAGCGACGAACGGCGAGCCGCTTCGTCCGTTCGGCCGATGGTCCCCGGACACGGCCGCGCCCCGGTCACTCCGCGTGAGCGCGGGACCGGGGCGCTGCTGCAACCGGGGTGGCTCAGAAGTTGCCGCGCTTGGCCTGCTCGCGCTCGATGGCCTCGAACAGCGCCTGGAAGTTGCCCTTGCCGAAGCCCATGGAGCCGTGCCGCTCGATGAACTCGAAGAACACGGTGGGCCGGTCGCCGATCGGCTTGGTGAAGATCTGCAGCAGGTAGCCGTCCTCGTCGCGGTCGACGAGGATCCCGCGCGACTGCAGCTCCTCGATCGGCACCCGCACCTCGCCGATCCGCTCCCGCAGGCCCGCGTCGGTGTAGTAGGAGTCGGGCGTCGCGAGGAACTGGACGCCGCGCTCGCGCAGGGCGTCGACGGTGGCGAGGATGTCGTTGGTGGCCAGCGCGAGGTGCTGGGCGCCGGGACCGCCGTAGAACTCCAGGTACTCGTCGATCTGGCTGCGCTTCTTCGCGATGGCCGGCTCGTTGAGCGGGAACTTGACCCGGTGGTTGCCGCTGGCGACGACCTTGCTCATCAGCGCGGAGTAGTCGGTGGCGATGTCGTCGCCGATGAACTCGGCCATGTTCGTGAAGCCCATGACGCGGTTGTAGAAGTCCACCCACTCGTCCATGCGGCCCAGCTCGACGTTGCCGACGACGTGGTCGAGGGCCTGGAACAGCCGCTGCGGCGCCGGGCCCGCGGTCCGCGCGACGTAGCCGGGCAGGTAGGGCCCGGTGTAGCGGGAGCGGTCGACGAGCGTGTGCCGGGTCTCGCCGTAGGTGGCGATGGCCGCGAGCCGGACGGTGCCGTGCTCGTCGGACACCTCGTGCGGCTCGACGAGCACCGTCGCGCCCTGCGCCCGCGCGTGGGCGATGCAGCGGTCGACGTCGGGCACCTCGAGGGCGATGTCGACGATCCCGTCGCCGTGGCGGCGGTGGTGGTCGGCCACGGGGCTCGCCGGGTCGACGGCGCCGGTGAGCACGAACCGGACGGCGCCGGAGCGCAGCACGTAGGCGTGGTGGTCGCGGTTGCCGGTCTCCGGGCCCGAGTAGGCGACGAGCTCCATGCCGTAGACCGCGCGGTAGAACTGGGCCGCCTGCGTGGCGTTGCCGACGGCCCACACGACGGCGTCCCACCCGGTCACGGGGAACGGGTCGCCCGCGGCGTCGTACTCCACGAGCCCGACGAGCCGGCGCAGCTGGTCCAGGTCGAGCTGCGCGAGCTTCTCCTGGCTGGTGAGGGTCTGGTCGAGGGTCATGGCTCCAGTGCAGCGACCGCGCACGACCTGCGCAACCGGCCCGTCCGGAGCTGATCGAGCCGACCAGATCGTCCATGTCGGCCCCGGTCGAGCTGTACAGTCCGTCCATGGACGCGCTGGACGTCGACCTGGTGGCCGCGCTGCGGGCGAGCCCGCGGGCGGGGGTGCTGGAGCTCTCGCGCACGCTGCGCGTCGCCCGGGGCACCGTGCAGGCGCGGCTGGACCGCCTGGAGCGCGACGGGGTGATCACCGGCTACGGCCCCGACGTCGACGTGGCCGCGGCCGGCTACCCCGTGCAGGCGTTCGTGACGCTGGAGATCGCGCAGGGGGCGCTGGACGACGTCGCGGCCGAGCTGGCGGCGCTGCCCGCGGTGCTGGAGGCCCACGCCACCACCGGCTCGTCCGACGTGCTGTGCCGGCTCGCGGCCTCCTCGCACGCCGACCTGCAGGAGACCCTGCTCGTGCTGGGCCGCTCGCCCACGATCGTGCGCTCGACCAGTGTCGTCGTGCTGTCCACACTGGTGCCGCCGCGGGTGCTGCCGCTGCTCGAGCGCGACCGCCGGGCCGCGCCGAGCCGCTCGCCGGCCTACCGGTGAGCGCCCGCCCGGCGGGTGCGCCACCGGGGGCCGCCCGCGTAGGTTGACCGCGACAGTGAGGGGCTGGGAGTGGACACGACGCAGTCGGCCGGCAGCGGCTTCCGGGTGGAGCAGAACGGCATCAACGTCATCGCCGACGAGGAGCGCAAGGGCGTCCCGCGGCAGCTGTTCTGGCCGTGGTTCAGCGCCAACATCTCGATCCTGGGCGTCAGCTACGGCGCCTACGTGCTGGGGTTCGGGATCTCGTTCTGGCAGGCGCTCGTCGTCGGTGTGATCGGCGTGGTGTTCTCGTTCCTGCTCTGCGGGTTCGTCGCCGTGGCCGGCAAGCGCGGCTCGGCGCCCACGATGGTGCTGTCCCGCGCGGCCTTCGGCGTGCGCGGCAACCGGCTCGCCTCCGGCATCTCCTGGCTGCTCACCGTGGGCTGGGAGACCGTCCTGGTGATCACCGCGACCCTGGCCACCGCCACCGTCTTCGAGCGGCTCGGCGCGGGCGGCGGGGTCGGCACCCAGGTCGTGGCCCTGGTGGTGGTGGCCGGGCTGGTGGTCGGGGCGGGCGTGCTGGGCTTCGACGTGATCATGCGCGTCTCGTCGGTGATCACGATCGTCGCGGCCGTGCTGACGGTCGTCTACATCGTGCTGGCGGCCCCCACGATCGACCTCGGCGCCGTCGCCGCGACCCCCGCGGGTGGCACCGGCGCCGTGGTCGGCGCGCTCGTGCTGGTGATGACCGGCTTCGGGCTGGGCTGGGTCAACGTCGCCGCCGACTACTCCCGCTACCTGCCGCGCACCTCGTCCGGCCGCGGGGTCGTCGCGTGGACCACCCTCGGCGGGGCCGCCGGGCCGCTGCTCCTGCTGGCGTTCGGGCTGCTGCTCGCCGGGTCCTCGCCGGACCTGGCCGAGGCGATCGGCGCCGACCCGGTCGGGGCACTGGCCGCGGCGATGCCCACCTGGTTCCTCGTGCCGTTCGCGCTGGTGGCGGTGCTCGGGCTGGTGGGCGGCGCGGTGCTGGACATCTACTCGTCCGGCCTGGCGCTGCTGGCCACCGGCCTGCGCGTCTCGCGGCCCACCGCGGCGCTCATCGACGGCGCGATCATGGTGCTGGGCACCGTGTACGTCGTGTTCGTGGCCGGCGACTTCCAGTACCAGTTCATCGGCTTCCTCATCACGCTCGGCGTCCCCGTCGCGGCGTGGTGCGGGATCATGCTGGCCGACGTCGCGCTGCGCCGCGCGCCCTACGCCGAGGACGACCTCTACCGGCCGTCGGGCCGCTACGGCGACGTGCAGTGGTTCCCGGTGGCCGTCGTCGTCGTGGCCTCGGTGCTGGGCTGGGGCCTGGTCACCAACTCCAACGCGGCCTGGCTGACCTGGCAGGGCTACCTGCTCGGCCCGCTCGGCGGTCGCGAGGGCGCCTGGGCGTTCGCCAACCTCGGCGTCCTGCTCGCGCTGGTGCTCGGTTTCGTCGCCACCTACGTCGAGTCCCGGTCGCGGGTGGCGCGGCAGGAGGCCCTGGCGCGCTGACGGGCCGCCGTCCCCGGTCGCAGCGGGGTGACACCGCTGCGACCGGACCGGAGCGGTGTCACCCCGCTGCGACGGCCGGGGGCCGGCCCGAGGCGGGGAGCGCCGCCAGTTCCCCGCGGTAGGCCGCGTAGGCCCCGTGCAGGGACTCCCCCGGCCAGCCCGGCGGGAGCAGCGCGGCGGGCAGGACGGGGTCGGTGCGCAGGAAGCGCACGACGGCCGCGGCGGCGGCGAAGCGCTCCCGCGGCCGGACGGCGCGGGCGAGCGCGTCGCCCAGCTCGCGGCCCTGCGCGGCGCGGGCGTCGAGGTCCCACAGGGCGCGGGCCAGCGCGGTCGGGTCGCCCTCGGGGTCGGCGGTGAAGCGCTGCACGGGCAGGTCCGGCCACTCCCGCACGAGGTTGGCCGGGCGCAGCCACAGCCCGTCGCGCAGCTCGGCGAGCCGCAGATCCGCGAGCGAGGTGCGCAGGGCGGCGCGGTCGGCGGCGCGGCGCGGGCCGCCCGCCACCGCGGCCAGCTCCCACCGCCCGTCCCACTCCCGCTGCCGCGGCGCGAGGGCGGCGTCCTGCCGGGCCTGCCGCTCGGCGAGCCGGGGCGCGAGCCGGTAGCCGCCTCCGGTGCGCACCAGATCGCCGCGGGCCACCATCCGGCTCAGCGCGACGCGCAGGGCCGACTCGCCGACGTCGAGCAGCGCGGCCACCCGCACCAGCTCGCGCGCCGGCAGCTCGGGCGGGTGCGTGCCCAGCAGCAGGCTGAGCACGACGGAGCGCGTCGACAGGGGCCGCACGGGATGACACTCTACCGACGCCTGTCGCGAGACTGTAAGGTCCGGGAGCGTGACCTCCCTGCTGCCCGCGCGCGGCGTGGCCGCCGACGCCAACCAGCCCCCGCCGCTCGCGCCCTACGACACCTCGGCGGACGCGGCGCTGCTGGAGGGCCTGCGCCGCGAGGGCGCGGCCTGGGCGGAGGACGACGTGCGCCGCCGCGGGCGCCTGGCCGGCAGCGCGCAGGTGCAGGAGTGGTCGGAGCTCGCCGACCGGTTCCCGCCGCAGCTGCGCACCCACGACCGCTACGGCGACCGGGTCGACGAGGTGGAGTTCCACCCGGCCTGGCACCACCTGCTGGACGCGGCGGTGGCCGAGGGGGCCGCGGGCGCGGCGTGGGCCGACCCCCGGCCCGGCGCGCACGTCGCCCGCACCGCGGGGGCGCTGGCCTGGGCGCACACCGAGGCCGGGCACGGCTGCCCGGTCTCGATGACCTACGCCGTCGTGCCGGCGCTGCGGCACGCCCCCGAGCTCGCCGCCGTCTACGAGCCGCTGCTCACCGCCCGCGTCTACGACCCCGGCCTGCGCGTGCCCACCACCAAGCGCGGCCTGCTGGCGGGCATGGGGATGACCGAGCGGCAGGGCGGGTCGGACGTGCGCACCAACGCGACCGTCGCCGAGCCCACCGCTGACGGCTCCTACGCCCTCACCGGCAGCAAGTGGTTCACCTCCGCGCCGATGTGCGACCTGTTCCTGGTGCTGGCGCAGGCGCCCGGCGGGCTCTCGTGCTTCCTCGTCCCGCGCGTGCTCCCCGACGGCACCCGCAACCCGTTCCGCATCGCCCGGCTCAAGGACAAGCTGGGCAACCGGTCCAACGCCTCGTCCGAGCCGGAGTTCGACGGCACGCTGGGCTGGCTCGTCGGCGCCGAGGGCCGCGGCGTCAAGACGATCATCGAGATGGTGAACGGGACGCGGCTGGACTGCGTGGCCGGCTCGGCGGGGCTCATGCGCAAGGCGCTGGTGGAGGCGCTGCACCACACCCGGCACCGCTCCGCGTTCGGCGCGCGCCTGGCCGACCAGCCGCTGATGCGCGCGGTGCTCGCCGACCTGGCGGTCGAGTCCGAGGCCGCCACGGCGCTCGCGCTGCGGCTGGCGGGGGCGGCCGACCGGGCGATCCGCGGGGACGAGGGCGAGCGGGCGTTCCGCCGCGTCGCCACGGCCGTGGGCAAGTACTGGGTCACCAAGCGCGCGCCGGCGTTCGCGGCCGAGGCCCTGGAGTGCCTGGGCGGCAACGGCTACGTCGAGGAGTCGGGGATGCCGCGGCTCTACCGCGAGGCGCCGCTGAACTCGGTGTGGGAGGGCTCGGGCAACGTCAACGCGCTCGACGTGCTGCGGGCGCTGCGCCGCGAGCCCGGCACCGCGCAGGCGCTGCTCGACGAGCTCGCCCTCGCCTCCGGCGCCGACCCCCGCCTGGACGCGGCGGTGCTGCGGCTGCACGCCGAGCTCACCGATCCCGACGCCGTCGAGGCCCGCGCCCGCCGGATCGTCGAGCGGATGGCGCTGGCCCTGCAGGGCGCGCTGCTGGTGCGCCACGCCCCGGCCGCCGTGGCCGACGCGTTCTGCGCCACCCGCCTCGCCGGGGACGGGGGGCTGGCCTTCGGCACCCTGCCCGGGAACACGGACACGGCGGCGATCCTGGCCCGCGCGGCCTGACGCCCCCGCCCCCGCCCCCGCATAGCAGCGGGGTGACACCCCTCCGATCCAGTGGCAGCAGTGTCACCCCGCTGCAACACGGGGGCCGCCCAGGTGTGGCGGCCGGTCAGGCCCGGCGGCGGCGGGCCATCACGAGCCCGCCCACCGACAGCAGCACCACGCCGCCGACCGCGGCCACGAAGGGGGCCGAGGTGGGGGTCGAGCCGTACGCGCCGAGGGTCACCGAGAACGCACAGCCCGGCAGGATCCCCAGCGCGGTGCCCGGGACGTAGTCGCGCCAGCGCACACCCACGAGCCCGCACGCGTAGTTGAGCGGGGCGAAGGGGAGCAGGGGCACCAGCCGCACCCCGAGCACGGCGAGCAGCCCCCGCCGTCGCAGCAGCCGGTCGAGGCGGGCCAGGCGCGCGCTGTCGACGCCGGCGACGGCCGCCCGCCCCAGGCCCCTGGCCAGCGCGAACGCCACGCACGCGCTGGTGACGGCGCCGACCATCACGACGGTGAGCCCGAGGGGGACGCCGAACAGCACCCCGGCCGTCACGCTCAGCGCCGCGGCGGTGGCCGGGGTCAGCGTGATCGCGGCGTAGGCCGCCGCGTACGCCACGGGCGCGGCCCACCCGGCCAGCGCGACGGCGGCGCGGATCTCCTCCACGGGCGGCACGCCGACGACGACCGCCACGACGACACCCGTCGCCAGCAGCGCGCTCAGGAGCGCGAGCCGGACCCACGGCCGTAGCTGCACCCCCCCATGGTCCCCGATCCGCGCCGCGCCCGTCAGTCGAGGGGCAGCACGAGTGCGAAGGCGGCGCCGCGGCCGCCGGGCGGATCGGTGCACCGCAGGTCACCGCCGTGCGCGCGGGCGATCCCCCGGGCGATGGCCAGCCCGAGGCCGGCGCCGCCGTCGTCGGCGCTGCGGGCCTCGTCGAGCCGGACGAGCCGGTCGAAGATCCGTTCGCGGTCGGCCGGGGGCACGCCGGGCCCGGTGTCGGTGACGCGCACGACGGCCCCGCGGTCCGCGTCGCGCTCGACCGTCACCTCCACCCGGGCCCCGGGCGGGGTGTGGCGCCGGGCGTTGTCGAGCAGGTTGCCCAGCACCTGGCCGAGCCGGGCGGGGTCGCCGGGCACGACGACCTCCTCGCCGCGGACGTCGAGGGCGCGGTCGGGCGCGAGCAGCCGCGCCCGCTCCACCTCGGTGCGGGCCAGCGCCAGCAGGGCGACGGGCTCGCGGCGCAGCTCGATGCCGGCGTCGAGCCGGGCGAGGGCGAGCAGGTCGTCGACGAGGCGCCCGGCGCGACCGGTCTCGCGCAGCAGCAGCAGCGTGAGCCGGTCGCGGTCCGGAGCGGGCAGCCCCGGGGAGGCCGCGGCCTCGGCGGCGGCCTGGACGCCGGCGAGCGGGGTGCGCAGCTCGTGCGCGGCGTCGGCGACGAACCGCCGGGTGCGCGCCTCGGACTCGCGCGCCGTGCGCTCGGCGCCCTCCAGCTCGTCGAGCATGGCGTCGAAGGCGGCGGCGGTGCGGCCCAGCTCGGTGTCGGTGCGGGCAGGGGCGAGCCGGCGGCCCCGGTCCCCCCGGGTGATCGACCGGGCGAGCGCGGTCATCGCGTCCAGCGGCGCGAGCGCGAGCCGGGTGGTCAGCAGCGTGACGGCCCCGGCCACGGCCAGCGCGGCCGCACCGAGCAGCGCCAGGGTGCGCCGCAGCCGGTCCTGCGCCGCGGTGACCTCCTCGCCGGTGCCGACGACGGTGAGGCGGGACCCGTCGGCGAGCGCCGCGGTCACGACCTCGTCGCCGGCCCCCGGCCCGTCCCCGCCCCGCCCGCCGCGCCCCGGGTCGCCCCGCCCGGGCCGGTCCGGGCGCCGACCGGTGACCCGCCCGTCGGTCCCGGTGACGACCGCGCGCACGCCGGGTGCCTCCACGGCGGCGACGATCTCGGCCGCGCTCGCCCCGCCCGCGGCGAGGTCGACGCCGACGGCGGCGCGGGTCTCCAGCCGCTCGCGCAGGTCCGAGCGGGACTGCGCCGCGAACACGACGTCGGTGAGCAGCCCGACCAGCAGCAGCACGGCGGCGAGGACGGCCAGGCTCAGGGCGGTGACGCGGGTGCGCAGCGAGACGGTCCGCAGGAGCGGTCCGCGCGGCCCGGCGTCGGTGCTCACCCCGGCCCGGGGTCGGCGCGCAGCACGTAGCCCAGCCCGCGCACGGTGTGCAGCAGCCGCGGCTCGCCGAGCTTGCGCCGCAGCGCCGACACGTGCACCTCCACCAGGTTCGGGTCGTGGTGGTAGCCCCACACGCGGCTGAGGATCTGGCTCTTGGACACCACCCGGCCCCGCTGCGCGGCGAGGAAGTCGAGCACGCGCAGCTCGGTGGCGGTGAGCTCGACCGGCCGCCCGCCGCGCTGCACGGAGCCGCCCGCGGCGTCGACGAGCAGGTCGCCGACCTCGACGACGGTCGGGGCCCGGCCGAGGCGGCGCAGCACCGCCGTGACGCGGGCGACCAGCTCGGCCAGCACGAACGGCTTCACGACGTAGTCGTCGGCGCCGCCGTGCAGCCCGCGCAGCCGGTCGTCGACCTGGTCGCGGGCGGTGAGCACCACGACCCCGGCGCCTCCGTGCCGGCGCACGACGTCGAGCAGGGCGAACCCGTCGCGGCCCGGGAGCATGACGTCGAGGACGACGAGGTCGGGGCGGAAGGCCCCCAGGTCCTGCTCCAGGGTGCGCCCGTCCGGGCGTCCGGTGGCCTCGTACCCGGCCGCGGTGAGGCCGGTGACGACGGCGGCGCGGATCGCCTCCGCGTCCTCCACCACCAGCACCCGGGCGCTCACGGCCGCCATTGTGCCGCCGCCGGGGGCCGAGCCGCTGAAGGTGCGCTGAAGATCCGCACGGCTCGGGCCGGCCTTCAGCCCGCCTTCAGCCGGCGGCGGCAGCGTCGGTGGGGCACCCGGACCGAGGAGTACGACATGTCCAGCCCCACCACCCCCCAGCAACTGCCGCCGCGTCCGTCCTGGCGCTCCCGGCTCGGCCGCCGCGGCCCGGCCGTCGGGGCCGCCGTGCTCGCGCTGCTCGTCGTCGCCGCCGTCGCGGTGGCGTTCCTCGTCGGCGGCCCGGGCCGCGACCGCGACCGCGGCGGTCCGGCCGGGTTCGGCGGCCCCGCCCAGTTCGACGACGAGCGGCGCGGGGACGGGCGTCCCGGGGACGGGTGGGGCGGTGGCGGCCGGGGCGGCCGCGACGACGGCGGCCCGGGCGCCGGCTTCGGCGACGACCCGGTCCTGACCGGGACGGTGGTGTCGGTGGCCGACGGCGCGCTCGTCGTGGCCGCGGACGGCGGCGCGCAGCGCACCCTGCGCACCGACGACGCCACCCGGGTCCGCGGCGGCGACGACGGCGCGCTGGGCGACCTGCAGGCCGGCGAGCGCGTGGCCGTCGCCGTCGAGGGCACCGGCGACACCGCGGTGGCGCGCACGGTCTGGTCCCCGGACGCGTCGGTCACCGGCACCGTCACCGCCGTGACCGGCGACCGCGCCACCGTGCTGTCCGTCGAGGGCCTGCCCGTCACGGCGGACGTCGCGGCCCTGTCCCAGCGTCCGGTGGCCGGCGACGTCGTCGTGCTCACCGGCACCGCGACCGACCAGGTGCTGCGGGCCGAGGAGATCCGGATCCTGCCCGCCGCGTCCTGAGCGGGCACCCGGGTCCTAGTCGGGCACCGGCCCCAGCACCCGGTCCAGCAGCCGGAACCGGTACGCGGCCGACAGCACCGCGAACCACAGCACCAGCGCCGGCAGCACCGCGGCGAACACCGGCGCGGCCGGGCCGGTGAGCCCGAAGTACGACGACAGCGCCGGCACGGTGAGCACCACCGCGAACGCGACGACGAGCGCCCCGACCAGCCAGGCGGGGCGCCTGTCCCCGGTGGGACGGGTCCAGGCGGCGAAGAAGCGGGTCGGCGGGGCCAGGAACAGGATCAGTCCGAACGAGGCGAGGCTGACGAACGTCGACAGCCCGGTCTGCGCGCCGAGGGTGGCGGCGGCCTCGGCGAAGTCGGTGTCGGTGCCGTAGGTCAGGCCGGTGTAGCTCTCGAACGCCGCGACCACCTCGGCCGGGGTGCGCCCGGTCTCGAACCCGCCGGCCACCAGCCGGTAGAGGAAGGCGTAGACGGCCGCGCCGAACCCCGCGGTGACGACGGCGGCGGGCAGGACGAAGCGGGCGAGGTCGCCTAGGAGGTCCTCCCGGGGCCGGTCCGGGCGGGCCCACGCGGTGAGCAGCAGCGTGGGGATGCCCACGGTGAGCAGGGTGAGCCCGACCTGAGTGGGGGAGTAGGGGAAGCCCAGCCCGAGCATCGTCACGGTGAGGATGACCAGGCCCTGCGTCGCGACGCGGGCGAGGAAGACGTGCATCGACACCGCGATGCCGGCGATGATGCGCCGCCCCTCCTCCTGGGCGGGCAGCAGCGCCGCGAAGGAGTCGTCGACGAGGACGATGTCGGCCACGTCGCGGGTGACGGCGCTGCCGCTGCGCATCGCGACGCCGACGTGGGCGCCCTTGAGGGCGCGGGCGTCGTTGACGCCGTCGCCGATCATCGCGACGTGGTGGCCCCGCCGGCGCAGGGCGGCGACCAGGCGCTCCTTCTGCTCCGGCGCGACCCGGCCGAACACGGTGGTGCGGGCGACGAGCCGGTCGAGCGCCGCGTCGTCCAGCCCGTCGAGGGCGGACCCGGGCACGGGCTCGCCGGCGTCCAGCCCGGCCTGGACGGCGAGGGCGGCCACGGTGCGCGGGTCGTCGCCGGAGAGCACCTTCAGCGCCACGCCGTTCGCCCGGAACCGGGCGATGGTCTCCACGACCTCGGGGCGCAGCTCGTCGGCGAGCGCCACCACCGCGACCGGGTCGAGCGCGGGCAGCGCCGGGCGGCCGGCGGCGTCGCGCAGGCCGGCGCCCGGGTCGGCGGAGCGGGCGAGCACGAGCACCCGCAGCCCGAGCGCGGTGCGCGCGGCGACGGCGCCGTCGGGCAGGGGGGTCGTCAGGTGGGGGGCGAGCGCGTCGGGGGCGCCGAGCACCCACGCGCCCTCCGCGGTGACCTGTCCCGACCAGCGCAGGACCGAGGAGAACGGCACCTCGTCGCGGAGGTCCCACCGCGGTCCGGGCAGCGCGGCCGCGAGCGCGGCGGTCGTGAGGTTGGGCGTGGTGGCGCTGGCCGCGAAGGCGCCCAGCGGCGCGGTGTCGGCCCCACCGACCGGCTCCACCCCCTCCAGCGCCAGCCGCCCGGTCGTGAGCGTCCCGGTCTTGTCGGTGCACACGACGTCGACGTGGCTGACCGACTCCACCGCGTTGACCTGCTGCACGAGCGCCCCGCGCCCCGACAGGCGGGCCGCGCCCGCGGTGTAGGCGACGGCGATGAGCAGGAACAGCCCGTAGGGCACCAGCCCGGAGAGCACGGCGGTGATCTGCACGACCCGCAGCAGGCTGAACCCCTCCAGCGCGGCCTGCGCGAGGATCGCGCCGCTCATCAGCACGGTCAGGGCCATCACCAGGCGCACGACGAACGTGATCCGCCGCTGCAGCGGGGTGGTGTCGGTGGTGGAGCGGCGGGCGTCGGCGGTGAGCCGCCCCGCGTAGCTGGCCGCGCCGACGTCGCGCGCGAGCTGGTGCCCGCCGCCCGAGACGCACAGGCTGCCCGAGCGCAGGTCGTCGCCGGGCTCCTTGACCACGGGGTCGGACTCGCCGGTGAGCAGCGACTCGTCGGCCTCGGCGCGCCCGTCGAGCAGCGGCCCGTCCACCACGACCTGGTCCCCCGGGCGGACGCGCAGCACGTCGCCGCGCACGACGTCGGCGGGCGCCAGCTCGACCTCCGCCCCGTCGCGCACCACCAGCACCGGGGCCCGGTCGAGCAGCTGGAGCTGGTCGAGCTTGCGCTTGGCCCGGATCTCCTGGGTAGCGCTGATCAGTGCGTTGAGCAGCCCGAGCCCGACGCTGACCAGTGCGTCGCTGTAGCGGCCCAGCGCCAGCAGCGCCGCGCCGATGACGAACAGGATCGTGTTGTAGAAGGAGAAGACGTTGGCCCGCAGGATCGCGGCGTAGCTGCGCCCGGTCCCCCCGACGGCGGTGTTCGCCTCGCCGCGACGGTGCCGCTCCCGCGCCTCCGCGCTCGTCAGCCCGATCGCGCTCCCCAGTCCGGTGGCGGGCATGGGCGGTCCTCCGATCGGCCGTGCGGTCGCGCTGATCGTGGCGGGTCCGGCGCCGCCGGACCGGGTGGACCCCCGGATCTTCAGGTTCGGATCAGGTGGTGGACGCGGAGCGGGGGTCGCTACGCTCCCGGCCGGTGAGCAGCGACCGCGGCGGCCCGCCCCTCCCCGAGGAGCTGATGGCCGTGCAGGTCGGCCGGCGCGGGAGCGCCGTCGTCGTGTCCGTGTCGGGCGACGTGGACGTGCTCACGGCCCCCCGGCTGCGGGAGGCGCTCGACCGGGGACTGGCCGAGGCCGTCGGCGGACCGGTCGTCCTGGACCTCACCGGCGTCAGCTTCCTGGCCTCGCGCGGGTTGAGCACGATCCTGGACGCCCAGCGGGAGGCCGGCGCGACGACCCCGCTGCGGGTCGTGGTCGACCACGCCCGGCCGGTGATCCGGCCGATCCAGCTCTCGGGGCTCGACGCCGTGCTCACGCTGTTCGACACGGTGGAGGAGGCGGTCCACGGCGGACCGGAGGTCGACCTCCGCCGGGACCGGTGAGCCTCCCGCTCCCCGGAGGGAGTACCAGCGGTCGCGGGACCCGCGGCGGCACCGGATAGTGGGGGGATGGTGCCGCCCACCGCGTACCGCATCCGGTTCTCCGCCGATCCCGTGCAGCTGATCCTCTTCCGCGGAGGGCTGGACCGCTGGCTCGACCAGCTCGACTGGCCCGAGCCCGAGCGCGTCGACACCCTGCTCGCCGTCAGCGAGGCCTGCTGCAACGCCGTGCGCCACGCCTACGCCGGCATCGAGCCGGGCGACGTCGAGGTGACCGGGCGGCTGGTGCTCGGCCCCGTCGACCGCCGCCTGCGCTGGACGGTGCGCGACCACGGGCGCTGGCGCGTCGACCCGGCCGGGCCGGGGTTCGGGCTGCCCACCGTGCGCGCGTGCATGGAGCGCGTGGCGGTGCGCGCAGACGAGAGCGGCACCGTGGTGACGATGACCAGCCGGGCGGTGCCCCTCCTGTGCAGCGCGCGGGACGACGGGGACGCCGTCGGCGCCCGGCCCGTCCTGCGCGCCGTGCCGGGCCGGGGCTGAACCCCGGCGGGCTCAGGCGGAGGGTTCGTCCTGGGTCGCGTACCGGCGGGCGGCGACCGGGCCGAGCCCCCACAGGGCCAGGAGCACCACGAAGGTGACCGCGCCCGCCACGATCGCCCCGGAGGGTCCGACGACCACGTCGAAGATCAGCGTGATCACCCCGACGACGGCGGCGCCGAGCACGGCGAACCCGGCCAGCGCGAACTTCTGGCCGGCCATGACGAGGGTGTCCCGCGCGTTCTGCCGGAACAGCACCCGGTGCAGCACGACCGGGCTGATCAGCAGCCCCGCGGCGAGCACGGCGAGGCACACCACGACCAGGTAGACCGTCCGCTGCTGGCCCGTCAGATCGGGGAAGCGGGCCTGGAACGGCACGGTGAGCAGCAGGCCGGTGAGCAGCTGCACCCCGGTCTGGGCGACCCGCAGCTCCTGGAGCAGGTCGTCCCAGTTGCGGTCCAGCCGGCGGCGGTCCTCGTCGGTGTCCTGGCTCATCCGGTTCCTCCTGTGCAGCGCTGCGATCCGCATCTTGAACCATGCGGATCGGCGCCGCGTCGGGCGGGTGGGTGATCGTCCGGCCGCGCCCCCCGCCCCGGCCGCGCCCCCGGGCTGCGGTTGCGGCGCCCCCCGGCGCTGGGACGATGCACCGGTGGCGAGCCGACAGGTGGGTGGGGGATGACGTCGGCGGACGGGATGGCCGCGCGGGTCGCCGCGCACGATTGGGCGCAGCACCCCTGGGGACCGGTGGAGGCGTGGCCCCCGCGCCTGCGGGCGGCGGCCGACCTGATGCTCCGCTCCCGCTTCCCGATGGTCCTGGCCTGGGGCCCGGACCTGCGGTTGCTCTACAACGAGGCCTACTCCCCGATCCTCGGTGACCGGCACCCCGCGGCTCTGGGCGAGCCCTTCGCCGAGGTGTGGCCGGACGTGTGGCCGGTCGTCGGCCCGCTCGTCGACCAGGTCCGGGCCGGGGAGGCGGTCTTCGTGGAGGACCTGCTGCTGGTGATGGAGCGCTACGGCCGACCCGAGGAGACCTACTTCACCTTCTCCTACAGCCCGCTGGGCGAGGACGACCCCGGCCTGTTCTGCGCCGTCTTCGAGACGACCGGTCGCGTGGTCGGGGAGCGGCGCCTCGGCGTGCTGCGGGAGCTGGCCGCGGCGACCACGCTCGGGATGTCGGCGGAGGAGGCCTGCCGGGCCGCCCTGCGCGTGCTCGACCGCCACCGGGCGGACGTGCCGTTCGCCACCGTGCACCTGCGCGACGCCGACGGCGTGGTGCGGCTGGTGGCCACCAGCGGGTTGCCGGAGGGCTCGCCGCTGGCCGTCGAGCGCGTCGACCCGGACGGCGGCGAGCTCGCCGAGGTGCTCCGCACCGGACGCTCGGCCCTGGTCGGGGGCCTGACCGAGCGCCGTCCCGGCTCCGTCCTGCCGGGGGCGAGCGCCGTCGGCGACGCCGACCCGACCACCGTCCTCGTGGCCCCGCTGGTGACGACGGGGGAGGGGGCGGCCGGTCTCGTCGCGCTCGCGGCGAACCCCTACCTGCTCCTGGACGAGGGCTACCGCGACTTCCTCGACCTCGTCGGCCAGCAGGTCGACCAGGCCGTCGCCGACGCCGCCGCGTTCGCGGCCCAGCAGCGCCGCGCCGAGGAGCTGGCCGAGCTCGACCGCGCGAAGACGGCCTTCTTCACCAACATCAGCCACGAGTTCCGCACGCCGCTGACCCTGGTGATGGGTCCGGTCGAGGAACTGCTCGACCGGGCCGAGGCGCCGCTGCGCACCGAGCTGGAGACGGTGCACCGCAACGGGCTCCGCCTGGGCCGCCTGGTCGACACGCTGCTCGACTTCTCCCGCCTGCAAGCCGGGCGCTCCGAGGTGCGCTACGAGCCGGTGGACCTCGCGGAGCTGACCACCGACCTGGCCGGGGTGTTCCGGTCCGCCGTCGAGCGGGCCGGGCTGGCGTTCGACGTCGACTGCCCGCCGCTGGGCGAGCCCGTCCTGGTCGACCGGGGCATGTGGGAGCAGATCGTCCTCAACCTGCTGTCCAACGCGCTGAAGTTCACGTTCGAGGGGGGTGTCGCGGTCACCCTGCGCCGCGAGGACGGTGCCGCGGTGCTGCGCGTGCGGGACACCGGCACCGGCATCCCGGCCGCCGAGCTCCCGCGGCTGTTCGAGCGGTTCCACCGCGTGGAGGGCGCGCGGTCGCGGTCGGCGGAGGGCAGCGGCATCGGCCTCGCGCTGGTCTCCGAGCTGGTGGGCCTGCACAGCGGCTCGATCAGGGCCGACAGCGCGCCGGACGAGGGCAGCACCTTCACCGTGGCCGTGCCGCTGGGCCGGGCGCACCTGCCGGCCGACCGCATCGCCCCCGTCGCGGACGCGTCCACCCTCGGGACGGCGGCCGAGCCGTTCGTCACCGAGGCGCTGCGCTGGCTGTCCGACGGTCCGCCCGCCCAGGACGGGCCGGAACCCACGGGCGCGGCGGGCCGCGTGCTCGTCGTCGACGACAACGCCGACATGCGCGACTACCTCGTGCGCCTGCTCGCCGGCCGCCACGCCGTGCGCACCGCCGCCGACGGGACCGCCGCGCTCGCCGCCGTCCGGGCGGAGCCGCCCGACCTCGTCGTCTGCGACGTCATGATGCCGGGCACCGACGGGATGCAGCTGGTCGCCGCGCTGCGGGCCGACCCGGCGACGGCGCCGGTGCCCGTCCTGCTCCTCTCCGCCCGCGCCGGGGAGGAGGCCACGGCGGAGGGCCTCGCCGCGGGCGCCGACGACTACCTGGTCAAGCCGTTCTCCGCCGCCGAGCTGCGCGCCCGCGTCGCCGGGCACCTGCGGCTCGGGCGGCTGCGCCGCGAGGCGCTCGACCGGGTGGACCGGCTGCAGCGGGCCACCGCGGCGCTCTCGGCGGCGGCGACGCCGGTCGAGGTGGCCGCGACGCTCGTGGAGCGGCTCGGCGACCTGCTCGACACCCCCGCGGTGGCCGTGTGGCAGCAGCACGGTGACGACCTGCTCGAGCAGCTCGACCTGGGGGGCTGGACGCCCGCGATCCGGGCCGACTGGGTGAGCCTGCCCGTCGACGAGGCGTCCCCGGCGGGCGCGGCGGCGGCGCGCCGCGAGCCGGTGTGGGTCGAGACCGAGGACGAGTGGCGGGCCCACTACCCGCGGCTGCTGCCCATGGTGCGGGGGCACGGTTACACCTCGATCGACTGCCTGCCGCTGCTCGCGGGCGGGCGCTGCCTCGGGGTGGTCGCGGTGGGGTTCGTCGAGGAGCGCCGCCTCGGCGGGAGCGAGCGGTCCACCGTGCTCGCGCTGGTGGACCTGGCCGCGCAGGCGCTGCAGCGGGCCGGGCTGCTCGTGGCGGAGTCGGAGGCCCGGTCGGCGGCCGAGGAGTTCGGCCGGGTCGCGGCGGCCCTGTCGGGCGCGACGACCCCGGACGAGGTGGGCGCGGCCGTGCTCGCGCACGCCGCGGAACTCGGGGCCGTCGCGGCGGCCGTCGTGGTGCGCGCCGTCGAGCCGGGCGAGCAGCTGCGCGTGCTCGCTGCGACCGACCCGGACCTGGTGGCGGCCCGGCTGCCCGCCGACGCCCCGCACCCGCTCGCCCACGCGATCGCCACGGGCGAGCCCGTGTGGGTGGGCAGCCGGTCGGAATGGGCCTGGCGCGACCGCAGCTTCGCCGGGGACGGGTCGCCGCTGCCCGGGCAGGTGGTGCTCCCGCTGCAGGTCGGCTCGGCGACGACCGGGGCGATCGGCCTGCGGTTCGACGGGGGGATCCCCGTCCTGGACCCCGCGCGCCGGACCACCCTGCTCACCGTCGCCCGGCAGTCCGCGCTCGCCCTGGACCGCGCCCGGCTGCACCAGGCCGAGCACGACGTCGCCGAGACGCTGCAGCGCAGCCTGCTCCCGCGCGAGCTCCCGCCGCTGGACCGGATCTCCTCGGCCGCCCGCTACCTGCCCGGCGCGGTCGGCGTGCAGGCCGGCGGCGACTGGTACGACCTGCTGCCGGTCGACGGGGCGGGGGGACGGCGGATCGCGATGGCGGTCGGCGACGTCGTCGGGCAGGGGGCGCGGGCCGCGGCGGTGATGGGCCAGCTCCGCAGCGCGCTGGCCGGCTACCTGCTCGACGGGCACCCGCCGGCCGCCGCGCTGGAGCGGCTCGACCGCTTCGCCGCCCGCGTCCCCGGGTCGGCCGGCAGCACCTGCGCGTGCCTGGTGCTCGACCGCACCACCGGCGAGCTGATCTGGGCCACCGCCGGGCACCCGCCCGCCCTGGTCGTGGACGCCGGGGGCGCCCGGTTCCTCGACGGCGGCGCCGGCACGGTCCTCGGCGTCCGCGGCCGCCCGGCCTACACCGAGGCGTCGGGCCGCATCGAGCCCGGCACGTCGGTGGTGCTCTACACCGACGGGCTCGTCGAGCGCCGCACCGAGGTCGTCGACGCCGGACTGGAGCGGCTGCGCGCGGCGGCCGAGCGGGCCGGCGACCTGCCGCCCGGTGCGCTCGTGGACGACCTGCTCGTCGAGCTCGTCGACCACGACGCCCCGACCGACGACATCGCGGTCGTCGTCGTCCGGCTGGTGCCGGCCCCGCTGCGGCTGACCCTGCCGACCGACGTGGCGGTGCTGCGCGGGCTGCGCCGGTCCGTCCGCGACTGGGTCGCCGGGGCCGGGTTGCCCGAGGAGACGGGGGAGGACGTGGAGTTCGCGGTGGGCGAGGCGGCGTCCAACGCGATCGAGCACGCCGGCGCGGACGAGTTCGAGGTGCGCATCGACCTCGACGGCGAGCAGGCCGTCACGGTCGTCGTCCGGGACGGGGGGAGCTGGCGGCCCGTGCCCGCCGACAACGGCCACCGCGGTCACGGCCTGCGGATGATGCGCGACCTCGCCGACGCGCTGGACCTGCGGCACGGCCCCGACGGCACCGAGCTGCGGCTGCGGATCGTCGCTCCGGCGCAGCCGGCCGCCCGTCCCGTGCCGGCCGCGCCCGTCGGGGGGACCACGGTCCTGGACGACGGGGTCGACGGCCCGCGCATCCGCGGCGACCTCGACCACGCCGGCGTCGCCGCGGTGCGCGCGCCGCTGCTGCGCCGACTCGCCGCCGACCCCGCCGCGGTCGTCGACCTCACCGCCGTCCCGCACCTCGGCAGCGCCGGCGTCGGGCTCCTGGCCGAGGCGGTGGCCGCCGCCCCCGGCCTGGCGGTGCGGGTGGCGCCGGGCTCGGCCCCCGCCCGGATCCTCGCCCTCGCCGGGGTGGACCGGGTGCTGGTCCTGCGCTGAGACCCGCCGTCGACGTCAGCCGGCTGCCGCGCCGAACCAGCGGGGCAGCCGGTCGCGCAGGTCCTCCTGGTCGTCCCCGACCCACACGACGTGGCCGTCGGGCCGCAGCAGCGCCGCGGGCACGTCCGGCTCCGCGCCGTCGTCGACGACGTGGTCGACCCGGTCCGCCCAGCCCGCCACCGAGAGCCGGCCGGTCCGGTCGAGCAGCAGCCCGCGGCCGTCGTGCAGGAGCTCGTAGAGCCGCCCCCGCCCCAGCGGGACGTCCCGCAGCCGCCGGCCGAGCAGCTCGTGGCCCTCGCCGACGTCGTAGCGGATCCCCGTGGCGGTCACCTTCTCGACCAGGTGCCGGTTCACCACCTCGAAGTCCATCAGCTCGGCCAGCAGCCGGCGCACCGCCCGGGCACCGGGCGCGGTGGACAGCAGCTCCATCTGCGCGCGCGTGCTGTCGAGCACGGCGGCGGCCACCGGGTGCCGCTCGGCGTGGTAGGTGTCCAGCAGCCCCGCCGGGGCCCAGCCGGCGACCTCGGCGGCGAGCTTCCAGCCGAGGTTGAACGCGTCCTGGATGCCCAGGTTGAGCCCCTGCCCGCCGGTCGGCGGGTGGACGTGCGCGGCGTCGCCGGCCAGCAGCACGCGGCCGACCCGGTAGCGCTCGGCCAGCCGCGTGGCGTCGCCGAAGCGGGACAGCCAGCGCGGCGAGTGCACGCCGAAGTCGGTGCCGGCGACCGCGCGCAGCCGCTCCCGGAAGTCCTCCAGGGTCGGGGCGACCGAGCGGTCCTCCACCACCCCGGCGGCGGGCACGACGACGCGGAACGCCCCGTCCCCCAGCGGGCCGAGGCCGAACCGCTTCTCGGTCTCCCGGACCCGCGTCACCACGGCGGCCACCCGCGCGGGGTCCTCGGCCACCTCCATCTCGCCCAGCAGGATCTCCACCCGGCTGGGCTCGCCGGGGAAGCCGACCCCGAGCAGCCCGCGCACCGTGCTGCGGCCGCCGTCGCAGCCGACGAGCCAGCGGGAGCGCAGCCGCGCGCCGTCGGCCAGCTCGGCGGTCACGCCGTCGTCGTCCTGGTGCAGGCCGACCAGCTCGCAGCCGCGCCGGACCTCGGCACCGAGCTCGACGGAGCGCTCGGCCAGCAGGCGGTCGGTGGTGGTCTGCGGGATGGCGAGCACGTACGGGTGCGCGGTGTCCAGCCCGGACGGCGGCGGCGCGGCGATGCCGGCGAACCCGCCGACCGGGTGCCGCGTGCCGAGCGCGAGGAAGCGCTCGAGCAGGCCGCGCTGGTCCAGCACCTCGATGCTGCGCGCGTGCAGGCCGAGCGCGCGCACGTAGCGGGCCGGCTCGGCCTCCTTCTCCAGCACCAGCACCCCCACGCCGTGCAGCCGCAGCTCGCACGCCAGCACGGAGCCGGTCGGCCCGCCGCCCACCACGATCACGTCGATCACGTCGCCCCCTCCCGCCGGACCCGCTCCACGGATCCGGTCCGGTCGGCGATCCTCCGCCGGTCCCCGGGTCTTGCCGCAAGTCCCCCCGGGCGCTATATGTTGATGCGGGCGGGGAGCGGGGCGCGCGCTCAGGGAGCGCGGAACAGCAGCTGCGCGACGTTCCGGGCTGCGGTCTCCGGGTCCTCCCCGAGCGCGGGTGGCAGCGCACCGTTGAGCCACAGGGTGGCGAACCCGTGCACGAGCGACCAGGCGGCGACGCCGGCGACCGCGGCGTCCGGGCCGGTCCGGCGGCCGGGCACGCTGCCGACCCCGCCGTGGAGGGCCTCGCCGGTGCGCGCCTTGGACGCCAGCACGGCCGGGTCGTCGGCGTGGTAGAGGTCGGGCCGGAACATGACCTCGAAGTGCGCCCGGTGCTCGATCGCGAAGCGCACGTACGCCACGCCCACCTCCAGGAACTCCCCGGTGCGCTCCTGCGCGGCGGTGAGGGCGTCGGCCAGCAGGTCGTAGCCCTGCGCGGCGAGGGCGGTGAGCAGGCCCGCCTTGTCCCCGAAGTGGTGCGCGGGTGCGGCGTGCGAGACGCCGGCCCGCCGGGCGAGGTCGCGCAGGCTCAGCGCGGTCGGACCGGACTCGGTGATGGCCTCGACCGCGGCCGCCAGCACGGTCTGGCGCAGGTCACCGTGGTGGTAGGGCCGGCTCGGGGGCACGCCCGCCAGGCTAACGGAGATCTAGCCCTCGCCAAGATGCGCGGGTCCGCCGACGCGGCGGTTCAGCAGGAGGGCTCGCGCTCCAGGACGTCGCTGTTGGTGCGGATGTAGTAGTTGGTGACGTAGCCGGTGTACGGCCGGGTGATGCGGTACCAGACCGTGTCGCCGTGCACGGCCTCGCCGTCGGTGTGGCAGTCGATGGTGACCGCGGTGCCGGAGTCGTCGATGGTGGCGACCACGGCGCTCGACGTCGACGGGCCGGAGCGCACGTTGAGCCCGTCGATGCTGGTGTTCTGGCAGGCGCCGACGAGGGCGGCGGCGACGGCGATCGTGCTGATCCGCCCCGCCCGGCGGAACCGCGACCCGGCCCTCTGCGAGCGGGTGCGTCGAGCAGTCGCGTCCGGCATGTGACCCGCCTCTCCTCGTCCGGCCCCGACCACGGACGAGTGACCACCGGCCGGGGGATCCAAACCGGGGCGGAACGGAGGCCCCCGTGGCTCAGCCGCACCCGCGGGCCCGGGCGAGCAGCAGGTCGCGCTCGCGCCGGTTGGCCGTGAGCCCGGCGGCCCGCTGGAACTCGGCCCGGGCCTCGGCCGGCCGCCCCAGCCGGGCCAGCAGGTCGCCGCGGACGGCCGGCAGCAGGTGGTAGCCGTCCAGTCGTCGCCCCAGCCCGTCGACCAGCTCGAGCGCGGCCGCCGGACCGCGGGCCATCGAGACGGCGACCGCCCGGTTCAGCTCGACGACCGGCGACGGCGACACCCGGGCCAGCACGGCGTGGAGCGCGGCGATGCGCGGCCGGTCGGTCGCCCCGGCCGTCCGCGCCCGGGCGTGGTCGGCGGCGATCGCGGCCTGCACGGCGTAGGGCCCGGCGCCGCCGCCCAACTGCTCGGCCCGGGCCAGGCCGGCCAGGCCGCGGTGGATCAGCAGCCGGTCCCAGTGGCCGCGGTCCTGGTCGAGCAGGGTGACGACCGCGCCGTCCGGACCGGTGCGGGCGACCCCGCCCTGAGCCCGACGGCGATCGCGCGGGCGCACGCGGTCTCGGTGCGGCACCTGCACGGCATCGGGCGGGACGAGCCGACGACCCTCTGGCGGTGGATCGTCCGCTGCCGGCTGGAGGCGGTCCGGGAGGACCTCGCGGATCCCGACCTGGCCCACCGGTCGGTCGCGGCGATCGCGCGGGGGTGGTGCTTCGCCAACCCGACGTCCTTCGCCCGGCGCTTCCGGGAGGAGTACGGGGTGACACCCCGGCAGTGGCGGCAGATCACCCGCGGGACTCCCTGATCGCAGGTGCCGTCGGCGTGCCCGAGGCGCGTCGGCCCCGGAGCCGGGAGGCACCTACTCTTCCGTGAGGGTAGGTTCTCGGAGCTGCATGCTGCGTGACACGGGTGCGTTCCCCGACCGGGCCGTGTCACGCGGTGCCCGCCTGCCCGGAAGGAGACCGATGTCCTCGCCCGTCCCCGCCCGCCCGCTGCGGATCCTGCACCGCTCCTACGCGGGGGACGGGGCGAAGCCGCGGCCGCCGTACTTCAGCAAGCTGCTGGCGCTGACCTCGCTGCTGCGTGCGGCGGCCGCGCTGCCGGTGCGTCCCGAGCTGGTGTTCCTCAACGACGGGCCGATGCCGGTGGAGCGGCTGCGGGTCATGGAGGCGCACGGGGAGGTGCGGGCGGTGCGCCGCGGGGGCAGCGATGCGCGGTCCTACCGGGAGATGCTGTCCGACGAGGCCGGGCGGCCCGGGGACGGCGACGATCTGGTCTGGCTCGCCGAGGACGACTACCTCTACACCGGTGACGCGTTCGTCCGGCTGCTCGCGGCGGCGGAGCGGCTCCCGCGGGCGGACTACCTGATGCTGTACGGGTCGGTGGCCCTCGACGTCGCGCGCAGCGCGGGGTGGGACCACGTGCGGCTGGCGCAGGGCGGGTCGGACGGTCCCGGTGCCGAGGTCGTCGACGTCGACGGCACCGCGTGGTTCCGGATCGCGAGCACGACGAGCACGTTCGGGCTGCGGCGCCGCGCGCTGCGGGAGGACGTGCGGCTGCTGCGGTTCGGTGCGCTGACCGGTGGCGCGTGGGACGACGCGAGCTGCCTGCTCGTGCAGGGGTTCCGCCCGTTCGCGCCGGGGGAGGTGCGTCGCGACCTGCTGCCGTTCGGTCAGCCGGTGGCGGCCTGGCCGCGGTCGGTCGTCCGCGGTGCGGTCCGCTCGGCCGCCCTGTGCGTGTCCGCCCTATCGGTGTCGCGGCGCGAGCCCGGGCGCCGGCGGGTGTTCCTGGGGTCCGACCCGGAACTCGCGTTCCACATGGAGGCCGGGGAGGTCGCGCCCCACCCGACGAGCGTCCGCACCTCGAAGATCGACTGGTCGCTCGTGGCCGCGGAGACGGCGGAGTGGGGACGCGCGCACGGCGTCGACGGCCTGGTGTGACCGGCCACCGGGGCCGACCCGCACGGCGGGGCCGGACCCGTGGGTCCGGCCCCGCGCGGATGTCCTGGAGGAGAGCGGTGGTGCCCCCCGGCGGGATCAGGATGTGCGCTCCCGCCCCCGGAGGAGGGTGGATCGCGGGCGGGACGGGTCTGCGCCCCCCGCCCGCGCTCGTCACGTCCGGCTGCCGGCGACCACGAGCATCTCGCAGGGCCCGAGGAAACCACCGGGGCCTTCGAACTCACGGAGTGCGTCGGCGACCTCCGCCCAGGCCTCCTCGCGTTCGGCCGGGCTCACCCCGCTGAGCATCTGGTGGAGGGCGCCGAAGGACTCCTTCTCGAACTGCAGGCACGCATCGGCGCTCGGCATCCGCAGCGGGGAGGGGACGGTGTCGACGCTGACGTCGGTGAAACCGGCGTCGCGGAGCGCCTGCTCGGCGGCGCCCGGGGCACCGAGGCTGAAGGGTCCGGGCTGGCCGGGTGCCGGGGGCGGGAGCTGGGCGCGGCGGCGGATGATGCCGACCGGGACCGAGAAGAACCCGTTGCGGTCGGCGGTGGAGTAGACGACCGCGGAGATGCGCCCACCCGGCTCGAGGGCGCGGCGCATGCCGGTCAGGGCGGCCCGCCGGTCGGGGAAGTAGATCAGGCCCACCCGCGAGATCACCGCGTCGAAGTGGTCCTGGTCGACAGCCAGATCCTCCCCGTCGAGCTCGCGGGTCGACACGTTCTGCAGTCCGGCCTCGGCGGCTGACGACGCGGCGTACTCCAGCAGCGCCGGGGAGATGTCCGTGGCGAGCACGTGCCCGTCCGGGCCCACCCGACGGGCCGCCGCCACCGTCTGCCCGCCGGCCCCGGCGGCGACGTCCAGTACCCGGGAGCCGGGACCGACCGCGGCGGCGTCCAGCATCCGCTCGGTGACCGGGCCGAGCCACGCCTCGATCACGGGCCCCCAGCGGTGCCACGCCTCGGCGGCGTCCTCCCACTGGGCCCGCGTGGTGACCTTGTACCGGTGGGGGTCGAACGCGGTGGTACTCATGGTGTCCTCCTTCGCGGCCGGCGGCGCGGCCTGATCGTGGTCCTGTGTGGAACGCGCCAGGAACGGGCCCGTGGCGCCAGAAACCGTCTGGCGACTCCGCGAGCGCCGAACCCGACGGGGGCCGACCGCTGCGTCGCGCGAGGTCGGGGATCTCCGGCGTCTTCCGGTCGTCCCCGAGGAGGGCCACACTGTCCGGGGTGTCCGCCTTCGTGGGGCGCGTCGAACCACTCGCCCGGCTCCTCGCGTGCTACGACGCCTGCTGCGCGCCGGCGGGCGCCGACGCCCCGACCTGGCCGCAGCTGGCGCTGGTGACCGGCGAGGCCGGGATCGGCAAGACAGCGCTGCTGACCCGCTTCACGCAGGCGGTCAGCAGCCGGGGCGCCACTGCGGTCTGGGGGACCTGCTGGGACGCCGAGCAGGCGCCGGCGTGGTGGCCGTGGACGCAGGCGCTGCGGTCGCTGCTGCTGACCCGCCCGGACCTCGATCGGGAGGTGCCGGCGCGACTGCGGGCCCTGATCAGCGGCGACACGACCGCCGACCCCACCGCCGTCCACGACGCCTCCGGTCGGGTGCGGCTGCTCGGCGACGTCAGCGATCTGCTCCGGCGCGCCGCAGTCCGCGCACCGCTGGTGGTCGTCCTCGACGACCTGCAGTGGAGCGACGCGTCCAGCCGCGAGCTGGTGCGGATGGTCGTCCGGCAGCCCGGCCCGTCCTTGATGATCGCCTGCAGCTACCGGCCCGAGGAGCTCCCCGAGGACGCCGCGGCGGACATCGCCGCCCTCGCCGCCGTCGCCGAGCACATGCCCCTGCGGGCCCTGCGCGTCGAGGAGGTGACCGCCCTGGTGAACTCGCTGTCCGGTGCGGCGGCGGCCCGGCGCTGGGGCCGGCGGGTCTACTCCCGCAGCGGCGGCCACCCGTTCTTCGCCCGGGAGCTGTGCCACCTCATCGCCTCCGGCGACCCGGCGGCGGACGTCCCGGACGCGGTGCGGGAGGTGGTGGTGCGCCGGGTCCACCGGCTCTCCTCCGACTGCCGCGGGCTGCTCGACATCGCCGCGGTCGCCGGCCCCGCGATCCGGCCGGGGCTGCTCGCCGACCTCGTCGGCCAGGACGTCGATGCGGTCGGGGCAGCGCTGCAGGAAGCCACCGCGGCCGGCGTGCTGGTCGCCGGTCGCGGCGCGCAGGCCCTGTGGTTCGCGCACGACCTGTTCCGGGAGACGATCTTCGACCAGGTTCCGCCGCTGCGCCGACGAGCCCTGCACGCGCGCATCGGGCAAGCCCTCGTACGGCGGTACGGCGCCGGCCGGCCCGCGTTCGCCAGCGAGCTGGCCAGGCACTTCGCGGCCTCGGCGCCGCTGACCGGAGCGGGTCCGGCGCTGGAGTGGGCCCGCGCGGCCGCGGCCACCGACACCCAGCGCTTCGCCTTCGGGGAGGCGGCGGGCCACCTCGCCCGGGTGCGGGACGCCCTGGCCGACGCCGACGTGGAGGTCGACGCGGCCGAGCTGGTCGCGCTCCTGTGCCAGGAGGGCGACCTGTGGTTGCGCCACGGATCGGCCGACCGGGCCCGCGGTCTCGTGGACGAGGCGTGGAGACTAGCGAGGGCGTCGGGCCGCGCCGAGCTGCTGGGCCCGGCCGCACTCGGCATCGAGGCGTGCGGAGCCAGGTTCGCGATGCCGCGCACCGAGCTGATCGCCGTCCTCGACCAGGCTCGGACCGGCCTCGTCGAGACGGCGACGCCGCTCGAGGCGCGGGTGACTGCAGCGCTGGCCCGGCAGCTGCAGCACTCGGTCCCCGCCGACCGCCCCCGAGCCGCACCGCTGGCCCAGGAGGCGGTGCGCCTCGCGCGCACCCTGGACGATCCCGCCACTCTGGCCAGCTGCCTGCTGGCGGAGCACGACGCCCTGTGGACCCCGGGCACCGCGGCCCGGCGCATCCAGGTCGCCCAGGAGATCGCCGTCGTCGCCCGCCGCCTGGGGGACGGGGACCGGCTCACCCAGGCCCTCCTGCTCGTCGCCACCGCGCAGCTGGAGAGCGGGTCACCGGCCTTCCGGGCCACCCTGGCCGAGTTCGACCACCTCGCCTCGGCGCTCCACCAGCCCCGGCACGACTACACGGTGGCGACCCGACGCGCTGCCCTGGCCGTGCTGGACGGCGATCTCGACCGGGGCGACCAGCTCAGCCTGCAGGCCGAGCGCCTCGGTCACGCCGTCGGGGACCCCGACACCGGCAACGTCCGGATGAGCCAGCGGCTCGAGATCGCGCGCGCCCGCCACGACCCGGAGGAGCTCGCGGACCTGGCCGTGCAGGCGGTGCGGTGGTGGGTCGGCCTGCCGACCCACGCCCATGCGATCGCGGCGGGCTTCCTCGCTCGGGCCGGCGACCTCGACGGCGCCCGTCGCGAGCTCGACACCGTCCTCGCGATGGACTGGCACAGCGACCGCTCGTACATGTGGGCCCTCTACATCGGGGAGATCGCCGCGGCGGCAGCGGCCCTCGGCGACGACGCCGTCTGCGCCCAGGTCCTCGACGACCTGCACCCGCTCAGGGACAGCTGCGCTGTCGGTGGCGCCCTGGTCTCCTTCATGGGCAGCCACGCCCACACCGTCGGCCTCCTCCAGGCGGCGCTCGGAGACCTCGACGCGGCCGTGCGGACCCTCGAGGGTGCACTGGCCACGCACCGCAGGCTCGGCGCCCGGTCGTGGGTGCAGGAGACGGCCGAGGCGCTGGCCGGGATGACGCAGCGGCGACGTGCCCGTCCTCAGGACGGCAGACCGGCACTGCTCCGGACCGGAGGCCTGTGGGAGGTCCGCTACGGCGGTCGGACCGCGCACGTGCGCGACAGCAAGGGGATGCACGATCTGTCCGTCCTGCTCTCCCGCCCCGGCGTCGACGTCCCCGCCCTCGACCTCGCCGACGGTGGCGTCGTCGATCCGGTCCGGGGCCAACCCGTGCTGGATCGGACGGCGCTGTCGGCCTACCGCCGACGGCTGGGGGAACTGGAGGCGGAGCTGGACGAGGCTCGCTCGCTCGACGACCTCGCTTCCGTGGCCCGCGCGACGGCGGAACGCGAGGCGATCGCTGCCGGACTCCGCCGCGCGACCCGTCCCGGTGGGAGGACCGTGGCGCTGGACACCACGTCGGCGGAGCGGGCGCGCAAAGCCGTCAGCGCCCGCATCAGGGACGCGATCCGGCGCATCGAGCAGGTGCTGCCGGAGCTGGGGGCTCACCTCGACCGGTCGGTGCGGACCGGGACGTCCTGCCGGTACCTCGCCCGGCCCGGTCCGGGGCTCAGCGCACCCCGCGCGACGCGGTGACGGCGTGCGCCACCTCCGGATCCGATCGTGTGGGTCGGGCACCGCGTGCTCGCGGGCCAGCTCCCAGTGAGGACGGCCCTCGACGCCACTGCTCGATCTCGTCACTGCTCGTCGGTGCGACCGCTGGCCGGTGGGTGGTGCCCCCGGCGGGAGTCGAACCTGCGCTCCCGCCTCCGGAGGGCTGTGGATGTGGGGATCGCCGACGTCCTCCGGCGCCTCACCTGGGCTCCTGTTGGCGTCATGTGTCTCCGCTGGCCCGGCTCAGGGCCGGTCGTCGACCTCGCCCGGCGCCACGAAGCCCGACTCGTAGGCGAGCACGACGGCCTGGGTCCGGTCCCGCAGCTGGAGCTTCGTCAGCAGGTTGGTGACGTGGGTCTTGACCGTCAGCGTGCTGAGCACCAGCTCGGCGGCGATCTCGGCGTTGCTCAGCCCGCGGGCGATGTGCCGCCAGATCTCGGCCTCCCGGGTGGTCAGCTCCTGCAGCACCACGGGATCGGGGCGGCGCGCCTCGGGCTGGGCCGCGAACGCCTCGATCAGCCGCCGGGTCACCGAGGGTGCCAGCAGCGCCTCCCCCGCGGCCACCGTGCGGATGGCCGCCATCAGCTCCTCCGCCGGCGTCCGCTTGAGGACGAACCCGCTCGCGCCAGACCGCAGGGCCCCGAAGACGTACTCGTCGACCTCGAACGTGGTGAGGATCAGCACGCGGGGCGCCGGATCGAGCGCGGCCATGGCGATCGTGGCGTCGAGGCCGTTCTTCCCGGGCATCTGGATGTCCATCAGCACGACGTCCGGTCGCAGGGCGCGGGCCTGCGTGATGGCGACCGCGCCGTCGCCCGCCTCTCCGACGACCTCCAGATCGGGCTGGGTGTCGAGGATGAGCCGCAGACCGGTCCGGATCAGCGTGTCGTCGTCGACGATCAGGACGCGGATACTCACGAGGCCTGCTCGCTTGCGCTCGTCGGCCGCGTTCGCGGCGCTGCGGTGCGGTGGTGAGCGGGCCCGCTCACGGGGTCGCCTCCGCGGCGGGCCGCGGGACCGGGATCCGGGCGTCGACGACGAACCGCGTGTCGCCGTCCGGGCCCGCCGCGAGGTGTCCCCCGAACAGCGCGACCCGCTCCTGCATCCCCGCCAGGCCGCGGGATCCGGAGGGGAGCGCTACGCGTGCTCCCGGTCCGCCGGTGCTGGTCACCCGGACCCGGACCCGATGGTCGACCCGCTCGACGTGGACGTCCGCCGCTCCGCCGGCCGCGTGCTTCATCACGTTGGTCAGTGCCTCCTGGACTATGCGGAACACCGCCCGGGCGAGGCCCGGCGGAAGGTCGTCGACGCAGTCGACGTGGAGGGCCACCGCGGTTCCGGCGGCACGCACGTCGGCGCCGAGGCGGTGCAGGTCGTCGGCGGTCGGCACGTCCGGGCCCGTCGAGGTGCGGTCGGCCGCCTCGAGACGGGCGTCGAGCTCGCTGAGCGCGGAACGGGCCGACCGTTCGATGGCCCCGAGGGACTCCGCCGCCGTCGCGGGGGAGAGGCGGGCGGCGCCGGCCAGCAGCATGATCAGCGAGATCGTGTGGCCGATCGAGTCGTGCAGGTCGCGCGCGGCCTGGGCCCGCTGGTCCACGACGGCGGCGCGGACCCGCAGCCGCCCGTCGTCGTCCGCCTCGGCCAGGCGGCGACCGAGCCGGGCGTCGTGGGAGTCGGCCACCCGGTCGGCGTCGCCAATGTACAGCGCCACCGCGGCGAACAGCCCGAGCACGAAGCCGAACGCGACCACCTGGCCCGTCCCCGGGGAGGACCAGGCGAAGAGCGCGACCAGCGCGGCGACCGACAGTCCCCCCGCCGCGACCGCCCGGTGTCGGGACCGGGTGGCCAGCGCGTGCAGCGCCACCACCACCGCCCCCAGCCCGTCGTGGACCGGCATCCCGACCAGCAACTGCGTCGCCGAGGCGGCGAAGACGACGGCCGCCACGACGTCGGGGTGGCGGCGGCGGAGCACCAGCGGCACGGTCATCGCCACGAGGAGGGCGACGCCCCAGGCGGTCAGCGGCGGCTGCCCGACCTCCGGGCTGCTGTCCCAGAGCGCCAGCACCAGGATCGACCCGGCCACGGTCGCGTCCACGAGCAGCGTGCGGGAGGGGGTCCTCTGCGGGCGCCGAGCCCGCCGTCCGCCGCCCGGCGTCCACGGGGTCGCCGGCTCGGCCCCGGCGGGCAGGGCGGGCGCTCCCCGGCGCAGCAGGACCAGGAAGCGGTCCAGCTCGGCGAGGATCGCGCGCCCGACCGTCTCGATCGTCGTGACCCGTTCCGCCGTCCGCGTTCCCGGGCACAGCCGGGCCGCGCCGGCCTGGACGACGATCGCGTCGAGACCGCCGCCCACCAGCTGGTGCAGCTCACGGGCGATCCGCAGGCGCTCCCGGACGGCGGCCACCCGCGTCTGCAGGCGGATGCGTTCGGTCCGCGCGGCCAGCTCCGTCCCGATCTCGTCGCGCACCGCGCGCCGCCGGGCGACGGCATCGCCGAACACCCAGGCCAGCGCGACGGTGACGCCCACCATCAGGACGTCGCCGCCCCAGCCCGGCAGGCCGCGCACGGCCGAGGTGACCGCCGCTGCGGTCAGCACGCCCACCGGCGCCACGAGCGACGCCGGCCACGGTGAGCGGGACACGACCGTCGCCGTCGCGACCGCCGGTCCGAGGACGGCGTTGCTGAGCGGGAGGCCGACCAGCACCTGGACGGCGGCCGCCCCCGTCGTGACGCACAGCACCGGGACGGGGAACCGGGCGCGGGCCAGCAGCGGGAGCGTCTGCGCCAGCAGCAGCCACAGCTCGACCGGCTGCTGCAACGGCCACGTCAACCCCGGAGCGGCGAGGAGCCCCACGAGCACGACGGGGCCGACGGCCGTCGACGCGCTCCGGACCCGTCGGCGGACCGGACCAGCGACGGACCGCAGTGCGTCCGATCCCGCTGCCAGCTCTCCCACACGTGGTGACCGTACGGGGTCCGGGCGGGCCGGGTCTCCGTCGGAGGAAGGCTCTCGCCTCCTCCCTGCGAGGTAGCCGCGGCCGTCGACGGGATCTGCTGCGCCGGCCCGGACGTGCGCACCCGGACCCGGTCGGCGTCCGGATCCGGCCGGGATCGCAGCAGCAGCCGGATCCGGCGCAGGACGTCGCGCTGGGCCGGGTTGTAGAGGTCGCGGACGGCCGCGTCGACCACCCGGGTGGCGGCGGTGCTCGGTCCGGTGGTGGTTGCGCACCACAGCCCGGGGAGCACCGGGCACGTCCCGCTCGGGGACAGCAGGCTGATCGCCAGGCCGTGGCGGGTCTTGTCGTCGGCGTCGGCGAGGAGCTCGTCGAACGCGGTCGCCGCGGGGCTGGGCGAGAGCGCCTGCAGCGCATCGACGTGGGCCGCGACGACGGCGGGGTCGAGCACCCGGCTCATCACGACGAGCAGGGAGCGGTCGGCGGCGGACAGGCCGGCGGCGCGGACCCTCGGGGCCAGGGCGGGCGGTAGATCGGTGGGTGCGGACTGCTGGAGGATCTGGCGGACCTCCACGCGCGTGCGCTGCAGGCGATCGAGGGTGCGGGTGAGGTGGCTGTCGAGGGTGCGGAGCGCTTCCCGGGGGTGCTGGTCGGCGTCGCCCATCGCGGCGATCTGGGGCAGGGTGAACCCCAGGTCGGCGAGGCGCTTGATCCGCAGGGTCCGCACGAGGTGGGCGACGCCGTACTGCTTGTAGCCGTTGGCCCGGCGTCGCGGCTCGGCGAGCAGGCCGACGTCGTGGTAGTGGCGCACGGCCCGCACGGTCGTTCCGGCGAGCTCGGCGAGCTCGCGTGTACTCCAGGCCACAGCGGTTCCTTCCGTGTCGACGAGCCCGTTCCGGGGACGATCCGGCGGTACCACGTTCCGTGGGACGGCGGGCGGGGCGGACGGCCCCGGTTCCGACCGGTGATCGTCACCGGGCCGATGCTCCACCCGTGGCGCGCGGACCGGATCCGTCGAGGGGAGGAACAGCCGTCGTCGGTGCGAGGTAGGCCGGTCGTGCGGAGGGAGGAGGCACCCACGAGTGCGCGTCACCGGCCTGCCGCGCACCGCCGGCGTCGTCTCGGGTGTGCTCGCGGAGCGGCACCACCGGGAGCCCGACCGTGCCGCGGCGCCACGGACGTGCTGCAACACGGCGGTCCTGCCGACGCCGGCCCCCGCTCAGCACCAGTGCCGCGCTGCGCCCGTGCTGGGCCTCGGCCGGCGGCCGGTCGGCTTGACCCTGCCGCTGCGGCACGGTGTCTCCTCGCGGGCGATGACCACCGAGGAGGTCTCGTGTCCCCTGATCCCACCCGCTCACCCGACGCCCCGACCCTGGCCACCAGGACCGGGACGGCCGTCCGGCTGGTCGACGTCCACAAGACCTACGCCGGCGCGACACCGGTCGCTGCCCTGCGCGGTGTGTCCCTGGACTTCGCCCGCGGCTCGCTGACCGCGGTGATGGGCCAGTCCGGCTCCGGCAAGTCGACGCTGCTCAACGTCGCGGCCGGCCTCGACGTGCCGACCCGCGGCCAGGTCGTGATCGGCGGCACGGACACCAGCAGCTTCTCACCCGACGACCTCACCCGGTTCCGGCGCGACGAGGTCGGCTTCATCTTCCAGTCCTACAACCTCATCGGCCATCTCGACGTGCTCACCAACATCGAGCTCCCGCTCGTCCTGGGCGGTCGCACCGCGGACCGCGCCTGGCTCGCCGAACTCGTCAGGACCCTGGGCATCGCCGGTCTCGAGGACCGCCTGCCCGGCGAGCTCTCCGGGGGGCAGGCCCAGCGGGTGGCCATCGCCCGCGCGCTGCTGACCCGCCCCGCGGTGGTCTTCGCCGACGAGCCGACCGGTGCCCTGGACTCCCGCAGCGGTCAGCAGGTGCTGGAGCTGCTCTGCGACGCCGCCCGCAGGCTCGGTCAGACCGTGGTCATCGTCACCCACGACAGCACCGTGGCGGCCGCGACCGAACGCGTCGTGTTCCTCTCCGACGGGCTCGTCGTCGACGACGTCACCGCCCCGACGGCCGAGCAGGTCGCCGCGCGCATGCTCGCGCTGGGTCGGTGAGCGGGATGTGGACCCTCGCCCTGGCCGGGGCCCGGGCGCACCGCACCAGCCTGTCGGGGACCGGGCTCGTGCTGGCCACCGCAGGGGCGCTGGTGGCCCTGATCGGGGTCTTCTTCGAGTCCGGGTCCGGTGCCGGTGCGGGCGACGAAGGCGGCTTGCTGGTCGGGCTGGCGTCGTCGTTCTCAGGTATCGCCCTCATCGTGGTGGTCATGGTCGTGGCGGCCATGGTGACCCTCGCACTGCGGGCCCGCCGCCGCGAGTTCGCCCTGATGCGCACCATCGGCGCGACCAACCGCCAGGTCCGGGGGCAGGTCTCGGTCGAGGTGCTGCTCGTCGCGCTGATCGCCGTGCCGCTGGGCGCTGCACCCGGGATCTTCCTGGCCGGGTGGTTCAGCCCGCTCCTGCAGGACGCGGGGATGCTCGCTCCCGGCTCCCAGCTCTCCGTGTCCCCGCTGCCGGTGGTGGGGGCCGTGGCGCTGCTCGTGCCCACCGCCATGCTCGCCGGTCGGCTCGCGACCCGCGAGACGCTGCGGACCCCGCCCACCGAGGCCGTGCGCGGCTCGGCGGTCGAGACGCCGGGGATCGGGTGGACCCGCAGGGGCTTCGCGCTCGTCACGCTGGTGGCCGGCCTGGCCATCGCGTTCGCGCCGCTCTGGATGCCGGGGACCGTCGGCGGTGAAGCGGCTGCCCTCTCGGCGTTCTTCCTGATCGGCGCGGTCGCGCTGGCCGGACCGCTGCTGGTCGCCCGGACCTTCGGCCGGACCGTCCTGCTCGCCGGGGCGCGGACCGGGGCCCCGACCCGGCTCGCCCTGCACAACGTCCGTGGCTTCTCCCGCCGCCTGACCACCGTCATCGTGCCGCTGGCGATGGCACTGGCCGTCGGCACCGTCCAGACCAGCGTCAACAGTGCGCTCGGCCAGGCCTCCGAGCAGCAGCTCTCCACTACCGTGACCGCGGACCTGGTGCTGACCGCCCCTCCGTCGTCACCGTCCGAGCTGACCGCGGTGCCCGGAGTCGCAGGGGTTGCACCCGTCACCGAGGTGCCGATCGAGGTCCGCGTCGACGAGGACGACGCCAGCCTTCCCGACGACTCCGTCTGGGAGAGCACCGGAGTGCTCACGGTGCCCCCCGACGTGCCGCGGAGCGTCTTCGACCCCGGCGTCACGCAGGGTTCACTGGCCGCGCTCTCGGCACCCGACACCGTCGCCGTCAGCTCGAACACCGCGTTCGAGCTCGGTCTCGGCACGGGAGACCCGATCGACGTGCGCTACGACGGCGCCGAGCACCGCCTGGAGGTGGTCGCCGTCTACGAGCGAGGACTCGGGGTGGGCGGCTACCTGATCGCACCGGACACCGCGACCTCGCTGGGCTCCGACGCCACGCCCTCGACCCTGCTCGTCACGACCACCGACGACGCGACGACGGCCCAGACCGCCGACCGCCTCCGGGACCTGGGCTACACGGTCCAGAGCCCGGGGCAGTACGCCATCGGCGCGACCAGCCCCGACGCCGCCACGCAGCAGCTGTCCACGCTCCTGCTGCTCCTGCTCATGGTCTTCATCGTCCTCGGGGCCGCCAACGCCCTGGTGCTCACGACCGCGGGCCGGCACGACGAGCTGGTCCTGCTGCACCGGACCGGCACCACGCGCCGGCAGCTGGGCAGGATGCTGCTCGTCGAGTCGCTGCTCACGGGGGCGCTGGCGTGGCTGATCGGGACCCTCGCCGTCGTCCCCGCCGTGCTCGGTGTCAGCGCCGGGCTGCTGCCCGGGCAGGTACCCGTGGTCGACCTGACGACGTACGCCCTGCTCAGCCTCGTCGTCGTCGCCACGGCCGTGGGCGCCACCACGGCGACCGCGGCATGGGCCGTCCGCCGGGCCACCGGGCCACCGGGTGAAGCCTGACGGCGCGCACGGACTGCACGGTCGTCGCACCTCATGGACCGATCCTCGGGCGGCTCCGCTCGTACGGAGGCGCTCGCCTCGCGCGTCGTCATCGACCTGCACCCGACGGCCCGCGCGTCGTGCGGGTGAGCGAGCCCGTCCCTCTCCGCCACCCGGCTCGTGACCGGGAACGCCGGTCTGCTCCGCGCCGCTCATCGGCGTCCGGCGTCAACCGGGCCAGTGCCAGCTCCTCGTCGTGATGCTCCTGGCGGTTGCGGCACGTGCTCAGCGGATGTTCTCGACCTGCTGCAGCCGGCCTCCCGCGACCGTTGCCCGTCCTCCGCAGCGCTCACGCGTCGTGTCGTCGAGCACGACGACGTCGAGCCACTGCTCGATCGCCTGGCGAACCGTGGTGTCGCTCTTCAGCTGCTCGTCCTCGTCGGCCTGGCCCTGCAGGCGGGTCAGCGCCCTCTCGGCGACGTCGTAGGTCGGCGGTCTCCATCGCCTAGCGCCGGCGCCGGGTCAGCGGGTCACGAGGCCGGCGTGGACCCGAGTGCGGAACGCACCGGACGGGAGCTTCCCGACATGGCCGCGAGGCCGGCGGCGAGGTGGCATGGATCCGACGCTAGGGCCGGCTGAGTCCACGACGGAGTCCATCCGGCGTGTCTCCACGCGATATCGCGGAGAGGAACCGCTGGTCAGCGGGTGGTGCCCCGGCAGGATTCGAACCTGCGCTCCCGCCTCCGGAGGCCGGTAGATCTCGTGATCGCCGACGCCTCCCGGTGTCCTACCTGGGCATTCTGTTCGCGGCTTGTGTCTGCGGTGCCCTCCTGTGTGCGGTGGTTCGTTCCACGAGACATTCCACGCCGACAGTCCTTAGCGGACGAGTTCGAGACCCCCGTGCTCCGCGAGTCGGCACCATCCTTGATGTTGAACGTGGCGAGCGGCAGCTCGCGGACGAGGCAGCAGGCGGCAATTCAGGAGTCGTGGCCGGTCGTGGCCGGTCGTGGCCGGCCATGCAGCTGTGCGTAGCTTCAACCGTTGCTTGCAGCCCGTCGACCGGGGAAAATAGTTCACCAGGCTGTCCGTAGCCTGTGACTGCGACGATTGTCGTTACACCTGCTCGCCACCTCCCTGGGTCCGGGTACGAGCGATACACCAAGACCAGGTCCGGCGACGACGCCAAGTTTGTCGTCGTCGAGGCGCACGCCGCCAACAACAGAACCACCAGCACGTTCTACGCTTCCCATCGGGCCGACCAGCGTCCAGTCGGAATCCCATAACGCGGGTCTCCATCAGATCAAGGGTGACTTGATCCAGACGACGATGGCCAGGCGGAGTTTGGCACGGGGTTATCGGCGCACGCTCCGATCCGACCCATCGAGCCGCGCAACTGGGCGCCGCGCAGAGAGCGCGGATGTAGGCGTGGGGGAAGCTGGCTGCGTTCTGAATTTACATCGCCTCGGTTGGCTCGCGTAGAGCGACGGTGTTGCGCAGCGCCGCCACGGCCAGCTCCGAGGTCATGGGCTCGTAGATGGAGTAGTCGACGGGGCATTTGGGGCAGGCGTCCTTGACCGCGCAAAGGTAGAGATTGCCCTCACCGGTGGGATGCTCGATGATCCAAGGTTCAACACATCGGCCATGTTCAGCATGCCCGGTATGTCCCGAGACGCCAGGATACGCAGATGTACGTATAGCGATCAGTACTGTTCGCGATAGTGGCCGCTGAGAGCCTCACGGTGATCGCTACAGCTACGCGGATCTTCCCGGTCACTCCACGAAGCCGGGGCCATTACGTTGACATCGCTTTACCTCAGGTTCACTCTCACTTCTGCGCACTTGGCTGGCGTGGCACGGCCATCGCCGAAGCCACCCACGGGCTGTCGTCCACAGTCCGGTCTCTGCGCTCCCTGGGGATGGGCGATTGTGCGTGATACTGGCGGAGGAGGGGACGAGTGTGAATTCGCAGCTCGATAAAGATTCCGTGGTGGCGGAGCGATCCAATGAGTCTGGCCACGAGAGCCTGGGTGCCGACTTGAATGCCTCGAGTGAGTCGGCGTGTCAGGATCACGAGGCTCCATGCTATGACATCGTTGCCCTACAGATGACAATCTATTACAACCGCGAGGGGGATCACGACCACAACGGCATGCTGTTTGCGCTGCAAGCGAATCTGCCTATCTTACGGTACATCGACGCTCTCTCACGGCAGGGCGGCCGGCGGCGCCCGGGGGCCCCTGCGGTTCCTGACCCCGTGGCGTTGTTCCCCGCGGCGTCGTCTCGCGCCCAAGAGGTTGGCGTGGACCTACCGGTCACCCCCGAGCAGGCCAGGAGGCCGCATCCGCTGGTCCGTCCACTGGTATTGCGAGCCCGCCGGGGTGAAACCGTCACAGTCCATCTGTGCAACGACGTCCGCGATCGCTACGTGGGGGTCCACCTGGTCGGCGGGGGTTACGACGTCGAGACCGACGACGGCTCGAAGGTCGGGGGTAACCCGTCGTCATTGGCCGGCTTCGGGGAGACGAGGACGTACACCTGGTTCTGCGAGCACGAAGGCGTGTTCCCGTTCCACGATGGGGGCAACTTCGACGGCGGCGAGGACGGCACGAACGTCCACGGGTTGTTTGGCGCGTTGATCGTCGAGCCACCGGGAACGACCTGGCGAGACCCTGTGACGGGACGGGGCTCGCATGGAGATACAGGAACGGCGGAGTTCACGCAGCTGGACGGGTTGCACCTGGACGTCCTGCCGGACGGCGTGGCGCCGACTGACGTGCCGGACTCCGTCGAGACACTGACCGACCGAGAAGCTGCGTGGCCCGAACCCGTCGAGCATCTGAACTACGACGAGTGCCCCTTCCCGTACCGCGAGTTCGTGATCTTCTTCCACGACGAGCCGGAGTTCGTGCCGCCGCACGGAGAGCCGGAACGTGATCCGTGTGAGGCCCATGAACACGACGGCGGGCACGGGGGAGAGGCTGTTGGTGGACACGGCGACGGCGATGGTGGCGCAGGGGAGCACGGCCTGCCGATCATGGCGGTGTCCTACCGTGCCGAGCCGATGATCAATCGGGAGCGAACGCTGTGGCGCCTGCTGCGCACCGGTCACGTCCTCGAAAGGCCAGTGTTGAATGAGGAGCAGCACCACAGCTCCTGGATGTTCGGTGACCCGTCCGACCACCTCGTCCTCCGGGCCTACATCGGAGATCGCGTGCGTATCCGTTTCGTGCACGCGGCGGTGAAAGAGACACACGTCTTCCACTTGCACCTCTACGAGTGGCATGCGGTGGTCGGCGACCAGTCCTCGCCCCGGATCGACGCCATCTCCATCAGCCCGCAAACCGGGCACACCATCGAACCGGCATGGGGGGCGGGAAACCGGCACCAGGTCGCCGGTGACGTGATCTGGCACTGCCACCTCTACCCCCACTTCCACGAAGGCATGTGGGGCATCTTCCGGACCTTCGAGACACGCCAGTACGGGGCAGATGGCCTGGCGCTCCTCGGAGACCTCACCCTCGACAGCGATGATCCGGTCTATGCCGGACGCCGGATCGGGCAGTACCCGGACGGCACTCCGATCCAGGAGCTGCTGCCGCAGCCGGGGAACCCGCCCCCGAAGCCGACTCGCCAACAGCCCGGATATCCCCTGTACATTCCCGGCGTCGTGCGGCAGAAGTCACCGCGCCCACCGTGGCCTGACCGCGATCTGACCGAGGAGGAGTTCGGGGAGCTCACGGACGAGCAGTACCGTCCCCCCTGTGAGGTGGCCTCGCTACGCGCGCAGGACATGCCGCCGGACTTCGACTACCGACCCCTTCCCACCGACCTCGAACGCGCCGCGTTCAACGAACTTCCCGTGCCTGCGGAGATGTTCACACGCAACCGGCTGGCCAAAATACAGAACACATGGCCATCGGATCTACTCGATCGCAACACGTCACGGGAGGTCTGCCACAACATCGTCGTGACACAACGGCGGATCGACTACAACGACCACGGCTGGTACGACAAGCACGGCCACCTGTACTACCTGGAGGCCGACGGTGATCCCGCCGACGTGCCGGGCACGCACGAGCCACTGTTCTTCCGCGCGCAACACGGCCAAATCCTCAACATGACCCTCCGGAACGCGCTGCCGGAGACCATCGCAGGTACTGAGTTTGACCACCCGTTCCCGCCCTGCCTCCAAAGGCCGTGGGAGGGTGAGTGCGCTCCGCACGTGCACATGGTGAAGTTCGACCCGATCTGCGCCGACGGCGCGAGCGTCGGCTGGAACTACATCAGCGGAGCGAGATTCGGCCGAAAGATGGTGTACCGCTGGTGGGCCGACCAGGAGTTCGGCACCATCTTCTTCCATGATCACCTATTCGCCAACTACCGGCAGAAGCACGGGCTGTTCGGCGCATTGATCGTGGAACCGACCGGCTCACAATTCTTCCACCACATCGAAGAAGATCAGGAAATCGTCGCCGGGGTCCAAGCCCTCATCAGGCGGCACCCGATGGACACCGGCGAGACCGCCTCCGGCGACCAGCACCCCACCCTCGAGCAGCACCACGAGTCAGCGGCCGAGTCGGAGTCCGCTGGCGGGGAGACGGAGCGATACTCCGTTCGGATGACGATCGAGGCGACCGAGACATCGACGGAGATCGTCGACACGGCCATCGAGGTCGATCGGACTGGGGAGCACGACGACGATGACGATGCGGAGGAAACGTCCGGGTCCGCCGGTGGAGGATTCGAGACGCAGGCGGATGAGCCGACGGAGGCTCCTGACTCCGGACCCGGCGAGCCGCGCTGGTTCCGAGAGTTCTGCATCGGCATCGCCGACTTCATCCCCATGTGGGATGGCCTCGACCGGCCGCTGAACCCACCGCCAGCTCCGGGTGGCCATGGGGACCAGGGCGTGATGGCGCTGAACTACCGCAATGCGCCGTTGCGTGAGCGGCACGGTGACCCGGCCCACTGGTTTAACTCCCGGGTGCACGGGGACCCCGCGACGACCCTGTTCCAGGCCTATGAGCAGGACCCGATCTGGCTGCGCATTGTGCAGGGCTCGCACGAAGAGTCCCACAGCTTCCAGGTTCACGGCCTGCGCTGGCAGCGGTTCCGGGGCAACGCCGAATCCGCCGTCCGTAACCAGCAGACGACCGGGATCGCCGAGGCGTTCACCTTCATCAACCGCGCCCCCGTCGGGCCGGGGGATTACCTCTACAAGCTGTCCGGGATCGACGACCTGTGGCTGGGATGCTGGGGCATCATCCGGGTCCACGAGCGACCACCCGTGGCGGAAGACTGCGACCTGCTCAGCTTCGGACCCGACCCGGACGCAGCACCCCCACCGGCGCAAGCCAACGGAAACACCCGGACCTTCCACGTCACCGCCATCAAGCAACAGCTGCAGTACCGCGACGACGACCTGGTCGACCCGTACGGACTGATCTACCGACTCGATTCCGTCCAGGGTCCGGAAGACCCCGAGCCCACGCAGGTGACGGCCGACCCGGCGGTGCCGGTGGAGCCGCTCGTCCTGTGGTGCCGCGAGGGCGAGGTGGTCAAGGTCGTCCTCACCAATGCACTGCCAGCTGGGCTGGAATCCGAGCCGTTCGCCCCCGAGGTGCCGGTCGAGCGCGACCGGCCGGTCTCCCAGCATGTGTCGATGCACGCCGACCTCGTCGCCTACGACGTCCAAGCCTCGGACGGCGCCAACGTTGGGCTGAACCCGGTGCAGACCGTCCCACCCGGGGGCACCTCCAACCCGCGGACCTATGTCTGGGACACCAGCCGCCCAACCAACGTCGACGTCAAGGACCCCCTCGGGCCCGTACTGCTCCAGGACCTGGCCGACGTTCGCAACCACCGCCACCACGGCCTCATTGGTGCGCTCGTGATCCTCGCCGAGGAGGCCACCCCGCATCCCGTGGGACCGGAGGAGAGTACGTCCTCAAGCGAGGACGAGGTCTGGTACGGAAGCCGAGTCACGGTCCGGTCCTGCCCGCCCGGCCAACAGGATGACGAGGGCGAAACCACCGAACAGATCGTCGCACTCATCCAAGATGGGCTGCGCCTGTTCCTCAACGGCAACGAGCGGTTCCCACTGCCAGACCCACCTGAGGAGGAGGCCGGAGAGGCGGAGCACGAGGACCAGGGACAAAAGGGCATAAACTACCGCAGCGAACCACGCGGCCAGTTCGACCCGCAGAACAGCGAGTACTGCCTGGACAAGATCGATCCGGCGACACCTGTGTGGCACGTGCCCAAGGGCAGCACGGTTCGCTTCCACCTCGTCGGGGCCTTAGACAAGCCACGCGCCTACAGCTTCACCATCCACGGCGTGACGTGGCCCGAGTATCGCTTCCAACCGCAGTCCAGTCCCGTGCCAATGGTCTCCTCTGAGTCCGCGATCACCTGCGGCACCGCGCGCACCTTCGAGTTCACACCCACTCACTCCGGTGACCACGCCTACCGCACAGGCGTCCTCAAGTGGGCACTTGGGCAAGGCATGTGGGGGATTCTCAGGGTGACGGACAGCAACGGGGACACCCGACGAAGCCGTGAGGCCGAACTCGACGGCGAGGAGGAAGCCGGCATGGGCGGACACCAAGAAAATTCATAATTTGGAAAGTTTGGACTTCATGTCCTCTCTTTCCTCGTGGACGCCGGTTGTCCTCACCTCGTCGCTTTGCGCGTTCATAGTGCGGCTGCAACCGGGTTCTCGTGAGGACCTGCTTCTCCGGCAGGGCCTCGGCAAAGTCGTGACACGGTGGCTGTGAGCTGGTTTGCGCGACACGCCGGGGTGGGCTCACCTGACTTTGGCCGGCTGCCGGGGCTCTTCGGTACCGGGCCGGGCGCGGGTGGACATGTTGAGCCGGCTAGCGCCCTCCAAGGCGCCGACCAACGTATCCGCGGCGTGGGCACCCAGGCGCTAGGCATCTACGACGTGGATAACCTGGGTGACGTCGGCCAGCGGGTGGCATCCGCGCTGCTTTAACCGAGGACGGCACGCCCTAGACGTGGGGCAACAACGCTCAAACGAACTCGGTGACGGGAGTCTTCTCGGCGACAGGCCCCGGGTCAGGGCCGGGGAGAACCGGCAACCGCTCCCGCTGGTCGACCAGATTGCGGTCGGGCCGCGACGGGCCCGGCCGGCCGCGTAAGAGCCCGGATCGGGATGCTGGCCGACAAGGCCGACTCCTACCCTCCATCCGCGCGCGCTACCGTCGAGAGGGATCGGGTTCACCAGCCCTAAGGGGCCCCGTCTGCCAGGAGCTTCATCCATCGCGGTAACGCCGTGCCGCATCGGTAGCGCAGCGTCTTGGGGCTCGGCCCATGCGAGATCACCTTCATGAGCAGGTACTGGGTCCAGACGATGAGGTCGACGGCGAGCATCACGACAGCGAGCAGGCTCGGTTGACCGCGAACGATCGGATCGGAGCCGGTCCAGACCGGTGTCCTTGTGCTCCGGGGTTCGGCGTTCCCGGCGCCCAACCCGCGACGCCACCGGGTAGGCGCTGCGTGCGCGGGCCGGAAGCGCACCGGTGATCTCGAAGTGCCTCTTCGTCAGGTGTCCTGCGCCCTCAGCAAGCACAGTCTCCCCAGGCAGCGAGGCCTTTCGTCTATCCGGCGCCCGCCACGCCGGACCACCATGAAGAGCCGGGGCTAACGGATCGTGTAGCGGCCGCAAAGTACATGCATGTCAGGCGTATGAGCGATGCCAGCGTCCGCCTGAAGGTGAGCTGCGGTTGTGCCGATCGAGGGAGGCTGATTCTAAGGTGCGAGGCGACATTTCAGATGCGATGCCGTCATTGCCGAGGAGATTGTACGAATTGTCGCTCCAAGTGAGATACCGCTCCTTCGGCAGCTTGTCAGAAGGCCTACGCTACGGGACCGCTTTGGCAGTAAGTCAGTTGGGTACGGCATCGATGTCGACGTCACTGTCATCGCGCCTTATGCATTACTTGCAGCTACTTGGGCGCGTTCGGTCGTTGTGGGAGAGGCAAAGGTCATAATTGAGAAGCGGTTAAAGAGGCTCACTGGGAGACTTCTCGGCGAGCGGCAAGAGGAGCAGGTCCAGCCGCCAGCATCGCCGACGCCACCTTTGAGCGCGAGTGAACTGGAAGATGCGGTAGAGCAGTACGCGCTCCAGCTTGGACTCAAGAAGGATAAGGCGCGACTGCTTGCTAACGCGGTTGTTGGTCGAGTGTTGAGCACAAAACGCACGTGAGTCAGGAGTCTGATTCGTGGGCGCTTGACCCAGGTATATCTCAGATAGTTCGAAGCACAAGTAAGTTGCGCGCTGCAGTCGGAACGGTATACATCGCCGGCCTACTCTCATACCTGTGGAGCGTCGCGACGTTCCTGCAGCTAAATGAAATAGTTGTTGTGGTATCGCAAGTGTTTATTATTCACTTGTTGGCGAAATTCAGGGCGCGTGCCCCCCGATTAGTCGACGAGGTCACCTACAATCAACAACTAATGACTGAACTGGCGCGACGGATGCGGGTGCGAGAGCCAGGTCTGAGAATGTCGCGACGCAGTGACACGAGTGTGCAAGTGCGCGGAACCTCGCGCGAACCGATAATACTCGCAAGTCCGAAGACGCTTCTACTTTGGGAACAAGACGCTACGATCCACCGTGTTCAGCTTGCGCATGAGATGGCGCATGTTCAGGCTAGTGACCTCCAGCGCTTGTACTTCATCTCAACGGGAACCTTGCTCTGCACTGGCGAAGTTCTTGTCTTGCTGGCTCTCGGCCTCGAGCCTAATGCGGGAACAAGACTGAGCGTTATGTTCACGGCAGCGATCTTTCTTGCTCTGCTGAGTTTGCGAGCCTTTCTACGATCTCGTGAGCATGCCGCCGACTTTGTTGCCGCAGAGGTCTTGGGCTCGACTGCTCGAGACTCGATACCATTAGTTGAACTCAAGGAGGGGTGGAGTCCGAAGCTCCTCAGGACACACCCAACCCCAGTCGAGCGTAAACGTGCTTTTGACAACCCAAATATTCTTCTTACTGATCTCAATCTGCCCCTCTTTGCGTTGAGCTACATCGGATTCTTGACCCATTACATAACGACGACGACCGAGTTCACAAATGCTGTATTCCAGTCAGAAGACGCTATGTTGTATGTCCTACTTCCGATATTTTCATGTTTGGTTGCTGCACCACTGGGTCGATGCTTGGCCGAGGCTGGTTCACTCGCATCGGCTCAGCGGAGGTGCACTTGGTTGGCTAGCTTCCTCGTCGGCACATTGCTATTCCCACTTCTTGCCGACCCGAGCCGAATAGTGGACGTCGCGACGATAGTCTACCTGCTGCTGATCTGCATACTCGTGCCGCTGCTTTTCCGGGGCGGCAAGGGCATTAATGGGTTCATGATCACCAAGCCGACGAAGCGATTAGCGCAAACCATCCTTCTGGCGGCCGCTTGGTTTGCACTAAATATTGCCTTGTATCACCGATTTGGTGAATTAGTAATTTCGGGAGTGTTGCGTGCCGCGTAATGGGCGCTCGATCATTCTGGAAGGCTTTGAACGATGCTCGGATTTGCCGGACACCCTGGCGAGGGACGTATTGGTGGCTAGTCCTGCAGACTTCCGGCGCGCCAACGCCGGAATCCCACCGCGCGCAAAAATTTGCCGGAGTAAGGTAGAAGTGACCGCAGCTTTGAAGGTGGTGCGTCGAATGTTGCCGGCCCATAGATGCGGACCAGGGGCCTGTTTAGTGGCTCGTCCGGAAATGGAGTGCAGGTAGGCCGTGATGGCGCGGCGAGGGCCGTGTCGGTGCGGTGAGGCGGACCCAAGGTGGCTGATGATGCAGGTTCCTCATGCCATGATCAACGCCACCTGGGAGCCCTGTGTCCGAGCCTACGGTCTCTGCTGCCTCGATCCTCGCCGACACGATCGTCCGGACCGTCGAACTCGGGGTGACGATCACCGATGCCGCCGTGGCCGGGGAGAAGACGGTGGTGTGGTGCGAGCTGCGCGCCACCGGACCAGGCCGCTGCCCCGGGTGCGGCACGGCGGGGTTCTACCGCGATGCCGTGGAGCGTCGGCTCACTGACCTGCCCGTGGCCGGGCATCCGCTGCAGTTGCGGGTCCGGGTCCCGCCCTACCGCTGCCTTCGTCCGGCCTGTGAGCGGGTGGTCTTCGTCCACGACACCCTCCCGGCTAGCGCGGGCGGGCGCCTCGACCACCGCACGGTGCGCCCGGTTCGTGCTGTGCCGCCTGGTCGTCAACCGCACCACGATCGCGGCGGTCGCGCGCGAGCTGGGCCGCTCCTGGGACACGATCAACTCGATCGCGGTCGGCGACCACCGAGTTGCTGGCCGCGGCCGGCCCGGCCCACCTGGACGGGGTGCAAGTGCTCGGGGTCGACGAGCACCGCTGGGCCCACACCCGCCACGCCACTGGGGACGGGTTCGTGACGGTCATCGTCGACCTCACCGCGGTCGTGGCCGGCACCGGTCGGGCGCGGTTGCTGGACCTGATCGAAGGCCGCTCCGCGGTGGCGTTCGCCGACTGGCTCGCCGCCCGCACCCCGACCTTCCGCGAGCAGGTCGAGGTCGTGGCGATGGACGGGTTCACCGGCTACAAGACCGCCGCCACCAGCACGGTTCCCGACGCGGTGACCGTGATGGACCCCTTCCACGTCGTCGCACTCGCCGGGGCCAAGCTCGATCTGTGCCGCCAACGAGTCCAACAGCAACTCCTCGGCCGCCGCGGCCGCACCGGTGATCCGCTTTACCGCGTCCGCCGGTCCTGCGCACCCGCACCGAACTGCTCACCACCCGCCAGCAGGCCCAGCTCGACGCGGTGTTCGCCGCCGAGGAACACGCCCTAGTTCTAGAACTGACGGACGTCGTTGACAGTCTGGGCTCCTGAGCGGAGGAGACCCAGTGGGTGAGCGAGTGTGGAGCGAGAAGGATCTGCTCCGGAGGGCGAAGCGCCGCCTGGCCGTCCTTCAGCACG